>ORJL010171726.1_pt1 | contig 248334 bp, 247 predicted proteins | sample 1779941 | NCBI WGS metagenome assembly ORJL01 (sample SAMEA104232317, study PRJEB22302) | groundwater metagenome | biome: forest; feature: aquifer; material: groundwater | place: USA | collected 2011-08-07 | depth 5.8 m | reverse complement strand
GCGTTTGCCGTTCCTTTTTACGCCATATTTGAGGCACTTCGGACACCTTTTTTACAAGTCATTTGAATTAGTTATTGGTTTTTTCAATTCAGTATTACACAAAATGCGTTTTTCAGCCCCACCAAATTGTCCATTAACTCTCTTTCGCCACAACGACGTGGTCAATCACTTCTATTCCTAAAATATTCCCCGCTTCTACGAGGCGCTTGGTGATGGCAATGTCTTCGGTTGAGGGTTCGGGGTCGCCCGATGGATGGTTGTGCGCGATGATGATTTGTGCGGCGGAGTGTTGAATGGCCGGTTCAAAAACCTCGCGCGGATGGACGAGGTTGGCGTTGAGGGTGCCGACGGAAATAGTTTCACGTTTGATTTCTTGATTGCGCGCGTCTAAGAAGAATACGACGAAATGTTCTTTTTTATGGTCGCGGAGGTCTTTGAGCTCGTCCCAAATATCTTTTGGCGATAGAAGCAGTGTCGCTTGCTTGTTTTGCAATAGCCGGCGGCCGAGTTCAAAACACGCGGCGATCTCGCACGCCTTTGTCGCGCCCAAGCCGAAGGTCTTTTTTAACTCCCCCACTGTCGCGACTGCCAGCCCTGCGCCGCTGAATTGCTTGAGGATTTTGTTTGACAACTCGACAACGTTCACGCCCTTCACGCCAGTGCGTAGCAATATTGCGAGAAGCTCGGAGTGGGATAATTTTTCCGGACCGTATTTTTCCAATTTCTCGCGCGGTCGTTCAACCTTCGGAAGGTCTTTGATTTTCATCCACTTATTCTACCTTCAAAAACCCCGCGGAGTCAAAAATGAGACGGCGAGTTGGGCGATAATAATGTAGTCCTTCGACAAGCTCAGGAACTAACTATTTTGAAAGACGCTGGATTCCCGCCTGCGCGGGAATGACCACGGGACGGCGGGGCGGTGGCGCATCATTTCCCCCGATAGCATGCCGGGCATTCCCAGTATTCGTCGTGGGCGTATGGCTTGGGGTCATAATTAAGGACCTCAAAAACTTGCCCGCCGATGCGGGAGGTGTGCGTTCCGGATTTGAGCGCTTTGGTCATTTCTGCGTTGCGGTACAGCGGGATTTTGCCAAAATAATGCCCGCCGCGGTAGGTGTGGTCTGCGCGCACAATAACGGAAATCTTTTTACCGCATACGGCGCATTTTTGTTCAATTTTATTTTGTTCTTGTTTTAACTTCTGCATATTACCCGACTCATTCAGGAATTATTTTTCGCCATCGTTAAACAGATCGACATATTTTTCATAAATGTACGATTGTCCATATGTTTTATCCTTATCTTTGTGAGAAAGTATCTTTAATGCAATAAATCGGTCGATGACCGCTTGGGCGCCGGCGCGCGTAAAACCGGTCCACTCTTGAACAAGTGCGACGTTGACCACGGGCTGACCATAAAGTTTTGGCAAAACTTTAATGGCGCTTTCTGATGCGCGCTTACCAAACGTCTGTATTTTATCCATATCTTGCTGGCGAAGTACGGTAATTTTAGCGACGATGTCAATCGCTTCATTGGCAATTTCAATAACTCCATCAAGAAAGAAATCAATCCAATCAGACACAACTCCATTATGATAGCTGAAAAGTTTTTCATAATAGAGCTGTTGGTGTTTCTTGAAATAGGAGGAAAGAAATAGTACCGGCTTTTCAAGAAATTTCTCCTTCCACAAATAAAACGTAATCAACATGCGACCAGTCCGACCGTTCCCATCAAGAAACGGGTGGATGGTTTCAAACTGCGCGTGCAAAAGACCCGCCTTAATTACGGTGAGTGTACCATCTTCGCGGTGCATATATTTTTCAAGATCAGCCAACGCCTTGTGCATATCATCCACCGGAGGTGGTACAAAGCGCGCATTATTGGGACGAGTGCCCCCGATCCAATTCTGTGATTTGCGAAACTCGCCCGGATCAGAAAAATGCGTCACTCGGGCTTTGTGCATGAGCTTTTCGTGAAGTTCCATTATAAATCGCAATGATAAGGGAAAATTGTCGGCAACAACGCGCTTCATGCCATAATTCAGCGCCTTAATGTAATGCAAAATATCATCAACATCTTCGGGAATTTTTGTATTTATTTTCACTTCCGCCTCAATCGCGTCAATCATGGTTGCCATAGTTCCCTCAATTTGACTTGAAGACGCAGCATCCTTGCGTAGATACATAAGCAAAAAGAAATCAGCATCGGGTAGAAGCTTGGTGATGCCGTCTAATTTGCCCAGAAGCCGGGTGGCTTCATTATTCTTCTTTAGAATTTTAGCGTCAAAATTAAGGCCTGCTTCCGGTGGGAAGGGGTTCGGGATAAATGCCTTAAATCCGGTAGGTTGTAACCTATATGTTCCTATATCTAGCTTTTTCATAGTTTGTTTACATCTATTTTAGGATGTATACAAAGTATAGCAGTTCGTATACATCTAGTCAAGTAATGTATACGAACCTCCTGAACCCCCTCGAAACTGTCGCGTATATCCCTCCATTCTACCGCCCAAAACCCCGCGAAGTCAAAAAGAACGGCTGTCAGATAAGCGGGCACAACTCCAACGCGCGATCCATCACTTGACTAACGCACAAAATCAACACCTTCTATTCCGACATTCTTGAGAATATCGGAATAATATTCAAATAAATTTTACTGAAACGTTTTTATGAATTGCACAAACCGGATTCCGTAAGGCGAAAGAACGTGGAGCACGCTCCGTCCTTTGTAGCTCTTATTTACGAGGCCGGCGTGAACCAGTCGTCGGGTATGCTCGGAAACCGTTTTAAAATTTTTGTGTAAATTATCCGCAATCCCCTCTACGGTAATGTCCGGATTTATGGAGATTGTAAAAAGAATCTCGATGCGCGAGTGATTCGCCGCGCCCTTAAAGTGCCGCTCCAGCTGTTTTGCGTTTTTCATCACTCCACCCTAGCATAACATTCCGACATTCTCAAGAATGTCGGAATGTTATTGAAGCCGAATAAATAGGAAACTGCAGCGGGTATTTCAATTTTGTATTTGCACTGCTACGCTAGGTGCATGACACAGGAGGAGGCGCTTACAATTCTAAAAACCGGAGCGAATGTATTTTTGACCGGGGAACCGGGCAGCGGAAAAACGCACACCGTGAACGCGTACGTCCGCTGGCTGCGCGAGCATGATATTGAGCCGGCCATCACGGCCTCAACGGGTATTGCCGCGACGCACATCGGCGGGATGACCATCCACGCGTGGAGCGGCATCGGCATCAAAGAAGCGCTCACAAAATATGACCTGCGCATGATAGCCGCGAACGAGCGCGTGGTGAAGCGCATGCGGCGCGCGAAGGTGCTGATTGTTGATGAGGTGTCCATGCTCTCCGCCAACACACTCACGATGGTAGACGCGGCATGCAGAGAAGTGTTATCAAAAACAGAACCGTTCGGCGGATTGCCGGTGGTGCTGGTGGGCGACTTTTTCCAGCTTCCTCCGATTGTGAAGCGACAGGAAGCGGAGGCCGGACAAATGGCGTTCGCCGAAGAAGCATCGCCGATATTCGCGTATGACTCCCCTGCGTGGGCGCGCGCCGACCTCACGGTGTGCTACCTTGAGGAACAGCACCGGCAGGACGACCCTGAATTCCTCGGCATACTTTCCGCCATCCGACAAAACACGTTTGACGAAACGCACCTCGCCCACATCGCAAAGCGAATGACTTCACTGGCGACCGCGCCGAAAAACGCGCCGAAGCTATTTACGCACAACGCCGACGTAGACCGCATCAACGCCGAGATGTTGAAACGGCTCCCGGGCGCGGAAAATTCTTTTTTGATGACTTCACAGGGTTCGGCAAAGCTCGCGGCAACGCTCATCAAAAACTGCCTTTCGCCGGAAACACTGCTCTTAAAAATCAACGCGGCGGTGATGTTCACGAAAAATAACCAGAAGGAAGGGTATGTGAACGGCACGCTGGGGACGGTTGTGGGATTTAATTCCACCAACGGCTATCCGTTGGTGGAAACACGCGGGAGACGGCGCATTGAAGTTGAGCCGGTGGAGTGGATGGTGGAGGAAAACGACCGGCCTTTGGCGCGCATCAAACAGATTCCTCTGCGGCTCGCCTGGGCAATCACAGTACACAAAAGCCAAGGGATGAGTTTGGACGAGGCAGTAATGGACTTGCGCGAGTGCTTTGCGTTCGGACAGGGGTATGTGGCTATATCGCGCGTACGCCAACTTGCGGGCTTGCATCTGCTGGGCTGGAATGAACGCGCGTTTCAAGTGCATCCGGAAATACTGGTGAAGGATGAAGAATTCCGGGCTGCATCGGTTGCGGCAGCAAATACGAGCGGCGCCACACCAAAGGAAGCAACCGACGCGGCGCATACGAATTTTATCCTCGCGTGCGGGGGCGTTGTGACAGCAAACCACGCGAAAGAAGGAATGTCCCTCGCTCCGCTCGGGACCTCCGCTTCGCTACGGCAGCCGACGATTGCCGTGACACATGCGCTGATCAGCAGCGGCAAGACCATCGCCGAGGTTGCCGCAATCCGAAACCTCGCGCCGACAACCATTGCCGCGCACATCACCGACTTACACAAAAAAGGAATCATCGGCAACGCCGAGCTCGCCACGTACATCTCCCCTACTTTAAAAAACGCGCTGCCGGAAATCCACGCCGCGTTCCGCAGCATCGGCCGCGAAAAACTGACGCCGATTTTCCAGCATTTCCGGGAGAAATATTCCTTCGACGACCTCCGCTTCGCACGTATGCTTCTCAAAAAAGATTAATAACATTCCGACATTCTTGAGAATGTCGGAATGTTATTGGTGATGACTGATGAGCTGAATGGAGCAGGCGCTTTCCATCCTCCTTGTGCTTGTGTTATAGTAGACCGGTGCTTCTACTGTTCTACTACGAAAGGAGAACCCCATGAAGCGCGTCCTGGTCTGTCTCGGGTTTGCCGTTGCCCTTGGCATCGGCGCCGTCGGCTGCACCGGCACCGGCTGGCGGGTGGGCATCTACGGGGAGTACGAGGTCTGCCTGCGGTGCGGCTACCGCCACGCGCCGGGAATGTGTCCCGGCGACAACTGGTGGAACCGCCCGCAGTACTGCCCGCCGCACTGTGACCCGCCATGTCACGAAGAGCGCCACGGCCATCACGGCCGCGGCTGCCGATAGGATCATCGCACAAGACGCCGGTTCCGCACTGCGGGACCGGCGCTCTTATTTAACATAAAGCTATAACACCCCGTGGTCTTTCATCGCGGCACGGTACGCGCAGTAATCGCAATCCGCTCCGGGCTTTGGCGGAGTATCGGCGTTTAAACACGCGTACGCGTCGCGTACGGCTTGTTCTATCCACGCGTCATCGCCCTTGTACGGAATGATTTTGATATCAAACTCCAGCTTGGCATCAAATGCCTCTTTGTCGGCGTCGCCGTTGCAATACACAAAATATCCCGTATCGGAAACCGTAAAACCGTTTTTCCGGAAAAGCCACTGATAAATTTCCATCTGCCGCTTATATCCGATCTGCCAATCGGCATCCAGCGTCACTTCGTCGTCTTTTGACGTGGCCTTATAATCCACAATCAGCAGCTCTCCTGATGGTGCGACCCACACATCATCTACGCCGCCGGTGATGAGCAAATTGGTTTCTTTGTGGAGAAACGTGATTCCCCGGCGCAAGGCGTCCCGCCACTCATTCATTTTTTCATGCGCGAACGGCACCGCGTCAATGCCGTATTGTTTCATCAGCGGATGCGCGGTGCCTGCCGCCCGATGAATATCAAATTCTTTTTTGAGCAGCGTATCAACGGCGGAGTTTAAGCTGAACGGATACCCCGGCGGACGGTCGGTGCCCAACCGACGGTCAATATAAAAACAGCGCGCGCAGTTCAGAAACAGATCAATTCTGCTCCGGCTCAAGCGAAATGGCTCCGCGGCATTTGGCACATACACGCCGCGTTGCCGATGCGGATTATAATATTTAGACATGACCTTATACTACCACGCGCGGAGAAATTTTTCTCCTCCCCGAACTATATGTTTAATCCGACAAGGCAAACGCGCCGCCACGGCTGATATTCACTGTGAAACTGCTGTTCTTTTATTTCTCCATACGCGTAGCGCACGGTATAGGTGACATCGGCGGTGATTCCTTTGTGCGGCGTCTCACTGCACCGGACCTCGCCGACGGGCAGATCGGGAGCGGCAACATACCCCACGTCCGGCGCGGGCAATTCGTTGGTCAGTACCGGATCGGAAACGTACGCCAAACGGCCGTCGCGTTGGCCGTAAAGCTCAAACTGCGCTTCATCGCCCTCCACCCGTCCCTGCAGCAGCAGGTAACCGTCCGTATCATTCACAAACTTGAGATCCGGCGTCGGACCGTAGATAGTTGCGTCCAACCCCGGCCCGTAGTACGACACGACATAGCGGTGATTGGTCCGCTCCGTGACCGGCAACCCGGCGTTTAACGCGAGCCGAAAAAGCGTCGTCGCCACCTGACACAGCCCCCCGCCCAATTCTTTAATGCTTTTATTGTCTTTGATGACGAACTCTTTGACGAATCCTTCTTCTTCGGTGGTGGTGCCGATGCCGGCGACCGCGGAAAATGTTTCACCGGGCGCGATAAGCATGCCGTTCAATTTCGCGACGCCAACTGCAATGTTGTGCCGCCGGTCGGCGCTGCTTCCTTTAAAACTTGTTTTCGCGGAGCCGACCAGATCCCGGATGCCATAGTTATCAATAGTTGCTTTCGTAATCTGCGGATTGGCCTCTACAGTTTCAATCGGGATTTCTATGGTACCGATTTGCACCGCCGGATTTATTTGCGCCTTCGCTGATACAAGAGCAAGAAAAAGATCATTGTTCGTGGCGTATGATTTTTGCACCGCGTACACGATTTTTTCTACGCGCGCGACCGTTGCCTCAACATCCACCACATTGCCGGATTTACCCGGAGTGATTTCAATAAGTTTTCCCTCGCGCATCTCAAACCGGCTGTTGCGCGGCGGATCGTTGATGACCGGCACAACAGTCTTCGCGAGAAAATTTTTGAGTTTCATGGTATCAACGCCGATCTCGCGATCATTTTTTAACGTCAGCCAACTTGCAAGCGTGCGTCCGGACACCCTCCACCGTGCATCCCGGTAATAAAACGCAAGCCGGGTTGAACGGGCGACGTCGTTCGCCAACTTCAGAAACGGTTGCAGTTTTGCCGCGGTCACGTTTGGCGCCTCGGTTTTGACCTCCAAACGGATGACGCCCGCATCAAACATCGCGAGATGACGGTTCACCGCGTCAAAAATATCTTCATCGCTCACGCGCTCGCCGTTTTTCTCCGGCGCGATGACCATCGCAAATTCATCCCAGGTGAATTGCGCCGGCGCGGCGGCAGTGAAAAATCTTTTCAGTTCACGGCCGAGCAACGACTGCATCGCTTCCTTATTAGCGGCGCCGGACATTGAAAAACTTTTCGCAAAGAACAACGCGCGTATTTGTTCAGCAACACGATGCCGAAGCGGACCAGACCGGCCGAAATTATAGGCCTGCCGGATGGTTGTTGCCCAATTACCCAACGAAAAATACGCCACAAGGTTATCCGGAGTGAGACCGGCCGTGAACACCGGCACCTTCACTGCTTGCTGCATTTTTCCGTTCTCAAATATGAAATGTAACCCGTTATCCGTAAGTACCTTGGCACGCTGTTCAAACAGCGCCCGCACATCGCCGTAGGCCTTCCCGCCGACATGTTCGCCGGCAATAACCACGCCCGGATAGAATCTCCCGCGATACTGATGTTCATACGATATAAGTAATACGCCGATGCTCGCGAGCATTAAGCCGGTAAAGACAAACAAACGATGCCATTTCATGATGTGTTGCCACATGGCTTTATTGTAGCGTTTTCAGCATATCGTTGGCTACCATTGACAAGCACGATTTGTAGTGATATAATATAATTCATGTTCATTCACTTCGACAACGTCCCCTTTTATTCGCAGTTCCGGGACATTCCGGCCATTGAGTGGAAAAAAGAAGCCTGCGGCATCGCCGCCTTGGCCATGGAAATGGAATTCTTTAAGCCGAAAAGCGTATCGGTGACGAAGCTGCTTTTAGAGGCGCTGGATGCCGGCGCGTACACAACGGATGTCGGCTGGAATCATAAAAAATTATCCGCGCTGGCGGAGCTGTACGGTCTCGCCGGAAAAAATTACGATCTCTGGAACTCCGCGAGCGATGCCGCGTTCACGAAATTCAAAGAGCTTTTGACGGGCGGCCCGGTCATCGTGTCCATTCACAACAAGTTTAACCCGGCAGCCACGCTGGGCCACTTGGTGGTGGTCGTCGGCATAGAAGACGGAACGATCTTTTACCACGACCCCGCGTACGGGAATAAAATAGAAAGAAAAATCACGGAAAACGATTTCTTGAAAGGATGGAAGAAACGATTCATCACGGTACGGGAAAAAACGTAAATAAAAAGCAGCCCCGCCAAGCGGAGCTGCTTTTTATTAACCGAAACCGACGAGACATCGTCAGCGCGGCGCGGGCAAACACGCTCCGTATATTGCCGTGCCGCAACCATAAGGACATTTATATGTTACCGCGGCTTCCTTATTATCAACTGAACAATAATATTCATTCAATTCGCCGGTAAGAGGATACGTCTTGCCGTTCCATGGACCGGTTACACAATTGTCGTATCCGGTAAAACCGGCGGACTGCACATATCCATCCACCGCGTAATTCTTTCCTCCATCGCTATCGGTGCAGGTTTGCGGCTTTGGAGTAACGACAGCAGGCAAGCACGCCCCATCTTTGCAGCCATTCGGACAGTTATATTCGGCTACGCCAAACATATCGCCATATGCACTTGGCGAATTCAGACAATAATATTCAACCAACTTAGAACCGTCGCAATTATCATTTCCGGAAAACGTCGCGGTTTTAACGGATCCTTTTACCGTGTAATTCCTTCCGTTATCACTATCGGTACACGCCACCGGCGCCGGATTAATGGCAAGCGAAGCAGTTTTCTTTAAATTATTTGCTGTTGCTGTAATGACCACATTTACAGATGAACTCACCTTATTGGTTTGAATTTTAAATGTGGCCGAAGTCATGCCGGCCTTCACTGTTACCTGCGGAGGAGGCGGCGACCACGAATACCACGAGGTAGTGATTGTATCTCCAGACAATGAGACGCCGGAAGTGTTAGCCGACAGCATCACCACATGGCCATTGGCAGACGCGGAGCTATCCAACGTTACCGTACCGACTGCGGCGGCGCCTCCCACTAACTGTGCCGGAGATACTGTTACCGTAGACACCATAGGCGACGGAGTGACTGTTAATATAGCAGATGTCTGGAAGTCGTCTACTGTAGCGGTAATAGTTATATTTGTAGGCGTCGTCACTGTCTTGGTTCTAATCTCGAAAGTATATGAAGTTTTATTAACTAGGCTAAGATTCTTAAGAAGTGTCGCGATGCTACTTGGGGTAGCCGAAAACCGCACGACTTTACTACCAGAACCAATCACGTCCTTATTTAAGGTCACCTTGCCGAATGAGGAGTCGCCATTTACCACCGCAGCTGGCGATATAGTTAGTGAAATAGCCGGTAGCGGTGTCGGATTAACTGTCAATTGAGCGGTTTTATAAAAGTTGTCCGATGAAAAACCCGGAATGGCCGCGGTGATGGTCACATTTACGGGCGAGTCCACTTTATTCGTTGTAATATTGAAAATGCCCGAAGTTTCACCCGCATTCACTACCACGCTAGAAGAAAGCCCTATCGGAGAATTGGCGGGAGCCGACAAAAGTACGATTTTCCCGCCGAGAGGCGCGGGGGCGCTCAACGTTACCGTGCCAACAGCAGAGCTACCGTTAATCACTGAAGCCGGCGACACCGTCACTGCGGAAACCGTGGTCGGATTAATTGTCAGCATTGCAGACCCCTTATAGTTACCCAGCGTTGCCTCAATAGTCGCGCGCACAGTTGAGATCACCGCGCTTGTCTTGATATCAAATGTACCCGAAGTCGCGCCGGCATTTACTGTCACGTTTGTAGGAATCGTTACCGCGGAGGTGTTCGCCGACAATTGCACGACTTGACCGCCAGCAGGCGCGGGGTAACCCAAAATTACCGTGCCGACCGCAGAAATATTATTAACCACCGATTCCGGAGATACGCTCAATATAAGGGGGATCGGAATAGGAACATAGCAAACTTGCGGGGTGTAATAATAGCAGGTACTAAACCAACAGCGGTAAGAACCGGTTTCTACGGGTTTGCAACCGCCAGTTCCCTGCCCAATCATGCCCGAAGGGCCGGGCTGATCAGATCGAACACAAACGCCGGCGCAGACCGCAGGCGCTGGATTGATCGTAAGCGGAGCGGTTTTTGTGGAGCTATCAAGCGTCGCCGTAACAGTCACATTGACCGGCGCAGTTACCGTTTTAGTTTTAATGTCAAAGGTAGCGGAAGTTGCACCGGATTTTACAACCACATTACCAGGAAACACCAGTGCATCATTTGAGGAGGCGTATAACTGCACAACTTTATTACTTGCAGGCGCGGGTCCGCTCAACGTCACCGTACCGACTGCGGGGTCACCGCCCGTAACCGATGCAGGAGATACAGACAACGCGGATACGGTAATGGCGATTTCCGGATTAACGGTGAACGCGGCGGTTTTTTTGGAATTTCCAAACGTAGCCGTTATAGTCACATTCGTCGGCGTTATTACCGTCTTCGTTCCGATCTTAAACGTAGCCGTTGTGCCGGACGGTATTGTTGCGTTTTCAGGAAGCGTGATAGCTGTGCTTGGAGAAGCTGATAACGTAATTTTAGCAGTAGCAAACCACGTCTTGCTCAACGTCACTGTGCCGGTTACCATGGCGCCGCCCGTAACCGACGCAGACGACAACGTCACTGCGGAAATAGTTGGGGAGGACAAGCTTATTTTACTTGGCGCGGGAGTAGCGGCCGGTCTCAATGCGGCGGCCGGCTCCGATTCCGGTTCTGCCGCAACTGCCGGCGCGTATATCACCATCCCTATTTCCCGGCTGGGTCCGGGAGGGGCGGCTGGCTCTGCGGGTCTGGTGGGTTCCGAGGGTTGAGTTGGTTCAGATAGTTTTGTTGGTTCCGAGGGTTGAGACGGCTCTGTTCCCCCGCCTCCGGGACCGGACGGTTGCGTGGGTGCAGATGGCTTTGTTGGTGGCGCAGGCTTGGCGGGCGCGGATGGCTTTGTGGGCGGAGCGGGCTTGGCGGGCTTCGGCGCGGCCCGCCAATCAAAACCCACGTCTTTCATTTCAATATTCGTAATCGTTTCGGTCACCGTATAATCCCCCGCCGCGCTTCCTGCGGGAAACTGCAACGGCGCAACATTTGTCGCTTCATAGCTTTCTCCCTGGTTTTGCGGAAACGGCTCTACCGTAAGCGTCTGAAGCGGATTCAGCACCACCTCCTCTCCGGTCGTTTTGTTGACTCCGGTATAACGGTATGAAAATCTAACCGCATCCGCGGCATTCGGCGCGTTCTCAAAAGCGGTGCCACTACTCTTGATAGTGACAGTAAAAACCCTTCCATTTGTTACTGTAGTTTTGCTAAATATCGTCGGCGCGTATGTAATCCGAAAATAATTAACCGGGCTGTATACCGCAAACGCCGAACCGGACAAAAACAAGCCAACGAACGTAATAAGCCCGATAACTGCCCGCCGCGCTGATGTACGGCGAACATCGTGATTTGAGTTTTTCATGCCTTCATTATAGCACACCGCATTTTCACCTCTTCCGCGGACAACAAAGAAAAGACGCAAAACCCGCGAAGCTGCTCCTATGGTTGCGGTGGCGGCTAGAATTGCGGTTGTGGTTGTTGCTGGGGCTGCATCTCCGTGGGCGGAGCAAATTGTCCGGGTTGGCCCTGATTAAATTGTCCTGGCTGCATCTGACCCGATTGACCGCCAAATTGGCCCTGGTTCATCGGCTGACCGAACTGTCCCTGATTAAACTGGTTCTGACCTGGCTGACCGGATTCATTCGGTTGCCCCTGCTGGCCGGGCTGCCCGCCTTGTCTGAACTGACCTTGACCGGCATTAAAACCTCCGCTATTGCCACCATTATTACCGTTCGAACCCACGTCATCCGGTCCTATACCCGAACAAGTGCCAGGACCGGTGCCGCACGGACCCGTCGCCCTACCTCCGTTATCTTGTCCCGGCTGATTAAATTGACCACGATTCATCTGTTGGTTCTGTCCTTGCTGACCGCCTTGTCTGAACTGACCCTGGTTGAACTGGTTTTGACCCTGCTGACCGCCACCTTGGCCGCGGCCCGGACCATTACCATTCTGACCGAAGCCGGGGTTAAAACCTTGTCCCCGATTCGGGCCGCCCGAACCATTACCGCCATTGTCTTTATTGAAACCCACGTCATCCGGTCCTATACCCGAACAAGTACCAGGACCGGTGCCGCACGGACCCAAGCCACCACCTTGCTGCTTGGGTTGATTGGGCTGTATTTGTCCTCGTTGTCCGGTTTGATTTTGTTGTTGCCTTGACTGATTTTGTCCCGACTGACCTTGTTGACTTTGTGGCGGCTGAAAATTTTTGCATACTTCCGGATTGGAAGTACAAAACTTTTGGCACTCTTCCGGCCCTTTGCAACCTCCAGGACCGGCTTGTTGCGGCATCTGTTGATTGCCGGGGTTTATACCACCGGGACCGGGTTGATTTTGCCCCTGCTGTCCCTGTTGATTTGATTGACCCGATTGACCACCGAAGAACCCTTGAATAAACTGACCAAAACCCTGCTTTTGCTGACCCTGCTGTCCGGGCTCACCAGGCTGACCAAACTGATTCTGACCATTTTGGTTTTGCCCCGGTTGACCGGGTCCGCCACCCGATTGATTTTCACATGCTCCTTCAGATTTTACTCCTCCGCCTTGTTCATCGGCATAGCACGCGCTCACCCAAGTATGACCGTCATTACCGCAAACCGGATTTGCGACATCCGCGCAAGGTTTCTGACCATCACATACACCCTCGTGGATGACTTCCGCGCCGTCCTGTTTTGCAGTACAAGCATTAAAATACGTCGTCTCGGGACCACCCGACGCATTTCTACCGTTTTTGGCGCACACGAACACCGCCGCCGTACCCTTTGGCGAACAATCCGGTCCACGCTGGAATTGATTTTGTCCTTGCTGGCCCCTGTTAAACTGTCCTTGCTGATTTTGATCGGGTTGCCCACCTTGGCCGCTACCCGGGCCATTGCCACTCGGCGTTCCCTCTCGTATGTTGAATTTTTGAAAACACTGATTAATGACATCGCCATCGCTTCTATTGGACACAGATCCGGTTTTCATTTTTTCAACAACATCCGCGCCCACGGTAGAAGTCAAACAATCTAGAACTTCAGGCGGTATCGAAGAAAAAGAATCTTTCATTCTCTGCTGACCATCCTGCATCCGCTGTAAATCCTCCTGCGGAATCATGCCGTTTTCTTTGGCGAAATTAAAACACGTATCCTGATTGTCGGGATTACTGCAAAACGTATCGCAGGCATCCCTGCCGACACATCCGCCGGGACCCTTACCTCGGGTTTTTATTGCGGATTGCCCTTGCTGTTCCGTCATATTTCCGATCGCAACAGAAAATTTCACGCACTCTTCAACATGGCTATCTTCGCCGCAATACTGATCACAAGACGGCAAACCATTATCTGATTGACTAGATTGCCCGCTTGAGCCACCTTGACTGCGACCAGGACCATTACCGTTCGCTCCGGAGCCGGGGTTAAATCCCCGACCTTCATTGGGACCGCCCTGTTGACCGGATTGATTCGGCTGACCGGGTTGTCCTTGCTGATTTTGTGGCCGGTTGGGCTGGCACGCCGGCGGTTTAATACCTTGTTTGAGCGCATCAAGAGTTTTCTGCATTTGCGCTTTCTGATCATCCGGCATCATCCCGGTCTCAACGGCAAAATTCACGCACTCCTCCATGTGCTCGGGGTTACTGCAATACGTGTCGCATTCCCGCGGACCACGACACGCCGGAGGTTTCACGCCGCGCTTGATGGCGGCAAGCGTCTTCTGCATTTGTTCTTTCTGACTGTCGGGCATTAATCCGGCCGCCAAAGAAAAATTCACGCACTCCTCCATGTGCTCGGGACTTCCGCAATACGCATCACATTGCTTAGGTCCGCCGCACGCAGGAGGCTTAACCCCTTTTTTGACAGCCGCCAGCACTTTTTGTGATTCTTCCAGTTGCTGAGACGACATCATTCCGTTTTTTTGCGCAAACGCAATACATTCCTCCATGTGGTCCCCGTTACCGCAGTATTGGTCGCACTCCGCCTGTCCCTTGCAGCTGCCGGGACCGATCATTCCGCCGTCCTTAAACTTTTTCGCGTGATCCAACTCCTCGGCGCTCATCAGGTTACGCTGTCCGGCAAACACAAAGCACGCATTGGAGTTCTGGGGTTTATCGCAATAACTTTTGCAGGAATCTTTGCTGGAGCAATTTCCGAGCTCCGGTATCGGATATTTAATGTCATTCAGAGATGATGAATCCGTCAAGGGTGAGGCTGAAGATTTTGCTGTTTGCGCTGAAGATTGAGCCGGTTCCGGCGAAGTTGTCGGCTCCAAAGCGCTCACCGCGCTGGTAAAACCATTCTTCGGGGCCGGAATTTTAAATGTTTGCTTGTTGTCTTGACAATCCGTCACGGACGCATCCATAGACGGAATAAAGTCCGTAACTTCATCAAAGACTGCATTTGTGATAATTCTAGAAGTCGGGCAGCCGCTGACGTCTCCGCCATAGGGTAATTTGTTAGGCGCCGTTAGCGCGAATGATTTAATGCCACCGGAATTTTTTATAGTCACCGTAAAAAGACCGTTCAAATCTTTTTGAAAGGAAATTGAGGCGCCGGAGGCCTGAGCGGAAAATGATAAAATCGCGAAAGTTATGACGATTACGCTGAAAATTTTTTTGTTCATGAGTTTATTGAAAAGGATTGGTTTTTAAACCCGAAAATGGGTTGGTTTTGTTATAAGGGTTAGTATCGGTTTTAATCGGATTAACGTCCGGCGTCGTGACATTCGGTGAAACACCGCTACCGACATCGGCGGAAACGCCGGCAGTCGTTCGCTGAAGATCCTCCAGCGCCTGCTCAGCCGCGGACCTCGGAGCTTCTTGCGTGCTTGTTTTCCGATAATAATATCCCGCGCCGAGTAACACAAAAACCGCGACTGCAAGCGCGATCAATATAGTTTTTTTATTCATACTTCTATTATAACAAACTCGCGCAACAAAAATCCCCTCCGACGTACGTCGGAGGGGATTTTTGTTATCGGCGCTTAAGCGCGCGACACACCCGTTGCGTTCGGGCCTTTCTCACTGTCCCCGACTTCAAAGGTGACTGCATCGCCAACGTTCAGTTGGTCGAATTCAATACCTTTCAATTCGTTGGCATGGAAGAAAAGGTCTTTTACCTGACCCTCGCGGGCGATAAAACCGAACCGTTTTTCCTTGACGAGCGTTTTGATTGTTCCGTTCATAGGATAATTGATTTGCTTAATAATGTACGTGCGATAGAAATTCGACGAGGAATCTAATGACGTGCTAAAAGTATATCAGAGAATAAAGCTTTTGTCAATAGGTGCCGCGCGAATTCAATCCCTGTCGGTCGCAAAAACAAAATACCCATATATGGGTATTTTGTTTTTGCTCCCCAGGCGGGTTCAACAGCTATCTTTCAAGGGGGTTTGGGAGGTTTTTGGGGGTCTTTTTGGACGGGGGCAGGTCACCATGAAATAAGAGGAAAATTGGACGAATTGGACACTGGATAAGGGGAAATTTGGCGTGTCACTTTTTATTTCATCTGTATGTCGGTCTAAGACCAATCTTTCATTATTACTGTGAATTACGAAACACCCCATTCTGTCATTCCCGCGCATGCGGGAATCTAGTAAACAAGCCAGAATCTGGATTCCGGATCAAGCCTGCCTGCCGGACAGGCAGGCCTGCCTGCCGGCAGGCAGGTCCAGAATGACAAGTAAGCGAGTTTCGTAATTCAAAGATTATTAACTAATCTTTCTGGCCGGAAAAATTTCCGTTTACTGGATACTTTTGAACACCTACATTTGGGACATATCGAATACAGAATGAACCTAAAGTGCCGCTAAAGCTATTGCCAATAACAGTTCCGTTTAAACTAATTGAGTATTCGCCGCTACTAACTCTCAAATTTGCCACATTATCACTAGTATAAGTGCCGGAAATTGGGCCGATGACAAATCCTTTATTTTCGCTAAAATTACCGCTAACAGTTCCGTTATTATCCACAACATTAGCGTTCCAATTGCCACTAAGACAAGGAGTGCTGTAAGTGCCGCTCCAATGTCCGGTAATACTGCCTGGTTCTGGAATGCACTTCGGCTCACCAGTTTCTCCAGTTGCGGGACAATATAAATTATTATAACCGGGATTACAAGACCAGCATTTACCTTGGCATAAAGTTTTACCCGAAGAGCAAGCCGGAGTCGGGGGCGGAGGCGGTTTATCCGTAACACACTTGGCGCCGCCGCCAGACAAACACTGCACGTAATAATCGCTGGAAGTACAAGCAAAAGTTTTACCATCATTACACTGGCATTTATTATATTTTCCATCACTGCAATTTGGAGCAGGGGGCGGAGGCGGCGGGGATGGTGGAGCATCCCCAACTGTCAAGGTAGTAGTCCGGCAAATTTCCTGAAAAGCCTTGTCGCGAGCGCAAACTGTAAAAGTTTTGGATTCTTTTTGATTTGGTTTTCCTAACAACACCCCATCATAAGAAAGAAGCATACCCGAAGGAAGCGCCCCAGAATCGGATTTTAGCTGAAAACTATACGGCGAAATTCCGCCGGAAGCTTCAAATTTATAATTATAATATTTGCCGACAAACGCATCTGGTAATCTTTCCGAGACAGAAAAATTGATTGCTGGGGGCTTAGTAGGAAGCCCTGCGGCATCCCGCAAAGATTCTAAAGCCTCCTCATGGGTTTCCCTTTGGCAACCTACATTTGCTGTCTTAGAATTAACTTTTCCGCCCGATGAAAAATTAAACAGTAAATCAACTTGAAAAATATTTGGCCGGCCATTAGTATCAAACGCCGACGTTAAATCATCATAAGATTCCGTATAAGACCATACAGTTGATTCTGGGTTATCAAAAAATCCAGAGCGTCTGCAATTATGCCAATCCGGGCAAAGAAGCGGTCCGTAGCCTCCTGATATTTGAGGATCTTTTTTAAAAACCTTCATAGATAAGCTGGACGAATTTGGCCCGCTGGCAAACCCGGCTACGGATATTTCAAATTTAGAAGAACTGATACGCTTACATGAAGATGAGTCAATTCTAAAATCTGTTGGTGTGGCTATTTCGCCACCAACATATTTCTCCAACAATTCCTCTAATTTTACCACTGGAGCAGTTGGACCGACTATTGCCTGAACCGGAGCTGTTACATTTGAAACTGGAGCTCTTATTGCAACCGACAAAATAGTTTGCTTGCAAGATTGAACCCCGGCTAAATCCACCGCGCAAACGCTGAAAGTTCTTCTGCCTTCGGCAGTTGGAGTTCCACTAAGAATTCCATTAAGATCTAATATTATTCCAAACGGCGGAAATCCACCCTCAACTTGGAAATGATACGGCGGCTGGCCGCCAGTTGGGTTATTAAATGAATACTGGTAAGGCTTGCCTACTTCCGCGGCTGGCAAATTAGCCGGAACTTCCAAAACAACCTTAGTCGGCCCGGCTGGCCCGTAAGTGGTTTGTTCCGGAGGCGGCAAAGGTCCGCCAGCTGGCGGAGGTGGAGACGGCAATTTTTCTTTTTGCTTAACTTCTTCTTTTATTTTTTCAAGACCCAATAAATCTCTGGCTGCTGCCAAAGCATTTTTTAAAGTTTCTGGGCTATAAGGATCAGCAATAAAATAATGTTCTTTTTCCTTAGTCGCTACTGACTGGTGAAAAAGTATTTCCTTAAGTTTTTCCGGAGTTTTTGCCAGCTCTGGATATTCATCCAGAATTTTATTTATCAAATAAGTGATTTGCGGAGCAGCAAAAGAAGTGCCGGAAATTTTACCAACCACTGGAACATAAATAATATCTTTGGGATTAGTGGAATAATTGGAATAATCAGCGATATTTCCAGATTCATCCAAGGCGCCAACAATAATTAATCTATCCAAGCTTACTTGGCGGGATGCTAAATCTTTAAATACCGAGGTTAAATCTAATGATTGATTGCCGGCAGAATTTATCACGATCATTTTTGTCGCACCCCGATCCGGTGTTTTTAACAAGCGCAGCAGTTCGGTAAAATAACGGTTATAAAGACTTTTTCTGGTTACGGATTTAATTGAATCGGCTTGTTCACCGCCCGGACTCAAAGACAAATTAACCGTTATATAATTACCTTCCCGATTGGTTTTTAACGCTTCCAGAAGGCCAAAAATAATACCGTGGCTATCGGCTTTTTCAATGCAAGCTTGGCTTTTTAGGCAGTCGTTTTTATTCACTGCTTCGGGCTTTTTTCCTTGTTTAAAATATTCCACCAGCTCGCCGTGGGATGCCGCTTGATTTTTATCTTGAGTGGAACCAAAAACGCCGCCTGCTTCTTTCGGCAAAGTAGTGTATTGAACGTTGCCGTTAAGATCAGTAAATTTAATTAAGTCGCTATCTTTCCAGCCGTCAATCAAAACAGAATTATCTTGTTTGAACTGAAAATTCGGATAAGCATCTATAATCTTCGGTTCTTTGACAATGGCAGCAATAAAGTCATTTTCTTTTCCAGCGGGCACTTGCACAAGATAAATTCCAGCTTCAATAATTTGGCCAACGATTTTCCCCTCGTGCTTCTCCACTAAGGCCTTAACTTCATCTAAAGTAGCACCTTCTTCCACCACCAACTTAATTTCACCGCTATAGGAAGGAACTTTATGAGTGGTACCATCGGCATCAGTAAAAGTAACATTAACTGGCTTTGGCAACGGTAAATCTTTTGACAAAAAAGAATCATAAAAAAGAGCTGGGCCCTCTGATTGATTTGCCCATAATCCTATAATTAACAACAAGATAAATACGCCAACTACCGTTAGAGCCGAATAAATCAGAATTTTTTTAACCTTAGCGAGCATATATTAGGATTATATACTAAATACTGTGGTATAATTAATTTTGTTATGAACATCCTAAAAAAAGTCTTAAAGATTTTTTTCTATATTGCTATTGTTTTTGTAGTTTTATTCATTCTCGTTGGACTCCTTGGCGCGCTCTTTACCAAACATATCTTTTTTCGCCCGGATAACTTGGACTCAATTCCGTTTAGAAAACCGTATACTTATTCCTTCTGCAAACCTGACTTGAGTAAAACCACGGATGTTTGCAGTGCGTCCGCTACCGACCCGCATAACGGGGAAGGTTCATATCATTTCTATCTCGAACAAAATAGCAGGGTTCTTCCTCCTGGCCTCACCCTCCACTCCAATGGGTTGTTGACTGGTACGCCAAATGCCGTCGGCCAAACAGCTGTTTCAATATGCGCGGAAGATGAAAGTAAATTAACTGATTGCCAGACAGTCCAGATGACCGTAAAATAAAATTCGCCAGACAAGAACTTCGACACATGAAAAAACGATCCAATAGGATCGTTTTTTCATGGAAGAGAAAAATTTAAACGGAAAGTGATAAATAGTGTCCCGTCCCCGTATGACGGGGGCAGGTCGCTTTCACGTGTACTGTCTGCTCCACATCGTGCAGGATGTTAGAACCATTTTTGAGAGGCAAAACGGGTATATTTATATACCTGATTTGAGGAATTACGCCAACGCATAGAACTACCCCACCGCACCGCTCACTATATCTTATTCAAGTTTCTTTGAAACTTTGTCCCACGCCTGCTTGAGCCAAGAGACGACTTTCTTCCAAGCCCACGCAATATAAACTCCAAGTCCGATAAGTAGAAGCGGCCAGATAACACTCCAACTCCAAGCGACAATGCCTGCGTTCTTGAGAAAGAACAAAACACCGATGATGATAAAAATGTAAGCGAGTATCATATAGATTATCTTATATTAGTCGTTATCTTTTTCTTGTTCATTATTTGACCCTTCCAATTGGTCTTCAATCTGCTTTTGTTCATCTTTAAGTTCTTCTCTTCTTTTTCCCAACTCTTCATTCTTTTGTAGAATTGCTTCTCGGATTTGCTCTGCTTCTTCTTTGCCAGCGTCTTTTAATGTATTCTCAAGCTCGTGTTGCTGTATTTCTTCTTCATCATTGAGGTCTTCTTCTTCATCCTTGGCGTCCTTGAGGTTCTCTAAATGTTTCTCTACCTCTTTAACGCTTTTCTTGGCTTCTTTTGCCAAGCGTTTAGCGTCTTCGTAGTTGCCTGCGTCAAATGCGGCTTTAGCTTGCGAGAGCAGAGCGTCAAACTCCTTAAATGCTCCGTCTGGTATATCAAGATTGTCCTCTTGTGCCTCTTTCACAATATCCGCTTTTTCTTCTTCGGCGTCTTTTATTTTCTCGATGGCCTCTTCTTTAAGCCCCAATGCCTCATCAAGATGTTCATTCGCCTCTTCAACCTCACCATCGTCTTTATCTTCGTGCTGTTCCAAAAGTTCTTTTTGGACTTTCAGGTCGGCAATTTCTTTTAACAATGCTTCCGCTTGAACGGTATCGCCAGACAGACGAGCTTGCTTAAGTTTTGCTTTCAATTCATCAATTTTGGCGTCTAATGTATCCGCTTCTGATTTGAAGGTGTTTTTAAGTGCTTCTTGTGCGGGGTCAAAATCATCCGAAAGCTCTTTTGCAAGATTATTCGTATCTTCTCCTTCCTGCTTCAAGTCGGCAAGAATTGCGGCTACTCTTCCGAGATGGTCGTCAAGCCCTCGCTCGGACACGAGAATACCTGTTGCATTAACGCCCTTATCCTCAAGAACAAGTTTTATTTCCGCAATCCGCTCTTTGGCAAAAGTAATCTCTAATCTTGCTTTGCTTTCAGGGTTAAAGGTGAAAAATCGTTGTAGGGCTTCGCCCAATTTATCAAGAAAATAAAAAGGGCTTTCGGGCGTAAGTCCAGCGTTGGGTAATGTTGCTTGATTTTGAGCAAAAACTAAAAACGGGATAAAGAGTAACGAAATAAAAGCTGTTTTAATTTTCATTATAATTTTGGCTATTGACCTATTCCAAACTACCTTTTAGGTGTTTTGCGGGCGGTAAATAAGCGAAAACTAATATAAAAACTGACAACCTGATTATAGCATAACTGCTCGTGACAAAAAACTATCGCTCTGCTACTCCAAACGCTTCTTATTTTCTTCGGCGTGGCTTGTAATTTCTATATTACAGCTTTTGTACTCTTTGCACCACTCCTCGCACTTTTCTGCTATCGCCTTATCTTGGTAATGAAAACTACACTCTTCGCATTGGTATAGCTCTTTGTTATTATTTTTGTGAGTGATTTTTACCATAGCGTTTTTATAATTTCTCCCAACCAATAACAGGGTGAAGCTCCCACCAGTTGTGAGGCTCATCAAATCTTACAATGCCCCATATGTTGATATGGTCTCCTTCTTTTGGAAGAGGCAAATCTTTTATTTCCGGGATAGCCTCGGTAACAAGAACTGGTAGTGGCAGATATTGCGGGCGGATAATAATGTGATAATCGCCATCTGGCTCGTGAGTAACCTTATCTACGACACCCTCAACCGCGACTTTCGTTTTTGTGCTGCCGTTCACAATAAAATCAATAAGCCCTATATCATGATAAAGCAAGTTGTCATCTTCCTTTTCTCCTTGTTTAACGAAAAAAGTTAAAATCCGCTCAAACACATTTGGAAACGTAGCTTGCGGATTAATGATTTGACTGCGAATATAAAAGCCAAGCCAAATGCCGCCGCCGAACACAAGTAGAAATGTTAATACTAAAAACAGATGTTTTTTCACAACATTATGCTTTTAGCATATCAAAGCTTCCCCTATCCCGCTACGCACTGTTGTTTTTTCTAAAGCGTTCTAACTCCACGATGAGTAATAAAAATGACCCGCATAAAACGGATATTTCTAGGTGCTCCCCGGCCAGGGATCGAACCTGGGACCTTCGCCTTAACAGGGCGCCGCTCTACCGCTGAGCTACCGGGGAATGTTATTTATATTCGCCGCTACCCGCCTTCGTCCCGCACAGCGGGGCTACGGCGATGCAAGCCGGGGAATGCGTTGTTTGTAACGCTAGAACGACTATAACAAAATACGCGCCAATTTTCAAATGCAATGATACAATATGTATATGAACCAACTCTTTAAGGCATTGTTCGGCGTATCATTCGCAATCGGATTCGCAATAGGGTTTTTTACGAAACGCTATATCTTCTTGTTGGCGTCGGTTATCGCGGGCGCTGGTATTGCGGCGCTCTCCGTTGGACTGTATCTTTCTCATGCTCCGCAGGATGTAGGGCTTGGCATCATCGCGTTGTTTCCGGTACTTGTTATCTTACTCGGCACATTTAATATCGGCGCGGCGGTTATCGGAGGAATTATGGGGACGGTTGTCGGGAAGCGAAGGAAAAAAATGTAAGATTGCCACCCGAGCACATAATGCGTTACGTGCTCGGTCGCAATGACAGAAATGAGAAAGCGGTGGTAGCCCTAGGGCTACCACCGCTTCATGCTCAAACGCTACGTCTCCGACTCCGGAACATTGCGCAACATGACAAGTTCCAGTTTGTGATCGTACAGGATGTTCACGCACCATCCATTGAAAAGCGCGCGACGGATACTACGCTTGACCGATGGTGAGAGCTGCCGCTCCTCCGATCTCCGGAGATAATCCGCTATCCAAAGAATGAGTAAGTCGGTCACGAGATACGTCCCCCCGGCTTCCACGAGCAGCCCGGCACACACGAAACGCTGAAGCCAGTCCTCGTGCCGAGCAAACTCCGCGTTGTCGGCCACGGTGAAGGAATTCCACCCGCCGCCTCTCACGCAATGGTCAAGAATGGCCGCCGCGAGCTGTTCGGACTCGCCGTGCCCTTCAAAAAGCCCGGGTGCGACGAGCTTGAACTCGCCCCCAAGATCCAACACGCGAGGCCAATCCGCCTCGAGATGTGCGGGCGTCACCTGTGCACGGTCCACGTGCGGTATTTTCATCGTTCTACCTCCGAAACGAATGACTACAGAGAGTATACGCTTCTCAAGGAAAGTTTTCAACAGCGAGAAAAGTCGCCGCGTGGTATACTGAATATATTATCGCTACTTAACATCTCGGACGTGCCGGCATGACGTTCGGGAATTTTTTTATCACTTATGAACTTTGAACGTCCAAATGAAGAACACGAAGCAGCAGCGCTATCCGTAGACAAAATACTGGAACGGGCAATTTTGCTTCGCTCAATGAAAAATTGGGTGGGGCCATTTTTGGCGCGCCACGCGGCTGCGGAAAACGAGCAACCGATCGGCTTTGAATCATCGCGCGAAGATTTTTTTGCCACGATAACGCGCAGTCAGAAAGCAGCCGAAGAAAGCGGCGACATTGAAGGCGCTGCAAAACTTGAGGATATGCACAGACGATTTACAGACGAAACCTTAGTCCCTCCTGAAGCGCAAACGATGCAGGAAATTATCACGGCGTTGGGCGATGAATACGCGCGTATGGCGAAACTTGCGCGCGAAAAATCACCAAGCGAGTAACATTATGCCTCCGGAAACTCCACAATTTACGGCACCGGGCGACGAATGGCAAGCGCGCAAAGAAGACGATCGGCTCCACACCACAATTAATGAGTGGGAGGTGCAAGAAAAATACAAAACAATAGAGTTTCAACAATACATAAAGGAAACCGAAAATTTTCTCAACTGGATCGGCGAAATGCTCTCGCGCCACCCCGTGGGCCGTGAACCCGGCCTTCACCTTGATCCGCAATCGCCCATCCGCGACCTCATTGAGTTCGGCGAACATGACGCAAAGGACGAGATAGACCGCCACAACTACCCAGAAGGAAACCGTGAGACATTCATGGTCAGCTACCTGAAAGACGGAACGTCTATTCCGCCCGAAGCGCAAACGGTCGGCGAACTCTGCAAAACGCTCAACGCGCAAATTGAAGAAAACAAAAAGAAGTTAGAATTACTCAAAGGGGAAAGCGAAAAAGAACAATAGTTATGGAGGGCAAACCGAAATTTGAAGGAGCGCCGGACCCCGACAAAGCCAGTGCGCCGGGCGAAGTGGAAAAAGAATTCTACGGAATGCTTGAGGGTGAACACATTCAGGAGGTCAGGCTTGAAATTTCAAAAATACGCGGAATGCAAAGCGTGGTAAACGAGCTGTTTACATCCGGAAAATGCAAAGCGTCATCAACGTTTGATGAACTCTTAAAGGAACTGGTACTGTACGAATCTCCGGAACCGCCGAGGAAAACAGCGGCGAAAGAATTGCGCGGCGCGCTACGGCAATATCAAGGAAAACTGCCGAACAAAACCGTCGGAGAACTGCTTGCGTGGCTCACCGAGTACCACGACAAGCTCATGGACGAACTCGCAAAAACCGAGAAACCGGAAGGGCAACACTAAAAACCTCCCCCGCATTGCGGGGGAGGTTTTTAGCTATCTAGGTAATCTCGCAAACTCCAGCTACACACGCCAACTCCTTCGCAGCTTCCGTTTCATCCTGCTTCTCGTAGACGAAGATCTGTGAGAAATCGATGTCCGGAAACTTTGCGACAAGCTCCTCATACCGCTCCTTGGTGATTTCCTCGTACGGCGCCAAGGCATACACGTGGTTGTCCTTCGGCAAAAACGACAATCCTCCGATGAATTCCCAATTGTTATAAAGCCAATTCGCCACCGTAATCCATTCGTCGTCGGCAACATACACCGTGACGGAAGGGTTATGCTCGGTGTAGTTGGTTTTGACGAGCTTCCAGTGTTCCAGCTGAACGAGCGCCGTAATATCCTTACGCGTCACGGCTCCCTCGGGAGCTTTCACCGGAAACTCCAGCACAAACGTGTTGGCGGTGTCCGACGACTGCCCCACTTCCGGATGATACGGAAGTTTCTGGTCCTTGAGCATCTTGAACAAACTGTCGGTCGCCGAAATGCGCACTCTTCGGATGTAATACTCGGAGTAGCGCGTGTGCATACCGGAGGACGCATCCACGGTCTGCGAAAGATTGCCGGACGGCTTTACGCACGTGATGCAGGTGGATGCACCCACGCCGAACCGCTTCGCGTATTCTTCATTGACGCGAATAGCAAGGTCGCGCATCTTCCGGAGTGTTTCAGGATTTCGGGCCGCTTCGCAGTCCCACTGGCCGGTGACGGAAACACCAAGCAAACGCTCCGCTTCACAATTTTCTCTCCACTCTTTGGAAAGATAGCCGAAATTCGTAAGCGTTGATTGATACGTCCCCACGATCGTTGCCGCACGCACCTTTGCGAGCAGCGTCGCTTCGGTATCTTCCGCGCGCGCCACCACTTCGGATAAGTTACAGAATTGCCGCGACTGCAAAATGATTTCACCGCACGGATTGGTTCCCAAGTTTCCCAAATATCCTTTCAGCGCCTTGATGCGGCGCTTCGGAAGCATCGTCGTCAACCCCCCGCGGTTGAAAATACCGCGCTCCCCTGTTCCGCTTTTCGCAAGCGACACCCATTCGTCAAGAAACTGGCTCGCGGTCGGCTTTTCATTATATACCGCCGAGTTATTCGCCAAACTCCGCTGGGGTTCGGTCAAATAAAACTGACCGTTTTTCGCGTCACGCATCTCCGGATCGTCCAAGTCCGAAAGCGAAATCAAGGCGCTGCGGCGCACACCGCCCGAGACGACAATTTCGCCGATTTTGCAGATGATGTCGTGCACATCAAGCGTCCCAAGGCGACGGCCCTGTTTCGCCAAGATTTTCCGCCGCGTAAAGTCCAAAAGCTCGCGGAGCGGGGCGGGACCGGACGAACGGCCGCCCATGGTTTTCAAACGCACACCCGCGGCGCGGAGCCCCGAATAGTCAAACACCACGTCTTTGCCGGCAAACCATGTCTTCATGCCGAAGAGCAGGGAATCCGCCCATCCTTCCTTACTGTCATCAATCACGTAACCAGCGAGTTTCTCACCGGTCTGCCGCTCAATCTGCGGAAGTTTTTCCACATTCTGGTGCTCCACGGAAAACCCGACGCCCGTGCCGCACATGGAGATGTAAACGATTTCCGCGAAGTCCTCAAAACGCGTCGGCGCAATGAACGAGCAGTTATACGCGCAAACATTTGTTTTCCGGGCGGCTTTGCCCGCAAACTGCAGCAAGCGCATAGACGGCATCGCCTGCTGGTTCAAAATGGCTTCGTGAACTTCCGCGTATTCTTTTTCGGAGAGCTTGTCGCCCAAATTCTCCTTCATGAAATCCATGTAGCGCCTGGCGGTTTCAATCCAGGTCTCGCGGCGACCGTCTTCGTCAATCCAGCGCGAGTAGGTGCGGTAGTAGACGAACTCCGCCAAGGGATTCTTAAAATACTTTTTGCTCGCGGCGACCAATTGCTTCACCGCCGCCGGCACTTCTTTGCGCGCTTCGCGCAAACGCTCGCGTTCTTTGCGGTATAAAATGTATGCCTTCGCGGTTTTTGCGTAATCAAGGAGAATAAGGGCATTTTCCGCGGAGTCCTGGATCTCTTCAATGCTCAACACATAAGTCGGAGCGTATTTTTTCAACAGGACTTTCACCACACGGTCGGAAATCTTTTTTGCATCCCGTCCATTACCCTCGCCCGAGGCATGGAGCGCTTTTAACAACGCTTCGGTAATGCGCGTTTGATCAAATGGAACAATCCGGCCATCGCGTTTTCGCGTGAACTGAAACACCTTCGGCACCGCGCCCTTTTTTGAAACCTTTGCTTTTGTGAGCGACTTTTTTGCCATATATTTCGACCGCGTACCCCCGGAAAATGGGGCATAGAGATGATTCAAGACTTCATTGCTGAAGTCCCGCAACTCACCTCATTAAATTAATTAATAATTTATTTCTACTCGTACTTTCAGTATACACCTCCTGTACATCTTCGTACTGTGAATAAAATTTCTGCGAAACTTTCTCAAAAAAACGCAAGCGAAAGAAATAACACGCGCGACTTAACGGCTCAACAACGGGGGCGCCGTTGAGCCGTTAGAAGTGACTTTATTCCGCACAAACAACATCCTTACAAACTCCAGTTTGTAGGGATGATGTTATTTCAACAATTGCGTTGCCAGCGCCACCATCTGTTCTTTTTTCTTCGGATCGCTTTTGACCGCAACTGGTTCCAAAATGGAAACAGTTCAAAATTCTGTCCTTTGCCGTGTTTTATCGTCAGCGGCAATTGTTGCATTTATTGCAACGACTGTGCATTTTTTGCACATTCCTTTTTTCTTCAAACTGCCTTTTCTGAACCATCCGGAAACTCCGGTTAGTTGCACGTTAAATTTATCCCCAAAATCACGCTGTTGACTTTTGCCGAGCGTCTGGTGTATAATTGAGGTATCACGAACGGAAAGGGTGCCCCGATGAGGTTCTGTCCTCATCGGGGTCTTTCTTTGTTTTATTGCGAATATCGGTAACAAATCTGATATATGGCAGAAAATCTTTCCGTTTTAGAAGTCCGGAATACTTTTTGTGATTCGGCACCATGAAAGCGAGGAGTTTTTTCTGTCCCAAAAGGTATTCAATAAGACAATGAAAATCTCCGTCTCCGGTGACGATGAGCGCTTTGTCAAAATCGTTGATATGTATCATGGCGTGCAAAACGAGTTCGGCGTCAACATTCCCTTTTACCTCGCCGTCAGGTAATTCAAGCGTTGGCTTGAATACGCAAATATAACCGCTTTCTTGTAAATATTTATATAGCCCTTCGTTTCCTTTCACGTAACCAATAAACAGGAATGCTTTGGTGGCGCCGTATTTGTCCTTGAGGTGTATGCGAAAACGTCGGAAATCCAACTCCCACCCTTGCGCACGTACTCCAAGGTTCAAATTTTGACTATCTATAAAAGCGTAGTTGTTCTCTTTTTGTCTTTCCATAATTTCTCCATTCTACCGCCGAAAAGAGCGTGGAGTCAAAATCCGCCCTTTCTCCAACCCCAAAAAAGCACCCGTTCTTGTTTTAAGCACAGCACGAGCGTTGCCCCGAAGGCGGTAGCTCTGCGAGTTACCGTTCGGTTTTTGGCACTTTGCAGACTGGATTCCAGCTTTCGCTGGAATGACAAAACAAAAATGTAAGATTGCTTCGCCCCGCGTTGCGGGGAACTCGCAATGACAAAAAGAAAATCCTACACATCTCCCCTCTTATTCCTCCTCAAAAACGTCGGGATGTCCCAAATCTCGTTTGACTTCTTTTTAACGCTTGCGGCATTTTTGTCCGCGTCTTTTTTCATATCGCTCGCCGCGTCCTTCATGTCTTTTGTCGCCGCAAGCGTCGCACCAGCGAGCCCAGCCCGCTCGGTCTTTATTTCCGCCGCGGTTGACGCGAACAAACTTGTTGCCGGAGATTCCACTCCTTTTTGTACTCCGCTGCCGTTAAAATTTGTGGCGATGAGCGTTACCTTCAGCTGACCGACTTTCAGCTTCTTGTCATGATACGCGCCGAAAATAATACGTGCATTCTGGTCAATCGCGCCGACAATAACCTTCGCGATGTCATTGATTTCATTCATCTTCAAATCCCTCCCGCCGGAAACGCTGAACAACACGCTCCGCGCGCCTTCGATGGAAGTTTCAAGCAGCGGCGAATTGATGGCCGCGTTCACCGCGTTGGTGGCACGCTCCGCCCCGCCCGCGTACCCAACAGTCACCACCGCCCCGCCGGTGTTCTGCATGGTTGCCTTCACGTCCGCGAAATCCACATTTACCAACCCGTGCATGGCAATGAGTTCCGCGATGCCGGAGATAGCGGACTTCAGCACATTATCAATCACCTCAAACGCTTTCATAATCGGCGTATCCTTGCTAATGATGCTGAAAATCCGGTCGTTCGGCACAACAATATACGTATCCACCTTCTCTTTTAATTTTGTAAGTGCCTCTGCCGCAATGCGCCCACGCTGCACGCCTTCAAATGAAAACGGCTTCGTGACCACGGCAACAGTTAATGCTCCCGCTTCGCGCGCCGCCTCGGCGATGACGGGCGAGGCACCCGAACCCGTGCCTCCGCCCAAGCCGGTGGTAATAAACACGAGATCCGCGCCCTTCAAGGACTCAACAATTTCTGAACGGTTTTCTTCCGCCGCCTGCCGGCCAAGCTCCGGGTTCATTCCTGTGCCCAACCCTTTTGTCAGATTCTTTCCGATGTAGATACGCTTCTTCGCGTTGCAATAATCCAAATCCTGCACGTCAGTGTTGATGGCGATGAAATCAATGCCCTTGAAATCCATTGTATCGCGCATGCGCGACACAGCAGAGCATCCGCCGCCGCCGACGCCGACCACCTTAATATTCGCGGCATAACTCGGCCGGATGGCCTTATTCTTTGCCGTGGATTTTTTATTGTTTCCGTTTTGCTTCATAGATAGGTAAGATTGCTTCCCCCGCACTGCGGGGTCGCAATGACCATTCTTCACTATTCATTTATTATCATGAACGCCTGAAAAAAATAATGCAAATGGCTTCGATGCGCCCATTCGCATTATTAAAGAGCCCGACCTGCCTGCCGGTAGGCAGGTTCGCGTTATTCGCGATTACTCTAAGGCACGATATAACTCACCAACTTTTTCAGCCAGCCGAAGGTGTCTCCCTTTACGCGCCGACCTTCGCCGGACTTATCCACACCCCAGAGCACAAGCCCCAAGGCACAAGCATATTCGGGGTCTTCCACTGTTGCGGCAAGTTCCGCGGAAGGAATCTGAAACGAGGAAAGATCAGGAATGCCTATACGCGCGGGCAAACGCAGTTCTTGCCGGACAAGATCAACAAGTCCCGGGGTTTTTGCCCCGCCTCCCACAAGCACCACGCCTCCGGGAAGCTGCCCCGACTTATTGACAGTCTTAAGATCATTATTGACGAACTCCAAAATTTCCGCAAGCCGGACTTCCATAATATCCGCGATATACCGCCGGGCGATGCTTCCGCGGGCGTGCGGCTCGAATTTCGCGATATCCACCGTCTCACGAACGGCCACATCTTTCGCAAACGCCGCGCCGTAGGCAAGCTTGACTCCTTCCGCGGCTTCCACGGAAATCTTAAGACCCTGCGTCAGATCGTTTGTGACGTGGCCGGAGCCATACGGAAAAATATTCGTGTGTATGAGTTTGTGCTCCTGATACAGGGCGATGGCCGTGGTGGTGAACCCGATATCCACAACTACGGTGCCGAGCTCCCGCTGATTTTTACTGAACACCGACCGCGCCGCGGCGATGGGTCCGAAAATAAGTCCCGCGATGCCGCCGCCCGCGACTTCCACGGCGCGCGTGATATTTTTCACCGCCGGCGCAAAAACGTCGATCATCATACTCTTTGCCTCCAGCCGATGCCCGATCATGCCGAGCGGATCCTTAATGTCACAAACATCATCCACCACGAATTCGTCCGTGATGGTATGGATCACCATCCGGTTTGCCGGAAGCTTCATCGACTCCGCCGCCTCAATCGCGTGCCCGATGTCATCATTGAAAATTTCAAAGTCCGCGCGTGAAACCGCGACAGCGCCGCTTCCATGCTGGACACGCACGCCCGGCGTGCCGATACTCAAATAAATATGTTTTGCCGCGTTCTTGTGGATTTGCCGGATATCGGCCAAGACGGCGTTGACCGACCGCGTCACCGCGCCCAAGTCATCCACCATTCCTTTGCGCATACCTTCCACCGGGGCTTTGGTCGCGTACTGCAACACTAAGCTACCGTCGCCTTTCAGTTCAAGCACGGCGGCTTTGATAGTGAGCGATCCGATGTCCAACCCGACGATGAACCGCGATTTCATAAAAAAATCCTACGACCCTTTGCTTAGATAAAATTGTTTCAGCAACGCATCTTCTTTCTTTTCCATTTTCATTCTATCACTTTTACTCTTGTGGTCATACCCCAGCAAATGCAAAAAACCGTGCACGAGCATAAGATTGAAATCTTCACCGTGCGCGGCGATATATGACGGATTCAAATAAATTTCCCCGAGCGGACGCGCGCGCGTATCCGGACGCGAAAAATGTTCCGGCGATTCGTAGGACAAAACGTTTTTGTTCATCGTCCTACTGCCCACAAGATGCACTTCAACAACGGACTTTTCCTTCACTAGCCGCCCCAAGAAACGCAACATCGCGCGAGCGCGCGATGCGTGACGGCGATAACGAAGAGTTGTAGTGATGACGATTTCCATAGCGTTTAGCGGTTAGGGTTGAGCGGTTAGGGTGAACCGCCTAAACGCTTAACGCTCATCGCTATACCCTACCCTAGCTTCTCTTTTACCAGCTTGCTCACAAGCCCTGTGTCCGCCTTGCCTTTCAATTCCGCCATCACCGCCTTCATGACCGGACCGATTTCCTTAACGGGCGCGGCGTCAACAATGCGGGTAACCGCCGCTGTAACATCCGCCTCACTCATCTGCGCGGGAAGATACGCCGCAAGGATGACTAACTCATGCTCCTCTTGCGCGGCGAGATCGCTCCGCCCGCCGGAGGTAAACACGGCGATGGATTCTTTGTGCTTTTTTGCTTCTTTGCCGATGACCTCCATCACCTCCTCATCGGTCAGTTCTTCATCCTTACCCGTCTTTGTACGCTTCTCAATTTTTCGGTTACTGATGGCAGATGCAAGCATGCGCAAAACCCCAAGCCGCTCCGCGGCACCGGCCTTCATCGCTTCTTTAATATCCGCCGTGATTTTTTCTTTTAGCATAACGGGGTTCAGCGTTTAGCGTTCAGGGGTTATTCCCAATTTCCGCATCCGGTCCATCTCCACCTTCTTTTCAACGCGGTGCAGCGCGGAAAGCTTCCGTTTTAAACCACTTACGGCACGCTTATGGAAGCGGCGTTTTTTGGCTTCCTTTAATACGCCACTCTGCTGCACTTTTTTTGTAAAGCGATAGAGCAAGCTACTCGCGGACTCCCCTTCTTTTTTTCGTACTTCGACAGACATATATAATTATTTTACTTTAATTTAGCTGCGACCTCGTCTAATGATAATGATGAAGGATAATTGACCACGCTATGGATTGAACCGCCGCCATCGCCCTCATAACGCGGGATGACATGCACGTGGAGGTGGTCCACCGCAGCCCCGCTGATCCGCCCGTGATTGATGCCGATAGTGAATCCTTTAGGTTTCAACGATGTATTGAGGATACCAGCAATTCTTTTAACTGTCAAAAAGGTCGGGGCGATAAGTTTCTCTTCCGCAGTCACGATATTTTCAGTATGCGTTTTCGGAATAACGACGGCGTGTCCCATCGTCCGCGGATGAATGTCCAGAAATGCCATCGTCTCCTTATCTTCATAGACGATATGCGCGGGAATTGTTTTGTTTGCGATGTTGCAGAATAAGCAACTCATGAGTGAGGGCGTTCAGCGGTTAGGGTTTGGCGGTTAGTAAACGGGCTCTCTCGAAACGCAGCTTTGCACTAAACGCTCTACCCTAAACCCTATACGCTATTTAAGCCTCCGTTTCACTTCCGCCGCCACTTTGTGGAGCGGCACGGTTTCCTGCGCGCCGGTGCGGAGATCCCTGACGATGATAGATCCCTCCAGCGCTTCTTTCTGTCCGAAAATAAGCGCCATCGGAGCGCCGCCCTTATCCGCGCTGCGGAGCTGTGCCTTCAGCGACTCCTTGCCCAATGTCTCGGCGGTCGTAATGCCCTCGTGATGCAACAGCTCAATAATCCCCAAACTCTTTTTCTTCGCGAGGTCGCCGATGTGGATCAAAAACACTTTTTCAGGGACGCGCGCGGGCGTTACCCCGAATGCTTTCATCACCTCCGTAAGCCGATCAAGACCGATCGCGCCGCCAACCGCTGACGTTGGTCTGCCGCCGATCATTTCCGCAAGGTAATCAAACCGTCCTCCGCCCGCCAAGGCGAAGTCAAATTTCCGCGGCACGCCCTTCAACGCTCCTTCGGCTTTCGGGTCAGCGGGAGCTTCGCTTTCCGTAAAGATTTCAAAGACGGTGCGGTTATAGTAATCCAAACCGCGAACCAAGGCGTGGTCCAGCGTGTACGGAATTTTGAGCTCTTCCACATACTCCAACACACTTTTAAAGTGATTTTTGCAAAAACTGCAGAGATGGTCCAGCATGACGGGAGCATCTTTCTTAAGTTCAATGCAGCCCGGCACTTTGCAATCCAGCAAACGCAACGGGTTTGTTTCCAGACGTCGCCGGCAGTCCTTACAAATCAATTTTTCTTTATCAGTGTTTCCGCCGCGGCCCGCGTAATAGTCGGTAAGTTTTTTGCGGTAATTCGGGCGACAATTTTTGCAACCGATGGTGTTGATATGCACCATAAGCTGCTTCACTTTCGCCGCCTCAATGAACCGGTAGCACGCCAGCATAATCTGCGCGTCATACACCGCGTCTTCGTCGCCGCCCAAAATCTCAAACCCCGCCTGATGCAACTGGCGCAGCCGTCCGGCTTGCGGTTGTTCATAGCGGAACATGGGTCCGATATAATAAAGCTTCAGCGGCTGCCCCATGTGGCTCATCCCGTGCTGGATATAGGCGCGCATGACGGAGGCAGTGCCTTCGGGGCGCAGCACCAACATGTCCCCGCCTTTCGTGCGAAACGCGAACATTTGTTTTTCAACAATGTCGCTCGTGGCGCCCAGCGACCGCTCAAAAAGGTCAACGGATTCCAGAAGCGTCGTGTCGATGCGACGGAAATTATATACCTCCGCAACGCCACGCAAATCGCGGCGGAGTTTTTCCCAATACGGCTCCTCCAACGGCAAAATGTCGTGCATGCCCTTCGGCGACTGGAACGGCGCTTTGACTTTTCCTTTCTCCGCTATTTTTTTATCTTTTTTTGGCATAGTGCTTTTTTATTTTATTGCTTTTTTGCTTTATCGCTTTATCGCGTAGTTCGGCACCGTAAACGCCTCGGCGGCGCGAATCGGCAGCAGCCGCAGCCGCACAACGCCGACAATATCATTCTTCGGAAGGATGCCCCAATTGCGCGAGTCAAAACTGAAGTACCGGTTATCGCCAAGTACAAAATACTCATCGGGTTTAAGCGTCCGGTCAACGTTGCCGATGGTCATAACACTCGGCGGGATATAATCCTCGGAAAGCCGCAGTCCCTCAGGGTGCTCCGTATTATAGATATGTACCGCGCCGTCCTTAACCAACACGCGCTCGCCGGGCAACCCGATGATGCGCTTGATGTAAAATGTTTTGACGTCCCCGGGGTAGCGGAACACCGTCACCTCGCCGCGCACCGGAGGACGGAAACGGTAGGTCAGCTCGTCAATCAGGAGATAGTTACCGTCGGAAAAATTCGGTTCCATGGAAGCGCCGGAAACCAAAAACGGCTGCACAAGGAAACTGCGGATAATGTATACCGTGAAGAGCGAAATGAGCACTACCTCCAAAATCTCACGCGATGCCAGGAAGAATTGCTTCATGAGTTATATTTTACTACAATAAAAGGGTTAATGCAAATGTAGGATATAGCGGTTAGCGTTGAGCGTTTAGGGAATTGCCATTCTCTAACCGCTAACCGCTGAACGCTAAACGCTTTTATGTCATTCAAACTCATCATCGGTTTGGGAAATGACGAGTCCGCGTACGCCAATACCTACCACAACGTCGGCTACCTTTTTATTAATTATATAACAACGCATTATCCGGCATTGCCCGCAAGGAAAACCACCGGCTACATGAACGAATCGGGCGCCCCCGTGCGCGCCATGATGAAAAAGACTTCTGCGCCGCCCGAGCACACACTCATTGTCCACGACGAGTCCGATATAGTTATCGGCGAGTACAAAATTTCAACGACCCGCGGCGCCGCCGGACATAAAGGAGTGTTAAGCGTGTTTGAGGTGACCGGAGCAAACACATTTACACGATTACGCATCGGTATCAGACCAAAAACAGAAACTGAACACCGGGCAAAAGCCGAAGATTTTGTATTGAAAAAAATCTCCGCATCTGACAAAAAACAGCTTGAGGAAGTATTCGCGAAGGCGGCAACCGAACTCTTCGGAGTGCCGGAACGCTAAATTTTCTCTACGCGGAGCGTGAGCTGAAATGTCACCTTGCCGTCAGAATCGGGAACGATATTCGCGAGCGGCAAATTCACCGCCGTAAAGCCCGCGCGGCGAGCTAAGGCGTTTTTGAAGTTGATTGCCGCAAGTTCCGAAATCGCCCGACCGGAAATGCTCACGGTTTGCCCGGAAGGCGAAAACGAAACACGTTCAAGCGAAACGGTTTCGCCCGCAATGCGGCGGAACTCCACAAAAAGCGGTGACGACGCTTTTGCTTCTCCGCGCGCGCGGAGCGCAGCGTCAAGACCGGTATTAAATGTTTTTGCCTGAACCTCCAGCGCTGCCACTTCACCAACGTCACCGCCAGCCGGAACAAGCGCGGCGGCAGCGCTAAGCGATGTTTCCACGCGCGCGGAAACACTCGCCGCAATAAGCGTGGCAAGAAAAAGAAAACCGCACACGGTAAGCGTCGCGTTGCGCCAAAACGCAAAAAAGCGCAGCGAACGGTTCCGGGAAAATGCCTCTTCCGTACCCACCGGAGCAACGCTGATAAACGCGTCGTCCTCCCGCGCGATGCTGCCGCGGAGATACGCGCCCAAGGCACCCGCAAACGACGGAAGAACATCGGAGAACTGCGTTACGGCAAGCGGCGCGGCTGCAAGATTAAAGTACTGCGTCAGTACGTGTTGCACGCGCGGCGCAACCTCCCGCGCAAGAAGAATGGCGCCTGTAAAACTTCCGGGCCACTTGCCGGAATAAAAATTAAGTACGCGCTGCACCTCCCGGCGGAGCGTTTCTTCAAAACGAGCATCGTCAATCGCCCGCGCTCCGTCGGAAGCCACCTCTCCCCAAGGAGAAAAATGATCAAAATGCAGATTACCGTTCCGGAGAATAAGTAATCCAATGCCACCCGCGGAAACGCGCAATACGAGGTAGGAATCACTTTTTCCATACCCGGCGCCAAGCGTACCGATAAGACGCGCAACAGAAAGCCCGGTGAATTCCAACGCAACCAGCGCGAAACCCGCGTCTCGCAACGCCGCGTTGAACTCGTCGGCAATCGCACGCTCAAGAAATGCTCCGAGATATTCCGTCTCCCCGGAAACACCGGACCCTACGCGTTCAGCATCCGCATACACGCGGTCAACGCTCATAGGAGAAATCATGCGCAGGTTCAGCTCCACCGCCTCTCCCAAACGATCCGGAGCAACAACAGGAACGGAAAATATCTGGCTATATACCGCCGGCGTTTCAAGCGTGACGACAACGTGGCAAAACGCCTCCCGTCGGGTGACATTCGCGCGGAGTTCGCGGAGCGCCTTGCGGAAACTCACCGGCTCGGCAATGCGCCCACCGACAATAACTCCGGGCGGAAGATGGATCGCCGCTGTTTTGGGAATACCGTCTTCTACGCCAAAAAACCGCAAAAAGTTATCCGAAATCTCAAGCCCGCCAACGGGTGTCACGGGATTCACCAGGCGCAAAAAATTCGTCAGAAGAGTTTTGATTTGTAATTTCATCATGGTCATTCAGTGACACTCAACACCCGCACTTCCCGCGTCGCGGAATCAACATCAAGCGTTGCCGTGAGCGTCCGGCGCTTCCCTAACGATTTTCCGACAGAGGAAACCGTGTACTGTGTTTCCGTGGCGTTACTGCAGGCGACATTCTGAATGGTCACATCCGCGCTCGCGCTGCCGCTGACGGCAAGGTTGTATGTCACCGCGCACGAGGGATAAAATTTCGCGCGCACGATGCGGATAACGGCATCGTCAACGCCGGCGCGCGCCGCCGCGAACGCTTCGTTGGTCAACCGGATGCCGTAGTTGGAACGGTTTAAAAAATACACGAGTACACTCGCCGCAATACCCACCTCAACGACAATGGCGCTCAAAACGAGAATTGTTGAAAACGCCACCACTCCCGCGTTTTGTTTTCTTGCTTTTTTGTTTTCTTGCTTTTTTGTCATGGGCTCCAATTGATAATGATGTCGCTGATTTCCGGCGTCACAACACCGAACACATCGGAGTCAATGAAAACTTCGTAGCGGAAGTACCGCGCATTATTATGGTCGCGCGTATCAATCGCCGCGGGCGCGTTCGGTCCTGTCGGAATATAATAACCGGTTGTGGAACTGTTCGGTCCCAAAAACCTCCACGTTCCCGCGTCGTCACACGTCGGAGGATTGGTCTTTCCGTTACTGCAATTCGCGGACGCGACACGGAACCGTACCGATGAAGCAGCTAAGCCGTTCAACGTGCCCTTCCAAAGGACAGAGTTCAGGGCGACAGGCGCTCCCGCGTCAAACACGCTGGAAGTGAGCGTGCCCGTACGCGCCGGCGTCCCAGGAATCCACGACGTCTTCACCTTATAGTTGGAGGCCGCGCATTGATTGACACCGCCGTCAGCTGAATGGTCGCAGTTAAAACTGATCCAGCCGATGGCGTCATTCCACGCCCAACCGCGGAAGTCCCCCGCGCCGTCAATCGTGACCTGATAGTTTGACGCCTGACAATTCGCCGCCGAAACATTTCCACACCAAAAACTGATCCAGCCGATGGCGTCATTCCACGAGTAACCGGTCAGATTGCCATACCCGTCATTGATCACTTTAAAATTATTGGCCGCGCACGTGTTGCCGTTCGGGGTCGTACCGCAGTCAACGGCAACGTCGCCGATAGAGGATGCCGTTGCGACGCCGGTCAGCTGCGCCGGCAACACGTTTGTACCCGCAAAATCAATCCAACCCACAGCATCGTTCCACGCCCAGTGCTCGGCCGCCTGCGGAGAAATATTTCCGGCAAGGACGAATGAATAAAAAAGCAGGGACGCGAAAATGCTAAAAAGTAAACCGGTGTAAATTTTATGATTGCGCATCGTCATAATTCCCTGTGATGAGTTTTTCGATATGTCCGCTCTTCTTATTTCTTACTTCATACCTCTTACGTCTTTCTCCTCCCCTTACGGCAGCTGTAATTTAATTGTTCCGGGCTGCGAGGTGGTATCAACTCCGGCGCCGGCGGTGTCATATTTATCGCTCGCCGCAAATGTCCCGGATTGCCCCGAACCGCCGGACCAGTCGGCTTGCGCGCTTGACGTATTACGCGCCGAACGCGTGATGTACTTCACGAACGAAAACTGCGGCGTTGACGCGCCTTCTTGCCACTGCGCGGTTACCGTGATTTTTTTTGTTGAAGGATCAAGCGTTCCGGAAGCCGCTATCGCGCCGGATCCGTCCCGCGTGACGTCTTGAACCGTAAAATATCGGGTATACTGCACAGCGCCGACGGTGAGCGTTTCGATGCCGGGAGTAATGACGAGACCTCCGCCCGAAGAACTGACATAGTACGCAGTCGGCGCGGGAGAAAGCGCGCCGATATTCCCGCGCCAATCCGCCTCCGCGAGCACCGCCATATTGTCCACAAGTCCCTGCGCGGCAAACAGCGCCCCCTGCACCGGCTTATTCACCGAGTCAACGCGCAACGCAAGCGCGATGGTCGTTGCCGCGCCGCCGATAAGCAGCGCGCTGATAGCGATGGCCACCATGAGCTCAAGCAACGATTGCCCACCTTGGCTCGCTCGCCTCGCTGGAGCTATGGCGAAGCGGGCCGGAGCATTTGCTACGCGTAGGCGGCCTTGGCTCGCTCGCCTCGCTGGAGCTATGGCGAAGCGGGCCGAAGCCTTTTGGCTAAAATTCAATCCGTCCGTTCGCATAAATAGTGATCGTGGTACTTGCGGCATCGTTACCTACAACGCCTATCTTTATTATAACAGCGGCGCCGCCGATTGGATATCCGGTTAACCGGTCAAAAATGGCGTCTTTGCGGCTGCCTGTTGCCGGATCGCGGAACTCCAGATCGCTTTTCAATGTCGTCGTCGCGGAAGCCAAGTAATTGATCCCGCCGGTGGAGTACAATGTCGCCGTCCCCCTGGCTCCCCCGACGAAACGCACGCCCCACGATAATCCGTCTTCGCCGGTTGTCGCGTTGGAACGCGCGTCGCGGAGCGTTGACGCAACCGATTGCGTGGTCAACCGCAAATCCTGCAGGGATCGATAGTTTAATAGCCCCAAAGAACCGACGGCAAGGATCACAACCAAAATCCCGCTGACGATAAGTAATTCAATGAGGGTGTAACCTTTTGCGAGACGTAAGAAATAAGACATAAGACGTAAGAGAAAAACGCAGAAAGTAAAAAGGGTTCAGCTACTGCCCTACTTCTTACTTCCTACGTCTTGCTTCTATCCACACTAGAACTGCCCCACCAATTGATAAATCGGAACAATGATAGCCAGCGCAATGAGCCCCACGATGCCGCCGATGAAGAGGAGCATCAGCGGCTCCACGAGCGATACGAGCGTTTTGAGCGACGTATCAATTTCGGAATCATAAAACTTCGCGAGCGTGTCCAGAATTTCCGCGGTATGCCCGGCTTTTTCCGAAACCGCGATAAGATTTGAGACAACCAGCGGGAACGCCGGTTCGCGGCGGAACGCTTCACCGAGCCCCGCGCCTTTTGCCACGCCTTCATCCGCAATGCGGTGAAGGCCGTCTTTCATCGAAGGAAATGCTACAACATCCCCGGTAATCCGGAGCGATTCCAAAATCGGCATTCCCGACCGCATGAGGGCCGAAAGTGTTGAGGCGAACTGCTGCAGCGAAATTCTCTGGAACACCGCGCTGAACACGGGAGCGTGCGAAAGCAGCGTGTAGAGCGTTCGCCGTCCGGCAAGCGTTTGCGCGAAAAAGAACCATGCGCCGCCGACCGCTACCACGATGCCCGCGACAAAAAACCAGACATGACCGGCCAGATATAGCCCCGCGGTAAACACGACGCGCGAGAAGAGCGGCGGCTGCGCTCCGGTGCTCATAAATACGTTCGCGATCTTCGGCAACGCGAAGGTAACAAGGAAGAACAGGATGGTCGTCGCGAGCACGAGCAAAATTACCGGGTACGTCACCGCCGCCTTGATTTTATTCCGGAGCGACTGCTGCCGCTCCAGCGAAACGCTCAAACTCTCGAAAGCGAAATCGAGATTGCCGGAAAGCTCACCGGCCTTGATCAGATTCACGAATACCGGAGAAAAATAATTCGGGTAGCGGGCGAACGCGAGATAAAACGGCTGGCCCTTTTCAAGTCCGCCTTTAAGCTCCGTCAAAAACGCTTTCATCGCCGGCTTTTCAACATCGGCGGTCAAGATATCAATAACGCGGAAAAGATCCACGCCGACTTTGAGCATCAGCCCCAGGTAACGCGTGAGAAAAATTTGGTCAGAAACGGTGATGGGCTGACCGAAAAACCGTTGGACGCGCGCGGAGCCCGCCGAAGCATCAACGCGCTGCACTGTAACGGGCTTCAACCCCTTAGAACCCAAAAACACGAGTACGTCGGCAGTGGCAACCGCGTCATAATCCCCCTCAACAGTCTTTCCGACCGACGTAGTGGCAATATAGTGGAATTTCATACGATAAAGCGTCGAGCGGTTAGCGTATAGCGGTTAGCAAGTTGGCCTAAACGCTGAACGCTAAACCCTAAACGCTGCTTTTACTCCCTAATTACACGAAACACTTCTTCGATGGTCGTCATGCCGCGCTCGACTTTGCGCAGGCCGTCTTCAAACATCGTAACCATCCCCTCCTCGCGGGCAGTTTTCCGAAGAGCGTCAAGCGAAAACTCAGGCGAAACAAGCATCCGGCGGACAGACTCAGAAATCTGCAGCAACTCATAAATACCGAATCTGCCCCGGTAACCGATGTGTCCACAGCGCTCACAGCCCGCCCCGCGGTACATGAGTTTCGGCGGCTTATACGCGGTCACAATGCCCATGGTCTGGAACTGCGTTTCAATCGCTGTCATGGTGCCGGTGTCGGGTGTGTAGGATTCGATGCAGTCCAGACAGATGCGCCGCACGAGGCGCTGGCCAACGACAAGATTCAGCACTGCCGCGACCAAAAACGGCGCGATACCAATATCAAGCAACCGCGGCACCGCGGTCGCGGCGTCATTGGTGTGAAGTGTTGAAAGCACCAGCGAGCCCGTAAGCGCCGAATGTACGGAAATCTCGGCGGTTTCCTTATCGCGGATTTCGCCGACCATAATGACATTCGGATCCTGGCGCACGAGCGACCGGAGCCCGGCGCCAAACGTGATGCCGGCCTCAGGGTTAATCTGCGTCTGATTCACATTGGGAATACCGAACTCAATCGGATCTTCAATAGTGACAATATTCACCTCCGGACGGTTCAGCGTCGTCAAGACCGCATACAGCGTCGTAGTTTTCCCGGAGCCGGTCGGCCCACATGCTAAGACCATCCCGTACGCCTTGGAAATATTTTCCCTGATGATCGCGATAGTATCGGGTAACATGCCGATTTCTTCAAACGACAGCGGCCGCTGCGTCGCGGTCAGAATTCTTCCGACAATTTTTTCGCCGTAGAGCGTCGGCATCACCGACACTCTCACGTCAACGGTATCATCGCCGATTTTGTAGCGGAACCTTCCGTCCTGGGGTTTGGCATGTTCGTCAAGCTTTAAATTCGCAAGGATCTTGATGCGCGCGATAATGGCGCTGTGCACCTCCTTCGGCATACGAAGCACTTCGTGCAGCACGCCGTCAATGCGGTAACGCACCAGCAATTCGCTCTCCAAAATTTCCAGGTGCATATCCGAGGCGCGCATCGCGACCGCGTACGAAAGAATCGTATCTACAATCGCCACGATGGGGAGTTCGGTCGCGGACTCCTCGCTTCCTCCGGCTTTGAGTCGCAGCGTCGCCTGAATGTTCTCGTTAATGACACGCTGAAAATCTTCGTAGCGGCGCTTGCTGTAAAATGAAAAACCACGATTCAAGTCGTCCTGCGACGCAAGATACGGCTTGACCGGCTGTTGCAGATATTGCTGTAAAAAATCTATGGTCTGCAAATCGCTCGGGTCCGCCATGGCGACCAAAAAAGCGCCCGCGGATTCGCCGAACACAATCGCGTGCTTTTCCCGCGCGACATCCTCCGGAAGCTTGCGCAACAACTCCTCGTTAATGGCGATACCCCCGAGATTGGCGCGTGGCACGCCCAAAAACTTCGCAAGTAGGTCATAAAAATACTCCCAGGTAATAATGCCGTGCGCGATAAGCACATGCACCACGTCCTGGCCCAAACGCGCGGCGTCGTTCACCGCCGCGGCGAAATCCGCCGGCGTCACAACACCATCGCGCTGTAAAATCTTTTCAAGTTGTTCCGGAGGAATTTGCCGCATTCGCGTTGACACGCTACGGCGCCGCGAATTGCATCAATCGCAGAAACGGCAACTGTAGCGCCCATGTATATATCAGTATATCAAAGAGCGCGACCGGCAGCCATAACTCGCGCAGAGAAAACTTGTCCGAACGGCGCAAAATCAAAGATCGGAACGCGATAATGACCGCCGCCGCGATAATCATTGAACACGCGTACAATATCCAGCCCGGAGTTCCGGAAAGAAAAACACCGAGCACAAGCGCGGAAAACTCGTCGTCGTAGAAGAACGCTCCGTCATGCCGACGGTTGTATACGCGCGCCATAACCACCAGCACAAGCGCGACAAAAAGCGAAAGAACGTAAGGCGCGAACAACCGCCACCCGACGTAGGTCAAGAAATATACAATGGATTGATGCGGTGGGAGCAAAAACTTCTGCGGAGCAGCGAGGGACCACGCGCGATATTGAACTACCGATTCAATGCCGAGCAATAAAAAAAGTCCGGCAACACTCGCTAGAGCAATGAAACGCAAACGCACGACCACAAAAGGGCGGTAGCCCAAGGCTACCGCCCCAATGAGAATGGCGAGAACTGCAATGCTATACGTTACGACAAGCGCCATCATACTTCACTCGCGTTAGAGGTCCAGAGCCGGGTCGTTGCCGATCTCGTATACACCCACAACGTTGCCGCCGTCGGTTGACTCAACATCGTTCGTGCCGGTGTTTGAATAACGCGTGCTCTCCATTTTCGCGTCTATTTCAAACCAACGATTTACGTTATCGCAACCATACTGATAGTTGTACTCAACCCCACTCACGGTTGCATTAGTCGGATCTTTCGGCAAAGACGAAAGCGGAGCTCCACCAGATGCGTCGCCGAAGTTCACCGGAACCCATCCAGCACCCCCAACGGTTAATGCAATATTCGCTGACTGAGCTATATTGCTCACGCCAGTCAAACGCCGTGCCGCCGGTGTAACGCTTGACCAATAATTCGCCGCGCAGGTTCCGCCCGCTGCCTGTAAGCCTGGCGTCGCCGCAGTGGCAAGATAGAAGCCAATCGCGCTCTTTAATGCGGACATGTCCGAGATGCGTTGGGAATCGCGCGCCTGCGCGAAGAGCTGCGCCGGGTTCAACACAAGAATCGTTGCGGTGGCAAGAATGGCAAGAATGCCGATGACAATCAAAAGTTCAATAAGGGTAAATCCTTTTTTCATTTTTTTATTTTTTTAATAACGAATATTTTTCTTTGTAACTACTTCTCTGTCGTATCGACCTTTTATACTTCAAGAATAGTGCTTTTTCCCAAGCACTATTACCTGTTTATTATACCGCGATTACTATGTACGCGCAAAAACGCAACTGTGGATAAATCCCGACAATGATTACTCCCCTATCATCGCGCGGATTTTCACGATCAAGTCGTCAATAGAGGTATTCGCTTTCACAAAGTACTCAACCGCGCCAAGCGACTTACCGCGCGCGACATCTGTTTCCTGCCCGAGATTGGACATCACGATAACCGGGGCTGTTGCGCCCGGTTTTGCGCGCATTTCTTCCAGCACTTCAAACCCTGACCTTCCGGGAAGAATAATGTCCAGAATGATAAGATCAGGCGTCATTTCATCAAGCGCCGCGATCGCCTCGTCACCATTCACTGCCAAAGATACCTCAAAACCGCCGTCTTTCTCAAGCCGGCTTTTTAAGAGCGACGACAAAAAATGGTCGTCCTCAACCAAAAGAATTTTTTTATGTTCGTCTGCCATGTACTTTACTTTACACGACAACCAAAAAACGCGAAAGAGCGCGCAATGCCTCATTCGCATTTTTCGTGAAAACCTAGGATCAAAAACTTTTGCGTTATCCCAACCTTGCTTCATCAGAAAGCAAGTCCGCGTCGAGACTTTTGGCTCATCGACGAACGCCATACGCGCGCCTTGCGACGCGCTCCGATCTATTATGTTCTATAAAAAAATTATAGAAGTTTATGTAGATGATCCACGCACAGCTTCCGCTACGCGTGCCTTGTTACGACTTAGCCCTCATCATCGATCCTACCCTTACCCAGCACTTTGTTAACAATGACATTGCGAACAAAGTGCTGGGCTTCAGGTATTACCGACTCCGCTGGCTTGACGGGCGATTATCTTCTCTAAAACAGAGAATTGATGTTCCCAAGCCGACGCTCTTTATTTTTTATAGAGGTCGGCTCCCCGACTTTACGTCGGGGCCGCACGGACGGATTTCCCGTATGCGGCGAGCTCAATGCATTTGCTGTTTTAACCGATACAATTTCTCTAATAACTTTTGCATTTGAGTGAGTACCTTCGTCCCGCAATGCGGGACTACTATGACTCAGCTGACTTCTGACGCTGCGTCAGTTTTATGTTATCCCGACATCCATTATTTTTCAATAAGAGGTCGGGAACAGCAATCAGATCTCCACAGGTCACGCAATATTCCGTTCCAGGCATCCCGAAAAAGCCGTTTCGCATAGTCTTCCCCGACCTCACCACCCACTATCAGGTCGACTGGCTTTTATTACTTCCGGGCTGTCTTTTGCCTCGTGATTCTCCATCCCCGAACCTCACGGTTCGGGACTATCGTCGGCTATGCTCCGCAGACGCTGCGGAGAAGCGGATTTTAACCGCTTGGATTATTGCGCTACTGCGCGCTTTTATTGTGAGTACAGGACTCGAGAACGTATTCACCGTAGTGTAGCTGACCTACGATTACTAGCGATTCCAACTTCATGAAGGCGAGTTGCAGCCTTCAATCTGAACTGGGGCCGTGTTTTTGGGATTAGCTCCGCCTTGCGGCTTGGCAACCCTTTGTAACGGCCATTGTAGCACGTGTGTGGCCCAGGGCATCAGAGGGCCATGCGGATTTGACGTCATCCCCGCCTTCCTCCCCCGTTTTTGACTCCGACGCAAGGTCGGGGGCAAAAACGGGGGCGGTTTCCGGTGACACTTATAACACCAGATAGGGGTTGCGCTCGTTACCCCACTTAAGGGAACGTCTCACGATACGAGCTGACGACAACCATGCAGCACCTGTGCACTTGTCCTTGAGAGACGACCGACGTTTCTGCCGGTCTTCAAGTGCATTTCAAGCCCTGGTAAGGTTCTTCGCTTACCGTCGAATTAAACCACATGCTCCACCGCTTGTGCGAGTCCCCGTCTATTCCTTTGAGTTTTAGTCTTGCGACCGTACTCCCCAGGCGGCCGACTTAACGCGTTAGCTTCGCCACTCCGAGGGTCGACACTCGAAACAGCTAGTCGGCATCGTTTAGGGCGTGGACTACAAGGGTATCTAATCCTTTTTGCTCCCCACGCTTTCGCGCCTTAGAGTCAGGGACATCCCAGCAGAATGCCTTCGCCTTTGGTGTTCCGCACGATATCAACGGATTTCACCCCTACACCGTGCGTTCCATCTGCCTCTGGTGCCCTCTAGCCGTGCCGTATCACATCCAGTTTCCAGGTTGAGCCCGGAGATTTAAGATATGACGCACACAACCTCCTACGCGCGCTTTACGCCCAGTAAATCCGGATAACGCTCGGGGTCTCTGTATTACCGCTCCTGCTGGCACAGAGTTAGGAACCCCTTATTCAGCTGGTACTGTCAGCTTGCGCTTCCTCCCAGCTAAAAGCAGTTTACGACCCGAAGGCCTTCATCCTGCACGCGGCGTCGCTCCATCAGGCTTTCGCCCATTGTGGAATATTCTCGACTGCTGCCACCCGTAGGTGTACGAGCCGTGTCTCAGTCTCGTCGTCGGGGATCAGCCTCTCAGCCCCCCTACCGGTCATAGCCTTGGTGAGCCATTACCTCACCAACTAGCTGATCGGACCTAGGCCGCTCCCAAAGCGTCTTGCGACTTTACCCAGCCTCACTTTTGGCCTCAAGCAAACTACTACTGATTCTTTTCAATAATTCGTGTTTGCTACTACCATGATGCTTTAATCGCGACTCACGCATAACAGCATCTTTTTTCGAACGATATGCTTCCGCATAGACAAGCGTCCATTTACCATTGCGTCGACGCGTTGATTTATTCGAATTACTGTTATGCGACGCCAATCTCTGCTTGAGGTTGGAAGTTAAGCCCATGTATATCTGATGATTAAAACTATGTTCAATCACGTAGACTACATACATAACTTGAGCGTCGCATACTTAAAGCCAAAAGTGAAGCTGGGACCATCGGGTATTAGCCAACCTTTCGGCTGGTTATCCCCGACTCTGGGGTACGTTCCAGGGTGTTACTGACTCGTTCGCCACTAAACACGTTTCTCACTTAAGGGTCCGCACAAATTGTATTGCTACTCTCCGTACTTCACCCGAAGATCAAAACAAGTTCCGTTCGACTTGCATGCCTTATCCACGCCGCCAGCGTTCATCCTGAGCCAGGATCAAACTCTCAATATTAGTACTCTAAAGTCATACGAACTCATGCAGGCTAGATTCAGCCAACATAAGTTCGCACTTACCCTCCAGAGACATGTTAATCCTGGGACAACTAAAAAAATTCTCTTAGAAGGCCGTCTTCGCTTTTCGCGAATTACGGCTTCTTAGACTCCACACCCTTTTGTCAAAAAGGCGTCGGAGTTTTACTCTCTTGGAATTTACCATTTATCTACCCCGCACCTTGTGAGGCGTCGGGGTTGCTTCAATTGTGAAGATGCTATCCAGCCAGCCCTTTACAACGAAAACATCCCTCCCTTCTCAGTTTACCGTCGGAAACTGCGAAGGGACGGATGTCTTCCAAATCCCACCTATATTGTGGTTTCCCCTTATTTCATGTGCCTCCCTATTATAGAGAGACGCTGAGACTTGTCAATACTTAAAAACCCTGCTAGAGTATCCGCGATATGAAAAAAGATATTCATCCGGCTTACTACCCCGAAGCCAAGGTAAAATGCGGTTGTGGCAATGCCTTTACGGTGGGCGCGACTAAACCCGAAATCCAAGTGGAAATTTGCAGCAACTGCCATCCGTTCTATACCGGCAAACAAAACTTAATCGATACGGCCGGCCGCATCGAAAAATTCCGCGCGCGCCGGGAGAAAGCCGCCAAAACCCCGAAGAAAAAATAGAATTGGAAAAATATTCCGGCAACGGAGTATTTTTATTTACCATTATTTAATGCAAAAGGTAATCCTAGAAATTCGAGCGGGCGCAGGTGGCGACGAGGCCGCTATTTTCGCCGGCGATATGGCGCGAATGTACCAGCGCTATGCGGCACGGCGAGGATGGCGCTTTACGGCACTCGACTCCAACGAAACTTCGCTCAATGGCTTTAAAAGTTTTACCGCGGAAGTAGAGGGCGAGGGTGTCTATGACTCGTTGAAACAAGAATCTGGCGTTCATCGCGTCCAACGAATCCCCAAAACCGAAAAAGCCGGGCGCGTGCATACCTCAACGATTTCCGTTGCCATCTTGCCAATCGTCGAAGCCAAGGAGGTTGATCTTAAAGATGGTGATCTCGAAGTTACCTTCTCCCGCGCCGGCGGACCGGGCGGGCAAAACGTGAATAAAGTAGAAACCGCCGTACGAATTTTGCATAAACCGACTGGGATCGTCGTTGCTTCGCGCTCAGAACGCGCCCAGCATGCCAACCGGGAAAAGGCGATGCAAGTCTTACGCGCTAAATTATACGAAGAGCAGCAACGCCAGGCCGTAGGTTCGATCACCGATCTCCGCCGGGAGCAAATCGGTTCCGGGGATCGGTCCGAAAAAATCCGGACCTATAATTTTCCCGACGACCGGGTTACGGACCACCGCTTCAACGCAAAAGTCCACAATATAGAGAAATTGCTCGATGGCAATCTTGATATGCTACTTGAAAAAATCAATAAAAAATCCTAACTCCTTAGATGGTGGTATAAGGCCTTATACCACCAAGGATAAAAAATATGCAGAAATTTGTCCTCTTTGATTTCGACGGTGTTATCGCCGACTCTTTCGAAAACGCTTTCGAGGTGAATCAAAAATTTACTCCCGGACTTACCCGTGACCAAATGCGATCCCGGTTTTTGGGTAATATTAATGAGTCCTGGGAAAAAGAAAATGGCCGGCAAGCTACCGCCGCCGATGACAAGGAATTTTTCGACGCTTATGTTCCCGCTCTTTTCCGTTCGCCAATTGTTCCGGGCATTCTACTCGCGCTCGAATCTTTAGCGAAGAGATATACGCTGATTATTATCTCCTCGACCATATCGAGCCCTATCCGGGAATATTTGGAAAGCCATGGGGCGGCAAGTTATTTTACCGAAATTATGGGAAACGATGTTCACCGAAGCAAGGTGGAAAAAATCAAAATGGTTTTTAATAAATACAGCGCGACCGCCAACAATTGCGTTTTCGTCACGGATACCGTGGGCGATATCCGAGAAGCGGAGAAGGCTGGTATTAAGAGCATTGCGGTCAGCTGGGGATTTCATGGAAAAGATATGTTTTTAGAGGCAGCGCCATTCGCCGTCATTGATAGCCCCGCGGAATTGCCCGGCGCCACAGAGAAGGCCCTTGGCGAATAACCACAACTTTATTTAAGAAATAAAGAGGGTGGCCCCGAGTTAGACTCGGGACCACCGGGCGAACAACTACCGACTACCCGCCGTGCTTGCCGTGGTCCTTGTGGTTGACCATTGCCACACCTCCCCTCAATGTACGATTTCCTCCCAGAAAAACTCTTCCTGGAAGGGATCGGGTACCGTTTTCAATAACGACAAACTCACCGCCAGTAACCGATCTCTTCCCCGAAGAGATCGGTATGATGCGCCTTATAAACTGATCTTTGATAACCCCTCTGATTCATATTTTATTCTGAATTTTAATCTAGATTCCTTAGCTACTGTAATTTTTAACCTATCCTCGAATCATTTCTGTAAACCCAGTCGGTTAATCATGAGCTTGTATCCCCCTTTACCATGATCGAGCCATCGCTTAATCCGGGCGATTGTCCGCGAACTCATCCACGTTTCATTGCCAATTTCCTTATACGGGATTTTGGCCGCAAGCATCCGGGCCACTTTCCAACGCGCAGAAAACTCCTTAATCTCCGACTCGGTCAATAAATCCCGGAAAAACCGCCGAGCTTCATCCAAATTTCGGAGTTTCAAAATGGCCCGAAAAAGATGATCCGAATCCACATTTATCCATTTTTCCTTACTATGCATATATTTTTGGTAAAGCCGTATTTCCCGATACTTTACTTAAGTAAAGTATAGCCGTTAGCTAAAATATGTCAAGAGGCCGTGCTTTATCATGATAAAGCACGGCCTCGGAACTATTGGCAATACACACTATATGGCCTAAGAACTACTTGGGTTGCCAACTAGTCGGCTGAAGAACGCCGAAAATATTTCCCTCGGTATCCCGGGCTCGGGTAAACCATCCGATTCCCGCCATTTCCCACTTCTCCTTCCCTTCCCACGGCTGGATTTCACCGCCATTGGCTTTGATCGCCTGAATCGCTTCGTCGATATCCTCCACTGCAATCGTGCAATCGTAAGTATTTAATTTCTTATCGGCCGGCCTCTTATACATGCCGCCGTTAATCCCCGGAACGCCGTCAGGGCCGGTTGTAAGCATCCAATAATCCATTCCCACGCTTTCCCCGCTCCACTTCTCTATCTTCCAACCAAACGCGTTTTCGTAAAACGATTTGGCGCGCTCCGGATCATCCGCTTGAATTTCAAAATGAATTGGTCTTCCCATAAATAGAAAAACGTTGAACGATATTCGATATTACCAGCGGCGCCAACGAGCCAAATTCTATTTAGCTCGACGGAACCGATGCCGTAGAACCTAAAACGTCGATATCGTCCTGGAACGATTTCGCGTGAGCAACAACGCGTTCCCCGTAGGTCCATAGATAAGACCGCCACCGAGCGCCCGCGTAATATTTTGCCGCCGCGCATCGCTCAACATCGGTTTGCCGGCTATAGACATCATCACACCCCTCCTTCGCGTCTTTAATATAGAGCGCTGTCGCCATAAACGCATCCGTATGCTTCCACGGATTCGGCGGATTATTCCCCGTCATCGCTGCGATCCTATCTTTATAGATCGCCCACGTTGACGGGATAAATTGAGCCGGCCCCATGGCGCCGCCATAAGCTCCATCGCTATTTGCGCAGGAAACCAGCGTTGACTCCGGATTCATCCCCAACTCCTGGGTTATTTGAAGGAAAACCGGTATGTCGCGGCGCGGATGCATGGCTGTTTTATAACTGCATCGCCCGACATTTTTCCCGAGCGCCGATTCCCGATCCAAAACGGCTAACACAAGAGCGGCGCGGACACCCGTCGCCTGCTCAGCGAACCGAGCCAGCTTATAAGCCTCTCCGAACGACAGCTCACCGCCGCCCAAGAGCTTGAAGATTTGCTGGCGAATCTGCGCGGCGGTTTTCTTCGATTCCGTCAGTAATTTTTGATATTCGGATTCTTTACCCTTGGTTGCTTTAAGCAGCGTGGATTTCTCGGACTGGGTTCTGGCGATTACCGCCGCTTGAGCCGCCTGATACGCTTTCAAAGCCGCCGCATCCTCCCGCTCGAGAGCGAGAATTTCCTTTTGATCCATTAACTCTTGCCGCTTCACCGTAATTTGCCGGATGACGTCGCGAATGCTTTCTTGGATAACCAAAAGATTATTCACATCGGCGATAAAATCCGATAGCTGGGGGTTCCGCAACAAAACCTCGATCAATCCTTGATGGTCCGCTGCGTTTAGATTTTGAAGAATGCTGCTTAACCGGACTCGATCGGCCGCCAAACTTTCCTCGGCGCTTTTAATATTCTTTTGGGTTACCGTAATTTCTTGATCCAATTTCGATAAGCTCAAATTGATCGCTTTAATCTGCAAATTCAGCTTGGCGATCTGCGATTCCAGTTTTTTAATCTCTCCTTGAAGCGTCTTTCCTTGTTTGCTGTACTCCGAGATTTTTGATTCGTATTGGGATATCTGCCCTTCGAGTTCCGCCAATTGCGCCTCTAATTGTTTTCGCTGAACCTCAGCGTCCTGCGCGGCTACCGAAACCCGGCTGGTCGGCGCTGCAGCAAATCCGACGAAAAAAATCGCTAACGCTCCTGCAACAAAAAGCGTTTTAAGAAGAGAGCTTACCCGGATCGTCACTGTTCGCCCCTCCCCATCTTTATCAAGCCGCAGAACGGGTTCTAGGCGAACCGGTCTTTTTCTAGCTCGTATATCAATAAAAACTCGCGGTCGCATGTACCTTATAGTATACCACACTCGGCAACGGCCGCCTTACCGTTGTTATTCCTTTGTTATTCCTTCGCTTCTCCCTCAGCTTGCGCTTCCGCTTCTTTTTCCTTGCGTTTTTCCTCTCCCTCCACCTTCACTTCCTCCACGCTCACCGGTCCCGTTATCACTTCCTCCACTACTGGCGGCACCACCGTAACCACCACCGTTTCGGCATCTACCAAAATTTTTACCTTATCGCTTACCGCAAGATCGCTCACGCGAATACTCGCGCCGATGTCATCCAATTTAGCGAGATCCACTTCGATTTCCGGCGGCAAATCGGCCGGCAACGCTTCTACCTCCAATTCCTGAATGGCCCGCACCAAAACGCCTTCTTTTTCTTTTACCGCCGGGGCTTCCCCAATAAAACGAAGCGGAACCGTTGCCGTCAATTTTTCATCCATCCGAACTTCGTAAAAATCGACATGCATTACCATCCCCGTTAAGGGATCTTCCTGAATATCATGAATTAAAACATTACGGTCTCCCTGGCTATCAGTTTTTAAAACGACCACCGTGCTTTCTCCCGCTTCTTTGAATACCTTATTGAATTCCTTCTCCGCTACCGTTAAATGAAGGTTATCCGTGCCATGACCATAAAGCTCGGCAGGAATAAGCCCTTCGTCTCGCAAGGTTCTCACTTTCTTTCCCAAGGTGTCCCGATTTTTGGTTTGAAGCGTCAACATAGATTTAATTTTGAAGTCTTACCAGCTTAAAGGAAGTCCCCAAAAAAGACAAGAGATCCTCATTAAAACAAGAAAGCCGCCGGGGGAATGCGACTTTCCCCGCCCGGCGGGCGGCCTACTCAGTGTGCTCCCTATCGCCTTCGAAGACTTTCCCCCGCGTTCTCCATGAAACGGTCGAAGGCGTGCAGGGGGTGACAAATGATGAGCCAGATTTTGAGGGCGATTTTCATGCGCACCTCCAGAATCGCCAGCGGGTTGGACTATAGGCGTTTCCTTGGCCTCATGTCGTTGCGCCGCCGCTTGTACTGACTTTTCGATTCCTTGTGCAGCTTGCCCGACCGATCCCGGATCAGTTTCCTGGCCCACGAAGGACGCTTCATGCAAGCCCTCCTTGAAGTTCGATGCCACGAGTCGTGGCGTATAGATTCTTTACTATACTTTTACTCCGGGCGCAACCGCCGCCACTGGCGCTAGGATCGGAAGTTCAACAACGAACCGCGATCCTTTACCCTCTCCGTCTGACTCGGCCCAAACTTTCCCACTGTGGCCTTTAACGATTTCTTTGGCAAGGTATAATCCCAATCCCGTTCCCGCGATCGTTTTAGCCGCCTTGGCATCCCGATTGAATTGTTCAAAGAGCGTTGGCAATAATTCCTTCGACATTCCCCGCCCAGAATCACTCACCACGATCCGAACATTTTTAGAAACCTCCACCTCCACCCTCACCCATCCTTTTTCCGTATATTTGATAGCGTTATCGATCAAATTCTGAAATACATTCGTCAGCCGCCCGACATCCGCCCTGACCAAGACTTTGGCAGCCGGCGAATGAAAGGAAAGTTCCAAACTTTTCCGAACGGCCAATGGCTTTAATTCTTCCACCATCTTACGCGCCATATTCACCACATCTACTTCTTCAAAGACATATTCCATCTTACCCGATTCGATCTTCCGAAGATCCAGGAAATTTTCAACCAGCGTGATTAACCGATCGGCCGCATCCCTCATTTTGCCGATCGTTTCTTTCGCATGATCCGGCAGGACGCCATAACTCCCATCGATCAACAAACCGGTGAACCCTTTGATAATCCCGATTGGCGTTTTGATTTGGTGGGATACAAAGGAATAAAACTGCGACTTCATCCGGTCAATCTCCCGCAAACGCTCGTTTGCCTCTCCTAGTTGCTCGGTGAGTACCTCCAATTGCTCGCGCTGCTCAACCTCCTTGCGAACGCTCCGAATCAAAAGAAAGCTGAAGGATAAAACAAGCGCAAAAACCACGACGCGGAACATCAAAACATCAAGGCTGTTTGCCGAGACAACTTCTGCCAAGGAAACCACAGCAAGAATAAACGTCAGCACCTCCGTCGCAATAACTTTCACATTTAAAAGATGATGTTTGATGATGGCGTAGGAGGTGAAACCAACGAATGGAAAGATAAAAACGGGGGCTAAGGGGATAAGACGAAGTTCATTGAAAAAAACTGGCAAGATTAAATTAAATGCCACAATTAAAGAAAACATCGTAATCGTACCAAAGAAAATATACCTAAATTGAATTCTTTCTATCCCCTTAGAACGATGCCATCCGCGCAACAAGAGAAATATTCCTCCAGCCACCAATAAAGCGACAACCAAGGCGAACAAGATGATACCCGGTCCGCGCTCGGGATTAGTTACTTGTCCAGCCCCAGCCACTTCCGTCAACCTAGTAAAAACGAATGGGGTAAGGGTCAAAAGAGACGTCAAAATAACAATTGGCAAAAGAGTGAATTTATACAAGAAAGAAAAAGAGGTTCTTTCCGCTGGAAAAACATAGAATAGCTGAAAAAAAGAGAAAGCATGCCAAACCGCGAAGAACAAGGTGGAGCGTAAAAGCCAAAGAATTAAAAGAGGGGAAGAAATATGGTAATTAAGATAATTAAAAGAACCGTAGGCAATAGTAAGGAGGGAAAAAAGAAAAAAAGTTCTATTCGTAATACTTCTATGATTATTTAAAAAAACGGTAACACCAAGAATACCGATAGAGGCTATAGCGATACCAACCGAGAAAAGATCGATATTCTGACCGCTGAAAACCTGAAGAACCTCTCTAAGCATAAATATTGGCCGGCAATCTCAGCGACCGTGCGGTTGGCCGAGAACCATGACCTATTCGAAACGCCATTGCGATTGTTTTATTTTTTCCATCTAAATCAAATACTTGTTCAATCTCGCTGTATGCATATCTTACTATTTTTTGGTGCAAATCAGAAAGATCATCGCAACCTGCGTGAACCCGATGTCGCAGGAAAAGAATCCCCGTTAAGGGTTGCAAGGAAAGATTGAGAGAAGTGGCTGCCAACCACACTCTTTCGAATACCCGACCGGCTGTGATAAAAGATTCCGGAGTATTCGCATCAATCGCAATACAACCTACCGCCCCAGCGGAAGAGTAAATGCGGGCATTAGATTTGGCTAATAGATCTCCGATCCTCAATCGTTGAATTCTTTTTAACAAATTCCACTTCCCGAAGAGTCGGAAAATCGGAATAATTGGAGCTGGAATTTCAAGTTCTTTGATATAAAAACCTAACCGTCCCTTCTCCCCTTCTCTTCTCTTCCAGTTGATGTGTTCATAGAAAAAGCGGTGGAGGAATTCATTTTCAAAAAGTATCTTCTCATTCAAAGCAACAGCCCTACCGAAACGACGTTTCGAAGGACCGTAATCAATAAGATGCAATCCGTGGGGCAATCTATCGTGAGCTGCCTCGCGCAAAACTCCCTTTTCTTCTTCCGTTAAACTCTTCTCCTTGTAGGGCTTTCTGTTCGTTGATCGATGAAAAATGGCCTGAAATAAAGAATCTGAGGCGTTGGAATTTTTCGAAAACTCGATAGAAGCGATTAAATTTTTTTCTTCATTGGGAAAATATTCAGCCTTAGCTGAATAGCCGTAATGTTCCGCGGCAATGGTCATATTCTCAATTACGGCGCCAATAGCTATAAGCGAGGGACGCTGCTCCCAACTATAAAGCGATGTGTCTCTTTCTGGAATATTGAAGACATCAATTTGGTTATTACCGCATAAGCGAAATTTCCATGGCTGGCAGTTATCTCCAGACGGAGCCAGAATCCCCGCTTCAACAATTTTTATAAGATCATCTTTCATTTTTTCATCCGGAAAGATTCAAGGAATCTTTTTGTTTCATTCCGCCGAGCCTTTATCCGCTTTGGAGAGTCGAAATTACGCTCGAAAATCCTGTCCAAGTTAACATCGTATTTTCCGCTTGGTATATCCTCTCCGGTAGCCATTCTCCGCACCACATACGTGAGCGCCGAACCAGAAAGAAAAGCCGCGCCTCCCAACTGAGGCCAAGCATACAGCTTCTTACCAACAAGAAGAAGAGATTTTTTCATCCGACTAGTTACATACTGAACCCCCACCATTTTATTTATCAAATCAAACTGTTCTTGAAAAGTTGCTTTTCGAAGATGATCGAAATCTACCCTTCCCAATAAGCCGTGATAGATCTTTCTCTCTGGTTCTTGGTCAAACCGCTCAACATCTACGACCGCATTATCACCATTATCCGCCGCTGAAATGACGGGAATTTTCATCTTACGCGCTTCTTCTCTCAGGCGAAGCTTTAAAATCACATCATCCATTTCGTCGATAACCACGTTTAAGCCCCCTAGAAAGCGACTCAACTCTTCCTCAGCAACACCATTCTTCCAAACTTCCAAATTGGCGTAAGGATTAAGCTCGTATATTTGCCGAGCCGTCGCAACGGCTTTATTAAGACCGAGGTCTCTAGCTCCTCCGCGAATACGATTTAGATTAGACAGGGCAATGTTATCATGATCCGCCAGACGCATTGATTGACAACCCCCTTCGAGAGCAATGCACAAGGCAATACTATTCCCCACGCTCAACCCGATAATCCCAACCTTGAAATCGCGGAATGAATCTTGTTCGCTTTTTGAGATAAGGTTCCTGTTCCTAGCGGTACGCAACTCCCCATATTCTCTTTTTGATAAAACATGGACCAGCGTCTGATCCCAATCAAAATATATCCAATTACCAGTCTTCTCCAAAGAACGCGCACTCTTTTTAATTAAATCTTGACTCAGACGATAAGCCCTACGGGGATCCATTTTCAAATCGGGATTACGTGATAAAAACAATTCCCTCACTTGTTCCACGAAATCATCGATAATCCGAACACAACTTTTCTTTCGCAAGCGTCTTATCAAGACCCAATCCTGCTTGTTTGTAGGATTAAGAATGATTGGCTTTTCAGATTGATAAGTTCTCATATATATTTAGGCTTCATTCCAGCCTTAAAATACTTTTCCGATTGATAGGGCCACAACACGACGCGGGGGCGCAAATCTTTCTCTAAATTATTGCAAAGAAACAAGTATTCCATATTTATTTCTTTCAATATTTTCACAAGATGGGTTTCGATCTGCCGCTTCATCACATCACTTCCCTTTGCGTTATGCCGCAACTCAACATTAATTTCCAAATACTCATCCATGTTTTTCCAATAGTCTTTTCGCATGACAAATTTACCGGTAATCTTTTTAAGTAACGGCGCATGATTAAGAGCAGCATGGATATGCTCCGGATAGATATTAGCCGCGTAAAAAATTACCGTTCGATCGCTTCGCCCCTTAAGGGCCACTAAGGGCAAATTCCAGCGGGGACGCGGAGCGCGAGGTAGAAGATTCCGGATCTCCTTTAGCGAAATAATTCTTCCACTATCATGAAGGTTAAAGCGGATAAGCGGTAGACCGCTCGCCGAAGTGAAAAGAAGCTCATTCCCTGCTGCTTCGATAAATCGAAATAACGGATTGTATTGAAATAGCGATGGAAGCGGGCCGTCTTCCATTATCCGCTCTTGCAACGAGCGATCCTCTTCAAGCTTTTCCCGCAACGCGATCGTGAAAGGCGTTTCGTGGCCAATAAGCAAAAACTCGGAAGCTCCGTAGGTGCTTATAATTGTCTCGGAAGACGACATTCCCGCTTCGCGAAGAACGTATTGCCGCCATTCCTCGCTAAATCCTTCGCTGCAAAACATCATCCGCAAACGCTTCTTAGCCCAAGGAAAACCGTCTTCTTTTCCAGTTTCCACTACGTCTTTGATAAAAAACGGATGCCCCACTAAAACAATCTGATCGTAATCCGGCGCCAAGGATCTAACCACTCGCAGCAACTCTTGTTTATTATTACCAACACTCACCACCGTCATGCCGCATTTATTGGCGACCGCGAGACTTGGAAGCAACGTGGCAATTCCAGAAACATAAACCCCCATCGGGAACCCGATGAGAAGCAGGGTGCGGTGACGATCAATACGGAAAAGATATCGGTAAATTAACTCATGGATAACTGCCGCTTCAGACTCCTGAAGATATCCCCGGGGCCAAAACGTCGGTGCTCCCGTCGTTCCCGAACTTACGGCGACAAGACTGCTCTTTTCAATCCGGCCACCCCATGTCCGGGCTTGTAAGGGATAATTCGTAATATAGTTTTTCTTGTCCGTCCAGGGAATCAAGCCGAAATCGCTGCTATTTTTTATTTTCTCGTGGTTGATTTTATTTTTTTTAAGAAAATCCCTATAGGCCGGCACTTCCTCGGCAGCCTTATGAAAAAGAAAAAGCGCTCGTCGCGCTCCAGCATTCATCCAAAAATCCTCGCTATTTCCCCGAAGCAGCCTCTCGAATCGACTTACCGAAAATCCAGCCTTTGCGGTTTGCGATAGGTTATTCAGTTGACGGATTAAGGGAATCATTTTGCATCCCAATCTTCGGCTTTCAACAATTCAACCAAGCGAGGCAATTCTCCGGACATATCGCGATCATCATATACCGGCGGGAAAATTCCTTGGATTCTCTTCATGGCGGTCTGCACCGGCAACGAAAGATCATCCATTATTCTTTCCGCTTCCACTGCCTGCGATAAGACGATTCCTTCAATAGCAAAAACGATATAGGCATTCTCGATCACTTTCGCCAACATCAGCGAGGCATCCGCTCCCATGCTGACGATATCCTGATTATCGGCGTTGGTCGGAATCGAATGGACGCTATGCGGAAAAGCCAACGATTGACTGTGCGCGGCGGTCGAGGTGGCGACAAATTGCAATCCTTGCAGACCCAACGTCAATCCGGGTTGCCTCAAATTGATAAACGGCGGGAATTTTTTATTGATCCCTCGGTGAAGAAAAAAATTAATGCGCCGCTCGGAAAGCATGATAAGCTTAACAAGGCGGGCCTTCAATTCATCAACCGTTGCGGCGATTGATTCTCCATGGAAATTGCCTCCGTGCAAAATCTGTCCATTTTCCATATCAACCAAAGGATTATCAGTCGCAGAATTCATTTCGGTTTCGACAATCTTCCGGGTTCGAAAAATTGCTTCCGCTACGGGACCAACGATCTGCGGAATGCACCGCAGAGAATACACGGATTGCACCTCTTCATCAATTTTATGAACCGATTCGTCTTGGTTCGCTACCGACGGCAGCATATCTCGCTGCCGCATTCGCTTCGACGACTCCAGGAGTACGCGAAGGCGTTTGGCTACCCATCGCTGCCCCTCATGAGGACGCAACTGATGCAGACGCTTGGAAATATAGTCGTCGAAGGCCTGAGTAATCTCGAGCGCCGCTCCACCCCACCGCAAAGAAATATCCAAGAGTCTTTCGGCCTCAAGGGATAGAACCGCCGCGATGCCCGTCATAAAAGAGGTTCCATTAATGAGTGATAATCCTTCTTTAGGCTTTAAAGAATAAGGAGTGAGGCTGACTTCTTCGAGTACGTCTCGCGCTCGCCGCCGCCTACCTTCGTAAATCACCTCGCCTTCTCCGATCAATGCTAATCCAATATGCGCCAGCTGCACCAAGTCACCACTGGTTCCCACGGCTCCGTGCTCGGGAATAACGGGAATTATTCTTTTATTAATGAAAGCTAATAATTGTTCCAGAAGCTCCCGAGAGACTCCGGATGGACCTTTCACTAACGTATTGAGGCGAACCAACATAGCGGCCAACACAAACGACGAAGAAACCGGCTCCCCCATGCCCACGGCATGACTACGGATAAGATTCCTCTGAAGGTTAACCATCTCTTCGTAATGGATAATATGAGAAGCCATGGGCCCAAAACCCGTGTTTACACCATAGATGATTTTTTCTCGCATCGCGTCTTCTAGGAGCCGCCGCGAATTCCCCACCACTGTATAGGCGGATTCCGTAATAACGACCGGTGACCCTTGAAGCAAGGGAAGGATATCTTCGAGTCGAAGCGTGTTGCCATCTAAACGGATTTCATTCCATTCGGGCGTTTTGGGCGGATCAGCAAAGAGTCCTGCTTCCTGCACAGATTGTTGCGTCGGTTCATCACTCATACTTTAGCGCTTCTGTTGCGCGATTATTTCATTTACCTTCGCCACAACATCATCGGCATCCTCCGTCTTTTTGATATAATCGACGGCGCCGATTTCGGCCGCAAATTTATCGTCGATTGCCGCAGCCTCGCTCCGCGGCTCGGCAAAATTAGTTAGAAAAATAACTTTTATATTCTGATTGGCCTCCCGCAACTTAAAAAAAGCCTGGATGCCATCTGTTCCCGGCATTTTCACGTCCATCAAAATAAGATCGGGGTGGTGCTCTTTTGCTTTCTCTACCGCTTCGGCGCCGTCCGACGCTTCGATAATGGTATACCCCGCCTTTTTTAATTTTATAGAAAAAATTTCTCTAAAATCTGCTTCGTCGTCCGCTAAAAGGACGACTTTATTGTCACCCTCCATAAAGGAAATTATACCATACGAAACCCCTATCACACTACGGAAGCTTCTTTACCAAGGTTAATCGCTGCGGCGGAATAATCGGATCCGAGCCTCCGCTACTCTTTGTACGGAATCCACTGCTCGTCCCAGCAGCTTATAAGGAGCAATCTCATCCGGATTGATTTTTAGGGAGTCCTCCAGGGCCTTCCGCCAGGCTACCCGAAGCTCTGTGGAAATATGGATAAGAGCAATTCCCGCTTCGATGGCTTTTAGGAAATCCTCATCTGCAATTCCCGACCCCCCATGAAGAACCAGAGGTACGCCGGCTTTTTGCCGAATCTGCCGAATTCGCTCGGCGTCCAATTGCGGATTAGGCGAATTCGCCAGCATACCGTGAATATTTCCCACGGCCGGGGCGAATAGATCCACACCAGTTTCTTGGACAAACCGTTCCGCCTCCTCGGGTTTGGTAAATTGCTCAGCTGTTACGGCGGCGCCCTGGGGAATCTCCTTCAATATAGAAGAACCGGAACCGATATACCCTACCTCGCCCTCCACCAGGGTATTGGGCGAGATGCTTTTCACCATATCTACCGCTTTTTTTGTAAAGGCAATGTTTTCTTCAAGGGGCAGTTTACTGCCGTCGGCAATGATCGCGTCGAATCCCGCCTTAGCCGCTTCTTCGATTTTTTCTAAAGAATGGGTGTGGTCAGCGTTTAAGAAAATCGGGAATTCATTTTCTTCCCGCCCAGCGACTGGGCGAGGCTCGCCCCCTGAGGGGGCGGCCCGCAGACTTCGAACCAGTGCGGCGATTTGCTTTACTCCCAGAAAATCCCGCTCTCCTTCGGAAACCCCAATTACCACCGGCGCATTTAATTTGCGCGCGGCTTCAAAAACCGCTTTTAAAGCGACGAGATCCGACACATTAAAATGCGCCAGGCCGATTTTATTCCTTTCTGAATCCACAAGGACTTCCCGAAGCGATTGCATCGTTACTAATTATACCATAAATCACTCCAGGTGGACTTCCTTTTCAAATTGATTCAAGCGCTCTTTTAACAGCGGACGCCGCTCCAAATCCGGATCCTGCGCTAATAATTCCTCCGCCCGAACCCGGCTCTCTTTTAGCAAATCGGGATTTTGGAGAGCCTTCATAGCCAAATCCGGCATACCGGTCTGCGACGAACCCAAAAACTCTCCGGGACCGCGGATTTCTAAATCTTTTTCCGCCAGCTCAAAACCATTTTTTGCCGTAAGGAGCGCCGCTAACCGATCCTGCGTCGACTGTCCCGACGATTCCGTAAATAAAAAGCAGAATGATTGATGTTCGCCGCGTCCTACCCGGCCCCGGAACTGATAAAGCTGCGCCAGCCCGAATCGTTCCGCTCCCTCGATCATCATGATCGTGGCATTCGGAATATCGATACCCACCTCGATGACAGAAGTCGAGACTAGAATATCAATCTCTCGGTTCTTGAACCGCTTCATGATCTCCTCTTTTTCTTTAGCTTTCATCTTCCCGTGCAGCATGCCCACCGTGAGATCCGGAAAAACTTTGGTTTTTAATTTTTCGTATTCCTCGGTAACATTTTTCACCTCCCAATTGACTAATAACTTACGACTGGTGATTAACGACTCCACTTCGGTCGTTTGTTGTTGGTCGTCCGTCGTTGGTTCTATTCTGGGACAAATCACAAAGGCTTGCCGTCCTTTCCGCGCTTGTCCGCGAATAAATGCGTACGCCTTTTCCCGATTCCCGGGTTCAACAATTTTCGTGATAATTTCTTTTCTCCCTCGGGGCATTTGGTCAATAATCGATAAGCTTAAATCGCCGAACAGAGTCAACGACAGAGTTCGTGGGATCGGAGTTGCGCTCATACTGAAAAAATGAGGCAATTCGGCATCTCCGTGAGCCAGTTCAGCTCGCTGACGCACCCCGAATCGATGCTGCTCATCCACCACAATCAAGGCCAGCTGATCAAACTCCACCCCTTTTTGCCCGCCCCTACTAGGCGAGGTCTCACCTCTGGCGGAAATTAAAGCATGCGTACCGATAATAATCGCGATTCTGCCGTCGGCGACGGCTTTTATAAAATCTTTTTTGGGCATGGCGGTTTCCAATTCCTCTCCGTAAAAAATCCGCGCTTCGCCCGAAGTTAAAAATCCCACGCCCCGCTCAAAAGAAGAGAAGAGTTTTTTAAATGTCTCGTAATGCTGCCGCGCCAAAACTTCCGTGGGTGCCATAAACGCCGATTGCAGATTTTCCTTGGCTACCGCCAGTGCCGCAATCGCCGCGACAATCGTTTTTCCGGACCCCACGTCGCCTTGCAAAAGCCGGTTCATCGGGTGTGGTTTCTCTAGATCGCCCAAGATCTCCGCCAATGCTTTTTGCTGGCTTTCAGTCAGCGAAAACGGGATCTGCTCGCTCACCGATTTTACAAAACTGCTGCCCACCGGGATCGGATAGGCTTTAGCGCGACCCAGCGCTTCCCGTTCTCTTAAGTGCGCAAGCTGCAATAAAAACAGATCCTCAAAGGTGAACCGGCGTCGGGCCTGCTCTGCCTCCTCAAGAATATCCGGAAAATGGATGTGCCGGAGCGCCGTCGTTAAATCCGGCAATCGCTCTTTATCTAAAAGCTCGTCTGGCAAAGAATCCGGCAGCTCCCCCAACTCCTCTAATACTGGCTGCATCACGTAGCGGAGCATCTTAGAGGTTACACTTCGCGTCTCGGGGTAAATCGGAACCAAGCGTCCCGTGTGCTTCGTGCCAAAATCGCCATACGAAACTACCGATTGCGGAATAACCTCATAAATCGGATGCGTGATAGCCAAGCCGCTCTGAGAATCTTTCACCACCTTACCGGCTAAATTCACCAATCTTCCTTTTTTCAAAATTCCCAAAAGAAACCGCTGGTTAAACCAAATCGCCTTTACTTTCCCCGTCTCGTCTTCAATTACCACTTCTATAATAAACATCCGGCGCTTCCACGTGCGCGACATTCGAATACTTGCAATAACTCCCTGAACGGTCACCTGCTCCCCGATCCTCAAGTCCGCGATTTTCCGGATATTGGAAAAATCCTCATAACGCGAGGGAAAATGCCACAGCAAGTCTTTGACTGTGCGCAACTGAAGTTTTGCTAATTTTTCGGCTAAACGCGGACCGATTCTTTTTATCAAAGAAATCGGCGCATCCAAAGAAATCATTGCCGAAATTTTATCATATATAAAAGAAGGTCGCCCGCCGACAAGATGCGCCGGCGGGCGAGACCATGGAGCTGATTAGAAGCCATGCGGCCGATCGGCGAGCACGCGCTCCTTGATACCCTCGAGCTCGGCGAGTAGCTGAGCGGCCCTCGCGCTCAGATCTCTTTCGGGGGAGGCAGCGGCTACCTCGTGCTCACCACCCATGTCTCTCTCGAGCTGAGCGGCGAGCTCGTCCGCCTTAGCGGCGAACCGCCTCCTCCTTGCGTCATCCGGCCGCATTCGCCAGATGACGGCGGCGTCGTGACCGATGACGCAGTCTGTCGCTTCTCGGAGTTTTCTCATCGAGCCCCTCCCAAGGTTCAAATTGCCGCACTGGTATGCAGCTTGCCCACACTCAAGCATCTCGAAAAATAAATGTCAATTAACCAAAATTTCCAAATCTTTCTCAAACGCATTTCGTAAATATTCCTCAAACGATTTTCCCAGCCAAACGTTTGTAGCCCATAAGAGCCAGGGAACGCGGTATAGTTTCCTCCTCAGTTCAAATTCCTCGCGATCTAACGGCTTACCCTGCTGCTCAAAATACTCGTAATAATGCCGGATATCTTCTTTATCAACGAAAGCGAATTCCCACGCAGGATCGCCCGATGCGGCCCATTCAAAATCAATTAGGGCCACAATTCTACCGTCTCGAACAAGAATATTTCCGGGATTCGTAATATCGCCTGTCAGAAAACGCCCGTTCGCGTACTGCAAATGATTTTGGTATTTTTCAAAAAACTGCTTTAACTTTCCTTTAATCCTTTGATTTTTCTCCACCGCTCGATAAACATTATCGCACCAAATTTCCGATCCTGAGCGTAGAAACCCCATCCAATCTTCGTATTCTCCCCGAAGAAAGCCATCTTTGACTGTTAAAAATCCGTATCCAGAAATTTTTATCTCATGAAACTTCCCCAAAAATCGCTGAGCATCCCTTGCCAACAATTCATAGCCGGGGAAAATAATATCGGCAATATCTTGTCCCTCGTCGCTTTCTTTAAAAATTCTTTCGCCCAAGGGTTTTCCCTCGATATATTCTTGCACGGTATATAGCTTTCCATTCGGCAGTGTTCCTGCTAAAAAAACCCGGGCAGTAGGGATATCCGGATATTTTTCAAGGACTTTGGATACCTCATAGATTTTTTCATTCACTTTCTGTATGAATTGCTCCTCAAAAAATCCCTTAATATGAATAATAATCTTCCCCCGGTCGGACTCGGCCATATACACCTTTCCCGCCACTCCCTTACTGGGTAATTCACTAAAGGAATCTTTGCGGACCTCAAAGCCTCTTCGGACGAGCTCTCCAATAATATAATCCGCATCAATACCCTCGGATAGAAAAGACATGGCCATACTGATTTTCAATTATCTCTAGCTTCTTTCTTGAACTCCTCAATCACATCCGCATCGTTCCCTTCGATTCGACTGCCGACGCGGGTGGCCACAAACTTGTTATCTCTCCGCTCTAAATCAATAAATTCCCCGGGTTGAAGATCGATAGTCTCTCCATCCGCAAAAACTCTGGCGATAAACGTCCCCATCGCACCGTGCGTTACGATAATAATGCGATACGCTTTATCCTGCAGATGATTGAGGCGCGCCAGCGGTTTAATAATGCGTTCCGTCGTCTTATAAAATTCTTCGATCTTATCTATCTCAGCGACGAATTCCTCCGGCAATCCATTTCGCACTTCGGCCGGAAGTTTCTTGAATTCTTCGTCAATCCAATATTGGGCGTAGCCAAGATTTCGCGGATTCGTTTTCGCCTTATCGATAGCAAACCGATGACCAGCAAAGCTCACCTCGCCGCCGTCAACTACCGGCAAAAAAAGTTCCCTGGAAAAATTTTTAATATCAGCCAATTCCTGAAAAACTTTAATGCCGGTACCCACCTCCCTTTCCCCATCCTCTCCAGCTAGACCAGTCGGCCGAAGTCGAATCCCCCGTTCGCGCAAAACCTCCGCGACGATTTTCGCCGTCTTCAGCGTCCGCCCGGTCGGCGATGCCCAAATCGCAACTTCCTCATCGGAACTTATAAGATCGGCAAGTTTTTCTGCATTCTGCCGCGCGGTTACCTCTCCTTCAGGGGTCAAATCATCCGCTTCCTCGATCGGCACTTGATCCTGAAGATACTTTGCTTTGCCGTGCCGGAAAATATCAACATGGAATTCAGTCCTCGGCTCATTCGGCTCCGACATTCCTTTTTTCATTTCAGGCATATCGAGTTAAATATTATTTTATTTACTATAATAATCCTCTTTAGCGTCTTCCGGCTCCCCTAACGCATTATAATCGATCAAAATTTCTTCTCCGGCGGCAATGTCACGCGTTGCATAATATTCCCAATCATCATCAACGATTGGCCCGGGAGCCGCGTTACAATTTTTTGAGTGATTTAAATACCAGCCGACGGCCATAGCTCCAAAATCCGGAGGGCATTTCCACTGATCTCCCCGGTCCACGGGATAATCACGAAATGGAACCGGAACTTCCCCTTTCGGCAACAATCGGCTTTTTGCCTCGCTAAATAAACGAAGCAAAGTACCTTTTTTAATATCGTGAGTCGCAAAAACACCAATCCCTCGTTGGGATGGCTTCAGAATAAAAGAGAATTCCGACGTCGTATCCATGGTGCCCTCGCGAGGAATCGAACCTCGATTACAAGATCCGCAATCTTGCGTCCTATCCGTTGAACGACGAGGGCGTCAAACTGCTTTTAGAAGCCTATCAGATTTTGAAGAGCGTCCGCCATCGATTTCTCATACTCCTCTCTGGGTATATAGCGAACCAAAAAATCTTGAATTTTCCCCTCATGATCCGCGTGGATATTGATCTTAAGATAAGGAGAAAACCGAGAATGAACTTTGATCAGTAGTTCCTTATATTCCTCCGCCGCCTCATGAATGTCAAATCCTTCCATCATTTCCCAGGAATACATTTTCTCCGCCAAATTGCTTCCAGGGCGGCGTATAGTCAGTCCCTTATCGTGCAGGGAAAACTCCCACAGGGGCGGGAAACGATTAGCGAGAGCGACAAAAGTAAACCAGGCAATCGTTACGAAGACCGCAAAAAGAAAATTCCGCTCCCATAGCGCGAAGGCCACCAGCCCCATGGCCGCCAAGAACGATATCCAAAACCAGGAAACATCTTTAGGCGCATAGTCGAACTCCGGCGCCTGCCATTCGATCGTGGCTGAAACGAATTCCCCTTCAATCACCACCGGAACGATTTCCGCCGGCTCCGCGCCTTCTTTTTCTATCTTTTCAACCTTGTTGTGCTTCTTTGGACTCTTCATATAATATAAGGCCAGTATAAGCAGTTTGCCCCTGTAGCTCAATGGATAGAGCAGCGCTCTTCTAAGGCGTTGATGTGGGTTCGATTCCTACCGGGGGCGCTTCAATTATCTTATTATTAAATCATGGGCCGCTGGTCACGCCAAATACTAAATAGCCTTTACGTCATTATCGGCGTGGTTTTTATCTGGCGCGGCGCCTGGGCGCTTCTCGATATTTTTGAATCTTACCTCTTCGGAACGATGAATATCGGGTTTTCGCTTGCTCTCATTATTATCGGCGCTGCCCTAATCTACCTTCACGATCATCGGTACGATAAAATGGATCACTTTTAATCAGCCTCCTTAACAGGAGAAGTTCCAAAAAATTGACTATTATTGCAAAAAGAAGCATGGAACGATATACTCTGAGCGCGAATATTTGATAGATTTAAAAATTGCCGAGGTAGCTCAGTGGTAGAGCGCATCCCTGAAGAGGATGGCGTCGGGTGTTCGATTCACCCCCTCGGCACCACACAGTGGAATTATAGCGTTCTGTGGAATATAACCACAGATGGGTTGGTTTACATCCTTGCGGTTTAGATGTAAACTAAAACAATGCCATTAGTAGGCTGCAAAATCTGCAAAAGAAGTTTCTACGCAAAGCCGTCTTGGCTTAAATTAGGTTTTGGAAAATATTGCTCCTCACTCTGCCAACGCCTAGGGCAGCGCACCGGGCGTACAATCAATTGCCATATATGTAATAAAAAAACTTATAGATCAGGGAAGGAGCTGCGGCATTCAAAAAGTAAAAAATACTTTTGCAGTAAATCGTGCCAAACAAAATGGCGAAATTCTCAAGTTTATATAGGTGCTCGTCATCCCAATTGGAAGAGTGGTAAATTTGCTTACAAAACGGTACTTCGTCGCCATAATATTCCGGAAGTATGCCGATTATGTAGAACGAAAGACAAGCGCATCCTCGCAACGCACCATATTGATAAAAATCATTTAAATGATAAACTGAGCAATCTCGCCTGGCTTTGTCATAATTGCCATTATCTAGTCCATCACGATAAACAGGCAGAAAAAAAATTCATGGAGGTATTGGTGTAGCAGCAGCACGGCGCTCTGTGGCAGCGTTAGCAGGGGTGCAAATCCCCTATACCTCCCACTTCAGGATATAACCGAATCTCTTACAATACCGATCATCACCCGCCGTCATCGCAATCGATGAGTGGACGCCGGCTAAGGCGGCTCTCTCCGTTGCCTTCCTGGCGATCGACGGGACGATTACGGTCATCATCTACTTCCGCTCTCGCTCGACCTCAATCAGGGCAAGAGCACAGGAGGCGATTCGCTGATGAATCGCTTCCCAGTCTTTTACTCACCCACCCCCAAGGCTCCTGGCTAACACTAGGAGCCTTTCTCGTTAAGCCACGTTTAATTCTTTCATTTAAATCCCCATATTCTATGAGGTTACTTGAGTTCCGACCTGATATACTTTCATCATGGAAGTTGGTGAGATTTTAGAAATAGTTCGCAAGGAAGCATTGGAAGACACATTTAGGCGGAGAGCCATCTCCTCGCAATATCCAATACTACTCCCGCTTATTCTTGGAGTACGTCGATTCTTAAATCATTTTAAAAACAGCCTCAATCCGAATATAGCCAGACGAAAAAGCGACGTCTTTTTTAATTGCACTATAGCTCGGCATTCATCGCCGCTTTTCAGAAAATTAGGCGATTCAGACTCAAAACTGCAGAGAGGTAAGGTGCAAAATTTAAACGTAGCCATACGCGCATTGTCGGGCTTGATCATTCTGCCCAATAAGACCTTCTCTTTTTGGAGCGTGGTTGGAGCGACTACCCCAAAGAATGGATATGTAAACGGCATGCTTCTCTCTGATGGAAAAGTTGCCGAAGGGATTGGCGGCGGGCTTTGTCAGCTTTCCAATTTATTATATTGGCTTTTCTTGCATAGCCCCGTTCAAGTTGTTGAACGGAGGCACCATTCTCGAGATGTATTTCCTGATAACAACCGCACCATGCCTTTTGGCACGGGGGCAACAATTTTTTATAACCTTATCGATTTGAAAGTAAAAAACACATCTCAATATCCTCTACAGTTAAAGCTATGGCTTTCCGGTACTCATCTTAAAGGGCAGATTGTCTCAACTCATTTTTCAGAAGAAAAGTATCATCTCAAGGAAAAGGAGCACTATTTTGTTCAGACAACTCACGGCACGTATCGCTACAATGAAGTATGGCGTGATACTTTGGTCGGTGGTCGCATAATCCGCGAGGAAAAGTTAATGACTAATTGTGCCTTGGTCATGTATACTCCCGAATCCATCGATTTGTATCTGGATCAATAGCGCATCATTGGGTGGGGTACATTGTGGACTGTGATTGCCGGGTCGTTCCGTCGCCCCCCCCTTCAGGCTCCCGCCAACCGGCTGGAGCCTTTCTCGTTTAACAATACAGCAATTCGGTTAATTCGACGCATCAATCAGCTCCGCGACTCGGATAGCTTTTCCTTTTTCAAGCTCCTTATCGGCCAAAAAACCTTCCACCTGGAGATCAACCATCTCTTTATACGTCGGGCACGTCTGCATCAAATCTTCATGCCGGCCGTGGCCGATAAGTTTTCCATTCTCGATCACCAGAATCAGATCAGCATCCCGGACCGTCGATAACCGGTGCGCAATAATAAGCGTCGTCCTCCCTTTCACCAACTCGCTGATCCCTTGTTGGACTTTTTTCTCGGTGATGCTATCGAGGGCGCTTGTCGGTTCATCTAGAACAACGATCCGCGGATCCTTGAGGATCGCCCGAGCGATTGCCACGCGTTGCTTTTCGCCGCCGGACAACCGAATCCCCCGCTCGCCAATAATAGTCTCATACCCTTTGGGTAATTTTTTGATGAAATCGTCGGCGTGCGCCTGCTTGGCGGCGCGGATTATCTTTTCCCGCGATGCCAAGGGGTCGCCATAGGCAATATTATCCGCCACTGTTTCGTTATACATCGCATTTTCCTGAAGCACCGTTCCCACGTATCGCTTAATCTGCTCCAAATCAAAATTCCGGATATCCACGCCGTCAATGGTAATGTTGCCCTTCGTTGGATCTACAAGACGCGACAGGAGCATCATTATCGTCGTTTTTCCGGATCCCGAATGCCCGACTAAAGCCGCCGTTTGACCCGGCTCAATCGCCAACGAAACATTTCTTAGCGAAAAACTGCTTTTTTCTTGAGGGTACGAAAAAGAAACGCGATTAAAAACAATCTTGCCCTTTAACTCGCCTATTGTCGCCGGTTCATCGGGATTTTTTATATAGTCTTCTTTTTGCAAAAGTTCTATAAGTCGCGTAATGTGCTGCGCCCGCCGCGAGTACTCCGGAAGAATATCTCCCAACAAGTGGAGCGGGGTCAAAATCTCATTAAGCAACCCCATAAACATAAACAGGGTTCCCAGCGTAATAGACCCGTTCTGAACAAAAAAAATTCCGGTTCCTAGTACCAAAAATCGGGCGAAGGCGTCGGGATTCAACATCTCTGCCAGTCGCCATTTTTCATTAAGCTCAATCTGCGCGTTTCTTGCTCGGTCACTGTATTTCTTGTGGCGCTCAAAGAAAATATCTTCGTGGGGATTCAGTTTATAGGTCACGATATTGGCAACCTGATCCGCGAGGTGCTCGCTCTTTTCCTCCCACATCCGATTCACCTCCCGCTGTCTCGCTTCGTACTTCTTCACATGCCGGACAATAAAGTAAAGCGTGGGCGGAATAACCGAGACGGCGATCACCGTCATCTGCCAACTTACGGATAAAGCAATCGCGAGCATTCCCGCAAATCCCAAAAACGCGGAGCTGAACCGGCGCAACCACCAATTCGTCATTACCCAAATACTATTATCGGCATCATCGATGATTTTCGAGTAACGGCTCGAGTGCGTTGCCATATGCGATGCATAGTCCAAGCGCAACAATCGCCGATATCCGCGCATATGAGCATACTGCGCGCTCCCGTTGCCGATCTTCCAGCCCAAAAAATTCATTTGCGCGCTCGCGATATTCATAATAATCGCCAGCACAAACCAAATCGCCACCGCCGTGAAAAGCGTCTGAATTTGTTCCGCGACAAAAATCCCGTTAAAGAGGCCGCTGGTCAAGGTGTCCACAACAACTTTGTATAAATACGGCTCCGCTAACCGAGCAGCGACACTCAAGACAAGCAAGGCGATAAGCGCCCAAAACGCCCGCCCTTGCCGCGCGGCGAGCGTCAAAATATATTTCAGATAATTCGTATTTTTTATATCAGCGTCGTTCATGGCTTGTTCGTTCGGAACTAGACAAATATAATATATATATGGCTAAAAAGCGACCCTTCAGCGAAATCCGGACTGGATCGAGCGGCGGTAAAAAATTTTTTCATGGGGACAAATCGAGCGCGAGGAAAGCACATCCAAATGAGTGAGAAACCGCATCCCTTTGAATCCCGATTATTCTACCCTCGCAACATCGAGGGTCGTCCCAACACCAAACCCTTAGAAGCCGTCCGTCATATTGAGGAATTTTTACGAACCAATTACTTCACTGCCAATAAGAAACTTGTCGGTTTAGCTCCTTACGGATCAACAATGAAGGGATACAACTTTTCAGAATCCGATCTCGACATTATCATTCTCTATGATGCCCCGCGCGACACAATAGATGCGCGACGCGAATTTACAACACTGAGTCGAGAAACCTCACTAGAACTCCAACGACGCGGCCTGCCCGCTAACGTTGCTTTACAGGCACAAAATCTAAATCGCGATTTTACTTTTCCCCTCAACCCCGATAGCGAAGATTATGGGTGGTTTGTCGGAGCCATTGCCAATATGTCCCGTTTAGTTACCGGGTCTGTAATCCGATCTTACCGAGAGTGGTATAAAAATGAATTTAGAAAATTACCTGCCACTCTTCAAAACGAAATTCTTGAAGATGCTTTATTGACTATTTTAGAGTCAGAAACGCCAGAAAGTTTAAGGAAGTTTCTTGAACGACAGGGAACCCGAGATCCCAGCGAGGAGCAAATAGAAACCCTTGCCGCCAAACGGAAGGTTCTTTGGGAAAGACGACTAAGAAACCTATGGCATTTTTAGTATTCCAGCTTCACCCTTGACTTTTAAAAGCGCTTCTTTATACTTCTCCCTACATATGATGACCGGAACGAGGACTAACAGCGGCTCCTAACGGGCGTTTTTTCATACGTCGGTTAAGAGGCCGCGACAACGCGGTTTTTTGATTGCTTAAAAGCAATCATTCCTGAGTTTGCTGAAGGATTCGTTCTGAAATCCATCATACGCAACTTGAGAAATACGAACGTCTCTCCCTTAGAAGAGATTCGTTATGAAAATTATTCGAGTCCTCGCATCCCGAATAGGGATGAGAGACAGTAAATAAGGGCGTATGGTGGATGCCTTGACATCAAACGGCGAAGAAGGACGTAGCGTCGCTGCGATAAGCTCCGGGGAGGCGCTGAGCAACCCGTGATCCGGAGATTTCCGAATGGGGCAACCCAATATCGTAACCCGATATTATCCGAGCAATCGGATGCTAACCCGCTGAAGTGAAACATCTCAGTAAGCGGAGGAATAGAAAAGAACTACCTTAATAATTGCATGAGGCTATGTCGCTTCGGCGACGAAGCTTTATGCAAATTATTAAGGTTCCATTCCCTTAGTAGCGGCGAGTGAACAGGGAACAGCCCAAACCTAATCTATCCGCAAGGATAAGTTGGGGGTTGTAAGGTAGAGATTACTTTTTAGCTTAAAGCTTGGCGTTTTTGCGACAAGCTCTAAGCTCAGAAAGGGTTGGTTACAAATTGTTTCGCTAGTTGAAGTCGCTGGAAAGCGACCCCAAAGACGGTGATAGGCCGGTAAACGAAAGCGTAGCAACCAACTTTATCTTTATTCTTGAGTACCTCGATGAATGAACGCTTCGAGGGAATCCGGGAGAACTATCTCCCAAGGCTAAATACGTTTGATGATCGATAGTGAACTAGTACCGTGAGGGAAAGGTGAAAAGCAGGCCGGCAAGGCCGATGAAATAGAACCTGAAACCATATGCTTACAAGGAATCGGAGCTTTATTCCGTCGCAAGACGGACGAGTGACGATGTGCCTATTGAAGAATGAGCCAACGAGTTTATTTGTACTGCTAGTCTAAGCTCTACGGAGCGACGGCCCAGGGAAACCGAGTGTTAATAGCGCGTCACCTTGAGATGTGGGACGTGGGCTAAGCCCCTACGTCTCACTTCTTTTGGTAGGCAGTACGACTAAGACCCGAAACCAAGCGAGCTTACCTTGGCCAGGATGAACGCCGAGTAAAATCGGCGGGAGGTCCGAACCGGTTGATTGTGCAAAATCTTCGGATGAGTTGAGGTAAGGAGTGAAAAGCTAATCGAGCTTGGTAATAGCTGGTTCTCTCCGAAATAGTTTTAGGACTAGCGTCGCGCAAAAACGCATAGGGGGTAAAGCGACTGGTTCGGGGGTAAAGGGCGAAAGCTCGACTCTCGAGTCAAACTCTGAATACCTATGCGCCGGGTGCGGCAGTCAGAACGTGGGGGCTAAGCTCCATGTTCGAAAGGGAAACAGCCCAGACCGTCGTCTAAGGTCCCTAAATGTATGCTCAGTGTTAAAGGTGGTGATTCGCCATAGACAGATAGGAGGTTGGCTTAGAGGTAGCCATCCTTTAAAGAGTGTGTAACAACTCACTATTCGATTTCCCGCAAGGGAAGTGGCGAGTTGCGCCGAAAATTTACCGGGGCTTAAGCATACTACCGACGACACGGATTATGTGCCTGAATTTTGGAAACATAGAACATTGTACCGAGGGAGGTGAGGGAGAATGCCCAAGCCGTTCAAAGAATGGGTGGCTAGCGTCATCGACGAAGAGTTACCTACTCATTGCCCTCGCAGCGTGCTTCCCGAGCCGACGCAGGAAGCCTTGCGTCGAATCGAGACACGAGTAGCCGAGGCGATGGAACACCTTCATCAAGAAACCGGGTGCCGCTGCGGCGACGCTCACATCTCGAAAACCTCGTAGCCGGGGAGGTCGTCCTCCCCTTCCAAAATTCAGGCACATAATGGTAGGAGAGCATTCTATATGCTGCGAAGATCGACCCGTGAGGGCGATTGGAGCGTATAGAAGAGAGAATGTTGGCATGAGTAACCAGTAGCCTGGCAAGAAACCAGGCCCCCGAAAATCCAAGGTTTCCTCCGCAATGGAAGTCAGCGGAGGGTTAGGCGGTCCTAAGGCAATGGCGAAAGCCGCAGCTGATGGACAGATGGTTAATATTCCATCCCTTGCGATTAGATCGATGGAGGGACGAAGGAAATAAAATGTGGTGTCTTAATGGTTTGGCATTGCTGCTTTCAAGAATAGCTCTGACGGCAAATCCACGGAGCTGCCTTTAATGGCGATATTCGGAAATGGCAGAAGGTTTGGTTTTACCAGACTAACCACGTCGAAGAGCCTTCCAAGAAAAACTTCTAAGATTATCTAATCGTGAACCGTACCGTAAACCGACACTGGTGGACGAGGCGAGGAGCCTCAGGGGAACGAGTGAGTCCTCGTTAAGGAACTAGGCAAAAAAGCGGCCGTAACTTAGGGATAAGGCCTGCCTGCCCCGATGCGGAGCATCGGAATGACGAATTTCTAATTTTCAATTTCTAATTTATGATGTTTGTCGAACGACAAACTTTCATAATTAGATATTAGGATTTAGATATTGGGATTTCCGCTGCTCTGCAGCGGGTGTGGGCCGCAGCGAAAGATTCTCTAGCGACTGTTTAACAAAAACACAGCTTCCTGCGAACTCGTAAGAGGATGTATAGGAGGTGACGCCTGACCGATGCGAGAAGGTCAACGGTGGCGGTGTGTGCAGCACAAGTGACTGATGACTAACAACTAATGACTGACAACAGGAGAAGATTTATATCCCCTCTTGTCGTTGGTTGTCGGTCGTACGTTATAAGTTACTCGTGCTGTGCATGCTGACTGCCCGAAGCCCTCGTCAATGTCAGCGGTAACTATAACCGTTCTAAGGTAGCGCAATTCCTTTCCGGGTAAGTTCCGGAGCGCACGAAAGGCGTAACGACTGGAGAACTGTCTCAACGAGGAGCTCGGTGAAAATGCGATTCCCGTGAAGACGCGGGATACCTGCAGCGGGACAAAAAGACCCCGGGAGCTTTACTGTAGCTTGATATTGTCTTTAGAGTTTATATGCGTAGCGTAGTGGTGAGAGGTTGAAGGGCTGGTTTCGGCTGGCCTGGACTCGTCAATGAAACAGCCATCTTATACGCTTTAAAGACTAACCAAAGAAGGACATTAAAAATGAAATTTCTTTGAGACAGTGTCTGGTGGGCAGTTTTTCTGGGGCGGAATCCTCCAAAAGAGTAACGGAGGAGTTTATTAAGGTCAGCTTAGCGCGGATGGAAATCGCGCGTGACGTGTAAAGGCAGAAGCTGGCTTAACAGCGAGACGGACATGTCGAGCTGGTGCGAAAGCAGAACTTAGTGACCCGACGATCCTTTATAGGAAGGTCGGAGACAACGGCTAAAAGTTACCCCGGGGATAACAGGCTGGTCTGGTCCGAGCGTTCCCAGCGACGACCAGGCTCGGCACCTCGATGTCGGCTCGCCCTAGCGCGGGGCTGGAGAAGGTCCCAAGCGTGTGGCTGTTCGCCACTTAAAAGGGCACGCGAGCTGGGTTCAGACCGTCAACCACAATGAACCCGAGATAGACATCAACCAAACGGCGGCTTCCGCTAGTAATGGCGGAACGAATCTTCGATAACCAGAAATATCGGAGCAAAATCGACTCATATCGGTGAAGTCCTTCATAATCTGACCTGGTTGTGCAGGATAATACCGAGGGAATGATTCAACCTCGCTCACCAAGAGCGATACGAATCACCCGTAGAGACTGTCCGATGAACATCGGACGAATCAAATTTCAAAATTTGATTAACACGTCGATCCCCAGTCCCAGTTTGAGAAAACTGGAGTTGGGTGATGGTATAGTCCAACCCCGTTAGTAATAACGGCAAAGAAAAACCCTCCTTCGCTCTTTAAGAGCTTCGGACGGGCAAATATGCGTGAGACAGGTCGGTCTTTATCTGTTGCAGGCGTTGATACTTGAGGGAAGTTGGCCTTTGTACGAGAGGATCAGGCTGAACGAACCTCTGGTCTACCGGCTTTGGTACCAACTGAAGCGCCGGGTAGCTATGTTCGGAAGGGATAAGTGCTGAAAGCATCTAAGCACGAAGCCCCTCCCAAGATTAGGTATCATTAAGACTCGTGGTAGATGACCACGTTGATAGGCTCTCGGTGTAAGGCGAGCAATCGTTTTAGCCAAGGAGTACTAATAAGTCGACGCTGTTTCTCTTCCTTTTTACGGGATGCGAGGACTCGAATAATTGAACTTACGAATTTTGATAAGGTAACACCAGAATTTTCATTTGCCGGTGTTTAACCTACGCATGACCCACGCGTTCCCATTCCGAACACAGCCGTGAAAGTGCGTAAGGCTGATGATACTTGCTGCTTCGGCGGCTGGGAAAGTAGGCTATGCCGGCATGTGAAAGCACTGGTGTTTTTTTATTTTGTGAATTTGAACGTGAGAAGGAAGTTATCGAAAATTTTTAAATACTGGTCCGCCTTTTGATCATTTTCATGATAATTAAGAAAAATTTTATAAAGAGAGGAGTTGTGGGCGATGTATATTCCAATTTCTTGTTCAAGAACCTTATCGGGGTAAGAAATCCCGGCAACGTTTTTCACAGCATTTTCTTCTCCGACTTTCATAGAAACACCCCGCGAATAGATTTTGTCAGCTCCTCGTAAATCTTCTTCCACAGCTATTTCAATTTGTATGTAAGGATGTTTGGAAATGCTTATGGACGCACTTCCCCGAGGTAAGACGCCTCCTTCTCCGTAAGTATTTCGAGGTACGGAAGTTAACTCAACTGCTCCAAAATCCCCAAAGGGATTAAGAAACCAGCCTGAGGGATACCCCACCTCAAACCCATGCTTCTCGCTTCGATAAGTCTTCCAATCTGCCGTTTGGTCAACTACCGGCTCCTCCGTCTTTTGACTCCCAGTTTTCCATGTAGAAACATGATCAATAAACCTGAAAGTAGAGATTATCTTAGTAGAAGTTGCTGTCTGGAACTGATCTTGAATACTAAAAAAAGTGTTATCCCTTTTGACCAAAGTTTCATAAAAGCCAAACGGCCCGATATTATCGCAACCATAGGCTGATTCCCCCGCAAAAGTTATCGCTCTGCAATTCTCCCGGGTCATTTCAGGATCATTCAATACCGCACTCCAATCCTTTCCTCCGTATTCAGTCAAAGCCTCAATAGCAATATCAACGGCATCCGTAGCTTCATGAGAAGCTTCAATAATCATAACTGTCGATGATGACCGATTGAGATGAATCCAACCAGGAGGATATTCAATTGCAAATCCATAAACCTCACTCCGATAACTTTTCCAATATGTCTCTGCCGCTTGCGGCGTCGATGTCGCTTGCGGGCCGACATTTTGATTTTTTTCCGCCGGCTGGCGGATTGCATTTTGATATACCCACCATCCCCCGCCAGTGAAAACAAGAATGACAACCGCCCCTAGAAAAACCGCTATAAGAGCAAAGCCTTTTGCTGGATTTCCCATTACCTCAAAAATAGCACGAATGCGGAAAAACCTCTATAATATTATTCATAAATGGATATAAAATTCGTTGTTCACTGATCCATGAACCTCGATACCCGCCAAATAAAACAACTGATCTACGGAGGCGTTTTTTTGTTAATTGTTGTATCGCTTTTAGCCGGCGCCTATTGGGTTTGGCTCAAGCCCGCTCCTTCCTGCATTGATAATACGCAAAATGGTAACGAGACCGGCATCGACTGCGGTGGATCCTGCGAATCCTGCGAGATTCGGACGCTCACTCCCCCTACCGTTAATTGGACCCGTTTCTTCAATGCGGATGGACAAACCATCGTCGTGGCGGAAATAAAAAATTCCAACGAATCGTACGGTTCTCCGCTTTTGTCGTACACCTTCAACGTGTATAACCGGGGAGATGAAAAAGTTACTAGCCTCTCCGGAACCTCATTCCTCTATTCCCTGGAAACAAAATATCTTTTTGGCCTCGTCCCACTCAATCTCGCCACGGTTGGCCGGGTAGATACCCTACTCGAGGTCTTGCGCTGGACGTCCGCACAGGAACTCCCGAAACCGTCATTAGAAGTCCGCGGTGTTAAAACCTCCACCTCAACTGCTGGCGTCATCGTCACCGGAACCCTTGATAATCAAAACGCTACTTCGCTCTCCATCCTTCAAGCCATCGCTCTCCTTTTTAATCAAAACAACGATCTTATTTCTGCTTCAAAAACCGACTTAAGCCCGCTTCGAGGATTCGATTCGACGCCGTTTACCATCCTTTTCCCTAAAAACATTGTCTTCCCGTCCTCGTCCCCCACGCCGGCTTTTTCTTATGTCTTTTCCCGGGATTTATCCGTAGGGAGCGACGGAGACGATGTACGAGAACTGCAACGCTTTCTCGCCTCGCAAGGATTTTTCAAAGCGGCGACTAGCCAGACCTTTGGCGCGGTAACCAAACAAGCGCTCCTCCAGTTCCAGAAAAAATTCAACATTAATCCGGCAACAGGATACTTTGGCCCCAAAACCCGCGACTACATCAATTCGATCACCCAACCCCAGCCGCAGCCTGCTTTCGACCCCAATGTCATTGATCCCAGCAAAACCAAGGTGTATGTTGACGGAATCAGATAATGCGCCACTAGCCCTCTAGCCGCTTATTGCATGGAGTCGCGATACGATCACAAAGCCGTCGAAGGAAAGATTTACGAAGCCTGGGAAAACTCAGGCTACTTTAATCCCGACAACTTGCCGGGCGAACGACCGACGCCGTTTACCATCATCATGCCGCCGCCCAATGCCAATGGCTCGCTCCATATCGGACATGCTCTCTTTGTCACCCTTGAGGATATTATGATCCGATTCAAACGCATGCAGGGACATAGAACCCTGTGGCTGCCGGGCGCGGATCATGCCGGATTTGAAACACAGGTCGTTTTTGAAAAAAAATTGGAGAAGGAGGGGCGCAATCGCTTTCAAATCCCCCGCGAACAACTTTACGAAGAAATGTATGCCTTTACCCAGGAAAGCAAGGCAACAATGTATGGCCAGCTTAAAAAACTCGGCGCTTCCTGTGATTGGTCGCGCGAAAAATTTACACTCGATCCGGATATCGTTAGGAAAGTCCAAGAAACATTCATTAAAATGTATGGCGAAGGGTTTATCTATCGCGGCAGCCGGATTATCAACTGGTGCCCCAAACATCAAACCACGCTTTCCGATCTTGAGGTGGAATACGAAGAGCGCACCGACCCGCTTTATTACTTAAATTACGGCCCCTTTACCATCGCTACCGCCCGTCCGGAGACGAAATTTGGAGATAAATACGTCGTCATGCATCCAGACGACGAACGATACAAGCAATACTCTGACGGGGAAAAAATCGACTTAGAATGGATCAACGGCCCGATTACGGCGACAGTTATTAAAGACTCCGTTATCGACATGGGTTTCGGAACGGGAGTGATGACGATTACCCCCGCGCACGATACCGTCGATTTTGATATCGCCGAACGGCATCACCTCGAAAAGATCCCCGTTATAGATAAATACGATAAACTACTTCCCGTCGCGGGAGAATTCGCTGGCCTGCATATTACCAAAGCGCGGCCACTCATCGTTGAAAAGCTAAAAACGAAAGAGCTTCTTCAAAAAATAGACTCCGAATACAAACACAATGTCGCCGTTTGCTATAAATGCCGAACGCTCATCGAGCCGCTTATTCTGCCGCAATGGTTTGTGAATATGACCGAGAAACCCGCTGGTTATTCGAGTTCTTTCCGTGATCTGGGTATCCCCCCCATCAAAGAAGGACGAGTTAAATTCATCCCAGAACGCTTCGAGGACATCTATTATCAATGGATGGATAATTTACGCGACTGGGCATTATCGCGCCAGATCGTTTGGGGAATTCGAATTCCGGCGTGGCAATGCAAAGGTTGCGATAGATGGTCAGTCTCTATCGAAAAACCGGCTATGTGCAAGGAATGTTCCGGTTCCGACATGGAACAAGATCCCGATGTTTTAGACACTTGGTTTTCTTCGGGACAATGGCCTTATCTAACACTGGGCTTTCCCGACAATCCCGACTTTCAAACCTTTTACCCGACCTCGGTTATGGAAACCGGATGGGATATTCTTTTCAAATGGGTTTCCCGCATGATTATGTTTGGAATGTACCGAACCAATAAAATCCCCTTCGAATACGTTTATCTGCACGGCCTTATCCTTGATAAGGATCGCCAGAAAATGTCGAAGTCCAAAGGGAATGTAATCGACCCTCTAGGGGTTTCGGAAATCTACGGGACGGATGCAGTTCGAATGGCGCTTATCGTTGGCAATGCGCCAGGGAGCAATACAGCGATCTCCGAAGATAAAATCCGTGGCTATCGGAATTTTGCGACCAAAATTTGGAATGCGGCTCGATTTGTCTTATCGAACCATGATGAAAAATTCAACGAGATTAAACCGGAGTTTACCGCCGAAGACCAAACGATTCTCGCCGAACTCCGCTCCACGCATCAAAAAATAACGGATGATCTTGAAAACTTCCGCTTCCACCATGCGGCGGAAACCGCCTACCATTATTTCTGGCATACTTTTGCCGATAAAGTCATCGAATCTTCGAAGCCGCGCTTCCGTTCGGAGAATATCGTCGATCGCGCCACGGCTTTTGCGCTCAACCTCGAAATCCTCACGACCTCTCTCAAGCTCCTTCACCCCTTCATGCCGTTTATCACCGAAGAAATTTGGCAAAAAATGCCTCTGGCGAAAAAAGAGCTACTGATGATCCAAAACTGGGAATAACATGATTTTCTTCTTCGTTCTTCTTGCCTTTCTCCCCTCCTTCGCCTGGCTGCTCTTTTTCCTTCGAGAAGACAACCACCCCGAGCCCAAACGTCTTCTCGCTACGCTATTTATTGGGGGTTTTATAGCTGCGGCCTTGGCCCTCGCGGCGCAGATTTTCCTAACCCAAACCATGGGTCTTCCCGAACTTTCCCAATTTTCCAGGCTTCCCACATCGTTTCCCTTAGCAGTCACTGCCTTCCTGGTGGCCTTTATCTTCGGCGGCACGGAAGAAGTCGGCAAGTTCATCCCTACTTACTTTCTGGTTCGAAAAAACAAATCCTTTGACGAACCCGTTGACGCTATGATCTATATGACCACCGCCGGTTTGGGATTTGCTTTTATTGAAAATGCGGCTATTCTTGCCTTTTCTTTCGAGCATGCGCTCATCGGCAATACCATCGGCCTTCTCATTCTCCGCTTTGTCGGGGCCACTCTCCTTCACGCGTTAAGTTCCGCCGTCGCGGGTTACTTCTGGGCTCGCGCCATGGCCCACTGGCAATCCCGAGCCGGAAATGGAGGCGCCCATCCGGAATTCATCCAAAACCATGAACCGGTCCATGCCCGGATTTTTATCGGCGGCTTGCTTTTCGCATCTCTCTTGCACGGTATTTTTAACTACCTTATAATTTCATCACAAGAACTTTTGATCTATCCCACCGTCTTTTTAATTATCACTGCCTTTTTTGTCTTTTGGGATTTCGAGAAATTGAAGAAACCGACCCCGGCAGAAACCGACGACGCCCTGCCTCAGAAAATTACTATTTAGAAATTCGGCGACTAATATTATGGATAAAGACGCAAAATCCTTTTTCGAAAAGCTCTCCGGCGTAAAAAGAACGACGGAGGATGACGATGACGATATTGCCATGCCCATTGTCGACGAAGCCGATACGGAAAACGCGGGCGAAAGCAATTCTGACAGCGAAGAATCGACTGTTGATTTTTTTGAAGAAGCCGAGGGACAACTAGCTGTCGACGTCTACGAGACACCCAATAATTTTGTCATTAAATCCGCCGTAGCGGGAATCAGCGAAGATAAACTCGATATTGCCATCTCATCAGAGTCCGTTACCATCCGGGGCAATCGAGAAGAAGAAAAAACCAAAGAAAAGGATCAAAAATATTACGTCCAAGAATGTTATTGGGGCCGCTTCGCCCGTTCGGTTATTCTCCCGCAAGAAATAGACCCGGATAAATCCACGGCATCGCTGAAAAACGGCATATTAAAAATTACGCTCCCTAAGATTAATAAAGGAAAGACGAAGAAGATGAAAATTAAGTTCGAATAATCTTCGAGACTCAGTCGCAATCCTTTTGGTGAAATGCGAAGGCGGTCGGTGCAAAGCACCGGCCGCCTTTTTCGGAATTTCCGTTCTAGCTGCTGCCCGGCCGCGGCGACGTCGCCATGGCCGCCCACGCCTGCCCCACCGGATCGCAGGAGATCTCTTCGACGACGAAGAGGATCGCCTCATGATACGAAGCGGGGTCGAGGCAACCCCCGAATCCCAGGGCGTCTTCGATCGACGGGAAATCCTTGATCCAGCCCCGCACGGCCACTATCCTCCGCTTCCTTATCGCTTCTCCCGCCTTCGCCGCCGAAGGCAGCCCGCACCACGGACAGTAGTTGAACGCGGAGTCGAAGACGAGGCGCTTGCAGTCGGAGCACTCCCAGAACGTTCCTTGTTTCTCGAACGTTACGGTCTTCATCACGTCCTCCCCTTACTCGCGACGGCGCGAGCGATTTTGGGCATTCTCCACCACGCACCAAGGTAAATTCGGGCCGCTTCATAGTCAATCGGCCGAATTCCCTCTTGCTCCCCCAGCGGAAGAAGATCGGAAAAAACCTTCCATACCGCATGAAGATCGACGCCAATTCGCGCCAGTCTCTCTCGTCCCCCTTGTTCTCGATCCACGACGGCAAGGACGTGACGAACGCGGAGTCGCGGACTCCTGCAACTCCGGAGCGCCACGATCGCTTCCACCGTGTTGTTCGCCTCGGTCACGGTATCTTCTATAACCAAAACCGCGACCTCGTCCTTCGGAGGCTTAAGCGTCAATTCTCCGAGAGATCGGTAAAATTGATCTCCCGTGTAAATCCGCTTCTTACCCCTCCATGTCATCTTGTCGAGCCAAAGGAGGGGGTGAGAACTCCGAGCGAAATCCCGCGCGAGCGCCTGCGCTCCCTGGGGAACTCCCACGACCGCTTGAAAGGGAAGATTCCCGAGTCTGAAATCCAAATCCTGCAGCAGACCGCCCAATCGCTCGATATGCCGCTCCGTAAGCGGCGGGGTATCAAAAACAACTTTAAATGGCGACAGGGGAGCGTTGGGGTACTTTTCGTGATACTTCAGCCGGAATTCACCGGGCTGAAGGATGAGTGGAAGAAGTTCCTTGGCGAGATCTTGCCCCAGCATTCTTGAGCCCTTTCCATTCCGTCCTCGGTCGGAATTATTTTAGATTTTCGAGGTTCAACTGATCCAGCTCAATTCGTTTTCGGGCCCGATTGCCCGATCGAACGTCGCTGGATTATCGCCCTAAGGTTACCGTATTAAAAAAATTGCCACAAACCAGGTTATAAACATTTAAAACTTCTCATTTTGCGCGCGATTATTTTCCGAAAATTAAAATAGGGGCTGAAAGAGAACTCACAGGCCAGACGCCCCCAGATCTGGTCTATGGTGGAGCTGCTTGATCAGGTCGTGGCGGCTTCGATCTCGTCGACGATCGCTTGCGCGGCCGCGGCCTTGTCGACGGCCTGCGTGATCGGTCGTCCGACCACCAGGTAAGTGCGATCGCCCCCGGCTTGAATGACCGTTGTCGGCGTCCCGGTCCGCGCCTGATCTTCGCCTTTCACCTTCTTCCCGCCGGGCCGAACACCGGGAATGACGAGCGCGCCAGCTTCCCAGGCCTGACGCAGTGATCCCACCTCTTGAGGCGAGGCGATCACGCCGTCGAGACCGACATCACGAGTCAGCGTAGTGTACCGAAGAACGCAGTCCCGAACCCACTCCTTGCCGATCCTCTCGGGAGCGTCTTCGTTGAGCTCCGGAGCGAGTCCTTCCTGGACGTAGTCGGCGTACCCGCGACTGGTGAGCACCGTCACGCCGAGCACCAAGGGGCGCTCGATCTTCGCGGATTCGGCTCCCTCACTCGCTCCCGTCGCCGCAGCAAACATCATGGTGAAACCGCCTGAGCAGTGAACGTTGAACATCTGGACGCCCAACTGCACGGCAGACCGGGCTGCTCCTTCCACCGTACTCGGTATGTCGTGGAACTTGAGGTCGAGGAAGACCTTGAGTCCACGATCGTGCGCCGCCTCGACCGCCGCCGGGCCGGCAACGGTGAAAAGCTGCTTTCCGATCTTCACGCCGCAGCCGATCTCCCTCAGGGGGTTCATCAGAGCGATGGCGTCACCAAGACTGCCAACATCGAGCGCTACGTACAGCCGACTCTTTGCTTCCAATGTACTCATCGTAACTTATCCTCCTGCTATCCGAACTATTAAGTGCGCTACCCGGCCCCATGGCCGAGCTTCGGTGTAAAACCTGCCCGCATACTATCGCAATCCCTAATCTTCCACAAGTTTGGAAACGAATAAAAAAGAGCCCGGAATGATTCCGAACTCTTCTTTAAAACACTCTCTCCGTCTACTATACTGTCGCGGGTAAAGCGGCCGCCGCGGATTTTTTTATTCCAGCCCAGAGCGCCCACGCGCCGACTACTAGATGCAATGCCGTATCGGCTGGGTTTTCGAGATTCGCGCCCCACAGCATAGTGGATCCCACCGCGCTATAAAGGCCAACGAGAACGCCCACCACACCGACAACCACCGTGACGATTTTCTGGATGTTCGCCGGAGCGACGAAAGCGAGAAGTAAGGCGACGACGCCAAGAACCAAATGCGCCCAATTCTCGGCATTATCGAAATACCACGCTGATCCAAAAATACTATCGCCGGGCATTGGTCCTAAAATACCCACAAAACCAAGGATACCGACCAATACCAAAACGCCACCACCTATCTGAAGAAATTGTTTTGGATTCATAAAGAATCTTCGATTCGATTAGTCGACCTTTTAGATAACCTTACTCTACGTTAATTATAAATCGAGCTCTTTACGTCGCAAGCAGCTTATCCACCATCTCGATCTCCTCATAGATTCCCGGAATAAGATCCAGGCCTTCAAGTTCCTTGAGTGTTGCCCAAGCGTAGTCCACATTTTCTTTATTAAGCCTTACCTCCCCCGACTTCCACTTCGCCCGATAACTCAAGACAACCACCGGAACGCCATCCGGCCGGATAAAAACCACATCGCAAAGATATCGAATATCGCTAATTTCCAAACCCGTCTCCTCCCTCACTTCTCGAATCAAGGCTTTCTCAACCGCAAAATATCACTGATCCGAAGCTGGGCCGCTTTCCCGATGCGTGGGGGCCTCCTTAATGTAATCCTCTTGAGAGAGACCTCCGCCGGGAACATGCCACTTCCCAGGAACACATTTGTCTCCCCGCTCCGGCGCAAAACCAAATACCGACCATCTTTAACGATGACCGCTCTTGGAACAACGCGGTGCAGCTCATTTAACGGAACCGCCATTCCTTTATTCTAAACCGCCGCCGTACCAAACGCGATACCACTCCCGCATTTGGCCAATCTCCTTAGTTTGGGCAAGAATGATATTTTCTGCGAGTCTTTTCATCTCGGGCCGATCCGAGGACCGGAGAAGCATCTCCGCCATCATCACCGCCATTTGGTGGTGAGGAATCATATTCTCGATAAACTCTTTATCGAAAACCGGGGCGCGCTCCAATGCCGCCAGATCCCCGTCGGCCCCCATCATTCCTCCATGCATCATCATTCCCATCCCATGCCCCATCTGCGCACTGATATTGGGAACCGATTTATCAAACCATTCTGCGTACCATGTTTCCATCTCCTTTATTTCTCCGGATTGTCCTTCAATAATACCCCCCGCCAAGGTTTTAATCTCGGCGTGTTCCCCCCCTCGCAAGCGCCATCGTAGCCATCGTGATAGCGTCTTCATGATGAGGAATCATCTGCTCGATAAAGTGCGCATCAATAACGTTCCCGGTCATCCATCCACTTCTTGCTGACATCATATTCTTCCCTATAAATGACGACGGCAAAACCTGGGGCGCAAGCAAAACACCTACTACGAACCCCGCCACAACTCCTATCGCAATATGTTTAGTCATGTATTTTTATCTACGTTATACGCCACATCCCCCGGAAGATCCTCCTGTTTGCGGCTCTCCGCTTTCCACGCCGCAGCCGCTCCCGCTATTCCCTTGCGGCACCACCTCGGCGGCAACCCGCCGATAGCCCGACGCGCTCGAGTAGGTTCTTCCCAGCAGATCCTGGGGAGCAAGAGTATTCCATTTTATTCCTTTCGCTTTTAAGTACGCCGCGATTGTAAGGTATTCATTGGGAAACCAATACGAATTGAGTGTCAGCGCGGCAGTCCACATCTCCGACTCGCTCACCCCTTGATACGCCATTAGCTCCAAAAAGCCCAGCATCGCCATGCCATGATTGCAATCAGGAAAATGCGTGGCGTTATCGCAGCAGGGCCGGTATATTCCCCGGGAAATCTTATCGACCAATGCTTGCTGGGAAGCGGAAAGCGGGAAGAACTGATGGCGACTATAATGTTCCATCGGATTGCCCCGAGCGATAGTCCATCCGGCGGTCGAGGCGAATCGATCCGGCCCGCCATAAGCCGGATTTACCATTTCCCCTTCTTCGAGGATGGGATTCTTATTGGCAAGCCCCAATGCCCACAACGCATTAAGTAGCTGTCCAGCATTCGATTTTGTGAGCGCCAACTTATCCGGGCTTTCTTCAAGGAGCTTCTTATAACCGCCGGTCGGATCCCGGCCCTCATAAAGATCATTCCACTTTTTAGGATCAATGACGCCAGCTTCCACCAGCCGCTTCCCGATGTCTCCCCAAACTACCGGCAATATCAGCGCCTCTTCTTGATGAAGACTCACCACCTCCTCAGACGCGCGAGGAGCTTGAACCTCTCTTGCCTTCTCGCCTGTCGTATAAATCCAGGCAGCGGCGATAATAACCGCGGAAAAAACAATACTTAACGGCAATAGATGGTTTTCCCAGGAACGAGAGCTTTCCTCTTCGTCATTTTGCAGATCATTCATTGGTGTTTCATTTTCCATAAGCAGGTATTAACAACAATCTTTCATTTTCTTTTCTAATTCATCGACTCGTTGGCGATGCTCCGAATCCCGGGATACGGACCGAGATACACGACCCCTCGTAAATCCTATTCCCAGACCGAGACATAAAGCTAAGGCGCCCAGCAAAAGAAGCCAAAGCGATTGAAGAGCGCTATAGACAACGACGAATCCCGCCGGAATAAAAAGCGCCTTCCACAAGAGAGAAGATCGATTCGGAGGAAGCCGCTTTTCGACTTGATAGGCAATGCCGACAATGGATCCCCCCATAAGAATGGCGACAGGAAGCTCGAAGTCGCCGGCCGAAAGTTTCCCCCACATCATGCCCCCGAGCGCCCATAACCAGGTTCCCGCAACGCCGGCGCATATCGGGCAAATGTTAAGCGACAAGAATCGCCGCGCCGCCCACGCCGAAGCAGTGATAATCACGATCGAAAAAACAATAATGAGAATCGGCATATCAGAGCGCGAAGATGAAAAGGCCCAAAAGAATCATGGCAATGCCTCCCCATAATCGCATATTTTTATTCTCGGCCTTTTTCCATGCCCGCACTTTTTCGAGAAGAGCGCCGTTGCTCGCAATAAGGAGGATGACGACAAGGGGCAGAATGAAGATCAAATTATAGAGCACGAGATATCCTAATCCCGCCATATACGTCTGCTGATCGTGGAGCAACCCCAGCACCATCAAGTACGGCCCGCCGGTACAAGGAAATTCACAGAGAGCAACTAGGGCGCCCAAAAAGAATGCGGTTCCCAAAGACGCTTTTTCCATCAACTCCGCTATCTTTCGATGAGCAACCTCAGGAATGCGGATTTTCACCGGAAAAGACGGGAAAAATTCGTTAATGAGATTAATCGCCCCAAGAACGAGGAGGAACGACGCGCCGACTTTCGCCATAAAATGAGGCGTATTGAAGAGGTGAAGCGCTTGGAGAATTCCTAGCCCGATCAACATGTAGACCGCGAAAATTCCCAGGATATAGAAACCGCCGATCTGCAGGATGCTGGTTCTCACTTTCCCTATACTCAAGAGAAAAGCGATCGTAAGAAGAAGAATGGAGAACGCGCAGGGATTAACGCTATCAATCAAGGCGGCGACGCCCACCAAGGGCAGGAGCCACTGCCCTTCGTTGCTTAAATTCCAGAGAGCCGCCGTACCCATGGTGCCCCCTCGGAAAAAGATTACCGATCCAAAAAGCAAGATGGCGATTCCTGCTAAAACGAAAAAATTCTTATTCATGTTTTTACGGCGTTACCGTCGCCCGGAAAGAGAGCTCAATGGGATTTCCGGCGCTATTTTCCAACCGAACGACCCGGTCGATCCGACCGACACCGGCAGGTCCATGGGCGGCAGGGTCAAAAACAACCTCCACCGTCCCTTCTTCGCTGGGATTAATCACTTGATCAATGCTGGGAATAAATCCGTGTCCGGCCATGCCAAAAGGCCCCCATCGTTTCCCCGGAACATTAAGCCAGGCCGTGGTGCACATGCACGAGGTATATACTTTTTTGATCACAACGGAATTGGCGCTCTTATTTTTAAGAGTGAAAACGGTTTTAACCTCTCCTTTTGCCATGGAGATGGAACCGAAATCATAGAAACGATCCCCGTCCACCGTTAACTCGCCGCCCGAAAGATCCTGCGTCCGCTGCTCGCTTCCGGAAGAAGGCTGGGCAATCCAGACGATACCTCCTAAAAGCAAAACGGCGACTCCTAAACTAATAATTGTTGTTTTTTTCATAGTTGACGTTTAAATGAGAAAAAACCCAAAAGGGTTTTCCGAAACGCGCGATCCGACAACTCCCCGACAGAAGTCGCCCAATCGGCGTCGTCTTAGAACGTCGGACTATTTTGATGAAACGCCAGCCAATCGGCGCGCTTCTGTTTCGAAGAAAAACTGCGGTAACTCGAAGCTCTAACCCTTTCCGGAACAAAAGTAGGGAGAGTTGCACCCGCGAGTCCTCCCCTTCCGGTTGCCATAATTGCCAGAAGAATGAGAGAGGTAAGGGCGAACGCATTGGTTAAGGTAACGGTGGCCAGATCCTTAAAGGCGTCGACATGAAAAGAAAGGAAATCTAAAAATCCGTCTTTCTGGGGACAGTCCGTTCCCTGCGTTACCGCCGCAATACAACCGCCGTTGTGGCTTTGCATCCCCTGGTGAATACTCCATATACCCAATAGAGTGAGGACGGTAAAGCTCGCAATTAAAATAAGGGAAATTCCTTTCATAATTATTTCATCTTATCGTAGAGGGGAGCCCGGCGCAATAGAAGAGCGTTAATGGCCACAATAATAGTCGACAGCGACATTAACAAAGCCGCAACAGCCGGCTCGAGAAAGATTCCCCGAGATGCCAAAACCCCTGCAGCCAATGGAATGGCAACGACATTGTACCCGGTCGCCCAGAAAAGGTTCTGAATCATCTTTCTATAGGTTAACCGCGACAACCGGATGATTTTTACAATATCCTGAGGATTATTCCGGATAAGAATGATCCCGGCGGATTCAATCGCCACATTAGTTCCCGCGCCTATCGCAATCCCCACGTCCGCCTGCATTAAAGCTGGCGCATCATTAATGCCATCCCCCACCATGGCGACCTTCCGATTCTTTTTTTGCAACTCCCGAACTTTCATTGATTTGTCCTCCGGCAAAACGCGGGCAAAATAATCATCGATGCCCAGTTCCCGGCTTACCGAGGCCGCTACGTCTTCCGAATCTCCGGTAATCATCGCCGTTCGGACACCCAGAGCTTTTAGCGATTGAATCGCTTCCCGCGATTCTTCTCGTACCACATCCGCCAGAGCCATTGCCCCGAGGATAACCCGGTTTCTCATTACAAAAATAATAGTCTGACCTCGTTTTCCCGCTTCATCAAGAGATTTCTTTATCTCGGAAGGAAAAGCTGCCCCTAAATCTGTAAGCAGAGCTCCTCCGCCCACCATAATCTCGTCTCCATCGATTTTCGCCTTTACTCCCTTGCCCTTAATGGCTTCGAAATTTTTCGGCTCCTTAAGCGAAAGATGGCGAGCATGCGCTTCTCGCGTCACCGCTGCAGCAATAGGATGCTCCGAGAAAGCATCAAGAGAGGCGGCTAAGCTCACCACCTCATCTTCGCTTACGCTTCCCAAATTCCAAATTTCCATGACGCCGAATTCCCCTCGCGTCAGAGTTCCGGTTTTATCAAACAAAACCGTATCCACGCGCCGAGCGGCTTCGAGCGCCAACCGCTGCTTGACGAGGAAACCGTTTTGAGCCGCCCGCGTGGTTGAAATCGACGCGACCAAAGGAACCGCCAACCCCAGAGCATGAGGACAGGCGACTACCAGTACAGCTACCAATCGCGCCACCGCGAATCCAATCTCCGCTCCCGCGACGAGCCAGACAATAAACGTAAGGGCGCCGCCTACAACCGCCACCACCGTCAGATAAAATGCCGCTTGATCGGAAAGTATTTGCAGGCGGGATTTAGACGCTTGAGCCTCTTTAACCAGGCGCATCACGCCGGCCAGAAACGTTTTCTCTCCGATATGAGACACTCTGACCTTCAAGGCGCCATCGCCATTTACCGATCCGGCGATAACCGCATCCCCATTCTTTTTTAGAACCGGCTTCGATTCTCCCGTCATCATAGATTCGTTAAGGTCGCTCTCGCCGTCGATAATTTCCCCATCGGCGGGAACTTTCGTTCCCGGCTTTACCAAAACCGTATCGCCTTCCCGAAGTTCAGCGAGAAAAATGGTTTCTATCTTCCCGTCGCGGATGATCTCTGCCGTATCGGGCAGTAATTTAGATAACTCCTTAAGCGCGCCCTGGGCGCCGCTTACCGCCCGCATTTCGAGCCAATGCCCCAACAGCATGATCGTGATAAGCGTGGTCAGCTCCCAAAAGAGGGTTTCGAGGCTAGTGAGAACGGCATACACGCTCCAAAAAAATGCGGCCGAGATCGCGATCGCGATCAGGGTCATCATTCCGGGCAGACGCCCTTGAATTTCCCGCCGCGCGCCAGCAAGAAAAATCCATCCTCCATAGAAGAAAACAATGGATCCCAGGATAAGCGGAATGTAATCCGAACCCGGAAAAACCGGCGGCGACCAGTCGAATATTTTTTTAATAATATCGGCATAGAGCACCACCGGAATTGTGAGAACCAAACTGATCCAAAATTTCCGCAAAAACATCGCCGTGCTATGACCGGCATGCTTGCCCGCTGGAGTTCCCTTTTGCGCGTGATGATGGTGAAGATTTTTGGAAACGGCGGTTTCTTTGCTTTTAACCAGCGCCATTCCGCATTCGGGGCACATTCCGGGTTTATCTTCCTTTATTTCCGGATGCATAGGGCAGGTATATTGAATTTTCTCCATATTATTTTCTCTTGGATAATTTATATACGGACAAGATTTCTTTGACGGCTCTCGCCTCGCCCCCCGATTTCATCTGATGGACCACGTGGCTTTGGAGGTGGCCCTCGAGCAATAAGTCTTCAATGCCCGAAAGAGCGCTCTTTATGGCCAACGATTGATTGATGATATCCACGCAGTATTTATTAGCCTCAATCATTTTCTGGAGTCCCCGCACTTGGCCTTCTACGATTTTGAGACGACGCAAAGCGCGCTGGTTTGATTTTTGTGCCATACGACAAAAATACCCCCTGGGGGTATTTTTGTCAATGGCGGCCGTAGTGTATCTTTACAGTACGGCTCGAAATCATTTCATGCGAAATTGCTGACGCAATTTCGCTAATCTCTGAAATCCGCTCGGGTGCGCCGGAAGGAGGGGGTTGGGGGGGGGGAAAATCAGTGGCACGCGCTTCGCGCGGCCACGGAAAAAATTGGCGTTGTTGCAGAAAGTCAGATTTTGGTGCCCAGGGCCGGAGTCGAACCGGCACGCCGTATTATCGGCAACGGATTTTAAGTCCGCAGCGTCTACCAATTCCGCCACCCGGGCGTAAAACTACTTTACCAATTTATCGACAAATTCTTCAAGCGGAGTCCGCCAGTCGCACAGCTTCCCGACTTGGGCGGAAATTTCATGGAGGCCTGGGCGGGAATCGAACCCGCGTATGTGGGTTTTGCAGACCCATGCTTTACCACTTAGCAACCAGGCCGATCTTTCCAAACTCGAGATCGGGATCCCGACGTCCTGTTTTCAATCAATCGCGCGTCGGGGCAGACCGCTTCCAGATTGTAATATAGGGATCCCCGAAGCTCAACTCTTCACGGGGGGCACAATCAGATGATCCCCCACCGCAATCGTCGCGCCCGAGTCCACCATTAGCCCGCATTCGTCCCCGGCGTTAACCACATGAGTATCTTTTTTATTCTGTTGCAAATTCGTAATCCGGCCGGATCCCAACTCTTCCGTCCCCCTAATCACCTTAAATTCCACATTATTTTTTATTTTGCCGGCCACCACCTTTCCGCCCACCACCTGCTTACGCCCTTTTTGACTAAAGACTGCCAAGACTTCCAGGTCACCGTCGGGACCGGGAGATTTCCGCCTTTGCACCTCGTCTTCGAGCGCCTTCATTAATTCGTAAATAATTTCCGAGGATAGAACCGAGACATTTTGCGCGCGCGCTAAATATTCCGCAGCTTTATTGGAGGAAACGCGAAACCCCACAATCAACGCCTGAGATGCCGCCGCGCTTTTAATATCGCCGTCCGTCACATCCCCCAAGGATTGGCTGATAATCCGGATTCCCGGCATGGATTTAATGATTTCCGAAATGACCTCCAAAGATCCCGCCACATCCGCTTTAATGACAACATTCACTTCTTCATCGGAAGCTTCCCTCGCCTGCGGGGCCGAAGCTCCTGCGACGGGCGCTGCCATTATATAGGGAGTGGCGCCGGTCTTAAATTCCTCGCCGACTTCCGGCAACGCATCGAATCCAATAACCAAGGCAGGCGAAGACGGCGCAAGTTCCGTCGCCCGCTCCCCCTTCCAGTTTTCCAATACTTTTATTTTTCCGGAGGCGGTGGGCGTTCCAATGTGCATTCCTTCTTTTAAGACGCCGTTCCGGACAACAGCCGAAGCGATAATGCCGCGCCGGCGATCGAGTTTTGCTTCGATAATTACTCCCGTTGCCGATGCTGCGGGGTCATAGGTTAATCCTTCTACCTCGGCAGCTAAAAGAATCAGATCTAAAAGATCATCGATTCCTTCTCCGGTTTTAGCGGAGATTCCGTGCCAGCTGGTGCTGCCGCCAAACCCTTCCAGAAGGACGCCGGCCTGCAATAAATCGTTTTTAGTCCGCTCGATGTCGGCGTTATTCTTATCTATTTTATTGATAGCGACAATAAAAGGCGTTTTTGTAGCGGTTAGAATTTCGATGACTTCCTTGGTCTGCGGCTTTACGCCGTCATCGGCGGCCACCACCAAAATCGCCATATCGGCGAGCGTGGCGCCGCGAGCCCGCATCTTGGAAAACGCTTCGTGTCCCGGCGTGTCAATAAAAGTAACCGGCTTACCCTTATGAACCACCTCATAAGCGCCGATGGATTGCGTGATACCGCCCGCTTCCCGCTCCGCAACGGAACGAGGCTCGCTCTCTCCATGAGTGGCGCGGGTAAGAAAATCCGACTTTCTCAAATAATCGAGGAGTGTCGTTTTTCCGTGATCCACGTGGCCCATGACCACGACGATGGGCGGGCGCTCTAGTGAATGGACGCTGGATTTTGGATGCTCAATGTCTTTCATGGAGATTTAAAGGCTACCAGAAAATCCCTTAATAAACAAGGAATTTACTTCTTTTTCTGGTTGATGGTGGCCCAGAGATACATAGCCGCCAGAGTTCGATGCGGACTCCACTTGCTCACAATCTTTTTGGCCTTATGGATCGGCGGGTGCTTGCGGAAACTATAAAGCTTCATCATCGCGTTCCGAAGCCCCAAATCGCCATACGAGAAAACATCCGGACGCTTCAGCGTGAACATCAAGAACATTTCCGCAGTCCACCGACCGATGCCTTTGACTTGCGTGAGCGCTTCGATTATCTCGTCATCCGACAGTCTATGGATCTTTTCTAAATCAACTTCTCCGGTTTTTACCGCGCGGGCGAGATTTTTAAGATATTCTGTTTTAGCGCGAGAAAGACCGGCGCGGCGCATCAACGAATCTTTAATCTTTAGCATTTCCGCCGCTTGCGGAAATTTTCCGCCACAAAGATCGATAAACTTCCTTTCGATAGAATCAGCAGCCTTGCCGGAGAGCTGCTGGCGAATAATGGCGCGGGCTAAAGCGTAGAACCGATCTTTGGGTCGCCTATCCTGCGGCAGCATGATCGCCGCAATCGCCTTTCCCAAAATAGGATCCATTTTTATTAAGTATTCTCGGGCTTCCTTTCGAGATGGCATTGTATTTCTACATTCTTTTTCTTATTTAACTTCCTTTTTCATTTGTTCATCTAGCCGAACAAACTCTCGCATTCCTTCTGGGTAAATCTCTTTAATCGTCTCCGTAAGTTTTTTCCATGCCGGTATGGGAACGGCAGCCTTCGCATCATAATTCTCGAAATAAGCCCGGTATAGTTCTTCTCGCGGTATTCCTCTGTCGATCAACCCCTGCAATACCTCTCTTTCTGTATCGTACGAACCATCCGACTCCCCTAGAAGATCAATTGTAATTCTCTCTGTTATGGCTTCGTTTAACCATCGAAATCTTGCTTTTTTCTTGTCGGCCCACGCGCTTGCAAAACGAACTCCCAACCGTTGGTGACCCAATCTTGGCCTCTCGCCACTTTGATGGATAACGGTTCTTCCTGATAACGCATGAATGCTCTCGTGGGTGATTGCGTGATCCCAATAAGCTTCGGGCACATGAGAACCGATACGAATATGTTCAGTCTCAACGTTGTGATCTCCGTCGAAATCATCAAATTGGTTCTCCACCGAATCGCACAATTCAACGGTCGTTGCCTCCATGCGCCGGTCTAACTCCTCGACTGTTATGGGAAGATAGCCGCTGGCAATCGCCTCTAGGGCGCGCGACCGAAAGCGTGCTTTTATTTCAAGAAGTTTTTGAGCAAATTCGGCGGTTTTTCTTTTAAAGTTCTCTACGTGGATTCGAAGCATTTCTTCAAAAACTTCGTCATCCAACTCGCCGCTAAGAAACTTCCTCATAATTATTATTTTGGGAGTATCGCCTTCGGGCGGCGTATCGGTAACCAGTTCTCTTATTCGGCCAGCAAATGCCGGTGAAGCGATGATATCCTCGAAAAAACGAGAGAAGCTCATTATGCTCGTTTCGCTAAACATAAGAAGTTTCTTCCTCTGACTCCTTAGAAAACTCTTGACTTCAACCTCTCGCTCGACGTTTTTTTCTCGCCTCCATATGTCAACCAGCTCAAGAGTAGCCTCGCCAAATGCCCCTAGTACTTGAGGGCCCTTGAGATGCGCCAGTCTTTTGCGATGCGCTTCAAATGCCGCAGAATTTACTGAAATGCGTTCTAATCCTCCTTCTTTCATTCTTAAATCCTACCCCGGTTTTTTCTATATTTAAACCCTTGAGGAATGCCTTAAAACCGCTTACACTGGGGGCATTGGAAGCGTGCCAGACCACCGCCTCGGCGGGGCCCCGCTAAAAGCGGTGGGTGGCCGATAAGATGTTTTCAATCTATATCCTAAAAAGTCTAAAAAATGGTCGATATTATATTGGATATAGCCAGGATCCCATAGAACGATTGCGACATCATAATTCGGGAGCCACTACGTCAACGCGTAATGGCCGCCCATGGATTATTATCCATAAAGAAGAATATCCTGACAAAAAATCTGCTTGGTTGCGCGAGCAATAATTAAAAAGCTATAAAGGTGGAGAAGCTTTTAAAAAATTAGTTAGCTAAACGGAAGCGTGCCAGAGTGGCCGATTGGGACACGGTGCTAACGTGTTAAAGGGGTAAAACCCTTTCGCAGGTTCGAATCCTGCCGCTTCCGCACTTAGTTTTTCTTAACGAGGAATGAGTTTAGAAAAACAAGTGCTCCGACTGAAACGTCGGAGCCGACAACATTTTTTATCGAGTGACGGAATTTCTAACCGTTCAAGCATCTCATTGTGATGAATGAAAATTTTACCCATTTGCGAGCAGAAATATTAAAAACTCGTAACTGTGGCTTAATCCATTGTGAATTTATAGAAAGAGATAAAGATGATGATATTCGATCATCGTTGATTAAATTTTCCGAGAATCAAGGTTTTAAAATCGTTGAGTTCGATGGAGGAAGATTGGAAAAAATTAATATAGAGCTAGCTCAAAAAATTCTAACTTACATTCTTCATTATGATTTAGCGTATCATTCTGAGATCATGCCGATAGAAAATGCCTCATTATTAGCTCGAAGATTCCTCAAATTATTTTCACCAGATATTAAATTCTTTTCGAATAGTCCTGGAACTGAGGAAGTGAAAAATGAGATAGTTTCGATGACTGGATGGCTTCCTATAACTCAGGCTACTTTTGATACTGGAGTAATTGCAGTTGATGGGAATCATATCGGTTGTTTATGGGTTGAAGACGAGGATTGATCTAACCGACCGAGACATCCTCAATGGTGATCTAGAAAATACCTCAAGAAACCCTTATACTGCCTCAACAGCGGTAGTTCTAGACCGACTCACACCGCCTTCGGTCGGCGGACGCTAAAATGGAAATATTTTTATGTATCGATTTTTTGAAATCCTTCCGGGGCTATTAACCTGGGGAACCTTTCTCCTTCTTGCCCTCCTTTCTTTTACCCAGCCGATCTTAGCCGCGCTTTTGGTGCTTCTTTATTCCACGTATTGGGTCCTCCGGGTCCTTTATTTTCATTTTCATCTCCAAAGCTCTTTCCGGCAGATGCGACGAAATATGTCGATCAACTGGCTCGATCGGGTTAAATCCTTAACCGCGAATCAGCAATCTCAATCGATCGCCTGGGAGGAAATCTACCACCTCATTCTTCTCCCTATGTATAAAGAACCCCATTCCGTGGTTCGGGAAACATTTATAACCATCCTGCAGGCCAATTACCCAACGGATAAATTCATTGTCGTTCTGGGACTCGAGAGCCGCGGCGGCGAGGAGTCTCAGGATACTGCAAAGAGAATCGAGGAAGAATTTTCCCGATATTTTCATCGATTTCTCATCACTACGCATCCCGAGGGCTTGCCCAACGAAATTCCCGGCAAGGGCTCTAATGAGACCTGGATGGCCCGCCAGGCAAAATCAGAGATTATCGATCCGTTAAAAATTCCCCATGAGAAAGTTCTCGCTTCGGTTTTTGACGTCGATACGCAAATTTATCCTGACTATTTTGGACGGTTAGCCTATCTTTTTCTAACCGCCAAAAACCCTCAACGAGCGAGCTACCAGCCCATTCCTCTTTTCATGAATAACGTTTACGATGCGCCGGTTTTCTCCCGGGTGATTTCCTTTTTCCCGACCGCGTGGCAATTAATGCAGCAATCGCGCGAAGAACAGCTCACCACGTTTACCTCCCAGTCGATGCCTTTTAAGGCCCTAGTGGATGTCGATTTCTGGGATACGCATTTGGTTTCCGAAGATTCTTTGATTTTCTGGAAATTTTATCTCCACTACGACGGCAACTGGCGGACCGAGCCCATGTACTACCCGGTTTCTCTCGACGCCAACGCAGCGCCAACGCTATCGGAAACCGCTAAAAATATTTACAAGCAGCAGCGCCGATGGGCATGGGGCATTGAAAACATCCCCTATATGATTACCGGGTTCTTGAAACGGCCGAAAATCTCTTTCCGCCAAAAAATTTTCTGGTCCTACGTCTTTATCGAAGGATTTTACTCCTGGTCCACAACGCCTTTCGTTATGTTTCTAGGGGGATGGTTACCTATCCTCTTAGGAGGCGATGTTTTTAATACCACCTTGCTTTCTTATAACCTTCCTCGGATCAGCGGATTTCTGATGAATTTTTTGACACTCGGCTTAGTCGCTTCCGCGGTTTTATCCATCACGCTTCTACCGCCCCGCCCTACCTGGTTTCGGCGATGGCATTATCTTATCTACATCATCCAATGGGCGCTTATTCCTTTTGTGATTATTGCGTTTAGCGCCATCCCGGCAATCGATGCCCAAACCCGCATGATTCTGGGAGGCCGCTTCCGGCTCGGCTTTTGGCCGACGCCTAAAACCCGGCGACCAGCGCCGCCGTTGATCAATAAAGAAAGAGTGTTCTGATTTGTCGGGCCGCCGGGAATCGAACCCGGTCTACCTGCTCCCAAAGCAGGCGTACTACCGGTATACTACGGCCCGCTTAAAAATCCGGGACGGAGAACATATGCTCCGTTAGGTGATAGCCCAAGCTTACCACCGACTATCGAATTCCTCCATCGCCTCGCTGAACTTCGCGTTCAACTCATTGATGGTTTTCGCTTCCTGGTTAATCTTGCTAATAAGTTCTGGAATTTTTTGTGATGGCTCCTTTTCGACGAATTTGTTCCGTAAGGCTTCGAGCAACTGATTCAAATACTCATTGTAGGTAATAAGAGTTCCGATCAGCGCCGTCTCCGACGTCAACGCCTCAAGAGCTTTTTGGCTCGCCGACTGGGGGGAAATCGAGGATATATTCTTCGTCATCTGTTCCAGCTGAACCGACAAACCGACGGCTTTCTGACGCGCTTCGCGATTCCGTTCCAATTCCTGAGAAACTAAGACCAATGCTTCTGTATAATTTCTTTGGTTGTCTAATTCCGCTACTTTCGCCAAATTTTCCGATGTTTGGTTTGAAAGATTGACAATATCCTGAGCAATGAGCGAAGCCTCCGTTCTTGCTTTTAAAAATTCCGGCGGAATACTCTGGGTTTCGATGAATAAAAAACGGGCAACGAAATATCCCGCTAAGATAACAATAATCAATGCCGCTATCCAACGGATTCGAGCAGGGATCGAATTCAGAATTTTAGGCATAATTACAGAATAAAAGCCTCAGCAGAGGCTTGCTCCAAGATTAGCATGAAGCATTGAAAAGCGCAATAAAAGCAGGGAATTCCCTGCTTTTATTGCGGGAGTCTTATTCTCTTCTCTCTATTAATTCTGCTTACTCTGCACGTCTTAGTTCATCGACGAATTTCAGAGCTTCCCGGCGGACGTGATCGGCAAGCCGCGGATCGATGATGCTTTTAATTCGTGCTTTCTCGATATCGCGAGCTGCTTCGGTTTTAAAATCCAGGATGGTCTCTGCCGCAGCCATGACGGCATCAACCTCCGGGTTCTTAGCAAGCGCCGTTGCAACAATTCTTGGCTCTCGCGCCGCGGCCGATGCCACTCCCCTCATGCCGCCTTTTTCCAATCCGCGAAAAACATTGCTGGTTCTCAGGGCGGTATCGATAAGCTCGAATTCATTCGGATCCAATAGATGCGCCACGAAACGCGCGTGTTCATCCATGATGTTGGCCCAAAAAGTAACAACCTCTCGACGATCCAGTTCGTAATTTTTTTTGGATAATTGCTCTAAGCGGCGAACCCATCGTTCCGCTTCATGCCGTGTATGTTCAAAAAACAGGGGCCACACAAGACTCCGCAAATTACCTGATTCTTGCGCCTCTTGCTGCTCCTGCTTGTATTCAATGAACTGTTTCATTTCGTCGGTAATCTCTCTCACGAAGGAAGGAACATCATCCGACTCCAGGCTATCCATGGCATCAATCTTCTCATGCATATTAGAAAATATTTCCGAAAAACGCAGAGCCTCTTGCCGCTCCTTAGGTGCAATGTCCTCGGGCATTAGAAGCGCAAAAAACAAACCATGCTCAGCCATAATGTCTGTTGCAAACCGAGCGTCCGCCCAAGCATGACGGGCGAAATCTTTATCATTTTGATCCGGGAGAATAACGGGCTTCTCAAAATCCCCTACCGCATCCCCATTACTCCGCGTATAAATCTTCAAACGTTGTTTTAGTCGCATAGCAAGGCGATCTCTTCTAAATAGCAGAACGCTTTGATTTCATTTTTCTTAAAGTTAATCTTGCGTTATCTAAAATAAAACATTGAAAAACGCATTAAAAACGGTATAATAAGCCTGTTTGCGGGTATCGTATAGTGGCAATACCACAGGTTTCCAACCTGTTGCCGGGGGTTCGATTCCCCCTACCCGCTCCGCCTTTGGCGGAGCGAGGCTCGCCGTAGGCGGCCCGCTCACGAATCTAACTCATTTTGAGTTTGGGCGAGTAAGCCTCCGACCAATAAGCTCTAATATCACCCACGAACTCATTCATGATAAGCGCTTTCGTGATTCCCTCTTTTGGAATACTCTACCGCTTATTGCGACCAATCCTTTTCCTTACAGATTCTGAATCCATCCATATCCATTTGACTCGCTTCGGAGAATTTCTCGGCCGCTCCTGGCTGCTACGCTCTTTTATTGGCTGGGGATTTCGAACCCGCGATTCCCGGCTCGAGCAGACTATTCACGGCATCCCGTTCCCCAACCCTATTGGACTCGCCGCCGGATTTGACTATGAAGCAAGGCTGCCCGGCATCCTTCCCGCTTTAGGATTTGGTTTTGGAACTGTGGGAACCATTACTAATCATTCCTATGAGGGAAATCCCGGACCTCGTCTGGGCCGCCTGGTTAAATCTAAGTCGCTTTTGGTTAATAAAGGGTTCAAGAATTTAGGCATTCAAGCCACACTGGGGCGGCTGCAATCTTCATCCTTTGCGATTCCGGCGGGCTTAAGCATCGGCAAAACCAATTCGCAAGATCCGATGACGCAGTCGGAAGCCGTCGATGATATCTTATCGGCCTTTCGCGCCGCCGAGGTTTCCTCCATCCCTTTTGCCTATTATGAATTGAATATCAGCTGCCCTAATCTCTGGGGAACGGTTGAATTTTATTCTTCTGCTCACTTGGACGAACTTCTAAACCGACTCGATTCCCTAACGCTCCGCAAGCCGCTTTTTATAAAAATGCCGATCGATAAAACCGACAACGAGACGCTTGCCATGCTCCGTGTCATCGCCCTTCACCGCGTCCAGGGAGTTATCTTCGGTAATCTTCAAAAGAATCGCCGCGATCCCGCGCTTAATCCGCAAGAAGTTGCCGGATGCGGGCGGGGAAATTTTAGCGGCATGCCAACTCAGCAACGATCCGACGAATTAATCGCTCTTGCCTATAGAAATTTCGGCGAACGGATGACGATCATCGGATGTGGCGGCGTTTTTAAGGCCCGGGATGCTTATCGAAAAATCCGATTGGGCGCCAGTTTAGTCCAATTAGTGACCGGCCTTGTTTATGAGGGGCCGCAGCTGGCGGGTCAAATCAACCGCGGCCTACTCTGGCTTTTAGACAAGGACGGATTTACCTCGGTGACGGAGGCAATCGGCGTGGATGCCCGCTAGATTTTTCCTGCCGGCAACCCTTAAATTTTACCAACGAGATCCATTCCGGGCGTTAAGGTATCTTTACCCGGCTCCCAACTCGCAGGGCAGACCTGCCCTTTGTGCTCGCGCACGAACTGCGCGGCTTTTAATTTCCGCATGGTTTCCTTGGCGCTCCGTCCGATATCGTTGTGGTGAATTTCTATGGTTCGTAAAATTTGGTCCGGATCGATGATAAACGTGCCACGCAGAGAAAGCCCCTCCTCCTCGATGTAAGTGCCGAAAGTTCGGCACAAATTGCCGGTCGGATCGGCTACCATGGGATAGGTAATCTTTTTGATCGCCTCCGAAGTGTCGTGCCATGCCTTGTGAACGTGAACGGTATCCGTGCTAATAGAAAGCACTTCGGCATTCAATTTTTGGAATTCCTCGTAATGAATCGCCGCTTCTTCCAATTCCGTAGGGCAGATGAATGTAAAATCGTTGGGATAAAAAATCAGCACCAGCCACCTTCCTTTGTAATCGGAAAGTTTGATCTTCTTAATCTCCTCATTTTGGTAAGCGTCGAGCTCGAAATCCGGGATCGTTTTGCCGATTGTCATCATATGCAGGTGATAAAACTTTTATCGTTATATTTTCTTTCCGTACTGGTCATGAATATGGACTCTTTCAATGTTGGCCCGATGGGATATCTCTTCTTGGATGGCTTGAGCAACGCCGCGGGGGATCGCGGGAAGAAATTCATCGCTGTTTTCCCCTTTTTTATTACCGTAGTCATTGATGTCAACCGTTAATTCGATAATAACATCGCTTAAACCCAATAGTTGATACAGCAAACTTTCATGCGTATCGATTCCTTTGATGCGCCGGTACGGAATAGCGGTTTCTTTCACATGGATCATACCGCGCCGAATCTCCAATGTATCCGATCCCATCTTATAGGCATACCGAAAATATTCTAATCCCGCAATCGCAACCGCCGCTGCTAATAGAAAAACGGCGCCCAATATACTGATCCCCGATACGAGATCAAAAACCTCTCCGGGAATGGTCGACGTAATCAATGGTGGTTTCCATATATCCTTATACAATTTTGCGACAGGAGCCGCCACTGCGACGACGATTAGCATAAAGACTATCGCCGACCGCTTAAAAACGAAAACTAAAAAAGTCCGCCAGTCCGGTTTTTGATATTTGCCGATTACCATTTCCATAAAAAGTTATCCCAAAAAACGAGACTCGACGGCGCTCCAATCTATGGCCTTCATAAACGCTTCGATGTAATCCGCCCGCTTAATGCCGTAATCCAGTATATAGGCATGCTCGAAAACATCTAGGATGAGAAGCGGTGCACAGCCGGCTAGATGCCCCATATCATGTTCATTAACCCATACATTAAACAATTCTTTTGCTTGTGGATCATAATATAGAATCGCCCACCCGATCCCCCGCATTGTCGCTACGGTTCGAAAATCTTTTTCCCAATCTTCTAAAGATCCGTATATACGCTTAATGCTTTCTACTAAGACATTCGATCCCGAAGGAACTGGTGTTTTTGTCATATTGCCGAAATACAATTCATGCAGCCGCATTCCATTCCATTCCCAGCCTAGTCGACGCTGAACTTCGGCATATAAAGGAGTATTCGATTTCCCTTCTTTTGTTAATTCACCCAAAATTTCTATGCTTTTATTTACATTCGCCACATACCCCTGATACAAAGTAAAATGGTTCTTCAGTAGTGGTTCGCTAAAACCCGGAAGGCCGACTAAATGGTCATAATTCTGGGATTGGTACATATAATTGATAAATTTCTAAGTCCTAATATCTAAATCCTAAACAAGTTCCAAAATATCAGATTCAAATTTTAGAAATTAGAAATTCGAATTTAGGATTACGAGAGGGCTAACTCAAGCAGCACATCGTCGTATTCCAGCTTACCAGATTTCACCGCAACGTCATAGTCGGCGAGCTGGCGGAGCAACCCGCTCGTTAAATATCGGCTAACGGCCAAAATGTTAAAAATCTTAGCTGGTTCTTCGCGATGCAAAAACAAATGTTCGAGCGCGACGATTTTTTCCGAGGGCAATAACCGCTCAACGCCATTGATAAAAGCGAAAAGATTCGATTCACCCCTCCAATCCGCCACCGCCTCCATATTATTAACGTCAATTGCTTTCCCCTCTTGCGTCAAAGGATGCAGTCTTAACTTTTCCAACTCTGTAACAATAAACCATGAACTGCCGGCGGAAATCTTTTCTAAAGCCCGTACGGCAATAGGCATTAAACGGATTCCCCTCGCCCGCGCTTCTTCGTTTATAAAATTTTGAAGATCAACTCCTTTGAAGAATTCGAATTTCCGGTGATCCACGGACTTACCCCGCAGAAACGGATATTCTCCACTTCCGGCTTCTTCCTCAGAAAGGACGAGGGTATAGCCCTTTGCCTTGACGGCGCCCTTAAGAAACGCCTTTATTTCCACAACATCCCATTCAAAAAGTCCCGATAAAACCGCGGATTTCCTGGTGGCAAAAAGGGAATCAGCCCGAGTAAACTCTTCAAGCGAATCCAATTTTTTGCGGGCCTCTGCTTCCGTCCGAGCCTCGCTGAAGTCGAATCTCTCCACTAAAACGCCCTCCCGCTTATAGCCCTCGATTATATTCCGTAGCTCCTCATTGCGGCGGTACGAATCCGGCCCATAGAGAAAAATAATCATTTTTTCTTAACCGCAGCCTTGATGAATTCCCGGAATAAAGGATGAGGTTTCAACGGCCAAGACTTGAATTCGGGATGGAACTGGGTCCCCACGAAAAACGGGTGTCCGGGGAGTTCAATGATTTCCACCAGCTCCCCATTCGGAGAAACCCCGGAGAATTTCAATCCTTTTTTTTCGAGCCGCTCTTTATAATCGTTATTAAACTCGTATCGATGGCGGTGCCGCTCGCTGATTCGATGGCTCCCATAGGCTTTTGCCACGAGGGAATTTTTATCGAGAACGGCAGGGTAAGCCCCCAGACGCATCGTAGCGCCGTAGAGCTTTCGGGAAAGATGCTTTAATTGTTCGGGCATCAGATGGATCACCGGGGTTTTCGCCTTGGAGTTAACCTCCGTCGTGTGAGCATCTTTTAAACCGCATACGTTGCGGGCAAATTCAACCGTGGCCAGCTGCATTCCGTAGCAAAGCCCGAAATATGGGATCTTCTTTTCTCGGCAATATTTAATCGCGGCGATCTTCCCTTCGACCCCCCGGCCGCCGAATCCGCCGGGAACAATAATGCCATGATAGTCGGAAAGTTTTGAGAGGCTTCGGGAGTTCTTTTCGAACTCTTCGGCGTCAATCCATTCAATGGTCGGACGGCGCTTTTCGGCAACCGCCGCATGCTTAATCGCCTCGATAACGGAAATATAAGAATCGGCGAGGGTATAATCACCCGTGCCAAAATATTTCCCCACGATGCCGATTTTAATCGGCGTTGTGGTGGCGCGTATCTTTTTCACCAATTGCTTCCAATCCCGCATGTCCCGCTGCCGCGATTTCAACTCCAATTTCCGAAGAAGCTTGTCACTCAACCGTTCTTTTTCAAAATTAACCGGAATTTCATAAATCGATTGGACATCGGGCGCAGAAATCGCATTATCCGGCTCTACGCCGCAAAACAGCGCCAAGCGCCGGCGGCGGACCGCATCAATGGGTCTTTCTGCCCGACAAAGTATAAAATCACACTGGAGACCGGCGGCATTCAAAGTCCGCGCCGCATATTGCGTTGGTTTTGTTTTCATCTCACCGATCATCTTGGGAATCGGCAGATAACTTACCAAAACCAGAGCCACGTCCCGGGGACGCTTCAGTTTAAGGATGCGAATTGCCTCCAGAAACAGTATATTTTGGTATTCTCCCACGGTTCCGCCGATTTCAACGACAACAATTTCAGCTTTTGCCTTTCGTCCCGCCGCATCAACGCGACGAAGAATCTCATTCGGGATATCCGGGACCACCTCAACATCTTCGCCTTCATAACCAAAACTGCGCTCCCGATCAATGACCGCCTGATAGACCTGACCCGTCGTAACATAATTATCTTTAGTCGCAGTAATCCCCGTGAAGCGCTCGTAATTGCCCAGATCCTGGTCCGCCTCGATCCCGTCTTCCCCGACAAAGACTTCTCCATGTTCTGTCGGGCGCATCGTTCCCGCATCGATATTCACATACATGTCGCATTTTACCATCGTCACGCGGTATCCTCGTCCCTGCAAAATGCGACCGATCGAAGCGGTGGCGACTCCCTTCCCCACTCCCGACATGACGCCCCCGACAACAAAGATATACTTCATAATAGGAAATAGAATTTAGAAAATAGATAATAGGGCAGAAAAATCATAGCTATTCTCTGCTCATTAGCGCCGAAACAATTCTTGCGAGATCGGCGGCTTCGTGTCGAAGACGGGAAAAATCGTCTTCCTTTATTAATTCCATCTTACGCACAATCGTTAAAATAGCAACCACCTCAAAGATCGATCCTCGGCTATTTTTATAAAAGTTCTTCTTGTCCTTAGCGGTAACCCGTCCCGATCCTTCGGCTAAATTCAATGGAGCTGAAATCCCAGCGCCAATCAGTTGATCTCGTATCCGCGAGTAGACGGGGGGAAGTTTTGATGCGATAGAAGTCAATTCGACTGCCCAATCCAGCATGCGCTGATATACCTTTAAATCTTCAAAGATAAACCCCTCATCTTGCATATCCTATTTTCTATTCTCTATTGTCTATTCCTCTTCGTATACCACCTCTTGCTTGGCGACAAGACTCGCGTCCGTAGGAATACTAAAGAAAAATGTTGTTCCCCGACCCAACTCCGACTCTACCCAAATATCGCCGCCGTGGCGGCGAATAATATTCCGAACAATATAAAGGCCCAACCCCGATCCATCCGGGGCCGTCGCGGAGGCATTCGACGCCCGGAAGAACTTCGAAAAAAGCTTCTGCACCTCGTCGCCAGGAATTCCAATACCGGTATCGGAAACCGAGATGATAACTCTCGATTTTTCGGGCTCGTTTTTCACTCTCACGGTAACGCTTCCATGAGCCACATTGTATCGGATGGCATTATCCAAAAGATTCATAAACGCCATTTTAAGTTTGCCGGAATCGATCGTTACCGGCGGCAATGCCGTTTGCGGCTTTTCCAGGTATAAATCGATCTCCAAATGCTTGGCAAAATCGGCGGTTTCCTTTAAGGCGCCGTCTAAAAACTCCAGGATGTCCGCTTTTTCGAAAGCATAGCCGAATCGTCCATCCTCGATTTTCGAGACGTCCAATAAATCATTGACGGTCTTCAAAAGCTTGGCAGCCGCCCCATAGCCGGTTTCCACCAATTCTTTCTGCTTATCATTCAGCTCTTCACTTCGCAATCCCTCGAACGTCCAATTGATGGCGGTAAGCGGCGTTCTTAATTGATGAGCAGCAACGCTAATAAACTCTCGCTTGGATTTCAAAAGCCGCACCTCGCGCGTTCTATCGTGAATCAGTTTTACAAATCCCAGGAGATTGCCCCGCGGATCCGTAATCTTGTCTGTGGTCACCCGAAGCTCAAGATCGGGATCCGAAAAGGTAAAATCCATCACCTGGGGATAGACGCCGGCATCGGAGCGGCGAACGGTGGCTGGCGCTAAAGAAGGGAAAATAACCTGAATTACCAAACTCATTCCATCTTCTCGCATCCGGTCGGGCGAAAGCTTTTTCCCGACCAAATCACCGGGCATTCCCAAAATCGATTCCGCCGAACGATTCACGATCAATACGCGAAAGTCAGGGTCGTAAGCGATGATCCCGTCCCGAAGATTCCCAACGATGCTTCCGAGCTCATTCCGCTCCACTTTGACTTCGAGGTTGCCGCGCGCCAACCGCAGATTACTGACAAAAATAACCGCGGCGATAGCGAGCAAGAATCCGGCGTTGATAAAAAGCGATAGCGCGGGCAGATAAATCGCGTCGATAACAAAAAGGATGATTACCAAGACCAGAATAAACCAAAAAAGCCGCATTTCCGGCAACCTAGCGTAAGAGAGAAAGTTTTTAAACGAGGTCATAAGGCTACGGCAACATTAATCCATAAAGCTTACTATCTAATCGGTTTACAAAGAAAAGCCGCGTAGGGGAAACTTTTATCTTTGAAATATCAAATTGCCGGTCGGAAGGCAGCGCGAGTCCTCGCACGTCATTGGCCGACGTATCGAATTGATACAGGAAATCGGCGCCGAAAAACGAACCCTGAAGATAGTCATCTGGCAGAATTGCGCGTGATCCGAGCGCGGCTGGAATAGCGCAGTAGATAAACGAACCAGCAAAAGAACATTTGGAAGGCAACGCTGCCGTGTCGAACTTTCCCAGGATTTTCCCTTGAGAATCGAATACCCGAAGATCTATCGCCCCATTAATAATCGTTCCGACCAACCCCTTTTTGGCGGCCGGATCCCACTCCACCATTAATCCCTTCCCCTGCGCCATTCGCGTGAGCGTGGCGGCCTTGGTGTCATAAAGCCACGCTTCGCCATCGTAAAACGCCGACGGTTTCGGAACCAAAAGGATCGTTGTGGTGCCTATCCAAAGGATATTAGTGTCGTAAACATTGAGCGACAAGGCGGTTTTTGTCTGCGGCTTTGCTCCCTGCGCGTCTCGGATAATTAAACTGTGGCGCTCCGGAGAGCTTCCCTTCTCCCAATAGACCAGGGATTTTCCATCCGGGGAAAAAGCGCCGGCGCTCGCTCGAGAGATCATTTGCCAAACCTTACTCCGTACATCGAACAATCCGAGTACCGAATCCGCGGCGCCGCCCGAAGCTACTGCGATCATGGTTCCGTCCGGAGATGCTTCGAGTGTTTTTAAGCCGGTAATTTCGTTAGCAGAAAGAACTTCTGAATCTCCGTCCTTCAGCTCAACAATTTTGCCGTTCTCGCTCATGTAGAAAAGCCGACTCGAAGAAGACCCGTTGGGCATCAACCAATAATCCCATACCGGCTCCGCGGTCACGCTTCCAAACGATAACCCTCCCTCCTCGGTCGTTCCCGAAACCGCGAGCGTTCCCGGCGTTCTTTCGCCCGCGCGGGGAAGACTTCCTGTTTCTTCTCCGCTCGGAGGATTCAAAATCTCTTTTGATTTCATCCAGGCAAAATAGACCCCGCCCCCGACGCCCAGAAAAATAACCAAACTAAGAATGAGAAAGGTGGATTTTTTCATTATGATCTCACTAAGACATCCCAATGACGGGGCTGATAATTTGCATCTCCCGGCTTTCCGGTTGCCGGTTCGTCTGCATAGATCGTACCTCGAGGAGACTGATACAAAACGGAGCCGTCACTTCGCGTACCGACTCGGGTATACGTAGATCGGATAAAAAAATCTAAGGTAGAATTCGGTCGCAGATCAAATTTATTGCCGCTCGCGTGACTCTGAGGACCCAACGCATGAGATCCCTCCGTTACGCTCGTTACATAAATAAGATTAGGCAATAAATCCGCATTATAGCTGCTCGCCTTATAATCTGTCTGAAGCTGCCGCAACTCATCCATGGTCGACAACCGAACATTTTGAAAAGAAACATTGTCTTTGAATTTCACCCCTATCTCTTGAGCCAGTTTTCTCCCCCCCGTGTCATCCAATACTGTATTGGAACTTAATGTCGTATTAGATACCCCATATCTTGAAGGTTCTGCTCGCTCCGGCACTACTCCGAAATCTGTCGATAGATTATTCACCAATCCCGGATTGATGGTGTAGAGAATCAGATAGGCGCCTAGCAATAATCCCAATCCCCACAACCCTCCCTCCATCCATTTCCTTGCCTCTCCTTGCGTCGATGCATTGCCGGCCGAAACCGTATAAAGAATAGCTCCAAAGATAATCACGCCAAAAGCGGCGGCGCCCGATAACCCCAATCCCAGCATATAAATTTCTTCAATCAGCTCGCCGGGATTCTGTGAAGCTCCAGAAGGTTTACACCAGGGATAATGAAATTTATTGCAGGCCACATCAATGAGGGGAACCGCGTGGGCCGGTTGCGCTAAGAAGTAAAAATCGGCAAACAATAAAATCCCCAAAACCGATATGAGTAAATATTTGTTAATCGTCATGATTCTATCGGACCATCATTGTCTTAGAAATATTTCCCATTTCCAGCGGGCTCGCATTATTCTGAGCCGTGAGGCCGATCTCAATCGGGGTTCCCAAGGGAACCGATTCAGGAATGCTCAAGGAGAAATCCCAGGGCGAATCCTCCGATCCTTCCGATCCCTGGTTGGCCGCCGTCCAGGCAAAACGAAGATTGCTTAGATTCCGAATATTAAAAAAGAAAGGAAATCCTCGAAACATCGTCTCCCCGCGACCGAGCGTTCCATCCATCCTTCCTCCCTGGATAATCACTTCCGGATGGGCGACCGGAATCCGAAGAATTTTATCGACCGAGCTTCCTTTGTAGTTCGGAATCGAAATCCGAACCTCGGTTTCATTCCCCGGGTAATCGCTGGTTTTAAATTGATACGCCGTGATTCCCAAGCCATGCGCCTCATTGCGAACCAACTCGTCATTCACATACCATCGGACTATGGATTTTGATAAATTCACCGGTTTCCCGTTATCGATCAGTTCGAAAGCGACACGAATGAGGCTATTCCGCGTTGGTAAAGCTTTTCCCGAATACCATCCGGGAACATAGGAGTCTGCCTCCCAGGTCACCATAAACTGCGATGCTGCAAAAGCAAACGCCGGGAAGAATAAACCGTTTATAACGACTAGCGAAAAAATACCTGCAATGGTCACTTTTTGCATGAAAGAAAGCCTATAAAGTCAGTATACCCCGGCATCTTCAGCATGGCAAAATCATTTTTTTAACGAAACCAACTCTTCTTCAAGCATTGCGGCTAAACGGAGTCGATTTATATCGGATAAATCATCATAGACATCCAACCAATACTGAAGTTCCTCTTTATCTTCGCCAAGCTCAATAAGCCGGTCAACGATTCCAATTATTTTTTGCTTTTCCATATTGGAAATTATGCCATTTTCTTTTTATATTCCTCTATCTTCTTAATTTGACGTCTAATTTGCTCTTCAGCGAGCAATTCAACTCGAGCGGTAATTTCTGGATTCCTAGCCATGAACTCTGCTGTTGCTACGAAAATCCTTGCTCCTCTTACTGCTCCCCGATTTGCTAATTGAGATCCGATTTTCTCCATAAGCGCGACTCCCTTGCCCACAATCATCACCCTATCCATCTCTTTCGCGTCGACAAAGTCTAGCGCTAAGCTCCCCGCTGCCATTGCGGCGTGAATAATACGCTCCTTACCAGTCATTTTTTTCCCTTCTACGGATTTTCCGACGACTGCCTCAAGAGCCATCTTGCCGCTTCCCCAAAAGGGGACAGAGTTTAGCTCATTACTTACCATCACGCTGGAAAATTCATCAGCAAGGATTCCTTCTCGTTTTTTTCGAAAAGATTCCATAGCTGCACTGCTTCTCTCGACTTGATGATCCTCTCGTAATTCGCCCTTGGAACTTTTATCATCAACAATCCTCTGGCGGTGTAGTTCCTGCGGTAACCATTCAGAAGAAAATTTCATAGTTTTTGTGAAATTTACAAAATTAAACAACCCGCTCACTGACTCGTATCGATTCTGCTCGCGCCCGAACAGTAGGTTGTAGATCTATTTTCTTTTGCCGCAATATATCAGAAATCTGGTTAGGTAATTGACGATAAAATCTTTCCACTAAGTGGGGGTAACGAGAAATATCCGCAACCTTTCGTAAATGCCCATGCATAATATCTTCGATTATTTCTGTAATTTCTTTAATCTCCTCTTTAACAAAATGGTTAGTAAGGAAAATAGCGATGCATAAAAATACTGTTCTGGTTGGAAGGACTCCACCGGTTATTCCGTCGACGGAACTCCCAATGATTATAGTAAGAAGCCTCTTCACACCCAGTTTGATAGCACGTCCCTTAAGAAACCCAACATTACTCCGAAAGATAGACCAGAAAATAAGCGCTATGGAAACACACCAACCATAAACATAGGCCAATAGCCAAATGGATATACCGACTCCCGTCGTTGCGGATAATGCACCAAGTATCTCAAAGAGGTCTGCTGAGGCAGAAATTAGGACGACAAGCAAGCCTTCTATTGGGGAGATATGAACTCTATTTACGGCCTCATACCGCTCTATTGCATCCCCTACGCTATTTTTTACTTTAACCACGTTTAATTTCCTTTCTCTATTTATTCTTTCTTCATCTCCAATAACTCCGCCGGGTTTGTCGTGATAATCTGATTCTCGAAATACGAGGCTATGATCTGAATGGCAACGTGTTTTAATCCAGCGAAAAACAATCCCTCCCCGACATTCGCCTCCAAAAGCAACCCTTTTTCCGCCTGGCTCAATCCAAAAGCCTTTACCACCAGATCGATCGTTGAGGGCGCTTGCTTTAAAAGCAGCTGCAAGGATGAGTTCGTTATAATGGGCCGCCCGTAGGGAGAATTCAAAAAGTCTTCAACGTCCTGCGTAATCGTCGAAACGCCCAGATAGTATTTTCGAGCCCGCTTCACCAAGCTGAAAAGGAACGCTGCCGAATCTGGGTATTTCATCATCCACCAGGCCTCATCGATAATCAGCAATCTTTTTTTCTGTTCCGCCCGGATCAGATTCCAGATAAAATTTAAAATAATGTACATCGCGATCGGCCGAAGCTCATCTTCAAGATCGCGGATGGAAAATACGATAAGGCGGTTTTTGATATCGATGTTGGTCGCTTGATTGGTAAACCCCGCATAACTGCCGCGCGTGAATTTTTCGAGACGCTGCGCAATGCCTCGCCCTCCTTCCATATTCTCCAAAACAATCTGTAAATCACCCAACAAGGGCGGCGTCATTTGCGTAAAATCTTTTTTATCCGCTGTAATATCCCGCGAGGCATAAGTTTCGGATATCGCTTTGTCGAGCAGCGCATCTTCCTCGGGCGTAATCGATCCCAGCATCAACTTTAATAATCCCGTGAGATTTAAAATATGTGATTTGAAAACGTCGCCCGGCGACTCCCCCTCAGGGATAGCTGGGATATCGAACGGATTAATCTGGTTTTCGGATGTGAGCGAAATCCGGAAATAGCTCCCACCCACGGACTCCGCCAATTTCTGATACTCATTCTCCGGATCGATCACTAAAATATCCGTACCCATCATTAGCGACCGGATAATTTCCAATTTTGTCGCATAAGATTTTCCGGATCCCGACTTGGCAAAAACAACCTGGTTGGCGTTTTCCAACGAGAATCGATCGAAGATAACGAGTGTATTATTGTGACGGTTGATTCCATAAAGAATGCCTTCATCCGTTGTAAGGTCCGTCGATACGAAAGGAAACATCGAGGAAATCGGCCCTGAGTTAAGCGGCGCATGGACCATCAGCTTATCCTGCCCCAACGGAAGCGTGGCTCCGAACCCGTCAACTTGTTGGAATGTCGCCGGCTTGGCATACACCAGTTGCGCTTCAAGCAAGGAGCTTACTTTTTCTTCGATTTTATTCAGCTCATCGAGCGTATCGCCCAACAGGGTAATGTAGACGCCAGCGTTAAAAAGTTTTTCTTGCGCCTGCTGCAATTGATCCCGAAGCATCTCTACATCTTGATAAGCCGTTTCCAATTGCGGGTCGCGGACCAAACCTTTTTCTTGACGGTCCATTAATTGGGCCTCAATTTGCGCGGTTTTTTTGCGGAGATTCCGGAGCGCGGTTCCCGTATCAACTGGATGAACAAAGATGGTGGCATCGAATAGATTCGGGAGATTAATAATGGGATCAAACCAACCGCTTGCTAGATAGCGGGGATACGTCAGTAAAAAGATGGTCCGGATAAATTTGTTCCCGAGCTTTACGTAATTGCTATTCACCTCAAGACCTGCCGGCGCGATAACATTCCGAATGTCGCCCTCGCCCGCCGAATACGCCTGAGGAAGTTTGATTTTATCCATAAAAATTATTTCTTCTCAGCAATGGCCAAATCTTTTCGTTCGACAGTTTCGGGATTATATAGATTATAGAAAAGCTCGATTAACTCTTTTTGATTCAAAGCGACGGCGCGGAGGCCGATCTGGGATAACCCGCTCACAACGTGATCGGTTCGTTGATTGAGCTGCGTCATTTTCTGATCCATCGTTTGCTCCGTGGTTACCCCGGAACTCTTCCCAATATTCAAGAAGCCGAGAAGGCTTTTCCCCTGCTTGGGGATTATCACGGGATCATAGGGAACAATGGCGAAAAAGGTTTTCGTCATCACCGCGTTCATCTCCACGAATTCCCGAATAAACTCTACGTATTCGCTGATCTGATTTTTTAAAAGCTCGTTTTCCTCTTCTTTCTCCCGGTCTCGCAAAACATCGAGATACCCCTGAATATTCAGCTTGCGGGAATGAATGACCGTTTGGAGCGAGAAATCGAGCGTATTCAAAAAGTTCTGATAACTGAAAGTGATTACATTCTGTTCTTCTTCGGATTTAAGCTCAAAGTTGATCCCGGAAACCATAAGCACCCGCCGGAGCGATCCGTTCTTCAGAATAACCATATCTTCCTTAATTTCTTCAACGTCGACAAACTGCTGTGTCGGCTGGGCTTCAAGTTTCGGCATAAAGATAATTAGTAATTTGTAACTAGTAATTAGCGGGTGGTTTTTACCCCTACTTCAACCTGTTTTTTAGTTATGTTTATGTAGCCATTTAGTTTTCTGTGGAGGCTATATAGTTTAGATTTTAAGCTTTCTTTAATTTCCTCTTTAATCTTACCCCGTTTAGACAGAACCTCCAACCAATGGAGGCTTTCTAATAATGACCCTCGAGCATTATAGTTAAACTTATTTTTATCAAGGTAATGAAATCTTCCGAAACCCTCCGCTATACTAGCTCCTATCGAATCAACGGCGGATACAAATTGATCTCCCATAATCTTTTTATCCGGCCATGATAGGATTTTATAGACTCTCCACGCATCATCGCTTACGTCAATCGCTAACTTATAAATTTCTAAGTCTTCTAAATTCATTCTAATTACTCATTACTGTTTGCTAATTACGAGAGTCGTCATCGGTAATCCACCCGCTTTGCGATTTCCCTGTCTCCGGTGACTTTTCGGAATAGTTGAAATTTCTCCCGGGAGGCGCTCCGCCATTTGGCGGCGGCAATCGATTTTTCCCGCTTAGGGATGGGAGCTTTCGTTGTCATCAAATCCTGCCAAAGCTTCTTAACCGACGACATCTCGAGAAAAGCCTTCCGGGAAGACGGCTCCTTATACCGGAATTCGATCACTCTATCTTTGAGTTCCCGCTGCCATAAGTATAAGCGCGGCCGCCAAAGATAAAGGAAGGCAAACCAAAGGATCCGCGGCAAGGGTTGATTATTGTACTTGATGAAAGCAAGAGCGATGCCCGTTGCCCCCGCGAAAACGGCGACAAGAATCCAAATCCAGAAGACAAGAACGAAGAAAGAAAGGAAGACGACTATGCCGGCGGCGGCGATATATAAAAACTGCCGAAGCGACAACGGACCGATGATTTTATCTTCTACATCGATAAATTGTGGCACTTGAAATTGCATGGATCTACGAATAACGAATTATTACTAATTTACGAATTTTTCTCGATATTAACTAACCTTTTAAACTGAACTCCTTCAGTTCCAAAATTAATAAGCAGGGCTAAGCGAAGATTGTTTGTTCTTAAATACTCGACAACCTGATCGATGTGCGTTTTGGCAAATCGACTTCCCTGCTTAATTTCTACCACAATTTTATTCTCAACTAAAAAATCTAAGAAGCGGCGCCCGATTGTTTTCCCTTGAAAAATGATTCCGACGCTTAGCTGCTCTTTAAAATGAATCTTTTTACTAGAGAAAGACTCTGCTAATGCCTTCTCATAAACCCGCTCTTTGTGGCCGCTTCCAATAGCGTTATAAACATCAAAAGCGCTTCCGATAATCTCGTAGCTTAATCCTGGATACAATAAATCTTCTCGCCTTAATTTCTGCACCTGCGTTGTCATAAATTGGAATCGTATACTCGGTCTAAATTCATTATTCGCTAACCAGAATTTACATCTTCCCCAATTCGTTATTCGTTGATTTACAAACTCCTCAAGTCGATTATTTCGTCGCTTGGTTTTGTTTCTTGTTTTATTTCCGGCTTAGAAGCTAGACCCGGAGGGATCGGCGGCGCTAATGGAACTGTCGGCTTGTCGGGCGAAGGCATTCGGCTTACCTCTTGCTCCTTCCGCCAATCGGGATTCAATTTATTATTCGCTGGCTCAAGACCCGCATTTTCCCCGATTCGTTTATTCGTATTCGATTCGTTATTCGTTGATCTACTAAACATTTTAGCCAATCGGCCGGAGCCGGCCGAAAGATCCCGCGAAAGATCGATGACTTTATCGGTAACGTGATGAGGAACTTCATTGATATTAGCCATCGGGTCCCCCACGGGTAGATTGGCTGGCGGTTCCGCCTTAGAAGATCCCTCAACCGCTTGGCTGCTCGCCAAATCAATAATATCGGCATCGGTTGCTGCCGGGATAATTTCTTTTTCTACCGGCGGCTGATCGCTTTTCTTTTTTTCCAGAATCTGCGGATTCGTATAAGTGGTTTTAAATATCGACTCCGCCTCTGAAATGGCGGGCACTTTGATTTTTTCGCTGGATACCAGTGCTTGATCTTTTGCTTTAATCGCCGTATCCGCCGCCGCTAGATCATCGCTCGTCGACGGGCCATAATGGACAATTTTTATTTTTTCTCCGGATTTTGTCACTCCTTCGCCATCGTGTTTGATCACGACACCGGGAACAGCCGCAGACCGCGTAACGGGCTGGGAGCCCGGGGTGGATTTCAGCTCGTTGCCCGAGGCCGGCGTCGAGCCGCTCCGGGCCGACATTCCTAAATCGACTTCCGCCCGCACCGGTTCTGACGTCTTTCTTTCGCTTCGGCCGAAAAATCCCATCAACCCTCCCAATGATCTTTTCTTTTCGGTTCCGGCTGGAGTCAGTAATTCTTCTCGATGCAGGATGACCGGAGCCTCGTCAAAGGCCGCGGCAGCCAAACTTGCTTCGAGCTTCATGACGCGCTGAGGGGATCGTTCCACGGGCCGGGCCGCTCCCCCGGCAAGGATAGCCCGCGCCTGCTTTTCTTTCTCTTCTTTTTCCCGTTCGCGAGTATCCTCTGCCGACCGGTCCTGCACGCTCAAGATGGCGGGATTTTTTAAGTCGATCACCGTTTCCGGCGACAATTGCGCCGGTTCAAATTTTCTTTCCTGCCAGACAATGCTTCCCCCTTCTTCCTGCCTTCCCGCGGCAACGGAACTCTCGACTAACGGCAGGGCGCTTCCAGAGGGCCGATATACTCTTTTTAAATCTTCCCGGACCGGCTCAAAAATTTTTTTATCGATTTCTGCGGCAATCGTTTCCGCAATCCGCCCATCGATTCCCGTGGCTTCTTTAATCTCCCTGCTGTAATCAGTGTCATGAATAAAACCTAAAAGCACCCGTCCCGCGAGACGACCCACCATCGACGCTTTCTCCCGGCTTAAATGATTCGCTTCACAGATCCGGTGAATCTCATCATTTACGGCCATCGAGAAAATCGCGTCCTGTAAAACCGCGGGGAGCGTATCAAACCGATCATTCGCTTGTTGCTTGGTAACGGTTATCATGCCTTATGTCATTAGTTCTTTTTTTTCTTCGTCCTTTTCTTCTTTTAAGGCATCGCCGCTCAAATTATCCTTTAAGTCGACACCAAGATCCCTCGCCACATCGGATTCCGTGAAAAATTTATAAAAACCTTTGTTATAGAAGGCGCTTCCGGGTTCCCACAAAACCTTTTTCCTGTTTTCCAGCGTTACTGTCCAGCTTGGATCTCTCTCAGCTCTTTCCTTGATTTCGTTATCCAGAGAAGCAATGATCGCCTCGTGAATTAAATCGCGTTCACCTTTTTTACAAGATCGATATAGGGTTGCCGCACCCTCGGAAGTTACTCCCTTTGCCAAAGCTTTAGCGAGGACGGGCGCCGCGTATTTTTTCCAATCCTCCTCCGACATATCACCCCTAAATTCTCCAATTAACATATCACGCCATTGCGCCGCAGAAAATTTTCCCGGCGATAATTCTGAAATAAAGGCCTTCAGAGCTATGTCCGCGTCTTCTCGGGATTTCTTCGCCTCCTCACTATCTCCCACTCCTTGCTGCAAAGCCTTTAGGATATTCACCTCCTTTTTTTCTCCCAACCTGTCGGTTATGACTTGCTTTGCCAATATCGGAACAACTTCGGTAATATCCTTCCCCCGGAGCTTGTGTTTCTGCATTTGATCGACGGTTTCTTGCAGCTGTTCCGGAGAGGCGCCTCCTTTCTTTATTAGAAGCTCCACATCCCTTGTTTTCCGCAATGATTGAAGAATTCCTATCCTAGTCTGCATATCCGCGTTCCCCCAACGCATAGCCCGCTCGTCAGGATTAGGAAGAGCATCGATCTCCTTCTCGGCCTCTCGCGCATACTGCACTGGATAGGTGGCAGCCTCCTTACCCAAGGTTCCCAGACCGCGAATTGGCGTGGTTACCCAGTTTCCCAAAGTTCCCAATCCCTTGCCCTTTCCGCTCCACCCTGCTCCCACGCGCTGCAGCTTATCGGCCCAACCGGAAACTTTTTTCAACCGAAGAGGATACGTGCTTGCTCGTATTCCCTTTCTTGCCGCCCAGCCCTTCACGCCCTTCCCCATGGCGGTGGCGCCCTTCAGGGCCAATCCACCCCCCGCAATCCCAAAAGAATTCGCTACAAGTATTCCCGCCACCAAAAGCCCGCAAGCGATAAACAGCCGCATAACATTCTGCCCGAAACCTGTAGAGAGCAACGAACTCGACTCAAACGCCTTAGCCGCTTCTCCGGCGGAAGCCACTATCGCCGCGCTAAACTTATCTCCCTCTTTTACCGGCGCGCCCGCTACCCCCATTCCATTCATGCCCGCGACGGTCAAATAGATGAAGAAGAGAACTGCCGGACCGAAAAGATTCCATCGGATAAATTCCTGCCACCATTTATTCCAATACTGTCGGGTCCCCGGAAAAATCCAGCAAAGCCAAATAATCGGAGACGTGATCAAAAGAACGACCAGCGCGATGACGCGAATCAAAAGCATCAAGAAAAGGGCAAAAAATACCAGAACCGCAAGAAGCGTAAAGATCACGACAAAAACGATACTCGACACCCAGGCCAATGCCCAACCAATCTCTCCATTCAATAAACCCCAAATAATCTTAAAGGAACTCGGCTCCTTGCCTTCGTTGATGTTAAAACTTTGCGGCTGGATCGCATTACCTAAGGCTTTACTCAACGAATCCCATCCGGTGGCGTCTTTAAAAACATTCATCAGCACCGTGGATATTGAGATAAACGCCCCGGCGATAAAAAGGCTAAAATTCACCAAAATCGCCGCGACGATAAGCCGCCAGAGCGTCTGCTTTAACGCATAACTTTCCACTCGAAAGATGGTCGCAAAAGCAATCACCACAATCGCCAAGACGAATCCCAGATTGGCGAAATTCAAAACAATACCCCAGCCTCTGGTAACAACCTCCAACTCCAGCACGCTATTGCCGAAATTGATCATCACATCAATTCCCCAAGCGGCGAGCGACAACAATCCTCCCGCCACCCACGCAATATTACTGGCGACAAATCCCACCTCTTTAATTTTTTCGGACGGAGGCGTATAGGTTCTGGTCGGCGGCGGCTGCGGCGAACCTTCCTCGGCTGCGGCGAATTCTAAAAGTCCGCTTACTCCCACCACGAGGAAAGCTACCATCATTCCCGCTATGAGAATCTTTATTTTGTTGTTGTTTAGTCGTTCCATTTTATAGTTGAGGCTCCGACCCCGGCAGAACGCACTGATTTAGCCGCGCCTGCGTCGCTTGAACTTGGGTATTCTTATTTTGCTTTTCTGCTTCAGCGGCGGCTCGGGCGGTTCCCTCCGTCATCGCCCCCAAAAAGCCAGCGGTTCGATACGGCGCAAGAAGCGGCGTTGTGGAGGCTACCGTGGCATTAAGCGACGCCTCGTCCTCCGCATCCAGCAATTCCGTTATGATGCTCTGAAGCTGCGTGCTCGACGCATTTAATCTGGTGATTTCCGATTGCAACCGATTCACCTCGCTCTGAGCGGTTTGAATTTCCGCCGGGTTCGTGGGCGACGGGCAGTCTAGCGGTTCCATTGTCCGGAGGATATCCGTGGTCCGCATCGCTAAAGTGAGCGAGGTCTCCTTGGTTGTCGATAGACTGTTTACCTCCGCTAGGTATTCTTGCGGCTCCTCCAGGAACTGTTGCCGCTTATACGCGAGATCCCGGGCGATAATTTCTCCATACGGCGTTCCATCAGACGGATCGTAATCCGGCTCTTCGGAAAGAGTATCTTGAACGAACCCCTGGATTCCCAGGATTCCTTCCTTCACGACGCGATTGATCGCGGCATTAACCAGAGCCGCGCTCCAGGACTGGATGTTCGCCGCCCAGTCCTTGTCCGATGTCACCGCCGAGGCCAGAGCAGCTCCCACCGTTTGGCCCGGCGTCAGCACTTCATATTTATCGCAACCCACTTGAACATCCTGGTAGTTAAGGCAACTCCCGCCCGAATCTTCCTCCACGCACTGCCTTTCCATCACGGGACTGAGACATTTCCCCTTAACGTTAAGGAAGCCGCCTCCGGAGAGCGCTTCGTTTTGCCGCGCCTGCGCTTCCGCAATCTGGCGCCGCGTTAATTCATCCTGCGCGATAATCCAGGTTCCAAAAAGGTTATTGGCGGGATAAAACGATTCCGTATACCCAATCCATCCTCCCTTACTGAAATCCGTATAAAAGTTTTTGACGTTTTGAACAACGCGGTTTAACGTACACTGAACCTGGTCACCGAATCGAGGGATGGGAGTAAGGGCTATGCGAAGATTGAGGGAAAACGGATCGCAGAGACTTCGTCCGGTAGCCCCCTTCAACTCCCGATCCAAAGAATCAAAAGCGATATCCCAGGCGTCCTGAAGGAAAGTTTTCCAATCCGTAACGAATCTTGGCTTTCCGCCGCCCTGGATCCACTGGATAGTCTGGTCAACGATATAATCGATAATGCGTTTGGCGATTAGATCGCGGATACTTTTCATTAAATCCTGTCGCACCCACTCTAAGAATGTTTTGAGATAAAAAGCCCAATCTTTCAAGTTAGAAGCGGCTTTTTGCTTACTAGCGGCAGCATCAAAAACCGGAACCACTGCCTGGACTTCCCGAGGGACCACAATGAGACCGACTGATCCCGCGAGAATCGCGAATGAGAGAATTCCGATGATTATTTTTTTTGTGATATCAAACATAATTAATCTACATAGCGCCCGCGCCGGAAGAAAGCCCGCATCCGCAAATGCCGGTCTGTTGATCAAAAATCGCGGGACCATTAGTGCAAACCGCATTCAAGCAACCTACGGGGTAACCCATAACGCGACAATTGCAGCACGGCGCCGCTAAATTTGATCCCACCCCTTCGCTGCCCGCTCCAGATCGAAAACACAGAGCCTGCGCTTGAGCGATTGGAAAAATCTTTCTGGAACTCACTAGGGGCTGCAGAGTCCATGGTGTGGACGGTTCCGTTTGAGCCGAAACCGCTCCTCCAAACTCCATTTCTAAGGTTTTAGGCCAAATGACGGTAAAACCCCGAAAAAAATTAGAATATTCTCCCTCGGAAATCGTTCCGCTCTTTAAAAAATATTCCAGAGATTCGCGCGTAAATGCGAAAACGTCACCTACGGTATCAAGAGGAACTATTCTATCGGGAGGAACAAAACGTTCTTTTTTAAAAAGAGAGTCCAAGGATCGGAGATAGGACAGATAATAATCTGGAAATATCCGATTCGCTAATTTAGCTTCGATGGTTATCGTTTGGGGAAGGGCTCTTTCCAATACATCCCGATCTTCAGATTCCGATACCGGTGCCGGAACATTAAAACTTTCTTTTGATATTTCGCTTTCTGCCCGCTCAAGACGAGCAAAAAACTCCCGAGCCTTCTCTCGTTGCTCTGTTTTTTCCTCGACGGCGCCGACGGATTGATCAATGCCCTGATACACCATCTCCTCAAAAAAAGACCGATCTTCCGACAAAGCAAAAGGAACTATTTTCTTGGCGTCTTTCGCGGGCGCCGTCTGGCGTCTTTCCGAAGAATCATCCGAGAAAAAGATTAATATCAGACTCACGGCGACAAGAGCGCTCCCCAGTATTAATCGAAGATAAAAAGCCTTTTTATTCATAGGCATCACCCCTCCATTCCTACTTCTTTAAATTTGGGTTCCAGGGCGGCCTGAATTTGATCGGACCGCTCAAGGAAAGAGGGCAAAATCTGAACCGCAAGATATCCCTTGATGGGATCCGCGGAACAACTCGCAATCGCCCCATAGATCAAGCTCATGCTGTGGAAATAGGAGACAATATCCCGGTGAAGCGCGTACCAATCCGCGGGAACTAGAAGATCAGCATAATCCGACGCGGCAGCTCCGTAAGCCGCTGACAAATCCTTATTCGGCGACTCGCCGCCGCCAAAACAATCATTGTTAACATCCGCGATTAATTGCTCGGGATCGCGGCCGTATCGATCGTCACTCAATCGATGGCTCGAAATCGAAGCGACGCTATCAAGATATCTTTTTTTTGCCGCCGCCGTTGCCTCAACGGTATGAATTTCTTCCGGTCTTATCGCAACCGTGAAAAGATCTTCCGAACCGCCCAAGCTTCGTATTGCGTCGTTGATGGCTTTTTGATTTTCCGGATCTTCCGGATTAAATTTCGAAAAGGGTTCTTTTCCGTCGGCATCCAATCCCTTAGCTCGATTGAAAAGCGACTGCGCCACGAGTCGGGTTAAATTAATCTCCTCTGTCTTTTTTTCGCCATCATCGTTGTTCCTGGCAACCTCACCGATAAAATTCTTTAAGGTTTCTGTCCATTCAAAGGGTTTTTCCGAAAGCGCGGCGAGAGACTTTAGAGCTTCCGTGGAACTTGCGACTGCGGGGCCGGTGGGAATCGTTTTTACCGATCCCTTAAGGGTAAAATACGACCCAATAAGTCCTGCCCCCACAATCATAACTACGGCCGCTATTTTGACGGATTTCATCTAGGTTAGTATACCAGGAAAACCTGGGGAAATGGTGTGGATAAAGGCTTATTCCCAAGCCTCAAAGAGATTCCGGAGGTCGCTTCGGCTCAAATTCTGAGGTCGATCTCCGGGGTCCATGCCCACCCCGTTGATGACTTTGATCCAATGCTCCCGATTATGGGGCGATTCGCCGTCCAATCGAGGAACCAACCGCAGATTGTTTAAGATCGTCTTCCTCGGCTGCCTAAAAAGAACCCGGAGGAACCGGTAATACTTCAAAAGCTCCGAGTGCGAGAAGTCCGGCGGCCGCGGAGCTAATTCCAAGACGGCGCTATCAACCTGGGGCTGCGGCTTAAAGTGTCCTCGAGAGACGCGGAATAAAATCCGCGGTTCCGCCCAAATTTGTATGCTCGCAGCCAAAAGATTCATGCGGGGCGGGGCGGCCACAATCCGCTCGGCGACTTCCTTTTGGATAAGAAAAACGGCTCGTTCGGGTTTTTTTTCCAATTCGCCGAGGAGCCGAAAAAGATGCCCCGTAATGTAATAGGGAATATTGCCGACCACCTTGCAGTGACCGGTTCGCGCCCAGCGGCTCACCGTTGCCGGAAAAAGTTCGAGCGCATCTCCGACAATGATTTCAATTTTTTTATTGGCCTTGAATTTTCCGCTGAGAGCTTCCGCCAGTTTTTCATCCTTCTCGATGGTGGCTATTTTAGCTTTCGGCTCCTTATCGAGCAATCGCTCAGTCAATTCCCCGTGCCCCGGACCAATCTCAATAATCGCATCGCCCGGCTGCGGATCGACAGCATCAGCGATTCTCTGAAGCGTCGGCGAATGAAGAAGAAAATGTTGGCCTAATCGCATAAAAACTTATATTCCCTATTCCTTCTCCCGGATTCTATAATGAAAAGCTTCCGCCAAGTGAGCGCCCGAAACGCGCTCGCTCTGATCAAGATCGGCAATGGTGCGGGCGATTTTTAAAATTCGATAATAGCCGCGGCCTGATACCAGCGCTTTTTCCAAAATCGATTTCAGAAACTTCTCTCCACTGTCATCAAAAACCACCAATTCATCCGCATTTTTAGAGCTCATCTGGGAATTCGTCCGAAGGGAGATCTCAGCCGCCCCAAAACGCTCTTCCGCCATCCGCCGCGCTTGTCGGATTTTTTCCTTGAGTGCTCGTACCTGAGATTGATCCGCATCGCTTACCTTCCGGCGGAGATCTTCCACCTTCACCCGCGGCACATCGATCTGAATGTCGATGCGATCGAGCAAGGGTCCCGATATTTTCTTTTGGTAGCGGAAAACTTCATTGGCCGTGCAGCGGCATTCTTTCTCGGGGTCGCCAAAATATCCGCAGGGGCATGGATTCATGGCGGCCAAAAGCATAAAGCGGGCGGGGAAAGTTAGCGTGCTTTTAATCCGAGCCACGGTCACCTGCCCTGACTCTAGCGGCTGCCGTAGAGCTTCCAAAAGATCCCTCCGGAACTCCGGCATTTCATCCAAAAATAAGACGCCGTTGTGAGCAAGGCTGATTTCTCCCGGCCGCGGATCCGCCCCTCCTCCCACAACGGAGACCGGCGAGGCGGTATGGTGCGGGCTCCGAAACGGACGCTGGCGCTTCAGGGCAAATTCTTTCATCAGCCCCGCCGCACTCCAGATTTGAGTCACTTCCATGGCCTCGTCGATAGTCGGCGGCGGTAAAAGCGATACAAAGGCTCGGGCAAGCATCGTTTTTCCGGCGCCCGGACTCCCCGAAAACAAAAGGTGGTGGCCGCCGGCCGCCGCTACGGCTAACGCGCGCTTAGCCGCTTCCTGCCCCTTGATCTCCGCGAGCGCCATGTCGTCTTCATCGTCGAGAATAAATTCACTAGCCGGCTGCGGATCAATGAATACCCGCTCTTCCAAATGCGCCATTAATTCTTCCATGGAGACCAGAGGGATGACCGTGATTCCCGCAACGAGCGCCGCTTCTTCCGCATTCGCCCGGGGAACGAAAAGAAATCGAAAGCCTTCCCGCTCAGCAAGTTTGGCGAAATTTAACGCCCCGCTTATTTCCCGCACCGTTCCGTCCAGTGAGAGCTCGCCTAAAAATAATTTATCGCTCGTCTCGAACGGTTTGATCTGGTTCGACGCCAGCAAATATCCGACGGCGATGGCCACGTCATACTGCGATCCGGTTTTTTTTATATCCGCCGGCGCGAGATTAACCGTTATCTTTCGGTTTTCGCGATTCGGCGGTTTTACGTTGCTATTCTTCAAGGCGGAACTCACGCGCTCTTTCGCTTCTGTTGTCGCGCGATCCGCCAACCCCACAATATTAAAAGCATGAAGGCCGACGTTGATGTCGATCTCTACTTCGATGATTTTGGCCTCAATGCCGTCGAGCTCTGCGGAGAAAATTTTGGCAAGATGTTTCATGTTCTCCTTGAGACCGCCGGCCAGATCTACTCCTGCGATTGCCGCTTACAGTCCTTGCACCATCTGGATTCGGGAATCAAATCCAATACCTCGGAAGAAATCTCCTGGCCGCACCGTTCGCAAAATCCATATCGCCCCGTTTCAAACTTCTCCAGGGCATGATCGATATTAACCAGACGCTGTCGCACAGACTGCGCTAAAGAGGTTTCGTTTACGAAACTTTCCGTTTCATGAGTTTCCTCATCAGAATCCACATCATCGCCAAAGTCTTCCGGCTTGGCGCTTTTAACTCGACGCAAAGCTTCTTCTTTTGTTCTCTCAAGCTGACGCTTAAATTTTTGCAGCTCACTTTGATCCATATCTTTTCTTATTGCACCGGCGGCATTTTAAGAGGGAAGAGCCACGGGAAAATGACATAGTAACCTAGAAGCCAAAAGAGGGCAATCAAAACAATTCCTCCTCCGATCATAAAAATCAATTTTACCGTCTGGCTCTTGCCCGATTCTGCCTCGATTTCTCGAGCCAACGGAATATTTTTTGGCTCAAAAATAGCTTTTTCCGGACCGGAATATCCCGGCACAACAAAAGATGACGATTCCTCGGCCGGCGTCTCGGTTTCAAACGATGGACTAAACGCTTGGGGCGTCACGCCGATGCCGCCGCTCGTCGTTAACGACGCTAAATCCGATACCATCGTCCGAATCGTCATTTCGGGAGGCGGCGGTGGTGTTGTGATCGATGAATTCTCCATAAACGATTTAAAGACTCCCCATCGGGGAGTCTTTCGTTAGTCTATTTCGCTCGCCTCTCCCAAGGAATCGCCGTTCTTATCGGCCACCCCGACTACCTTCCATTCACCTTCTTCGGGGAGATCGAAGGTAATCTTAATCTTTATTTTACCCTCTTCTTCCATATCGACCGCCACATCCTTAATCGGCGCTATTCGACGATCTCCGGCTGATTCGAGCGTCACGGCGCCCTCTTTAAGCTTCCGGGCGATATCCATGCCCTGAACCCAGGGCTCCAACTTTATTTCCACCTGCCGAGTCGTTTCAGAATTGTTTTTTATTTCTCCTCCAAAATTCATTTCACTCATATAATTTACCTTACAATAATTGCGCCCCCTGTCAATTGTGCGCGGGGGGAGACTTGAACTCCCACGGGTTTCCCCATACGCCCCTCAAACGTACGCGTCTACCAGTTCCGCCACCCGCGCGATATTACACCGCTCCCCCGACTTTTTGACTAATTTTTTTCTTCGAGAGGTTCCGAAGGAAATAGAATTTCGATCGATGAATTTTTTTGGGAGAGCTAATAATCTTTACCTTGACCACCGTCGGCGCATGAATCGGATAGACCTTTTCAACACCCACGCCGCCCACCGTTCCGCGAACAGTAAAGGTAGCTCCGGTCTCCTTGCCGTGCTTCCGAGCCAAAACAATACCCGAAAAAGTTCCAAATTTATCCTGAACCGCCACCGTGGCTCCCGGCTTAATTTGCTTTAAAATCTCTTCCGAAATCATAGGCCTACATTAACGTAGTGCCGAAGGAACGTCAATACGTCCCATAGCTTCCCACGCTTTCTGAAGATCATCGGGCAACTCCGATTCGAAGCGAAACCGGCGGCCACCCTCGTCGCTCCATTCAATGGACTCCGCATGAAGAAACTGCCGGCTAAGTCCCAGGGGATCCCGCTTCGGCGCATAGAGCAAATCGCCCACCAGGGGGTGGCCCATCGAAGCGCTATGAATGCGAATTTGATGCGTTCTTCCTGTCTTAGGCCGCACTCGCAACAGAGAGAAAATTTCTTCTTTATCTTTTACTTTCCATGTTCTCATCGCTATCCTTTCGTATTCCGTTACCGCCGGTTTTGACATTTTTCCTTTGTGCACCGTCCGTTTCGTCGATCCGGATTTCAGCTGGATCGGTTTATCGATACGGCCGGTGGATGGCTCTACCTTCCCCCACGCCAGCGCCAAGTATGTCTTTTTGATCTTTGACTCTGCAAAAAGTTTTTTCAGATAGTCGAAGCAGGCTTGCGTCCGGGCAACGATCATCACCCCTGACGTATCCCGGTCGAGCCGATGAACGATGCCGGGGCGGATTGGGGAATCGCCGACTCCCCGGATTTCCGGATATCTCCTTACCAACCAATCCGCCATCGTCGGCTCTGTTTCGGCTAATTCTTTTTCTTTAGAAATTGGGACAGCATGCACCAAAAGACCCGCCGGTTTATCGATCACTAAAAAATCCGCGTCTTCATAGATCACCACCGGTTCTTTCATAATCGGAATAATACCAGATATGGAAAAACGTGCTCCGCAAGATGGAATCGGAAAAATTTAGAGATCAAGAAAATCGCGGGGGCGCTCTCTAAACGTTAGCCGATTAAAGAATGACGAAGTCGGCGCATTTCGCCGAACCAAGCGATACGCGATGTAGAAACTCCACACCGAAAGAACGCTCACGAACGTTGCCACGCGTGCGGTGTCTGAAACTCCAGTGAACGGAATTTGGGTAAGCGTAATATACGAAGCCAAAACGGGATTGAACCGCTGGCCTTGCAGCGTAGTAAGCGGAGCTAAACCTACGCCCCCTCCCGGAGGAGGACCGCCTCCTCCCCCGCCACCAGGCGGCGGAGCTCCGCCGCCGCCACCGCCGCTTGATGCCGTCACATTACAGGTGGCCGTGGCCGACGTCGCATCGGTTACTGTCGCTGATCCTGGACCCGGATTTATAAATGTTGCCGTAAGCGTAGGGCCAGTGCTCGTTGCCGGATTCCCGGTGCTGGTCCAAGAATATGGAGCCGTACCGCCAACCGCATTAAATGTCGCTGACCCTCCCGCAGCGATTGTCTGGGTCGCGGGCGAGCAGCTTAAGGCCGCCGCCGGAACCGCATTGATGATAATTCGAAGAGGACCGGTCCCCGTGCCGCACTCATTACTGGCGCTAACGGTTGCATCCGTTGTTCCCGCGGCCGTCGGCGTTCCGGAAATAACGCCCGTTGTCGGGTTCAAAGATAATCCGGCCGGCAACGGCGCCGCTCCAAAAGACGTGGGACTATTGGTTGCCGTAATCGTAAAAGAAAACGGTGTTCCTACCGTGCCGGTAGTCGATGTTGCACTCGTAATTACGGGCGGAGGAACGGGGCAGGCTGCCGCGGGCGGAGCAGAAGAAATAGATTGGGGAGGCGGAAGATCTCCAGCGCCATCACCCGGAGGGGCGCCATCACCACCCACACTCCCATCGACATCACCCGCCACGCTACCATCAACGTCACCGCCAGAACTGCCATCGCTTACGCCTCCGCTGCTTCCATCAACGTCTGCCCCAGAGCTACCGTCACCGCTGCCGCCCGAACTTCCATCGCCGCTACCTCCTGAACTTCCATCACCATCACCCCCGGAACTTCCGTCACCTTCCGCATAGGCAAACTGAGTATCCAAACGAAAAGTTGGTTCGTTATTAAAAAAATCGCCGAAAAGCCTCCCGGTTAATAGAGGCACTAAAGCAAATGCTATAAAAATTATTTTACGTTTTCGACTTATCATAAATATAAGAACTGCTGCTGGGGGAATATGCGATTGCATATTCCCCCAGCCTTACCTACTCTCCGTCGTTTACCACGACGTAGAGGTCGGTGACACCCACCCGCTGTGAGTGCTGAAACGAGATCGTTGGCTCGAGCATGGCTGCCCGACACCGCTCTCTGGTCGCGGGTCCGCAGCTCACGAGCTCATGGGACTTCGGATAAGCGAGAGGCAAGCTGGCCGGCAGCGTTACTGCATAGGACATTGTCAGCCTGGCCCACTTCGGCTTGATTCGGGCCTTAAACGCTCCCGATCCGCCGCAGGCGTCAAGCGCGAACTCCGGCGTCACGGGTTGAACGATCGCTTTGACCTTCGACTTTCCCTCGGAGATCCAAACCGTGTCCTTCTGGATCTCTCCCGGCTCGAGATCGAACCATTCGAACCCCACCGAAACACAGGGTTCGTAGAAAGCGATCAACTTCTTCGCGATCGCCTCCGTTATCGCCTCGTCGAGATCGATGCTCTGCTTTCCCCGAACCTTGTCGCGCAGCTGCTTCAGGATCTCTCTTCCCTCCTTCGTACTATTCCTCATGCTGAAGAGATTCACCTGCCAGGTGCGGACCTTGTCGGGCAGCGGAGGCATCGCGACCGACAGCGGAGGACCTTCGAAGATCTTCCATCCGTAGGCCAGGTTCTTGCAGCCCAGGGGCAAGACGACCTTCGCCGTCACGTTACCCCGGGTGGCCGTGTAGAGATGTGCCATGGGTGTCGGGGGTTCTCCCCTTCGCGGCTCCCAGGCCACGTTCAACACAACCCGTACCGGTGAACCGAACGCCATGCCGGCGAACTGATCGCCGGGTCGAAGCGTCACCTCCTCGTACGTCTTCGTCACCCGGTCACGAACGCGGGCCAAAACTTCCGGGGTAAGCCGAAGCTCGCCCTCAAAGTCTTCAATCGCGAAGAATTTGAAGCAGGTCTTCGCGATCGCTTCCCGCATCCGATTCTTCTCGGCCTCCGCGACGCTCGCGTCGCGGATGAATCCGAGGAGTTCCTGCCGATCGATCGTGCCCTTTTTGATCAGGGCAACGAGATCGGCCTTCAGCTCCGCCGACACCTCCATGTTGTTTACGGCGGCCTCGACGGAATCGCACATCGGATTCTGCCCGACGTGCGACCATCGGTAAATCGGCGCAGCCGAGACCATCGTAGCCGTCAGATTCACGAGCATCGCCACGAACGTCGCCACCAGGAATCGCTTCATGCGGGTCTCTCCGTGTTCCGCCCGTGCGGAACGAGTTAGAGGAACAGCTACCGATCGAAACGATCGGGGTAGGTGAAACGAGGACCGGGCCTTTCCCGGACTGACGCGCTTGGACAACAGTCCGGCCGCGTCCGCCGGGGTTCTTTCACTCGAGACGACGCCGCAGATCGCTTTGCCTCGCGGCGAACGATCGCAGCCTTGTCTTTCTCTTCAACGACTATCTTGATCGGCGAGCTCGAATCGAGCTGCAGCCGGATCGGCTTGTCGGGATCAACCCGAAGAATGATCGTTTCGGGAACCCGGAACGGCGCCGACCGTATGACGGTTTTCTCCGTCACGGCGACCACCTCTTCCCGGGGAAACCACGCCGACCACACTTCCCACGGCCACCGGCTTTTCTGGATAGAAAAGACCAGGAGGACCATGACAATCACGAGGAGCGTCAGGGCTCCGGCGGCCCGAAGGAACCGCACCCGGTGAGAAGGGACGATAAGTAGTCCCCTTCGCCACGGATAGGGCCATACGGCCGCCTGAACGGCAAGAAGCGTGATAAAGATCACGAGAAATAGAACAACGACACCGGTTGCTGACATGCCACTTCCCTCTTTCGGTTGGTTCGAGCGGACTCTCGACTGGTTTACAACGTGCAACTTTCCTCGTTCGTCACACCAAGCAACGCTTACGAGGAAGTATCTATAGAAGAAGCGGTAGATCGCTCCTCCGGCAGATAGCTCCTCACAAACTCTGCCTCCACCACGTACCGCTTGTTCTCCCAATTCTCACCCCGGAACCAGCAAGTAGTTAAAGTTAACAAGCTTTTCCCGGGCTTGAAGTCCACAATTACATCCTCGGCATCGCCAATCCGCATGCCGGTAACTCGATACTCGTATACCACGCCAGAGTACTTTATGTCAATTTTATCGCCGGTGGTTAGCTTTTTTATGTCATTAAAGGCCCGGTAGCTCGAGGACTCCGGGACCGGCAATACGGTGCTGTGCCCAAAGATAAAAACATTACCCGTTTCTCCCGGCAATGCGGAATACGGAAAATGCACCACTCCTTTTTTGAGCGCCGCTTCCAAAATATCGATGTCGGCGCTCGGAGGGAAAACAATATCGGCCGTTAACTCAACGGACGGAATGATGAGCGTCGCCGAACCGCTTGGAGTTCGTATTGTTAACCCCTCCATCTCTGATGTCTTCAAAATTAACGGATCGACCGCCGATGATTCGGTTACGGCAGAGGCAAAATTGCTTCTAAGAAAACCAGGGAATGAAACCATGGTCGTCCAGTTAATAGCCGGTATCTTAAAAGACGGGCGGGAAAAGGATATAGACGGCATTTCTACAGCAGGAAGATAAAATGATCCGAGTAGGGAAGCCGTCCTCCCCGTTAGATAAGCGGCGTTCTCACCGTAGTCCTTAAAAGATGCCATCACCCGCGGGACAATAGGCGCCTGGAGCGCCGGTTCTCCTATTTGGGCGATGGACCGCGGAACGAATCCCGCTTCGTAAAGGATGAAAAAGGTTCCGGCGAAAACCGATACGAATAACGAGGCAAAGAGCAAAAAAGAGGCGGCGTACTGCAGCAAGGTCCGTCCCCGCGTCATTCCCCTCACGGGGGCTCCGCGATCCATTAAATTCTGATACAACGGCCACATAAGTTAATTTGTTATGTAATTTTAGATTTTATATACCGTTAACATGTGTAATCGGATGAACCTAAAAACGGGCTTGTCCATTGATTCTTTCTCGACAGACTATTGACTTTTTGCTATAAATCTAGTATTATAGAGAATACCTATGGCTAAAACCACCGAAATCATCTATCCCCGGGAGGCTCATCCCGCGACCCGCGTCCTTACCCTTGTGGGAACGCTTTTTTTGATTAGCCTCGTCGCGCTCCTTATTGCCTTTAGCGTAACACAAATTATAAATCCTGGCAAGTACCTGGCGACATTGAGCGACGTTGTAAACGGCGTTACCGTAACGACCTCAACCCCCGAAAACACTGGCGTTGTGGCAACAAGTTCTCCGGAATCCGCCACAACCACCGAGGAAACCCCGGCTGCCCGAGAGCCGGGAGTCACCGCGGCACCGCTTACTCCCGGTGAGCAGAAAACAACCACCTACCCAGTTGTCGTGAGCGGCACCGTTTCCCTGCCCAATGGCATTCCGGATCTATCGATTACCATCATCGATACCGGCATCATTAATGCCGCCGGGAATTTTATCCGCGCAACCTCAACCAATTCCGGAGAGCAGACCGGCGTCGTATTCGAGGTTTCGAACCTCGGAACCGCAGCCTCCGGACCGTGGCGATTCACAGCTCACTTGCCTACCCTTGCTGGGGACTTCACATCGGAACTCCAGGATTCTTTAAACCCGGGAGAGAAAATCCGGTATACCATCGGTTTTCAATTATTGCGGAATCAGGGTCAAAATTCGGTTTCCATCGACGTTGATCCGACTCGCCAAATAACCCAAGAGGTGAATCGCAACAATAATACCGTGGCGACTATCGTCATCCGCAATTATTAAATCGCTATTATCAAAAGAATCCGGCCTCGCCGGATTCTTTTGATTTTATAAACTTCGCAGCTGCTGCAGTTGCACTTCCAGCGATTTCATCAAATCCTGCAAAGTTTTTATCTTCTCATTAAGCGAGGCTTGGTTAAATGCAGTCGGGAAAGTTATACCGGGGAGCACCGTGGCGGTTGCGGCATCGCCCGGCAGCTTCGCTGCTTCGTTTAACTTCGCGCGGGTCGCCCGGCCCACCAATCCCCAACCATCCCCCAGACTCCCGCCGCAAATGATTTTCTGATCGCATTGAAATTGGCGAATAGCTTTCTGGGTTAGCGGACCAAAGAAACCCGTTGTGTTCCCAGCCAGCAAATAATTTCGCGCCGCCAAAAAGCTTTGCAGCCGGGAAACTTCCGGATCTCGCAGACCAGGGTACAGCGGCTTTATAAAAGAAACGGTTGAGGGAGAAATCGAAGGAACGGATTGGGAAATCGAGGAGGGAATTGATGATGAAATAGACGGAGTCGACGGAATAGGAACTGACCCGGGGAAACGCTCCTGAGGAATCGAAGACGTGCTGGTCACGGAAACCGACGGCACGGAATTTACCGACTGGCTTTGCTGGGGAATCACGGGCGAAGGAGAAGGCGCGGGAACCGGTAGGGGCGCTTGAGGAACCGGAGAAGATAGGGTTCCCCCGTCTAAAAGAAACTGCGTTACCCGGCCGTACGGCGACCCCTCCCAGGAATATAAATTCGCGATATCCAAATAGGGACGGGCACCGCCGTTTATGCCCTTGTCCAAGTACTGCTGAAGCTGGGCCGTTGCCGCCTGATCTTTATTTTTTAACGCATACCACGCCTGAGGGTCAGCCATGGTTAGCGCCGTTCCGGAAGACTCTCCCTTCGCCGCCAGATCATTCGGATTAACGTAATATCCGAAATTCGCATTCCGCATATTCCATTGCACGAATCCCTGGACGATATTTGAAGCCGTCGCATCCGCGGGCGCTTCATCCAGATATGCAATCAATCCCCGAGTTAAATACCCCAACTGGAAAGCCGCCTCCCCAACTGAGCCGCAGCAAAGACTATTCTTGGCGCCGGTTGCCGGATTAAGGAGCGGTTTAAGATATTTGGCGATGAAATTTTGAGTGTCTGCGATGATGGCCGGATTTCCGGTAATCCGATAAGCCTGCAAGGCATTCGACAACGCATGACCAATGGCGCGGCTTGCCGTATCCGGAAAAGGATCCCGATTATTTAAAAAAGTTCGGCGGAATTCCCCGATGAATTGATACCAATCTTTTATCCAGGGATTGCCGGCCGCGTAATAAGCTTCCTCCACGTGATAAAACCATCCGTGCTGGTCATCTCGGGGCAACGACCGCTCGCTGGTTCCCGGAAGATAAGCCCCGTCTAATTTCCGGGCCGCTAAACTTCCATTTGGAACGTTCGAGTCATACTTTCGCCAACTCGTCCCCGCATACGGATTCGTCGACGGCTGCAACAAAACCCAGTCCCGATCATACGAGTATCCGGCGATCCATTGGGGTCGTCCATTTAATTCTCCGATAGCAGCGCGCTCGGCTTCATAAACATCCGCCGGATCCTCCGTTAAAATCCATTTACTGCCCCCGCTCGGAACTCCGCCGGCCATGGAGGGAGCCATCTTGCGGTCGATATCGAGATAAAAATTATCCCACCCCCGATGGGCCGCGTCGACAACGCCGGGCTCTCGCCGATTAGCCTTGGCGCTCGCTGAATCTTTGGGGATAATCCCCGAGAGATCGAGGGTGGCCCGCGTCTGGGCATACCACGCGGTCGGCATTAAGCCTACCGGCGGATATTGGAAGGTCTGCGGGTGACTCGCGCCGCCGAACCAGTACATAACTTCAAAATAAACCTGCCGCATATCATCCAACCAATAGAGACCATCGGTCCAGGCATTTAAGGCGGGGATGAGCTCCACGGCATCCGCCGTCACCCGCCCCTGCATCTCGTTTTGATACCGCATGGTCGCGGCAACGCCGCCCGGCCGATTAAGACTCAACGAGCGAAAATACAAGGGAGCCGCGTACACCTTATCCCGCGACGAATTCTGTAATTGATAATCGACTTTCAAAAAAGGCTTTCCGGCATAGGCATAGAGTCGGACTGCCCATCCATGCGTATGATTAGAAACGCTTTCGTATTTCGTGGGCGCTTCGGCTCGGATCACGGCTCGCAGCGGACCGATTTCTTCAATCGTCACGGCAACATCCGGACGCGAAAAAGAAAATCGGGAGACGCCTCCTTTATCCGTAAACGTCGTGGTTACATCCCCGTCCGGCGTCGTGATCTTAAACGGATTCCGGCTGATCCGAAAAGTGCTCACTCCGGTTTCGATTACAATTTCTTTTCCGGAATCGGTCACCGAAACAGGGTTCGCCGGCATCGGGTTATTGCCGGAGTCTTTGAGATAATATACGGCGTTGCCGCGGCCGGAGACTGTCGGCTGAAATTCAATTTTTACGTGCCGAAGACTGTTATCCCTGTTCCACCATCGGTTCAAAACCGTAAACTGGGCGGGGATAGGCGCTCCCCCACTATTTACTAAAACAAACTGGCTTGTTGTTTGATATTTCCCGTAGGGAAGCGGGACTACCACAGAAATGGGATATCCGGTTGCGCCGATACCAACCACTTCTTTTACGGTAATAGGAACATTCAAGGGACCACTTACCGTCGGCGGCTCGAGCGGGACAATCGGCGACGGGGAAACTGTCGAAGGAGAGGGTATCGCGATCGATGGTGTCGTGGTTGCCGACGGCGCCGGGAGTGGCGCGGGGGCAGGGGTAGGCGCCGGAGAAACGGAAACCGGCGTTGTCGCCGTTTGATTGCTCAGCCGATAGACAAAAACATTCTGAGAAATCGAATTAACGACAACGAACAGATTCTTAGCAGGAATATACCGGAATCGGCCAAAGGTTCCGTTTGTCTCCGGCGCCGTCGGCGTTACCGCATTCGTAGACGCTGCTGTTTTTTCCGTCCACCTCCAGGTTGCCGGATCTAATTCGTAAACACTCGTCCCTCCAGCCCAGGCAATAAATTTTCCGGTCGGCGGATAATATTCGAAGCCGGGCGCATTAGCTTTAACCACGGCATCCCCGCCGGCAGTCACCGGCTGCGTCAGCTGCCACGTATTTAAGTTCCACACGCGCAAACGGCCCTGCCCCACCATGACGAAAAGACGACGAACCGGATCGATAGCCGCGGTGGAATCCGCCTCCCACATTCCCTCGCTGATTGTTCCCCGCTTTATCCAACTCCCCGTAACCGGATTGTATTCATCAAAAGAATGGTCCGTCTGGGAAAATATATGTTGCGTCGTTGGATCATAGGCCGTAGATGTCCAGGTTCCCACTTGCGTGGAATTATCTTTTTTCTGCCACGTAAGCGTCGAGAAATTGAAGACCCAGGTTCCCCACGTGCCATTACCATTACTGTATAAGGCGCCGCCCGTAGAGAACATCTGATCGGTCGAAGGAATATATTGGATTCCGCCATAGGTGTGGCGCGACGCCGGATTTCCATCGGGATACGCATCGGCCGTCGTCCCTCCGATGGGGGGAATTTGAACATTGGCCGTCGGCCCCCAAATGCGGGACCACTGCAGAGTATTAAGATCGAAGGAATAGATTTCATTACCCGCCCAATCCGCATGCCCGCCACCCCAGATGATCAAGCGATTGCGAGAGGTATCCAAAACTCCGCTGTTCCAGGCCTTCATAATAGACTGCGGCCCGCCCCAATTCGGCGGATACGGATTGGGCAAAACCGTTTCCAATCGGGAATTCGAAACTTCTCGCCATTCTCCCGGAGCAATGTCATCCAAAGAAATCGTCGCCGTATTCGCTGGTGGCGTTGTCGTTATCGGCGTCGACGGAACCGCGGGAACGCTCGACGAAGACGCCGGAGCGGCATCGGGGGCAACCAGCATCGTTGCCTCTATTTCCGACTGGTTCAATGTTCGGCTGTAAATCCTCAGCTCATCAATAGATCCATGGAAATAATCGGTATTGTATCCGCTCCCGATCCGCAACGGCTCCGAATAGGGGCTTGCGGTTTTTGTCTCCTTTCCGCTGTACCGCCGCGCTCCATTCACGAACAATTCGACGGTATCGTTAGCATCGCTGTAAACCGCCGCAACGTGATACCAGACATTCGGCTCTATATCGAGTCCTACCGTTTCATGATATTTATCGCCGCCCGAATGAGCCCACACCAATTCATCCCCAACAGTTCGCAAATACCAATTCGCATAAGATCCGGTTTTCGAGGCGATGACATCCGTTCCTTCGTTTGACGATTTCTTGATCCAGGTGGTTACGGAAAAATCCCCGATGATATTCGGAAAATTCGCAACACTAACATTTTGACTTCTACCATCAAAGGCGAGTCCGCTGCTAATCTTGCCCTCCGACCACGTGGCGCCCGCGAGCGTCCCCGTCCGGTTGTACCCGGAAAAATCCATGAGGCTCGCCGCATTGCCTTCATCAAACCGATAATAACCTTCGAGCTTATCGACAGGCGGCTCGACGGCCTGCGCGGAATTAAAACTCCCCAGGGGGCTCGCTAGAATCCCTAAAAACAATATTCCGATCGCAACGGCTAACCGAACCAAGCCTCTATGCATTGCCTACATTGTAATAAAAACAATCCGGTATAAAAAGAAGCGCCCCTTAGGGGCACTTCTTAAGAACTTCGCCGGAAATAGTTACCGCAGCTTGAGACGAAGTAAGCCGTTGACGTTAAGCGTTGAGCTCACCGTAGAACTCGCCGTTGTGGAACTGTTATCGAATCGGATTTTCATTCCGACACCGACGTTCAGATAAATTTTCGCCTCATGCGCTTTCCGAAGGGCCTCTTGCGCCAGTTCAAACGCCTTCGCGTAATCCTTGGCCGTCACTTTGACCTTCGCATCGACTATCAGACTCTTTGCCGCCGCCAGCGTCGCTTCGGCTTTGGCCTTGGCGTCCGCATTGACGCGGTCATCCCGTCTCTCGATGCTCGCCTCCACCGAAGCGATCACATTCTCCGCTGCGCCGATTTTTCCCAGAGCGGCGCTCTCCGTGGTAGACGCATTCACTCGAACTGCCTCGTCCTTTTCCGCCCGCATGCGAATTCCCATGAATTTACCGAGGACGTTATCGAGACGAAGAACGATCGGTGTGCTAGTTCCCGTGGTCGATGTGGCATTCGCGCTGGCTTCGAGACGCGCCAAGATGGCTTTATGCGCTTGAAGAGCCGCTTCGAACCGTGTTGCCACATCGGTTGCCGCCTCCACTCTGCCTTTTTCTTTCATCGCTTCGATTCTTTGCTCGACGCGATCCGCGAACGCCTCGAATCGGTTTTTCAATTCGACTTCGTTCTCTACGCTCACCTTACCTTTCGCTTTTAACTGCGCCGCTTCCTCTAATCGAAGTTCGGCCAGCCGGGCATTCCAATTCGCCTTCGCTTCGTCTGAAAGTTGAAAGGCGCCTGCCACTTTTTCGTTGATGCTTACCTTTACAGGATAGAGCGTATCTCCCGGAAGCGATCCTTGCGCCGCCAATGACGTTCCCCCTCCTGCTAAGACTAAAGCTGCAATCAGTGCAAATATAGGCATAGGTTTTCTAAAGAATACCATTATCGACCTTTGCCATGTTCGGCGATCATCCCCGCCGGGTCTTAACACGCGCTCTGCCCGCTGGACTTCGATGGATTGCAAAATAAACTGCAGCATTTCTTCTTTCCGCTGCGGATCCAGCCGTATATCCTTTTTCGCTTTTTGTATTTTATCGCCAAGCCACATATTTTCTTAATTCCCTTAATCCTAATGATCCGACACCTTATCTCGTAACTTTTTAACAATGCGGTTTAATTGAACAGAGATGGTATTGGCCGTTGTCTCCATGATGTGGGCGATTTCCTTGGGATCAAGATCGTCCACGTATCGCAAAATGAATATCTTCCGCTCTTCTTCCCGCAACTCCTCCAATTCGTCGAATATCTCCTGGTAGAGCGATTTTTGCTCCGGCGTCATCCTTTCGCTCCCCGCCGGGTCAAACCCCTCCCGATCCCGCAGACCCTCTAGGCTGTCTATGGTCCGCTTTCGCTTTTCATCAATAATGAGATGATCGGCGATGCGGTAGAGAAGTCCTCGGGGGTTTTGGACCACGTGGCCCTCTTCGACATACTGCCACAATTTCAAGAAAGCTTCCTGCATCAACTCTTCCGCCCGTCCTTTGCTGTAGATGCGGAAGAAAAAATGCCGGTAGATTGCCTCCGAGTTTTCGTTATAAAGTTGGATAAACTTTTCTCGCTCGGGCTCCATACTGTTCGGCGTCGCAAAACGGTTACTCTTAACTATAGCAGAAGATCTTTAATCGTCTTGTCAATTGATCCCGGTAACTATATATTTCTCGTAATAGGGCCCGTAGTAAAGTGGCATTACACGGCATTCGCATTGCTGAGGCGGGGGTTCGATTCCCCCCGGGTCCACTGCTTCGCCTACGACTACGCCAAATGGAATATATTCTGACCATTCAAATTCGCTTCCCTTTGAGGGTCGAGAAGGTCTTAAAGCAAGAGAAAAATCGCTTCGTTAAAATTTATGGCAGTGGCTATAGATCCGAACCGCACATAACCTTATATCTAGGACGTTACACAAAGCCGGGTTTCCATAAATTGATCCCCGCTTTGCAAAAGATCGAGGAAAAGCGATTTACCATATCCCTGCAAAAGCCGGAATCCGTAATAAAGAAGAAAGGGCGAAAATTCTTTTTTGTTGGCATAGCAAACAATAAAAAACTTTCTCTTCTGCATAAAAAGGTTCTATCAGCGGCGCGAGTCAAATTCGTGACAAGGAATTGAAATTAATGGCTGAACGCATCCGGACTATGCGACAATTTGCGATTCCGCAATTTACTCTTGGAATGCCCGCGCAGCAGCTTAGGGAAACAGTTGATCGGTGGAATGCCGATCCGTCGGCTTATCTTAGCTATGAAAAGCGTTCCTTGCCAAAGGCGCAAATAAACGGTCCTTGGCTTGAATTTCCAAGCTTTATCGATTCGCGGGATACTGCGAGATTTTATTGCGCATTTGAGCCAAAATGGCGATCGGGTTCTACCATCGGATCGATCGTCATTCCACATTGGAATGCAACCTCGAAAAAATATATTTCTGGCACAGCCTGGATCAGAAGATTTTTCATTCCAACTAACACTTTAGTTTATGTTCCCGAATATCATGATGGCCGGTTGTATGCGGGTGGGCCACAGTATCATGTATTGGGGCCTAATATTTATAATACAATTCGTCGGGTTCAACAGGATGTTTTGAATATTCAGTTTGCTGCAGCATGGCTGCGTGATGCAGGTTGTACTGAAATTGGTTTATGGGCATACAGCATCGGGAGCCTTCGCGCATGCCTTGCGGCACTCTTTGCACCCAATTTTTTTGATTTTTTCATCTGGCATTTTGCCTGTGACAACTTTGCCGAGGCTGTCATGGATGGGATTGCAACAGCTGATATCGCTTCCGCAATCAAGGATAATATTTCCCGAGATGACCTCGAGTATTACTGGTCGATTATCAGTCCCGGTCATTATTCAGATTATTTGCATCTCCTGCCCAAAGCCACGCGAGTGGTTCAGGGAAGGTATGATCCGGTATTATCTCCTCCCAATGTGCAAAGAATGACAGAGAAATTCCGAAAATATGCACCTCATGTAGAGGTTTATACCGGCGAATTCGGGCATGCAACCCTTGGATCTTTCGCCAACGCAGCAAGGGTCCTCTCTGGTAATATCCGTTTCTATTATACCCATACCGGGCTTAGATTTATTTAAAAATCCGAGAATAATAGCTTAAGTTTGAAAAAGCTAGACAACACTAAGGATAGTTTACCAACCAAAAGGCGGCCCAATGCGGTGGGTCGCCTTCTTCAGAACCCAACTCCCCTTACTCTTCCTCGCCCTCGGTTACTGTCTCGCGCGACGGAGCGGCAGTCACCACCGAAGATGCAATCTGTTCTTCGATCGCTATCATGTCGGTTAACGCCTGCCGGATCCGCGCTCGACTATGGGACAAGAGAGTTATGTTCTCTTTGACCTTTTGTAATTGTTGTTGGATGTCCATTTACATCCTCATACCTACGCGTTTTATATGCGAGAGGGGACGGGATCCCTCGTCGTACGCTCCGCGAAACGGCGCTTCAGAACTTTGACCGCTCGATTCAAGCGCACCGAAACCGTGTTCGGGCTCACGCTTAAAATCTTTGCGATGTCTTTGGGACCGAGATCGTCAAAGTATCGCAGCGTCAAAATCTCCTGTTCATCCTTATCCAAGGTGTCCAACACATCGCGAACCTGCCTCAGCAGAAGGTTCTGCTCCGGATTTTCGCCATTTATGGCCGGGGGGTCGAAAGCGTCGGCGTGGGTCATTAACCCTTCGAGACTCTCTTCCTTCTTCCGGCGATACTCATCAATGATGAGATTGGTGGCGATTCGATAGAGCAAGGCCTTTACGTTCTCGATTTGGGAACCTTCTACGAAGTAATGCCATGCCTTCATAAAAGTCTCCTGCGTCAGATCTTCGGCCTTCGTGCGGGATGAAACTCGGAAATAGCAGTGCTTGAAAATCGCGTCAGCGTATTCGTCGTAGGCTTTGAGAAATTCTTGTTTTTGTAGCTCATTCGTCATACTGACGATTGGCGAGCCTAATATCGAAAGACGATATAGCTCACCTATTGTTACAGCAAGTTTCCTTAGAGAAAAATGCCAAAATCGACCTTAACCAAGGGTTAACCATGTGTCGTATATATAGAGTGACCGTCTTTGCCCTCTAAACGTCTTCTTGTCGGGCCGCTGGGAATCGAACCCAGTCTTTACGCACCCGAAGCGCACGTACTGCCGGTATACTACGGCCCGTCATCATCTCGGTTAACGGACAATCCGCCTAAGAAATGAGGACGTGGCTATCATATCATGAATCAAAGGAATTTCTAGAGTTAACGCAAAACACCGCGTCGCGCGTGGTGGAAGAAAATTTAACAAGGGTTAAAACAGTTGAACGAGAAACTACTTCTTGATAGGACTTTACCGATACGACCCGCAAAACGCAATACCCAGGAAATTCACAGGATATCCACAGTCGCTAAATCCCAATTTTCAACGACCAACTTTCCGGTTAAGAAATTTTACTTCACGTAAAATTTTTTCTTGATTTCCTCTTCTTCGACATTCTCAAATTCCTCTTTTTTCTCGCGCGCAGTTTTAGCGAGCATGTTGAGCTCCCCATCTTCCCGATGATGCAGTTCCTGGGCGCGCGATTCCAGGTAGTCTTTGGTGTTGCGCGAGGGATCATCGAGCACTTCCTCCAAAAGGATGCTCAGTATAAATCCCACGCGAGGGCCGGGCTCGATTTTCAACAACGCCATCATATCGTTGCCGTTCATTTTAAGCATCTTAGGAGAAATCGGATCCTGCTTCACTTTTTCGATCATAAAAAGCAGATGCCGGATTTTATATGGCACCGCCTTCGGAACGCCGGATCCGATGCGATCAGCCTCGCGCACTTTGATTAAATCCGGCACCAAATCCGGTCCCACGCGCCGCAAGAACCGCCGGACGCCAGCCTCGGTAACTTCGCCTACGTTGTAATAAAAAAGATGAAACCGGACGAGATCGGTTACCCAATCTGTAATCTCCTTGGAAAAACACAAGGCTTCGAGCATTTTTCTCGCCATCTTAGCTCCCACAACCTCATGGCCATGAAAAGTAGAATCCGGCCCTTCGCCGCGCTTGGTCCGCGGTTTCCCCACATCGTGCAACAAGGAGGCGAGGCGGACCTCCAAGGAATATCCCTTTTTTGCCGAGTATTCTAAGGCGCGGATATTATGCTCCCAAACCGTATAAATATGGTGTTTGTTCTGTCCGACGCCGATTCCTTCCCGAAGTTCCGGGAAAATGTAGAGCAGCAATCCCGCTTCTTCCAGCCGCTCAATTCCTGAGGCCGCCTCCTCTGCCAGTAAAATTTTTGCCACTTCATCCCGAATCCGTTCTCTGGCGATTGACCCCAGCGCGGCAGCATTTCGCCGCAGGGCGGCAGCGGTTTCTTTTTCAATCTCAAATCCCAATTCGGTTCCCAATCGAACCGCGCGCATCAAACGAAGCGCATCTTCGCTGAATCGCTCATCCGGATCTCGCACTGCCCGGATTATTTTTTTCTTTAAATCATTTTGTCCCTCAAAGGGGTCGATAATATTTTTCGCTATCCCATCGGCCAGGTTCAGAGCGAGCGCATTGATGGTAAAATCTCGCCGGGATAAATCGTCTTCAATGGTTTTCACAAACCGAACCTCATCGGGGCGGCGCTTATCCGAATACTTCCCCTCCACTCGAAAGGTGGTTACCTCGACGACTTTCAACCGATCATCCAGGGAGTCGGTTTTTACCCCGACCGTGCCGAATTCGTTTTCATAAAAACTCTCCGGAAATAATTTAAGAATTTCATCCGGCATGGCATTCGTGGCCACGTCCCAATCTTTGGGTTCTTTATTGAGAATCAGATCCCGCACGCAACCGCCTACCAAGTAAGCTTCATGGCCGGCTTTGTGAAGCGTTTCCGCAATCCCTAAAACTTCTTGAGGAATTTTATTTTTCATTCTTTCGTGTGTCCCCGGAGGGAATCGAACCCCCACCAACAGGTTCGAAGCCTGTTATGATATCCATTTCACCACGGGGACCTTACCGCGGTATTGAGATTCTACGTCGAATGCAGCTCGGCGACAAGATTCTTGGTCTCTTATAAAAATATGAAGCGGCCCCGTCAAGATTCGACGGGGCCGCTGACTGCACGAAGGTACGAGCGGGTCAGTTCAGGGGCAACGACCCGCCGAAGAGGTAGAGAACGCCGGCCAGCACGAGCGGCGTCCCCACCAACACGCCGACGACGATCAGACCCATCGACCGGACGGCAGCCGGATCGGGACGCGCCGAGGCGAAGACGTGGCGCCGACCGTGATGATCGTCGACGAACCGCCGGCCTTCTGCTTGCCGAACTTCGCGACCGCGACGATGTCGCGATCGCCGCCACCGGTCGGCCACAGCGTCGTGACCGTATTCACCGAGTTGACGCCGATCGACGCGACCTCCGACGCGCCCGAGGTCGACAGTTTGGCCGACGTCACGGAGATGAACGGCAGCAGGACGAAGACGGCCAGCGCGAAGACGATCGCAATGGCCAGAATCGAGGGAGCCCGAGTGCGCATGCGCGCCTCCTTCTGCGGGATGAAAGAAAGGACAGACGCCGATTCCCGCATATCGAGCGTCGTCACGTGCCACTATAATTTTGGATTAACCCCTACCTTCCGTCAAGCCACTCCTGCTAGCATTTATTGCCATCTCTTCTATTTTACTGTTTAATTCCTACTGGATTTACCACAAAAAGGATCGCTAGCTCAACTGGCAGAGCAGCTCCCTCTTAAGGAGACGGTTCCGAGTTCGACTCTCGGGCGATCCACTCAAATTTTTTGCGGTGCCGAGGGAGGGAGTTGAGCCCTCACGCCCTTGCGAGCAGGGAATTTTGCCTGTCCGCCGCAGCGTTTCGCGAAGGCGGAAGTCCTGCGTACCCTGCACAAGTGGTGCCGCGGGAGAGAGTCGAACTCTCATGAGGTTTCCCTCGCTGGATTTTGAGTCCAGTGCGTCTGCCATTCCGCCACCGCGGCACCATCTATGCACGGTAAATCTGCCAGTTCCACCACCTCGGCGTTAATTTCGCATTGATCTTACAGAAATTATTTAGTACAGTAAAGCCATTATGGACGATCTGCAAAATTCTTGGCCGCAGCCAGCCGCGCCCGACGAATCTTCTCTTCAACCCGACCCGTCCCCGGCTGAACCGGAAAAGCCATTCGTTCCCATGGAACCCGATGAGCTGCCGTCCGCGTACCATTCCGAACAGCTCCCAGACGAAACGCATATGAAATCCGAAGATGCGAAGCCTGCTCCGTCCCCTACCGTTGCGGAGCCGCCGCGGGCGGACCCGCAGCCTCGGCCGACGGCCAAGCGTTCCACGCCGGATGCCATCTTTCATATTGAAGTTGAGAAAATCAAACCGAATCCGCACCAGCCTCGGCGGGATTTCGACGAAGAAGCCTTAAAAGAATTAGCGGCCTCAATTCAAGAATACGGCATTTTGCAACCGCTTGTCGTTTCGAAAATCGAACGGGACACCGACAGCGGAACCGCCGTGGAATATCAATTGATCGCCGGAGAGCGGCGGCTTCGCGCCGCCCAGATGCTCGGCTGGGAACGGGTTCCGGTTATTATCCGAAGCACTGTCCATCGATCCGAACAATTGGAAATGGCGATTGTTGAAAACCTCCAGCGGGAGAATCTCTCCCCTATTGAGACCGCCCGGGCCTACGCCAAACTCCAAGATGAATTCGGCCTTACCCAGCGGGAAGTTGCCAGCCGCCTGGGAAAAAGCCGCGAATCCGTGGCCAACACTTTGCGATTATTGAACCTCCCTTCAGATATCCAGGACGCGGTAGCTAAAAATCAAATCAATGAAAGCCAAGGGCGGCTGCTCCTTATGATTGAGGATCCCAAAGAACAACACCGCCTTTTTGAGGAACTATTAAATCGCACGATGACCGTTCGCGAACTTAAAACCCGCGTTCACGCCAATAAACCCGGCCGCCGCAGCATCCTGGCGCTTGACCCCACCATCAAAACTTTGGAAGAAGAACTTTGCGAGCTTTTGGGGGCTAACGTTAAGATCGAAAAAGAAAAAGCCGGCGACGCCGGAAAAATCATCATTACTTTTTATTCTCCCGAAGAGATCGAGGGAATCATCCAGAAGCTTCACCCCGACAACCAATCGGATTCGCTTAGCGTTTAACTTTCTTTTTTTGCCGCAAGGCCGCGCGAACGCGTTTTTTCGCTGTCGCCGTTTTGATGAAGTTGAGCCAAGACTCCGACGGCTTTTTGCTTTTTTGAAGGAGAATCTCAATCACGTCGCCGGACTGCAATTTATGATCCAGCGAAACAATTTTATCATTCACTTTGGCGCCCGAACATTGATCGCCCACCTGACTATGAATCTGGTAGGCAAAATCGACCGGCGTCGATCCGGCCGGCAGATCAATCACCTGGCCGCGCGGCGTGATGACGAAAATCCGGTCGCGGAAAAAATCCACTTTCAACGATTCCAAAAATTCCTTGGATCCAGGAAATTGCTCCTGCCAATCGCGGAGTTGCGCTACCCATGCGAACCTCCGCTTATCCTTGGGAGAAGTTTTTCTATGGATAAAGCTGCGGGGATTTTTAGCCTCTTCGTAAATCCAGTGCGCGGCAATGCCGTTTTCCGCTTCTTCATGCATCGCAATGGTCCGTATCTGGAATTCCGTCGGCTTGTTATCCAAGCAGAAAACCGTGGTATGCAAACTCCGGTATCCGTTAGGCTTGGGGAGCGCGATATAATCCTTAATCCGTCCGGGAAGCGGCGGCCATAACTGATGGATGACGCCCAGCGCCGCATAACAATCTTCCACCGTCCGTACGATAATCCGCATGGCAATCAGATCGTAGACCTGCTCGAGATTCAAATCATGGCGCTTTAATTTTTTCCAGAGACTCGACCAACGCTTGGCGCGGTAGTCAATTTTTAAAACCAAAATACCATTGTCTTTTAAGGCCTGCTCCAAGATCGGGCGGACGTTATCCAAATACCGTTCCCGTTCCTCGTATTTTTCCGCTACATTTTTCTGGAGCCAGGCATATTCCTCGGGATAAAGATAAGGAAACGCCAAGTCCTCCAATTCGCCGGCCAAATTCTGCATGCCCAGCCGGTAGGCTAACGGCGCATAGATTTCGGTTGTCTCCAGAGCGATCCGCCGTTGTTTCTGGGCCGGCAAAGCCTCCAGCGTCTCCATGTTATGGAGCCGGTCCGCAAGCTTAATCATCACAACCCGCAAATCTTCGCTTAGCGCCAAAACCATTTTGCGAAGATTTTCCGCCTGGGCTTTTACGCCGCGGTAGCGCACGCGCGATAGTTTCGTTACCCCGTCCACCAAAAACGCGATCTCGTCGCCGAAATCGCGTTTCAATTGCTCCAATGTATAAGACGTGTCTTCCACGACATCATGGAGAAGGCCCGCGATGATCGTCGGAGCATCCAGACGCCATTCCATGAGGCGGAGCGCCGTAAAGTAGACATGCCGGAAATACGGTTCTCCGGACTGCCGCGTCTGCCCGTGGTGCGCCTCTTCGGCAATGCGAAAAGCTTTTCCCATCAACTCCACATCCTTCTCGCTCCGGGAAATCTTATTAAAAATTTGAAGTAGGGATTCCATAAAAAATGGCTACACTAATTCTGACGATGAAGGCAATGTTTACTATACTCCCGCTCTTCCTTCAACGACAACCAAACTATTGACATAGTATATGATATGTGGTGTTTGTCAAGCAACCCTCACCTGCTATATCACAAAGCAACGCCCCACCGACGCCCTCAGGAAACTATCGGTTTTCTTAAACCCTACTTTATTCTTCCGTCTCCGTATCGTCACTTCCTTCATTCTCTCCGGCGGCTACCGCCACCTCCTCGGCCACCGGCTCCGCAGGATTCTTCCAGGACGCATATTTGCACTCCGGATACCGAGAGCACCCGAAGAAAAACCGCCGATTGCGACTCCTCTTTCGAATAATTTTTCCTTCTTTGCAGTCCCCGCAAAGCATATCGTTTCCATCCTTATCCTTGATCAAAAACTGAGCCAAAAACGGCTTGGTGGTTTTGCACTCCGGAAAACCGGAGCAGGCCAAAAATTTTCCAAACCGCCCGAACTTAACCACCATAGGCTTCCCGCAGTTGGGACAGACTTCATCCGTGGTTTCCACCTTGGGCCGCTGGGCCTCTACTTCCTCAAACTTCTTTTCGAGATGCTTGGAAAACGGTTCGTAAAATTCTCGAATTACTTTCCTCCAATTCTCTTTTCCTGCCGCCACGCTATCCAGCTCTTCTTCCATCTTCGCCGTAAACTGAATATCGACGATTTCGGGGAAATGCTCCACCAGCATTTTATTCACGCTTTCGCCAATCTCCGTCGGAACGAAGCGCCGCCGTTCATCCTTCTCAACATAGTGGCGGTCTTGAATCACCGAAAGCGTGGGGGCATAGGTCGACGGGCGTCCGATTCCGTTTTGCTCCAGCGCCTTGATTAGGCTCGCTTCGTTATAGCGCGGGGGAGGCTCCGTAAAATGCTGCAGCGCTTCTACCACTTTTAAATCCACATTTTCGCCGACCGTAACCGCCGGCAATTCCCGTTCTTCAAATTTTGCGGGCCAGATTTTTAGATATCCGTCGAAGGCAAGCGTAGTTCCATTGGCAACGAGCGTATAGGAGACCGAGTTTTTCTGGGACGATTGCGCTTGAATCTCCAACCGCACTGCATCAAACCGAGCCGGCGGCAATTGCGAGGCAATGAATCGCTGCCAGATAAGCTCGTAAAGCTTAACTTCGCGGGCTTCTTTCTTCTTGAGGGAATCGGGTGTTTTTCGGGGGTCCGTAGGACGAATCGCCTCGTGCGCTTCCTGAGCTAATCGAGATTTTGTCTTAAAAACCCGGGGGTTCGCTTCTTCGTAAGCACTCCCTAAATTTTCTTTTATCCATCGAGCGGCGGCCGTTAAAGATTCCTGCGACAGATTCACCGAATCCGTCCGCATGTACGTGATAAGCCCGGCCTCGTAGAGCGCCTGGGCGTGGCGCATCGTTTCCCGAGCGGAAAAACGCAGACGCTTCGATGCTTCCTGCTGGAGCGTGCTCGTGGTAAAAGGAGGATTTGAATTTTTCTTCGTTGTTTTCTTATCAACGGAGACAATCGCGTACGCGGCGTCTTCTAATTCTCTTTTTATTTTCTCGGCCTCTTCTTTCTTGGTAATACCCAGCTTCCCGACGGATTCGCCGCTAATCTTAGCGAGCGATGCCGTGAATTCCGCCTTATCTTTTTTTAGGGTTGCGTCGATGGTCCAATACTCATCCGCTTTGAATTTTCGGATCTCGTCTTCGCGTTCCGCGATCAGCCGAAGAGCCACCGATTGCACGCGGCCGGCAGAGAGGCGCGACATTATTTTCTTCCATAGAAAAGGCGAGAGCTTATATCCCACTAAACGATCCAGAATCCGCCGGGCTTGCTGGGCATCCACCAGGTGCAAATCTAGAGTTCGGGGGTGCTCCAACGCCTCCGCGATAGCCGTTTTGGTAATCTCATGAAAAACAATGCGCCGAACCTTCGACGCATCTTTAGATTCCAATCCCAGCGCTTCTTTTAGGTGCCAGGCGATTGCTTCTCCTTCTCGATCCAAATCCGTCGCCAAAATAACGCCGTCCATTTTGGCGGCCTTTTTCTTTAATTCCGTCACTCGTTTCTTGGCCTTAACCGGAATAATATAATGCGGCTCGAAGTCCTTTTCTAAATCGATTCCGATCCGGCTTTTGGGAAGATCGCGAATATGGCCGTACGATGACTCGACGAGATAATCTTTCCCCAAAAACTTTGCAATTGTTTTCGCCTTGGTCGGCGACTCGACGATGACAAGATTCATTTTCAGGCGCTTATATAGTATATCCTTTTTCGGTTTCCTTAATATGTTGATTGATAACTAGAAGCGTAACATTGGTGGCGACGATGTGAGGCTCCAGTTTAGTAAACTGGACGATTTTGTCAATGGAAAGTGGCTCTCCGGCCTCTACAAGCACTTTAATGATGAGGGCTTGGTCGCTGTTTTTTTCTCCAGAAATCTCTCCGGGAGAAGGGCGCGCGTCGATTCCCAAATCTTCCAAGATATCTTCGGCCGACGTGACTAATCTCGCGCCGTCGCGGATCAACGCGTGAGATCCCTTGTAGTTGGGATGCGATATGGGTCCGGGAAAAACAAAGACTTCTCGGCCGGACTCCGCTGCCAATCGTCCAGTAACAAGCGACCCGGATTTATCCGGCGCCTCAATAATGACCACGGCATGCGAAAGGCCCGCCACAATCCGATTCCGCCGAAGAAAATGATATTTTTGAATGCTGATTCCCTCTGGTTCTTCAGAAAGAAGCGCTCCGCCCTCGGCCACGATTTTTTTCGCCAACGACTCATTGCGCCGAGGATAGGAAGATATCCCGCCGGCCAAAACCGCAATCGTAGGAGCGCCGCCCCGGAGGGCTCCCTCATGAGCGGCGGCGTCAATCCCCCAAGCCAAACCGCTTACGATTAAAACTCCCCGCCGGGAGAAATCTTCGGCCAGCCGACGAGCCAACGTCATCCCTGTCGCTGTTGCTTTTCGAGTTCCGACAATGGATATCGTAACCACATTGGGCGCCAGCGCGGGCAGATGTCCTCGGATATAGAGTTCTGCCGGAGGGTCAATAATCTCTCTCAAAAGCGAGGGGTAATTTTCGTCATCTAATGAAATCCGGCTTTCTTTCGCCTTCTCCATGCTTCTTACTATTATATAAGCCGATGACCTGGAGTATACCACTATTCGAGCTTTTTATCCTGCGGTATACTGGAGATATTGTGATACAGCTTCATCGCCTCAAGCCGCCTACTCTTTTTTTAATCGGCAGCGGTATTGTTGCTTGTCTTTTGGCCGGTGTCCTCTTCTATCTCTATACGGATGTTAACCGACGAAGCCAATCGATTATCAGCCTCCGCGGCGATATGCGATCCCGTCTTATCGCCATCAACTCCCTATCCGTCATCCGAGACGAATACGAGGCCCTGAAGCCTTATCTTCCGCAAGTAGACCGGCTGCTTCCTTCCCAGGACGAGCTTCTTAACTTCCCGAAAAATGTGAGCGATATCGCCCGAACGCACCGCGTGGAAGCGTCGGTTAATTTTCGAGGGGGAGCGCCCGCCGCCGCCACATCCACCCTCTCCCTTCGCCCAATTGATTTTTCCCTAGTCGCGCAAGGACCGCTCGAGGGATTATTCGCCACCCTCAATGACCTGGAAAAGAGCGTCTACCTGATAAAATTCACCTCGGCGGATTTGATGCGCCAAGAGCCTCATTTTCGCCTTACGCTCAGTGGCCAAGTTTTTTCACGATAATCTTATGAGACGAGAACTGCTCTTTTTCCTTGCCGGATTAACACTGACCGCACTTACCGGCTTCGCTATTTTAAAAGGGATTTCTTTCCTCGCCGAGGTAACCAAAAATAGCCTGAGCGCCACGCCCGCCGAAGCCACCTCGGCCACGCATTTCGACATTCCCGGCCTTAAATCATTAGGGATTCTACCCCCTGATTATTAGTGGGTGTGGAAGGAATCGAACCTTCGGCCTCTGTCTTATCAGGACAGCGTTCTACCACTGAACTACACACCCTTCAATAGCCACCTCATTTTTCCAGAAACCACTTCCCTTTGCAACATCTTCATCCTATGCAATCTTCTTGGAGTCACTGGCTTTTATGGATCGTCATTGCTGTTATGCTCTTGTCTCAGCTCTATATCAGCAGGCAATTGTGGACCGCGCGACAGGATCTGATTCTTTTTTTAGAAACAACCTCTGGTTCTCTCAACCAACTTGGAGGAGAAGATCTTCCGTATGTAGCGGAAATAAACCGCGAAATTCCTTTTGAGGCGGCGGCGGAGATTAACGATACCTTTGCGATTCCCGTGCAAACAACCGTTCCGATCAATACCGTCGTTACGGTTCCCATTAACGTGCCGCTCGTTGGAACCACGAATATTTCTGTCCCTATCCGCACCTCAGTTCCCGTAAACTTTACCGCAACCGTTCCGATCAATAAAAAGATTTCCGTCCGGGGCGTCACCGCCGTAAAACTCGACACGCCCATCCGCCTCGAAGAAAGCGCCATCGGCGATATCTTAAAAAAACTCGCCGCATCCCTGGCCGAATTGCAATCCAAACTGCAGAATTAAACCCATGACCCCCCTTTACCTGATTCATCGACTTCTATCACGTCTTCGCCTATTTGCAGACCATTGGTACGTCGGGGGATTCTATTTCTTCTACAGCCAAACGGTCTTTGTCCTGGGGCGGCTCGACCGCACCATTGCCCTTCGGATCACGCTCCGGAATCTTACCGAGCCCCTCTATCAAGATCGGTCCTTTATCGGTTATCTCTTGGGTTTTATATTTCGCTCCCTTCGTTCTCTTGTCGGCTTTCTTTTGTATGCAATACTAACCCTCCTCGCCGTCTCGCTTTACATCATTTGGGCGAGCATACCGCTTTTCGTCCTGGTTAAAATTTTCTCCAGCCTCCCGGGCGGCGTCCGACAATTTTAAAATTCCCATGACCTACTTTCACGACCCCCGATTGGAAATGAATGGCGTATCTCGCTCCCTTCTTCGCCTTCTTTATTCCCTGTTCTACGCGATTCTTACCGTTCTAGTCCCCGCCCTGATCGGCACGGATATCCCCTCACTCCAGTGGACCGGCGTTCTGCTGGGCTTATTCCTTCTCGATGCCTTCTGGCATTTGGGGAAACCGGAGAAAACCATTCCTCGCGCCTTTAATCCGCAAGCCTCGCTTAATATCGCCTCGTATACGGCGCCGAAAACCCTTCTTGCCCTCGAACGCGCCACGGACCGAACCGCGCTCACTAAAACTTCCTTTGCTCTGGAACTATTATCGCTTCTCGCTCGCGATCCCCTGATAGTCGAAGGATTGACCCGCCTTGATATTTCGGCAAGCGATTTTACCGAGCGCCTCCACAAAGTCCGGGCAACGAGCGAACCGGAAAAGAGAGATCTTTCTCCTCTTATGGAATCGGCGTTTATCGTCGCCCGCGAGCTCGGATCGGCATCCATTGAACCTTTCCATGTATTTATTGCTCTCGCCCGCTCGCCGTCGCCCTCCGTCCGTCGCGCTTTCGATTTCTACAACGCCGGACCGGCCGACCTTCAAAATGCTCTGGCTCTCGCCCGCGTTCATCGAGAGAAATCGCCGTTCTGGGCTCGCTGGGTTTCCCCCTCCACGCAACCGCGCATGAATCGAGCATGGACCGCCCGGGCGACGCCTTTTCTAGACCGCTTTGGGGAGGATTTTACCGAACAAGTGCGGCGGGAGAATTTTATGACCCGCTTCGAACACGAGGCCGAATACCAGCGCTTAATGGGGATTCTTTCCAAATCTAGCAAGCCCAACGCGCTTTTAATCGGAGATCCGGGCATCGGCAAAGAAACCATCGTCCATCGTCTGGCCGCTGCCATTATCAATGACGACGTTCCTCCGGAACTTTTTGATCGCCGCCTCGTCGCCCTTTATCTCTCCACCCTGGGGGATGCCGGAGCCATGAGCGAACGACTGCAGCGAATCGCCACAGAGATTTTGCGGGCTGGAAATATCATCCTCTACATTCCCGACATCCATAACCTTTTTAAAACATCGGGCGAAAGATCGCTCTCCGCCGCCGACATCCTTCTTCCTATTATTCACGACGATGCATTCCCTATCATCGGGTCCACCTTTCCCCGAGAATTTAAAGAATTTATCGAACCGCAATCGGAATTCGCGGCAATATTCGAACCTATTCGAGTCACGGAGATGAGCGAATCAGACGCAATCCGCGTTTTAATCCATTCGAGCATCCCCCTTGAAGATCGATATAAAACAATCATCAGCTTCGGCGCTTTGAAAACCGCTGTTACCATTGCGCATAAGCATTTCCGGCACAAGCTTCTTCCGGCGAGCGCCGAAGATCTCCTCAAGGAAGCCCTGGCAGAGGCCACCCAGCAACATAAATCGACTTTAACCGCTGACGATATAATCGCCATCGCGGAACGAAAAACCAATATTCCAATCCATCGTCCCGGACGAGCCGAAACGGAGAAACTTCTTCGTCTTGAGGAGATCATTCATCAACGCCTCATTGATCAGAACGAAGCGGTCACCGCCGTCGCGCGAGCTCTCCGCGAATATCGAAGCGGACTCGCCCGCCAAGGCGGTCCCATCGCCTCTTTTCTTTTTGTCGGCCCCACGGGCGTCGGGAAAACCGAGCTTGCCAAAACCTTGGCAGCGATCCAATTCGGATCGGAAACTATGATGATCCGCTTCGACATGTCGGAATATCAAGATAAACAAAGTTTCTTTCGCTTTATCGGCTCACCCGACGGGCGCATCGCCGGAATGCTCACGGAATCCGTGATTCAAAAGCCCTATTGCCTGATCCTCCTTGATGAATTCGAGAAATCCCACCCGGATATTTTCAACCTTTTCTTACAAGTTCTAGATGACGGGCGGCTTACCGATAATCTCGGCCGGACCATCGATTTTTCCAACACCATCCTCATCGCCACATCGAACGCTCACTCCGATTTCATTAAAACGCATATCGACGCCCACACACCGATCGAAACCATCGCCGACGAGCTCAAGAAAAAATTAACCGATGTATTTCGCCCGGAACTCCTCAATCGCTTTTCCGATATCATTGTCTTTAAAACCCTTTCCCCGGAGGATCTTAAAGCGATTGCCCAGCTGCAGCTTAATGAGCTAATCAAATCGCTCGATGAAGCCCAAGGCGTCGAACTGCGCTACGACGACGCGGTTCTTGCTCGGATCGCAGAATTAGGGTTTGATCCTTCCTTTGGAGCACGTCCGCTCCGTGCGGTTATCGGCGATCAGTTACGATCGCCCCTGGCGGAACGCCTCCTAAAAGGCGATATCGTTCACGGAGATATCGTAACCGTTAACCTGGAGAATAATGGATTTCAGTTCCGGATTAAGAAATAATGATTGTCATTCTTCATAACATCCGGAGTCTACACAATGTTGGCTCTATTTTTCGGACAGCAGATGCCGTCGGCGCGACAAAAATATTTTTATGCGGGATAACACCGGCCCCGAAAGACCGGTTCGGTAAACCGCGCCCGCAGCTCGCTAAAGTTTCCCTGGGGGCCGAAGAGAATATTTCTTGGGAAAAAATTGGGAACGCGCATCGCCTTATTAAAAAATTGAGAAGGGAAGGCTATAAAATTTTAGCCATCGAACAGGATAAAAAATCGATTCCCTATCACAAAACGAAGCGTACTCACAGACGGGCGCCGCTAATCGCTCTCCTCGTCGGCAGCGAAGTAAAAGGCTTGCCATCCTCGCTCCTTAAGGAAACCGATCGGATCCTGGAAATCCCCATGCGAGGAGCAATGGTTTGGCAAGCGCGCCATCCCCGGCATGCGCACCAGGGAAAAGAGTCCTTAAATGTCGCCGTGGCGTTTGGGGTTGTCGCCTTTCATCTTCTTCCAGCGTGAAGATCTTCTAAACTTCTTCGCTCAACGTATAAAAATTCTCCAGCAATTTCGCCACGAGAATAGGCCCCGTGCCGCCGGGAGTGGGCGTGTGCCAGCCGGTTAAAGATTGACCATCCGATGCCGGAGGAACGAAATCGCCGGATAATTTGCCCTCCGTATTTACTCCGTACCCGAAATCAATAACATTCACTTCTTCTTTAAGCATTTCCGGTTTTATTAAACCCGGAATCCCTACGCCGCTGATTACCAAATCCGCGTTTTTCAATAAGGAAAAATCACTACCTTTATCCAACTCCAATAACTCTTTGACCTGGCTCCGGAGCCACTCCGCGATCGGCTTGCCCACTAAAAATCCAAGGCCCACGACGGCTACGGTTTTCGTTGTCAGTTGTAAGTTGTAAGTTGTAAGTAATTCTTGTACGACTCCGACCGCAGGCGGCAACACTGGGTTGCCTCCGGCAGAAAAACTTTCGCGCGCTTCCTTGCCCAACACATCGACATCCTTTCCCTGCGGGATAACACTTAGAATTTCTTCCCGGTTGATATGCGGCGGCACGGGCAACTGAACAATGATGCCGCCCACGGAATCATTTTCCGCAATGCGGCGAATCTCTTCTTTTAATTCGCTCTCGGGCAAGGATTCGCCCAAGGAGTAAATCCGAAAATCAACGCTCAATTCTTTAGCCGCTTTTTCTTTTTGATTTAAAAAACTTATCGAGGCGGGGTCTTTGCCAACCAAAACGGCAGCCAGAATTTTAAGTGGCGTCGGTCGGGATTTAAGTCGGGCTAGAATTTTTTGGGCAACCTCGCGTCCGGGAATAATTTCCATGTCATGCGTACGATTTTCTGATCGGAAACCGGGCGCATAACCGGCGAACTTCCCGGCGGATCACGGCCGCGTTTTCCCGAGCAATCAACGTTCTGTGCAAAAGAGAGGCAACCTCTTTCATCTCTTTTTCTTTCATCCCCCGCGAAGTAAGGGCCGGCGTTCCTAAGCGGATACCCGACGGGTCAAAGGGCGATCGCGCCTCATAAGGAACCGTGTTGCGGTTTACGATAATGCCCGCCGCTTCCAATAGATCCTGCGCCTCCCGACCCGCCATGCCGATCGAGGTCAGATCGATCAACATCAAATGATTATCCGTCCCGCCGGAAATAAGATCGAATTTTTTAGAGACAAGCGCTCGCGCCAACGCCCTGGCATTTTTTACAATTTGGCCTCCATATTTTTTAAAAGAAGGCTGCAATGCCTCATAAAGCGCCGTCGCAATAGCCGCTGTCTGATTGTCGTGCGGACCTCCTTGGAGCCCCGGAAAAATTGTCCGGTCGATCAAGCGGCTAATGCTTACTTCCTTATCTCCCTTCTTAATCATCCGGGTATTGCGACTAAAAATCATCGCGCCGCGGGGACCCCGAAGTGTTTTATGCGTCGTCGTTGTCACGACATCAGCATAGGGAAACGGCGACGGATGAACGCCCGCAGCCACCAACCCCGCAATATGCGCCATATCCACCATTAAAAAGGCGCCGGCGTCTCGCGCGATTTTCCCGAATTTAGCGAAATCGATAATTCGCGGATAGGCGGTGGCGCCCGCGATAATCATTTTGGGTTTTTCCTTGCGCGCCATCTTCGCGATTTCCGCATAATCCAACCATCCATCCCGCTTTACGTTGTACGAAGCGATTCGAAATAGTTTGCCGGAAAAATTGGCGGGGCTGCCATGCGTTAAATGTCCTCCGGAAGTAAGATTCATTCCCATCACCGTATCCCCCGGTTCTAGAAGGGAAAAATAAACCGCCATATTGGCGGGAGCGCCGGAGAGCGCTTGGACGTTTACCTCCCAATCCTTGCCAAGGCGGAAAAGTTTTTTTGCCCGCTCCTGCGCCAAGGCTTCTACGCTGTCGATAATTGCATTTCCGGCATAATATCGCTTAAGAGGATATCCTTCGGAATACTTATTGATAAGCCGGGATCCCGCAGCATGAAGCACCGCTTCTGAGACGATATTTTCCGACGGTATTAAATCGATGGTCTCTTCCTGTCGTCGTGATTCGGCGCGAATCAGCTGCTCAAGTTTTTTATCCGTCATTCCCTCAATTTAGCAGAAAAAACGGCGACGCGGAATGGCCACCCAGCCGCCCGCTAATCTTGTGCGACAGAATATGCTATGCTGCCCCCATGGCGGATATTCAGAAACTCCTTACGGATTATTTAAATTATTTAGAAATCGAGAAGAATCGATCCATTAAAACCCGGGAAAATTACGAACGATATTTGAGAGCATTCATTGGCTTTTCCAAAATAAAAACCGAGAAAGAAATCTCTCCGAAGCGAATCCGGGATTTTCGGCTGGCGCTCGCCCGAAAAGATCTGAAAAAAGTTAGTCAAAACTACTACATCATCGCTCTGCGGAATTTTTTAAAATATCTGACTAAAAACGATTACGCAGTCTTGGCGGCCGATAAAATTGAGCTACCGAGAATTCCCGACCGGCAAATTGAAATCTTGGAATATAAGGATTTGGAGCGCCTATTAAATGCCCCCCAAGGCGACAGTTTGCGGGCGCTCCGCGACAAAGCAATCCTGGAGACGCTCTTTTCCACCGGGCTTCGAATTTCGGAACTCTGCGCCCTGAACCGATATCTGGATTTAGACCGCGGGGAAATCACCGTGCGCGGCAAAGGAGAAAAACTGCGCGTGGTTTTTCTTTCCGACCGGGCAAAAAAAACCATCAAAGCCTACCTCGATAAACGCGCGGATGCGGAAGAAGCGCTCTTCATAAGCCTAAGCAAAGTCACGAGCAGTAAATCGCAGGTGCCGGCTAAAGTTTTGGGACGCATTATTCCCCGCGCGGTCCAGCGCTTAGTTGCGTATTACACAAAAAAATCCGGTATCCCGGATCATGTAACTCCGCATCAACTCCGCCACCAATTCGCCACAGATCTTTTAATGGGCGGTGCCGATCTCCGTTCCGTTCAGGCACTCTTAGGACACTCAAACGTATCCACAACTCAAATTTACACCCACGTCACCAATAAAGAACTTAGAGAAGTGCACCAGGCTTTCCACGGCCGCCGGAGGAAATAAAAATCGAAGGAACGAGAACTCTTAAAACACGACTCCAACAAGTCCACATTATACCGCCTAGGCGGTATAATGTCGTACGCTTGACATAAATTCATCGGGGAATTAATCTGGATTTACAACACGCCTCGCGGTCCAGAAGTCATCAACATAGGCACCTCTCTTGAGGACCTAGACCTACTGGACCGCGAGGCGCCCCCGCAAGCTTTCGGGCTTGCGACAGCACCTCGACAACGACTCAGTGTGGGGACAGGGGGAAATCAGGCACTGCAGGACGCCGGATTAGATACCCGGCGGATGGCGCCAAGAACCCAGGCGCCCAGCTAGGATAGCGGTGGAACGGGTGTGCTGCCGATAACCGGCGATCGAAGCCGATGCAATTCGGAGCAGCACCGATCCAGGGCCCGTTAAGCCCGGGGATCGCCCGACCGCTTCAAGACGAGAGCGTTTCGTGTTCGAGGCAGAAGCGCGGCGAGCCAACATGTCGCCCCGCGAAGGAGCCCTCCCTGCTCCCCACTTCATTTCACAACGGCCTCAGACTTCATTGAGGCCGTTTGCACGTATAAAAAGATTTTCTTAGCTGCGAAGTTTATTTGATTTTCGCTTCAACTCTTGTTCTTTTTTCCATACCATCTGCGAAGTCGGCACTACGATATCGGGATTCAACGACATTGACTCGATGCCTTGTTCAATCAAAAATTCTGCGAAGTCGGGGAAGGTAGACGGTGCGTCGCCGCAAATTCCCACGTATTTTTTCCGCCGCTTGCATGCTTTAATCACCTGAGCGACGAGATCTCGCACGGCGAGATCTCGCTCATCCGCGATACCGCGGAGTCGGCTCCCCGCATCTCGATCAATCCCCAGAGTAAGCTGCGCCAAGTCATTGGAGCCGATCGACATACCGTCGAAAACATCAAGGAATTTATCGGCCAAAACCACATTCGACGGGATCTCCGCCATGGCAAAAATTTTGAGATCATTGCTTTTCGGAGAATTTCTCGGGGTTTTTCTTCTCAATCCGTTTTTCGCCATCATTGCCACAACTTTCTTCCCCTCATCCACAGTGCGACAAAAGGGGATCATAACCGCTACATTCTCGAATCCCATATCTTCCCGGACTTTTTTTATCGCGCGGCACTCTAAGGCAAAAGCCGGCGCGAATCCCGAATGATAATACCGCGATGCGCCGCGCCACCCGATCATTGGATTTTCTTCCTCCGGCTCATAAAGATCACCACCCACTAAAGTTCGGTATTCATTTGTCTTAAAGTCCGAGAAACGCACAATAACCGGCTTGGGATAGAATGCCGCGCCGATTTTAGCGATGCCGTACGCCAGATTATCGACATAAAAAGTCTCACCGTCTTTCCACCCGGCAATGCGTTCCTCTATTTTTCGCCACACTGCCGGTTGTTCTGTTTTGATCTTCTTATCCAGTAGTGCCATCGGATGAATGCCAATATTGGAAGCAATAATAAATTCTTCCCGCGCCAGCCCCACACCGTCATTCGGCAAAAACGATTTCTCGAACGCGGTATCCGGCGTCGCAATATTCATCATGATGTGCGTTTGGGGCTTCTGGATTTTCTTTGTATCATGCTCAACGATTTTGAAGGGAATCATACCGCGATAGACGGAACCCTCCGAGGCTGAAGCATCGACGGTCACTTTCTCGCCGGTTTTGATCTTTCGTGTCGCCGCTTCGGTCCCAACAATGCAGGGAATTCCCAATTCCCGCGAGACAATGGCGGCATGCGAGGTCCGTCCGCCCTTATCGGTTACGATCGCCGCGGCAATCTTCATGATCGGCTCCCAGTCGGGGTCCGTCATATCCGTTACTAAAACCTCCCCCGCTTTAAATTGGCGGACATTTTTGACGTCCAAAATCACCCGCGCCTTGCCCGCAGCAATCTTGCTTCCCACCGAGGCACCGATAACGATAGGCTTCGCGCTATGTCCGTCGCCCAGACGATATTCTTTAACTCTGGTAAAATCCCGGTCCGCATGAATTGTCTCGGGCCGCGCCTGAACAATAAACAGCTCTCCGGTTTTCCCGTCTTTGGCCCATTCGATATCCATGGGCGTCCATTTTTTATTCCGTTTCGAATAATGTTCTTCGATCTGCATCCCCCACTGAGCCAACTTCCGGATTTCTTCCTCGCGCAGAACAAACTGGCACTCATCCTGGGCGTTTACGGAAACGATTTTCGTGGGGTGGGCACCCGACGAATAAATCATTTTGCGCTTTTTGGCGCCCAACTTTTTACTGATTAATGCTCCCGTCTTCTTAAAAACAAGAAATTCATCCGGCGTCACTTCACCCTGAACGATCATCTCTCCCAATCCCCACGCGCCATTGATAACCACCACGCCCGGAAAACCGGATTCGGTATCGAGTGTGAACATGACGCCCGAAGAGGCCAAGTCCGAACGCACCATTTTCTGGACGCCGACCGAGAGAGCAATCGACAAATGATCGAATCCCTTATCGACGCGGTAGGAGATCGCCCGATCGGTAAATAACGACGCCATAGCGCTCCGGATAGCCCGCAAAACCGCCCCCTCACCGCGAATATTCAAATAGGTTTCATGCTCTCCGGCAAAAGACGCTCCGGGAAGATCTTCGGCTGTGGCGGAAGACCGGACCGCAACGTCCGCCGCTTTTCCATATCGCTTCTCCAAATCTTTATAAGCGACGGCAATTTCCTGCTTTAAATCGCCCGGAAACGAGGCGGCTCGAATTTTTTCACGAATTAGTTTTCCGCGCCGGTTCAATTCATCTAGATTTTTCGTATCCAATCCGCGAAGCGCATCTTCGACAAAACCCGCTAAACGCGTCTCCTTTAAAAAATGGCGATATCCAGTGGCCGTAACCACAAATCCGTGGGGAACGCGGATCCCCCGGGGTTCAAGATGTTGAATCATCTCTCCTAACGACGCATTCTTGCCTCCCACTTCGCCAACATCTTGTATCCCGCACGAGCTCAAGGAACGAGTGTATTTCATAGCCTTATCATATCACAAATCGGAGGCTCTATCGCCGCAGAACAAGCATGAAATCCGCAATATTAAACCCTCGTTGATCGGCAAAAACCAAACCGCGAGTTTCGAGAAAAAAAGGATACGAGTCGTGCGTTCCCAGGAACTCTCGCGCATCGAGATTTTTTTCTTTTGCTTTTTTCACCGTTGCCCCATCGGCCATGGCCCCGGCGGCATCGGTATTATCCCGGCCATCAGAGGCTAAAGACGCAATCAGGACGCTCCGAGGCAGCAACGAGAGCGCTCCCAATACCGCCTCTTGATTTCTCCCTCCTTTCACGCGCCGTCGCGGAGAACCTTCCGATTTTTGAAGCGTTACGGTTGTCTCTCCCGCTGCGATCACCGCTTCTCCTCTTTTTATAGTCCGTAAAAAAGGCGCAAAAAGAGTCCTCGCTTCGCCGCGAATGACGAGCGAGCGAATACGCGGCTTAAAGCCCAGCCGCCTTGCCTCATGCTCCATGGCGACAGCTGCGTCGGCATTGGACGCGATGAGAATACTGGTTACTTTTTTAAAAAATTTCTTGTCCTTGGGAGTCTCCCGTAGGAAAAACTGCCGGGGATTCAATCCGTATTTTTTCAAAATCCTTACGGCGCTGTCTTTTGTGGTTCGATCCCGCGCCAGGAGTCCTGAGGCCACCATCGACACATCATTCCCCAGCACATCAGAGGCAACCAGCGAGAAAACGGTTGCCGGGTAACATAGCCTTGCCAAACCTCCTCCCTTGATCGCCGAAAGATGCTTCCGAACCGTGTTAAGTTCCAAAATATCGGCGCCGCCGGCCATCAAGGCATGGGTCGCCCGGCTAACGCTATGAAATTCCTCCCGCGATCCCATCGCCAGGGCAGATCCGCCGCCGCAAATAAAAAAGAAAACGGCGTCTTTCTCCGTAAGATTTTTTGCCAGATCGATGATTTTCTTCGTCGCCCGAACGTTTTTCTCCGAGGGAAAGGGATGAGTTCCCGTTAACACCGCGCATCGGGAATTTTTAATTCGAAGCGGCGCCACATCGAGAGCAATCGCCCGGGTCAGCTGCTGGCCCAGAATATCGGCGAGCGTTTTCGTCGCTACTGCGGATCCTTTGCCGATACCGACCACAAAAATGCGATTGAAATCAGCGAGATCAACATAAATGCACTTTTGGTTGACGTCTTCAATACAGAGCGTTCCCTTAGTGCGTCGAAATTTTCTTTGAACCAGCTTGCGGATATCGATCGCTTCGTACCCGGCATTCAGAATTCGAAGCGCATCTTTCCGAAGCGGTGTCGTGGCTAGTTGTTTCGCGTTAATGATCACAGTTTTTTGATTCCGATCCACAGGCGTTCATTTTCAATCTTGGTATCCGTCTCAGCGTCGAATTTTGAGGTGGGTCCCAGGGTTACGGTTTTTGCCCCGACTTCCTTTTTAAGGAACGCGCTATGCCGATCCGCCACTTGTTCGAGCGCTTTATCCCCTTCAATAAAAAGAGCGATAACATCCTGGGGAGCCAACTTAGCTCCTTGCCGCAGACCTTGCACCGACCGAATCAACTCCCGGAGCAAACCCTCTTCTTTCAGCTCCGGCGTGATCCTCGTATCGAGAACCAAATCCACCTTTAACTTTTTATTCACCACCACCTCTTTAACATTAACCTCATCTTTTAAGATCTCGATCAAATCTTTTTGCCGCGCCGCATTCCCTAACCCCCGAACCTCCACCCTCTGCAAGGGCTGCCGGACTTTAATTCCCGCTTCCGCTCGTTTTGCCAAAGCGAGACTTGCCACGTCTCGAACTTCTTTCATGGCGGCAATAAGCCTTACATCAACCAGCTTTGAATTGTACGTTGGCCAATCCGCGAGATGCACCGACTCCTCGCCTTTAATTCCGATTGTCTCCCGCAGCGCTTTGTATACCGCCTCCGAAGCGAAGGGGGCGATGGGTGCCATTAATTTCGCCGACTCAGCCAAAACTCCACTCAACGTTTCTACCGCCGCTCTAAAATCTTTTACATCCTCGGGACGCTGCAGGCGGCGTCGAGACCGGCGGATATACCAATTCGATAGATCATCCAAAAACTCCATCAAGGCGCGGCTTCCATCCGTCAACTCGTAGGCCGTCAGAGCATCGGTCATAACCTTAATCGTTTGGTTTAATCGGGCCATGATCCAGCGGTCTAAAATATTCGATGTTGGATGCTTGAGGTTCGAAACTTTTTTTCCGGCGTAAAGCGCCAGAAAATTATAGCAATTCATTAATCGGTCTACGGTCTTATTCTTCGTTTCCTGAACGCCTTTATCGGAAAATCGATAATCCTCCCCGATCGGCGTCGAGGAGAGCAAAAAATACCGCAGGGCGTCCGCGCCGTATTGCTGGAAAACGATTTCCGGTTCCGTGTAATTTCGCAGCCGCTTCGACAACTTCTGACCGGATTCCGATAACACCAGGCCGTTTACAATGACGTTTTTAAACGCGGGCTGGCTTTTGCCCAAGCCGATATTCGCCATCGTGAGTGCCGTCCCCAAGACGTGCAGGGTATAAAACCATCCGCGCGTCTGATCTAATCCTTCGGCGATAAAATCTGCGGGGAACGTCGACTCTACGAATTTTTTATTCTCAAACGGATAATGCCATTGAGCATACGGCATAGATCCCGACTCAAACCAGCAATCAAAAACTTCGGGAATGCGCGCCATCTCGCCCTTGCAATGCGGACAGCGGAGTTTCATCTGGTCGATATACGGACGATGAAGATCCACGGCGCCGTTTGGGGCGTACGGCAAGGATAACAATTTGATTTCCCGCAGCTCCCCCGGTTTCAAATACTTCTTCTCACCCAGCTCGTTGATTTTTTTATTCGATAAACCTAACGCCGCGCCTTCAAGAATCCATAACGGATCGCCATGGCTAACGATCAGGATTTTTTTACCCTTATGCTTTGCGTCAATCTCCAGCAAAAAATTCATCACCCGCTTCCGAACCTCTCCGAGTGTCTCCCCGCCCTCGGGCGCCTCGGCGAAACGATCCTGACCCTTCATAGCTCTCATAAAATCTTCGACCGGCTTCCCGTTCCAGATGCCAACATTGTACTCTTCGAGGCGTTGGTCGGTATGAACCGGAATATTCAGTTTTTTTCCGATCGTCTCCGCCGTTTCTCGGGTACGCCGAAGCGGAGACGCAAAAATCATATCGATTTTCTGGCGCTTCAACTGCGGAATGATTTTTTCGATCTGAGCCCGCCCTTGCCGGGTAAGCGAAATATGAAACGGCTCCGGCCGGGAGTCCGAAATATCAAAAACATTGGAATCCGCCTGGCCATGGCGGAGAGCAAAATACCGATTGCCCGAATGAGGCGTCAATCGATCTATCTCTTTAAGAGACCCGATCGAAACATGTTTATGGCAAGTTTCGCACTGATATACGGGCAGCGGGGCTCCCCAAAAACGATTCCGCGAGATTCCCCAATCCGGCGCTTCCTTGAGCCCGTTGCCAAATCGGCCTCGTTTCACATGATCCGGAATCCAATGAATTTTTTCATTATTCTTAATCATCTCTTTCCGGAAGGCGGTTACTTTCACATACCAGCTCTCGCGGGCATAGTAGAGCAACGGCGTATCGCATCGCCAACAAAAAGGATAGCTATGGAGAGTATTCTCTTTCTTAAAAAGAAGATGGCGATTGTCGAGATTTTTAATAACATCGGGCTCCGCGGCTTTTACGAACTGGCCCGCCCACTCGCTCACCTCCTCGGTAAACCGCCCGGCCTCATCGACTGTATGCTTCATCGGCAGATGATATTTCTTTCCCAATTCAAAATCGTCTTGCCCATACATAACCGCGGTATGAACGATTCCCGTTCCCTCGTCGAGCAAGACAAAATCCGCGGAGACTACCTGAAAAGCGTTTTCTATATTGGGAATCTCTTGTTTTGCCAAGCTGTCGAACAACGGCTCATACCGGACCCCCGCTAAATCCTTTCCTTTTATTTTCTTAACGACGGAGTACGGCTTTAAAATAAGATCGAGTCGCTTTTCTGCGAGAATATAATGCTCTTCATCCTTTTTAATCACGACATAATTCGCGTCAGGATTAACGGCTAACCCCACATTCCCGGGCAATGTCCACGGCGTCGTCGTCCAAGCAAGAAGAAAAGCCGGGGCTGATAATTGCAACCGCTTAGCCTCGGTTATTTTAAACTTCACATAGACTGAGGTCTCTTCCACGTCCTTATACCCCAGACTTACCTCAAAGTTCGACAGCGGTGTTCCGCATCGCGGGCAATAAGGAGAAACCCGGTAATCCTTGTATACCAATCCTTGATCCCATAGTTGCTTGAATACCCACCAAACGGATTCAATATAATCGTTATCGAGCGTCGCGTAGGCGTTCGAATAGTCCGCCCACCGTCCGGCTCGCGCCAAAGTTTTTACCCATTCTTTCTGATATCGGAAAACCGACTGCTTCGCCGCGTCGTTGAATTTTCCGATTCCTAGCTTTTCGATATCGCGCTTGGACTTAAGCCCCAGTTCTTTCTCGACTTCATATTCCACCGGCAACCCGTGGCAATCCCATCCCACACGCCGTTCCACTTTGTACCCCCGCATCGCCCAAAACCGGGTGACGGTATCTTTTATAGCCGAGGCCAAAATATGCCCATAGTGCGGAAGACCATTGGCAAACGGAGGCCCATCGTAGAAAGAGAACGATTTCCGGTTTTTCCGCTTCGCGATCGATTTTTGAAAAATCTGATTCTCCTCCCAGAATTTGAGAACTTTCTCCTCGAGCTCGCTAATGGATAGATGTTTGATATCGCGGAACATAGATAATCTACAAATTACACCAGAACAGCCGATATTTAAAGGGTTCACCAATTGCAGAAATAGCTAAGCTTTGATCCACCTGTCCGCCCGGCGCGCTTTTCGTTTATAATCGAAGCATGATCAATCAGGAACTGGCCAAGATTTTCAAAGAAATGGCCGAATATCTCCTCATGGATGATGTGCCTTTTAAACCGCAGGCCTATGAGCGCGCAGCCATGAATTTGGAAATGTTTGATGGCGACCTGGAGCGGATTTATAAAGAAGGAGGCGGCAAAGCTCTCCTTGCGATTCCCAGCGTGGGCAAAGGAATCGCCGATAAGATTATCGAATACATCGAAACCGGCCACGTGGACGAATATGAAAAAATGCGGAAGGCCGCCCCGGTGAATCTCTCAGAACTGCGGAGCGTCGAGGGCCTGGGGCCAAAACATATCCGATTCCTGTATGAAAAATTAGGCATCCGGAATGTCAAAGATTTAGAAAAAGCGGCCCGAGCGAAAAAGATCCGGGCTCTTCCGGGATTCGGCGAAAAAAGCGAGGAAAAAATCCTGAAATCTATTGGATTCTTTAAAAAACGATCCGATGGACGAACGCTCCTCGGAACCGCAGCGCCGTTCGTCCGTCTGCTCGAGAAACGGCTCGCGAACCTCAGAGAGGTGGAACAGCTTGTCGTTGCCGGTTCCATTCGCCGCCGCAAAGAAACCATTGGCGATATCGACATCCTAATCATTTCCCGCGAACCGGAGCGTGTGATGGATTTTTTTGTGAAAATGCCAGAAGTAGTGGCTATTCTGGGGCAGGGAAAAACCAAATCCAGTGTTAAAACCGCGATGGGATTAAATATCGACCTCCGTGTTCTCCCCCAAAAATCTTATGGCGCGGGGCTCTTATATTTTACGGGATCAAAAAAACACAATGTCATCCTCCGGGAAGTCGCTATCGAGCGGGGATACAAACTAAGCGAATATGGCCTATTTAAAGGGACAAGACAACTCCCCGCGGAAACCGAGGAAGATATTTATAAAACCCTGGGCCTCGATTATATCGAACCGGAGCTTCGCGAAAATACGGGCGAAGTCGATCTGGCTCAGCGCCATAAGCTTCCCCGTCTCGTCGGCTACGGCGATCTCCAAGGCGATCTTCAGGTACAGACCGAGTGGACCGATGGCAAGCATTCAATTGATGTCATGGCAAAAGCCGCGTTGGAACGCGGACTCGCCTATATCGCCATCACGGATCACACCAAACATCTAGCCATGACCGGCGGCCTCGACGAAAAAAAGATCGTTCGCCAATGGAAAGAAATCGATTTGGTGAACAAAAAATATGCGGGAAAAATTAAAATTCTTAAAGGAACAGAGTGTGACATCTTAAAAGACGGGTCGCTCGACCTACCAGATAGCATCCTATCCCAACTCGACGTAGTGGGCGCTTCGATCCATTCCTACTTTAAGCTGACGCGGAAAGAACAAACCGAGCGGATTCTTCGAGCTCTTCAGAGCCCGTACGTCGATATCATCTTCCATCCCACCGGGCGGGTAATCGGCCGGCGAGATCCTTACGAGATCGATATCGACCGCGTGATCGACGCGGCAAAAAAGACGGGAACCATCCTCGAAGCCAACGCCTACCCGGATCGCCTCGACTTAAAAGACGAGCATATCCGAAAATGCATAGACGCCGGGGTAAAAATCGCCATTAATTCCGACGCCCATTCCTCCGCTCATTTTGACCTGTTGGAATATGGCATCGCCCAGGCGCGGCGAGGATGGGCGACCAAGAATGACGTTATTAATGCTTGGCCCCTAGCAAAGATGGCGGCTATGCTTAAAAAATAAGTCATTCCGCGGTTCGTCTCAAAAGGAAAACTTGGTACAATAAAGATATGCGGGAAATCTCAGCCGGAGTAATCGTCTATCGGAAAACGCCGCGCGGCATCAAATTCTTGATTCTCTACCATGGGAATAATTATTGGAATTTCGCCAAGGGGAAAATCGAGTCTGAGGAGAAAAGCTGGGAAGCGGCGGTTCGAGAAGTCCGGGAAGAAACCGGGCTCAAGCTGCACGATCTTAAATTTAAAAAGAATTTTAAAACCTCGGAAAAATTCTCGTTCTGGCGTGGCAAGGAGAGGGTTTTTAAAGTCGTCATCTTTTACCTGGCAGAGACGCAACAGCCCCGCATCACCATTTCGAGCGAACACGAGGGATATGGATGGTTCACCTATCGGGAGGCGGTAATCCTTTTGGGAAAATTTAAAGACAGCCAACGGATTCTGACGCAGGCCTATCAATGGATTCGCAAAGGAGAAAAGCCCAATCATCCTCCCCATAAACCCCAGCCGCATCACGCATAAAACCGGAAACATTTATTTCTCTTCTAAAATGTGGTAGACAGAATATTACTCTGTTTCCAGCGGAGTACGGAGGTGCACCTTTCGGTAGTCTAACCCAATCTGCGAAGGAGAATTTCCCATGGCGTTCGAACAGAAACTCCTGCGATGCGAGTTCGAAGCTCGACCCGAATCGGGATTCGTCACGGCATACATCGAAGTAAACTGTCCTCAAGGATACTCGGCGAAGGTGGCGTTCCGTCCGCTTCCCCTGGGGTCGATCGGGACTCTGGCGGACGGCGTACAGGCCTTCTCGCTGAGTCAGGGCACGGAAACGTGCTGTGACTGGTGCGGTACGAGGATCGGCATCACGAATCGAATCAAATCACAGATCCTCCATCGCGCCATCGCGTGGGCACGAGGAAAAATCAAAGAACTCCTCCGTGGGCGACCGCAACTCTACCTCATCCCCGGAAAAAAAGGGGGCGTCCCGGCATAGGCCGGCCGCCCCCTTCGTCAACTATCACCAAGCCTATTTCACGCTCTCCACAATTTTCGCAAAGGCCTTCGGTTCGCTCTTAGCCAGGTCCGCCAGCGTTTTTCTATCCAAGGCAATATTTTTCTTCTTCAACCCTCCCATCAATTTGCTATAACTCAAGCCATGCTCGCGGGCAGCAGCATTAATCTGCGTTTGCCAAAGGCGTCGGAAATTCCGCTTCTTCTCCTTCCGCCCCTTAAACGACCGCGACAACGCATGGAGTAACGCTTCTTTGGCTGCTCGCTCCTTGGATTTCCGCCCCCAGCGGAATCCCTTAGTGCGCTTCAATAATTTTTCTCTTTTCTTGTGGGCGACAACGCCCCGTTTTACGCGTGCCATAGTTTAAATATGTTTCTTAATAACATTCCGGTCGATAGTGCGCATCCTTCGCTTGTCGCTAATGCGGCTGTGATCTTTTTTGGCTCGAAAATGGCCTTGCCCCATGGATCGGCGCAGGATTTTTCCGGTTTTCGTGATCTTTATCCGCGAGGCGATCGATTTTCTCATAATTATTTTTTTCCGATGTGAATCATTAATCCCTTGCCGCCAAACCGAGCTTCAGTGATTTTTTTGTGATCCGGCGTGATCATGGCCAAAAAATCTTTGAGTTTCTGATTGGCCCAGTCTCGATTGTATTTTTCGCGGCCGCGGAGCACAAGCATAACTTCTACTACATGCCCCTCGCCGATAAATTCCTCAAGTTTCTTGGCTCGAATTTTAAGATCGTTCTCTTGAGCCCGGGCACTGATGCGAATTTGCTTCAACTCGCTTCCTTTTTGGCCTTGCCGCTGTTTCTTAAGCTCCTTTTCCTTTTGATAGCGGAATTTGTCGTAACTGATAATCTTCGCCACCGGCGGCTTGGCCATCGGCGCAATCTCGATAAGATCCAAGCCTTTCTCGTGAGCGATTCGCAAGGCTTCGTCTTTAGGGAGAATGCCGAGGTTCTCACCCGTCTCCATGACCACGCGAAGCTCCGGCGCGGTTATTTGATTATTGGTTTTGTAATTAATAATTTATTCGTCCTCGCTCACTCGAATTTTTGTCGAGAAAGCCACGCAAAAGGAAATGTGGGTTAATGGTATCGAAAAAGATTTTGAAAAGCAATACCCAATTGATTCCGATGCATCGAAATCTACTCAGTGTTGCTTCCGACCCCGGCGGCGCCCAGGCGCGCGTCGGGGTCGGGAAGGTCAGTGATCGAGGACCTTGCGGACAGGGTGCCTCTCGTCCCGGACATCGTCGCTCTCGATGCGTTGCGTCTCCTTGCCGGGCTCGAAGCGGAATCGCTCACCCCGGCTGTTGACCAGAATCGATACCCCAGGGATTCGGCTGAAGAACGCCTCGAGGTCGAGCTGGTAACGCCGCGCGAGCAGGGTCTGCGTCTGCGCGTCGCAGTTACCGGTGACGAGGAGACCGTTCTTCCTCTGGAGCTTGCGGATCTCCCCACTCATCACGCTCCCGTAGACGCCATCGAACTCGATGTCCGCCAGCCCCTCGGAAAGACCGAGCAAGAACGCCAGCAGGGCATCCATGTGAGGGCCGGTGGATCGCGGTCCGAAATTAGGGACGATCGAGCACTTCATGAAGGTCGCTCCTTCGCTCAGCGGGTGAGTTGCCATTACTCCTTCGGCCGCAGCGCTTCGCGCACCTCCTCCTTAGTGAGTGGAATTGGGTCTTTCCTGCGGGCCCAGTAACCGATTTTCTGAGCCAGGGATAGATGCCTCCAGACTCTCGGATCGCTCTCGGCCCCTTCGCTTTTGAGGCCAGCCTTGAAGGCCCGGCTCTGCATCTCATCCGTCGTGAGCGTAATCTCGTCTCCATTCTCGAGCCGGATTCGCATCGCTATTCCTCCCGGAAATATTATCGCAGCAGGCGACTCTCAATATTTAAAAACCGTCTGCTACGATAACTTTTAAAAACGAACTGCATCATAACTACCACGATTTCAAACAAGGGTCAATAAATTCCAGAAACAAATAAGGAGCTCTAAACAGCAGAGAGCTCCTTGAATGGAAATTAGAGAATGCTACCCGTGGGTGAGTTGTCCGGGGGAAGGGCCTCGAATGAGATGAACGCATCGCCGGCCGTTTCTCACGACTACCTGAAACCCCCGAATCTTCTCGGGGTGAGGGCGAGAAGGCGGCTTCCTCTTCGCCGCCATCTTGGCGACCAGAGGAGAAGCAGATGGCGCTGGCGGAGGAGCAGAGACTGCTTTCCTCGGCTTCTCGCTTGCCTCTCTGTCGATGTCGCCTTCCCAGGGAAAGACTCTCTCGAAGGAGTCTCGGTCTGCCCTTCGAGAATACAGAGAGAAGGGTTTTTTCTTAGCAGGAACAGCGGGAACGTCGGGCCGAATCGCCGCGAGTTGGCGCGCGTACCGCTCCTCGCCCCTCCTGACGACGAGGAGGAAGCGAAGACGGATCTCTTCTTTCGTCACGAAACACCTCCTTGCGAGACGTTCTAAGACGTTGCCGGGATACCCCAGGGAGAAAATTTTTGAAGTGCGGTATAAAAACGCCCCACAATCCACAGTTGAATTGTCGAGGCACTACATTAGCATAGCTCCAACTCCATCCATAATTCAAGCGGCAGCTGCCGCATCCAACCCTTGTCGCAACGAACTTACCAACTATACTCAAAGCATGGAATACGCGCAGAACAGACGCGCCCAATTCGACTACGATATTATAGAAACCTACGAAGCAGGCATTGTTTTGCGCGGGTATGAGGTAAAAGCGATAAAAAACGGCCGGGTCAACCTATCGGGTTCCTATGTTATCATCCGCGACAACGAAGCCTGGCTTCTCAATGCCGACATTCCCCCTTACCAGCCCTTAAACGCGCCGGAAGATTATGATTCCAAACAAACCCGCCGGCTGCTGCTTAAAAAGTCAGAAATCAAAAGTTTGATCGGCCGCGTGGCCGAAAAAGGCTTGACATTAATCCCCTTAAAGATGTATAGTAAAAACCGCCGGATAAAGCTCGCCATCGGACTCGGTAAGAGCCGCAAGAAGACGGATAAGCGAGACGTTTTAAAAAAGCGCGACATCGAAAAGGAACTTCGACGAACGCTGTGATTGTTCCTCGCCCGCACCGATTTTAGTGGATCGGTGCGGCTGGGGATGCAAGGCTTCGACAAGGAACGGACTTTAAAAACGCAGGCGGAGCGATCGACTCCTTAAACCGATCAAAAAACCTACAACTGCCAACAGAAATGTTGCGCCCGCGTTCGCTTTCGCGTAACCCTTCAACGAAAGTTCAGGGTTTATCCCGAGTTTTATCGAGGGATAACACGGCATCCGCTCCAGAGGCTTGAATTTGGAGGTTCGGGTGTAATACCTCAAGCTAGCGGCCTATCGCGCCGAGGATAGGACGCAAAACAATATCGGCAAAAGATTAAGAAGTTTTTCGTCCCGGTTTTTGCTTCTTGATCTTCAATGAATCGGGACTACGCCTGTAGATATTTTTAGAGAAATTTCTTGGACGGGGTTTCAATACCCCCATCTCCACCAAAAGCAAGACGCCATAAGGCGGTTTTGTTTTGACAAAAATAGGTAAAGCTTCTATTTTAAAAATACTTTCTGCGTGGCACAAATCATGCAGTGAAATCGCACCTTGGAGGCGAACATGGGACTGTTCAGGTGGCTCGCCGTTCATGGTCTTTCCGAAGCGGATCGCGAGATCGGAGACCAGATCTACGCCGCGCTTCACGACGTGGAGACCGGCGAGATCCCAGACGCATTCGGAAGCCTCTTCGAGGATGATCCCGATCGGTGTCGCCGCATCGCCCGCGACCTCATGAAGAGGGATCCCTTCCTCGCCGGCCGGATCGAAACCTGGCCCGCCGCCAGAGACTGCTTCCTACTCGACTAGGGCTCTAGACCGCGGTTCGCCTTCGGGCGGACCGCGGCGTTGTTCTTTTTACGCTTGACTCTCAGTAAGAATTTAAGCTATATATAAAATATGATTTTGAATAGCTACAACGTGAGCCGTCGGTGGACCACTGGTTATACCCAGGGGTCGGTTTAATTTTTATTCCGTAATTATTTTTTTCAAACAGCCCCTGGACTATCCAGGGGCTGTTTTTAACTTTATGAAAACTGTTGGCATTATCGGCGGGCTAGGTCCCGAAACAACTTCTAAATTCTACTTAAATCTCATTTCTTCTTGCCAAAAAGTGGCTACTCAAAGGCCGTCGCTATTAATATACAATGTGCCGATACCCCATGAGCTAGAAAAGAAAGAAATCTTAGAGGGAAAGTGCTCTCCGGAAACCAAGAGCTTACTACTGAAGGCAGCAAAAATATTGGAAAAATCCGGCGCAGATTTTATTGTCATGCCCTGCAATTCTCTTCATGTTTTCGCTCCCGAGATTCAGAAAGTTGTCGGCGTCCCCTTCTTAAGCCTTATTGAAACCACGGTAAATTTCTTGGAGAAGAAGAATATGCGGCAAGTTGGCGTTCTATCAACTCGGATTACGAGAGAAAAAAAGTTGTACGAGAATCCCTTGCGCGAAAAAGGAATACAACCCGTGACCCCATCCCACGACGAGCAAAAGATATTAAACGAAATTGTTTTAAAATTAACTTTTGGACGGTACCGGAAGGAAGATCAGGTTAAACTGGGGGAAATAATGGCTGGCCTAAAAACCAAAGAGGTTGTCCTAGCCTGCACCGATCTGCAGCTTATCGTTCCTGATGTACCCGGTATTACTATCTACGACACGATGAATATATTGGCGGATGCGACGCTTTTAGAAATGCTAAGGTAGCCTTATTTTCTAGCATAAATACGACGGCTAATATAAACTAGGATTATGCTCCGAAACCAGATTATTGCCGCCTTAAAAGAAGCGACGGGCTCTGCCGACGTCGAGCTTTTTGCGCCCGAAAACCCCGCGCACGGGCATTATTCGACCAATGTCGCCATGAAGCTGGCAAAGACGCAAAAGAAGAATCCTTTGGAAGTAGCCCAAGCGCTCAACCAACAGCTGACCGGCAACCAACAACTTTTCGAAAAAATCGAGGTCGCCTCCCCCGGCTTTATTAATTTCTGGCTCGCCCCGCAGACCCTGGAAGAAGAGCTCCGCCGGATTAGAAACGATGAGCGCGTAAAAAATCCGAATCTCGACGGCAAAAAAATAATGGTCGAGTACACCGACCCCAATCCGTTTAAAGAATTCCATATCGGCCATCTCTATACCAACATCATCGGCGAAACGCTCGCCCGTCTTTTAGAAGCCCAGGGCGCCGTCGTAAGGCGCGCTAATTACCAAGGCGACGTGGGAATTCATGTTGCCAAAGCAATGTGGGGGCTCGCGAAAAAGATGCGAGAGGAGAATGAAACCGTCGACAGCCTGGGGCAAAAACCTCTCGAAGAAAGAATCCGCTTTATGGGGCAAGCCTATGCCCTGGGCGCGGCCGCGTTTGACGATGATGCAGCGGCCAAAGAAGATATTACAAATCTTAATAAAAAGATCTACGACCTCGATCCCGATATACGAAACCTATACGAGCAAGGACGGCAATGGAGCCTCGATAAGTTCGAAGAAATTTACAAGCGTCTGGGAACTCAATTCGACTTCTATTATTTTGAGCGCGAGGTAGGAAAAGTCGGCTGGGATCTCGTTAAAGAAAACCTCGCTAAAGGGATTTTTGAAGAAAGCGACGGGGCTGTGATTTTCCCCGGAGAGCGCTACGGCCTCCACCGACGGGTCTTTATAAATAGTAGAGGTCTCCCCACTTATGAGGCAAAAGATTTGGGGCTAGCAGCGCTCAAAGCCCAAGATTTTCCCTATGACCTGTCGATTGTGGTAACCGCCAATGAAATCAACGAATATTTTAAGGTCATCCTGGCAGCCTTAAACCAAATCCGGACGGATTTGGCTTCCAAAATCAAACACCTGGGCCACGGCGTCGTTCGCTTCGCCTCCGGCAAAATGTCGTCTCGCACCGGCAACGTGGTAACCGCCGAAGGATTGCTCGACGATATAAAAAATCGCGCCCAGGAATTGATGGCGTCGCTTCGCAACGAGTTCACTACCGAAGAAAAAGAAAATATTTCCGAAACGGTGACGCTCGCCGCCGTGAAATACGCCCTTCTCAAATCCCATCTCGGACAAGACATTATCTTCGATTACGAAAAATCTTTGAGCCTTACCGGAGACAGCGGCCCTTACCTGCAATACACCTACACCCGCCTGCGAAGCGTTTTAGAAAAAGCGGGGGCGGAGGCTTCCGTCATCGATTTATCCCTGCTCGAAAAAGACGAAGAAAAAAACCTGGCCCGGCAACTGCTCTATTTCCCCGAAGAGGTAGCCCGTGCCGCCGACCGCCTCGAGCCTAATATTGTCGCCGACTATCTTTATAAGTTGGCCAATGCCGCCAACTCCTTTTACGAGCATGCGCCGATCCTCAAAGCTGAGGGCGACTTGCGGCAAACCCGCTTAGCGCTTACGCAGCTTGCGGCTACCGTCTTAAAACAAGGACTTTATCTTTTGGGCATTGCCGCCCCGGAGAAGATGTAGCGAAGGTATCGGCCGAATTTTAGTCGACATTATAAAGCCTAGGCGGTATAATGTCGACTAAGATAATTCCACTTTTCTCTATTTTCCTATTCCGCTAATTTCATATACCAGTCACCGGTTCGCTCACGGAACCGGACTCCTTCTAGCTGACCGGTCTTTCCCTCGGGATAGGGATCTCCTCCTCCGGTAATTACCCTCCATTGGTTTCTAAACCACGCCTCGTATCCATTGCCCGTCACATAGCTAGAAACATCCATGACCAACCAATAGGTAGTGCTCGCCGTTACCGAGACCGCCGGCGAAAACGTGAAAACTCTCTCCCGGCTTGAATCCGGCCGATAAACCTCGTCGATCGTCGACGATCCGAGTTCATTTTCCAGATCCGGAAGGCCGCCGTCATCGGGGACAAGACGCATCCTTAAATTTCCCGCGTCTCCAGCCACCGGCTGACTCACGCGAACCGCTACTTTATGTAAATTCCTATTCTCGGTGGAGACCATGCTCTGAGCAATCGAATAGGCAGTTCCAGTTCCGTCTTTTTTCCCGAAAACATCACTGCTTTCCGTATCGGCAACCTGTTCCCAAAAAACATCCGCGTCGGGATATTCCCACGCCGTGGTAAGAGGCGTTGATGTTACGCCGAACTCATCTACGGCCCGAACAGCAAAGGAGAGTGAATCGCCGAAAGAAACCGGCTCGGTAACTTGAGCATTCCCTACCGCGATCCATGACGCCGAAGAGGTCGTCTGATATTCGTAAGCGAGCCGCGAATCAATTGTGTCGGGATCCGTGGCGGCTGGCCAAGAAAAAGTGACTTCAGAATTAGACTCGTCAAACGTCGACGAGACGCTACCCGTTAATACGGGCGCCTGATGCACTGGGGAAATCGTTAAAGAATGCTTTGTCTTATCGATAGCCGCCAGCTTAAGATGGGGAACACGGCCATCGGATGGTCGGATGCTAAAGGTGGAGTAGAAAGCCATAGTCAGATAATCAGCGCTTCCCAAATCCGATGACCGAACAAGAAAATGTCTATCTTCTAACTCATCCCACTTTAAAGAAACATTATAGGCGCCGCCGGGCGTTCCGCACCGATCAACAGTATCAGGAAGCATGAGCGAGACTCGCGCCGTACGCCCACCAGCACAATTCTCATAGGGAACCGCCACGGTATTTGCGCTATCAGTTGGTTCCCATGACGCATCATCCAGATATTCCTCGCCGACGGGATCATTATTTCGATAGAAAACGACCGCTCGCCAGGCTCTGTCTTCTCCCACATTGGGGATAAAAGGATATTCATTATAATTCCCTTCGATAATATACTGCCCAACTTGCTCCGGGTCCTGGTGCCAAAAGAAGCTGCTAAAAAGACCCGGAAACTGATAAGCAATGCTGGACGTCGCTGATTCAAAACCATCCCGATCAACCGCTTGCAATATAAAATGATAGGTTCGATTGACTTCGACAACAGACTTCGTCCATTCCGTTGCGGTGGTTAGACTCGACGTCGTATTGTTTTCCTCCCAAACCTTATAAGACACCGACGACGTTGCCCCGGATTCATCGGCCACCGCCTCCCACCGTAAGAGAACGTCCATTGTCGAGGTACTATGAGAAACATTCGCGTCGGGAGCCGCAAGTGTTCGAGGCTCCGGCAAATTATCTTTATTTTGAGGTCTGGCTGCCGCGCGCGCTGTGAACTCTTCGACATCGCATCCATTTCCCCCAAATTCATTTTCGCCATCAGCGGCCACGCAGATACCGTCCAAAACTGCTTTTCGCTCGTAGGATTGGCCGTCATCAAGAGCTGCGGGGTCATAAGACATTTCATCGACAGTAGATTCCCCGTCCAGAAGAGTAATCTTGGTTGAGGTCGTCGTAAAAAGCGACTTCGAGGACCGGTTAGCATCTGCCGCTGAACTCGAGACATTTCCATACTCATCAAACCCGATCAAAAAGAAACTTCGCCCTTCTATCACCTCGCTGCTCGGAAAAGAGATAAGCGATATTTCCGTTGTTTCGCTCAATTTCCTCTCAACGATCGAATAAGTTCCTAAATTAATAGCGGTCGACAACGGATTATACAACTCAATAAAATCTGCATTAGCCCCCGTCTGATCTGGGTAAACCTCGCTAATGACCACATGAGCGGCTGTCGACGAGGAATAAAAAGAGGCGCTTGACGCCTCTTCACAGGACCCTATCTGCCCCTTAGGATCAGGACACGTTTTTAGTTCAAAGTCGTATTCATTATTATCCGTATCCATAAATGATCCATTATTTTGCTTCCGACTCCAGCTCTGATTAGCTCCGGGATTAGACAATCGACTACCCTCAAAGAAAATATTTTCTGCATTGCCCCATCCCACGCTATCAATAATCGTCCCCGTGTCCGCCGCCCCCAGTCGTATAGCGATACCGTTATCATTCGCTATGCTCGCTGACGTGGTGCCATCAGGGGTTGCTGGAATATCGACATAATCGCTATTAGCCCAAAGATAATATCCACGCGGCGAGATTACTATATCGCTTGTCCATGATTTGATACTGGTATCGGAGGTCCCTGTTTTTGTTCGCTTTACTAATCGATATCCGTTCAGATTAATTGCCGCCTCGTTGGGATTATAAATTTCGATAAAATCGTCACCCGTCTGCCCGGAACCACCAGTAATCTGGAACTCGGTAATCAATAATTTTGTCGCATTGCTTACCGGAACGATGGAACTCGCCACAGACCCTCCGCCGCCGATAGGCGCATTATTTTGCTCAATGCTCACAAGCGAGTTTTCCTTTCTTGGCGTCCCGCCGACGTCCGCAGAGGTATGCCAACCAAAACCGCTCCGGTCCCTCTCCATCGTTTTCTTTAAACCGTTGTCGCCCGCCGGCCAAGGAGAACTCGTCAGAACCTCATCGATTAGATTGCAGTTCTCATCAAAGAGGCGCAAGCCATCATCACCATTACCGATGCCACCCACGTAGATGAGATCGGCGGGCACGCCGGGAGCAGAATCGTCATCACTCCGCTCGAGGAGGGCAAAGCTGCTGGCGGTCATTTGCATTTCCGGAAAATCAATCTCGATGGTTTTTTTCTTATTATATAAACGCCACTGCGAAAGATTCACCGCCTGGTTCGATATATTTTTCAATTCCATCCACTCATTGGCGGCATTTTCTACGGTTCCCATCCACGCGATTTCGTTCAGAAGAACCGGGCTGTGCCGCGGCAATTGGTTAGTTTCGAAATCACACGATACGGGGATTATACCTCCGCCCAACTTTTGTTCTGGCTCGAACCGTTCAATTTCTTTTTCTTTCTTAATCAACGCTTCCCTAGGCGTGCTTTCTTCGTCTGGAGATACATCTTTCTTCTGCTTCTTGGGAGCCTCTTTGATCTTCGCCTCGCTTTTTTCTATTTTTGATTTTTTCGCGACGGTTTTTTCTTCTTCCTTCTTCTCAACCCTGCTTTTGGGGGCGCTAACCAATAAAGTCTCGGGTTGATATAATCCCTCACTTTCTGCATTGTCAGAGCTTGAGTTTAAAACAATCTCTCCGACTTTCTCGAACTCATCCTCGCCGACAAAAAGATTGGTGACGGCCGACATGCTGTCTCGCAGTCCCTCTCCAATATTCGCAAAAAATCCCTGAGTTGCCGCCATTGCTTTATCGAACAGGGAATAAAACGAAACCACGGGCAGCGTAAATAAAGGGAGATCGAGTTTAACCAAGTGTTGGGGATATTCTTTATTGATAACGGCCTCCTTTCCTTTTTTCTCGAAAAGATCGATGACGCCAGCTCCATGCAAAACGACTTGGTGCGAAAGACGAGAGAAATAGGCGTCGAGAATGGGATAGTATTCTTCCTTATTAGCAAAAGAGAAGCTCTTACTTATATCGACAGAATCTCCAGTTCTAAAAGTAACTAAAGCTAAGGGGAAAATTTCCTTATTCTCATCTTCCCCGTAGATAAACCGGTAATCTTCTTTTAGAATCTTCGGCTCTAAATATTTTGCATCATTTATCGTGTCTTTCGAGAAAAAATATTTATTTGAGTACTGAGCTAGGGATTTTAAATAATCTTCGACTGAATCTTTACTAATGGCTGAGGATTTCGATAAATCTAAAATTTTTAAATCCTTTATCGTTTCTCTAGTATATTTTCTGGCATAGTCCTCATAAGGAGATCCTATGTCTATGCTGGATATAGGCGCATGCGTATCGTTTCGGGTATGATCGGGAACCCCCATGTCTTCTAAGAGATGCAAGACGTATCCAAGCGTCTTATAGGCTTCTTCTTTATTGCCATCGGCATAATATTCCATGGCTTTTTGCCAAGTTCGATCCCCACCATAAAAACGATAAGTGGATTGGATTAAGGAGCTTTTAACCCATTGAGTCACGGGCAGCGGTTCTTCTTGCGAGAAGGCCAAAAAAGAAAATGTTTTTACCACTGAGGAATATAACTCGCCGGCTTTTTCTCCGGTCCAACCTACGTCATGGACTGGATCATAAAAATGATTAATCCAGCGAGGAGGTTCATCCTCTAAAATAGAACCTTGGATTATCCATTCTTTTTCTATTGATGCTATTTTTGTCGTTGCTGATTGATTATAAAAATCAACGATTTCCTGAGTTAAAGCAGGGTGAGTTGTCTTATCGTCATATGCTAAAACCGTATTACTAAGAAGCAGTGCTGCCGCCACAGGAAATAGAATTGTGGAGCCTGCTCTTCTCATCTTAAATTTCTACGATTTTCCAAATCCCGTTCGGATATTTCTTAAAATCAATCAGAATCGGCCTGGTTATCGCATAACCGGATTTATCCTCTGAGAAACTCCCCTCTGAACTTTGAGCCGTTTTCAGTGAGAAAATATATCTTTTAATTTGTTCCTGGGTAGATTTCTTAAACTTATTAATCTCCCCTTCTCTCTCCTCCTCGATAAAATACTTACTCGCCAATTCATAATCTCCCCTCTCAACGGCATCGATATACATCTGCAGAGTCTCTTGCGGGGTCTTACCACCGTAAGCATCTTGCATCGCCCGCTCATGTGACTCCCTTGCGGATCGCTCCATTTGTTGAGCAAGCTCATTCACGCGCCGTTGCCCTTGCCAAAGTGAGTACCACTGCACCAGCCAGAAGCCAACCACATAAATAATAAATACCCCAATGAGTATTCCGAAAAAACCAAGAAGGAATTTTCGATAATTTCGCCCTGATGCGTTCCCCAAATCGTTATCGGCCATATTCTGTCGGGAAATTGGCTAAGGAGTAATTATTGACATTACAATCCCGAACTTAACTCTCGTCAATTGCCAACTTATCCACAGCCCTTAGACGCCCTCTTCCCCTTAGTACTCATCGAAAGCTTTCGTTCCTTTAGTCGACATTATACCGCCTAGGCTTTATAATGTCGACTTTGGTTTTTAATCTCTGTCACCTACTAAAAAAGATCTAGGACTGCTCTAGAGACCGAAAAAATTTTGGATCACAGCATCGCCTCGAAAGCGAGGAAGGGTTAATGCTACAATATGACTCCGCACTTCAAAAATCGACCCGATTAAATCAATCTCTTTTTCGCAAGGATACGGCGTGATGAAGACACTCTTTTGCAAGGGATACATCTCCCAATCCCTTAGCCTTTTTCTTAGCGCATCCCGGGCTAATTTCTTAGTATTCGGGATATCGAACATGACTAATCGCCATTTTTCATCCCACACCAAAGGCTTTTCTAACCTTATTTCATCTAGTTTAAATTCCACCGCTCGATTTCGCCCCACTCGTCCCAACCGAACCTCGACGTTCTCGCCCTCTTTCTCTTGAAAGACAACCAGTCCTTGCCGCTGCATTCTTTTTAAATCGCGCCTTAATCGCGCTCGCTCGAATCTTTTCTTATATATATAACTCTTTAGCACCTCCTGGATGAGGCGGGCTCCGCTTTGCGGCGCGACGAGGCTAATTAAAACGACGCCGGACCCCAGCGCGAGATATTTAAGCAGCTTGAAGGTTGGCGAATTTTTACGGATTCTAATCTTAGCCATGTTTCTACCCTTACGACATTATACTGCTTAGGCTTTATAATGTCTATCAAGGCCGCCGAGAGATCATTAGCCCCCAAAGGACTCCATTTAAGGCGGGGCCAAAAAAACTTTCTCCCCCTCCTTATCTCTTCAAAAACTGGGGCTCATGATTGACCTTTTCATGAGTCACGGTAATATCAAAATACAGAAACTCTGAACGAACGTTAACAACGAGCAAAGCGAACGGTGGATCTGCCTTGCTCTACAAATAGATCAACAACGATCGAGCTTCGAACTCTAACCAGGGCAACAAAGGCAGGAAAGTAATGCAAAGGATGGATCTTCGCTCGCAAGTAGAACTTTCGGTGCGTGACTCGATCCGCGGAGCATTCCGGGGCTGGTCGGAACCGGATATTCATTTGTCACCCGGCCAATCGCAAATATCACTAGCGGTCCGCGATGCCGCCGCTCGACCCTTGGTCGGACACCGCACGGAGGATTTCCGCGCCTTGTTTCTCAGGGTGCAGGATAAAATCCTACGCGTGTTCGGCGTCGAGACGTCGTACTACGCCGCTGTCGTGATCACAGGATCGGGGACGGCGGCCAACGAAACCATGCTCCGCACGGCGCGGCGCAGAATCGGGCCCTCCCTTCGCCTGCTTGTCGTTTCAAACGGCGAGTTTGGCGAGCGACTTCGGCATATGGCCGCCGATATCGATCTCGAGGGGGCTTTTCTTCCCTTCCCCTGGGGAGAACCTATCGACCTTCGCGTCGTAGAACGAGAGCTGGCGCTGGGGCAGTTCGACGCCCTCGCGTTCGTTTGGCATGAAACGTCGACGGGCATGTTGAATCCCGTCCTGCCTCTCGCACGCCTGGCGCAGGACCGCGGCATGCACGTTTACGTCGACGGCATCTCGGCCATCGGGGCAGTCCCCTTCCGTATCGAAGAATCTGGCGTAACGCTCATGACCGCTTCTGCCAATAAAGCAATCGGTTCGTACCCAGGCCGGTCGCTTATCTGTGGCAAACGGCCCGTGCTCGAAGAACTGCGCGAGGAAGATGCGGGATCAACCTATCTGAACCTCGCCAGCCATTTCCGGTTCGCCAAGAACTGCCAGACCCCGAACACGCCAGCAGAACTTTCCTCTCTCGATGCGGCGCTTGATGAACTGCTCGCTGAGACGGTCGAGGGACGCTTCGAACGCTTCACCGCGCTGGCGAAGCGCCTCCGGCAAGGCCTGCGACAACTCGGCCTTGCGCTGCTTCTCCCTGAGGAGCATACCGCGCCATTCCTCACGACCGCCTCGCTCCCTGGCGGCCTCACGGGTCCGGAACTCCTCGCCGGTCTCAAGGAGGAAAGCCGGCATATCGTCTACGCAGGCAAGGGAGAGCTTGCGTCGTCTTTCTTCCAGGTAGCGAACATGGGTGCTTTAACGCCCCAGGATATTGATCGGTTTCTCCGATCACTTCGGCGAGTCATTTGTAACCGGAGAACCGATCACGCTGCCTGATACCCTCCGCCTACCACCTGGCCCGGCGCAGCGCCTCTCGCTGCCCCGGGCCATTCTCTTTTCCTATAAATAAATCTGCTTTAAATATTTGTCCGCCTGCTTCAAATCCTGAATACTGTTGATAGAAATCCAGAAGTTCGCTTTTTCGATAACCACGGGATGCTCCCGGGCCATGCGGACGATCGTCTGCGGCAGCCCGAATTCCTGCTCGCCGATGCGCGCCAACGGATAGTTAAAAATTCTTTTATCAAGGACATATAGTCCGCAGTTGATGAGCGTTCCCGCAGGGATTTTGGGACTTTCAATAATATCCTCCAACATCCCGTCTTCGATTTTCAAAATGCCGAACCGCTCAGGAGATTCCATCCGCTGCGCCAATAAGCACAAATCATGCCGCAAGCAATTTTCCATGTCGCGGCGGAGATACAAATTGTCACCCATTAAAACCAAAAATTTTTTATCGCTCAGGAAATCTTTAACCGTAAAAAGGGCGTGGCCGGTTCCCAGCTGTTCCGCTTGTTCCACGTACCGAATCGACCGGCCTGCCACATTTAACCCGATTTGTTTTTTGATGCTGTTTTTCAAATGGCCAACCACAATAATAACCTCGCGGATCGCCGGCGGCAGTTGAGCCAGCGTATGCTCGAGAATCGTTTGTTTGCCGACTTTAAGGAGAGCTTTAGGGACCTCCTCGTGCGAGCTAAGGCGAATCCCTTCTCCGGCGGCTAAAATAATGGCTTGCATAAATTATCCACAGCTTGGGAATTTCCATAATGATATACTAAATCGCGGTATGCAAAAACGGGTTCCACTTCACCCGGCAAACAGCCCCGATTAGATCGGGGCTGTTTTTTATACGGAACCGCATTCTCGGTTTTTTTATCCGCTTCAGAATTCGGGTTGAGAAGAATTTTTAATAATGTTCCTCGTAAAAACAACAGCAACCATAGTGAGTATGCTGACAAGCAGAGGGAACCACACCTGAGAAAACCAGGGGACGGGGATTAAAAAAAGGACATCGGGAGTCAATGGTGACGAGGGCCAGCGAATCGTTGCCCATAAGCCAACGTAATAGAAGATATCCCAGGTAGCGAAGACCCAAAGAAATATTGCCCAACGTTCCCGCAAAGATTTGGCGGCGACAAGAGCGATGCTAAGCAGCATGATCATGGTAGCTGCCTCCCTGAAAAGTTCTACCGTCCACAAACTCTTGGGCAATTCGCTCAAAATTTGAGCCTGTTGGTAACTATCGGCAGAAAGCCGAGCAACATCGGCAAGCGTTCCGTCATATCCAGGAAGAAGCCCTACCGCAGCGCGGAGATAAACCACGACCGATGCTTCAACGAATCCAAAGGCGATTCCGAACAAACCAGCGATAGCCAGCGTCCACTTCGAGATTACGGGGCCTTCCTTTCGCCATAAATAATACGCGACAAAAGGAATAAATATGAAAAGATTCACCCACCAAGGTTTCGCGAAAAATATAAACTCATTCATAAACTCTCTGATTAAAAACCTTATCCTGATCGAGCATACTCAGCAAGCCAGTAGAAATTAGTCCTCTTCTACTTTTCGCACGGTTGAACCGGATCGGCCAAAACCGAAAAATTGATCTTAGTGCTCTCGGCTGGAATCGAACCAGCATCACCTCCTTCGGAGGGAGATATCCTATCCATTGAACGACGAGAGCTAACCCACCAACTTCCCTATTTCATACACGATACCGAGCCCGAAAACAAGCAGTAAGATATAGAGGACGGCCGCTGGAAAGCGAGAGATGAGAGGGGCGGATGCCGGTACTTGTGAAGCCTGGCGCCACATAAGAAGAACGAAAATTCCTTCAAGACCGATAAAGACGCCGCCCGCCACGCTAATGAGCGGCACCAATTCTCGGAGTCCCAGAAGATAGAGTCCCAGGGGAACAGCGACTACGGCGGCGCCCGCAAAAAAATCGGGGAATTTAAAATCGTAAAAGAGGCTTTTCTTTACGTCCCGTCCGATAACGATATAAGTGCTCCAAATCGCGATGAGTCCCAAAACAGTAAGGAGCGAGACCACCCAGGAGGGCAACGCCTCCCGAACTCCGGTTATGGAATCCTCAGAAACCGAGGGGGAGATTGCCAAGATGCTCAGAATAAAAAGAAGATAGAGAGCAGCCGGCACCATACTCCCCAAGATTATGGCCGCTTTGGCGGCCTTCACTGGCTTACCATTGTTTCGAAAATAGCCCAGAAGCGCCGGCACCGCAGTCCGCCCCGCCAGAGAAAAAAGAATGGCACCGTACGGAAGAAAAATCAAAGAAGGATTCGCGAGCGGCGACATTACAACCCGAGATACGCCAGGAGCACCGTAGAAAAAAATTAAAAGAATGATCCCTATCATTCCCGCCATTATGATATTCTCCGATGCAACGAGGCGGTTAATATTAAAAAATATCGGAATGGAAGCCAGGAGCCAAAATCCCAGGGCAAGCATAAGGTCCGGCCCGGAGATAAAAACCTTCAAAAAACTCGAGGCCAACACCAGATAGATCATGAGCGAAAACAGAATGCCCACGATGGTCGCCACGACCGCTATCCCTTTGCCGATTTTTCCGAGATACAATTCCGCATAGCCGACGAACCGGTGATTCTCGGGCGTCCGAACAATCACGTCTGCATAGAGTAAGTGCATCAATGCCGAGACGACGGAAAAAAGAATGAGATACCCCACGCCCACCGCTAGCCCGGCGGCGGCCGTAACGTAGGGCAAGGCAAACATCCCCGCCCCCACAATGGTAGACGCAAGAAAACCGGCCGGAAGCAATAGATTCCTATACACAGACTAGACGCTGTAAACGCTATCTCCCGCCCGAACTTTTTCTCTCGTCTTCACTCCCACTGCCTGTCCTTTCTTTGCGGATTTTATATCCTTGTGATCATATTGCATGGACTTCAAATCCTGAGAGAAATCCGTTGTCGCTCCGCCAAAACGAATCTTAACGCCGATTTTAATCGGCTTTTTCCACTTAATAACGGCAACGCTAATATGACCGTAGAAATGCGTCACTTCGCCGATCGGCTTTTCCTTTTTCACCGGCTGGAGCTTGGGCGCGCTTGCCTTCTTTTTAGCTATAACCTTCTTTTTTGTTTTTGCTTTTTTCATACTTGTTATGCCTCAATCGGCTCCCGCAGATAATCCGCGTAATTTAGTTTGCGCTCGTGAGCAATGCAGGCGATTAATTTCTGAACCAGTTCCTTGGGATCATCCGAGTAGAAAATTTTGCCCTGCATCTCTTCCGCGCGATGGGATTTTTCGATAATCATTTTCAAAAGCTCATCCGTTTCCCAGCTGCCCTTAAGAATGCCAATCGGCTTTCGGTCTTCGAACGCAATCGTAAATTCATTGACCGTCCCAATGCGGCCGCATCCGACGATCACTGCGTCCGTGAGCCGTGTGAGAAGCAGATTGCGACCGGAATATCCCGCTCCCGTATAGAGAATCAAGTCGTGAAATTCCACCGGCAAACCATAAACCTTCACATGCTCCGCCTCGGTCGTAGCCGGGGAGACCCCCACCACAACGCCGCCCATCTCTTTGGCGCCCTTGGCTGCCCAAAACGGAAATCCTGTCGTCGCTCCGTCGATTAAAATAGCTTTTTGGCGAACAATCTCCCGCCCCACCTCGACTGCCGTATCAAAAGCATTGGGTCCGCACAGTCCAGTTTCGGCGGCTCCCGAAACGCAAATTTTATAACTCAACGCTTGATCCGTCATTTGGATTTATAATATCACAGATTCCCCGTATTTCGGAATATGCGCCTTAACCGCCAATTCGTCCCGGATTTTTACCGCCAACTGTTCGCCCTGATCGACTTCTCCGTGGATCAAAAAGATTTTCTTTAAAGATTGCCGCATCGGCGCAATCCAGGCCAGCAGTTTTTCCTGGTCGGCGTGCGCCGAATACCCGCTGATTGCCCGCTTACGGCACCGAACTTCCACCTCCTCCCCCAATACTGTCACGCGCCGTTCCCCTTCTAAAATTCTCCGCCCCAGCGTTCCCGCCGCCTGGTACCCGATAAAAAGAATAGTGCTATTGGGATCGGATAAATGCCGCCGCTCGTGGTGCAAGATGCGACCGCCATTCGACATGCCGGATCCTGCAATAATTACCTTGGGCGGCGCAACCTCATTAATTGCCTTTGATTGCTCGGTGGTTAAAGAAAAATGGAGGCCAGGGAAATCGAAAATGGCGTCGCCATTCCGCAAATGCGCTAAAGCCTCTTCATCCACGTAATGCGGGTCCGCAGAATATTTTTTATAGACCGCTGTTAGCTTGATCGCCAAGGGGCTATCGATATAAATCGGCAAGCGAGGAATGCGGCCTTCCTCCGCTAATTGATTCAACTCGAATAACAAATCCTGCGTCCGCTCCATCGCAAAAGCGGGAATCAGCAGCACGCCGCCCGATCGAACCGCATCCTCGATGGCGTCTTCCAATTGATCACGGCGCGACAAAAGATCTTCGTGAATCCGTCCTCCATAGGTGGATTCAACGAGCGCATAATCGACCCCGGTTATCGTTTCGGTATCTTTCACAATCGGCGTTTTCAAGTTGCCGATATCCCCGGAGAAAACCGTCCGCTTGCCGCCTTCGGTGATCACCACAAAGCTTGATCCCAAGATGTGGCCGGCGTCGTAGAACTCCGCCTCAAAAGGGCCGTGGGTTACCGGTTCGTGATATTTTCGCTTATGCCATAATCCCAAAACATTATTAACGTCATCAATCGTATAAAGCGGCGGCTCATTCCGGTCTGCCGCCTCTTTATTCAGAATATGCTCGGAGTCGAGCAGAAGCTGCTCCGCAAAGTCCTTGGTGGGAGCCGTCGAATAAATCGATCCCCGGAATCCCTGCCGATACAGCTGCGGTATCCGCCCGATGTGGTCAATGTGAGAATGCGTCACAAAAACCGCCTCAATTTCCTTGGGGTCGTAGGGAAACGGTTTGAAATTTCCGTCTTCCGCGTATCGCGATCCCTGATGCAAACCGCAGTCTATTAAGATCTTGGCCGATCCCGATTCTAAAAGAAAATTAGATCCGGTTACCTGCTCCGTGGCGCCGTAGAATGTTAATTTCATCGAGGAGCATTATACCATTTTAATTTCCAAACGGCTCAACAATTGACTGCGAATTAGCTTACAACCAAATCCGATTTTCCCAGCTCCTCTTCCACGGCCTGCCGATCATTCCACGGCACCTCTTTCCCGTTAATCGTGATCGATCGCTCCGCGCCCATGCCGGATATGAGAATGGCGTCGCCCGCCTTCGCCAGCGCCAGCGCTTTTCGAATAGCTTCTCGCCGGTCGGCGATGCGAAACAAATTATCACCCATTACGCGAGCCCCTGTTTTTTTTGCCCCCTCCAAAATTTCATCCATAATCGCCTCAGGATCTTCATCGTAAGGATCGTCCGTCGTTACGATTACGATATCTGCATAATGATCCGCAAGCTCCCCGAGGATGGGCCGCCGCCACTTATCCCGCCCGCCGCCGGTGCCTCCGATAATCGCAATCACCCGCTGAGGCTTAAACAGCCGCGTGGCTTCTAAGGCCTTTTCAAAGCTCGCTGTTTCATACGAATAATCCACAATGATGGTGATGGCCCGATTATTGGGGATTAATTCGAAGCGACCCGGCGGCGGCTTGGCAATCCGCACCGCATCCGCAATGTTCGCCACCGGAATCTTGAGCGCCAACCCCGCCGTGATCGCCGCAGCGGCATTCATTACGTTAAAACCACCCAACAGCGGCATTTCAAACCATTCGCCATTCATTTCAAATTTCGTTTCCGTTGGCGAGAGCTGGATATTAGAAATTTTGTACTGATGACCGACGACAGAGGATGAATCCGCTGCGCGCTCACCAAAGCCATATTTATTTTTAACCGGCGGAGCCAGGAAGTACGCCGCATTTTGATCATCAAGATTATAAACGCCGATCCCTTCCTTTTTCTTGGCCACTTGCTCAAAGAGTTTCACTTTGGCCGACCGGTAATTCGCGAATCCTCCGTGCCGTTCCAGATGTTCCGGCGTTACGTTGGTAAATACCGCCATATCGTAATCGACAAAACGCTGCCGATGCTGAAGAATGCCCTCAGACGAGGTTTCCACAACCGCGTGCGTGCAGCCTTCCCGGACCATTTCCCGCAATAAACGCTGCAACGCGAAGCGCCCCAGCATCGTCTGCTTGGTTTCATTCACCCATTCCCGGCCCGCAATTTTAAAACTCACGGTTGTGGCCAAACCGGCTTTGTATCCCGCCCGGGAAAGAATCTGCTCGATTAAATAGGACGTCGTTGTTTTCCCTTTAGTGCCGGTTACACCGATCACCGTCATTTTTTTCGACGGAAATCCGCAGGCAACCGCCGCTAGAAACGCGAGCGCAAAGTGATACGGTCCCTGAAGGCGACGGTAGAGCGCTCCGGGTATCATTTTTTTTATGAAAGACAACATTATTGATTGGAAAGGGTTTTGAGCGCGGCTTTGAGCTGATCTTCAAGCTTGGCAGCTTCCCGAGGAAGCGCCCGCAACGCCCCTCGAATATCCTGATCTTTATACCCTAATTTTCTTAAAATACCATGGAGCTCGTCGTGGTACTCGAGCGCCAAGGTCGCTTCTTTCGCTTCTTCTTTTTTCCATAAGTCGCGAAGTTCCAAAACGATTCGCTCGGCTTTTTTCCCGCCCACGCCGCTTATCTTCGTTAACATATCGCTCCGTCCGCTCCGAATTCCCATTTCTAATTCCGCCACGGTGGCTCCCCCTAAGATTTTTATTGCCGCTTTAGGCCCCACGCCGTTTACAGAAGTAAGAGCCTGGAACACATCGCGTTCCTTGGCATCCAGAAATCCATAAATCTCAATCGAGTCGCGGGTTAAATGAGGGATGGCATAAAACCGGATTTCGTCATCTAATTTTGGCAATTGACCGGCCGTTGTTTTCGAGACGAGAACCAAAAAACCGATGCCATTTACATCCACGATGGCGCGATCGGCGGATTTGGCGATGAGCCGACCGGAAAGAGACGCGATCATAAATACAGTATCTCGTATCGGATAGCGCGTATCAAGCCGAAGATTGACCGTTAAGGATCTTGCGTGGTATTAACTTATTCAGTCCTTCCTGTTCGTACGTCCGACCCAGCGCTACAGCGCAAGGAGATTGCCATGACCATCACACTGATCCTCGTCGTTGCCTTCATCGTCCTGACCTTCGTGATCAAAATCCATCTCACGCCTCGCCTTCACTTCCCCCGATGGAGCAATCCCATTCCTCGGAGCAAGACTGAGGCTGAGGGCATCCTGGCCACGCAATACTGCGAGGTTAGGGGATGCAGGGAGATTCGAGAGCGCCTGTATCACCCCGATGAATTCGAAACCATGATGATCGATTGATCAGGGGCACCGCGCAGCCTGGGCTCGACGGCTCCCGCAGAGATATTCGCCCAGTGGCGAGTATCCTGCGGGGCCGCGGAAATTCTTAATATAATTGACAACCCCTACCGTTTCCTTTACTCTGGTTTAGAAATTAGATATTAGAAATTTATAGAATTATGCCTATTACCAAATCTGCGGAACGAGCTCTGCGAAAAAGCACCCGGCGGCGGGCGGTAAATAGCGAGCGAAAAATCAACCTTAAAGATACCGTCAAAAAATTCAAAAAACTGGCGACGACGAATCCGGCAGAAGCCAAGCAATTCCTATCCCAGGTTTATAAACGGCTTGATAAATCAGCCAAAGTAAATATCATCAGAAAAAATACCGCCTCGCGCCTGAAATCAAAAATGACAAAATTGCTCAAATAACAAAAAACCGCCCAGCAGGCGGTTTTTTGTTTAGAGATTTTTCGCAAATTCCTCCAAATCATCAGGGCGTCCGCGTTTTTCATCCCGTCGCCGTTCGGCCTCTCCGCCGCCATTCTGCATAGCTTTCAAAGATAAACCGATTCGTCCGTCCTCGGAGCGGACTACCTTAGCTCTCACGTGGTCACCCAGGCGAACGACATCTTCCACTTTTTGCACAAACCCTTGCTTTAATTCGGAAACGTGGATCATGCCGTCGCGGCCGCCGCCCAAGTCAACAATCGCCCCGAAATCCAAAATTTTTATAATCGGGCCTTCCACAATCTCCCCAACTTTATATTCTTTCGTAATCGCCTCGATCTGGGCAATCGCCGCTTTCGCTTTTTCGGGATCGTTCGCAGAAACGCACACCTGCCCCGTCTGCTCCACATCAATGCTTATCACGCCGGTCGCCGCAATAATGCCGTTTATCACCTTTCCTCCCGGTCCGATAATTTCACCGATTTGGTCGGGACGAATCGTCGTCATAAGGATGATCGGCGCATAGGGCGATAGTTCCTTCCGTGGTTCCGCGATGACGCCTTCAATGAAGTTAAGGATATGGAGCCGGGCTTTTTTCGCATCCTCAAAAACTCTCCGCAGGATTTCCAAGGTAACGCCTTCGATTTTCACATCCATTTGTATCGCCGCGATGCCGTCTTTTGTCCCCGCCACCTTGCAATCCATATCGCCATGATGATCTTCGGGTCCTTGGATGTCCGTGAGCACTTTATAATTCCCATCGGCGCCGGTCATCAGTCCCATGGCAATTCCCGCCACGTGCTTTTTAATCGGAACACCGGCATCCATCAGTGCCAGCGAAGACGCGCACACCGTAGCCATCGACGACGATCCGTTCGATGACAGGATTTCGGAAACGATTCGAATTGTGTAAGGAAATTCTGACTGCGCGGGAATGAGCCACCGCACGGCTTTCTCCGCCAGGGCGCCATGGCCCACTTCGCGGCGACCCGGGCCGCCCAACCGGCCAATTTCACCGGTAGAGTACGGCGGGAAATTATAATGGAGCATAAACCGCCGCTTGCCGGAAGCCTCCATCGTTTCAATAAGCTGTTCGGATCCCGGCGGCGCCAGGGTTACTACCGCCAACGCCTGCGTGTTCCCCCGCATAAAGAGAGCGGATCCATGGAGCCGGCGGAAAAGGCTGATTTCCGCATGGAGATCGCGAACCTCATCGAGCTTCCGGCCGTCTGGTCGCTTGTCATTTTTGAGAATATTTTCATGCACCACGACGTCCGTTTCTTCATCGATGACACGGTCTATTTTTGCCAAATGCGCCGGCGTAGCCCCTTCGGCAACCAGATATTCCCGAAGCTCTTCTTTGAGCTTACCCATCCGAGACTGCATTTCCATTTTCTCGGCATAAAGGGCGGCTTCCAATTTCCCCTTCAAAAATTCCTTCGCCTTGAGCTTGATCGACAAAAATTCATCGTCTTGGCCGGGAACCACCTCGAGTTTTTCTTTTCCGATATACTTCACCACTCCTTCTTCAAAGGCGATGAGGGATGTGATTTCCGCCTGCGCTCGCTCGAACGATTCGAGCACATCCTCTTCTTTCGCTTCCTTGCCGGCTAATTCAATCATATTGATCTTATCCTTCGTGCCGGAGACAAACCCTTCAAAGACGATATCAGCATTATCCTTAAGCTCGCTCAATCCGGGATTGATCATGGTGCGGCCATCCTTAAGCCGCGCAACTTTCACGCCCGCAACCGGCCCATTCCAGGGAATCGGCGAGATAGCCAGCGCCGCAGAAGCTGAGAGGAGTCCGATAAAATCCGGATCGCTTTCCTCGTCATACGAGAGAACGGTAATTACGATTTGCACGTCGCGGCGCAAAGCATGATTAAAGAGCGGCCGGAGCGTTCGATCGATTAGCCGGCCGGAAAGAATCGCTTCCTCCGAGGGCCGCCCTTCGCGCCGGATAAACCGGCTGCCGATAATTTTTCCCGCGGCATAAAATTTTTCTTCATAATCAATAATGAGAGGGAAGTAATCAATGTTCCGGTCTTCCTTTCCCATGGTGACGGTGACCAAAACCGACGTGTCGCCGAACGACCCCAAAACTGCCGAGGTTGCCTGTTCGGCGATGCGGGAGACTTCGAGACGAAGCTCCTTGCCGCCGACAGTTGTTTTAAATTCTTGTTTTTTTAAATCCATATGCTTTATCTTTTAATCATTACTTTCGGAAATTCTTCCAAATTAATAAACGTTTCCGCTGCTTCTTTGAGACGCCCGGAGGCGCTTCGGCCAAAAGCGGCCACCTCCACCACCCGACCCAGTCCCCATTTCAAATATTCCACCAGCGGCACAAAGTCGCCGTCTCCAGTCACTAAGATAACGGCGTCTAAAAAGCTCGCCATGCGGATGGCGTCGACCGCCATCCCCACGTCCCAGTCGGCTTTTTTCATTCCGCCGGGAAAGATCTGGAGATCTTTCATCCGCAGTTCCACGCCCGCCTTAGTCAGGGCCTCAAAAAAAGCCGCTTCTCCCATGGCGGTATCGCTCTTTACCACATAGCCGATCGTCCGAATCAATTGCCGGCCGGCGACAAGTTCGCGGATCAGCTCGCGGTAATTCACCCGGCCGCCGTAAAGGTGCTTCGCCGAATGGTATAGATTCTGGATATCGATAAAAATACCGACGCGCTGGAATTTCGATCGAGCGGCAGCGGGAATATGAGGACTCATTTGCATTATTATAGAAGAAAGCGGGATTACTTCTTAAGCCCTAACTTTTTTATCAGGCTTGCGTGTCGCTTGGGATCCTTTTTCGAAAGATAATCGAGGAGGCGCTTGCGCTTTCCTACCATCTTTAAAAGACCGCGCCGAGAGTGATGATCTTTCCGGTGGGTTTTGAGGTGATCCGTCAATTCCGCGATCCGCTTGGTCAACAATGCCACCTGCACGTCGGCCGAACCCGTGTCGGTCTTATGCCGTTGGTGGTCGCCGATGACTGTCGTCTTTTTCCGTTTTGTAAGCATTTCTAGAATATTGAATGTTTTAGCGCACGCTTCATTTAAAAGCTTTATTACTGAAAAGTCAAATTTGTGGCGGAGTCCGGCCTACCTGTAATGCTGTGCGTAGCGTTGCAGGCGGGGCCGGACTCTCGCGGACGATTATCTCTGCGCCGATGTCCCGCGGCGAATCGCCATGCCTCTACCGCAGACCAAAACCACTCCCAGGGCGACCATCCCCATGGCCGTCGCTTCGAAAAACGGCAGCCACACAGTCTCCACCACCACCGGGGTGAAAACGTTCAGGACTGCGGCGGCGAAGGCGGCCACGATCGGCTTGTCAAACCGCCGGGCCTGATCCAAATCCACCCGGGAGACGAGGCCGATCACGACGAGATCCACAACGATCGAGACCGCGAAAGCCAGGGTCACCATGTTATCCCTCCCTGTTCGAGTTACTGCGCCGTCGCGCGAGGTTGCAGATCCGATAGATGAGTCCAGTCATGCCGAGAACCCATCCAATCAACGCAAACCCCGTAACGACGAGATGGGACAGCCTCCATTCGAAGCCGTGTGGCCCGAGGACAATCCTCGTGCCCGCCAGCCCCAGCAAAAACATGACGAGGCCAAGCCGGTAGACCGTGGTCGAATTCGGCGTCGCGAGCTTAAAAGACTTCATCACCCTCCTCAAAGTGCGCTACGACTTTTATACTGCGTAGTTTTCTATATAAAACATAAATTCGCTGACTAGTCAATAATGCAAGACTCGTTTCTTTACCTCGTTACAATTGACAGTCTCTTCGGCCTTCTATATTATAGAAACTCGTAACCCTGACTATGGCGTCTATTGCCACTAAAAAAACTGTTTCTCCGCTCGCGCAAATCATCAAAGCGCAGACGGATCTCATCTCTTTCCTTAAGGAAGGAGATCTTATCGAAGCTAAACTTATCGAATTCGCGCCACGATGCGCCTATTTTGATTTGGGGCGCTACGGCACCGGCGTCGTTTATGGATTGGAATTAATGGGAAGCCGCAGTTTGCTGAAAGAACTCGCTCCCGGCAGCGCGATTCCCGCCAAGGTGATCGACGTCGAGAATGATGACGGCATGATTGAGCTGTCGCTCTCGGGCGCCCACAAGCAGAAAAATTGGCAGGAGATTAAGGAGCTTAAAGAATCCGGCGAAATTGTTCCCCTCACCATTTCAGGCGCCAATAGCGGCGGCCTTATCGTTGAGATAAAAACTATCAAAGGCTTCCTGCCGGTCTCCCAATTGGCCACCAGCCATTACCCCCGCGTCGTGGGCGCCGATCGAGCCAAAATCTTGGAAGAGTTAAAGAAGCTTGTCGGCCAGGAATTAAAGCTTAAGATCATCGACTTTAATCCGCGGACGAATAAGCTAATCCTCTCGGAGCGGGAGGCGGTGGAAGAAAACGTCAAAGAACTTCTCGATAAATACGCCGTGGGCGACGTGATCGACGGTATTGTTTCTGGCGTCGCTGATTTTGGCGCCTTTATCCGCTTTGCTGACAATCCCTCAATCGAAGGGCTGATTCATATTTCGGAACTCGACCACCGGCTCATCGATCATCCTAAAGAAATCGTCCAGATCGACGATATGATCAAGGCGAAAATCGTGGAATTCAAAGGCAACCAAGTGTACCTCTCTCTTAAAGCCCTCAAAGAGAATCCCTGGGATTCGGCTTTGGAGAATTTCAAAGAAGGCGAGTCGGTTACCGGTTCGGTCTATAAAATAACGCCGTTCGGCGCCTATATTAACCTTCCGCATAACCTTCAGGGGTTGGTCCACGTCTCAGAATTTGGCGGCAGCGACGAGATGAGGGCGGCTCTTGAAACCAAAAAGGAACACGATTTTGTGCTCGCCGCCGTCCGCCCCGAGGAAAAACGGATCCTTCTCAAGCTCAAAAAATAACGGTTCGACAACAAAGGCGACAAGCCCTACCCGAGGAGCGGTCAGCGGACTTTGCATTATTCTTTTTTAATTATTAATCTTAAATATCTATGAAATCTCTTTCCAAAAATATTGTCTGGGCGCTAACCACTCTTATTATCGCGGCACTAGTCTTCTCGATGTTCTTTTCCCTGGGGCAGCAAACCCCGGCTATGGGACTTGATCAACTATCCCAAAAAATCAACGCCGGGCAAGTTGGGAAAGTAATCGTAACGGATGATACGCTCGGAATTGAACTGCGGGACGGCAGCAAATTCACGTCCCGCAAAGAGGCCGAAGCCGGACTCACTGAAACGCTCAAGAATTACGGCGTTGATCCGATTGCCCTCCAGGCCGTAAATATCGAAATCAAAGACCAGGGCGGCTGGCGATATTGGTCGGAAATTTTAATCCCGTCGCTTCTCCCGCTGCTTATCATCGGCGTCTTTTTCTGGCTGATGTTCCGGCAAGCCCGGACTGGCATGAGTCAGGCCTTCACCTTCGGCAAAGCCAATATTAAGCTCTTCACCCAATTTAAAGATCGCATCACTTTCAAAGACGTGGCGGGTCTCCGGGAAGCTAAGGAGGAATTAGTGGAGGTTGTCGATTTTCTCAAAAATCCTAAAAAATATCTCGACATCGGCGCCAGAATTCCCCGCGGCGTCCTTCTCTTGGGAAGCCCGGGCACCGGCAAGACTCTTATTGCGCGGGCGGTAGCCGGCGAATCGAATGTTCCATTCTTCCATATTTCCGGATCTGAATTTGTCGAAATGTTTGTGGGCGTCGGCTCGGCCCGCGTCCGAGACCTTTTTATGACCTCCAAGAAAGCCGCTCCCTGCATTGTTTTTATCGATGAGATCGACGCTATCGGCCGCGAACGCGGCGCGGGAATCGGCGGCGGCCACGACGAACGAGAACAAACACTGAATCAAATCCTGGTTGAAATGGACGGCTTTGACCGCGATACAAAAGTGATCGTCATCGCGGCCACCAACCGGCCGGACATTTTGGATCCCGCTCTGCTGCGGCCCGGCCGCTTTGATCGGCGGATCATTCTTGATATGCCCGATATCAATGACCGCGAGGAAATCTTAAAGATTCATGCCCGAGGGAAAAACATGGTGGGCGACGTCAATCTTCGACGCGTCGCTGAGCGAACCCCGGGATTCTCCGGCGCCGATTTGGCCAATCTTTTAAACGAAGCCGCGCTGTTTGCCGCCCGAAAAAACAAACGAGAGATTACCCAACAGGATATTTTCGACTCCATTGAAAAAGTTATGCTAGGGCCCGAACGCCGCAGCCGCATTCTCTCACCCAAAGAGAAAGAAGTAACCGCCTACCACGAAGCCGGCCATGCCTTGGTTGCCGCGAGCATCAAAGATGCGGATCCGGTGCATAAAGTTTCGATCGTCGCTCGCGGACGAGCCGGCGGCTACACTCTTAAGCTTCCCGAAGAAGAAAGCCATCTCCGGACCAAACGGCAATTCTTAGCCGATTTGGCGGTGATGTTGGGAGGTTACATTTCCGAACAATCAACCTTTGGCGATGTTTCGACCGGCGCTTCTAATGATCTTCAGAATGCCTCCGAGCTTGCCCGCCGGCTGGTAACTCGTTTCGGGATGAGCGAAAAATTAGGACCGATTACGTACGGCAAAACCGAGGAGCTGGTTTTTTTGGGGCGCGAGATAGCGACGGAGAAAAATTATTCCGAAAAAATCGCGGCGACGATTGACGACGAGGTTCGGAGCTTCATCGATTACGCCATTCTCCTTGCCCGCAAAATCATCACAACCCGAAAGAGCACCCTCAAGGCTATTGCGCAAAAACTCATTGAAAAAGAGACTCTCGAACGGGAAGAGTTTGATGCCTTGATTAAAGGCTTTAAGCTCAAGCCGGTTAGCGTAACGATTTAAACAAAAAACCGCCCCAGGCGGTTTTTTGTTTTTGGTCGGCGCGGAGGGATTCGAACCCCCAACCGATCGCGTATAAGGCGACTGCTCTACCATTGAGCTACGCGCCGTCGTTTTTTATAATCAACAGCTTGACTCCGGAGATTATCGCATTGCTCGTTCGGAATTCCAAGCCTCAGCAAGAAATCCGATTCCGGCAATCTTATCCTTTAAAGAAATTCGGCGGAGCATCCCGTGAAGGATGCCCCGCCGTAAAACCTGTAATACCGCTAGCGCCGGATGATCGGCCCCGGCAGCCCCTCGGCCAGGTGCCACTCGCCCACTCGGAGCTGCAGGGTCGGCCCCGCGACCCGAATCCCCGCTTTCTGGGCGACGGCGTCGCTACTCACGTAACAGCTTCCGTCGCCGCCTTTCGGAGACGCTCGAAAGGTCAGGTCAACCAGCTTCTGAGCGATCTCCGGATCGCCCACTCCCGCGGGCGGTGCAGCAATCACGACCTTGGGCATAAACACCTCCTTGCTGAATTCGTCGGACACCGCCCGACGCGTACTGAGTGGTTTATGACATAGATCAATAGAAAGATCAAGCTTCCTTTGTCTTGAAAAAACGCTTTTTTTCTCGTATTCTTTTCTCGCGTAATCGCGTGCTTAGCTCAGTGGTAGAGCGACTCGTTTACACCGAGTAGGTCCGGGGTTCGATCCCTCGAGCGCGCACCGAAAGACCGCGTAACTTTTCCCCACCTCACCGTCATAAAACCATTATGGCAGTGAGTGTTTCGACGGCAAAAAATCCATCCTTTGGACTTATCACCCGAGATGCCGCTTTCGAAAAGCTTCTCGCCCAGCACCAAGACGCCCTGGTGCATTACATCTCTCGATATGCCACTGAACGCGAGGATGTCCTGGATCTCGCCCAGGAAGTCTTCCTCCGCGCCTACGAAGCTCGCGATACGATTTTAGGAAGCAATGCGAAGGGGTGGCTCTATCGGATTGCCACGCACGTCATCTTTGATTTTCTTCAGCGGCAAGATCGACGCAAAGAGATCTCCTTTGGAGAACGTCATTACGCGCTCATCGATGAAACGAGGATTATTCCCCCTTCTGCCGATGCGGTAAGCGCGCTGGGGGAAAAAATCGAAACCGAATCCGTGGTTATGCGAACGGTTCGCCGCCTCAAGCCCATCTATCAATCGGTTCTTATCCTCTTCTACTACGACGGCTTCTCGACCAAAGAGATCTCCCGACTCTATGCGCTTCCTCTCCGCACCGTCAAAGCGTACCTCCGCAAAGCTCGCAAATCACTAAAAACACTTCTTATCGAAAACGGATTCCGACAGAAAGACGATGACGAACAAGAGCTATCGCTAACATAAAAATCCCGCCGTCGGCGGGATTCGGCGGGATTTTTATGTCTTTCCAATTTTACCGAGCGATCGTTACCTGAATCACCCGCTCCGCAATCAACCCTCCGCCATTATTTTTGGCGACAAAATTAATAGCGTAAGGACCGGCGCCTTTCCAACTCCATCCGCTAACATCGACTATCGCTTCTTTATGGGGGTAATCGACGTCGCTGTTATACATTCCATTCAATACGTCGCCGTCTACTTGCCAGAACATTTGATACTGCGAGATGTCGGCGTTCGTCGCTATCGCTTTAAAGGGCTGTGTTCCGGAGATCGTGCTGTTCTGGGTTGGCCACCAGGTATCAATCATGGACGCCGACGTGAGAGGCGGGGGCGAAGAACCGCCCACGGAAATTGTTGCCGCGGTATCATTCCAAAAAAGAACCCGGGACCAACCACTCGCGAAGACGCCGACTTTCACCGTATAATTGCCACCCGCCGAAGGCGTAAAGCTCGCTGAATAGTTTTTCGAGGCACCGCTCCCCAGGGTTTCGTTTTCGTAAAATCGCTGAAAGACTTTGCTGCCGCTCGAATCATAAATCTCGATATCGACAACAACGCCCGATGCGGCCTCGCCGCTATTCCTTACCGCTGCGTTAATTCCTGTCGCTTGATTTACCGATGGATTACTCGGATTAACGCTTGTGCTATCGGAGAAAGAAGGGGTTCCACTCGGCGGGGGCGGCGTTCCTCCGGACGGCACACTCCCAAACCATTGCGTCATCACCTGCTCTGCTTGCTTATGCTGCGGCGTGTAACCCGTATCCCCCGCTCCTCCGGCATTGGGATCGCTCGACCAATCCCACAAATAAACGCCGATGAATTCCGGTATTCCGTTCCAGAAAGAAAAGAGCGCCTCATAATCATTTGCTTGTTCAATTTGATCATTGGGGCCGCCATACGACGGATTCCAGGGTTGCGTATGAGCGCCGGTTACGTTTTTATATCCCACTTCGGTGAAAATAATCGGCTTCCCCCACCGGGATTGCAGCGGCCTTATATCGTTTTGATAAATCGAGCTCCAGGCTTGCTTTAGGGAATTTACGGACCCGTCGGTGTGCAATTCAAAATAAGCGGAGATACCAACCGCATCGAGCGACGACCAAAATGTAATGTGATTCTTTTCATCGGCAAAAGAACCGGATCCCCAATTAGCGCTATAGATCAAAAACCCTCCGTATCGCGACCGCACGGCGGCGATGATCGCCTGCCACCGGGCGCCGTTATCGCCATGAACCAGATCAGAAGCCATGCTCACTAGTTCGGTCCCCACCACCATCCCATAAGCGTTATGAGCCTTGGCAATGTCCGCGAGCTGCGTCAATCGACCCGTATAATTTCGATACCATCCCTCCCGATCGCCCGGGTCGATGTTCGCCCGCCAAACCCCATCGTAGCTATCGAGGTGCGGTTTTAAAATGACCCGCATACCCTGCGAGTGAATATATTGGATGGCAGAAATAAGCGAAGCATCTGTCGGCGTGTTCCATCCACTGTGAATATCCGTCGACCAACGATTCGATTGGTACCACGGGATAATGAGAATCACCGTATTAGCATTCGTCCGCTTCAGATTGGCGACGGAATCCTTAAAGGATTGACTGGCAAAATCCTCGCTCCATCGAGGCGATATTGAAGCTCCTTTTTGCCACTCGCTAATCCCGGCCTGAGCTATAGGGAACGGGACCTGCCCTACCAATAAAACTGTCGCAAAAGATATAGAAGCGAACTTCCATAAAAATTTTTTATACATTTATATAAGATCGATTTAATTTTGAGGACGGCAACATTAACCTTTTATTTCCTTTTGTTTCTTTTCCTGTCGCACAATATTGGTAACCCTTTCTGCCTTGTGAAACATTTGACAAAAAAGTGACAAACATCTGAAATAATTGATTTCGAAATATGTTGATTTTATTGCTATTTTTTCAATGACGTATTTTTGATGTTTACCGTGAAACACTTTGTAACAAATTTTGAGTGTTCGTTGCACTGTTTGCCGGCAAACATTCTCCTTAACCCATAAAACTTGATTTAATAGAAATAAAGAAAACTGATAAAATCATATTAATGAAGTATATTGGCTAATTTTCTGATGTTTGCCGATAAACATCGGAGTAAACTGTTTGATATGTTTCACGGTAAACACTTCATCATTTGGTAAACAATGTTTATCGGCAAACATTGTTTAACTCAAGGATCTAATGTTTACCGGCAAACACTCATGATTTTGTCCTGAACCAACAAACAATCCCTCGATGTTTGTCGGCAAACATATCATTATCTATAATTCAAAAATGACCCGACTTGGACCACTCGGTGAATCTATTGCCTGTGAATATCTTCGAAACAACGGCTTCCGAATTCTCGAACGGAACTTTCGCCGCTACTGGGGAGAACTTGACATTGTCGCACAATATAAAAACGGCCTTCTAGCCTTTGTCGAAGTTAAGACAATAAATCCGTCAAATAGTCAAGGTGTTTCTGCAGAAGATGAGCTGACGCCGGCTAAACTAAAAAAACTTCAACGCACCGCCCAACTCTATGTCGGCGAGCATCCGGAACTAATCCACGATGATGGGGGATGGCGAATCGACCTCCTTTGCCTTACCACCAAAAAATCCGATCCGCAGCGCTTGTCTGACTTCGACATTAAGCACTACGAAAATATTTAGACAGCCGCGTTTCTGTAGTTAAACCGTCATGCGAACAAACCGCTCGCTGGATTTTTTCCCGTGGCGGAAATGGAGCGTAAAAGAATCCGGGGGCAGCAGCTTTGCTATTTTTTCCGCCCATTCGATCACTAGAATATTTTTTTTATCGCGGAGAATCTTTTTTATCCCCAATTTTAAAAAATCTTTTTTCTCAGCGCGATAGCAATCAATGTGCCAGGCATTCGTAAAACCGCCAACCGACTGGCGACCTCCAACGGAAAGGGGAAACCGTTGCATTAAAATAAAAGTCGGGCTTGTAATTTTTTCCTGCACGCCCAGCGCTCGGAGGAATCCCTGCGCAAAAATTGTTTTCCCGGAACCCAAATTTCCCGAGAGGGCGAGAACCAACGCCGTTTTTAACTTCAGCGATTCGCTTTTTTTAATTTCTTCCGCCAATGAAGCGGCAAACTCCTGCATTTGCTTAGCCGACAAAAACCGGAATTCTTCATTCTTTTTCCTCATGGTAGATATTCTTTACCAGAATATCGAAAATAGCAAAAAATAAATTGACTCCCGCGCTTCCGCGTGCTAAATACTTAGCCAGCACCACACATCCGTCCGATGAAGGAGGTGAGTTGTATGGCGAAAGTGGCAATTGTCACTTCCAGCCCGAGCCAGGCGGCAATAATCGAACGGCAACTTCGGGATGTCGTCAGTCAGGAACTGAACCGCGATCTCTACTTCTGCCGCTTCGAACCAGCGGGGGAGGAGAAGGCGATGGCGTGGCTCGATCGTCAAGGACTCGCCATCTTCGGCGATGGAACAAGCTTCGCGGAGGCCAACGCGCTGGCCAAGGACTTCCGAAGCCCGCGCCTCCGGATCATGTTCATTGCCGCGAGTCAGCTCGAGCTCACCAGACATCCGCTCGTACTTCCAAGCGTGGCGGTGACCGGCGAGATCCTCTTCCATGCCCTTCACCCGGCACTCCTGCCGGCCCATGCGGCGGAATAAGGTTTCCGGCGGCGCGGCCCTCTACCAGCCGCGCCGCCACCCCACCCTTGTTTAAATTTTCCTTGAGAGATGCTCAATAGCCGCCTCGGTGGCGATCCGTCCTTGCGCGGTGCGCTCCAGAAATCCAATTTTTAATAAATAGGGTTCGTACATATCTTCGATAGCCCGGCGATCGTCGCCCAAGGCAGCGGCTAAAGCCTGAATTCCTACGGGCCGGTTCCGGAATTTTTCGATAATGACCGTCAGCAACCGACGATCGGCCGCTTCCAGCCCCCGATCGTCCACCTCTAAAAGATCCAGAGCTTCTCTTACTGTTTTTTCATCAATCGTCTCGCGATTCTTCACCGCCGCCACATCCCGGCTGCGTTTTAACAAACGATTGGCGATTCGCGGCGTAAATCGCGATGCCTTGGCGAGCGCCTGAATGGCGCCTTCTTCGATTTTTGCCTTAAGGATAGACGCGGATCGTCGGACGATGGACTCGACATCCTCCAGGGAATAAAAATCGAGATGGAATATCGCCCCAAAACGCGAGCGCAGGGGAGCCGACAAAAGATTGGGCCTCGTCGTGGCCGCGATTAGGGTAAACGGCGGCAGGTCCATAGTCATGGTTTCGCCGCCCAGGCCGCGGCCGACGGTAATATGCATTTTTCGAGATTCGAGAGCCGGATATAAAAATTCTTCCACAGTTCGATTGATGCGGTGCGCCTCATCGACAAATAAAACATCTCCCTCTTCGAGTCCGGAGAGAACCGCGGCGATATCGCCGGAACGTTCGAGTGTTGTGCCCGACGTTACTTTAAAGCGTCCCTGCATTTCGCGGGCAACCAAATGCGCGAGCGTTGTTTTCCCCAGACCGGTTTGGCCGTAAAACAGCAAGTGGTCGACGGCTTCTTTGCGACGCCGCGCCGCTTCCAAAATAATTTCTAAATTTTGCTTTATTTTTTCCTGTCCGATGTAGTCGTCAAAGGTAACGGGCCGTAAAAGCGTATCGATAAGTTGGTCGTCGTGATTAGGCATGGATCATAAAACGCGCATGAGGCTTCCCGGGCAGGGTCTTGACAAATCAAATTCGTTATGCTAGACTCCATTTACCAGACTAGATTGATTTCCTTGTTGGTTTTCTATCTAATCCTGTGGGCATTACGGGAATTTCTTTTAGTATGTCGGATGACTTGGTATTACTGGGTCTCTCCTCGAAGAAATTCTTAAATTTCCTTGCTAAGGATCTCAAAAGCCCACAGAACTAGGTAGACAACTTGCGGTACCTCTGCTCCCAGCGGGGGATTTTTCTTTTTAAAGTGCTCCCCAATCGATCGGTCCAGTCACGGACTCCACCTCCTCGATCGTCGTTATTCCTTCTACCACTTTAATGATCCCGTCTTGTTGCATGGTCACCATGCCTTGCTCTCGAGCAAACCGCTGCAATTCCGCTTCGGCAACCTCTTTGCGGATTAATTCTTCCGCCTTGGCTTCGATGGATAACAATTCGTAAATAGCGATTCGTCCTTTGTAGCCCAAGCCGTTGCAAACGGAGCATCCTTTTGCGTTATATCCCTTTCTTGCTTGGAGCCTATCGCGATTCACTCGGCTTGGCAAGCTAGTTATCAACTTTTTTATTTTTTCTTCAACCTCCTGCGGAGTCGGCGTCTCCACTTTGCACGTTTCGCATAACCGCCGCACCAATCGCTGGGCGATAATCAAATTGACCGCCGGTCCGATCGAAGCGGGGCGGACGCCCAAATCCACCAAACGGGGGATGGCGCCGGCGGCTTCATTCGCGTGCACCGTCGAGAATACCAGATGCCCTGTTAGAGCCGCCTGAATGGCGATTTCCGAGGTTTCTTTATCCCGAATTTCTCCCACCAAGATAACATCGGGATCCTGCCGCATCAAAGAACGCAGTCCCGAGGCAAACGTATAACCGCCTTCTTCGTCCACCTGCGTTTGCTCAATGCCCTCGATGCGATATTCGATCGGGTCCTCAATGGTGATGATTTTAATTTCCGGCGTCTTTTTTCGCTTCAAGAATGCGTAGAGCGTCGTCGTTTTCCCCGACCCCGTGGGTCCGGTGTTTAAAATCATCCCGTTCGGTTTTTTTAACTCTTCTTCGATAATGCGCAGGTCATCATCGCGGAGCCCCAATTCCGCCAAAGAAATATTAATGGCATCGGGGTCTAAAATACGCATCACCGCCACCTCGCCGAATTCAGCCGGCGCGATAGCCACCCGGATTTCGATTTCTTTTCCCGGCAAATGGACCGCAAACCGCCCGTCCTGCGGCTCATCGTGCACGTTGAGCTTTAACTCCGATAACAATTTAATCCGCGACAGTAAAAAAAGATAAACTTTCTTTTTCAAATCCGTAAAAACATCGTGCAGCAACCCGTCGATGCGAAGCCGCAGGCGAACATTTTTTTCACTCGCCTCCAGGTGAATATCCGACGCCCGCAGCGCCAACGCTCCCGCCAAAAGAATTTCCAAAATTTCGCTGGTATAAATATCTGTTCGATTCACTTCGCCCAACGCCTTTTTCATCTCGTCGAGCGACGTTATCTGCGCCCGCAGTTTTAGTAATTTCTCATTCGAGATGTCGATACCTCCCGTGATTTTCTCCACCTTTTCCGGAACGAATTTATAAAAATTCCACACGTGCTCCAGGCTGCTCAGGGAAACGACGCAGAGCGCCGCCTTCCAGTTTTGCGTTTCCAGATTTTCGATAATCGCCGCGATCTTCGGCGAGTCGGGCCGGACGACAACCAAAACCACTTCCCGCGTTTTCTCTTTAAGTTCGATGGTCGCGGCCTGGGCATCGCGCGACTCCGCTTCGGGAATCAAAGCGAGCGCCTCGATATTAATCGGCGTCGTTTTAAGGTCGGCGTAGGGGAGGTGAGCCTTATCCGCGCGGCGGCGCGCATCACGCTCTTCCGCTTCGCGATGCATGCGGTTTAAGTGATCATTAATCGACGGAGCTAGAGCCATTATTTTCAGTGTAAAAGCTAAAAAATTAAAGCACAATGGGTAAAGAGAGGGTTTCTCTTTCCCCTGGAAGATATATTGACAAATTTGTATTTTTATGTATTATTATAGCACTCATTTCCGCCGGTTTTTCCGGCGATGAGCGCTCTTCGACAACTCGGAATGGACAGGAGATTCTCATGACTTTTGTGATTGCCATTATGGCGCTCGCCGGGCCGCCCCTTATCTTCTTCCTGCTCTGGCTCTGCTGGAGCGAGAAACTGGTACGGGCATTCCGCTGGGCTGCAACGATGGCTGCCATCGGCCTTCTGGCCGTCGGCATGGCCCAAACCCTGCTCGGACCGCTCGGTGGACTTCTCCCTTAACCCTAGACATCCCCTTCGGGGGATAAAGAAAAGGATCGTCATGATCAAGATTCTCGTTCTCGTTCTCGCTGCGGTCGTTGCCGGTTGCACCACGATGGCTCCGCAGACCGTGACCCCGGGCATCCCGGGCATCGTCACGGTTCCCAAGGGCGTCGCCGCTCCGGAACTCGTATTCCGGGATGCGGCGACGAAACAGATCGTGAGCGCGTGGTCGCCGAGTAGCGCCGTTCGCCTCAAGATCGAGGCGGACGGCTCCTCGGTGTTCATCCACGAACTGCCGCGCGGCACAATGCTCGTTGAAGTTGCCAACGCCGCGCCAACACCGCGACGGTGGGAATACGGCCAGCTCCGCCTGGAACTGGTTCCGTCATCTTCGACACAGACGCCGCTCGTGATTCCTACGAGCTGCCTGTGGAAGGACGGCAGCACCTATAACTGGTGCGTCGACCCCACCAAGCTCCAACTCGCGATACCTAAGGCGGCCGACATCCGGAAGATCGAAGAGATCCTCCGGAAGATCGAGGAGGGAAAGCAACCGTGAAGGGGCGTCGGCCGCTGGGGCAAAGGACTCTCGTCCGGCCCCGACGACAGAACGCCGTAACGCTCCGCCTCCGGCGACTCATCCTCGCCGGGGGCAGCATCCTCTTCGCGATCGCAGTGGCCGCCGCAGCCCTCGCGGGCTGCACGACCCTGCGACTCGACGGCCGGATCAAGGGGGAGATCGGTATCACGGGGAAGACGGGCCTTGTTATGAGTCTCGTCTTCCTCAAGAAGGACGATGGCTACGCGGCCGTGTGGCGGCCGCGGGATTCTTTCCCGCGGCTTCCGCCCGGCCCCTACGCTATCGATGTTTTCCTCCGGGGTGAACTTTTCCCTCGGCGGATATTCTTCACGGTTCCCGATGAGGGGCCCTGGTTCCTCGTGATCGACACTAACGATCTACCGCCGCCACAGTCGCCCATGCACTGGGCAAGGAGAGGGTCATGACCGCTGTCGCTCTTGTGGTATTCCTCATCGCGGCGCTGGGGGGCTGCACGCAGCCCTTAAGTAAAGCGGAACTCTTCCCGGAGCGCCTTCGCGACGGGAGAGCCGGCATCATCCTCATTCAAGGGGAGCCCGCCGCGAACCTGGTCTTCCAGGATCAGGCGGGCCGGGAGGTCGAGAAATGGGGAGAGCGTGGCGCAAGCCCCGCCCTTACCATCGGCGGCCAGACGCCGACCCGGTTCTACTTTCACGCGCTTCCCCCGGGGAACTATCGCGTGGAGGTATGGCCCTTCTACTATCGGCTCACCATCGTCGGCCGGATCCGCAAGGATCTGCCGATGATGACCACGGGCGCCACGGTCACTTCCAACCCGTCGGGGTGCTACGAACCCCGCACGGCCCGCCACTACGGCTGGTGCTTGTACATTTACACCGGCACCATCCCGCACGGCGAGCCGGGCGCAATCGACTCTCCCCGCGTCCAGGTGACTGGATCGGGGCTCATCGAAGATGTTCTCAACTTCCTAAGGAGGTAGTCATGGAACATCGCGCTCCGCACGGGTTCGGCATCATGCTTGGCTCACTCCTAGGCAGCGGCCTATGGGCCTGGATGTTGGTCGTCGTCACGCTCCTCGCCGGCTGCACGCTCAAGGTCGGCGACAAGCCGATCATCGGGATCGGCAGCGATACGCCGCAGGTGGAAATTCATCAGTACACCTACGCGTCGCAGCCCCAGCCCACGCCACTCGGCGCGCCGCCCACGCCACCGAGGGCCGTCCCGGCGCCCGGCGCTCCCATCGTCGCAGCGCCCGCCCCAGCGCCGTACCCCACGGTCTATCCGCGGGGAACGGACTTCTCGGACCCGACGCTTGTCGTCGTCCGGAACGCGACGGACTTCGTCGCGTCGGTCTCGATCGACGGGCGACCGAGCTTCGAGCTGTTGCCTCATCAGGCGACAGCCGATCTGCACTTCGGCCCCGGAGAGCATCGCATCGTCGCGCTCCTCACCCGGCCGACCAGCCACCCGCAGCACCCGGTCTTCCGGTTGCGACGGGAACTTCAGTTCACTGTCCATCCCGAAGGGCGCGGTCAACGCATCATGATCTCGCAATGAGAGAGCCGCGCTCCGCACCTTCCCCGCCTGCCGTCGCTGCGCCGCCGCACGGGCAGGCCCCGAGGCCTCGCATTCGTCTTCCCGACGAATCCGCGAGGCCTCTTCATTTCTATATTTGCTTTCCGTTTAATTACTAATTACCATTTACTAATCCTGAGTAATATTAACTTTTATGGCAGGACATTCTCATTGGTCCGGCATCAAGCACAAAAAGGGGGTTGTCGACCAGAAACGCGGCCAGTTGTTTTCCAAGCTTGTGAACGCCATCGCCATCGCCGCGAAAACCGAATCCAATCCGAACTTTAATCCGCGGCTTCGCTCCGCCATCGACCGCGCCAAAGAATACAAAGTTCCCCAGGACAACATCGACCGTGCAGTGCGGCGCGCCTCCGAGGAAAAGGACCTGGAGGAAATTCTCTGCGAAGCGTACGGGCCGGAAGGGTCGGCGATTCTCATCGAGGCCATTACCGATAGCAAAAACCGAACGATTCCCGAAATTAAAAAAATTTTGAGCGATCACGGCGGCAAATGGGCGGAGTCGGGGAGCGTGACGTGGGCCTTCGAGAAAAATGCGCGGACAGACTCCGACGACCGCTGGACCGCTAAATTTCCTCAGCCGATTTCGGAATCCGCCCAGCAAAAACTTGCTGTTTTAATCGAGGCCCTGGTGGATCACGACGACACACAAAACGTCTATACGAACACTCAGAATTAATTTTTGATCCTTTCCCGATCCTTTCTATTTTGCGTTGTCATTTTGCGATTTGATCTTTACACTGTGACATATGACCATCTTAGGCCTCGATCCGGGGACGGTGCGCGTCGGCTACGGCGTTATTCGCAAAGAAACCAATGGTTTTTTATTTCGCGCGTGCGGCATTCTCGACATCCGCAGCCAGGAGAAAACCACCCGCGTCCTCCAATTGGAACGCGCCCTTTCGCTTCTTATTAAAAAAGAGCGGCCGGATGTGATCGGCATCGAAAAACTTTATTTTGTCAAAAACCAAAAAACGGGCATGGCGGTTGCCGAGGCGCGCGGTCTCTTGACATTTGCAGCAGTGAAACACAAAATACCATTACTCGAATTTACGCCGCTCGAGGTAAAGCGCGGTTTGACTGGCTACGGCCTGGCAAAAAAATCCGCCGTCGAGCGGGCGGTGAAAAAAATTTTACAGATTGAAAAAATTCCCGGCGGCGACGATGCGGCAGATGCTCTGGCTATCGCGCTCGTTGCCGGCGGATCGAAATCGCTTTTCATCCCACGATCCATTCTTACTTCTAAAGGTCGGGCTCGAATGTAAGACTTATAAACCTACCCCAATGGAAATTCTAACCGATGTTCTCGAATATCGTTCCGATATCGACGGCGACGATGATGGCTTTACCATGCCGACCGATGATGAGGAGACGGACGGCGACGAGCTGGAAGACGACGAAGCCGATGACGATGACAAGGACGATGAGAATGAAGATGGTATAATGGAATAGACGTGAACAAGAAGCATCGTTACTTCTGGGCAATATTGGGAGCGATCTCGGTCGCTCTCTTTTTGCTTACGCTATGGGGAATCGCCGCGGTGGCGCAAATGGCCCGGGAACTTCCCGATCCGGCTGATTTTTCGAACCGTTCCGTTGCCCAATCCACCAAAATCTTCGACCGGACCGGGGAGGTCCTTCTCTTTGAGATCCACGGGGATCAAAAAAGGACGGTTATTCCGTTTGATAAAATCCCGGATTACGCCAAACAAGCCACTCTCGCCATCGAGGATCAGCGCTTTTACGAACACCAAGCGATCAGCTGGCCGTCGCTCGTTCGGGCTGCGCTCGTTAACCTGCTCGAAGGGGGATTTGTTCAAGGGGGATCCACGATCACTCAACAAGTCGCCAAAAACGCCTTCCTAACTCCCGAAAAAACCCTCTCTCGCAAAATTAAAGAGCTTATTTTGGCGTATTGGATCGAAAAGCGGTACAGCAAAGACGAAATTCTCCATCTTTATCTAAATCAGGTTCCGTATGGATCAAATGCCTACGGCATCGAGGCGGCGAGCCGAACCTACTTCGCTAAACCCGGGGCGGATCTATCCCTTGCGGAATCCGCACTCTTGGCCGCCATGCTTAAAGCCCCCTCGTATTATTCTCCGTGGGGAACGCATACCGCCGAACTTCTAAACCGTAAAAATTATATTCTAGAACAGATGCGCGATCTGGGGTTTATCGATAAACAGCAGTATCAAACCGCGCGGGACGAGAAATTAACCTTTACGCCCCCGGGGACCGGAACCATCCTGGCGCCGCACTTTGTTATGTTTGTCCGCGATTATCTCACGCAAAAGTACGGCGAGGATTTGGTCTCTCGCGGCGGACTCCGAGTTGTCACTACGCTCGACGTAAAACTTCAGGAGATCGCTGATCGCGTCGTCAAAGAGGGAGCGGCTAGAAACACCGAGCTCTACAATGGCCGCAATGCCGCCCTGGTCGCCGCAGATCCGAAGACCGGGCAGGTGCTCGCCATGGTAGGATCAAAAGATTACTCCGCGAAGCCGGAGCCGGCGGGCTGCACGCCCGGGAGCTGCCAATTTGAGGGGAATTTTAACGTCGCCACCCAGGGCGAACGCCAGCCCGGATCTTCCATCAAGCCATTCGCCTATATCGCCGCCTTCAAAAAAGGGTACACTCCCGACACGGTTCTTTTTGATCTCCCCACTGAATTTTCCAAAATCTCCACCTGCCCCTTAACCGGAATCAACTACTTTGATCCCAACCCGCAATGTTTCCACCCGCAAAATTTCGATAATATTTTCCGCGGCCCGGTGAACCTCCGCCATTCCTTAGCCCAATCAATTAATATTCCCTCGGTTAAAACACTCTACCTCGCCGGCCTCTCTAATACGCTTGCTCTAGCTCGAGATTTCGGCATTACCACCCTCACTGATCCTTCTCGCTACGGCCTCTCTCTGGTTTTAGGAGGCGGCGAAGTAAAGCTTTTCGATCTCGTCAGCGCCTATAGTGTCTTAAGCCAAGAGGGGATTCGCCACACTCCGGCGACGATTCTGCGCGTCGAAGACGCGGAGGGGAATGTCCTCGAGGAGTTCGTCGACTTCCAAACGCAGGTCATCGAACCGCAATACGCGCGCCTTATCAATGATATTCTCTCGGATGTAGAAGCCCGCGCGCCGCTTTTTTCCGGCAGCCTCAACCTAACCGTCTTTCCGGATCGCGACGTGGCTCTTAAAACCGGAACCACTAATGATTATCGCGATGCGTGGGCTATGGGGTATACACCCTCTTTAACCGTCGGCGTCTGGGCGGGCAATAATAATAATCTTTCCATGCAAAAGCGAGCCGGCAGCATCTTGGCCGCAATTCCTATCTGGAGCGCGTTTCTCAAAGAAGCGCTTCCTGTGTATCCCGAGGAATCTTTTGCGCGACCGGACCCCACCCCCTCCCCTAAGCCAGTTCTCAATGGTACCTATATTGTTGATGGCCAAGCTCACTCTATTCTCTATCACCTAGACAAAGACAATCCCCTGGGACCCGCGCCCCAAAATCCTTCTGCCGATCCGCAATTCCCCAACTGGGAGACACCAATATCTCTATGGGCTCAAAGCGCCTCAGGACGTCAATCTATAGAGGAAACGATCCGCTCTTGGAGCGCGCCCTTGGCGGCGCCGAGCTCATCTACGCCGCTTTAATCGGCATCACTAAGTACAAATAAGAAGCATCATCCTCGCCGGTTATAGTTACCGGCCGAGAATCACCGGCTAGCTTTATCACCACGGTATCGGAAACCAAATCTTTCAGCCCGTCGATTAAAAATCGCCAGTTGAAAACCGCCTCCACCGCCTCTCCTTTTATTTTTGCGGGGATCATGTAATTATTCTCGCCAATTTGGCTTAAAGAGACCACCTCTAATGTCTTTGCTTTTTCTTTGACCACTACCCGAACCTCATTTAGCCGATCCGCAAATGATCCAGTTAATTTCAAAGCCTGGATTAAGTCATTTTTATTGAGCGCCACTTCGGTCTTTGCTTCTTTGGGGACAATCGCGCGATAGTCGGGGAACTCTCCTCCCACCAAGTGCGACACCACCTCGGCATTCTCATCGCGGAAAATTACCTGCGTCTCATCGAATTCCATTGTTATTTTCTTGCCGCTGTTTTTGAAAACCCGAACCACTTCGTAAAGTGTTTTAGCTGGCACTAAAATTTTAGAAGAAACAAACTCTCCTACTTCCAAATCCGAGGCGTACATCGTTTTTTCCGTCAACCGAAAGCTGTCGGTTCCCGCAACCCGCAGCAGGCCGCTCTCAAAATCAAACAAAACCCCTCGCAGCTCTGGTTTAACCGCGCCCACATGAACCGCGTTTAAGACAAACAAAATTGACTCGAGAAGAATATTCGCCGGAAGCGTTATTTGGGATTGAATGTTCTTTATTCGGGGAATGAGCGGAAACTCCTCCTGTTTCATCCCTTGGATTTTCGCTTGGTAATTATCGGTTTTTAAAATCAGCGTTGTGTTGTCTACCTGCAATTCTACCTTCTCCGCCCCTAAATTCGACAGCAAAGAACTCATAATTGCCGTTGGGATGGTTATCCCGCCTTCGTCGATAACCTTCCCCGAAACCCTCCGTGTAATGGCCACCTCCAAATTCGTCGAACTTAAAACTAACTTCCCCTCTTGGGTTTGTAAAAGAAAATTTTTAAGAATCGGCAATGGAGACGTTCCATCGGGAGACAATCGCCCCAAGCTATCTACCCCCTCTTTTAAATTATTTTTTAAAACAATGACTTTCATAAGCAACTATTCTTTTTAGATAATATAAATTAGTTGTAGTAGTTATAGGTGTTGATAAGGAAAAAATTTCTCAGTAAAACTCCTGTAAGATGTTGTCTCGTAATCCGTTTATATATTTTTAAAACTCTTTTTTTCTGGGAATAGCCTGTGGAATAAACTCGGAGAAACTGTTATTGGTTTTTATTGATAATTTCCTTGATTAGAATGATTTTTCGGTTTAGCGCCTGGTTTTTATTGACTTCCTCGGCGATTTTTTCATAAGAGTAGATAACTGTGGAATGGTCTCTTTTCCCAAGCTTTTCCCCAATTTCTGGATACGACATCCCCAGGGTATCTCGGAGCAGGAAGGCAGCGATTTGACGGGGCTCCACAACTCCTTTCTTCCGAGATCGGTTGATGAAGTCGCCCGGGAGGACCTCAAAAAAATCCGCAACCGCCTTAATAACCTGGGTGGGGGTGATGTTTTTGGAGGATTGTTGGATGATGTTGGCGATAATTTCTTCAACGATTTTCGAGGTGGGCTCAATGCCGCGGACGTCTTGATAAAAAAGAATTTTATTGACGATTCCTTCCACTTCGCGGATGTTGCGCTGGACCTTGGTGGCGATTAAATCACAAACTTCGTCCGGGAGGGTCCGGTTTCGCTCACTAAGCTTGGTTTTGATGATTGCCACCCGCATTTCGTAATCCGGATAGGTTATATCCGTGATCATGCCGCCTTCAAAGCGCGAACGAAGCCGGGCTTCGAGCGTTGGGATGGCTGCGGGCGGCCGGTCGGAAGAAATAATGAGCTGCTTATTGTTTTCATACAAAGCGTTAAAGGTATGGAAAAATTCTTCTTCACTGCGTTCTTTGCCACCGATGAATTGAATGTCGTCGACGATTAAAAGATCAATGTTTCGGTATTTAGTTTTGATGTCCTCGGCGCGCTTGTTGCGGATCGCCCAAACGACGTCGCTCACAAATTTCTCCGAAGTCACATATTTAGTTTTGAGGCGGCCCTTGTAGAGCGTTCTAATCTCGTTGCCGATGCCTTGGATGAGGTGCGTTTTTCCCAAGCCCGTTCCTCCATAGATAAAGAGCGGGTTATATTTTTTACCGACGTCTTTAACAATGGCCTGCGCTGCGGCGTAGGATAGCTCATTGGACGAGCCCACAACAAAAGAGCCTAGGGTGTATCGCGGGTGAAGATTGGTATCGGGATCTACTTTAAGTTCCGGAATCGCCTCCTGGGATTCTTCCCGAGGCGTCTCCGTTTTGGTTTTGGCGAAGACGGTTCGTTCGGTAACGACCGCATAATCGATCCTTTTAATGGAGGGATCGAGCGATCGGATCGCCCCCAGGATCATTTTATGGTACTTATTCTCCACCCATTCTTTGGCAAAGCTATTGGGGAGGCCTACCACCAGCTTTCCATCCTCGTCTTCCCGGTCGAGGGCCCGGCTGTTTTTAAGCCAAGTAAGAAAATTTGCCCGAGAGACTTGAAGTTCAATCTCTCCCAGGGCCGCCTGCCAAAGCTGGTTGATTTCCATGGTGTTGTTTCTAAAATTGCGGCTATAGATCCTCGAGAACCCTTCTCTCTCGCTCCGGCGCGCTCTGTTGCCAGGAGGAAATGAGCAAAAGGGCCTTATGCGTTTTCCTATTCTAGAAAAGCTGGCAGAGAAGTCAACGAGAGGACTTTCCGGATAACCTGTGGATAAGAGTTTTTGGGAGCTAACTTTTTTCTTTTTTCGCCGGGGCGGACGCTGTGAAAAAATTTTTTCAAAACGGTTGTCAGGAGTTGGTTCTTGGTGTAGCATAAATCAATGCCCAAACGGACGTATCAGCCTAAAAAGCGGAAGCGAGCGAGGACGCACGGATTTTTGAACCGCCGTCGACGTCCCGGCGGACGCCGTCTCTTATCCGCGCGGCGGCGAAAGGGGCGACATCGTCTCGCGCCGTAAAACGAATTTTAAAAGAAGCGCCGGCGGCGCTTCTTTTAGCCCTGGTATCGCCATGTTAGCAAAAAAGTTTCGGCTGCGGTCGGCTGATTTCAAAAAAGAAAAAGGCAAAGCCATCAAGGCGCCTCATCTTCTTTTCCGCGTCCAGTCCACCACATTTCCTTTCAGCCGTTTTGCCGTCGTCGTTCCTAAATCCATTGATCGCCGCGCGACCCGCCGGAATGCCTTGCGCCGGGCCATTTACAGAAATCTTCACCGGAATCATCTTCATCATATTGCCGGATATGATATTGTAATATACGGTCTTCGCGGTCTTAATCGGGATCGCCTAGACGAGGAGATGATTATTTTAAAACAATATCTTAACTAGCATGATGTATTTGTATAACGAGTTTCTTTATCGGCCGCTGTTTAACGCGCTTATTTTTCTTTACGATGCGATTCCCATCCATGACTTCGGCATCGCCATTATTTTGTTGACGATAGCCATTCGCCTTATTCTTTGGCCGTTATTTCATAAAAGCGCCGAGCACCAGGCGATCATGCAACGCCTGCAGCCGAAAGTGAACGAGCTTAAGGAGAAGCATAAAAATGACCGCGAAGCTCATACCCGAGCCACGCTCGCTCTGTATCGGGAGCACCGCGTTAATCCCCTGACGGGATTTCTTCTCCTTCTGGTGCAGCTCCCGATTTTAATTGCTCTCTATCAGGTTTTCCAGCATGGATTGTCTCCGTCGGGTCTCGACAGCCTTTATTCGTTTATCTCCCGCCCGGCGGAATTCCAGTATTTATTTTTGGGACTCGTTGATGTTACAAAACCCAGTATAACTCTTGCAATCTTAGTGGGGTTGAGTCAGTATTTCCTGGGGCGGATGACGCTGCCGCCCGCCGCATCCTCTAAAGATCCGGCTGCCATCATGAGTCGTCAGATGGTGTATCTCGGTCCTATCCTTGCCACATTCATTTTTATCTATTTGAAGTTATCGGTTGCTGTCGGCATCTACTGGCTTACGACGACGCTTTTCTCAATTGGTCAGCAGGTTATCATCAATCGATCGATTAAAAACAGCGAACTTTCATGAATGAATTTCACGAGACATTAAAAAAATTAATTGAATTGATGGGGTTCGACGAGCCTACGATTCTTTCTGATGAGCAGGATTTGCGGGTGACGATTTTTCTCCCCGAGGCGGAGTTTTTGAAGCGGAACCTGCCTCACTTAGTGGTGCATATCGATCATATCGGTAAGCTGATGGCCAAGAAGCAAGGAAGCTCTCTGTATCACATCGACGTTAATAATTATCGTAAAGAGCGAGAGAAGCTTATTGTAGACATCGCCCGCGGAGCTGCGAAAAAAGCGGCGACGACAAAAGAAGACATTGTTCTGCCCGCCATGAATGCTTATGAGCGCCGATTAATTCACGCAGAATTAGCCACGCGCCCGGATGTGAAAACCGAATCCGTCGGTGAAGGCCGCGAGCGGTATGTGGTGGTAAAGCCGATACTGTAAGTTTTCTTTTTCAGAACAAAGATTGCGTTCCGGGGTGGGGCGCGTTGCGGGAACTCTTTTTTAAATTTGGTTCGGAGTGGGCAGCCGGCAACGGCTTTTTTTCTTTTTTCGGTTTCGGTCCTTCCTCCAGGCGGCGGGCAAGGGATCCAAAGCCTTTTTCATTTAAGTAAGCAAGAACGGATTCTTTAGGAATTTCGGGATAGGCGGCTTCTTCTAAGCTCTTGATGGCTAGCGTGATGCCGTCATGCAGGCGCGCCAAGTCGCGAGACAGGAAGGCTTTATCCTGTTGTTCTTTAATCTTGTCGTAGCCTTTCTCGTTTTGCCCGGTGGCCAGGAAGTTTTCAAGCGTGTGATATTTTTGGATGATTTGCTGCGCGGTTTTGGGGCCGATGCCCAAGACGCCCGGGATGTTGTCGGAATTGTCCCCGACTAGTCCTTTGTATTCCGGCAGTTTTTGCGGCGGCAATCCGTAGCGGGCGATAACGGTTTTTTCGTCGTAGGTCATTGTTTCACTTAGTCCTTTTCGCAGCGTCTGCAAGACAATCCGCTCGCCGATTACAAGTTGCAGCAAATCCAAATCGCCGCTTACGATCGTGATTTTTAAATCCGGTTCGCTTCGAAATCGTTCCACTGCGGCGCCGATTAAATCGTCGGCTTCGTACCCGGGCGCCTCGAATGTTTTTATCCCGAATGCCTTGAAAGGTTCCTGGGCTCGAACCAGTTGATGTACGAGTGCTTCATCCGCTTTGGGCCGGTGGATTTTGTAATCCTTAAACGCTTGCTTTCGTAGCGTTGGCTCCGGACGATCGAAGAACGCCATGATATAATCCAGTTTTTCTTCGCGGAGAATTTTTAGCAGTAAACTGCTAATGCCATAAAGAGCTCCGGCTGGGTTCCCCTCCTTATCGGTTAGGGGTGGGAGGGCGTGGTAGACGCGATGAATTAAAGCATGGGCATCAATCAGCAATAGCCGTTTCATAACTTATAACTTACAACGTACAACCACCCACCACAACTGCAGCCTCCGGAAATTGACAACCTGCGCCGCGGCTCCTATGGTTAGCCGTATGGATCCTTCTGATTCTCGATTAAATCTTTTCCGCGATGCTTCCGGACGGCTTATTGGTTTTTCCGATTTGGTCCAGGAGATTAGCGCTTTTATTAAAGCGGACGACCGGCGATCCTATAAGGTGATCGTTGGATCGGATTCTCAGGGTATTTCTGATGAGTTTTGCGATTTCGCAACTGCTATCGTCGTTCACCGTGTTGGCAACGGTGGGCGATATTTTTGGCGGCGGTTGGAGTTGCCCAGGTTTTACACCCTGCGCGATCGCATCTTGCAGGAAGTTCTTTTGTCGATCGACATTGCCAAAGAGATTTTGGAGCGTTTAAGCGGCATCGATGTTCAGTTTGGGTTTGAGATTCACGTCGACGTGGGAGAAAACGGCGAAACCAAAACTATGCTGCAGGAGGTCTTGGGCATGGTCCGCGCGTATAATTTCGAAGCGAAAACCAAGCCGCAAAGTTTTGTAGCGAGTAAAGTCGCCGATCGCTACGTTTAATAATTTACTGACGGCATGAAGTCCATTTATTTGGATTACGCCGCGACAACGCCGATCGACCCGGAGGTTTTGCGCGCCATGCAGCCTTATTTTGGAAATTCGCCCGTCCGCATCGCTACGCGAAGCGTTGCGGGCTGGGGCAATCCCGGGTCTCTTCATTCTTTTGGACAGAAGGCGATGGCAGCATTGGATCAGGCGCGGGAGGCTGTGGCCCGCGCGTTGGATCTCTCCGCGCTCGATGGATTCCGGCAAATTGTTTTTGCGGGAAGCGCGACGGAGGCGAATAATCTGGTGTTGCGGGGCGTGACGCGAGCGGCCCGCGAAAAAAAATCTCCCCGGCGACCGCGGATTGTTGTCTCGGCCCTGGAGCATGAGTCGGTTTTGGAAACCTGCAAAGAGCTCCGTGAAGAGGATGGCGTGGAGTGCATGTATGTGAATCCGGGCAAGAACGGTATTGTTGATCCTCGGGATGTGGAGGAGGCTTTAAACAGCCGCACCATTCTTGTTTCCATAATGTACGCTAATAACGAGATTGGCACGATCCAGCCGATTAGAAAAATCGCTAATGCAATTGCGGAGTTTAAAGCTAGGGAGCAGCAAACATCAAGCTATCCTTTGTTTCATACCGACGCGGTGCAAGCGTTTCAATTTCTGGATTGTCGCCCGGAGACGCTGGGCGTCGATTTTCTCACTCTTTCTGCTCATAAGATTTATGGGCCCAAGGGAATTGGCGCTTTGTACGTCCGCGATCCTAAGCATATAAAACCTATTATCACCGGCGGCGGGCAAGAATTCGGCTTGCGATCGGGAACAGAAAATACGTCGTCTATCGTGGGGTTCGGCGAAGCCGCGCGGCTTGCGATGGCGCGCCGGCAAAGCGAGGCGGAGAGAATAAAAAAACTCTGCGACGATTTCTGGAGAGGAGTAAAAAAGATTTATCCCCGGGTACAGCTAAATGGAGACAAAGATAGCCGCCTACCCAACAATGCCAATATTTATTTTCCTGGTTATTGGGCGAATGATCTTTTGTTGCGGCTTGATTTGGCGGGCGTCGCGGCCTCTTCGGGATCCGCCTGCCGAGCGCGGTCACCGGAGCCATCGCCTGCTCTTTTGGCTTGCGGGATGGCTCTCGGACGCGTAGAATCAAGCGTACGATTTAGTTTCGGTCGCCCGACAACTAAGCAGGAAATCAAGGAGGTTTTACGCCGGATGCAAAAGATCTTTGTTAGAATTTAGTTATTGGAAATTCCCGCCAGCGGCGGGTATGGCCCTATCGTCTAACGGCTAGGACAAGTCCCTTTCACGGACTAAATCGGGGTTCGATTCCCCGTGGGGTCACAGAGTAGTTTTTTAATGGAAGCCGCCTTGACTTGCTAACAAGGAGATGGGAGTCTGTAAACGGTCCTTATTTTGTATCGTGTGCGAGGAGGCGGGGCAACACAAGGAGAGCCGATCGCATGGATTGCAACCGATGTTCGAAGCCGTGCCCGCCGGAGAGTGTTCCCAGCAGCGAGTCGCCTTACCTCGGCGAGTGTCATCGCTGCGGTAGGCGGGTTTGCACTCGTCAGGTCGGAGCAGCCGTCGTGGTCGCCATGGGACGCCAGCAGGTGTTCTGTCCCTCGGACGGAGCCGCGACGCTCATCGCGTCTCGCTCTATGGCCGTTCGAGCCTGAACGAACCCGCCCCGCTCCTCGCATTTTTTTCAGCCCGCGACATACATCGTCGCGGGCTTGCTGTTTTTTATGGTGTATGAAAAACTTTCGGATATGCGGATTTTAGCGATTGAAACCAGCTGCGATGAAACCTCTTTGGCCGCGCTCGATGCTCGCGGCAGCTTAACCACCAAAACCCGGCCCCGTTTTAAAATTTTGAAGCACGTCGTTTCCTCGCAAATAAAAATCCATCGGCCGTTCGGCGGCGTGGTCCCCGGACTCGCGAAGCGCGAACACCTCAAAAATCTTCCCCGGCTTTTTAGAAAGTCCGGGTTTCATACGTTTCGACCGGATTTGATCGCGGTTACCGTAGGACCCGGGCTTGAGCCGGCTTTATGGACGGGAATTGAATTTGCCAAAGAGCTTTATAAAAATATCCGGCAACAGACGCCGCGCGTTAAAATTTTAGGAGTCAATCATATGGCGGGGCATCTCTATTCCTTTTTGCTACCACAGAAGAGCCCGGCTGCCAATTACCATTTGCCGATTACCAAGGCTTTTCCTGCTATTGCCCTTATTGTGAGCGGCGGCCACACGGAACTCCTGCATTTGAAAAACCTCACGGCGTATAGAAAATTGGGGGAAACCCGGGATGATGCGGCGGGCGAATGTTTTGATAAAGGCGCGCGGCTCTTAGGGTTGCCATATCCCGGCGGTCCGGAGATTGAAAAAGCGGCTCAGCGGGGGAATTCCCGGGCGGTTTCCTTTCCGCGGCCCATGCTTTATCAGAAAAACTATGATTTCAGCTTCTCCGGCCTTAAAACTTCTCTGCTCTACTATATTAAGGAACGGCGTCTTGGGGGTCGGACGATGCGGGCTGGCCTGCGGGCGGATCTCGCTGCTTCTTTTGCGGAGGCCATTTTTGATGTTCTTATTCAGAAAACGCTCCGGGCCGCTAAAGCGCATAAAGCAAAATCCATCCTATTGACCGGAGGCGTGTCCGCTTCCGCAGCGCTCCGCGAGCGATTTCGGGAAGCTTTGTCCCGAGAGATGCCCAGTGTTCCTTTGGTGGTTCCGGATTTCGAGTTTTCAACGGATAATGCCGCGATGATCGGCGCGGCTGCATATGTCAGCTATTTGGGGAAGAAGGATTTGCCGCTCGTAGCGGATGGCACCCTTGATCTTTAGCCGCCAATTTTTAATTCTATAGACAAGCGAAGGCTTTCTGCGCATTTATGTTGTATCGTTTGGATTGGCCATTGCTCGCCGGTGTTTTGGTCTTAATCGCCGCGGGACTTTTAGTGCTCGCGTCGAGCGACGTCAATCTTTTTTATCGCCAGCTGCTGTGGCTGGGGGGCGGCATCGCGGCCGCTGTTCTGCTCGCCTCTATCGACTGGCGGCCATTTTTAAATTACAAAAGCATTCTTCTTGCTCTGTACGCCCTTCTCATTTTTCTTTTGTTATTAACGTTGTTTTTTGCTCCCCAGATTCGAGGATCGAGGGCTTGGTTCTCTTTTTACGGATTCCGATTCCAACCATCGGAGTTCATGAAAATCGTTTTAATCCTCATTTACGCCAATTTTTTTCGCCGCGCCCACGTTTCCATCGCTAATCTGGGGAGCATTGTTCAATCCTTTCTTTATCTTGCGGTTCCCGCAGCGCTTATTCTATGGCAACCCGACATGGGATCCGTTCTCACCCTGGCCGCCATTTGGGCCGGTTTCCTTTTGGTTTCCGGTATCCGGTTGAAGCATCTCTTTATCGGACTTCTTATTATTATGGTAGCAAGCGTTTTTCTTTGGCAGAGCATTCTTGCGCCTTACCAGAAAGCCCGTATTTTGGGGTTTTTGGGAGCCGAACAAGATCCCCTGGGCGTCGGCTACAATGTTATCCAATCGAAAATCGCCATTGGATCCGCGGGATGGTGGGGAAAGGGGTTTGGGCAGGGAACGCAGGTGCAGCTCGGTTTTTTGCCGGAGGCGAAGACCGATTTTATCCTTGCTGCTTTTATCGAAGAATGGGGGCTTCTCGCTGGCGTCGCTCTTATCGGCGTTTTTCTTTTTGTTATTTTCCGCACGGTTCGCCTGGGCATTGAAGCCGATAATAACTTTAACCGTTTTCTTTGTTTGGGGGCGGTTCTCTATTGGCTAGTCCAGTTTGTTTTAAACGTGGGATCGACAGTGGGACTCACTCCGGTTATCGGCGTTACTTTTCCGTTTATGAGTTACGGGGGGTCGAGTTTGTTGACCAACCTGATTCTCCTTGGTATTTTGGAATCCGTTGCGATAAGGCGTTCCTATCGATGATAAAAGCATCTATTGTTATTCTTCTCCTCGGCGGATTGGGGGTTTCTCTTTTTTTAGTCGCTAGCGTATATAACGATCGAGGCGCTTTGGGACCTTTTATTCTTCTGATTCCTCGCGGGGCAAGCCTAGGCGACATTGCATCAATTGCCGAAGAAGCAAATCTCCTTTCTTCTCCGCGGATTTTTCGCGCCTGGGCAACTATCGCGGGGTATAGTGGTAAGCTGAAGCCCGGCCGATATCGTTTTGACCAGAAGCCTTCGGTTGCCGAATTGATCTATCGCCTCGAGGAGGGGCCTCGGGAAATCGTAGTCACCGTGGTTCCTGGCATGACTATTCGAGAGGTTGATGATGTTTTATCCCGCGCCGATTTGATCGCGTCCGGCCAGCTGATTGATTTCTCCGTTGATCCGGTTCGGGGCGAGTACCCTTGGATTCCTCAATTGGTTCCTTTGCCTGGAACGCCGCTTGAGGGATTTTTGCTGCCTGATACTTACCATTTTTATGAGGGCGAAGGGGTGGGGGAGATGGTGATAACCATGCTTGACAATTTCAAAAGAGGGGTCTTGCCAAGAATTTTAAACCATGATACGCTCTATCGAACCGTAACGATAGCTTCGATACTTGAAAAAGAAGTGAGCGATCCTCACGACGAACGTCTTGTTGCCGGAATTTTAGAAAAACGGCTGAGCGTTGGTATGCCGCTTAACGTTGATGCCACGGTCGTCTACGTGGCGTGCGGAGGACGGTATTTGGGGTGTGGGCCGGTAAGGAAGAGCGATTACAATCGTCCATCGCCTTATAACACTTACTATACTGCCTCGATACCTCCCGGTCCGATTGGGAGTCCGTCCCTGGCGGCCATCGACGCCGCTCTTCAGCCGATGGAGTCCGAATACTGGTATTACCTCAGTAATCCTCAAAACCGCGAAACGATTTTTTCCAAAACCCTCGATGAGCAAGAGAGAAATCGTGCCAAATATTTAAAGAATTGAACGAACGCATTCCGTAAGTGATGCGCTAATACCCGCACTGTCGCATGGGAAGGCGTTTCTTCGTTTTTATATTTTAACTACATTTCATGGATTTACCGGTTAAAGTTTTCGCATCTCGCAAGGAGGCCTTAATCGAGCAGCCTTTCTTGGCGGAGGTTCAGATCGCGTCGTGGCGCTGGTTTGTGGAAAAAGGATTGAAGAATCTTTTTGAAGAAATCTCGCCTATTCGGGATTACTCCGGCAAGGAATTGGAGCTGTATTTTAGCGATTATTATTTTGATGAGCCGAAATACACTGAAGAGACAGCGAAAGCCCGGGACTTAACGTACGAAGCGCCGCTTCGAGCGAAAGTGAAGCTCGTCAATCATCGGACTGCCGATGAGAAGGAACAGGAGGTTTACCTCGGTGATTTTCCGGTGATGACTAAGACGGGGACTTTCATTATTAATGGCGTGGAGCGGACGGTGGTTTCTCAGTTGATTCGTTCTCCGGGCGTTTATTTTACGGCGGAATATTTCCGGGGAAAGAAGTTATTCGGAGCCAAAATTATTCCGAATCGCGGCTGCTGGCTGGAATTTCAAACAGAACCGGACGGAGCCATTGGCGTCAAAATTGACCGTCATCGGCGGGCGCCGGTTACCCAACTTCTCCGAGTCTTCGGCGTTACGGATGCCGCGGCGCTTAAAATTGTTGCGGGAACCGACGATGCGGCTCGGCGCGCGATCGATGCCACTCTAAAAAAAGACGCCGCGAAGACTGTTCAGGAATCTTATTCGGAAATTTATAAACGGCTTCGCCCCGGCGATTTGGCGACTCCCGAAAATGCCAAGAGCCTTATTGATGCCATGTTTTGGCGGAAAGACCGCTACAGTTTATCGACGGTGGGGCGCTATAAGATCAACCAGCGGCTTCAGATCGAAAGAAAAAAAGAGGAGCAGATTCTGGATCTGGAAGACATCACGCTTGCCGTCAAAGAAATCATCCGGCTCAACAACACTTCGGGAGCCGCGGAGCCGGACGATATCGACCATTTGGGGAATCGTCGCGTTCGAGCCGTGGGGGAGCTTTTGGAGAATCGTTTGTATGTCGGGTTCGCCCGGTTGCGGCGGAACATCCAAGATCGCATGTCGACATTGGACATCAAAACGGTGACGCCGATCCAGCTTATTAACGCGCGACCGTTGGTCGCCGTGGTTAAGGAATTTTTTTCGTCATCACAGCTTTCGCAATTCATGGATCAGGTTAATGTTTTGGCAGAATTGGAGCATAAGCGCCGATTGAGTTCCATGGGTCCGGGAGGACTGACGCGTGAACGGGCGGGGTTTGAGGTTCGCGATGTTCACAGCTCTCACTATGGCCGTATTTGCCCCATTGAAACGCCGGAAGGGCAGAATATCGGTCTTATCAATCACTTTGCGAGTTACGCCCGTTTGAATGACATGGGTTTTTTGGAGACGCCGTATCTTCCGGTTGAGAAGGGCAGGGTATTAGAGAAAGTGGTCTGGATGGATGCGTTAGCCGAAGCTAAATATGTGATTGCCCAAGGGAGCGCTTTGCTCGACAAAGATCGGCGAATCATCAATGACATTGTCGAAGCTCGCGTTTATGGAGCGCCAGGAACCTCGCGACGAGAAGATGTTCAATTTATTGATGCGGCTTCGAATCAACTTTTATCGATTGCCACATCGCTTATTCCGTTTCTCGAGCACGACGACGCGAACCGCGCCCTTATGGGATCTAACATGCAGCGGCAAGCAGTTCCGCCGATTATTCCGCAGGCGCCTTTGGTTGGCACCGGCGTTGAGGATAAAGCGGCGCGCGATTCCGGGCGACTGGTTATCGCGGAAGCCGACGGCATCGTTAAAGATGCGGATGCGCGCCATATTGATGTTGAAGATCCCAAGACAAAAAAGACAAAGACATACGACCTCCACAATTTCCGGCGCTCCAACCATTACACGATTATCTCTGAGCGCCCGATCGTGAATGTGGGCGATGCTGTAAAAAAAGGCCAGGTTTTGGCCGATGCCGCTTCTTCGGATAACGGCGTCTTGGCTCTAGGGCAGAATGTTCTTGTGGCTTTTCTTTCCTGGGAAGGAGCCAATTTTGAAGATGCCATTGTTCTTTCCGAGCGGATCGTGAAGGATGATTATTTTACCTCGGTCCATATCGAGGATTTTTCCTGCGATGTGCGCGATACGAAGCTGGGGCCCGAAGTGATCACGCCCGACATCCCCAATGTGTCCGAAGAAAAACTTAAAAATTTAGATGAAGAGGGAATTATTCGCGTTGGCGCCGAGGTTTCGGCGGGTGATATCCTCGTCGGGAAGATTTCTCCCAAAGGGGAAGTCGAGCCGACATCGGAAGAAAAATTGCTCCGCGCGGTTTTCGGCGAAAAAGTGGCCGATGTTAAGGACACGTCGCTGGTTCTGCCGCACGGGAAAGCGGGCCGAGTGGTCAATATTAAGATTTTCTCCCGAGACCGCGGCGATAAGCTCGAGCCCGGCATTATTAAGCGTATTCAAATTGAAATCGCCCAGCTTCGAAAAGTCCGCGCCGGCGATAAATTGGCAGGACGCCACGGCAACAAAGGCGTTATTTCGCAAGTCCGCCCGGTGGAAGATATGCCGTACCTGGAGGACGGGACGCCGGTTGATATCGTTCTTAATCCTTTAGGCGTCGCCTCCCGCATGAATTTGGGCCAGATTTTGGAGACCCATTTGGGCATCGCGGCGCATCGGTTGGGGTTCCGAGCAGTAACGCCGGTTTTTATCGGCGCCACGGAGAATGATATTAAGCGGGAGCTTACGGCGGCCGGCTTGCCGGAAACCGGAAAGATAAAATTGTATGACGGGCGAACCGGCCAACCTTTTGCCAAGGACGTCACTGTGGGCTACATCTATATGATGAAGCTTAATCACTTGGTGGAAGATAAAATTCATATGCGTTCTATCGGTCCGTATTCCCTTATTACGCAACAGCCGCTGGGAGGAAAGGCCCAATTCGGCGGACAGCGATTTGGAGAAATGGAAGTGTGGGCTCTTGAAGGATATGGCGCTGCCTACTCGCTTCAGGAGATGCTTACGATTAAATCGGATGATGTTTTGGGACGATCGGCAGCCTTTGAATCGATTATTCGATCGGAGAAGATCAAAAGCCCTTCCACGCCGTCGGCATTTAATGTTCTGGTTTCCGAGTTGAAAGCCTTGAGCCTTTCTATTGAAACCATAGGCGAGGATGAGAATGCCAAGCGCCCTTTGCGATTAGCTCGTCGGGAGTCGGCTCAGTCGCGGGAATCATAACGACTATGAATATCGAATCTTTAAGATTAAAAATCGCGTCACCGGATGAAATTCTCTCCTGGTCTCATGGAGAGGTGATCAAGCCGGAGACCATTAACTATCGCAGCCAGCGTCCGGAAAAAGACGGATTGTTTTCCGAGAAGATTTTTGGACCCACCAAGGATTATGAATGCTATTGCGGCAAATACCGCCGCATTCGGTATAAGGGCGTGGTTTGCGACAAGTGCGGCGTTGAAGTGACTCGATCAATCGTCCGACGAGAGCGCATGGGTCATATTGCGCTCGCGACGCCCATTGCGCACATCTGGTTTCTGCGGACCGTTCCTTCGAAGATTGGCCTTTTTTTGGATGTGCCGCCGCAAAAACTGGAGAAGGTTGTTTATTACGCTTCTTATATTGTTACGAGAGTAAATGACGAGGCACGCCGGACCGCGCTCGAGGAAGTAAAGCGTGAAGTAAAATCTCGGAAGGGCAAGGAGTCATCGAGTGATTTAGAGGAGGCGGCCCGAAAAACCGAAGAAGATCTCTTGTCGTTGCGACCCGGAAAGATTTTTTCCGAGACAGAATATGTAAATCTCGCCAAGCGATTCGCCCATGTTTTTGAAGCGGGCCGCGGAGCGGAAGCGGTGCGGAAAATTTTGGAACGCATTGATTTAAAGAAGGAAGCGGCCGCCGTTGAAGCGGAGCTTAAGAATGTAAAAGACGCCGCGCGGGAGTTGCGGCTTCTCTACCGCTTAAAGCTTTTGCGGTCGTTCTTAAAAAATAATATGCGGCCGGAATGGATGGTAATGACGATTTTGCCGGTTTTGCCGCCGGATCTCCGTCCGATGGTTGCCTTAGACGGCGGGCGATATGCGACGTCTGATTTGAACGATTTGTATCGGCGCGTCATCAACCGGAATAACCGGCTTAAGAAATTAATGGAGCTTAAGGCGCCCGAGGTCATTGTGACGAACGAAAAGCGCATGCTTCAGGAAGCGGTAGACGCCTTGATCGATAACGTGACCCGTTTGGGATCCTCCCCGCAGATGAGCGCACAGCACCGACCCCTTCGGTCGTTGGCGGACATGTTGCGCGGTAAACAAGGACGGTTCCGGCAAAATCTCTTAGGAAAGCGCGTCGATTATTCCGGCCGGTCCGTCATCGTCGTTGGCCCTGAGCTGAAGCTTAACGAATGCGGGCTTCCCAAGAAGATGGCACTGGAGCTTTTTAAACCGTTTGTCATCGCCAAGCTCATTAGTTCTGGTCAAGCTCATAATATCCGGAGTGCCAATCGGTTGATCGAGCAGGCGACTCCTGAAATTTGGGCATCGCTTGAAGAAGTAATCCAAAATCGAAAAGTTTTGTTGAACCGGGCGCCGACGCTCCATCGCCTGGGAATTCAGGCATTTCGTCCGGTTTTGATCGAGGATTTGGCGATTCGAATTCCACCCATGGTTTGTACGGCATTTAACGCCGATTTCGACGGCGACCAGATGGCGGTTCATGTTCCTTTAACCGAGGAGGCGCAGGCTGAGGCGGAAACGCTCATGCTTTCTTCGAGAAACCTTTTAAAGCCGTCGACCGGCGAGCCGATTATTATTCCGTCGCAGGATATCGTCTTGGGGTCGTACGCCTTAACCCGGTTGGATGACGACAAAAAAGAAGCGCAGAAAATTTTCACGACGGCGGAGGAGACGCTTCTTGCCCATAGTTTCGGCTACGTTGGCCTTAATGAAATGATCAAAGTTCCCGCTTCAGCGATTAAGGGCAATGATGGCAAGGATGGTGCTTGGTTTTCGACCACGCCGGGGCGGCTCATCTTTAACAGCATTTTGCCCCAGGAATTTTCTTTTATTAACGTGACTTTGAAAAAGCGCGATCTCCAGAAAATCGTTGCCGGGCTTATCGAACAATATGGCAGTGAAGTGGCCTGGCCGATCTTGGATGAGGTGAAGCGTTTAGGATTCCGCCACGCCACGCTCTCCGGCATTAGCTGGGGCATGGAAGATTTGGTGACGCCGGGAGAAAAGAAGAAGATCGTGGAAATTGCGGAAGCAAAAATCAAAGAGATCGAGGGACAGTACCGAGAAGGGCTTTTGACGAATGCCGAACGGCAGAGTCGCGTGATCGATGTGTGGGACAAGGTGAAGATTGAGGTCACGAAGATTCTTCCCCAGCATTTAACCGCGGATGGATCCATCTTTTCCATTATTGATTCCGGTGCTCGAGGCAGTTGGGCGCAGCTATCGCAGATGATGGGTATGAAGGGTTTGGTGCAGAATCCCAAAGGGGAAACGATTGAATTGCCGATCAAGGCATCGTACAAGGAGGGACTGTCGGCGTCGGAGTTCTTTATTAATACGCACAGCGCCCGGAAGGGATTAATTGATACGGCGTTAAAAACCGCCTCGGCCGGATATCTTACCCGCCGACTGGTGGACGTCGCTCAGGATGTGGTTATCCGCGAGTTGGATTGCCGCGTTACCGAAGGCATTGAAGTTTTTCGAACTGACGGCGATGAATTCGGTTATCACTTTGGAGACCGTTTGTATGGCCGAACAGCCCTCGATGACGTGAAGATTGATCGTAAAACGGTGGTGCGGGCCGGAGAAATCATTAATCGTGACACCGCCGAGCGAATTCAAAAATCAGAAATTCCCTCGATAGTTCTTCGGTCGCCCATAACGTGCCGTAGTTCGGAAGGAATTTGTTCCAAATGCTACGGTTTGGATCTGGGGCGAAATCAGGCGGTTGAACGAGGCGAGGCAGTAGGCATCGTGGCGGCGCAGTCGATCGGAGAGCCAGGAACACAGCTGACGTTGCGGACTTTCCATACTGGAGGAATCGCCGGCGTCGACATTACGCACGGTCTCCCTCGGGTTCAGGAGCTTTTTGAGGTTCGCGTTCCTAAGGGAAAGGCGATCTTAGCCGATGTCGATGGTGTTGTGGATGACATTGAAGAGCGGGGCTCCAATCGTATTGTAAAGATGAAAGCTCATAAGGAGAAGGGTAAAAAAGCTCGCGCCGTGGAATATTCTTTTCCTGCAGCAACGATGGTCTTCGTAAAAGCGGGCGATAAGGTTGCAAAAGGAGATCAAATATCCGAAGGAAGCGTTGACCTCAAAGAGTTGTATCTCTATAAAGGAAGAAAGGCGGTGGAGCGCTACGTGGTGAATGAAATTCAAAAGGTGTATGTTCCTGAGGGAACGGCTATTAACGATAAGCACGTGGAAATCATTCTTCGTCAGATGTTTGCTCGCGTCATGATCAAGGATTCGGGCGATACGGATTTTGTGGTTGGTGAGGTGGTGGAAAAGCCCCGCTTTCTTGAGATGAACCGCGATATTAAGCGTCGCGGCAAGCGAACAGCGCGAGCCAAGCAGCTGCTTATGGGCATAACGAAGACCGCTCTTTCGTCGGAAAGCTTCTTATCCTCCGCTTCTTTCCAGGAGACGGCTCGGGTTTTGGTTCGAGCGGCCGCCGAGGGCCGCACTGATCGCTTGCGCGGACTCAAAGAGAATGTCATCATTGGACGGCTTATTCCCGTGGGAACCGGCTACGGAGCCCGGTTTACGGAACCGGCGAGTGATAACGAATAATCATGATAACGATTAACGAAGGTCAAAATCGATACGAGATGGTCTTTCTCTCGCGGACGGAAGAGGCTGCGGCAGAGGTGAAAACCCTTCTCGCAAAGGAGGGAGCGGCGGATTTTTCCGTTCGGGCCCCTCTCCGGACGCGCCTGGCTTTCCCGATTAAGAAAAACGATGCCGCGCATCTGGGAGTCATTCAGTTTACTTTGGAAAAAAACCGCCTGGGCGACATCAGCCGCTTGCTGCGACTTAACGCTAACCTTCTTCGATTCGAAATGGTTAAGGTAATCGAGCGCGACGAGGCGACGGCGCCCCTTGCGGAGGAGAACCGGGGGGAAGCTAATCGCGAGGCGACGGAGCCGGCATCCGATCGACGCGACGCTCCTCGTTCCGAGCGGCGATACACAGAACTGAGCAATGAAGCCTTGGAGAAGAAGCTGGAGGAGATGCTTCGATAACATTCGGCGGTCGCGTTGAGCTTTTGAAGCCTGCATGATACACTACCGCTAACTGCACGCTAAACGCCGCTTATGAATCTTAATAAGGTATTTATTATCGGAAATTTAACTCGCGATCCGGAGTTGCGGACGCTGCCTTCGGGCACGGCGGTTGCCTCATTCGGCGTGGCGACGAATCGCGTTTGGAAAAACGCCCAGGGCGCGCGGCAGGAGGATGTTCAATTTCATAATCTTGTGGTTTTTGGCCGCCAGGCGGAAATTGTCAGCCAGTATTTAACGAAAGGAAGTATGGTTTATGCGGAAGGGCGGCTTCAGACTCGTTCCTGGGATGCCAAAGATGGGTCTAAGCAATCCCGCACCGAAATTGTCGCTGAGCGGATTCAATTTGGGCCTCGGAGCGGCGGCGCTGCGGGCGCTCGCCCCGCCGGTTTTGCCCGGCCAGCGCGCGAAGGATTAGATACGCCGCCGATGGATGATCTTCCGGCAATTGATCTGGGAGACGAAGACGTTAAGGCCGAAGATTTGCCTTTCTAGGTAAAACCCTATAAGCTCTCTTTTGTTATGCAATGCTTTTTTTGCTCTCAAGATGCGAGGACCATTGATTATAAGGATATCGAGCTTTTGCGTCGGTTTACTTCGGGCCAGGGGAAAATCATCGATCCGCGGCACACGGCAACTTGCGCCAAGCATCAGCGGATGCTTGCCACGGCGATTAAGCGAGCCCGATTGATCGGACTGCTTCCTTTTACTCGGAAGTAATTCCCGTCGCGATGGAAATCGACCTTTTTTTATTTAACTTAATCCACGGATTTGCCGATAGAAGCGGCTTTATCGACGGCATCGGTATTTTTTTTGCTCGATTCGTTCCGTACCTTTTAGTTCTTGTCGCTCTCTGGATTCTTGTCCGGATCCGCGGGTGGCGTCATCGTTTTTATTTTTTCTCCCTTGCCGCGTTGGCGCTCATTATAAGCCGAGGAATCCTCACCGAAGTAATTCGTTTTTGGGTTAATCGGCCGAGGCCGTTCGAGCTCTTGTCGTTTACACCGCTGATCTCCCATGATGCCGGCGGTTCCTTCCCATCGGGGCACGCCACCGCTTATTTTGCCCTGAGCTTCATTGTTTTTCTTTTTCTGAGGAGTTATCCGGTTGATAGTCGGCGATGGGGGCTTTGGTTTTTATCGGGGTCGGCTTTTATGGCTTTGGCTCGCGTTTTTGCCGGCGTTCATTGGCTCTCCGATGTTTTGGGAGGCGCCGCGATTGGCCTGGGAAGCGCCTACCTAGTTTGGAAAGTTTTGCCTTTGCCAGAGCCCGGCGAAGGGAAGGATTTTAACTAAGTTAAAACTTTACCGCTCTTTACTGCGCCCCTTCTTTTTGAAGATCTTGACGATGCTCATTGATACTCACGCCCATCTTCAATTCGATGCGTTTGCCGAGGATCGCGATTCGGTGATTCAAGAGTGTCTCGACGGCGACATTTTTATGATTAATGTGGGAACGGAGCGGCGATCGTCGGAGGCCGCTGTTTTTCTTGCGGAACAATTTTCCGGCGGAGTTTTTGCCTCTGTGGGCCTCCATCCTAATCACCTGTCGGCTGAAACCCAGTATCCGGATGATCAGGAGGCGGCCGTTATCGAACGGGAAATTTTCGACCCCGAATTTTATAAGGATCTTCTTCGCAAGAGTCCCAAAATGGTTGCCATTGGGGAAACGGGTTTGGATTATTACCGGCTGCCGCCGGGCAGCAATGCGGAAGCCATCCGGGCCCTGCAGCGGGATGTCTTCCGGCAGCATATCGAATTGGCTTTAGAGCTACGCAAGCCGCTTATTATCCATTGCCGGAACGCCCACGAAGATTGCATCGGGATTCTCCGGTCGTATTTCGCTCACCATCCATTCGACTTGCGAGGCGTGATTCATAGTTTTGGCGGGACTGTCGCGGACGCGCAGGCTTATCGATTACTCGGTTTCAAAATTGCCTTTAATGGGATTATCACGTTTGCCCGCGATTATGATGCCGTGGTGCGAGCGACGCCCCTCGACGATTTATTAATAGAAACCGATGCGCCGTATTTGACGCCCGTACCGCATCGCGGGAAACGCAATGATTCACGGTACGTCCGGTTGGTGGCCGAGAAGATTAGTGAATTAAAAGGGGTTTCTTTTGAAATGGTTGCCGAGAAGACCACCCAGAATGCCCGGCAACTTTTTGCCCTCTAAGAGGTCATCCTTGATAGGACGACGGCCTTTTGATATAGAGAGGGTACGGTCAAGGGCGGTCTTTGGTCGCTGAACCTTCGAAGGAGAAAGTGATGCGGAATGAAGATGGTTACAGACCGTGCGACGTTCTCGTCATCGTGGTCCTGGGCCTCCTTCTGGGGCTGGCCTGGCTCTTCAACCTTAAAGAACCCGGAGCTCCGCAACCTTCCGATCCCGCGCCTTAAACGCGGGATTGACTTTTTTCTTCGCTCCGAGTATGGTTTGAGCAAGTGTTCGCCTTCCGGCGAACCTTTTTAAAATAAATTATGATTGATTTAAAAAATCTTAATCGGGCTATTGAGCAGATTGTTAAAGAAAAAGGCATTGATGCCGCGTTGGTTTTCGGCGCGGTTGAGTCCGCCATCGCCGCCGCGTATCGCAAAGAATACGGAAAGCGAGGGGAGATTATCAAGGCTAAAATTGATTCCAAGGTGGGCAACCTCCTTTTTTGGCAGGTAAAAACTGTCGTCGATGAAACCACGGTCCGCATAAAAAGTTCTGACGAGGAGGGGGAGCCGAAGGAACGGTCTTCTGCCGAAGAAGAAATTCCCGTTTACAATCCGGATCGGCATATTTTTCTGGAAGAGGCGAAAAAGGTGAAGCCGGATGCTGCGGTAGGGGACGAACTAGAGTTTGCCCTGCCCGAACATGAAGATTTCGGGCGCATCGCTTCGCAGGCGGCTAAGCAAGTGATCCTTCAGCGATTACGGGAGGTGGAGCGGGAGTCCGTGGAACGGGAGTATAAAGGAAAAGAAGGAGAAATCGTGAGCGGTGTCGTTCAGCGCGCCGAACGGGGCAATGTTTATATTGACCTCGGCCGCGCCGCCGGCATCATGTTCTATAACGAGAGCATTCCGGGCGAGCATTATCGCATCGGCGAGCGCTTGCGGTTTTACCTTTTGGCAGTTCAAGAAGAATCCCGATTGCCGGGCGTAATTCTAAGTCGTTCCCATCCCCGATTTGTTTCCAAGCTTTTTGAATTAGAAGTCCCGGAAATCCAGGAGGGGTTGGTGGAGATTAAAGCGATTGCCCGGGAACCGGGTTCCCGGACTAAGATAGCGGTTTCGTCGAATGCCGAGGGTGTTGATCCCGTGGGCGCTTTGGTGGGACAACGGGGAACGCGGGTAATGGCGGTGACTAATGAGCTGGGGAATGAGAAAATCGATATTATCGAATGGTCGGAGGATCCGGCCAAATTCATTGCGTCGTCACTTTCTCCTTCCAAGGTTCGTTCTGTTGAGGTTTTGCCTCGGCGAACCGCATTGGTTTTGGTTCCGGAGGATCAGCTGAGTCTGGCGATTGGACGAGGCGGACAGAATGCGAGGCTGGCGGCGCGGCTTACGGGCTGGAAGATCGATGTTCGTTCGGCGGCGCGGCCGGAAATTGCTCACGAGGGCGGCGTTGTGGGCGAGACCAATGATGACGGTATCGTTGATGATGGAACGTTCGATGAGGGAACAAAGCCCGCCCCGGACTCTCACGGAATTTAAAAAATTAACTTAACTTAGGTATAATATACCGATATGACTATATACCAACTCGTTTTTTTGCCGATCGGCGCCGCGCTTCTCTATAGCGGGTACGTTATGTGGTGGCTTAGAAAGCAGGATAATGGCAATGCCGAGATGCAGGAAATTTCGAGCGCCATCCGGGAAGGAGCGAAGTCTTATTTGAATCGGCAAACGAAAAGCGTGGGCCTTGTCGCCGCGATTCTTGCTGTTTTGATCTACGCCTTACTAGGCTTGTCTCCGGCCTTGGGATTTCTTTTGGGTGCTGTTAGTTCTGCCTTAGCGGGTTATATCGGCATGAATGTGGCGGTGCGATCGAATGCGAAAACTGCGGCAGCGGCGAGGCGCGGCCTGATGCCGGCGCTTTCTCTGGCTTTCCGAGCTGGGTCGGTAACCGGGTTTTTGGTTGTGGGGTTGGGACTTTTGGCGGTTGCCGGTCTTTATTTTGTAACGGAAGATGTTCGCGTTTTGATCAGCCTGGGGTTTGGAGCAAGCTTGATTTCGGTTTTTGCCCGCTTGGGCGGCGGTATTTATACCAAGGCAGCGGATGTGGGAACCGATCTTGTCGGAAAGGTGGAGGCGGGAATTCCTGAAGACGATCCTCGGAATCCTGGCGTTGTGGCGGATCTCGTGGGGGATAATGTGGGCGACAATGCTGGAATGGCGGCTGATCTTTTTGAGACCTACGTGGTAACTTTGGTTGCTGCGATGCTTTTGGGAAACGCTTTGATTGGCGAGGCGGGCGTTCTTTTTCCCTTGGCATTGGGCGGCGTGGCTATCTTAGCTTCTATTATCGGCAGCTTTTTTGTCCGGACTGGAAAATCACAAAGCATTATGGGGGCGTTGTATAAAGGGCTGGCTGCGTCGCTTGTTGCCGCTTTAGTCCTTTTCTACTTTTTAAACGCGTCGTTTTTTTCCGTTTGGGAGCTGTATTATGCGGCGGTCATCGGCTTGCTGGTTACCATCTTGATGGTGGTTGTTACGGATTATTACACCGCGAAAAATTATCGACCGGTTAAAGCCATCGCGGCTGCCTCGAACTCCGGTCACGGAACCAATATCATCATGGGGCTCGCAATCGGCATGGAATCGACATTCCTCCCCGTTTTAATCATCGCCGGAGGCGCTCTATTGAGTTTCTATCTGGCGGGTCTCTATGGCGTGGCCATTGCCGCGACAGCGATGCTTTCGGTAGCCGGCATTATCGTGGCCATCGATTCTTTCGGGCCCATTACGGATAACGCCGGAGGAATTGCCGAAATGTCGAACGAACCGAAGGAGGTTCGCGAAATTACGGATGCCCTCGACGCGGTGGGAAATACCACCAAGGCGGTAACTAAGGGTTATGCAATTGCTTCGGCAGGTTTGGCGACTTTGGTCTTGTTTGCCGGTTATGCGGAAGAGCTTCGGGCGTATACCGCTGCAACGTTTGATCTTCAAGATCCGTTTGTAATCACTGGACTCCTTTTGGGCGCTGCGCTTCCTTACCTCTTTGGATCTATGGCTATGCGAGCGGTTGGGAAAACCGCGGGCGCCGTGGTGGAAGAGGTTCGGCGGCAATTTCGAGAGATTCCGGGCATCATGGAAGGCAAGGCCAAGCCGGATTACGGCCGTGCGGTTGATATCGTGACTAAGGCGGCGCTCCGTGAGATGATTGTGCCGGCCTTGCTCCCTATCGTCGCTGTGGTGCTGGTTGGATTTCTTCTGGGAGCCGAGGCTTTGGGAGGATTACTAATTGGATCGATTGTCTCCGGTCTTTTCGTCGCGATCTCGATGACCACCGGGGGCGCGGCATGGGATAACGCAAAAAAATATATCGAAGCCGGTAATTTCGGCGGCAAAGGATCCGATGCTCATAAGGCGGCAGTCACGGGCGATACGGTAGGCGACCCTTATAAAGATACGGCTGGCCCGGCGATCAACCCGCTTATCAAGGTAGTAAATGTTGTTGCTTTATTGCTGGTTCGATTCCTAAAATAATTTATGCCTAAACCATTGTTTAACGAAGAGCAGTATCAGTATTTGATACCCACGGTTATCGAAAAGTCCGCGTTTGGAGAACGGGCGTATGATATTTATTCGCGGCTTTTGAAGGAGCGGATTGTCTTTATCGGCGGCCCTATTAACGATCAGGTGGCGAATGCCGTGATCGCTCAACTTTTATTCCTTGAATATGAAGATCCGAAAAAAGACATCAAGATGTACTTGAATACGCCGGGCGGGGTTGTGACCGCGGGGCTCGCGATCTACGATGCGATGCAGCATGTGAAAGCCGATGTCTCAACGATCTGCGTCGGCATGGCGGCGTCGATGGGGGCAGTGCTTTTAACCGCCGGGAAAAAAGGGAAGAGGTATATACTGCCTAATTCCGAGGTTTTGCTTCATCAGGTGCTAGGGGCCACTGAAGGCCAGGCGGTTGAGATTGAGATTGCCGCGCGGCATATTATCAAGATTAAAGATAAATTAAATCAGATTATCGCAAAGCACACCGGTCAGCAGCTCGCCAAGGTGGAACGGGATACAGATCGGGATTTCTGGCTTAATGCGGAGGAGGCCAAGGCTTACGGATTGGTGGACGAGATTATCAAGACGAAGAAGTAGATGTTCAAAAATCGCCACACCGGCGATTTTTTGGTAGGATTTTAACATGGCTGATTCCTTGAGGCCCAAGGTTGGAGTTGCTGTGATTGTTATAAAGGATGGAATGGTGGCGCTTGGAAAACGACGAGGTTCTCACGGTGACGGCACATGGGCATTCCCCGGAGGTCATTTGGAGTTCCAGGAATCTTTGGAGGATTGCGCTCGCCGAGAGGTATTAGAAGAAACCGGATTAGAAATTAAAAATATTCGTTTTAGCACTATAACCAATGATATTTTTTCTGCGGAGAGTAAGCATTACATTACAATATACATGATTGCTGATTACAAAAGAGGAGAATTGAAAATTATGGAGCCGGAGAAATGCGAATTTTTCGGCTGGTTTCCGTGGGGTGAATTTCCCCGTCCGCGTTTCATTCCTTTGGAAAATTTATTAAATCAAGACTATAAACCCTTATGAAAATCGCTTTTTTCGAGGTGGAGGACTGGCAGAAGGACTATTTGGAAAAGAAAGTTTCTTTCGCGGAATCCGTTTCTTTTTTCAGGTCATCGCTTCAGGATACCGATCTTGCGAGTTTCGATTTTGAGGCGATTTCTCTCTTTATCGGATCTACTTTAACCTCCGACCTCATGGCTAAATTCCCGAACCTAAAGCTTGTGACCACGCGGTCTACGGGATTCGACCATATTGCCAAGGATTTTTTGCGGGAGCGCGGCACTGCGCTGGGTTACGTGCCCGGGTATGGGGATAATACCGTGGCGGAATTCACCTTTGGACTCATCCTTTCGCTCTCCCGTCGCCTCTATGACGCCGTTCATCGCATCCGCGAGGCCGGCGATTTTTCTTTTGAAGGCCTGCGCGGATTTGATCTAAAAGGGAGGACTTTGGGCGTGGTGGGCGCCGGTCGGATCGGCTGCGAGGTACTGCGGATCGCTCAGGGATTCGAGATGAATGTTGTTGCCTACGATGCCTTTCCGAAGCCCGAAACGGCAGCTGCCTGTCACTTCGCTTACGTTTCTTTCGAGGATCTTTTGGCGAGGTCTGATATTATTACGCTCCACGTGCCTTACAGCGTATCCTCGCACCATCTGATCAATAGCGATAATGTTTCGAAAATAAAACGCGGCGCTATTCTTATTAATACGTCGCGAGGGGCAGTGGTGGAGACTAGTGCTCTTGTGCAGGCTTTGCGCGATGGTATTTTAAGCGGCGCCGGGTTGGATGTTTTGGAGGAGGAAGGATTAATCCGCGATGAAAAAGAACTTCTTTCCGGCCAGCTCGACGCTCTGAAGCTCCGAACGGTTTTAGGAAATCACGTTTTGATGGATATGCCGAATGTGATTGTAACACCCCATATGGCATTTAATACCACGGAAGCGATCGAGCGCATTTTGGATACGGATATTGAAAATATCAAGACGTTTCTAGAAACCGGCAAAGCAAAATATTCTATTCCAACTGTTTAGCCGGCGGCTATATGATTATTTATCTCGTTTTTTTCGCCGCAATTTTCGCCATTAATCTTTTGCCGGTTTTTGCGCCTCCCACTTGGGCTGCGCTTCCCTTTTTTGTTTTTAATCTTGGATTGAGCAATATGCCGGTGGTTGCCGCGACGGCGGCTTTTGCGGCGAGCGTTAGCGCGCTGCTCTTGGCTCTAGTAACCGTAAAATTTGTTCGTCCGCGCCTGTCGGCGGGGAGCCGGGGGAATCTTGAGGAGCTGGCTAATTTTCTGCGGGGGCGTTTCTGGTTGGCTCCTGGAATCTTTTTCCTTTGGGCGTTAAGCCCCTTGTCGGCGGGCTTGCTGTGGATTGCTTATGGCCTTCTGGGATTAGGGCCTCGAGCGGCACTCCTTTCGTTTTTCGCCGGACGGTTTTTGGGGTATTGGGGATGGTCGTATGCTGTTTCGCAAGCCGCGTGGCAATCAGCGGGCGATCTTTTCAGTTCCGCCGGTTTTATCAGCGTTTCTTTCATTGTCTCACAAGTTATTGCTCTTATGTTCTTCGGTCTTTTCGTGAAATTGGATTGGCGAGCCCTGCTTCAGGAGCGGCGGTTGCAGTTTGTTGGGCGACAAACTCTGGCGGGTTTGATGAAGCAGCAGGAGGAAAAAGTTTTGCATTAATGCGTTTTTCCATAAAAACAGGGGAAAATATCCGGACTTTCGGGCGAACGATTGGTTACCGGCTGCTCGATGAAAAAGGAGGCGAGTTTAATTTTGCGCGTCCTCTGGGGGTAAATGATTATCCCCGGTTTCATGCGTATGCGATGGCCCGCCCGGGCGAGATTATCGTTAACCTTCACTTAGATCAAAAACGGCCTTCGTACGAAGGCGCTACGGCGCATAGCGGAGAGTATGAGGGGCGATTTATTGAAGAGGAAGCGGAGCGGATCAAGGCGGCGGTTGGGGAATCGAAGATCTCTAGACCTCTCGACGTCAGCGATTACTGATTAGGAAAGTTTTTCTTTTAAGAAAGAGTTTAGATCGGATATTTTTATTCGTTCCTGTTTTGCGGTATCCCGATCGCGGATAGTGACGCTATCATCCTCTAGCGTTTGGAAATCGACAGTGATACAAAAAGGGGTACCGATTTCATCCTGCGAGTAATAGCGTTTTCCTATATTTCCCCGGTCATCCCAGGCAATGGGAAGCAATTGGCTATTGGTAATTAGTAATTGGTAAATGGAGCGTGCTTTATCGACGAGGTCTGGTTTGTTGGCCAATAAAGGGAAGACGGCGGCTTTGTAGGGTGCCAGCTTAGGCGGAAGTTTTAAATACGTCCGCTTGCCCCCCGAAGCTTCCTCTTCCGTGTAAGCTTCGAGTAGTGTGACAAGAATGGAACGATCTAGTCCGAAGGTTGGCTCGATCACATGGGGCCAGAATTCCTCGCCGGTCTCCTGGTTTTTATATTTAAGGTTTTGACCGGAAAGATTTTCGTGGTTTTTAAGATCGAAATCGGTTCGGTAGGCGAGTCCGTAGAGTTCTTTCTGACCAAAGGGATAGTCGTATTCAAAATCGACGGTCCGCTTGGAATAATGCGCGCGATCTTCTTCGGGAACCTCGATTTCGTGGACGTGGCTAAGATTTACCCCTAGTTCTTTAAGCCATTTCCGCATCTCCTCGCGCCAATAGTCAAACCATTTTTCCCATTCCTCTTCTCGGACGAAATATTCCAATTCCATTAAATTAAACTCTCGTGTTCTGAAAATAAAATTGCCGGGAGTGATTTCATTCCGAAATGCTTTCCCCTGAGCTGCTATGCCGAAGGGAAGTTGCTGTCGTGTTGTGTCGAGCACTTGTTTGAAATTAACAAACATTGCTTGGGCGATTTCCCCGCGAAGATAGGCGAGCGCCTTTTCTCCCTCTACAGCTCCCAGCCACGTTTTCATCAAAATATTGAATTGCCGAGGTTCAGTCAGATCTTTGCGCCCGCAATTGGGGCATTCTTTTTCGATTTGGTCGGCTCGGTACCGTTCGTGGCATTTTTTGCATTCCACCAGGGGATCGCTAAAGGTTGCCACATGGCCGCTTGCTTCCCAGACCTTGGGATTCATTATGGTGGCCGCATCGATTCCTACCATATCACTTCGGGATTGGACAAATCGTTGCCACCAGAGTTTAGAGATGTTGTTTTTGAGCTCCACGCCCAACGGCCCATAATCCCAGGAGTTTGCCAGCCCGCCATAAATTTCCGATCCCGGAAAAATAAAACCCCGTCTTTTGCAAAGACTTACTATTTTCTCCATTAAATTATTTTGATCTTTTTCCATTCGTTTACGGAACAACGACGCCCGCTCCCATGGTGTTTATTGCATCGTCCAAATCGTCGCTTTCTACGCTCGGTGCGGCAGCGCGGAGTTCGGTGTTGGTGAAGTCATCGATGGCGACGAGCGTTATTTCGCTAATGAGCGGCATCGGCTGATTAATCTGCGTTATATTAGGGATTGCTTCGATCTGAAAGCTGGCTTCCACAGGAGCCCCGATCACTCCTTTGGTTGCGGGAATGCGATCAATGGTCCATGAAATTTCTCCAGTTCTTTCGTTCCAGACGGGCGCGGACGCAACATTACTCTTAATTTTACCGGTTAGCCGAACTCCGGCTTGAGTCGACGCCTTAAGCGTCACGGTTCGCATATCGGTGCTGTAATTGGTCAATATCCATCGAATAGTCGCCTGAGTCGGAACATTGACCCTAAGCGGCACGGGACCCTTGTTGTCGAACCCCGATGAGTCTTTGACTGCCGCTCGCCGCAACAGTCCCAATCGACCGCCCACTTTTATTTCATGGCGGGCGACGGCCGTTGTTTTATCCGATGCGACATAGTAAGGGATGGTGGGGGAAGAGATATCGGCATCCACGACAATCGTAAAATTTTTATCGGATAAGCGGCGGATAGGATACTGTTCTTTTAGGGGCGCCTCAAATTCCACCGAGCCTGCGGAACCCGGTCGGACGACGCGGAGATCGGGAATACTCGCCGCATTCCAGGTGATCGTATTGTTGCTGGAATTAAAAAATCCATTCGTTCGGAGGGTGGGGAGGTTGAGCATGGTTCCCGTGAGCCGCGCCTTAACAATGACGTCATTCATTGCTACATCGGTGTTGTTTCGGTAGGTGACGATATACCGCACGGCTTGTCCCGGGTAGGCAATACTGGTTCGCCCCTCGGTTTCGATGGCGAGCGCCAGTGGCGATTGCGCCATACCGATGGATGCGGTTTTCTCGGCAACTAGATTATCGTTGTCGGAAACCCGGGTTTTTACTTCAAAGAAGGATTCATCCGGGCCGGTGGCAACGAGGCGCAGGGTGATGGCGCCGCCGCTGCCTTTGGGAAGATCCCGGATTACCCATTCTTGGGTGCTGGTTGCTGGGGCGGGTTCCGCGCTCGTTAGCCGGACGTTCGCCGGTAAAAGAAGGGTGATGGCGGCATTGCTGAAATTGTAATTCGACTCATTGGCATAATTTATTTTTACAGCAAAGGCGCTATTGTTTAAAACTTGTTGCGGGGATTCGATATCTAACCGGATGGCGGGATCTTTGGCGGTAATGCTTATTTTTTCCTCGGTATTCAAAATTGCTCTTCCCGTGGCGCCGGCAAAAGTATAGGAAGCGGTGGCTTTAAAGGGATAGACCGTATTGGCGGTTTTGTAGAGAATAATCGGAATGGTAACGCTTGCTGTTTGGCCCATGGTTACCGGTCCTATTTCTTTTGTCACGAACCGCTGATCGCCTGATTCCTCGGTTGCGACTGCCCCCTCGGGAAGGAGAAGCGTTATGGCGACATCTTCCAGATCTTTGGAGGCGTTGTTTTCCAGGTTGATGTCAATTTCAAACGGGGCGCCGAGCAAGATATCGTTGGGTGCTTCGAGGGTCACGCTTACATCTTTTTGCCCGCTGTATTGATAGATGAAGAATCCGACAACGACAAAGAGGATAAGAGAAATCGCCGTTAACCCCCAGAACAGCCATTGGCCTGTGGTCTTAAATTTCGTTACATCATTCATACCTTTTATTATATACGGGTTCTAGAGAGTGAGCCAAATTTTTGGGTCCAGAGCATTTTTTCCCTTTTCCCCGCACGACCGGCAGAGAAAAATAAAATCTTCTTTGTTGAAATGCCGGATGACGCGGGAGTCGCAGCGGTCGCAGTCGGCAAATCGAGGGTCAAATCCGAGGACGGCAAGCAAGGGCCGGTAGTCGGGTCGAACCGAGGCTTCGGTGAGAATTTTGCGAACTGCTTGCCACAGGCGGCCGTCCGGGGCCAGCGGCGGGGTCATCTGGTCGATAAAGCCGAGAAAATCTAGCATATCGGGATTTTTGGCGGCAATGCGGATGGTTAGGGCGTCGGCCAAACGAAACCCGTTTTTGTGGGCTAGTCGGACGCGAACGATATGAAGCGGCTGGAGGTGGCCAGCCAGTTTCGAGGTAATCTTGCGGGCCGAGGTGGCGGTGGCTTCCACTTTGCCCCAGCGCTCGGTCAGCAAAGAGACCAGGGCATCCTGTTCTCCTTTGGGCTCGTTTTTTAGGACGATGGCTGTTGTGGATAGTTCCTCCATAGAAAGAATTGTCTTTCAGTTTATCACAGATTGCGCTCAATTTTTTTCTTTGTTATGATGGCTCGGTGCTTGATTATTTTTCCTGGGGCCAATTGTTTTTAGGGATTTGGATCATTGTTTCACCCTGGCTGTTGGGTTTTTCGGATATTGGGCCGGCGTTGTGGAGTAATGTTATCGGCGGCGTGCTTATTGCTTTGGCTTCACTCTGGAAAATATTTCTCCCCAGGGAGTAAATTCCTAAATTCAAAATCTTGATTTCTGAAAGAATTTTCAATTTTAAAATTCAGGATTATTTAGGATTTAGATATTAGGATTTGGAAATTTCATGATGCTATGTACGATTTGATTATCGTGGGCGGCCCGCTTAGGAGCGAGGCTCGCCAATAACCTTATGGCTTATGATTTAATAATCATCGGTGGCGGCCCGGCGGCGGTGGCAGCCGGGGTCTATGCGGCCCGAAAAAAGATAAAAACGGCTTTAATTACCGAATCATTCGGCGGGCAGTCGCTTGTCTCCGCGGATGTGCAGAATTGGATTGGCGACGTGTCGCTTACCGGTTTAGAGTTGGCGGAAAAATTAGAAAAACACCTGCGAGCTCAAGAGGATATCGACATTATCGATGGCGATTTGGTGGCGAGCGTCCAGAAAATGGAGCCGGCCGCTGAATTTTTGGTAACCACTAAAAAAGGAAAAGTTTTGGAGACCAAGACCATTTTTGTGGGGTCCGGCAGCCGGCGCCGCCATCTGAATGTTCCGGGTGAAGATAAATTTGAAGGCAAGGGCGTGGCGTATTGTTCTATCTGCGATGCGCCGGTTTTTGCCGGTAAGGACGTTGCGGTGGTTGGCGGGGGAAACGCAGGGCTCGAAGCCGTGATTGATCTTTTGCCCTATGCGACGAAGATTTATTTACTGGAGTATAACAGCGCTCTTCGCGGCGATCCGGTAACGCAAGAGAAGATTAAAAGCGATCCGAAGGTAACGGTTATTTTTCATGCGAAGACCGTGGAAATTGTGGGCGATCAATTCGTGACCGGTTTGAAGTATGAAGATACGGAGGCTAAGGAAACTAAAGAACTGCCGGTCGGCGGCGTGTTCGTAGAAATCGGCGCGGTTCCTAACGCGGATTTCCTGGGGGATTCAGTGCTCAAGAACAAATTTGGCGAGATTGTCGTTGATCATAAAACACAGCAGTCCTCTCTTCTGGGCATTTGGGCCGCGGGCGATGTCTCGGACGTTCTCTACAAGCAGAATAATATTTCGGCGGGCGATGCGGTGAAAGCCATCCTTAACATTTACGATTATCTAAAAAAGGGATAATTATTCTTTGCGATACCGGTCCCAGATCTTTGGCGAAGTTTTTACTGGTACAATATAAGGATCATGCTTGTTCATGTGAATATTAAAATTGAAGGGCTGACGATTAGCCGAGTGGTTCGATATTTTGTTCTTGCTGATCTTTTATTTTTGACTGCCTGGGGATTGATCCATCCGCTTCTTGCCGTTTTTGTCGTGGAAAATATTCCTCAGGGAACGGTTTTCATAGCTGGCAGCGCGCTTGCGCTTTATTGGCTTACGCGGGCAATTTTGCAGCTTCCGATAGGAATTATTCTCGATCAGACCGAAGGGGAGAAAGATGATTTCTACGTGCTTATCATTAGCCTTATGCTGGCTGGTTTTGCGTCGCTTCTCTTTCTGGGGGTCAACAGTGTCGCCGGTCTTTTTGCTGTTATGGTTCTCGAGGGAATCGCTTTTTCACTCTATACTCCGGCTTGGGGTTCGATTTTTGTCCGGCATTTGGATCAGAATCACATGGCTTTCGATTTATCGCTTGGCAGCGCGGCTAGCGGTTTAGCTATCGGTGTTGCCTCTTTTGTTGGAGGGGCGCTTGCCAAATTTATCGGGTTTCATGCGGTTTTCATCGGCGCGAGCATTCTGGCATTTGTCTGTGCTGGGATTCTTCTCTGGGTTCCCGACCTGATTCTTCCCCGGGGATCCACCCGAAATCTTTTTAAAAAATCTCCGGTAACGGAACCCCCTCAAGCTCCCCCGCAATCCTAGCGGCTTGGCATTTTCTTGACGGTCGGAGGTTGATGCCCGATACTTTTTCTATCTATGCGATTTATCGCCGATTTTCATATCCATTCGAAATATTCCCGGGCGGTCTCTCGGGAAATGGTGCTGGAAGAATTAGATCGTAAGGCGCACGATAAGGGGATTCTCGTTATGGGGACGGGGGATTTTACCCATCCGGCATGGTTTAAGGAATTAAAAGAAAAGCTGGAGCCGGCTGAGCCCGGACTTTTTCAATTAAAAAAAGGATTGAAGCGGGGAACGCTGCGCGGCGGGATGCCGGAGACGCGGTTTATGCTGACTGTCGAGATTTCGAGTATTTATACGAAAGATGGCAAAGGACGCCGCGTGCATAATTTAGTATTTGCGCCGGACTTGGAGACCGTGGAGAAAATTAATACGCAGTTATCGTGGGTGGGGAATTTGGCATCCGACGGTCGGCCGATCCTAGGATTGGATAGTCGGGAATTGGTGAAGATCGTTTTAGACTCCAACCCTCGCGCGGTGGTGGTGCCCGCTCATGCCTGGACGCCGTGGTTTAGCGTTTTTGGATCGATGTCCGGATTTGATTCGATCGAAGAATGTTTCGGCGATTATGCTAAGCATATTTTTGCGATTGAAACCGGGCTTTCTTCGGATCCTTTGATGAATTGGCGACTTTCTAAATTGGACAATATTGCCTTCATCTCCAATTCCGACTCCCATTCTTTGGAGCGAATCGGCCGGGAAGCGAATATTTTCGATGCGGAATTGTCCTATGACGGGATTATCAATGCCATTAAAAATGGTTGCGCTAACCCACAACTAACAACCAATGACTCACAACAGAGATTTGTTGCGACCGTCGAATTTTTCCCGGAAGAGGGAAAATACCATTTCGATGGGCATCGGGCGTGTGGTGTGGTGATGGAGCCCAAGGAGACCCTGGAAAAAAAAGGAATGTGCCCGAAATGCGGGCGTCGCGTGACCGTTGGCGTTTTAAACCGCGTGGAAAAATTGGCAGATCGTTCGGCTATTGTTCCGGAGCAGGTTGGCAGTTTGCGGAAATACGCCAACCGGATTCCTTTTCACAGCTTGATGCAGTTGGATGAAATTATTGCAAAGTCGTTTGCCATGGGAACTGCTGCAAAGAAGGTAAGGACCGAATACGAAACCATGATAAAAACGTTTGGGCCGGAGTTGGAGATTCTTTTAAACAGTAAAAGCGAGGAGCTGGTTCGTTCTCGTGTTGATGAGCGGATTATCCGGGGGATTGAAGCGGTGCGGCAGGGAAAGGTGGTGTTTGATCCGCCGGGCTACGATGGAGAATACGGAGTTATGAAATTTGCCGGCATCGAACTATCCCCTAAGCCCTCGGTTGCGCAGGCGTCGCTATTTTAGGTTTTTCCGAGGAATTCTTGCAAATTTTGCTCTGTTTCTGTATCTTTTTCTAGCTATGGCGTTATCCATGAACGAAGTGAAAAATGGGTCTCTTATCGTTATCGACGGCCAGCCGTACGCCGTATTGAAGGTGGAACACTCTCATATCGGGCGCGGGGGATCGAATGTTACGGCGCGGATCAAAAATTTGATGACCGGAAAAGTTTTGGAGAGGACTTTCAAGCCGTCCGATGAATTTGATGAAGCTGATGTGGAAAAAATGAAGAGCTTGTTTATTTATGAGAGCCGCGGGCAGTATTGGTTTACGGAGCAAGGGAAGCCGCAAAACCGGTTTTCTATAAGCAAAGAGACATTGGGCGAAGTGGCGCAATTTTTAAAACCAAATCTGGATGTGCTGGCGATTAAATTCGATGGGAATGTGATTGCGATCGAACCGCCGATTAAAGTGGATTATGTGGTTAAGGAGGCTCCGCCGGCGGTCCGAGGGAATACAGCGCAGGGGGGGACCAAAATTGCCGTATTAGAGACCGGAGCCGAACTTTCCGTTCCTTTATTTATTAATGAGGGGGATATTGTTCGGGTGAATACGCAAACGGGTGAATATGCGGAAAGAGTGGAGAAGGCCTAGCCCAGATGGGCATGGTCGTTCCAAACTAAAAGGCGCCAAGCCGCAAATTTTTCATTGGCGGGATCGAATGCTAGTACGGTAATCCCGGTATTTTTTGTTTGTGCAGCCAAGAGAAGTCGCTTACTTTCGTAACCATTGAAGTTATCTTCAAAAAGTACGATACCTACCACAAACCTAATGAAGGCGCCATGGCTTACAACCAGGATATTATTTTCAGGTCGATTTTCGAGATAGCGAACGGCTTGAGTTGCGCGCTCTTTTAGGTCTTCAAAGTTCTCTTCATCGGAAAGTCGAAAATTGGGCAATGTTAAATTTTCGATCATGGTTTTGATTTCTTTTATGACCGTTGGATCGTCGCGATGTTGTCCGTAGTGCCGAGTTGGATGAGTTCGCTCTCCGAAAAGAGGCACTGATTCTATTGGTTGGTTAACTTTTTTCTGAATTATTTCCGCGGTTTGTATGGACCGCGTAAATTTGCTTGCGATAATTATTTCGATTGGCAATTTGGCAGCGCGTTCCGCTAAAAGAGACGCCTGCTCCCTGCCTTTCTCGGTTAGGGGCGCCTCGGGACCCCTGAGGATTGGATCTGTGTTTGCTTCGCTTTCTCCGTGGCGGACGAGATAGACCGTTTTCATAGGCCCAAGCCGCTCAATGACAGGGTTTTCAGGTACACCGGCAGCAGGAATACCATGCCGAGGAGAGGGAGGACGATGACGACGATGCTGATTATTAGCGTCGCCAGAAAATAGCGCCGTGTTTTCTCTACGGATTTATAAATAGCGTCGATCTTTTTCTGCTGCTCGTCTAATTTTTTAAGAAGTTCAGGGTCCATGGCGATCTTCCCTTGTTTTTAAATATTACTATAATACTACTGCTTATGAAGCGGGAATCCAAGCAAAAGAAGGTCTTTGTAGCAACATACACGAATGAGGGGCTTAAGTTTCAAATGGTTTTAGGCCCGCTGAAGTTTGAACCAAGTAAGAGGGGACGTCCGACAGCCACGATCTAGACCAAGACCATCCGATTTGCCATTTATTTGCCCCGGTGGCGAGCTTTGTCCCGGGGATCGACGTTTGCCCCATCTTGCGCCTTGGCCAAGCCGTTTGAACAAATTTGAACCCTTGGCACGATTTGCTTAACTTAAGCAAATATGACCGATTATTCTTCCGGAGGAAACTCCTCTTTGACTCTTTCCCGAAGATCATGCGTGTTCCCGTGACTAAGCAACCCGAGGTAAGATGCCACCGACGACTCGGCTTGCTTCTGCCTTAAATTCCGAAACATTCTCTTCTTGGTGGACGTTCGCGGTATCCTATGATGCGGAAAATGCACCCAGCCGAGAAAATCCACGCCGGACGCCCATGTTTTTATAAAAACCTTATCCGGATGCAGAGACAGTTTTAGCCGCATCTCAAGAAATTCGGATATCTTCGGGAGAAGGTTTTCCAAGTATTCCTTGCTCTCATGCAGAATGACGAAATCGTCGGCATACCTGACGCAATGGGCGACTTTCATATCTCGTTTTAGGAAATGATCGAACTCGTTCATGTAAATGTTTACCAAAAGCTGGCTGGTGAGATTGCCCAAGGGCAAGCCGATGTCCGGTCTGTCCTTGGTGTGGAAACTTTTGACCACTTTGCTCAAAAGCAAGATCGTATTTCCGCTCCTGATATGCTTTTTCAAAATATCACCCAAAATTTGATGATTGATGTTGGCGAAGAATTTTCTGATATCGCATTTAAGAACCCAGACTGTCCGCGTATGATTCTGCGAAACTTTGCAGGCTTGATCGCGGAAGCGATTTATCGCTCGGTGCGTGCCTTTGACGCGCCGACAAGAGTACGAATCGAAAATGAACTTGGGATCGAAGTACGGATATAAAATTCGGTATATGGCGTGATGCAGAAGACGGTCCCGGACGGTCGCTTTGTGAATGTCTCGCGGTTTCGGATCGTTGATCCGGAACGACTTATAAGGTCCGTGTTGATAAGTTTTATCAAAGAGCTCGCGGTGCAGGGCGAGGATATTGTCGGTCAGATGAAGCGAAAATCGTTCGATGTCTTTGCGGCCACGCTTATTTCGGAGAAATTCGCGCCAAGCGGCGAGTAAGTTTTCGACAGAAATGATATTATGGTAAATATGACTCGCTCTGTGAATTCTTCCCCCCCCCCCCCCCCCCCCTCCCCCACTCCCCCCCTTTTTCTCATTTGTATCCCGG
>ORJL010947243.1_pt1 | contig 262709 bp, 220 predicted proteins | sample 1779941 | NCBI WGS metagenome assembly ORJL01 (sample SAMEA104232317, study PRJEB22302) | groundwater metagenome | biome: forest; feature: aquifer; material: groundwater | place: USA | collected 2011-08-07 | depth 5.8 m | reverse complement strand
TCGGCGGCGGTATCGGTACCAGGGGCCCCGGTGAATCCCAGCTTGAGACGGACCGGCGCCTCATCCGCCAGAAAATACACCGCTTGAAACTGCAGACGGAGGAAATCAGGAAACACCGCCAGCTACACCGGCAGAAGCGGAGTAAGAGTGGCCTACCCGTCGTCGCCATCGTCGGCTATACCAACGCCGGTAAAAGCACCTTGCTCAATGCCTTGAGCGAGGCCAATGTCTTTGTCGAAGACAAGCTCTTCGCCACCCTGGACCCGACGACACGGCGCATCACTCTTCCCGATAAGAAGGTAGTCTTAATCACGGACACCGTCGGTTTTATCAGGAAGCTGCCTCCGACGATAGTAACCGCCTTCCGGGCAACTCTGGAAGGACTATCCGAAGCCAGTATCCTCCTTCACGTGGTTGACCTGGCTTCACATAATGCTGCCGAGCAATGCCAGGTAGTCGAAGATATCCTGGCTGAGCTTGACCTCGCCGGTAAACCCAGAATCACCGTATTGAACAAGATTGACCTGCTACTGGATAGCAACCATAAGTGGGACGAAACGACCGCGATTGCCTACCTATCTGACCAGCAAACGCCGGGTGAGAAGAATACCGTGCTCGTTTCCGCCGGCAAAAAGTGGGGATTAGGCCGGCTGCTGGAAGCAATCAGCCGGTGCCTGTCTCAAGCTGCCCCTGCGGATTAGCTCTTTTCTTTAAGAGCCTTCTCTATCTCCTTGAGCAATCTCTGGCTTTCTTCTGAAGGGAGTCTCAGGTTACTCTCCAGCCTGCGGATAGATTCATCAATATCAGACGAGGCACTCCTTATCTCAGCCAGTTGTTCTTCTTGCCGTTTTACCTCTTCATCGAGGTTACTAAAATCAATGCCGAGCTCGAACCTTTCGTTGAAGAAGGCGAGTATTCTTTTCCGTGCTTTGGTATCGTCTACGGCTACCAGGTAGAAGGGAACCGGCACCCAGAGGCTGACCGCGGGGATATTTCTTTTCCGGGCAGCCCAGAGCAGAAAAGAGTTCAGGGTAGGCCGATGCCCCGGTGGTGTTTCATAATCCAGGCGGGAGGTAAGGTCATATTGACTAAAAGCTTCCTTAAACTCTGGAGAGCTGAATGTGCCCAGCAACTGCCGTGGTGCCGTATGGGCACCCAGAGAGACCATCCCTCCAATAGCATGAATTTCTTTCACATGATAATATTGCCCGGCAACATCCAGAACCAGATTGAGAAATTGATAATAGTCAGAGCTGGGCTGGTCACTCAGAAAAAGCAGCATGTCATGCTTCGGGCAGGCATAAAACCGGCTTTCCGGGAACTGAATGAGGTTATCTTCAATCGCCACACCACCGAAAGGGAAGAAATCTACCGGTTCAATTTCACAAAAGACCTGCCCGCCCAGTTTGCGGTTCAGGTACTCAATCACTCTGGAGCCTAGTGAACTGGCATCCACATTCCAGCCAACCACCATAGATGGGTGCTTAAGCTCAGGGTGACCGGAGAATTTAAGCTGCTCCCTCATCCCCACTGCCCCTCTTCCGGAAGAGTTCCTCAATATGCTCCTTAATCCATTTCTCATCCTCTTCAGATATTGCTCCCGTTTCGGTTGGGAGGATATGCTTTCGCTGGTCAATCCGCTCCCTTATCTCGGAAGGTAATTTAGCATAAATACCCCCGATAATTTCGTCGACCTGTCCCGCCATGCCGTCAAAGGCAGTATAGTTAATCTCGATGCCCAGGATTTGACTGAGCACTTCAAGTACTGACCTTGCCGCTCTGGGGTAAGGAAAGGCGGCCGCAGAGAGATAGTCCGGTATCTCCCCCATCAGGCAAACCGCCTCCAGTCCGCGCCTCTTCGCCGCCCCCAGTAAGAGTCCGTTCAAGCCGGTGACACCATTTTGACGACCTCGTCCTTCAACCTCATCCATCAAAACCGTGTTGTCATAGCTTTTAATCTCCCTGCCAAGGTCATGGCTACTGGTCACCGCCCAGACTCTCGGTTTAGCGGCATGATGAGTGAGGGCTACCGCCGCCCCGGAAGTATAGACCCGGCGACAACCGAACCGCTCGGCCAGGTCCAGCACCAGGTTAGTCATCTCATAGGCTTTTCTCCCCTTAGCATACATCTTCCCCGCTTCGGTGGGCTGCTCCTCTCCAATGAAGATGATTAAATCCCTTTTCGCCAGCTTTTTATAATAGAACTTACTGTCAGGGAAGACCAAATCTCTCAAAATCCCGTCCTTGATAATGACTTTCTTAGGATAAAAGAATTCCCACGGCTCTATCTCGGCAAACTCTTCGGCGTCAGTCTGACCCCGCAACATATCGGTCGCAATCAGACCGATGTTACCAATCCCCGGCCAGCTCGCAATCAGGTCCGGCTTTTCCAATGTTGGCTCTTTAAGAAGTCTGAGTGCCAATTCCTCACTCCCTCACGGTATCTTTCACCAGATATTGTAGCGATTATTCGCAGTAAAAGACAAGCTTCATCCTGGCGGGTTTGTGCGAAGAACAAACCGGCTGCGGCGGTAGGGATGATGATAGTGGATAGCCTAAAATTCGGGGACCCGCTCAAGGTGAGGAAGGTTCGATGCGGCCAGGCGAGACTTCCTGAGTCCAAGCCTCAAAGCCACCCATGAAGGCAGGTACGCCCATCGCCGGCAGGCATGACTCCAGGGATTCCAGTATCTCCTGCTTGGTAGCACCGTGTTCCAGTGCCAGCTTGACATGAGCCCGGATGTGCTCTGGAGTCGCCTTTAAGGCGGTCAGCACCACGATGTAGATAAGCTCTTTGGTCCTGGCATCCAGGATACGCTGCCTGGTATAGCTTGCTTCGAGAAACTGGTTATAGGCTTTGAGGAATTCGAAGTCCTCCGCTGCCATCACCTTGTGGAAATCGAGAATATAGCCTCGTTCCCGGTACATTTTATCGACAAAAATCCGTTTCTCCTCTTCCACGATGTCTCTTATCTCCTTCCTGGCCCAGGGTCTCGGTAATAACTTACCATATAACCCGGTTTGTAAACCTGTTTATGAGACACTACACCAGTGATTAAACCGCATCTATGCCAAAAGGCATCCCGATGGGTGGCGTATCACCCTCACTGGGGATAATGATGGGATAGCGGGTGACCTGTACTCCCGTATTCTCAGCAAGGTCAATGATTGCCACCGACTGCGTGGCATAGGAAGGTGAACCGGAGTAGTAGGCTTTGGTCGGCTCGCTACAGACGCAGGTAAAAGCATGTGAATCTCCCATGGCGATGTAGTCCTGTCCCGAGGCGATAATTTCTTCGGCGGTGATTTGAAAGCTAGCCCAGGAGCGTCCCCCGGGACCACAAAAATAACCATGAGCAATGGCAACATGCCACTGTCCTTCTTGCCGGGGTTGAGGCATTCCGCCCAGGGGAGCACCATCATCACCATAAGATATGGCCGGCTTGCCCCACACTGAGATACCCAGGCCGGGGAACTTCAATGTTTCCCCTTCAGGTTCCCTCAAGATATGGACGTTGGTCGCCCCTTTCCACATCTCGGTTCTATCATAGATGGAGCCAGGCACCAGACAATCATGGTTTCCCGCCAGGATAACTACATGCGCATACAAGCGCAGCAACTGCTCCGTAACAAAGCTGACGACATTATTTTCAACCCGGTTGCTGTCAAAAAAATCTCCGGCAATCAGAACCAAATCCACGTTGGCCCCGATAGATACGTCAACCAGTGCTTCCAAACTACGACATCCCCTATCATTGAGCTTTTCGATGTGTAAATCCGAGGTGTGTAATATCCGCCTTTGTGTTCTTACTTTTTTTGTCATTAGAAAAGTATACTGATTTAGCTGTCGAAGGTCAAATCGCTAGTCGTGATAATGACGCTCTTTGCGTGTGACATCCGGCTGTCATTACGGTCGTTATTGACAAAGGCGGTTTGACTCGGTCAGAATGGAGGAAATCAACCTGGCAGGGTAAGGAGGAAATAGACGGATGAAAATTGGTTTTATCGGTATCGGGGCGATGGGACGACACATGTCCCGCCATGTGCTTGAAGCCGGCAATGAGCTTGTGGTCAACGATATCAGGAAGGAGGCGGCGAAAGAGGTACTGTCCATGGGAGCAACCTGGGCAAATACACCTCAGGCAGTAGCCCAGTCTTGTGAGATAGTCTTGACCTCGCTACCGACGCCCAAAGATGTGGAGGATGTGGTCTATGGAGAGCATGGCCTGATGGCAGGGTGGAAGAAGGGGGATATCCTGGTGGAGATGAGCACCAATTCTCCGGCCGTCGTTCGAAAAATAGCTAAAGACGCCCGGGCCAGGGGAGTGGAAGTCCTGGATGCTCCGGTAAGCGGCGGCACCACCGGAGCTGAATCCAAGCGACTATCGATAATCGTTGGTGGTAACGCCGGAACTCTAAAAAAAGTGCACCACGTTCTGGAGGCTATGGGTAACCCGATTATCCACGTAGGGGATGTGGGCTGCGGTAATATTGCCAAGCTCATCAACAATATGATTAGCTTTAGCTGTACTGAAATTACCTTTGAGGGAATGGTACTGGGAGCTAAAGCCGGAATTGACATAAGAACGCTGCGCGAGGTAATCAAGAATAGCACCGGGGACAACTATTGCGTGCAGCAACGTCTCCCCGGCGTCTTCGCCGGCGACTTCGAGCCGGGTTTCCGCATCAATCTGGCGCTCAAGGATATTGACCTGGCTTTAGGCATGGCGAAGCAGTATGCCGTACCTTGCCCGGTAGGCGCCGCCGTTGAGCAGCAGCTTCTGGCAGCGAAAGCATCCGGCCTGGGCGACAAAGGGACTCAATCCCTGATTCTCCCCCTGGAAAAGCTGGCTGGAGTTGAGGTACGGGCTCCGCAACCATAGAGCTTCTATTTTCTGAGCCGCAGTGTTACAATGGTGGGGAAAATCCGACGATATTATTTTGATAAGGAGGTAGTCATGAAGGTAACCAAGGTAGCCGATGTCACCAAAGAACCAGCAGTAAACCCGCTGTTCACCGGTCCGGTCACCATGCAGATGATTGTCGGGCCGGAAACAAGCAAGAGATTCCTCATCAGGCAGGTGAACTTCAGCCGGGGGGTAAAGAACAAGTTCCACAGCCACACCATTGAGCAGGTACTTATTGTTACCGAGGGCAAGGGTATCGTGGCCACGGATAAAGAAGAGATAACTGTCGGCCCGGGGGACATTATCTACATTCCGGCAGGAGAGAAACACTGGCATGGAGCGGCCAAAGGTGCCACCTTTTCCCATCTCTATGTCATGTCGCCGGACAGTAAGACCACTCAGCTTGAGGATTAGAGAGTTACCTGCTACAGCCTTTACAGGTTTGTATCAGGGATAGGAGGTTAAGCGCTGATGCCTGACAAGACCGCATTAAGAGCCAGTAAAGTCCTCGGCCAGCTCAGACAATGTGGGGTTACCCACATTGTCTGGCTTGCGGATAGTGAAGCCCAGTTCATGTACGATGCGATGATGAGCCAACACGAGCTTACCCTGGTGCCAATATGCCGTGAGGGAGAAGCGATAGGCATTGCCCTCGGTCTGACGCTGGGAGGCAAAGAGCCGGTAGTGTTGCACCAGAACACGGGCTTTTTCGAGTCGGGGGACTCAGTGAGGGCACTGGCTTTAGACCTTCATCTTCCCTTGCTCATCTTGCTCGGCTACCGGGGCTGGCAACGTGACGCCCCCATCGATGATTCCGCAGCTATCTTTACTGAGCCGGTGCTGGATGCCTGGGGTATCAAGCACTACCTGGTGGAGAATGACGCCGACCTGAAAAAAGTATCTCTCGCCTACAAGGAAGCCCACAAAACCAGCAAGCCGGTGGTAATCCTCATTGGAAAGGAGTACGAATAACCATGATGGATTGCTTTGAAGCTCACAAAGTGATTTCGCAGCATCGCGGTCAGGCAGTGGTCGTGGCGACGATGACGAGTAATTTCGAATGGCCTCATGTCTCTAAAAATCCGGGACTTGACCTGCTTTTCAGCGGTGCGATGGGTAAGGCCTCGTCTACCGGCCTGGGGATAGCTTTAGCCCGGCCGGATAAGAAGGTTATCGTCCTTGATGGTGACGGTAGCCTGCTGATGAACCTGGGCACCCTGGTGACTATTGTCAATATGGCGCCGCCTAACCTGATTTATTTTGTCTTCGAAAACAATGTCTACCGGACGACCGGGGGACAGCCTATCCCCCTCGCCGGTAAGCTCAATTTCGCCGCCTTAGCCCGGGATGTCGGCTTCACCAAGGTGCACGCCTATAAGGAGTTGGAGGACTTGAAAGCAAACATCAGCAAAATCATGAGGCAAAAAGGGCCAGTTTTTGTTTCCTTGGAAGTGCCCCCAATGACGGAGAGGCCGCCCTACCCGCTGGTAAAAACCTCTGATATCATCGACCGCTTTAAGGTAGCCTTACAGAACTCTACCTAGTTTTTTCTACACTGAGAATGCAGGAGGTGCTTCATGCCCAGGTATCCAGTTACTATGGAGGTCAAGGAGATCCACGAGGAGCTGCCTCCTCTTTGCCCCGTTCACCAGGTAGGCGACCGTATAATCATCAACAACGGTTGTATCGAAGGGAAGATTTGCCTGCCGGTCATCAGCCAGCAGGTTGCCCGCCTTTACGGCCTGGTCAACGGTATGGCTTCCGCCAATGTGATAACCTATCGCTGTCCCGACCGGGGCAAGGTCGTCTTCGAGATATGCCGCGACCCCAACCACTGGTGGAAGGACGCTCAATCCCCGCTGACTGAGTCCGAGGTAAAACCATATATTACATAATATGTGTCAAGATTGGTGATTAACCTCACCCCTTAATCCCCCAGTCCTCATAGGAGAGGGGGAAGATAAGAAAGAGGGGCGAAGCCCCTCTTAAACTCTCGTTATGAATCTGGAGAATAGTCAGAGTAATAAGTGGCCTCTCCCTTTCGTAAAGTGAGAATGAGAGGGAGTTCAGAATCGAAAATCTCTTAGTCCCCCACCAGTCATAGTTTTCGAGGAACGGCGGGCAGTACCTTTACCAAAGGGAGATAAGATGGGCTAAAACCGGAAGAATCAAAGAGAGGGCATAGCCCTCTCTTAAATCTTTCCCCTCTCCTATGAGGAGAAGGGGATAAAGGGGATGAGGTCATCCGAAACTGGTAATCTATGCTGAAGCAGTATTAGTTCCGTAATTAACCAGACAGAACGATAGAGGGAAGATATGGTAATAAAGGTGGCAGACGAAAACATCCGTATCGAAAGATTGGAGCTGGGACAATGGCAGACTAATGCTTATATTATCGTCTGTGCCAGGACGATGGAGAGTGCCGTTATCGATGCTCCGGATAGGGCAGACGTCATCACAGATACGTTAAAGGACACGGTTCCCCGGTATATCCTGCTGACGCATAATCACCGCGACCATATCGGAGCCCTGGCCAAATTACGTGCCGGACTTAAAGTTCCGCTGGGAGCTAATGCCCTGGATGCCGGCAACCTGTCCTCGCCACCAGAGAGATTGCTGAATGACGGTGATGTTCTCCCGCTGGGAAAATTGGAAATCGAGGTGCGGCATGTCCCCGGTCATACCCCCGGCAGCCTGTGCTTTAAAGTAGGACGCTATCTGTTCTCCGGAGATACCGTTTTCCCGGGAGGTCCGGGGAACACTAAGTCGCCGGAGGCCTTCCAACAGATAGTGAAATCAATCAGGGAAAATATCCTGGTATTGCCGGAAGATACCCAAGTATATCCCGGTCACGGCGAAGCTACGGAGCTGAAGAAGGAGAAAGAGGAAATTACCCTTTTTCTCTCCCGGCACCATGCCTCTGACCTCTGCGGCGACGTTGTCTGGCTGACCACATAACGGTCTTTTGTTACCGGACTACCTCCACCCGGTGGAAAGCCTCAGCCAGCTCAAAATCTTCGCCCTCGGCCATAATTCTGGCTCTGTCTCGCAGCAACGCCTGCCTTTCCGCTAAGAACCGTCCGACCTGGCTCTTGTGACAACGCAGGGCAGCTATTTTGATGTCGAAGGTGCCGGTAATGTCGACGCGGTAGTTCGGCTCTTCCGAACCCCAGAGCAACACCTCTTTCACCTTATGCGGTTGCAGTCCCTCGGCGGTCAGGTCAGGGTAGGCGTGCACGTCACGGGCATACGGGAAAATGGCATCCAGTGTCACCTGCCCGCAGATACGGTGGTCCCGGTGCCAGATATAGCGCCGGTAAGGGTCAGTGGTCAGCACCGTTTCCGGCTGGTACTGCCTGATAACACGCACGAGTGATTTGCGGAATTCAGGGGTATCCTCGAGGGACTGGTCAGGGTAGCGTAAAAAGACGACCTCGCTGACACCCAGCACTTTGGCTGCCGCCGATTGCTCTTTTTCGCGAATCTTGGCCAGTTTTTCCGGAGTCATTTTGATATCACTGGTGCCTTTGTCACCATTGGTGCACATGGCATAAACGACGACCTTCCCCTGCCTGGTCCAGCGGGCAATACTTCCGGCAGCACCGAATTCGGCGTCGTCGGGATGAGGAGCTATTACCAGCATATCGGCTTTCATATTCTCGATTGACCACCCTCTCTTTTCAGCATTATCGGTAGATTATATAACATCACGAAGGCGGATACAATTTACGGATAGATGGCATGTAGTATAATTAGATAGGCGAAAAACGAAAAGTATTTGTATGCGGAGCAATACCAGATATGCTTATTAATGACAACTTTCTAAAAACAGTCGCTTTTCTAACCGTAGAGAACCGAGACGATATGGGCAAACTTATCAAAAAGCCATGTGCGACGGTATTCTTCGTTGGGATGCCAATAAATAACCAAGTCACACAAATCTACGCTGTTACGGCTCGCCATGTCATTGAGAATATTCACAATAATACGCCAATACATATTAGAGTGAATAACTTTGATGGTTCAATTGAGTATTCAAAAGTGCGTAAGGAAGACTGGGTAAAAAGCGATGAAACTGATATTGCTGTAATAAGTTTCGAGAAAAAGAGCAACTACAACCTTCGAGAGATTCCATATGACATGTTATCGAGTAATACGATTATCGAAAAGGAAAAGACTGGCATTGGGGATGAGATATTTTTTGTTGGATTATTTAGCGAACACTATGGACAAGAACACAATTTGCCAGTTGTGAGATTTGGGAATATTTCGCTTATGCCATCTGAAAAGTTATCCGTAAAAGTGGCCGAGGATATGACAATTCCAACATCTGGATATTTAGTGGAGGCTATGTCCTGGCCTGGACATAGTGGCTCACCTTTTTTTATTTACTACCCCTTTGACCGTGAACCTGGTGTTTCTAGAATTGCGGTAGAGCCATTGTCACATCCCGACCCCTTAAGTGGTACTGAGCAATTCAAACTACTTGGGTTGGTCTGTGCTCATTATTCAGTCGAACAAAAGATATCTGACGCTATTCCTGAAGAACAAAAGGGGCGGATTTATGTGCAAGCGGGAATGGCAGTGGTAATACCGGCTCAAGGGATTATTGATACACTTACAAAATCTCGCTCATGATGGGCTGGTATGCAAAGATACTTTATCAGGCGATGACAGCACCGGCGTGGGCCAGAGCACGATGGCACTCCCGGACAATTGCCTCGGCAATGTTTGCCCAGCCGTACTGGCTGACTGATTCCCGCATTGCCATTACCGATTTTAGTTCGGTGATGGGGTGATTTAGCAGTAGTTCTATCTGACCGGCCAGTTGCCGGGGGGAATTGTCAGTCACCACATAGCCAGTCTCACCCTGACGGATAATACTTTTAAGTGCTCCGACATCAGTGGCGACCACCGGCGTACCGCAGGCCAGCGCTTCCAGGGCGACCATCCCGAAGCTTTCGTAATAAGACGGCATGACACACAGGTCAGCCGCACTGTAATAATAGGGAAGTTGCTCATGCTTAATCGTCCCCAGGAAGCTGACCGAGTCCTGCACTTTCAACTCTTGGGTTAGTCCCTGGAGCGTGGCAATTTCGGCACGGCTATCCTCATCCCCGCCAACGATGAGCAGACGGCGTTTCTGTCCATTTTGCAGCAGGGGTAACGCTTTGATGAGCTGGTTTATCCCTTTCAAGGGGTCAATCCTGCCGACAAAGAGGAGCACTTTATCGTCAGTAAGCCCCAGCCGTTGCCTCGATATCCGTTTCCCCCTGGGGTAGAATAGCTGTAGATTGACACCGCAGGGAATAACCTCGATTCTCTCCGGCGTTGCGGTGTAAAGATGGGTAAGATACTCTTTTTCTACCGGTGTCGCGGCGATAATACGGTCGCAGTTTCTGGCCAGGCTTTTTTCCGTTTCAATGCGGAGTTCGGTCTCCTCACTGCCGATATTAAAGGTGTTTTTCACGGCACCCAGAGTATGAAACATGGTGAGGTGTGGGATATGCCACCAGTTCTTCAGATACTCTCCCACCAACGCAGAAAGCCAGTAATGGCTAAAGATGATATCGTAACGCTGGTTATTTTGCTGGCAGTAGTTTTCCAGGCTACAGGCGAAATCAGGCAGGTGGGTATACAGGGCAAGTTTCTCAATCCTGGTGTCATCACCGACTCGTAAATGAATAAGTCGAGCGTTATGTCCCAGGTCTACTACCTGGGGGTCATTCTGGTCATGAACACGGGTGTAGACATCTACCAGGTGTCCTTTTCCCCCTAGCTCGCGGGCAAGCTCCCGGATGTAGACGCTCATGCCGCCGGTATCCTTTGCCCCCAGGTTACCCACCGGGCAGCTATGCACGCTGAGCATGGCGATTTTGAGAAGTTCCCCTGACAAGGACTTTTGCAGCCTCCTTTTCCCTTCGAATCAGGTAAAGTTTACCTGGCAACTGGAGAGTGGCACTGTTTTGCCACCCAGGTTATACTTATAGGCTTCGTTGCCCTTCAGAAAATCCCATCTGGTAAAGCCGCGCTGGATGCTTGCCCTGATACCAAAGATTTTTGACAGTAACCCCACACTAAACTCGCGGTAGGCCGGGTCGTACCCACTGTTGTACAGGAAAAGGGTCTTATTGTAATTAAAGCCCATAAACATGGCGACTACCCTGCCATCTATTTTCAGCATCCCAAAGGTCAGTATTCCTAGTGCTGCCATTTCCTCAATAAGTGACCTGAAGAAAGACTCCATGTGGTCGGTCAGAAATCTGGCCTTGTCCTCACGGCTCTCCGTGAATAGCCTGAAAAATGTAGCCGTCAGCTCAGGTGTGACCTGGCTGACCTCCGTATACTCTGCCTGCCCGGCTTCACCCAGTTTCCTCATTTTGCGCTTTACCTCGTGACGCTGTTTTTGCGGGAGACTAGCCAGGTATTCTTCCCAGGTAGCGGGTAAATCCATCTCTGCCGAGGAGTCATTTTCATGGCAGACTACTTGTAACCCACGGCTCTGCGCTACCGGAATGAGAGTCCTCATTGTCAGCGAATCAGGTCTTACGTGCTCCAGCTTCAGGGAGCGGATTCCCCGTATTTTCAAGTCTTCCAGCAGGGTATTACAGAATTCATGCTCTCTGGCAGGGTTGACGATAAAATCCATGTAGTCGCAGACATCAACATTACCGATAAACAAAGCCTGCTGGTCTTTTACCTGGAGCGGAGCAATACCGATAATCTTTGCATCCTCTCTGACTGCGATTAAGTTTAGCTCAGCGTCCGGCTGGAATTCCTGCCACCAGACTTTAAGCCATGATGGCAAGACAAATACGGAGTCCCACTTCAGACCGGATTGGGGGTTCTTCCAGCAGTCAGTGACGCTAACGAGACTCTCCCGGGTTACGCTATAGCTCATAAGATTACTTCTAAGTGTAGCACCGATGCTCCGATATTATCAATGCGGCGGCTTATATCCTTGCAGTGCAGAAAGATGTGAGATGAGGGACAAGGTCAGGTCTGAGACTTACCTTGGCTACCTGCTCCATCAGCAACCTCGGAGGAAGCGTCATCATCAGCTAAGGGTGATTCCAAAATGCCTCTTTGTTTGCTTAAGGCGTCAATCTGCCTTAATGGAATTTCCAGCTTGTTACTACGTGTTGTTTTCAATTTCCCGAATTCTTCGTGCGCTTTGTCAATTTGTTCTCCCATTTTATCCATGCATTTCTTAAATTCGCCCCACTGCTTATTGAAATCGTTGAGTCGCTGAACAATATCGCCGGTGGTTTTTTGCAGCTTGAAGACTTTCACTGCCTCCCGGATGACACAAAGTATGGCAAACAAAGTGACCGGTGAACACAGTATTACTTTTTCCCTCAAAGCGTCATCAAACACATCCGCATCATTTTCATGCAGAAAACAGAAGACCTGTTCGTTAGGAACAAACATTATCGCATAATCTACGGTATTATCTTCAGGATTGATATAATCGCGGGTTTTTACCTCTTTGATTTTCTTACGAACGTCAGACATGAATTTTTGTTTATAGCTGTCTTTATCGGAATTTGACTCGGCATTAACGTAATTGCTGTAGTTATCGAACGGAAACTTGGAATCCATGTTTACCTTAAGATTCTGGGGAAGTACGAAAGTGAAGTCCGGTCGTGTTCCCGTTGCTTCTTGTGTCTTTTGTTTGATGTAATCGAAATTTTCAACAAAACCAACGAGTTGCAGGATATCTTCGGCGATTCTTTCACCCCATTGTCCCCGCGCTCTCGTATTTGCCAGGGCCAGCTGCAGCTTATCCGTTGTGCCCTGGAGTTTATTGGTCTGTTCCGCCGTATTCTTCAACTGGGTAGTAATCGTCCCGAATGCCAGTTCTCTTTTACTATCAAACTCTTTAACCGTATTCTCTACTTTGACCAATTCACCCTTGATTCCTTCTAATGTCTGGTCAATCAGCTTCTTCTTGCCTTCCAGCTCTCCAACTCCTGTTTGTGCCTGTTTGGCAAGGGTTTCGTTAGCCAGTGTCAGAAAAGATATACTGTTTTGGTTAAAAACGTCTGATGAAAGGGCTTTAAATGAGTTTTCTATGTCTCTCTTTCGGAAACGATTCACAAAAAAAACGATGATGGCTCCAAGGATAATGCCTGCGGCAAAAACAGCCAGGTATTCCATATCAGTCCCCTTTCCCGGCGACTATTTGTGCCTGCATTATAACACAGCCCGAAGTCACTGTGGTATAATAGGCAGGTTTAATATGGTCAAGAGAAGCAATAAATGGTTAGTGCTCACCCTGGCGACGCTGATTCACCTGACCGTGGTGGGCATCCCCTGGACAGTGATGCCCGTCCTTTTTACCAGCACCGCCAGGGAGCTAAACCTGTCCATCGGCCAGATAGGGATGCTATGGAGCATGCTGCCCATCGGAGCGGCTATCTTCGCCATTCCGGGTGGACTGCTCGGTGACCGTCTGGGTTTTGTCAAGATTATCGGCATTGGCTCTTTTGTGGTCGCAGTGGCCAGCGGCCTCCGTGGCGTCTCCCCGAATATTACCATATTGATGGTAACCATGCTTTTCTGCGGCGCCAGTATCGCTCTCGTCTTCCCTAACGTCCCCAAGGTGGCCAGCCTTTTCTTCCCGCCAAACCAGGTTGGCCTGGCGACGGGAATTCTGGTCGCTGGCTTCGCTCTTGGCGGTGTGTTGGCGACGGCGCTGAGTGCCACGGTGCTCATGCCGTGGCTCGGCTCCTGGAGGAACGTTCTTTTCTTCTACAGCGCCATTTGTGTCTTGCTGGGAGTTATCTGGCTGGCGGTAATGAGAACTACCGTGTCCAGTACGACTCCGGTAAGCACCGGAACACCATTACCCAGGGTAACCTTTCGTAAATCACTAACCACCGTGCTCAGCGTCAGAGATACCTGGCTACTGACCATCGGCAACCTGGGAATAGTGGGTAGCTATATCTCCTTAAATGGCTACCTGCCGACATATCTCGAAAAGGCCGGCCTCCCCAAGAGTCTCGGTGATACTATGGTCTCCACATTGTTTGTTGCCAGTATCTTCGGGGCTATCCTGATACCGGCGCTGGCCGACCGGCTGGGTAGGCGTAAACTGGTCCTTGTCATCGTTGCCATTATCACCTTTGTCAGCACCCTGTCTTTAGCAGTATCAAATGCGGCTCTTTTCTGGCTGTTGATACCTATAATCGGTGCCGGTACCCAGGGTGTAGGCACCCTCATCTTCGTGCAGGCGGTACAAACAAAAGGGATTGGCATGCAATATGCCGGCACCACTCTCGGCCTGGTGGGCAGCTTTGCCAACCTCGGCGGGTTTATCCTGCCCTTCTTTGGCGGCAAGCTGGCGGAACGTAGCCAGTCCTTACCTTTTGTTTTCTGGTCGGTAATGGTACTGTTTGCAGCGGGATGTTTTGCGCTACTGGGCAGGGCTAAAAGCCAGGGCTGAGCGGTTTCAGTGGTAAAAGTAAATTCTGGCGTGTATCTGACATAACATATATTGTGCGAAGTAATCTACTATACCCGGATAAGGTTATTGACATAATCCAGGGTTTTTAAGAGGTTTTACCTTATACATACACTCTTCTAAATTGTAGAGTATAGGGAATGACGGCTGAACTGAGAATAGTAGGTGATAAACTAGTCCTTTTCACTGATGACAACCAGGTTTACCGCAGGTTTCGTCAGGGGATACGTCCCCTTTACCAAAGACCTTATTTTAAGCACGGTAACCTGGTGGCCTATGACCTTTACTTTGAGAAAAAGCAAAGAAGAGCGATTGTCCAGGTAATGAAAGGGCAATTTGCCCTGAATATCCGGAAAATGTTAAAAAAGCCTCGAAAAAACGGGGCTAGCCGTCTTCATAAGTACTAAACCACCCCAAAGAACTTTCCGGGGCTTATTTTTTGATTACGGTGCACCATTTTATCGGACAAAAAGGGAAACGCCGGCAAGTTGACTATCTTGCCGGCGTTTCCTGCTTTTACCAACCAATAAGGTTTTTGAACCTTGCCGGGTCACTTCTCAGCGACTCGTCTCCCTCTTCCGGGTGCTAGTTTAAACCCACTATTGTCCTTTCTACTTTAGTAATATCAATAGAGTTAATAAATCCATCCTGGTTAGCGTCAGCCCCGGTTGTGGGAGTATCAAGGTGAGCAATGATTCTTTCTACCTTGGTAATATCGATGGCATTGACGACGCCATCACCATTGGCATCACCGGGTATTACCGATACTTCCACCATACCATCTACCCAGGTTGCCGGTATCCCTTCTGCCATTATATTGGAAAGTACCCCGCTAGAAAAGGCGATGTCGCTACTCTGACCGAGAGAACCGATAACATGGAAGTGTAGTATCGCCAGATTACCGGCGCCGGTGGCTCCGCTCAACCCGGGGATGTTTTGTACCACCACCGCATTCCCGGGGCTGAGCACGTTCCAGCCATCCACCGGGACGATGATACCGGCGATGTTCCCATTAGTGACACTATCCAGCCGGAGCACTGCCGGATTGAAAGAGATGTTATAGCTGGCTGCATCCAGGCTCTGCACCTGACTTATGTCAACTACAGCGTTAAAGTCACGACCCGGTGCTACCCTGGCGGGAGCTTTGATAATCACCTGGACTCCGGATACTGTCGGCCAAACGTTGCTCCTGGAATTGTTGGTCTCATCAGACTCGGCTACTTCATTGTAAACATCGGCAATGACGGTGATGTTGTCCGAGCTACCGCTGAGGTTGATGTTAGTCGTGAACCATTCCCGGTATTCCTGGTTCGGCGGGAGGTCAACGGGTATCATCCCGCTCTCGATAATAATCCCGTCAATTTGTAACTGGACATCATGGCCGGCCAGAGCCACCCCATTGCCGATATTTTGCACCGAGTATTGCACGTTATACTGATTCCCCTCTTGCCCTGGCACCCACCTATCCATCTTCCCTCTGATGACCAGGTCCGGTGCGGCTGGCCAGGCGAGGGTATTTTGCATGCTATTATCACCCTCAACCGACTCAACCACCTCGTTATTGACATCGGTGGTGACGGCGATGCTATCAACTCCACCGGTGAGGTTAGCTGTATAGCTGAAGACATCGGTGTAGCTCTGTGCCGGGTTAACCATCACCGGCACCGGTTTGGTTTCGATGATGACACCATCAATCTTTAGCTGGATGTCATGGCCGGCGGGAGCCGGAGCATTGCCGTTATTATCCACCTTGTAGCGGACAATATATGTCCCTCCCGGTTGCTGCCACTCTTCCCACTTATTAACCGTCAAATTTGGCTTGGGTGGCCAGGAGATGATGTTCCAGCGCCAGTTATTGCCCTCGTTTGGTTCACTGATTTCATTATTAACATCAGCCTGGACGGCGACCTTGTCAAAGCCACCCTGGGAGAGCGTGATGTTGGCACTGAAGCTGCCCAACCACTCAGCACCCGGGGCTAGAGAGCCTGGAGCAGAAACCTGCTCAATGGGTACGCCATTAACATTAAGTCCCACTTCAAAAGTGCTGTTACCGGAAGACAAGACAGTGACAGTACCAACGTTCTTAACAGTGAAGAATACCCTGTAGGTAGAGCCTGTCTGTAACCATTCTTCGTGTTTGTCAATGACGGCGAGGTCGGGTGCCAGCACCGGCGCCGACAAGGTATTGCTCCGGGAGTTGTTGAGCTCGTCGGACTCCGCTATTTCATGGTTAGCATCGGCAATCACCGTGATGTTGTCCGAGCTACCACTCATGGTGACGTTGGTTGAGAAATTACCAGTCCAGCTCTGCCATTTTCCCAGGGTCACCGGCACCTCTTTCGTCTCTAAAACCAGCCCATCCACCACCAGCTGCACATCGTGCCCGGCTGGGGTATCGGCATTACCGATATTGCGCACCTCAAAGTAGACGGAATATTGGTTACCGGTCTGCCCATCTACCCACTTTTCATACTTGTTGTTAACAAGCAGGTCAGGGGCTGGCGGCCAGGAAAAAGTGTTCTCACGGGAGTTGTTGTCTTCCCTGGACTCAGCAACCTGGTTAGCTACATCTGCCACTACTTTTACTTTGTCTACCCCATCACTCAGAGCAACCTCCGTAACGAATGTATCGCTATAGCTGGCATTCGGGGGAAGGGGGATAGGAACCGTCTTTCGTTCCAACTCAATACCATCCACCACCAGGGCGGTATCGTGTCCGGCTGCTGCCGGGGCATTACCCCGGTTCCTCACGGTGAAAAATACCTTATACTTGCCCGGCTGGCCCTCTACCCACTGTTCATACTTGTTGCCGATGTTCAGGTTGGGCGCCGGCGGCCAGGCGACGGTCATACCAAAACGGTTATCCCCTTCGTTCGGCTCATGAACTTCTTTGTTGAAATCAGTTTCTACGGCAATGTCATCATTTCCGTCACTCATCAGACTAATCGGCGCCGTAAAGTTATCCGTATAAGTAGCTCCCGGAGCGATAGATACCGGCACTACCTTCTGCTCGATGAGCTTCCCATCCACCAAGAGGGCAGTATCGTGTCCGGCTGGGGCCGGGATGTTACCATTATTCCGGATGGTAAACGCGATAAAGTACTGGGTGCCTTCAACTGCCCATATTTCGTGGCTCTCCGCTACCCAAAGGTCAGGTCCGGCTGCCCACGTGTTGTTCCGGGAGTTGTTGGTCTCGTCAGACTCGGTAACCTCATTGTTGATATCAGCGGTCACGGTGATATTATCCGAGCTACCACTGAGGGTGAGATTCGCCGAGAAGATAGCATTATAGGTATTCCCCGGGTTGAGAATTAATGGTACCGGCATGGTTCCGATAACCACACCGTCTACCCTTAGCTCAACATCATGCCCGGCGGCCGCGGCACTATTGCCAATGTTCTGCACTCCGAAATATACATTGTATTGTGTCGTCGAGTCCTGCAGCCACTGCTCATACTTGGAGTTAACTACCAAGTCGGGAGCCTGGGGCCAGGCAATGGTATTGTCGGCGTTGTTATTGTCTTCCCTGGACTCAAGCAAAATGTTGCCGATGTCAGCAGTGACCCTTACCTTATCCATGCTTCCGGTCAGGTTAACACTGGTACTAAAATAATCACTGTAGCTCTGGCCGTTGGCCAGGCTTACCCCAATTCCTTTCCGTTCGATTTCTACGCCGTCAATGGTCAAAGCAGCCTCGTGCCCGGCAGGAGCTAACGCATTGCCTTCATTGCGTACACCGAAACGGACCCGGTACTGGCTTCCCGCCACCACCCATTCCTCGACGCTATTATTGACTCTCAGGTCGGGGGCTGGCGGCCAGGAGACGGTAGAGCTGGAGCGGTTATTCGTCTCGCTGGATTCATCCACCTCGTTATTATAGTCAGCAATTATCGTGAATCCGTCATAGTTGCCACTCAAGGTGATTACCGTGGTGAAGTTATCACTGTAGCTGGCGCCGGGGGCAAGAGATACCGGCACGGGCTTGAACTCGATGTATTTACCTTCCACCTGCAGAGCCGTGTCATGCCCGGCCGCTGCCGGGACATTACCCTGATTCTTGACGGTGAAAGAAACAGTGTACTGGATGCCTTCCTGGCCGGGAAGCCATACTGCATGCTTTTCCACAATAGTCAGGTCAGGCTTCAATACCGTCGACCAGGTGTTCGTCCGGCTGTTGTTGGTCTCATCGCTCTCTACTACTTCGTTGTTGGCGTCAGCCGTGACCATGATATTATCCGAGGTACCTGTCGCCGTTACATTAGCCGAGAAGACGCCCCTGTACCTGTCGCCAGGCCTCAGTTCGAAGGGCACCGTCACCATCTCAATAAGACTGCCATCAACCCACAGTTGTATATCATGCCCCGCCGGGGCATTGGCATTGCCGATATTGAGCACCTGGAAGCTTACGTTATATACGCGTCCTTCCTGACCGGCAATCCATCGCTCAGTCTTGCTGTTAACAATCAGGTCCGGCGCTGCCGGCCAGGCAATGGTGTTTTCGTAGGCGTTACTGGTTTCATTGGACTCGGCAATGATGTTGGCAATGTCCGCCACCACCTTCACCTTATCCACACCCCCACTGAGTGTGGCATTCGTCGAGAATACGCCGCTATAGCTCGTACCGGGATTCAATGGTGCTGCTATCATCTTACGCTCAAGCTCCACTCCTTCCACGTAGAGCGCTGCCTCGTGCCCGCCCATTGCCACTGTATTGCCCCGGTTTTCCACCATGAAATGCACCACGTAGCTCTGCCCCTGGACTATCCACTGCTCGTGTTTGTCGGTAATGACCAGGTCGGGTGCCGGTGGCCAAGCAAAGGAATTGACGCGACGATTCCCCTCGGATGACTCGTCCACCTCATTATTGAGGTCAGCGTCGATAATGACTGTATCCACGCCACCACTCAGGTTAATCACGCTGGTGAAATTGTCCGTGTAAGAAGTTCCCGGAGCCAGGGATACCGGCACCTGTTTCTGCTCGATGAGAACGCCATCAATGCTTAGACCGGTATCATGCCCAGCCGGCGCCGTCACATTCCCCGTGTTCTTGATGGTGAAAGAGACGCGGTAGCTAATCCCTGGTTGTATCCACTCCTCGTGCTTTTCAGAGATTACAAGGTCGGGCTTTTGTTGCGCTGGCAGAAAGGGCGACCAGGCAGGCTCAGCGTCAAAGGCACCGTTATCCGTAAGTCGGGTTTGGTTAGTACCATCGGCGTTCATCACATATATTTCCCGGTTGCCATCACGCTCAGACGTAAACGCTATCCTAGAACCGTTAGGCGACCAGGATGGGTACCAGTCATAGACGCCGTTATTTGTCAGATTCACCTGACCGCTGAGGTCGGCATTGGCGACAAACACTTCCCACCCAGCCCCACTCAAGCTACGAGAGAAAGCTATTTTATCTCCGTCAGGTGACCACCGCAGTGGGTAAGTTGCGTCTCCACCAATGAGAAAAGCCGTTTGATTGGAACCATCAGCGTTCATCACCCACGTTTGAGAATCCCGCAAAAAGGCAATTTTGGTGCCATCAGGTGACCAAGCAGGTATGCTGTGAGCGGGGTAGTTGGTGAGTCGCTGAGGGTTTGAGCCATCGCTGTTCATCACGTAGACATCTTCGTTGGATTCATAGGCAATCTTGGTGCCGTCAGGCGACCAGGCAAGCCATGAATCACGAACGCTGTTATTAGTCAAGCGGCGAACATTGGAGCCGTCCGCGTTCATGACGTAGATTTCGTCACCGCTTCCCGCTGGGTCACTGCCGCGCACATAAGCAATCTGCTTACCATCGGGTGACCACGTAGGTGAGGCATCAGCAGCACCCGGATTATTTGTCAGACGGGCCACATTCGAGCCATCCGGATTCATCACATAGATTTCATAGTTGCCATCTCGGTTAGAGGTAAAGGCAATCTTTCCGATTAGAGGCGCCGGTGCTGAAGTCACAAAACTCTTCTCTTCACCATAAACAATGCCATAACCCATCGCCTTAGCATGGAAGTAATAGGTAGTATTGGCGGATAAACCAGCCAGGTCAAAACTAAACGTCCCGGTAGCATTTACGGATTCGGGCGGAGTAGTGTACATATAAACTCCCGGTTCCAGTCCCCATTGGAAGGAAACCATGGCTGAAGGTACCGAACCGAGAGAAGTCAGGTTACCATTAAGTTGGGCTGAAGTGCCGGTAATATTGGTAGCGTTATCGGTAGTAACGATGGGTGGCATACTCACCACCACCTCATCAACACCCATATCCACCACGGCTACGGCATCGCCATTACCATCTGCAATACGGCTGTTACCATCAAAGTCTACGGTGAGCCAGGTTGGCACCGCGGCATTATTGCCGGTGTCGATGGAGGGAGAGCCTGGCAGGAGATGTAGGTCAAAAGCGGCTTTATTCACGAACATGGGGTCGGTATTGATATTGCCGGTGCCCGCATAGCCGTCTTTGATATTGGAGTAGGTAACATTCATTGCCCCGGTCCCGGAAGGACCTCTGCCTACCTGCGGGTTCGTGGGCGCGGTGTTATCCCAGACAATAGAGTTAGCCACCATCATACTATTATCGATACCACCTCCGGCTAATCCTGCGTTGTTCGCCAGGATGGTGGCATTGATGACGTTAGGCTCATATCCGGTAGATGCGCTGGCGTAGATTCCTCCACCCCATGAGCCGGCACCATTGTTCCTGATAATAGTGTTACTGACGTTGACACGGACACCTGCCGGAGCAGAGGAAATACTAATATTAATCCCACCACCGGCACCACCGGCACTGTTCCCGCTGATAATTGAGCTATCGATGGTAGCACCGGCACTCTGGATAGCAATGCCACCACCGCTGGAATACGATGAGTTGTCCCTGATTGTGGATTTAGTAATTTTGGGATTGGATGTCGAGAAATTGAGGTCTGCCGTGCTGCCAATCCAGATCCCGCCGCCCATACCGGTACCTGTCGCCGAAACCTGGTTCCCGCTGATAACGCTATTGATGATGGTTGGACTGGCATTACTAATGGCGATGCCACCACCATAGGTTATGGTACCGGAAGCCAGATTTCCGGTGATAATAGAGTTGGAGATAGTAGCATTGGCGCCACTGATAAAGATACCTCCACCATAGGTGGCTGCGCCATTGGTAAGGGTAAATCCGTCCAGCACTGAGGCTGCCGTCTCGCCAGTGATGAACTTGACCACGCTCCCGGCGGCGCCGCCATTGATGAGAGTACTCGCCGCACCGCTGGCGCTGGCCACGGTTATCGCCTTTCCTTTAAAATCAAGGTTCTCGGTGTAGTTGCCCGCAGCGACAATCACGGTGCTACCCGGGCTGGCGGCATCAATCGCCGCCTGAATACTGGAATAGTCACCAGGAACGTTAATGATTACGGGAGTAGCAGTGACCGGAGTCGGCACCGCTCCCGGAAAGAATCCGACGAACACTGCCAGGGCAACAAATATGTATAATAGGTTCTTTTTCATCTCGATACACCTCTTTTCCGGTAATTCCCCGGTATTATGCCAGTAACCACCTGGCCAAATACAGCTAGCGCAAGTCTATTCTATCATACTTTGTCAATACCTTAGTCCACGCACCATTCACACTCAAACCTATCTTCCCGGGGGATACTTTTTACCGAAAATAGTTTGTGAAATCACGGGGGGAAACAGATTTCTCGGTGTTACGTCTTTGACGATAAAACCCTTCCCGTTGCCAGGGAAAGCAAGAAATGAGAGGAAATAATTCAGGGGATAACCGGTGCAGTTTTACCGGCGGTCCACCGGTGCGGTTACCATCTTTAGACCGCCATACTCCATTTCAAAAGCACGCGTTGCGAAAGGTATCAGACCCAGGTTATGCGTGACAATAAGAAAAGTGACTCCTTCAGCATTGATACCCCGGAGCACATCCATCACTTCTTTCTCGGTATGGTTATCCAGGTCGCTCGTCGGCTCATCAGCCAGTATGAGTTGCGGGCGATTTACCAAAGCCCGGGCGATAACGACCCGCTTTTGCTCCCCGGCGGAAAGCTGTCTGGGGTAAACATCCAGTTTAGCAGTCAGCCCCATTGCCTCGACGAGTTTCACCGCCCGCTTCGTCGCCTCCCTGCTTCCCTGACCATCCCGGAAAATGACCGGCAAGCTTACATTTTCTCTGACGGTCAAAGATGAAAGGAGGCTGGGAAACTGAAACATGAAGCCGATTTTCCGGCTCCGCAGCGAAGAGAGCTGCTTATCCGTCATTTCTGCCAGGTCTAAATCATCAATCAGCACCTGGCCGGAGGTTGGTCTCACCAATCCGGCAGCGAGGTTCAGCAGCGTGGTCTTGCCGGCACCTGACCTGCCCAGGATAACAATTAGCTCACCTGACTCAATATTCAGGTTCACGTTACGCACCGGTGTGATGGTCGTCTCCGGGTCCAGACGATAGTCCTTGGTGACGTTACGAAACACCAGCGTCTTCATTACTCCCTCATTGCTACCGCCAGTTCCTGCCGGCTGAGACGCACCGCCGGGAGTAATGCCGAAAGCGTTACGGTAATGATAGCCAGTATTACCCCCGCGCTGAAAAGACCGATGAATGATGGAATGGAAGGATACAGAAAGGGCATCTTCAATGACCCGGCAATCATATCCTTGAAAATATAGAGAGCGGAAGCAGCTACGGCAATACCGGCAACAGCCCCACTCAGGGCTAATAGAGCCGCCTCGGTCAACAGCGTGCGGAAGATAAAATTACGTGTGGCGCCGACAGCTCTCAATACTGCCATCTCCCGGCGGCGCTCATTAGCCGCCATCGAAAGAATGATACCAACCAGGTACATGGCCAGCCCCCAGACAACTACCGTGATGGCCAGGAAACCCCAGAGCAGCCCGGTCATCTGGTTACGGAATGTACCGAAGAGATTGGGGCTTTCAATGGGCACCATGCCGATGGTATCCTTGATTATCCGCAAAGCGACGCGGTGCGTGTCTACCCCCGGCGTGGTTTTAACCATGATGGTAGAGATTCTATCCGGATTGACATAGAGCGCCTCCATGGCCGTGCTTCGTGAGGCATCTGCCATCGCCTGGGCTGTTTCCAGGGTCATAAATAGAGTCTGGTCGATGCCCATACCCGTCGGCGTCAGGTTCCCGACCAAATCCAAATCGTACCCGTAAAGCCGGATTAACTTTTCGCCCTCGGGTACAAATATATAGGTACCTCCGATTACTTCTCCCTTGGCAAGCCCCCGTCCCAGATTTTTCTCCAGCCAGGGAGTGAGAGTAAAATCCGTTGCCGGGTCATAGACCACAATGAACATCTCAGATACGGAGCAACACGGAGAATCATACATGGAACTCAAAAATACCTGGGGTGAAACGGCGTCTACTCCAGCGATACCAGCTATCTTCTGGAGATTATCCCTGGGCATAAAGATGGTTGTCGGCTTGCCCATGAGCAGGGCAGTTTCTATCTTGGTTTCCGCCCCCACCGGCACCACCAGTATATCCGCCCCCAGGCGCTGCAATCCGGAATCCAGGCTATAGCGCACCCCGGCGATAACGAGAGTCGTCGCCAGCAGTAGCCCGGCCACCCCCATCACCGCCAGAAAGATAGCCAGGCTCCTGAAGCCGCTGCCCCGGATATTCTTCAGAGCCAGAATGATCAGTGGCATGGCTCAGTCACTCGCTTTTCGAGCGATAACCATCACACCCAGACTGCCAACAATGGCGAGGGAACCCAGCGTCACCAGAGTTGGTTTCATGACGGTATTACATAGCCCCGTCATGCTGGTACAGACGCCAATCATTTGCGTCGGCAATAGTATCGCAAAGATGCCAAGAATGCTTCCCATGACTCCAAGCCCCAGTAGATTCCTTTTACGCCGGGTAAAGGTCATCATCGCACCTACTGCCATCAGCGGAACACCGGTAGCGATTTCCGCTACACCCGTCCAGTGACACTTCATTGGGACGGTTCTCCCATTGGCAAGGGTTAAAGCTTTACCCTGAGACTGGCAATCAGTAAAGGCAGGGACGATAGCAATTGCCAGCGCCATCACTATCAAAGCAACACCAAGAAATCTGTTCACTTTTACCTCCTTTTTATTTTAAAAACGAGATATCACTGGCGACCAGAATCCTGTATTATTATGTAAACCACTTTCCGAGGAGGCCACTCTCCACTAGCATCTATTGTTCCAGTTAATAATCAGTATATCACGAAAAAATAGGCTATTCAATACGGTAAAATCAGGGTTGTTTTACCGCTACTCACAGGTTTTTGTTATTAACATGACGGTCTACATCGCCATGATACTTGCCCGTAAACCAGCTCTTAGTGAACCGAATCCAATGATTTATTATTTGACATTACGAGTTCGGATGGTTTATCGTTCATAATCATCGTCGACAATCACCGTGAAACAAGGAGAGGAAATTATGCCAAAACCAGTCCCGGTACCGGACAAGCTAAGCAAGCCATTTTGGGACGCGGTTCAACAGCGCCGGTTGATACTGCAGAACTGCACCGCTTGTAACCGGAAACAGTACCCGCCGGAACCAGTCTGTGCAAAGTGTGGCTCGGCTGAGCACCTTGAGTGGCGTGAGGTGAAGGGGAGAGGCAAAGTACATGGCTATTGTGTAATGTATGACTCCCGTATCATTCCATTACACGAAGACCAGCCCTTCAACATTGCGGTTATCAAGCTGGAGGAAGACCCGGAGATAATGTTCTTCTCCCACCTTCCGGGGACACCGCCCGGCGAGGTTACGCTGGGAACACCGGTCGAGCTGGTGTTCGAAGAGCTGAAGCTTGAGCCAGGACGGCTCATTCACGAGTGGAAGATAGTAAAAAAGTAGCGTGCCCAATTCTTTACTTTATTCGTAGTATTCAAAAAAGGAGTATGCAATGACTGACGAGTACCCTCTTTCGAGGAAGCGGACTAAGACCGGGCTTGGTATATGGGAGCACCGGGGAAAGGTGGCAGTGGCGGGGATTGGCTTTGCTCCCACCATGCGGCGCTGGGACGGAAGAGATATGTCCACTGCGGTGGGAGCCTTGACTATTGTCGCCGCCCAGAAGGCCCTGGACGATGCAGGGATTGGCCGGGGCGAAATTGATGGAGTCGTTTCCTGTCCCATTGGCATGGGCGATAGCTGGGGACCGTCCAGGCCGTACTTTGCTCCCCCCTACAACACTGAAGATGGCCTCAGCGGGACGAGTGCAGACTGGCTGGTGAAGAACATGGGACTGTGGAACGCAAGGACTACCTTCCATGCGCCGGCATGTTTCTCGATGGCTTTAACCACCGGTGCCCAGGTGGTGGGGGAAGGACTGGCCCACACTATCCTGGTGATTCGGGGGATGGGTAATCCGCCGGGTCGTTACCACCAGATGCCGACGACGCACTATTCCGGTCCCGCCCAGTGGACCGCTCCCTGGGACTGGCGGCTGGAACCGCTGATAGCCTATGGCTTTGACTTGTACTGCCGCAAGTACAACACCACCCACGATAGGGTGGCACCCTTCGTGTTGAACCAGCGCCGGAATGGACTCATGATGCCGGAAGGGTACTATTCCCAGCACCGGCCGGACAGTATGGTAACAGTGAAGGACTACCAGGCTGCCAGATGGATAGTTAAACCCATGAGCATCATGGATATGGACTTGCCGATACAGACCGCGGTTGCCTTCGTCTTGACTACCTCCGAGCGGGCTGGGCACATGAAACAGAAACCCGTCTATGTCCTTAATCATTGCTCGCAAAGGGGCAAGGTCCGCAGTACCACTGAAACCCTGGAGGAGACAGAGGCGTTCTCCGACAATATTGCCCAAATGTGCTATGAAGGCTCGGGACTCACTCCCGGCGAAGTGGACATCTTTAACCCTTACGATGGCTACACCCTCTTCTCCCAGTACTTCCTGGAGGCCTTCCACTGGCACGGTGTCAAGAAGGGAGAGGCACATGATTTTTACGCCGGAGACATCAGTGTTGAGGGACCTCACCCCTTCTGCTCCAGCGGTGGCAACAACGGTAACGGGCGCACCCGCGCCTGGGGACACTATGACTGCATACAGCAGTTGCGGGGACAGGCAGGCAAAAGACAGGTCAGAATAAAAGCCGAGACCGCTATCGCCGGTTCTTTCACACCCGGCATGTCTGATTGGATGGTCTATAGCACGAGTCCCGACTAGAGACCTGGTTTGAGGAGATAGCCTGGCTTTACTCTTGCGTTCTATTTGCCTTAAATAAGCAGTCCCAAAAGAGGATGTTGAGCCGGTTCACACGAACAAGCTTAAAGTTGCCCGGTTGAAAGGAAAGCGTACAAATTGAAAATACTGATAAGCTTTGACATTGACGGCACACTGGAGGTGGGAGACCCACCCGGGCCTATCACGCTGGACATGGTGCGGAGAGCCCAGGAGTTAGGATGTATCATCGGGCTTTGCTCGGACCGTACGATGAGCGAGCAACAGGGTCTAATGGATAAACACCATATCCGGGTGGATTTTGTAGCATTGAAATACATGTTGGGAGAAGTGAGAGACACTTTTAAGGCGGAGCGGTACTATCATACCGGTGATAGTGAGATAGATAAGCAATTTGCGCTAAAGGCAGGTTTTGACTTCTTGTGGATGGACGCTGCCGCTGGTGAGCCCTGGGTCACCTTGTGAGACGAAAGTCAGAGACAATCATGATTATCAACCCAAGCTCCTGCGATGATTCCTTTGACCACAATCCGGCTCACAAGCTCACCTGAGCTACACCGGACATGACGGCTAACGAAGCTCTCATGAGTTGTGCCACATAAACGAAGTCGATACCACACCAGTGCAATTGCTAATCAGGATGGTAGCCGCACTATAGCCACTATTAAGTAAAGTGCGGAACAAGGAGGAGCTATGCCAGTGTCATCGCCAACGATTAAATACGAGACCAGGGACCGGATTGCCTGGGTGACTCTTAACCGGCCGGAGGCAATGAATGCCCTCAACACTGAGATACGGAACGCTATCGATGAAGCATTCCAGGAGGCAACCGACAATGATGACGTGCTGGTAATCATTGTTACCGGCGAAGGTGGTAAAGCCTTCTCGGCGGGTGCTGACCTGGCAGAGATGCACCAGCGTAATAAAGGGGGCAAACGCACCATGCCGGAACTGCCGGAACGTGACCCGGTGGATAGGTGTCCCAAGCCGGTTATCGCTGCCATTGATGGGTACTGCCTTGCGGGAGGCCTGGAACTGGCCTTGTGCTGTGATTTCCGCGTCGCCACCGAGAAGTCCACCTTTGGCATGCCCGAGCCACGCCGGAGCATACTGGCAGGCTATGGACTCCATAATCTTTCCCGCATCATACCCCTGGGAGAAGCCCTCTGGATTCAGCTCAGCGGTAGTCCCATTACGGCCCGGCGGGCTTATGACATCGGCCTTATCCAGTTCCTCGTTTCTGACCGTAGCGCCCTTTTTGCCGAGGCAGAACGCATGGCCGGGGAAATCAAGCTGTGCGCCCCGCTGGCAGTCCGTGCCATCAAACGAATCGTCAAGGTAGGGCGAAATCTCCCGGTAGAGTACTCCTGGAAGCTGGCAGAATCGATTATGGCACAGATTGATAAGACCGAGGACCATCTGGAGGGGCCAAGGGCCTTTGTCGAGAAGCGTGCCCCGGTGTGGAAGACGCGCTAGTTTACTGCCTGACCATTACCGCAACTTCTGGAGCCAGCAGACCCGGCACTAGACCTGTCTCTATCATATTTGATTGGTTAAACAGGGTATATAAGTAGGAAATACAGGCTCTGTTACGGCTTGACTCGCCCGGCTATAAGCATTAGCATAGTAATATTCCCCCCTATTATACAAAATTTCCAAAGTGGGAGAGTTATTTTTCACTACAGGCAGATTACCAGCAAGGTAAGAAGAAAACCAGTTTAGACAATCGTTTTGCGTTGGTGACCGAAGCTCCTAGTATTGAAGCACTAAGGAGGACAAAGTGAGGGTAGCAAGGCAAATCAAACTACTGGTAACACTCGGATTGGTATTGAGCTTATTCTTATCTGGCTGCGCCAAGGCAGCACCCGCACCCACGCCAACACCGACACCTGCACCCGCCCCGACCCCATTGCCGACGCCGACACCAACTCCGACTCCCACCCCTACCCCTGCACCGGCGCCAAGCGGACCTTACGGGGAGCTAAGGTATGCCGTATCCACCCTCGGTGCACAAAGGTTCGACCCGATAAGGTCTGACCATACCGGCCAGGGCATGGTACTCTACCATATCTTTGATGCCCTGTTCTGGTGGGAAGCGGGGAAATACAACCCGATGCTGGCGGAGAAGTGGGAGGTCTCCAAAGACGGTTTAGCCTGGACTTTCTACATCCGCAAGGGGATTAAGTTCTCTAACGGTGACGACCTCACTGCGGCGGATGTCAAGTTCAGTATTGAACGGCAGGCATCACCTCAGTCGCTGCAACCACCGGTAGCGATACGTGATATCGACCATATCGACCTGGTGGATGACTATACTATCCGTATCTACACCAAGAGCCTGCAGCCTTTCCTGATACATTACCTGAGTGTTGGCGCCTCTGCCCACCCGCTGATTACCCCGAAAAAGTACATGGAGCGGGTCGGTATCGAAGAGTTCGAGCGCCACCCCATTGGCAGCGGCCCCTTCCGGCTGGTACGCAATGTCTCCGGTGACATGGCGGAATATGAAGCGCTCGATACACACTGGGCAAGGACTGCTGCTTTCAAAAAGCTCAGTGTCATCATGATTCCTGAGGAAACCACCAGAGCCGCGATGCTACGAACCGGAGGGATAGATATTACCGACGTCAGTTTTGAAACTGCTGAAGTGCTGGGACCGGCCGGCTTCAAGACACGTGTTCATCAAACCGCCAGAGGCTCTATCCTTTTCTTCAGTGCGTATCCTTCTGACGACCCCAGAGGGGCTGGCCTGCCGACGACCGATATCAGGGTGCGTAAGGCACTATCTTTAGCCATTAATCGTAAGGCAATCATTGATGGACTCTACAAGGGTAAAGCAGTACCTCCTTTACCCTTGAGCTTGTATGAATCAACCACTGGCATCGATGTCCCTTACTGGCAAGACTACTTCGCCAAGAATAATCCCTATGACGTGGCGCAGGCAAAACAGCTGCTCAAGGAAGCAGGTTATGCCAACGGCTTTAAAATGAAGCTCTATTCATGCAAGCCCGCCGGACGCGATTTTCTCCCCCAGTGGGCGGAGATTATCGCCACTGACTGGCGAGAGCTTGGCGTTACCGCAGAACTGAATGTTATCGAGCTGGGAACATATACCACCTGGCGGCGGCATCCCGTCAACATCGGCCTGGTAGGAAATGCCGTTGTCTATTCCGGGACGGAATCCTCGGCCCGCCTGCAGAGCCTGGATGGCTATACCAGTACCTGTGTCAGCACCAGACTATCGGGTGGAGCCATACCGGAACTGGAGAAAACAATTAAGGCCATGCAGCAGGAGATGGATGAAGGCAAGCGCAAGGACATGTTAGCCCAGGCAATAAAAATGGCGGCTGATACCTACACTGAAGTTCAGGTTGCCGGTGTTCCCATGATGGTTGTTTCCGGGCCCAAAGTATCCCTTGATAGTTGGCCATTTCCTACTGTTAATGCCTATCCCCCGACCTATGCCTATCGCGTCAAACATGCGCAGTAACGTGGTTGCCGGTATTTTCCGCATTAAGAGCTAAAACCGGAGAAATAAAAAAAGGAGGAAGCAAATGAGGGTACCAAAGCAAGTCAAACTGTTAGTGGTGCTCGGACTGGTTCTAGCCTTGTTCTTATCTGGCTGTGCCAAGGCAGGACCTGAGCCAACACCAACTCCCACGCCCACGCCCACACCTACTCCCACACCAACACCAACGCCCACACCAACCCCCACGCCAAAGCCCACCCCTACACCAACCGGACCTTTCGGGGAGTTGAGGTTTGCCGTAACTACCCTCGGCACACAAACGTTCGACCCGATAAAGTCCGATTATACCGGACAGGGGATGAACCTTTACTCGATGTTCGATTCCCTGACCTGGTGGGAGGCGGGAGAGGACAAGCCGGCGCTGGCCGAGAAGTGGTCGGTAAGCCAGGACGGTTTAGTCTGGACTTTCAACATCCGTAAGGGAACCAAGTTCCACAACGGCGCCGACCTCACTGCGGATGACGTCAAGTACAGCCTTGACCGGTATCGGTCAGCAGAGTCCCTGCAACCACCAGAAACGATACGTGAGATTACAAAAGTCGATATGGTGGATGATTACACTATCCGTATCACTACCGCCTCGGTACAGCCCTTCATGGCATATTACCTGAGCCCTGCCAGCAGCACACTGCTGATTACCCCCAAGGCCTATATCGAGCAACGAGGTATTGAATATTTCAAGCAACACCCGATAGGCAGCGGCCCCTACAAATTCACCAGCGCCACCTTCGGTGATGTCTCGGAGTTTGAAGCTCTGGATACGCACTGGGCAAGGCCGGCGGCCTTCAAGAAGCTCAGCGTCATCCGTGTGTCTGAGGAAACTACCAAAGCCGCCATGTTAAGGACGGGTGCAGTGGATATCACCGATGTCGGTATTGAAACTGCGGCGCAACTGGAGACGCTCGGTTTCAAAACACGCCCTCATTCCATGCAGACCGGCACACTCTATTTCTTTGGCGCCTGGGACGCCCGGGCGAAGGGTATGCCGACGCAGGATGTCAGGGTACGTAAAGCCCTCTCCATGGCTATCGACCGGCAATCTATCATCGATAACCTGTATAAGGGTAAGGCAGAAAAGGCTTTACCGCTGGAATGTATGGCATCGCAATCTGACCTCGATACCAAGTTTTGGTATGACTATTTTGCCAAGGCCAACGCCTATGACCTGACGCAGGCGAAGCAGCTACTTAAGGAAGCCGGCTATCCCGATGGCTTCAAGATTAAGTTCTATTCCTGCCAGCCTTCCGGGCGTGGCTTCCTCCCCCAGTGGGCGGAGATTATCGCCACCTCCTGGAAACAAATCGGCGTCACTGCCGAGCTGAATCCCGTCGAGCTTGGTACTTACACTGCCTGGCGACGCCACCCGGCTAATATTGGTCTCATCGGTAATGCCCTGATGTACGGCAATCCGGAGTACCCCGGCCGTAGTGCTGCCCTGATGCTGGTGAATTTCCTCAGCGACGCCGGCAGCACGAGGGTGCTGGACTCAGCGAACATGCCGGAACTGGATAAACTTATCAAGCAGTCGACTTCAGAGCTGGATAAAACCAAGCGAGCCGAGATAGCTGCCCAGGCAATAAAGATGGTTGTCGATACCTATACCGTCTGCCAGGTTGCCCGTGTCCCGATGACGATTGTTTCCGGGCCAAAAGTATCCCTGGATGATTGGCCTTATCCGGTGGCCAACTCTTACCCCCCCACCTATGCCTCTCGTGTCAAACACGCGAAGTAGGGCTACCAATATTTTCCCATCGATACAGTGAAGCTGGAAAAATATAAAGCAGATGTAAAATGGAAAGGGGCTTGATGCTCTCGCATCAAGCCCCTTTCCATTTACCAAAGATACACCGTCTGTCTAAAAAACAACCTTCTCTTCAACCAGCTGGCTAATCTCCTCCTGGCTAAGACCGAGGAGACCGTTAAGCACATATTCGTTATGTTCCCCCATCAGCGGGAAATGTCTCTGATAGCGTGACGGGGTCTTACTGAGCCGGGCAGGCGTGTCTTCAAAGGTATACCGTTCCAGTCCCGGCTCATCCGGCTCCCAGAAATGCCCGCGGGCGAGGAACTGCGGGTTCTCATACATGTCCTGAGCGTTTTCCACCACGGAAGCGGCGACCCCGACCTGCTGGAGCTTGAGCATGATGTCTTCTGCGTTTTGCTTGATGCTCCACTGCTCCACCAGCCTATCCAGCTCCTCAACGTTCTCCAATCTGCCTAGCAGGGTAGAAAACCTGGCCTCCGATGACCAGGCCGGATTACCGATAACCTGGCAGAAGTTTTGCCATTCCTCGTCAGTGAAGACAGCGATGGCACACCACCTTTCCTCACCCTGGCAGCGGTAAACCCCGTGTGGTGCCGCGGCGGGATGGCGGTTGCCCCGGCGCTGGAGGACACGCCCGTTGACCACGTAATCTGCCACACCGGTATGCAGGATATCCAAGCATCCCTCGAAGCTTGAACCATCGATAAACTGGCCTTTACCCGTCCGGCGGCGGTACTCCAGGGCTGCCATAACCACCGTGACATACATATACGGTGTATAGTGGTCGGCAAAGGCTGAACCGGGAGAGCATGGCCGGCGGTCAGGCCATCCGGTCAGGGAGACGATACCCTGCAAGACACCCATGTGCGAGCCATGCCCTCGGAAATCACGATAAGGCCCGGTTTGCCCGCCCATGGAAGCGCTGAGCATGATAATATCCGGTTTGACTTTTCTCAGCTCCTCGTAGCTGAGACCCAGCTTGTGAAAAACCGCCGTGGCGAAGTTTTCCGTCACAATATCGCCAAAACTGACCAACCGCTTCGCCAGTGCCACACCCTTGGGGTGCTGCAGGTTCATCAACACGCTATACTTATTCTGATTATAGCGGGCTGCCTGAACATTCCGGCTCGGGTCCGGCCCGTCGAGGAAACCATCCGCTCCCATCCGGATAAAATCCACCTTGGTGTGACTTTCCACCTTGATAACCTCGGCGCCGAAGTCAGCCATAAAACCAACCATCGTCGGCTCCAGTGCCCCGGCGCCGAACTCAATTATCCTTATCCCGCTCAGCGGTAACACTTTCGATGCTTTTTCCTGGCTCATATCACCCCTCCTTCCTTTAATATAGCCAGCTCTTGCCGGGTTAGCCCCAGCTCCTTTATGTAAACTTCCTGGTTATGTTCGCCAATAAACGGAGCACGCCGCCAGTACCGGTAAGGCATCACCTCGGAATGGAAAGGTGCTCCCCCGTAGACGATAGTGTCATTAAGCTCAGGATGTTCCACCTTGACCCAGTATCCTCTTTCCTGCAAATGGGGGTCTTCCATCAGGTCACGGACATCCTGTACCACGGCTATCTCCAGCCCCCTCTTTTGCCCTTCTACCATCAGCTCTCTCTTGGTATGATTCCGGGCGAAGGCACGGAAAAGCCCATTAATATATGCCGACTGCTCTATGTTTGGCGTAGCAGCCTTGAGGACAAACGGCTCCCATTTCGGGTCGAATAGCTCTCCCGCCATGCCATCGGTCGCAAGCCAGTCCCGCATTTGACGCCCGTATGCCGGCGTGGTGGCATTGATGAACACGGTCCCGTCCTTGCAATCGAAAAACGTATCAGGTCGGCTACGCGCCCGGGAATGCACGAACACGCCGGCACTGGTACGGGTAGTCATTACTCGGTGGCTACGCCACAGCACGGGGCTTGGTAGCGATTGCAGATTTACGCTCTCCTGTGAAGACAAGTCAACGTGCTGACCTTCTCCGGTTTTTTGCCGGTACCAGTGGGCGACCATCGTACTGGCGGATGCAGTTAGCCCACCATGCAGGTCTGCCACCGGTATGGAAATCTGCAAAGGGGGACGGTCTTCATCACCACACTGGAACATATAGCCGCTGGCAGCCATCACCACCAGGTCAGGTCCTTTGAACTGGCTATAAGGGCCAGTTTGCCCAAAAGGAGTCACCGAGGTGAGGATAACACGCGGGTTGATGGCGCTGATGGCAGTATAACCAAGCCCCAGACTATCAAGATAGCCCGGACGGAAGCTTTCGACGACGAAATCGGCAGTTTTCACCAGCCTTTTGAAAAGCTCTTGACCGGTAGCACACTGTAGGTTCAGCGTAATACTCCTCTTGTTGAGATTATAGGTAAACCAGTGCAAGCTTTTCTCAGGATGGGGTTCATCGTGGTAAAAAGGCCCTATGCGCCGGGTGGGGTCGCCTCCGGGAGGCTCTACCTTGATTACATCAGCCCCCAGGGCAGCCAGTATCCGGGCACAATATACGCCTCCGGTCTGGTCAGCCAGGTCAAGAACGCGATATGGCCCCAGTGCAGATTCCGGTAAACTCTTTTCCAACACTCCACCTCCGTGAGAAATTAGTATACCCTCAAAGCTAAGCGGCGTATTAAGCCATCCCGTATGTACCTGAAAAGAGGTATTTGCTGGCATAATACAGAAACCAACCGTAGATGTCAAACAAAGGTGGAATCCTCAGTACAGGCGGTTGACAGCGGACTTTGCCGTGCTTTAACATAAGAGAGAATACAATGGGTATTATTACAAAATTTGAGATACCTGCCGGGAGAAAGCAATGAGTGCCAGGATAAAAATGTGCAGTGTCTATCAGCCGGTAGTACATGGTGCCAAAACTATCGATGTTGAAGGAAATACCATCGACGAGTGTCTCAAGGCTTTGATAGATAGATACCCTGCCCTTGAGAAGCTGATGTATGATAGCAAGAATGCACTCAGTAGCTGTCTCATGGTGTCACTTAATGGACAGGCAGTGCCACCCGGAGAAATGAACCGGCCGGTGAAAAACAATGACGAGATATTCCCGTTCATCATGATTGGCGGGGGATAATTCGCTTTGCCTGTGCCGGTTCATGATAATATTATCCTGTGCGAGCCTGATAAGGAGGTCCACCAATGGCCAATGGATACAATGGGAAAATATTGCGTGTCAACCTGACGCAAGGCACTACTGCCATAGAGTCAATCGATGAAGCCTTCTGCCGGAGATACCTTGGAGGAGGCGGGTTCATTGCTTACTATCTGATGAAGGAGCTTGAGCCGGGAGTTGACCCGCTTAGCCCGGGTAACAAGCTGCTGTTCATGGCCGGGCCATTGAGTGGTTTGCCTTTTTCAGGTAGTGGCCGTAACGGCATCGGGGCCAAATCTCCCCTCACCGGTGGCTATGCTAAAGCAGAGGTTGGTGGCTTCTGGGGAGCGGAGATGAGACACGCCGGCCTGGACGGTATCATTATTGAAGGCAAGTCTGATAAACCGGTCTACCTCTGGATTACCAATACCGAAGCCCAGATAAAGGACGGCAGCCACCTCTGGGGAAAAAATACGAAAGAGACAGAGGAAACTATCCGGCAAGAGCAAGGCGATAACCGTATCCGGGTAGCATCAATCGGGCCAGGCGGCGAAAACATGGTGCGTTATGCCTGCGTAGTGGTCGACCTCAAAGATGCCGCCGGACGTGGAGGTCTCGGTGCCGTAATGGGTTCAAAAAACCTTAAGGCGATTGCGGTCAGGGGCAGGAAAGTACCCGAGGTAGCTGACCCTAACGTCATTACCGATTTCCGGCAATGGTTAACGGCAAACCCGCAGTTATGGCAAAGCCTGCACGAGTATGGCACGGGGGCGCCGGCGCAGATGATGAGCAGTCCCCTCATCGGCAATATTCCCATCCGCAATTTTCGGGATGGTGAGTTCAAGAACCTGGCCAATATTACCGGTGGAGCCGTAAAAGAGAAGGTCAGGATTAGCATGACCGGTTGTTATGCTTGCGTTGTCGCCTGCAAAAAAATCGTCAAGGTTGATGAGCCTGACCTCACCGTTGACCCGGCCTATGGTGGTCCGGAATATGAGACCCTCGGGGCATTTGGTACCACCTGTGGCGTCGATGACCTGAATGCCATTTGTAAAGCCAATGAGCTTTGTAATGCTTACGCCCTGGACACCATTTCTACCGGAGTTAGTATCGCTTTTGCCATGGAGTGTTATGAGGCCGGGATACTAAACCGGGAGTATACTAACGGTATCGACCTGCGATTTGGCAATGCCGAGGCCATGCTGAAGGTGGTTGAGCTGATTGCCCGCCGCCAGGGCATCGGAGACCTCTTGGCTGATGGCGTCAAGCGGGCAGCGGAGAGGATAGGGCGGGGTGCCGAAAAGTTTGCGATACATGGTAAAGGACTGGAGGTACCGATGCATGACCCGCGCGCCAAGCCTGCTCTGGGTCTGGGCTACGCGGTCAACCCGAATGGTGCTGACCACTGTACCAATACCCATGACACCGCCTTCAGTGCACCTAATCCTGGATTGGATGCGCTTCATCCCCTTGGTATACTGTCACCATTACCTGCTGATGACCTCAGCCCGCGCAAGGTTAACCTTTTCCACTACGTTCATAGCTTTCGCTTGCTGCAAGACTGTGGCGCAGTCTGCCTGCTTGTCCCTAACACCATCGAACGCTTCACCACTATGGTCAAAGGAATTACCGGATGGGATACAGGAGTAGTGGAGTTACTGCGGATAGCCGATAGAACGGCAACCCTGGCGCGGATGTTTAATCTCCGTGAAGGGTTTAGCGCTGCTGATGATAAGCTGTCTGACCGCTTCTTCCAGCCCCACGCAGGTGGGCCGGTAGCGAACAAACAATATGACCCGGCAAAGCTGGAGAGAGCCAAAAGCTACTACTACTCATTGATGGGATGGGATGCTAACGGCGTCCCGACTCAAGAAACGCTGGAGGCACTGGACATTGATTGGGCGGCTCGTAAGTAGCCGGCACTGAAACGCAGGGCCAAACGCAAATTTGCCTTACTCTTTCATCAAGTGATTTTTCCCCTCTCCTTTCAGGGAGAGGGGATTTTATTAATACAAACCATTGGGGGCTTATTGAATGACATACAATCTTGACCTCGAAGAAAGGATTGATAGCCTGGCGGGCAGGCTGAACGAAATAACCAAGAAGAAAATGTTTGGTGGCATTGGTTACCTGATAAATGGCAATATGTGTTTTGGCATCCACAAGGAATCATTGCTAGTTCGAACCTCCCCTGAAAAGGCGGAGACTCTTCTGAAAAGAAAGTATGTCACTCCTTTTAATATTACAGGTAAGCCGATGAAAGGTTGGTTGCTGGTTTCGCCTGAGGCTATAGAGACTGATGAGCAGCTCTTGGACATGTTGAGAGTTGGTTTTAGTTTTGTGGAAACGTTACCGAAGAAATAAAATGACCAATGGCGGAACCGGCGGTTCTGTTTGCACCTGGTTGTAATGACACTCCATATTGATTATTTCCGCCAAACCAATTAAAAGCAAAGGGAACCGAATCGGGGTTCTGCTCAATCATGGTTGTCATTGCGAGGGGTCATTAGACCCCGTGGCAATCTCATGCCCTACTCGTCCGAGATTGCTTCGCTTCGCTCGCAATGACACTGAGACAACTAAGATTGAGTAAAAGGCGAATCGGCAAAATGTTGCAAAGAAATCCATGTCGTAGTATACTATGAGACAAGGACGGTTTAAGTTTAGGTTATCATATACTTCTTTAGATTTCTCACGTCTTGTCAAGTGTTGGGTGACCCGAACTCTAACCAACTAAGTAATAGAGAGGAGGTCATCCAATGAGTTTCCAGGACAAATCAATCCAGTGTTCCGATTGTGGGACTACCTTCACCTTTAGTGGTGAGGAGCAAGAGTTCTTCCAGTCCAAAGGTTTTACCAATGAGCCAAAGCGCTGTCCCACGTGCCGTCAGACAAGGAAAGCGGAGCGCAACGGCAATAGTGGCGCCGGCTACGGGTCCACACGCCAGATGTTCCCGGCAGTTTGTGCCGAGTGTGGCAAAGAGACCCAGGTCCCTTTTGAACCGCGTGGGGACAAGCCGGTGTATTGTAGTGATTGCTACCGCAAAATCAAAGTCAACCGATAGTGCTGGTTTAAACTTGAGAGCAGATATGGGCTGGGGGCGCTCAGCCTGTATCTGCCTCTAGAATGTTTGAGGTGTTATATCGATGGAAGTTCACCTGCGTGAAGGCGAATCACAGGACTCTTTACTCAAGCGTTTCCAAAGGTCGGTACAGATGAGTGGTATCTTGCGTGAGGCCAAAGCCCACAACCACTTCGTCTCCAAGGGGGACGCTGCCCGGATAAAGACCAGAAATGCGGCCAGGAGAAGGCGCCGGGAAAGATATTGAGTTCGGTAATAGAGATAAAACGGGAGGAGGGGCGGACGGCTTAGAATTGATGACTCCACCGAGCTGTTAATCGAGGCGTTAATCAGAAGCGTTGACCAGGCGTGGCCTGCTTCTGAGGAGGGGTGGCTAAATATGAACATCTATGTGGGCAACTTATCTCTTGACGTTACTGAGGAAGAGCTGCGGCAAGAATTCATCGCTTTCGGAGTCGTGACATCGGTTGTCATCATGAACAACCAGTATATCGGTAGCGGCCAGTCCAGAGGATATGGATTTGTGCAAATGGCCTCAAAATCCGAGGGTGAAGCTGCGATTCACAGGCTCAAAGGCAAAATACTGAGGAACCAGGCGATTGATGTCATCGGGGCACTGCCTCTTTCAGATAAGAACGGTGCAGAATCTTTCCAGGGAAAAATTATCAACCAGTTCAATCGCAAAGTAAGACAAAGAAAATACTAAGTAAAAATAAAATATCGCAAATTTATCGAGCGGTCTCTGCTGATGAGGCATATCGCCCGGTATTCTATCGAAGGAGTTTTAATGAGTTTCGAGACCTTTAACTTTCATCCGAGCATCATGGCAGGTATACGGGAGCTCGGTTATGTTACCCCCACACCAATTCAGGTTCAAGCAATTCCACCCATTATGCAGGGCCGTGACCTTATTGGCCTGGCCCAGACCGGTACCGGCAAGACGGCGGCTTTCGTGCTGCCGATTCTGCAGCGGCTAATGCGAAGTCCGCGGGGGCGCGTTGGTGCGCTCATCGTGTCACCAACGCGTGAACTGGCCGAGCAGACCTACGATGCCATTACCGCCCTGGGACAGAAAACCGGGCTGAGGGGCATCACTATTTACGGTGGAGTGGGCATGGAACAACAGGTTCGGAGGCTGCGCAGCGGCGTCGAAATTATTGTCGCCTGTCCCGGACGGTTACTCGACCACCTCTGGAAAGGTACCATCAATTTATCTGACCTGGAAGTCCTGGTCATCGATGAGGCAGACCGGATGTTTGACATGGGCTTTCTGCCTGATATCCGGAACATTTTAAGGTGTATCTTAAAACCGCGGCAGACACTACTTTTCTCGGCTACCATGCCTGATGATATCCGGCACCTGGTCCGGGAAATCCTGCATGACCCGGTCACGGTGCAGATTGGCCGCTCACAGCCGGCAGTAACGGTGTCTCATGCTCTATATCCGGTGAGACAGGACCTTAAGACAGCTTTGCTCACGGAGCTATTGCATAAAATCGGCACCGGTTCAGTACTTGTCTTTACCCGGACCAAGCACCGCGCCGAGCGAGTTGCCCAGCAGCTGAAGAGAGCGGGCTACCGAGCCGCCTCACTGCAGGGTGACCTGTCCCAGTACCAGCGCCAGGCCGCCCTTGATGGCTTCCGTGATGGCTCATTCCAGGTGCTGGTGGCAACTGATATTGCCTCCCGGGGCATCGATGTTGAGGATATTTCACACGTTATCAACTATGACATGCCGGACTGTACAGACGCCTATATTCATCGTATCGGCCGTACCGGACGAGTTGGTAAAACCGGTGACGCCTTTACTTTCGTGACCGGTGAAGATATGGCCATGGTACATTCTATTGAACATCTGCTCAATACACCGATACAGCGCCGTACCCTTGAGGACTTTGATTATAAGGCACCTGTGCCAGCTAGAGTGCTCGCTCGCTCGACACGCTAAAGATGTTGCACGGTTGTCGCGGTTCGATAAGTTATGCAGATTGAGCTAACTTTCCTCGGGGCTGCCCGGAATGTAACCGGTTCGCAATACCTCGTCAAAGCTAATAACGTCAGTTTCCTCGTCGACTGCGGGCTTTACCAGGAAAGAGAGCTGGCCGGACGAAACTGGCAACCTTTTTATGCTCCACCCCAGACACTGGACGCCGTGCTGTTGACCCATCCTCACCTTGACCACTGCGGACTGCTGCCCAAGCTGGTTAGAGAAGGATTTGAGCGCTCCATCTACGGTACGGAGGCCACTGCCGAAATTACCGAAGCCATTCTGGCAGATTCAGCTCATATCCAGGAAGAAGACGCCGAGTTCAAGAAGAGGAGGCACGAGCGAGAGGGCAGGCGGGGTGCCTACCCGGAAAAGCCGCTATATACCGCGGATGACGCCCAGGCTTGCCTGCCCCTATTCGAAGCGGTCGGCTACGGCGACAGTATGAAAATCGGCGATGGTGTTGAAGCCACCTTTTACGATGCCGGGCACGTTCTTGGCTCATCCATGATTAAGGTAGTCGTACACCAGAACGGAGACAAGCGGACAATTATCTTCTCCGGAGATATCGGCGGCTGGGACAAACCTATCCTGCACAATCCCACGCTCTTTGCGGAGGCGGACTATGTCCTGGTAGAGTCCACTTATGGTGACAGGCTACTCGAAAAGTCAGACGAAGCTGCCGGCGAGCTTGCCGAAGTCATCAATAGTACCGCCCGAAAGGGAGGCAACATCATCATTCCCAGCTTCGCCCTGGAGAGGTCTCAGGAGCTGCTTTATTACCTGCACAAGCTGCTGCTCGGAGACCGTATCCCCCACCTGATGGTTTTTATGGATAGTCCCCTGGCGGTTAGTATCACCGAGATGTTTGACCACTATCCGGGACTATTCGATGCTGACGTGTCCGACCTGATGCGCCAGGGGAAGTCCCCTTTTGACTTTCCCGGGCTGAAACTAACCAGAAGCGTCGATGAGTCAAAGGCGATAAACCACATCCTGGGTAGCGTCATCGTTATCGCCGGCTCCGGGATGTGTACCGGTGGACGTATCAAGCATCATCTCGTCACCAATATCTCCAGGCCGGATAGCACTGTCCTCTTTGTTGGCTACCAGGCACCGGGAACGCTGGGCAGGCAGATTGTTGACGGGGCCAAAGAGGTTAGAATACTGGGGCAATACTACCCGGTCAGAGCCAGAATTGTACAATTGCACAGTTTTTCATCACATGCTGACAAAGTCGGACTCCTCAGGTGGCTATCCAATTTTACCACACCACCCAGGCGTCTCTTCGTTACCCACGGAGAAGCCGGTGTATCACAGCGCTTCGCCGATGCTGTCACCGCCCAAACCGGCTGGCCGGTGGTCGTGCCCAACTATCAGGATAAAGTTTTACTGGACTAGAAGTTATCATGGGGGTTAGACCCGTGATAACCAGGCTATAGTGTATTTTTACTGGCTTACTGCCGGTAGACCGGAGAGGGAAGGAGGTGTCATGCCATGACAACTATCAATAGTGTACTCGGACCTCTGGATACGGCTAACCTCGGCTTTACGCTGATGCATGAGCATATTCTGACCGCTTCCCCCGGAGTGTACCGGGACTATCCTGAGCTTCTCGGTACTAACCTGATGGGACGCGTGGTAGATGCTCTCAAGCAGGCAAAAGAGGGTGGGGTAGATACCATCGTCGATGCCACTACCCTCGACCTGGACCGGAATATAGACCTGCTCGCCGAGGCATCCCGGCAAAGCGGGGTCAATATTATTGCCACTACCGGATGGTGGTTGGATACACCGCGCTACTTCGCCGGTGTCTCCACCGACGAGCTGGCCGAGCTATTTATCCGGGAGATTGAGCAGGGTATCTCCGGTACTGGCATCAAAGCCGGGATACTCAAATCTGCCAGCGATATGGTGGGGGTGACGCCAGAAGCAGGGACGATTCTGCGGGCAGTGGCTAAAGCCCACCGCAAAACCGGCGTTCCCATCATGCTGCATTCCTACTCACCGGGCCAGGTAGGCCAGCAGCAGCTTGCCATTTTGAAAAAAGAAGGCATCGACTTAAAGAGGGTCAAGCTGGACCACTCTAATGATACTACCGATATCGAGTACCTCATCTGGCTCCTCGAGCAAGGCTGCTTTCTGGGTCTGGACCGCTATCCGGGACGTAACGTCAGTCCGCTCGCCCGCACCAAAACAATGAAGGCACTGATAGACGCCGGCTACTCCGACCGTCTCTGTCCTTCACATGATTTTAGCGTGCTGGCGGTTGATGGCGCTATGGCCAGGATATCCGGGATAAGTATCGAGGAAAGACGGAAGCGCAATCCCTACGGCTTCCTCTATATCCAGAAGGTAGTGTTTCCCCAGCTTCGTGCCATGGGTGTCTCCCCGGAAATAATCAGTCGATTGTGCGTTGACGGCCCGCGCCGTTTCTTTGAAGGTGTCTAGCGAGCGAAAATCTGGCTGGAGCAGCGAGACTTCCGCAGCCTCGGACTGAATCGGTAAATTGAGAGGAGTGGCATGAGTCAGGCAACCAGGACTTTGAAGAAGATAGCTGACAGTGAAGAATACCGTGCATTGGATGCTGCCATCAAGGAGTTTGACACGGAGACGATATTCCGTGCTTATACGCAGCTATCCGGTCTTTTAGCCGAAGCGGAAAAGGAGATACTGGAAAGAATCGATAAACTTCCCCGTCTTAATAAGGATGAGGACAGGCAAAAATTCCTCGCTGCTTTTGCTGCCCATCGCCAGGAGACCCTACCGCAATGGCACTGGGTAGATGCTGAGATTAAAAAGCAAAAGGTGATGGAGGGTGAGGTCTTTGCTTTTGGCAGTAAGGGAGACCCACTGGTGAGAACTACCGAAGGACGGATAGTCGCCATCAGAGGCGCCACCGTCAAAGAAGGTGACAGGCTGAAATTCAAGGTGCTGTCTGAGGGGGCGAAGATTGATTTTGGCCGGGTATTTGAGCTTAACCCGGAGACCCTCTATTCGATTCTGACACAAGGGGCCAGGGAAAAGATTGTAAACTCGCTGGCCTCTCTGCAAACGCGTATCGAGAGCTTCTCTCCAGATAGCAGTGAAAACGTGCTGGCTGACTTAGGCTCGCTTTTGAAAGAGCTTGAGGATACCAGGGAGTTTCTGGCCAAACTTCGTGGGGATGAAAAAGAAAGAATTATGGCCAGGATTATCGCTTATCGCCGCCGGCTGCTGAAAACGTCTGTGTTGAAGCTGGTGTTTGATTACCTGTCCCGGCGGGAAATTAAGGAGATTGAAGATTCCTGCCAGCATGACCAGCAGCAATTGACCAGAGCACTCTCTGCACCGGGGCTGTTCCGTTACCAGGCTCATCTTCCCTTAAAGGCGGAGCTTATCGGGGATGGTAATCCAAAAGGTTACGCCGAGATTATTGACAGTATGGAAAAAAGCATGGCCACCATGCAGACGGCGCTGCAACTGCTGGACTTCAGGACGAGAATAGCACAGATTTATCCCGTCGCCAGGAGGTATTTTGAGCGGGTCGACACCTTGTTTGACAGGCTGACCCGGAAAGCAATAGACGTGGCCTATCATCTTGCCGAGGACAATGTCTGGGATGTAAAGCAAATCCAGGCGGCAATGGAGGAGGCCTTTAGTACCGAGGCTGTTGGTGCCGAGCTTCGTCTGATATTCCGTAACCCGGGGGATTTCTTCGATTCTCGGAAAGCCCTGGGTGAGTTAAGGACGGCCATGGGTAATGCGGAAAGCAAAGCGATGGAGGCAGCTTTAGAGCCTTATCTCCGCCGGGTAATCAATAGTGCTTTTGGCGAGAGCCAGGTGGCCGCCCGGAGAGAAGAACAGCCACCAGCGCGAGTACAGGGTAATCAGCAACCTCAGTAAGGTACACTAAAATTGTCCTGAAGGCTTATTTTGAGGTATAATCTTGAGCCTGGAGAGGTGACCGAGTGGTTCATGGTACCGCTCTCGAAAAGCGGACTCGGGTTTCCCGAGCGTGGGTTCGAATCCCACCCTCTCCGCCAGCGTAAGCAGGACTCCGACCAACGAGCCGGATAGAATCCCAAACCCAATCTGCCGGAAAGGAGCTTTTGTGCTAACAGACGTTCTGAAGAAGCTGCACTACCAGGATAGTCTGAAAGGAGTCGTGTTAAACGCACCGGAAACCATCGCAAAAGAGCTGGTAGCACTGGGTCTAGTCACTACATTCTCAGCACCATCCCGCTTCACCATACTATTTGTTAAAAATAGGGATGACCTTGAAGCCAGTATCAAAACAACACTGCAGCATATTGAGGACGATAGCCTTCTGTGGATTGCCTATCCCAAAGGGTCATCATCAATAAAGACGGATATCAATCGTGATAAATTATGGGTTTTAGTGAAACCTTATGGCTATAGACCGGTGGCACAAGTAGCCATCGATAATGACTGGTCGACACTCAGGTTCAGGCCTGAAGACAAAGTCAAAACCAAAAAATAGGCTTCTTTAGCAAACGGATAATTAGCCAGATGCCAGCAATAGATTTGACCGCCCTGATATCCAAGGACCCTAAAGTAAAATACGGGTATGCCAGGAATCTATTAACTTTCTCCAGGGAGAATCCGGCTGAGGTTTATCCTGATTTTGATGTTCTGGTAAAACTACTGGGAAATGAAAACAAGATAATCAAATGGACTGCCATCGATATCATCGGCCACCTTGCCCAAGTAGACAAGACCGGGAAAATTGATAAACTGATGGGGGAATTCTTTATGCTGCTGGACAGCGGAAATCTGATTACAGCGGCACATACCATCACCACCCTGGCTAATATCGCACTGGCAAAACCCGAACACCGGCAAAGAATCACCGAAGAGCTACTCAAAGTTGAGCATTACAGCTATGAAACAGATGAGTGCCGTAATATCGCTATCGGCAAAGTCATCCTGGCGTTGAGCTCGTACTTCGACCAGCTTCAAGAACGGGAGTCATGCATCGAGTTTGCCAGAAGGCAGACAAACAATACCCGGAATGCTACCGGGAAAAAGGCTGAGCAATTTTTAAAGAAATTCCGAAGACACTGATTACACGGCACCAGCGCTGAGATTTCAATCGATTCCAAGGTAATTTGTAATTCTGAGAAGCAGCGGAATAATGGCTGAAGAAAAGAAATACTACTCAATCACCAAGAAGTTCTGGGCGATATTCGCTCCTTTTTATGATATTATGGTGCTACCTATCTCAAGTGTACGGGATAGAGTCGTCGATTTTACCGGGGCCGAACCCGGTGCCAAAATACTGGATATCGCCACGGGAACCGGGAAACAGGCTTTCGCTTTTGCCAAAAGAGGCTATAATGTTACTGGTGTTGACTTTTCTGAAGCGATGCTCAGAATCGCCAGGAGGAAGAATAGATACGACAATCTTAAATTTGAAGTCGCCGATGCGACCAAACTACCTTTCAAGGCGCACAGCTTTGACGTGTCTTGTATATCCTTCGCCTTACATGAAATGCCTCTCACCATCAAGGAAAGAACGTTGCAGGAGATGGTGAGAGTTACCAAACCGAAAGGAACGATAGTCGTAGTTGATTATGCTTTGCCTGAAAACAAGATTGGCAAATTCTTGATTTATCACCTTGTGCACCTTTATGAAGGTGAACATTATGTAAAATTCATCAAAACTGACCTGGGTGCTTTACTGGCAAAATCCGGGATTGAGGTCAAAGAGCAAGTATCCATACTACGTGGCGGCGGAAGAATCTGGAAAGGCATCACAAATGCCGGCAACTAATAGTAGCACCAGGTTTTTGTTTATAATATAACCGACCAGCGAGAAGACGAGATGATTACCCGGAAAGGCATCGCTATACCGGAAAAGTTTGCCAGAACGCTAGGCACTGATGCCCGGGCGTTAGCTATCTTTGAGGCGATGCGGCCTTCGTGCCAGAACCGGTATGTGAAATGGGTCAGCGAGGCAAAGAGAGAGGAAACGAAGGCACGGCGGCTGAAGAAAGTCAATGAGATGATACTGGACTATGGACGGCGGCATCCGAACCGCCGATCTCCACCATAGTCTTACAGAAGGTTACTATCAAACCATCGTACGGAGAGGTGCTGGAGTGGTCTATCAGGCACGCCTGGAGAGCGTGTGTCGGTTTTCCGACCGCGGGTTCGAATCCCGCCCTCTCCGCCAGTTTGATAATTTTATGTTAACTAAAAGAGCCAAAGCCAAAAACATAGATGAATATATCGCAGCTTTTCCGAAAGACATCCAGGAGATTTTGGAAAACATCAGAGCGACAATCCGAAAGGCTGCCCCAGACGCCGAGGAGGCAATCAGCTATCAAATGCCGGCTTTCAAACTTAAAGGTAATTTAGTATATTTTGCAGCTTTTAAGAACCATATCGGATTTTACCCTATACCAACAGGAATTAAGGCTTTCAAAAAAGAGCTATCTACCTATAAGCAAGGAAAAGGTTCGGTACAATTCCCATTAGATAGACCAATGCCGTTCCAGTTAATAAGTAAAATTGTAAAATTTAGAGTGAAAGAGAACCTGGAAAGGGCAAATGCAAGAGTGAAGAAGAAAGAATAGGTACAACTTCGGATATTTGCAAGCAGACCCCGCCCAGTAACTGGCCGGAAAGGAGATTAAGGGGGGGTAAAGTGGACAGGGTTCATTGCTAGCCGCCTATTCCTGTGCTAGAATGACAGTTATTGAAAACACCAAATAAGGACATTGCCTACTGGGTTGGCTTCAGCCTCATCCACGGCATCGGGCGAGTCAGGTTCAGCCAGCTTGAAAGCTACTTTGGTAACCTGGAGAATGCCTGGAAAGCGGTGCCGTCTGAGTTAAAACACTCTGGCCTGGATGACAGCTCGGTACGAACCATCACCGCTACCCGCCCCCGGATTTCCCTGGACGCCGAGATGGAAAAGCTCGACCGCTACGGGGTGCAGGCGCTTACCTGTCAGGATGAGGACTATCCCGCCAGGCTCAAGGAGATATATGACTACCCACCGGTACTTTATGTCCGAGGCTCGTTACTTCCCCAGAATGAGTGGTGCCTGGGCGTCGTCGGCACACGCCGGGCCACGGTTTATGGCCGCCAGGTAACTGAAGAACTCGTCGCTGACCTGGTGCGGAACAAAATCACCATCGTCAGCGGTCTGGCCAAAGGCATTGATACCATCGCTCACCACACTGCCCTGGAGTCAGGAGGCCGGAGCATCGCCATCTTTGCCTGCGGGTTGGATATTGTCTACCCGGCTGAGAACGCCAACCTGGCACATCGTCTCATCTCGCAGGGAGCCCTGGTCAGCGAGTATCCCCTGGGCACTAAACCCAGGGCGGAGAACTTCCCCCGGCGTAACCGTATTATGAGTGGACTGAGCCTGGGGGTGCTGGTGATAGAAGCAGGAGAGACCAGCGGTGCCATCATCACCGCCCACCTGGCGCTGGAGCAAAACAGGGAGGTGTTCGCCATTCCCGGCAGCATCCTCTCGCCCGCCAGCAGTGGCACTAACCAGCTTATCCAGGAAGGAGCCAAGCTGGTGCGTAACTATCAGGATATACTGGAGGAATTGAACCTGACAACAGTCGCCCACCAGATGGAGCTGAAAGAGCTGATACCGGCGTCGGACACCGAGGTGCTGCTACTGAAGCAGCTCAACGCTGAGCCGTCACATATCGACGAGGTCTGCCGCTTGAGCGGGCTGCCAATATCAACTGTCTCCAGCACGCTGGCAATGATGGAGCTTAAGGGTCTGGTCAAGCAGGTTGGGGCGATGAACTACGCCCTGGCCAGGGAAATGAGAGAGGAATATCGGGTGAAAGTAGAATAGATGACAAAAAATCTGGTGGTAGTTGAATCACCGGCGAAAGCAAGAACGCTAAGCCGTTTTCTAGGGGACGAGTATAGTCTCAAGGCCTCAATGGGACACGTCAGGGACCTGCCCAAAAGCCGGCTGGGAGTAGATACCGAAAACAGCTTCACGCCGAGCTATGTGGTACCCAGGGAGAAAAGCAAGCTGGTGCGCGAGCTTAAAGAGGCCGCCAAGACAGCCGATACCGTCTACCTGGCTACCGACCCTGACCGGGAAGGAGAAGCCATCGCCTGGCATCTGGCCGCGGTGATGAAATCAGACGGAACACGGTACCGCCGTGTCACCTTCCATGAAATCACGGAAGAGGCTATCAAACAGGCCTTCAAGCATCCCCGCGAGATAGATATACAGCTGGTCAATGCTCAGCAGGCGCGCCGTATCCTGGATAGATTGGTCGGCTACAAGATTAGCCCGCTACTCTGGCGCAAGATAAGAAGAGGCCTATCCGCCGGCAGGGTACAATCAGTGGCATTACGGATTATTGTTGACCGTGAGCGCGAGATTGAAAAGTTCGTTGCTGTAGAATACTGGAGTATAGAGGCCGAGCTGGCCAAGAATGTGCCGGCGACAAAGGAGGTGCCTTTCCGCGCCATGCTGGTTGGTCTGGCTAACGGCACCAAGCTGGCAATTCACAATGAGTCAGAAGCTAAGGCACTGAAAAACAACCTGGAAAAGGCAAGCTACAGCGTTGACAAAATAAAGACGAAAAAGGTGACCCGGCAGCCGGCACCGCCCTTCATCACCAGCACCTTGCAGCAGGAAGCCTGGCGCCGCTTCCGTTTCACCGCGCAGCACACGATGGCGATTGCCCAGCAGCTTTACGAAGGCCTGCCTGTAGGCGATGAGGGCAGCGTCGGCCTGATTACCTACATGCGTACTGATTCTACCCAGGTGGCTCGCTCCGCCCTCACTGAAGCCAGGGAGTTTATCGATACGAAATATGGTGCTGAGTATCTGCCACCTCATCCCCGCTCTTTCGCCGTCGTGGTCAAGGGTGCACAGGAAGCCCATGAAGCCATCCGTCCCACCCGCATCCGCCGGGAACCGTCCACAATCAAATCCCACCTTACCAGCGACCAGTTCAAGGTCTATGAGCTTATCTGGAAGCGGATGTTAGCCAGCCAGATGGCGGCGGCTCTCTTCGATAACACCAGTGTTGATATTGAAGCCAACTGCCCGGTGCCTAAAGCCAACTATCTCTTGCGCACCTCCGTCTCGGTCAACCGCTTCCCTGGTTTTATTATTCTTTATTCTGAGCAGAAAGACCAGGCTGATGACGAAGAGAAGACAGGCTCAACATTGCCTCAACTGGAAAAGGGCGACGCCCTCAAGTTGTTAGGACTTTTCCCGGAACAGCATTTCACCCAGCCGCCACCCCGTTTTACGGAAGCTACCCTCATCAAGATATTGGAGCAGTATGGTATCGGGCGTCCCAGCACCTATGCCCCCATCCTCTCCACCATCCAGGAACGTGAGTACGTTACCAAGACCAGCGGTAGCTTCAAGCCCACCGAGATTGGTATTATCGTTAATGATTTAGTGGTTCAGTATTTCCCCAACATCGTTGATACCGAGTTCACCGCCCGCATGGAAGGAGAGCTGGACGAAATCGCCGACGAGAACCGGGACTGGGTGGGTGTGATTCAAGACTTCTACACCCCCTTTGAGAAAAGCCTGGAGAATGCCTCGTCAGTCATCGAGAAGGTTAAGCTACCTGACGAAGTTACCGATGAGGTTTGCCCGAAGTGTGGCCAACCAATGCTGGTCAAGACCGGACGTTTCGGTAAGTTTCTTGCCTGTAGCGGCTACCCGGAATGCAAAACGACCAAGTCATTCCAGGTCAAAACAGGCGCGAAGTGTCCCGATTGTGGCAGTGAGCTGATACAGAAAGTAAATAAGAAGAAGCGCACCTTCTATGGTTGCAGCAACTACCCCAATTGCACCTTCGCCATCAATTTCAAGCCCCTCCCCCAACCCTGCCCCAAATGCGGCAGCCTGCTGACACTATCCAAAGAAAAATGGGCAAAGTGCACCAAGTGCAGTTATCGAGGGAAGATAGCAGAAGAGAAAGACTAATCTCATGCAAGAAGTTTTTAACCGGTATCTAAACTACCTGACGGCGGAGCGGAATGCGTCACGCTATACCGTGCGCAACTATACGGCTGGCCTGCTTGAGTTCTTCGGCTTCTTGAAAGAAAGCGGGATTAGCTCGCTACACGAAGTGGATAAGCATACCTTGCGTGATTACCTGGCCCACCTCGTCGCTCAAGGACTGGCCAGGACCAGCATTGCCGGCAAGCTCTCCGCCGTCCGCTCTTTTTACCGCTACCTGGTGCGGGAGGAAATAATCGCCGAGAACCCCATTGCCACCACCTCTTCCCCCAAGCTGGACAAGCGCCTGCCCTCTTTCTTGACCATCGACGAGATGGGACGGCTTCTCAAAGCCCCGGATGCAAACACGCCACGGGGACAGCGCGACCGCGCCATGATTGAGCTGCTCTATGCCGCTGGTCTGAGGGTCAGCGAGCTGGCCGGGCTAAACCTGGAGCAGGTTAACCTTGACACCAATGAAATCAGGGTGTGGGGTAAGGGAGCTAAGGAGCGGCTAACGCTGATGGGCGAACCGGCTGCTAAGGCTTTAACCGCCTATCTCAGCCAGGGCAGAATCAAACTACTGGGTGAAAAGAAAACCAGTGCCCTCTTCCTGAATTACCACGGCGGGAGGTTGACCGAGCGTAGCGTGCAAAACACGCTGGTGAAATATGCTAATATGATTGGTATCAACCGCAGGGTTCATCCCCACATGCTGCGTCATACCTTTGCCACCCACCTGCTCGATGGCGGAGCAGACTTGAGGGTAGTCCAGGAGCTTCTCGGTCATGCCAGCCTGTCCTCCACCCAGATTTACACCCATGTCAGTAAAAGCCAGGCAAGGAAGGTTTATCTGGCATCTCACCCGTTGGCTAAAGAGGACGGCAAAATACAAAACTAAGAGAATAAGAGATTATTTATTTACCTCATCCCCTTAATCCCCCTCTCCTTGCGAAGGAGAGGGGGAAGAGAGAAAGAGGGGCTAACGCCCCTCTTAGACGCCCCACAGTTTACCTCTCATTAAAGGGGAGAGATTTATGAGAGGGGCTTCGCCCCTCTCTAACCACTCCCCCTTCCCTTGTAAAGGGAAGGGGGTCAGGGGGATAGGTTAGGAAGAATATGAATCTGAACATTGCTAACCGTCTGGAGCGACTGCGCCAGCACCTGTCTGAAAAAGGCATCGACGGTATCCTTATCTCGCAGCCGGAGAATAGGTACTATCTTTCAGGTTTTAGCGGCTCGGCGGGTTATCTGTTCATTACGCACCAGGTAACCGTCCTGGCTACCGATTACCGCTATACCGAGCAAGCCGGAAGGCAGTCCCCTGAATACCGCATCTTCCCGATAACCGGCAATATCGCAGAGTGGTTTCCAAGATTGCTGGCGGAGTTGAACCTGCAACAGCTTGGCTTCGAAGCGGGACATCTCACCTTTGCCCAGTACCAGCAGCTATCTGGTATACTAAGTAAGTCCGGAGACTCACCCCGGCTTGTTCCAATTGACGGGCTGGTCGAGTCCCTGCGGGCAATAAAGGAACCGGCCGAGATTGAGCTTATTACCCAGGCAGTCGAAATCAGCGATAAAGCTCTGGCCTGTATTAAAGACACGATTCATGCTGGCATGACCGAGCAAGAAGTAGCCTGGCAAATCGAGAAATTTATGCGTGAGAACGGCAGCCAGACGGTACCCTTCGATGTCATCGTTGCCTCAGGGCCAAATGCCGCCCTGCCTCACCATTCACCCTCTCCACGCCCGGTTGCCTCAGGAGAGCCGATAGTAATCGACATCGGTGCCCGGGTTGATGGTTACGCCAGCGACCTTACCCGTACCATCTGTCTTGGTACGCCTAGTGATACCTTTAAGAAGGTCTATGACGCCGTACTCGGCGCCCAGCTTACCGCCATCGCCCTCATCAGGGAAGGCATGAGCGGCAACGAGGCGGACAAGATGGCAAGGACGGTTATCGAAGAGGCAGGTTACGGTGAAAACTTCGGTCATGGCCTGGGTCATGGCGTCGGGCTTTTTATCCACGAGCAACCCCGCCTCGGCCCCAACTCAACTGACCTCCTTACTTCAGGGATGGTCTTCAGCATCGAGCCGGGTATTTACCTTACCGGGTGGGGTGGAGTTAGAATCGAGGACTTGGTCGTGATGGAAAAGGGCGAAGTTAAAGTGCTCTCCAGTGCCCAGAAATAAACTCACTTACTAATAGTCTCATTATAGAATGGACTCATGACATGGGTGATGCTATTCAAATAGAAACGTGTCATTCTGGCGAAGGCCAGAATCCAGATACCGCCCTCACCTGGATTCCAGCCTACGCTGGAATGACGGTTATTGAACGTGTACAGACTATTATCAGACAGCTAGTAACTTAAAATAAGAATATGCTTAAAGCTGATTTTCATATTCATACCCTGTATTCGATGGACTGCGAAATGCCTCTCGAGGAGGTAATCGAACGCTGCCAGGCAAACGGTATTAACTGCATTGCCATCGCCGACCATGATGCTATTGACGGCGCCCTGAAGATGCAGAGCCTGGCACCTTTCCCGGTAATTATCGCCGAGGAAATCCTCACCCCCCACGGTGAAATAATGGGCATGTTCCTCAAGGAGCGCATCCCCAGCGGTATTTCGGTGGAAGAAGCAATAGCCCAAATCAAAGCCCAGGGAGCCCTCGTTTGCCTGCCTCACCCCTTCGACCCCTTGAGAGGACTCCGGCTGGAGACCAGGAAACTGGAGGAGCTGGCACCGGAAATCGACGTTATCGAAGTATTTAATGCCCGTATCATGTCACCGTGGCCTTCGACCAAAGCCCAGGACTTCGCCACCAGATTCAACATTCCGGGCACCGCCGGTAGTGATTCCCATATACCCGGCGAAATCGGCACTACCTACATGGAGATGCCTGAGTTCACCGGACGCGATGACTTTCTCCAGGCTCTACGTGAGGGGAAAATTCATCAACACCGGGCAAATCCGCTGGTTCACTTCAGCAGCACCTGGACGAAAATGAAGAAGTCATTCTGAGAAGGCTGGTTGTTATTAGCAGAACTCTTCCCCTCTCCGGGATAGGGAAGAGGAATAAAGGGGGTGAGGCCAATCAAACCCTACCAGTTCGGCTGGTTCTCTACCGGCCGCGATAAAGCCGCCCGAGAACTTCTCACTGCGGTGAATAAAGCCATCAGGCAGGGCGAGATTGAGGCAGAAATAGCCTTTGTTTTCTGCAACCGCGAGCCGGGCGAATCCGGAGAAAGCGACCGCTTTATCAAGCTGGTGGCGGATTATCACCTTCCCCTGGTCGCTTTCTCTTATCAGAAGTTCCGTATCGAGAAAGGCAGTCCGGGTAATGAGCCGGGTATGAGCCTCCCGCAATGGCGGCTGGATTACGACCGTGAAGTGATGCACCGCTTGCAGGGCTTAACCCCCGACCTCTGTGTGCTCGCCGGCTATATGCTCATCGCCGGCAAAGAGATGTGCCGTAAGTACACTATGATTAACCTGCACCCGGCGGCTCCGAGCGGCCCTACCGGCACCTGGCAAGAGGTAATCTGGCAGCTCATTGACCATGAAGCTAAGACCACCGGGGTAATGATGCACCTAGTCACCCCGGAGCTGGACAAGGGACCTCCGGTAGCCTACTGCACCTTCTCCATTGACGGTGAACCATTCGCTAAATACTGGCGGGAGTTGGAGAAGCTACCCCTAGAAAACCCCGAAAGGCAGCAAGCCAGAAGCTCTTTATTCAAGCTTATCCGCAAGCACGGGCTGGCCCGGGAGTTCCCGCTCATCATCGCTACCCTCAAAGCCTTCAGCCAGGGAAAAATCAGGATAACGGCAGATAAGCAGGTCGTTGATAGTGAAGGAAAGCTCATAAAAGGGTATAATCTGACTAACGAGATAGATGAGCAAATAAATTTTCCTAAAGGGCTTCATCCTATCAACTAGCCCTCTCTCTTTTAAAAGAGAGAGGGCCAAAAAGGTGGTGAGAAAACTGATGGCGAACTTTATCGCTTTTGACTTGGAAGGGCCGTTATCGCCTCAGGATAATGCCTATGACTTAATGAGGCTATTCCCAAATGGGGGAAAAATTTTTGAGGTTATCAGCCGCTATGATGACCTGCTGACCCTGGAAGGAAGAGCAGATTACGAGCCGGGAGATACACTCGCCCTGATTGTGCCCTTCCTTATCCTGCACAATATCTCCGAAGCTGATATTACCGGCCTATCCGCCAAAGCCACCCTGACCGGTGGCGTCACCGGCTTGATTGACCGGCTCCAGGCTGATGCCTGGAAGATTTTTTGCATCACCACCACCTACGAGCAGTATGCCACTCACCTTAGCCACCGGCTCGGTATTTATGCCCATCGTGTTGCCAGCACTCCTTTCCCGCTGGATAAACTGCGTCTCACCTTATGTAAAGAAGGACATGATTTACTACAGCAAATTGAGAAGGAAATCATCGCTTTACCGCCGGTAGCCGATGATAGCCGGATTAAGTCAGTGCTGGACAGGTTTTTCCAGGAGAAGCTGCCGACCACGAATCTTGGAGCAGCCATCAAAGAGATAAAACCGGTGGGCGGGCGGCGCAAGGTAGCGGCCTTAAAGCGATTTGCTGACGCCAATGAGCAGCCTCTACCCGAATGGATAGTCGTCGGCGATAGTATTACCGATGCCAGAATGCTCGAAGAGGTAGAGAAAGCCGGAGGGTTAGCCATCGCCTTCAATGCCAATGCGTATGCCCTGCCCTACGCCACGATGAGCCTCGCTTCCACCTCTATCGGTGATTTGCTGGAAGTCCTGCAAGCCTGGACAAAGGGCAAGCGCAAAGGAGCCGAAGCCCTCGTCAAGATGAAGGAAAATATGGGTGGCAAAGATAACCGAGGCTACTTCCACTGGCTCTCCGGCCGAAAAGATATCAGCGAAGTTATCGAGATTCATAGGAGAATAAGACGCCTGGTGAGAGAAGAAGCAGGGAAGCTGGGGTAAGTCTAAGAAGGTAGCAATGAACTCATTCATAGTGGATATTGGGACGAAGCTTTTTGACATATTAAGACGCATCTCACCGTTTTGGTGGTTCAACCGCAAATTTGATTATGGTTGTGTTGAGATATGGGTTCTTGCGAATTTCTTACTGTCATTCGTTCTTTTGAGAGCTTCTGCAGCCCCAAACGTGCGTTGGTGGGAGTGGTTCTTTGTTGCCTGGGGAATAGCCAGAGTATATGAGGTGCTCATCTATCAGATCAACCTGCTACTGTTTGACGCGTACAGGACACAGATAAGTGGTAGCACTTATAAAGTTCGAAGCTATCGACGAACTGTACTAATGCTCCTCCTCAACTATTTCGAAATCAGTTTTTGGTTTGCTCTATTTTATCGCAACTGGGATTGGGCTTTCGAGACTGGCAAAGCTTCTCTTAATTCATTTGCCACTGCGTCACATTTTAGCCTTGTTACGATGACAGGTTTTGGTAATACCAATATCTCCCCCACAGAAATCTTGGGTTACGTTCTTACTTCTGTTCACATGGCAACTGGTTTAGTTATGGCACTACTAGTCCTCACTAGCTTTATATCTTTTCTGCCTAGACCAAATACCAAGGATGAGTTTGAAAAATAGATGTGGGAGTGTCAAAGAGGGGCTTCGCCCCCCTCTCTTAACTACACTCCCCCTTCCCTTTGCAAGGGAAGGGGGTAGGGAGAAAGGATTCAGGTGAACAAGCTAGAGGTAGTTGGTCTGGGAGCGCTCAACATGGACTATCTTTACCGCGTCGAGCGCATCCTCCAAGACGGGGAAGCCACCGTCAAGGAGGTCATCTCCTCCCCCGGCGGCTCGGCGGCTAACACCATCTATGGTCTGGCCAGGCTGGGGATAAAAACCGGTTTTATCGGTGCCGTCGGCAGTGATGCTGACGGCAAGGCGATACTTGAGGATTTTAACACGGCAGGTGTCGATACCGGCCAAATCAAGAGAAAACGTGGGGTAAGAACCGGCTCAGTGATAGGCTTTACTGATGAATTAGGCCGGCGTGCTCTCTACGTTCTGCCCGGGGCGAATAACCGGCTCACCAGAAACGACCTGGACTTAAGCTATACCAACCAGGCAGGAGTGTTTCACCTCTCCTCCTACGCCGATGACAGGCAGTTCAAGCTATCAGTGAAAATAGTAGAAGCGCTGGCGCCAGAGGTCAAAGTCAGCTTCGCTCCGGGAGCACTGTATGTGAGCAGGGGCTTAAAAGCACTACTGCCCGTATTGAAAAGAACTGCTGTCCTTTTCCTCAACCACGATGAGATGGAGCAATTGGCCGGGAAGGACATCCGGATTGGAGCGGAAAACTGCCTCAAAACAGGCTGCCGTATTGTGGCCGTTACCCTGGGTAAGGGTATCAAGCTGAAAGCGGGCAAAAAGCCTATTACCGCCATCAGCTATATAAGGGACGCAAGGAAAGAATATCTAATTGCACCACCACCTGGCGGTGTGTCCATAGCTGATACGACCGGCGCCGGCGATGCTTTCGCTGCCGGATTTCTCTATGGTTGGCGCAACGACAAAGACCTGGAAACCTGCGGACGAATAGGCAATACTGTCGCCCGGTGCTCCATTAAAGAAATCGGCGCCAGGCGGGGACTACCCACCCTCAACGAGCTAGCTCAACGCTATCGTGAGCTTTACGGGGAAGCACTATGAAGCTTTCTTTGCTTCTTTGGTCGGCTTGGTCAGAATCTCGTCGATAAGCCCGTACTCGATGGCTTGCTGCGGGTTCAGATAGAAGTCACGGTCAGTATCGTGGGATATTTTTTCTATCGGTTGACCGGTGTGTTTCGACAGAAGGTCACGCAGTAGGTCCTGAAGCCGCATAATCTCACGAGCAGCGATGGCAACATCGGACGCCTGACCCTGAACTCCACCCATCGCCTGGTGCATGTGAATGGTAGCGTTCGGTAGAGCGTAGCGTTTGCCCTTCGTTCCGGCAGCCAGCAGCACCGTGGCCATACTTGCCGTCATACCAAGACAGATGGTAGAGACATTAGGACGGATAAGCTGCATGGTGTCATAGATGGCCAACCCGGAGGCGATAACGCCGCCAGGAGAGTTGATGTAAAGACTGATGTCTTTATCCGGGTCTTCCCGGTCCAGGTAGAGAAGCTGGGCCATAATCACGTTAGCCACCTGGTCATTTATCGGCATACCCAGCATGACAATGCGCTCTCTCAACAGCAGCGAGTAGATATCAAAAACCCGCTCGCCCCTGGCTCCTGTCTCAATAACATAAGGAATAACGTTCTCCGGTTTCATACTCATTTTCCCTCCTCGCTTTTTGTTGTCGTAACTTCCTTGCTACCACCGGCGATATCGACTAGCCGCTGCATCGTCTTTCTCGTCACCAGGGTTTGCCTGATTGACTCACGCCCTTGCGGGCTATGCAAAACCTTATTCAGTTTATCTTTATTTTCATCGGTTAGTTTATCCTGGTTTGCCGAGGCACCGTTGATTATTTTTTCAATCTCGGTTTCTATCTCAGCATCACTGGCTTCAATCTTTTCTTCAACCGCAACTTTGTCCAGCACCAGGGCACGGATAACCCTCTGGCTCGCCACCGGGTGAAGTTCTTCATGCAGTTCCTCCGGCGTCTTCTTCGCATTCTTAAGGTATTCTTCCATCTCCTGTTGGCCTCTCTCGAAGCGCCGGTTAAGAATCCGGTTAATCTCCTCGTCTATCAGCACCGGGGGGAACTCTACCTGGGACAGGTTGACCACGGCATCAACTATCTTCTCTTCAAGGTCTAACCTGGCGCGCTCCTCAGCCCTCGCCTTGAGGTCGGCCAGGGCTCGCTCCCGTAGTGCAGCCACCGTCTTGAAGTCAGTATGAACCTGCTGGGCAAACTCGTCATTTACCTCAGGCAGAAGCTCCTGCTTTATCTCATTGGTTTTTACCTTGAATAAAGCCTCTTTTCCGGCCAGCTCGGCAGTGGGATAATCAGCGGGAAAGGGAAGACTGAACTCCTTCTCTTCATCCTTTTTCATCCCTACCAACTGCTCGGCAAGTCCCGGCAACGGATAGGATGACTCACGGATAACCTGATATTGAGCACTTTTCTGGTCAAGGAAAGGCTTGTTATCAAAGCTACCCTGGATATCCAGCACCACCAGGTCACCAAAATCCACCGGCCGGGAAACCGGTTCCCAAGTGGCATACTGGTGGCGCAGTTCCTCGACTACGTGGTCGACCTCGCTATCGGAAATGCTGACCGGCTCCTGAACGAAACGAACCGGTTGGTAATCACCGAGTTTTACCGTCGGCTTGAGGGGCACCACCACCTTAAAGATGACGGGGTCAGTCTGAACCACTTCAACCTGTGGCTGAGCGATGGCTTCAATACCTTGTTCCTTGATGGCCTGTTGATAGGTACGGGGAATCAGGCTGTTCAGGGCTTCATCAAGCAGCCTTTCTCTACCTAGCTGGCGCTCCAGTATCGCCCGGGGTGCCTTACCTTTACGGAAACCAGGGATATTCGCTTTTTTCACGAGATGCTGGTAGGCTTCCTGTAGAGATGCCTCTACCTCTGCCGGCTCTGTCTCGATGGTCAGGAACGCCTGGCTGGTCTCCGTTTTCTCGTTGGTTACTTTCACAGTTCCTCCCGCAGCGTTATGTGCAATTCCGCCAGCTGCTCCCCGGTAACGGTTGAAGGAGCATTAAAGGTTAAGTCGGCGGCACTCTGGTTCTTCGGGAAAGCAATCATTTCCCTGATGGTAGTCTCGCCAGCCAGCAGCATCGCAATCCGGTCGATACCGAGAGCAATGCCACCATGTGGTGGAGCACCATACTCAAAGGCTTCGAGCATGTGCCCGAAAAGCCGGTCAATATCGGCGTCCTGATGACCCAGCAACCGGAATATTTTCCGCTGCCACTCACTCTGGTAAATTCTCAGGCTGCCGCCACCAATCTCATAGCCGTTACAAACAACATCATAGTGTTTGCCCCGCACTTTTTCCGGAGAGCTATCCAGTAAAAGTATATCCTCATCTCTGGGCGCGGTAAAGGGGTGATGCACTGAAACCCAGCGTCCCGCCTTCTCATCTCGCTCCAGAAGGGGGAAATCCAAAACGAAGGCAAACACAAGCTTGTCCGGCTCCGCCAGCTTCAGCCGGCGTCCCATCTCCTGGCGTAGCTCACCCAGCACCGTGCTGACCAGCCCGGGTTTACCGGCGACGATAAGCAGCAGGTCACCCGTATTGGCACCGAGGCACTTTGCCATCTCCTTGACCTGGTCTAAAGTCATGTACTTAGTCGCCACTGACTTTACCATTTCCGGGGTCAGGTCATCCAGGCTACCTCCCTCACCGCCAAGCGAGATAGTCAGCAAGCCTTTGGCACCGAGACTTTGCCCGATTTTATTCAGCTCTTCGAGCTGCGTCCGAGTGTAGCCGGCACAACCGGGAGCACAGATTCCTTTTACCTTGCCCCCTTCAGCAATAACGGAACGAAAAACCGAGAAATCAGTCCGCGCGGCAATATCAGACAGGTCGCCGATTTCGAGACCAAAGCGTAAATCAGGCTTATCCGTACCGTAATGCTCCATCGCCTCAGCATATCTCAGGCGACGGAAGGGTCGGCTGAGGCGCGTTCCCGGTCGGGCTGCCTCGACCATCGCGGCAAGAAGAGGCTCAACAAGGCTGAGGATATCTTCCTGCTCGACGAAGCTCATTTCCAGGTCAAGCTGGGTGAACTCAGGCTGCCGGTCAGCACGGGTGTCTTCGTCACGAAAACACCGTGCTATCTGAAAGTATTTTTCGATACCACCCACCATCAGTAGCTGTTTCATTTGCTGGGGAGACTGGGGTAGCGCGTAGAACTTACCGGGATAAAGGCGACTGGGCACCAGGTAATCGCGTGCCCCTTCCGGTGTGCTCTTGATGAGGATAGGCGTTTCCACCTCGATGAAGCCCTCGGCATCCAGAAACTGGCGAATGGTCCGGACCACCCGGTGGCGAAGGAGCATGTTTCGCTGCATGCGTGCCCGCCGCAGGTCAAGATAACGATATTTAAGGCGGACACTCTCCTCAATCTCACTATCCTCGTTAATATAGAAAGGAGGCGTCTTCGAGCGATTAAGTATGGTCGTACTCTGAGCGATAACCTCAACCTCGCCGGTAGGTAATTTGGAGTTTTCCGTGCCCGGGGGACGGTGGCCAACCTCGCCGGTAATACGAACAACATACTCATTACGCATCTCGCTGGCGATTTGATGGCAGTCCTGGCCCAGTGCCGGGTTAAAGACTACCTGAATGACGCCGTTCATATCCCGCAGGTCAATAAATATCAACCCGCCGTGGTCTCGACGACGATCGACCCAGCCAGCCAGGGTCACTCTGGCGCCGATATGTTCCTTGCGTAGCTCACCACAGTTATGGGTCTTGAGCAAAAAGATTCTCCCGCGGAAAGTGCGTTGCCAATAGTTGATTATAGCCTATAAATTCATCTTCTTCAACGTCTTTGTCCGTGATTTTTTAGGAGGAGGATGTGACAGCAATCCATCCCCCAGACCCCCTTCCCAAAAAGGTTATCAAAATAACATCCATACCTTTTAGATTCAGATTAACCTAATAGTCAGGGAAATAAGGATTACCGGGCTAAGAAGACAAGGCGTAAAAGATGGTGGTGACAGGTGTTCCGTTCGGTTTTGGTTAACCTCCTCACCCCCTGTATCCCCTCTCGCAGGAGTAAACATCATTTCATAAGCGCCGGGCTTATTGCCTTCCATTTCGAGAGGGATATTGGCCGACAAATCAAAGTGATAACCTTTTCCAGAACTATCCGGTTTGAGGGTCGCATAAAGGTCAAAAAGCTCCGCGAATCCAGCTCTCATCTCATCTGGAGCACGGGCTAGTTTATGACCGATTTCACCGGTCCAAGGCTCGCTGTTTATCCTTTACCATTAACTCCAAAGGTTCGAGGGACGTCATACACTCAACGAAGGTGTCCCATACGCCGTCACTTAGCCTGCGCCACGATACTTTCACGTTTTGGTATGGCGGGCTGGCTCGCATCGATCGTATTGGGTCAGACTTTCCCGTCTTGTGGGTCTACAACATGTTCCCGGAGGAAGGTCTGGAGCGTCTGCTGCGACTGGTTGAGAGTCTAAGTCGTAAAATCAATGATATTGATCGTACCGGTTTCCTTGACGTTTCAATCCTAGGTGAAATAGTGCACCCGCAGAATTTCAACACCCTACGCCGTATTATGGGAGAGGACGGCAAAGTAGTAACCGATTCTTGATAACCAACCTTGTCGCCTGTTCGCCCGATACGCCTCGCGTTATTGGCGATGCAAACGTCTTTGAAATTCAAGAAAAGGTACTGGACGACATCTTGCGCTCTGTTCAGGAACAGGAAGCTGTCGAAGCTGCTCCGAAGATTGTAGATCCAATCCAGCAGGCGGTAATAACAGTGCTAAGAGGATACCTGAGCAGTCCGGTGATTAAACGCCAGGATATCAAAGATGCGATGCAAAGACTTTCGCAACCGATGACGCATACATCCGTTAAATCCCTTCGTAAGTATTACGAAGAGTTTCTGAGAAGAAAGGAAATTCAAGTACTGGTGAAGGACATTCAGGAGTTGCAGGGTCAGAGTTCTGCTCCAGATAGGCTGTTGGAAAGCGGCGGAGCATTACTAAGGCGGGAAGACTTGCATTTGATATGTTTTGATTTTATATGGAGTTGAAGACTGATCCAACCGTCGTCCTAACACCTTGCGTTGTAACCGTCACACATTTCGTCAGAAAGTGACGTAGACAAAAAGGCAAGTTGTTGGGTTACCTTACATGTTTAATTGTATTACTACAGGTTTTTATTTGTTCTCCTTTGTTGTATAGTAATAAATATTAAACCATTGACCTCGGGTGATGCCCGGAAGGAATAAAAATGTCTGACCATACAAACGACAGTCAATGTGTTGAAATTGCTGGAAATTTAGCCCAATTTATTGGAGACCTCTATCAGGTCATGCCGCAGCCCATTTATTATGCTGATGGCAACGGTACTTTGGTTGAAGCCAATAGAGCCATGACGGATTTAACCGGCTACAGAGCTGACGAAATAGTCGGCAAGCCGGCCAGTCTGCTATTTACCAGTAAAACAGATATTAACACGGTGGAAATGGAGACTGCAAACGAGGGCAAAGTGAGAGCACGCGGGGTAATGATTCTTACCAGAGACAGGAAGGAAGTCCCTGCTGTCATTTACACTTCTGCAATAACAAACCGGGATGGCGAGGTAACCGGTTACCTCGCCACGCTCAGCGAGGTTACTGAGTACAAGCAGACACAGGACCGTATCGAGCAGGCAGCCAGGGGATGGAGGGCGACACTTGACGCAATCAGAGACCTGGTGTGGATAAGCGACAAAAACTGCCAGCTCATCCGGGTGAACCGGGCTTACGCCCGGGCCGTCGGCATGGAGCCGAAGGAACTGGTGGGGAAAATTTGCTACGAGGTGCTGGCCTGGGCTAAAGAGACCTGCCCGAGTTGCCCGCATAAGCATACCTTTGACTCTAAAGAATCAGCCACGGAAGAAATATTTAATCACCGGCAAAAGGCTCACCTGGAAATCTCGACCTCACCGATATTAAATGACAATAACGAGGTTATCGCCTCGGTTTGTGTCGCCAGGGACGTAACGGACAGGAAGCAGGCTGAGAAAGAGATTCAAGTACTTAATCGCTTGAAACAGTACTTCTCACCCAAGCTGGCACAGAGACTGCTTTCAGATGAAGAGCTGTATAAGGTACGGCGAAAAGAATTAAGCATCTTTTTTATTGATATCAGAAATTTTACCATGATCAGTGACCAGCTTGAGCCAGAAGAACTGCTGAACATGCTGAATGAATATTTCACACAGATGACGGAAATAATATTCAACTGGGGAGGTACTATCGGCAAGTTCATCGGGGACGGTATCATGGGATTTTTCGGTGACCCCGAAGAATATCCCAACCACGCCGAGCTTGCGGTCAAGATGGCCCTGGAAATGCAGTCCCGGATAAAGAGAGTAAACGAAAAAAGCTATCTCTGGGGCGATTTACCAATTACTATCGGCATCGGGATAAACACCGGCTATGTAACGATAGGGAATATCGGGCCTGAGAGCTACCGGGATTATACGGTAATCGGTAAGCAGGTGAACCTCACTGCCCGCCTTACGGAGGAAGCCAAACCCGGGCAGGTACTGATAAGCCACCGTACCTACCGGTTTGTTGCTGATATTACGGAAACGGAAAAAATCGGTGAAATCAGTTTTAAAGGATTTGATAAACCGGTGATGGTATATAACGTCACCGGGCTAATAAAACGATAATAGCTTCACCACGGCGACTCTGTTACGCGCGGAGCGTAGCGACGAAGCAATCTCAAAGATTTAGACGGATTACTTCGTCCTTCCACCGAAGGACTCACAAAGACAACACCAACCAAAACCAAATAGTACCTATTGATGTGTCACCGTCGCTCCTGAATCTCTTCGAGATACCCTACCATGCCGGTAGTGATACCCGCCGCGTTAGCTTCATCCGTATCGATGTGCATATAAAGCCGGAAATCGGGGTCAACACGCACCAGGATATCGCCGAACGTCAGTGTCCGTTCTCCTCGGACGGTTACTTTAACGATATCACGGTCCTTCAAACCAAAGGAAAGGGCGTCTTCAGGAGACATATGGATATGCCGGAGAGCACAGATGACTCCCTGGGAGATATCGCAACGCCCGGTTAAACCTTCCAGTGCCAGACCCGGGCTGCCTTTCAGGTCACCGGAGGCGCGGATAGGTGCTTTGACTCCTAGCTTGAACTCTTCCGTCATTGCAATTTCAACCTGACTCTGATTACGCGCCGGGCCGAGCACTCTCACCCGCTCGACCGCTCCCCTCGGCCCGATAAGATTTACCGTCTCATTACAAGCAAACTGGCCTGGCTGGGAAAGGTCTGACCGCCGGGTAAGGCTGTATCCAATCCCAAAAAGCACCTCAATATCTTTTTGAGCCAGGTGGACATGGTGGGCAGATACCTCTATGGGAATCTTTTTTTCCTGATTATTTTTGATTATCCGGTCAACATTCTGGTTCCCGACGACTCGTATCGTCTCCCGGGCAATCATTCTCTCCTCGTCCGTATTAATGACCAGGACTTTTGCTCGTGAATGCTCGGGGGAAACTTCAGTCACGTGTTGTGGTTTTGAGGCGACAGTCCGGTTGAGCATGTCATCCGTTTCAATCCCCATATAGGACAAACCCTGGCAGACGAGGCTTCTCACCCAGGCACTACCCTCACCGATACCGCCGGTAAACACGAGAGCATCCAGTCCTCCTAAAGCGGCGATATAGGCTCCGATATACTTACGAACACGGTAGCAGAAAGCGTGTATGGTTAGTACCGCCCTCGGTTCACCTCGGCTCGCTGCCTGTTCTATTTCCCGGAAGTCGCTTGATATCCCGGACAGTCCCTTTAGCCCGCTTTTGTTATTCAGAATTTCATCTATTTGCTCGATTGATAGCCCTTTCTTTCTAACGAGATAAATTATTACCGATGGATCGAGATCACCGCTCCTCGTGCCCATTATCAACCCCTCCAGAGGCGTCATGCCCATACTGGTATCCACCGAGCGGCCGTGGTCAATGGCACAGATAGAAGCCCCGCTGCCAAGGTGGCAGGTGATAAGTTTCACTTCCGGGAAACCACGCTTCAAGTAGGTGGCGGCCTGGAGGGCGACATAGTTGTGAGAGATGCCGTGAAAACCATACTTGCGTATCCGGTCTTTCTCATAGTATTCATACGGAAGACCATAAATATAAGCATGCGGCGGCATTTTCTGGTGAAAACCGGTATCAAAAACGGCGACCTGAGGGACACCCGGTAAGAGCTTCTTCGCTTCCTGTATCGCCATCAGATTCAGTGGGTTGTGCAGCGGTGCCAGGTCAGCATTCTTCTCTATCTGCTCAATTACCTCATCGTTAACGATGGTAGCACTACTGAACTTGTCACCCCCGTGTACCACTCGATGACCGATAGCAGTCAGCTCATTCATGTCCTTGATGACGCCTTCATTCGGGTCGGTTAAAAAACTGATAACTGCTCCAAATGCCTGGCGGTGGTCAAGACGACCAAGCTCCCTACTAACTTTATCTTGCCTTCTAGAGACGACAATACGAGCATTTTCCAGTCTTATCCTTTCCACGATTCCTGCGGTGTTGTTTGATTCATGGGCAGTATCAAAATAGCCAAATTTCAATGAAGAACTACCGCAGTTTATCACCAGTATTTTCATGGGAACGCTGGTAGATAGCCTGAAGCCGTAAGGGTCGGGGGCGTTACGCCATGCTTCCTCGACTCGTGCTTGTGCCTCTTCATCTCTCTGGCGATTTCTCAGCCGCTCGGCCATTGTCCGGGCGATAACTCTTACCGCTTCCGCATTTGCAGCAAGAAAGGTGGAGAAGGTCTCCTGGGGCACAAGGAGGATTTCACACTTCTCCACCGCCATGACATCGGCAGTAGTAGGTTCGCCGGTCAGCAGCGATATCTCGCCGAGAAAGCCGCCAGCACTGATAATGCCCAGTTGCCTCTTTTTGCCCGTCTTATCGGTGACCACCGCCTCAGCCTTACCCTCGAGAATTATGCCCAGGAACCTGCCCGGTTGACCAAATCTGATAATTTCTTCGCCTGGAGAATAGGTTTTTAACTGGCTTTTTTCTACCAGTCTCTCTAAATCTGCCGGCGAGAAAGTCCTGAATATAGGCAGTTCCCCTAAATATTTTGCTACTCTCTCCATTACAGCGTCCTCCTTAGACAAGGATTATGTCAATTACCTGACTGTTATCGTTTGTTCTTCACGAGCCAGGCTAATCGAAATATTCAAATCGTTGGCCACATGTTTAACTTCTTCAGCTATTTCTTCCTCGTACTGTGGGCTGAGGTGAATTAAGACGATTTCAGGAAGGTACCCCTTAATCAGACGGAATGCGCTTAGCTCTTTTCGTAGCATTCCAGGGCAGAGATGACCGGACTCCAGAGCGGCACTTGCCAGTTTGTCTGGCATCGTTAAATCAATGATTAATAACTGAGGTTCTATCTCCTTCCATACCGCGGAGAGGTCGGGGCCGGTATCACCGGTATAGAAGACTTGCTTCCTATCCTTAGAAACAACTTTAAAACCGACGGCGGGCACGGAGTGGTTTACCGGTATTGCCGTTACCTTGTAGTCACCGATGTCCTGAGCACGGTATGGTTCCAGCGGGACCAGTTGCAGGGTGGCCTTACCCAAAAAGGAGGCATCGGACGTAAAATCCGGGTAAATCAACCCATCAATCAGGTGAGATGAGAGAACCTCCAACACTTGTGGAATCGAGAAGATTCTGGTGACATGAGTAGTATTATTGAAAGCAAAAGCTGGGATTTCCCGGATGTGGTCATAGTGCCCATGAGTGAGCAGTATGTCTCGAATATTTGCTTGTTCCGTAAAGGTAAGTGCTGAGGCAAGGCTCCCCGCATCCACCGCTAAATCTTCGTTGACTAAGAAAGATACGAGCCTGGTGTTTATTGATTCGGCATTATGGGTTCCCAAGAATCTTATTTTCATAGTAGCGAGCCTATGATTGGTTTGAGCTTTCTATCATATACACTTACACCGATAAATTCAAGTGCGGTTCACGAAATCCTGAATTTGTCTTGTTATGATGATTTATTTGTACACATTTCATCTGAAAGTGCAATGAGTAACACGAAGAGCTAAGGTGTTAAATAGTCAGGCCAAAGAACATTGACGGTTAAATTCATGATACAATCAGCGTGTGGTGAACCAACTTATGTTGGCATATCTCCGCACTAATCATAACATTTAGCTTCCCATCGTGTTTAGTTCTTCTCCTAAGAGGAGAGGGGGAGGTATTTCAGAGAGGGGGCTTCGCCCCCTCTCTTTTTTCTCCCCTTCTCTTGCGAAGGGAAGGGGACAGGGGTTAGGTTTTCAACAACATCAACCTTAAGCAAACAGAACCGTGACAGGAAGAAGTTTGACCTTGGTTTGACCTTACCAGAGTATTATGGTATAAGTAACAAGCTAGATGAGGAGGTATGAAGTGACCAAACGTCTTACTCATGCACAAGCGGTGGTTAAGAGAGCAAGGGATGAGATAGAGAAGAGAAGCGGGAAGACCCCTGAAGAGCTCTACGCGGAAAGAGAAAAAAGACTCGCTGACGTTATCGCACTCAAGGTCCCGGATAGGGTGCCGGTCTTGGTGCGTTTTGGTCGCTTCCCCCTCAGATACGCTGGACTTCCTCAATCTGCAATGTTCTATAACCCTGCTGCCTACCAGGAGTCACTTATCAGGTGCCTAGTGGAATTTGACCCGGATGCCTTTCAAGGAAACTTCCAGAACACATCCGGCCGTGCCCTGGAGAAAATCGGTCCAAAGCAGTTCGCCTGGCCGGGTGGCACTCTTCGAGACGACCAGGATGACCAGTTCCTGGATGCGGAAATAATGAAAGGGGAAGAGTATGACCTGTTCATCAGCAGCCCGGATGATTTCATCCTGAGATACTATCTACCCCGGGCGTTCGAAGCGCTGGCACCGCTGGCCAAGCTCCCTCCTGTCCAGGCCCTGGTGCGATACTCCAACATCGTGAGCCCTACGGCTAGATTCACCGCTCCGGAAATGCTCCAGGCCTTTGAAGCTCTCTTCAAAACATGGCAGGAACAGGGGAAATATGACCGGATGAACAATAAGTTTGGGAATATTGGTGAGGTTGTCGGGATACCACCATTTACTTATCGTAATAGTGCCCTTGACTTCGGTGGTAACGTCGGTATCCCCCCCTTTGATTTATTTGCCAGCTATCTGAGAGGTATGCGTGGCGTAATGATTGACATGTTCAAACGGCCGGGAAAGTTGCTCACTGCCTGCGACAAATTATTAGAATGGCAGCTGGCAAGGATGACCCCGGTTGACCCCAAGAAAAGAAGAACTGCTGCCGGGGCCAATCATTTTATGTCTGAGGAATTTCTCTCCAGGAAGCAATTCGATACCTTCGTCTGGCCAACCTGGAAAAAGTATATACTGGCGACAATTGATTTAGGGTACACTCCCGTGCCTTACATGGAAGGGAAGAGCGACGACCGTATCGAGCACTTCCTCGAGCTACCGAAAGGGAAGGCATTAATCGGGTTTGAAAAGATTGACATGGCCAGAGCGAAGTCGATACTCGGTGGCCATCTCTGTATTTATGGTGGTGTGCCTTCTTCCCTGTTGTGGGGAGGTTCGCCCCAGGATGTAGAAGAATACTGCAAAGACATCATCAAGGTTTGCGGGAAGAGCGGAGGACTTATCCTGTCTTCTACCACCCAGATGGATAATGTCAAGCCAGAAAATATTAAGGCGATGGTGGATGCTGCCAAAAAATACGGCCGGTACTAAGTAAAATACTATCGTCAGAGAAGTAAAATATCAGCCAACCTGGCTGATATTCAAATAAAAAAGAGGGGGAGAGGAAACGATGAATAAACAGCTTATTAAAGCCATCTCTGAAATGGAGGAGGATGAAGCCCTGCGTCTGGTGCAACAAGCACTTGATAAAGGTGAAGACCCGGATAGTATCCTTAACGATTGCCAGGAAGCCATGGGAATTGTCGGAGATCGGTTTTCAAAAGCGGAGTACTTTTTGCCAGAGCTTATCATGTCCGGTGAGATAGTTAAGAATATCCTTGAAATTGTAAAGCCAAAGCTGACCGCGAAGAACACCGTCAAGGGTGGTGCTAGTCTTAAGGTCAAGATAATCCTGGGAACCGTGAGAGGAGACATCCATAACATTGGCAAGGATATCGTCGCCTTCCTGCTGGATACCAATGGCTTTGAGGTGCACGACCTGGGAGTGGATGTTCCCGAAGAAAAGTTTGTCCAGGCAATCAAAGATGAGAAGGCAAGAGTAGTTGCTTTGAGCGGTCTGCTTACCTCCACCTATGACACCATGAAGTCAACCATTAAGGCAATTGAGGATGCCGGACTGAGAAAAAAGGTGAAAATCATGATAGGTGGCGGCACGATTGATGAGCGTGTGAAGGATTATGTCGGTGCGGATGCTTTTGGCTTTGACGCCATGGCAGCGGTAAATCTGGCCAAGCAGTGGATGCCGGAAAGATAGCGTCGCAGAATGCTTTTGATAGTCCTGGGACGGCTACTCCCGATATAGAACTAAAAACTATAAGATAGCATTATTCCTTCGCAGGAGACTAACTAGTACGGTGTTTCAGTAATACTTATCAATAAACCGTTTATAAGACACTGCACTAGAGTAAATTACCACCACTTATGGGGCACCGCCCACTCTAAAATGTTTATCCCTCTCATGTTCTTGAGGAGCAATACATGCCCATAGTGCGTGACGCTCATGTGAACCTGGAGATAGAGGAAGTACTACGACAATCTGGAATCAAAGACCATTCCAGGGTGAAGCCTCAGCTAAAAACTACAATTGATGAACTGCTTTCCAGTATAGATAACAGCCATCTCCTGGAACCAGCCATTATCTATGAAATCTACCCTGTAACTGGGACTAGCCGCCATCAATTGTCTTTGCCGAATAACGTCGTGCTGCATGGCTCAGCATTCACTTCAGTCCTGGGTGAGGCTAAAGAGCTGGCGGTAGCATTCTGCACCATCGGCCCAAATCTGGAAATAAAGGCGGCCGACTATTTTGAGAAAGGTGAACCGCTGCGGGGCTTGCTTCTGGATAGCATCGGTAGCGCCACTATTGATGCTTTGCGTATTGAGGCCTGCCAGCTTATTGCACATGAGGCATCTTTACGCGGCTATCAGGCGAGTAGCCCTATCAGCCCGGGCAGACCCAGTTTCCCTATCTCGGAACAGCGGCAGCTGTTTGGTATGGTATCGGCGCAAGAGATTGGCATAACCTTGGCCCCTTCAGGTTTGATGATTCCCCGTAAGTCAATATCTATGGTCGTTGGTCTGGGGTTGCAGATGAAAACCTGGACCAGGACTGAGTCCTGCGCCTCGTGTACGCTCAACCGAACCTGTGCCTACAGGATACACTTATAAATGGTGCAAAAGGAGCTAAAATCAGAGTCAAGTATGTCAACTTACACCATTGACTTTGAGCCGGTAGGCCGAAGAGGACAATGCCAGGGAAAAGAGTCTCTCCTGGATTGTGCGCACCGTTTTGGCGTGGGCATTAGCAGTGTGTGCGGGGGACACGGAACCTGCTGCACCTGCAAGATAAAGATTTTAAACGGGATTGTCTCAAAGCCAACGGCCAGTGAACAGGAAGCCTTTTCGCTCCCGGAGTTGGAGGCTGGCTGGCGTCTCGCCTGCCAGGTCTGGCCCGGCAGTGACCTCAGACTGAATGTGCCGCCTGAATCGATGAACACATTACAGCGGACGCAATTGGAAGGACTGGAGATAAAGGTTTCTCCCGAGCCGGCAGTTAAAGCCTATGATGTTAAGTTGCCTGTTCCTTCTCTAGCTGACTCACAAGCCGATGCCGAACGCTTGCTGACAGCACTAAATCAGCAGCACCAGGTACGTTGTGACAGGATAGATATTAACGTCCTTCGTCGGCTCTCTCACCAGCTACGAGCCTGGGACTGGCAGTGCCAGGTTGCAGTGCGCCATGGCGAAGTGATAGCTGTCACTCCCTGGTCTGGTCGCTGCCTCGGCCTGGCGGTAGACCTGGGCACTACCAAAATTGCCGGCTACCTGGTGGATTTGAACAGCGGTCAAACTTTAGCGGCTAAAGGAATGATGAATCCCCAAATTAGCTACGGGGAAGATGTCATCACCCGTATTACTGCCGTCATAAATTCACCGGAGGCGGGTGTGCAGCTACAGAAATTAACGGTGCAAGCCCTTAACGAGCTGGTGGCTGAGCTATGCACTGAGGTTAGGGCGAGCCGGGAACAAATAGTCGAAGCGGTGGTGGTGTGCAATACCGCAATGCACCATCTCTTTCTCGGTTTGCCAGCAAGACAGCTTGCTCTTCATCCATTTGTCCCGGCAGTTAGTAGTGCTCTGGATGTTAAGGCTGGCGACGTGCACCTGGATTTTTCCCCGGGGGCATATGTGCACCTTTTACCTAACATTGCCGGTTTTGTCGGTGCCGACCATGTAGCGATGCTGCTCGCAACAGATGCCTGGCAGGCAGAAGGACCAATAGTTGCTCTGGATATCGGCACTAACACGGAGGTCTCCCTGGTGAATAATGGCAGGATAACAGCTGTCTCCTGTGCCTCCGGTCCGGCATTTGAAGGCGGGCATATTAAAGATGGCATGCGGGCTGCCCGAGGGGCTATCGAGCACTTTCGCATAAAAAACGATGTCATTGATTTCCAGACTATTGAGGATGCGCCCCCGATTGGTATCTGCGGGTCTGGTATACTTGATGTTGTGGCTCAGCTCTATCTGGCTGGAATCATTGACCAAAGCGGCCGCATGAAAGCTAATCATCCCCGCGTTCATACCCGGAAAAAACAGCGCCAGTTTCTAATCGTTGACAAACAGGAGCAAGACGGACACCCGCAAATAGTCATCACTCAGCAGGATGTACGAGAGCTGCAGCTGGCCAAGGCCGCCATCCGTACCGGTATCCAGACACTCCTGGAAATGAATCGCTGTAGTGAGCAGGACATCAAGCAGGTGATTATTGCCGGAGCCTTTGGCAGCTATATTGATGTCTCAAGTGCAATTACCATAGGCATGTTACCATCACTACCCCTGGAACGATTCTGTCAGGTCGGCAACGCTGCCGGTATGGGGGCAAAGCTGGCTTTAATCTCACTGAGCCAGCGAGCTCAAGCGCAAGCGATTGCTGCAAGAGTCAACTACCTAGAACTGAGTACCATCCCTGACTTTAAGAAGACCTTTGTTCAAGCAACCTACCTGGGGCAGTACCGGATGACACAAGGTAAGAGGGAGGAAATTAACTAATGGAAACCAGGGTATCAAGCGCAACCAAGGAGCTAATCATTGCGGATAGATTACCAACAGTGCTTATTGGCGAGCGAATTAATCCCACCGGCCGGAAAAAACTGGCAATGGCCTTACAAGCCGGTGACATGGAGCTTGTCCGCCAGGAAGCTCTAGCTCAAGTACAAGCTGGAGCAGACATGCTTGATGTCAACGTTGGCGCCCAGGGTGTAGATGAGGTAGACCTGCTCCCCAAAGCGGTACAAGCGGTGATGGATGTGACTGATGTTCCCCTCTGCCTCGATAGCACCAACCCTACTGCCCTGGAGGCAGCTCTGAAGGTCTATAAAGGCAGGCCTCTGATAAACTCGGTGAATGGCGAAGTGCGCTCTCTGGAGAAGATTTTACCATTAGTCAGGGAATTTGGAGCAGCAGTTATCGGTCTGACCATAGATGATAAAGGTATCCCTAAAGATGCGGAGGGACGGGTAGCTATCGCTCACAAGATCGTGGAACGGGCGGGAACTTTAGGTATCCCGCGTGAGGATATTATCATTGATTGTCTGGCGATGGCGGTAGGAGCCGATAGTGCCGCCGGTCTGACGGTCGTCGAAGCCATCCGCAGGGTCAGAGCTGAGCTTGGAGCTAATCAGACTATTGGGGCCTCAAACATCTCCTTCAACATGCCTGACCGTAATCTCCTTACCAGTGCTTTCCTTATTATTGCCATCGCCGCTGGAGTAACCTGCCCTATTGTAGATGCGGTAAAGGTGCGTCCAATCGTGTTAGCCGCCGACCTTACCCTGGGACGTGATAAGTATGCCAGACGCTACATCAAGGACTACCGCCAGCGTATGAAGTAATAATTGAGACAAAGCTGCAGGTAGACTTGTAAATAGTCTTTCGACTTGTGTTAGACTGAGCGTAACGAAGGGTCCAGTGGTGACGGAGATTAATACTCGCCACCAGCCCGCAGCCTGATTCTTCGTCGCTTCGCGCAGAATGACTTTTGAAACAAAGACCCTCGTCCTGCTAGACGCCGATGACCACCTCATCTTTGTCCCAGGAGTATTTCGTATCAAGCCCGGCATCACGGGTAATATCCACCATGTACTGGTATATCGCCTGCGCCCGGGGGTCAGTCCGTCGCAAAGGTTCCGGATTAGCCCACTCATCATCCAGCTGGACGGGAAGGTAAGAGACACGCTCTATTTTCTGCTTCGAGATAACGCAGTTCAGGATGAGCGACTTGCTCTGGTCGGGGTGGCGCGGCCGGTAAATCTTAGCATTCATCTCGCCCCAAGAAGCCAGGTGGAGTTTCTTCGCACCTGCATCGCGAGCATAACCGAACAACTCCATGACAAAGTTAGCCAGGCTGTGCACAATAACCTTACCCTTGTAGACCTCTATCCCCTTGAGGATATGAGGATGAGTCCCCAGCACCAGGTCTGCCCCGGCATCAATGGCGGCATGACCTACCTCGTACCCGTAGTCAGGGATAAGGACGGGAGCATTGTGTAGCCCCCAGTGGTCGGTCATAATCACAATGTCCGCCTGCTGCTTGGCCTTTTTAATGTCCTCCACCATGAGAGCCAGGTCTTCCCGGTAAGCCCAGGTAAGAATCCTGGCGGGGGTTCCCGGCTGGTACTCATAAGGCTCATACAGGGTATGAGCACGTACCACGGCACATCCCGGCTTCTCGGCTTCAGCCATATAGCCGTTCGGCCCGATGGACAGGTAGCCGAGAAAGGCTACCTTGATACCTTTCCGCTCAATGATAGCCGGTTTCCTGGCCTCCGTGATATTACGACCAACACCGCAAACAGCAATACCCATCGCCTCCAGGCGTTCAAGACATTCCACCGTGGCATCTACACCCCAGTCCAGGGTGTGGTTGTTAGCCAGGGTGCAAACGTCTAAGCCGGCGTCAAGCAAGGCCGGCATCCCCCTGGGGTCATGGGGTACCGTACCGTGCTGGGCCATGCCGGGAGAGCCTTTCTCCGCGTAGGGAGTCTCGCAGTTGAAAAAGGCAATATCGGCAGCTTTAAGGATATCGGCTACTTTCGCAAAGCTATTCTGATAGTCCTTGCGGCTAACAATGACATCGCCTACAGCAGCCAGGGTAATTGAATTCTTCTGTCCTTGTACCATTTCCATCCCCCTATTTATCTTTCATTCCCGGCTCGACTCTTTACGGTTACTGGGCTAGACCAACGGGCTTAACTCAATCATCCAACTGGCGTACCGAGGTTTACAATGCTAAATTTGCCTGCTATACCACCCAGGGCTTATTCTTTTTAACCAGGCTACAGACCTCGTTCTCGCAGCCTTCACAGTTACGCTCACTGACGCGAGGCAAGCGGGCACCTTTGACCTTCTCCGCCCACTCTACCGCCTTATTCACTTCTTTGGCTTCTCCTTTCACCACCAGGACAACCGCGCCCTCCGCCCCGGACAATCCGCCGGCGGCAACAGGGACAGCCGTGGCGCCGCTGAGAATCTTAATGGCATCTACCTCCGTCACCACCTTACCCTGACCGGGGAGCAGGTAGCACCCGCTTCCCAGGGAATAGCTCAGGTTTCTCGGCAGGGTTTCCCGGGATGCTTCCTCAATAGAGGTCGGGATTAGTTTCTCCAGACCTACCGGGAACAATATCTGGAAACCTTTTTGCTTGGCATGTGCCATTGCCCGGCCGATGGTACCACCCACCTCATCATGCAGGCTGGGCTGTTTCCCTGACCCAATCAGGATACCCACTTTACCGCTGTAGTCAATGGCATTTACTCCCTTCATGTAGTAATCACCCGGGCCCATCTCATCCAGGACATCTTTCAACGGCCTACCCGGCTCAAGCTTCCCCTGCTTGAACACCCAGGTAAAGGTAAAGTCCCGCTTATGCCCTGTCCAGCTAACCTTGGCAGGCTCTACCGGAGGAGGCTGACCTTCGCCACTTAACAAGGCCCCGGAGATAGCGTCACTGCACAGACCTTTAGGCAGTACTGCGCCACAGACCCATACCTTGGTGGGTGGCCGGTGCCCCAGGATTGCGTCAGCAATAAAGTAGGTGCTGCTACTGGGGTGTAAAGCCACGATACCATCATTCAAGGCAGCCTTCACCCCAGGTATCTGGCATACTGCTTGAGCGATGAGTTTCTTCGATTCAGGTGGCGTCAGCACGAACAATGCTCGTTCCATTGGCTACTCCTTATATTATATTTGGCCTTGAGAGCCACTCCTCCGGTTCACCGGGCCTACTGCCCTGCTATTTCCTGTGCTTGGCGAGGTAGGCCATGGCGGCTAAATGGTAAATACTTGGCGGCATTGCGTCATCAATCGCTACTCCAGATGCAAGTGCAAACATTGACGGTACATAAAGAACCGGAATCTGCACCCACATTTCCGAGGTTATTTTGATGAGTTTATCAATGTTTTCCGCTCTTTTCTTAGCATCTATCTCACCCACGGTAGCATCGATAAGCTGGTCTATCTCGGGGTGGGAGCTACCTTGCAGACCGAAGAGGTCCTTGGTATGGAAGCTATTGTAAAAAGTTTGGGCTGTATTGGGGCCGCGTGTGGATTCGGTAATACGGTAAATGGAAGCGGCGCCGATTGCCGGTGAAGTGGGTACTTTCGAAACGTTGCGGAAGGTATAAAACAGCGACGTCTCGATGGGATAAATCTCGGCTTTGACTCCAATCGCACGCCAGTAGCCCTGGATTATCACCGCCAGGTCAGGCAGGAAAGGACTACCTGAAACGGGCATGCTATAAAACCTGAAGTTGAACCCATCGGGATAGCCGGCTTCTTTCAAGAGCCGTTTTGCTTCCGCCTGGTCATAGCCGTACATTTTGGCCGAGTAGTCCTTCCAGTAAGCAAGGTCAATATCTCCAGAAAGAGGACCAAGACCGCAGGCGACGGGTGGAGTGGCTTTCCCATGGAAGAAGGTCTTCCCAATTTCGTCACGATTGATGGCGAGTGAGAGTGCCTGCCGCACGCGGATATCGCCAATGACGCCCGCCCCCTTCTCGTAGGCACCAATAAGCTGAACCACCGGGACCTGGTTGCTCCCTCCCTTGATTGTCCTGAAGCCAAGGGATTCCAGGCTGGTGGCTTCTTCGATGCCGATGTCAGTCGCATCCACGCCACCGCTTCTTAGCATCGCCACCCTGGTAGTCATCTCCGGTATCAGGATGAGGGCCAGTTTCTTGAACTCAGGCATGTGCCGCCAGTGGTTCTCCACCGCCTCGAACTCAAACATATCACCGAGGACATGACGGGAGAACTTCCACGGGCCGGTACCTACCGGGTTACGCTGGTAGCCTTCGGCCCCCACCCTCTCATAGTAGTTCTTCGGTATCATCAAAGAGGCCTCGCTGCCCCCCGCTTCTATCATTATGGAATAGGCGAATGGCTGTACGCCATTGGTATCAACACGAACCGTGTAGTCATCAATAACCTCGACACTCTTGATGAAAGCATTCACTGTACCCGCATGGGCGTACGACTTTGCCGAGTAGCGGTCGAGATTGAACTTAACATCTTTGGCGGTGAATTCATCGCCGTTATGGAATTTAATCCCTTTGCGGACAGTCAGAGTCAAGGATTTAGCATCGGGAGCTATCACCCATTTTGACAAAAGCCCCGGCAACAAATCACCTTTTTTCTGCCCGACGAAAATAAGAGGCTCAATGTAGGTGTCCCTCATGTACATTGATTGTGCTCCGGTGGTCTGCAGCGCCGGGTCAAAGCCCTCACTGTAGAGTGAACTCATCGCGATTCTCAGCTCCCCGTAGGGGCCGGTTGGTGCGGGTGTAGACGTTGGTGTGGGTGTAGGTGTAGGTGTTGGCGTAGGTGCTGGTGTAGGTGCTGGTGTTGGCGTAGGTGCTGGTGTGGGGGCTGCCTGGGCACAAGCTGTCAATGCAAGCATGGCCGCCAGGGCAGTCGATGTTATTAGCTTTGGCAATCGTGAACTACTCATCTCGCCTCCAATATTTTATTCCGGTAAAACCAGAGTCATGCTAGCATTTAACCAGGCTCGCTGTCAAACGAGCTTGTAAATACGCGTCAACGGCAAAGTAATTCTGCACCATTGATTCTTCTCCCACGGGGCGCCCGCCATTATCGTGACAAGCGTAGTGCTTTTACAGTATCTGCAAATCAGGGCACCAACTGACGGGACACCCACGTTGTCATGAGTTGTAGAGCACGCCGGGTCTCCGGTCCTGGCTGATAAGCAAATCCATGTGGCATCCCGGTAAAGAGCTCCAAATCAAGATGACCCCCGGCTTGCCGGTATGACCGGGCGAACTGTTCAGGGATAGCCAGGGGGATATTGGCATCAGCGGTGCCCTGTATCACCAGGACGGGAGGAAGCTGCACTTTCTCTTGCCGGTCCAGAAGTAGCTGGGGATTACCTTCCTGCATGGCCTCTTCCGTCAGGAAGTAACCTTCGGTCAGGGTGACCAACCTCTCTCGTGCAGTTTTCTGAGCGTACCGGTAGCGTTTATACGGGTCCAGCACCGGCCAGAGAGCCATGACCCAGGCAACCGTGGCATCAACGGCGGGTGCTTCAGGAAGAGGTAGATTCGTGTAGCGTGGGTCGTGTGGCCGCATGGCGCTGAGCACGACGGTATGGCCGCCGCTGGATGTGCCCATGGTTCCAATTCGGTCAGGGCAGGCGTTGAACTCACCGGCGTGTACCTTGAGCCAGCGGATGGAAAAATTAATGTCTGCTACCTGGGCCGGATAGGGATACCGAGGGGCAAGCCGGAAGTCAACCGCGGCCACCACCAGACCGCTGGCGGCGAGGTAATTATCCAGCAAAACATTGTTAGTCCGGTCTCCCTCGCTCCAGACGCCGCCATGCACATCCAGGAGGGCAGGGAAAGGGCCTTTCCCGCAGGGCTGGTAGATACGAGCAAGCCACACCTCGCCCTCAGCCCGCCGGTAGGCTATATCCCGCACTTTAACCTCCAAGCTGTTCACGGGATTGCCATTTGCCTCAATTGGATTCTCAAGGTGAGGTTCCATCAGTATCTCCTTTCGTATTCCTTCAGCGGCCATTATACGATAAGACTGCATTTTTTCTGTTTACTGGTCTGAGGCTACAATATTTGGCTCATCGAAGTCAATAGCCAGGGGGTGAGATTCTGTTTTCATGTGGTTGATGTGGATGAGAACCTATCCCCTGCCCCCTTCCCTTGCGAAGGGAAGGGGGAGAAAAAAGAGAGGGGGATACAGGGAGTGAGGTGAGAAAGTCAACCAAAACCGAACAGAACCGGGGATGATAAATGGATTATGAAAGAGTCTTGTAAATTGACAGTAACCTTCGTTTACGATTACCATTATCAACTGGGAGCAGTAATACCAATAATGAGTATCAGGATAAATATCGCCCCATATTTACAGCCTTTTACCTGTAACACGGAGGCAGTTGAAGTCGCGGCCAATACTGTCGGTGAGGGCATCTCCAGGTTGGTCAAGCAGTTCCCGGACATTGAGAAGATGCTCTTAGATGCAAACGGTAAGCTGCATAGCTATGTCGGCATCTATGTTAACAATGAGGATGCCTACCCGGAGAGCCTGGCGAAGCCGGTCAAAGATGGAGATGAGCTTTACATCCTGTACATCATCACCGGGGGATGAACAGAAATGTCATGGCGAGGAGCACAGCGACGTGGCAATCTGGGAAGCGAACTCCTCCACCCGGATTGCTTCGCCTTCGCCTGTGGCGTATGGTCTCGCAATGACAAAGGAATCAACCAGATGCTAGCAAAACCAATCATGCCTTAAATTGACAAAAATGGACACGGCGGTCTAACATTAGCCAAGGTTAGTCTACTCACAAAATCAGGGGATGGAGATTAAGATGCTCAAGACCAGGATTACCGAGATGCTGGGAATCGAATACCCGATAGTAGCGGCACCGATGCAGTGGCTATCAAGGGCGGAGCTGACTGCTGCCGTGGCTAATGCAGGCGGGCTGGGGATTCTCGCTTCACTCACCTTCCCCACACCCCAGGAGCTGCGTGAAGAGATAAAAAAGACAAAAAGCCTGACGGATAAACCTTTTGCGGTGAACGTGACCTTGATGCCGACTGTCCGCCCGGTAAACTACGAGGAGTACTTTGCCGCCGCCATTGAGGAGGGAGTAAAAATCATTGAAACCTCGGGGCGAAGTCCCGAACCGTATATGAAGCTACTCAAGGATGCGAAAGTGACCACCCTGCATCGAGCCACCAGGACCAGGGATATCAAGACCATCGAGCGGGTGGGGGTGGATATCGGCACTATCATTGGCTTCGAAGCGGCCGGACATCCCGGCATCGAAGACGTCAGCTCTTTAGTCCGCATTCCCGTCGCCGTGGATGCGGTGAAAATCCCGGTGATTGCCGGTGGCGGTATTTCCGATGCCCGGGGGTTTGTGGCTGCCCTCGCCCTCGGCGCCGAAGGGATACTCATGGGCACCCGCTTTATGGCCAGCAAAGAATGCCCGGTACACCCAAAAATTAAGGAGTGGCTGCTCCAGCTCGGCGAAGCCGATACGATGATAATTTCGCGTACCCTCCGCAATCCGGAAAGAGTGGTGAGAGCTCCGCACGCGGAAAAGATACTGGAGATGGAATTGAAGGGTGCCACTTTAGAGGAGCTGGTCCCGATGTTGTCTGGCCAGCGCGGGCGTCACGCCTATGCCACCGGGGACGTCAGCGAGGCGATAATGACCGTCGGCCAGGGAGTGGGACTGATACACGATATTCCCAGTGTCAAAGAGATTATTGACAGCATTATCACCGGGGCAGAGCTGATTACGCAGCGCTTACGCCAGATAGGCATCAGCCGACGATAATAGTGCGTGAGTGTCACTTCAGGTAAATAGGCGGAGATTACTACTTCACTAAAATAAGGGAATGCTCTGACGCAACGACAAGCTTTAGTCGGATGCCTATCCCCCTGACCCCCTTCCCGGTGGGAAGGGGGAGTTAAGTAGAAGAGAGGGGGCTACGCCCCCTCTCTTAAATCTCTTCCCCGTAATGAGAGCTAAACTGCTAGGCGTCTAAGAGGGACTTCGTCCCTCTTCTTCCATTTCCCCCTCTCCTTTTAGGAGAGGGGGATTAAGGGGGTGAGGCCGTCAGTAAGCAGTAATCTGTAAGCAGTCATTGGCTCAGTAATTAGCCGGACAGGACGCTATCGGTAAGTATAAGCTAGTGACGTCTGCCCTGTAATCTCAACCACTTCTGTTTCTGCTCCAGCCTGACCTGCTCATTGGTGGGCTGGTAGCCGGCCAGGAAATCCTCTTGGAAAGAGCCAAAAGCGCCATTAAGGATGGACTCTCTCATCTTTTGCATCAGCCGGCTGATAAACGCCAGGTTATGGATGGTGGCTAACCGGTAGGCAAGCAACTCCTGGCAACTGAACAGGTGATGCAAATAGGCTGCCGAGAAGCTGCGGCATGTATAGCAATCACAATCCGGTTCAATCGGTTCTGCCTGCTGCCCGTAGACCGCATTACGGATATTGACCCGCCCCAGCCGGGTGAAAAAAGCACCATGCCGGGCAACGCGTGTGGGCATGACGCTATCAAAGATGTCAATCCCCCTGGCCACCCCCCCAACGATGTCTTCCGGAGAACCCACGCCCATCAGGTAGCGGGGTTTATTCTCCGGCAGGAAGGCTACCGTCTCCTCGGTGATTGCCAGGGTGACGGTTTTAGGCTCGCCCAGGCTTAAGCCGCCGATGGCATAGCCGGGAAAATCCAGTGCGACCAACTCCTCAGCCGATTGACGCCGAAGCTCCGGGAAAGTGCCGCCCTGAACGATAGCGAACAAAGCCTGGTCACTGCGCCGCTGCGCCTTTAGGCACCTCTCTGCCCATTGCCGGGTGCGCCGGACTGCATTCAACACGCTTTCCCGGCCAGCATCGACCGGACACTCATCCAGCACCATAATCACATCAGCACCGATAGTTTCCTGGAGTTGGATAGCCAGTTCAGGAGTAATAAAATGCTCGCTACCATCGATATGGGAACGGAATAAAACTCCATCGTCGCTCACCCGACGTAGCGATGCCAGGCTGAATATCTGGTAGCCGCCGCTATCAGTAAGAATGGCACCATCCCAGCCCATGAACCGGTGTAATCCGCCCATCCGCTCAATTACCGCCATGCCCGGCCGGAGATAAAGCTGGTAGGTATTCGCCAGAATCATATTCAGACCGAGCACCTTCACTTCATCCGGCGCCAGCGTTTTCACTGAACCCTGGCTGGCGACTGGGAGGAAGACCGGTGTCGGCACGATACCATGCCCGGTCACCAGTTCTCCGGCACGAGCCTTGCTCCCGGGTGAACTCGCTATAAGACGGAAGGTATCAGGACTCATCGATACTTAACCATAATCCGAGATTCTGCAGCAATCCGGCCCTGCTACTTCAGCCAGATATCCAGGCACATCGCCAGGAAGAGCAGACCTAGATAAGGAAAGGCGGATAGCTTGTACAATCGCCAGGCATCACGAGACTGGCTCGAAACCGCCAGCCGTATGCTGGCGTAAACCATCAGCAGGCTCAATAGACTGGCCACGAAAAGGTAAAACAGGGTGAAGCCGGCCACAAAATAGATAGATACGGCTATAGCGCCGAGCGCCAGGCTGACGAGAAGCAGCACGTTGATTGCTTCTCCTACCTGCCGGCTCATCGGGAAATAGGTAAGTCCCGCACCGATATAGTCCTCCCGGTTGGCAATCATCACACTCCAAACATGGAGCGGGAGCCAGAGGCCGATGAGACCGCACAATAACAGTATCTCCCAGCTAAAGTCCGGCTTAATGGCCAGCCATCCCATCAGCACCGGAGCAACACCGGCCAGCATACCCTGGGGAAAAACACAGGTTACCCGCTTCCGCCAGACGACGGCGGCCACAGTCCCAATTGCTCCGGCCAAAAACGATAGGGGGTGCAACAACAACGCAAGAGCTAACCCGATAACAACCAATCCGATAGTTAGCGGAAGCACTTTTTCCGGGGGATTAATACGTTTGGAGGCTAATGCTCGATGCCGGGTACGCTGCATGCGGGCATCCACGTGACGGTCCAGGTAATTGGTCAGCCCGTTAGCCCCGGCGCTGGCGAATAAAATGGCTACCAGAGCGAAAAGAAGCTTATCCAGTGGTGGGCGCCCGTCCCCGGCGATAATCGCGGCGGCGGTGCCGATAAAAGCAAGCAAAATACTTTCGCCCGGCTTAAGTACCGCGATGTAATCTTTAAGCACCTTGCCTTTCATCCAGATAAGATTGCAGAATAAGGGCTGCCGCCACGGCATCATCCCTGACCTTCGTTTTTGTCCTTTTCGTTCTCGCTGCCTGCATCAGCCGCCTGGCCGATACCGTCGTCAAACGTTCATCCCTGAACTCGACCGGCACGGTGGTATGACGGCGTAACAACGTAATGAAGGCCATTACTTTTTCCGCCTGAGGGCCAATACTGCCGTTCAGCGAGCGGGGCAGGCCGGCCACAATCCGTCCAACCTGATGCTGGTTCACAATAGCGATAATCGCCTCGATGTCCCGTTGCTCTTCCTGACATTCGATAATCGTCAGCGGGCTGGCCAGAATACCGCCCGGGTCGCTCAGCGCCACCCCAATTCGCCTATCACCAATATCAAGTCCAAGATTGCGCATGATAAATACCCCATATCTTTATCGAGAGGTTGTTTATTAGCCTCACCCCCTTTATCCCCCTCTCCATTCCTGGAGAGGGGTAGAGTTTTTAGAGAGGGGGCAAAGCCCCCTCTCTTCTTTACTCCCCCTGCCCTTATCAAGGGCAGGGGGTAGGGGGATAGGTTACTAAGTAATCGCTAAATCAGCTTTTTCACCAGTTGCAAAGCTTCATCCAGCTTATCTTTATCCTTACCGCCGGCCTGAGCCAATGTTGCCTTGCCGCCACCGCCACCCCCGGCGACTCTGGCCACCTGGCTCACTATCTTCCCGGCATGATAGCCCTTTGCAACCAGGTCAGTGGTTACCGCCGCCAGAAAAATAGGCTTATCCTCATAAATCGAACCCAGGACAATAATCCCGCTCGTTAAATTGTCTCTAAGCCAGTCAGCCACGGCACGCAGTATCTCCATGCGGTGGGAGGGTAGCTCAGCACTCACCACCCTTACTCCATTAATGTTCTCGGCACGAGATGTCAGTGAGCTAACATAGCTGTGAGCTAGTTCCATCTCCAAAGCTTCACTCCGTTTACGCTCATTTTTTAGCTCAACCGAGAGGCTTTGTGCCTTATCCAGAACATTCTCCGGGTCAGCTTCAAGATACCCGGCAATCCCGGCCAAATCCGAGAGGCTCTGGCGGATATGTTGCTCCGCTCCTCTGCCGGTAACCGCTTCGATACGGCGTAAGCCAGCGCCAATGCTGCTTTCGCCGATAACCTGGAAGAAACCAATCTCACCGGTAGCAGTGACGTGGGTACCGCCACAAAGCTCAAGACTCACCGCTGGTTGACCAATCTTAAGCCTCCGCACGACATCCCCATATTTCTCATCGAAGAGGGCGATTGCCCCCTCAGCAATGGCTTGCTTGTAGGGCATCTCTTCGGCATCTACCGCCAGGTTCTGCCGTATTTTCTCGTTAACAATACTGTTTACTTTCTCTATCTCCGCGGGAGTCATCGCTTGCAGGTGAGAAAAATCGAACCTGAGACGTTCGGGGACAACCAGTGAGCCGCGCTGCTGGATGTGCTCACCCAACACCTCGCGGAGCGCCGCCTGGAGCAAATGGGTGGCGGTGTGGTTGCGGGCAATGTCGAGTCGCCGTTCCCGGTCGACTACTGCCTCTACCTCATCACCTACCGCTAGACTGCCCTGGGTAACATGCCCCTGATGGACGATAATCTCGTGCCCGGCCCGAGCCGTATTGGTCACCGTGAATTGACCATTAGCACTCCGTATTTCCCCGGTATCGCCGACCTGGCCACCCATCTCGCCATAAAAGGGAGTCGTTTCCAGAACCAAGCTCGCCTCTTGCCCTTCACCTATTGTTTCCACCGGCTCGTTTTTAACACTCAGGCTTAGAATCTTGGTATTGCCTTTAAGATTGCCATAACCAACAAAGGTGGTTTTCCTGGCTTCACCATTCCGTCCGGCCAGTTCTCCCGAAGCTACCTCAAATTTCTGTGCCGCCCTGGCTTTCTCCCTCTGTCCCTGCATTTCCCTCTCAAAGCCGGTTAAATCCACGGAAAAATCACGACTGGCGGCAATCTCTTTAGTCAACTCCACCGGAAAACCATAGGTATCGGCCAGCTTAAAAGCCTCTTCGCCAGAAATCTCGTGCCTTCCCTGGCTGGTAGCTTCGGCCATAATACCATCGAGCAGTTCCAGCCCGGTGCTCAGTGTCTCACTAAATCTAGCTTCCTCAAGCCCAACTACTTTGAGAATAAACTCCTGCCTCTGGGTTAGTTCAGGATAGATGCGACCCATCTGCTTGATGGTGGCTGAAGCGGTTTCGGCCAGAAATGGCTTATCCAGTCCTAATCTTCGACCAAAGAGGGCGGCACGGCGTAACAATCGTCTCAGCACATAGCCCCGCCCTTCGTTACTGGGCATGACTCCATCCGCAATAAGAAAGGCAATGCCCCGGCTGTGCTCGGCGACCACCCGCAGGGCGTTATCTATCTCATTATCAATGCCGTATTTCTTCCCGGATAAGCCGGAGATACACTTTAGCAAAGGAGTAAACAGGTCGGTTTCATACACCGAGGTTTTGCCCTGCATGATGGCACTAACTCTCTCCAGTCCCATGCCGGTATCAATGTTGGGTCGGGGTAGTGGTGTGCGTTTGCCCTCTTTATCCTGGTTATACTGGGTGAATACCAGGTTCCAGATTTCAGAAAAGCGACCACAGCTACAGCCCGGGCCACAGGAGGGCTTGCCGCAACTCCGCTCCTCTCCAAAATCGTAATGAATCTCACTGCACGGCCCGCAGGGTCCGGAGTCGCCCGCTGGTCCCCAGAAGTTACTTTCTTCACCCATTCTCATTATTCTTGACTCGGCAACGCCAAGCTCACGCCAGTAGCGGAAAGCCTCATCATCATCGAGAAAGACCGTTATCCAGAGCCGTTCCACCGGCAGCTTTAATCGCCCGGTAACGAACTCCCAGGCCCAGCCGATAGCCTCTTTCTTAAAGTAATCACCGATACTGAAGTTGCCCAGCATTTCGAAGAAGGTCAGGTGGGTAGCATCTCCCACCGACTCAATATCAGTGGTGCGAAAGCATTTCTGACAGGAAGTAAGGCGGGGATTGGGTGGCACTGCCTGTCCCAGAAAATAGGGCTTGAACTGTACCATACCCGCCGTGGTCAGCAGCAGGGTGGGATCACCGTGAGGCACTAATGAAGAGCTAGGGATAATCTGGTGCCCTTTGCTTTCAAAAAAGCTCAAGAACGCGGCTCTCAATTCATCGCTGGTCATCTTATGTTTTTGCTCCAGTCTACCATAGTTAGATTTAGTTTAAGCTAAAACGGCTCTTTTTTCTAGTCCAATAATGATACAATGTTTGTACTTATGCTCAGATATTATTTCTATCTGGAAGTTGATAAAGGGTTATAATGCTGATGATGTCTAATATCAATCTTATCCTCAGGAACGAAAAGGAAAAGGATTACAGGGATGTTGAGCAACTGGTACGCGAAGCATTTTGGAATCTCTATGTTCCGGGATGTACCGAACATTTTGTGCTGCACAATCTCAGAAACAGCCACGATTTTATTCCGGAGCTTGATTTTGTTGCTGAAGTAGAAGGTCAGATTGTCGGGCAGATTGCTTACAGCCGGGGGATTATTGAATACAAACAGGGAGAGAAAAGAGAAATTATCGGCTTTGGGCCTGTCAGCGTACTGCCGGCCTTTCAAAAACGTGGCATCGGCAGTGCACTGATTACTCATACAATTAATCTGGCACGGGACATGGGGTATCCGGCGATTTGCATCTACGGAGACCCAAGGTATTATGGCCGTTTCGGTTTTAGATGCGCGGAAAGATACGACATCAAAACCGCCGACGATAAATTTGCGGTCGCCTTGCTGGTACTGGAGCTGAAGCAGGGTGTGTTAAACAATATGCCGGGAAAGTTTATTGAGAGTGCAGCTTTCGCGGTCGATGAGAATGAATTTACACAATATGACGCCGCGTTTCCTTTTAAGGAAAAAACCGAAATGGACTCACAGCGGGAATTCAGGCTTTTAGCAAGTCTTAGATATTAAGTCCGTCTCACTCTGGTTACTATCAAGGTAAGCTTAGCAAGCCTCAAAGGCAAAAACAGCCGCACCGATTACCCCGGCATCATCACCGAGACGGGCAGGAAGGATGTGCACCGCCTGGGCGTGCAGCGTAAAAGCTCGTTCTCTGACGGCCTGCCTCACCGGATGAAAAAGGAGGTCGCCCATTTTGGCAACACCGCCACCAATAATGATTGTATCCGGATTGAAGATATTGACCAGGTTCACCATGCCCACACCCAGATAGCCAGCCGCCCCGGCAATAACATCCCTCGCCAGGGCATCTCCCTGCCGAGCTGCCGCCGCCACCTTCTCACTGGTGACATTTTCTACCCTGCCACCTGCCATCTCAATCAGAGTCGATTGTTCACCGGCACGCAGACGCCTTGCTGCTTCTCTGGCGATGGCCGTACCCGAAGCCAGCATTTCCAGGCAACCCGTGTTACCGCAGTTACACTTCGGCCCATTGATATCGATAGTCATGTGGCCAATCTCGCCGGCACCACCGGATGAGCCGGAGTACAACTGTCCGTCGATAATAATCCCGCCGCCAATACCGGTACTTACCGTAACGTAGATAAGATTATTCGCTCCCTTCCCGGCACCAAAGCGGTATTCACCCAGGGCGGCGGCTTTGGCATCATTGAGCAAGAAAACCTTAAGCTTGAACTTCTCGGCAATGAGGCGGCGCAACGGGATATTAGTCCAGCCGGGGAGGTTTGGGGAAGCGGTGACGATTCCTTGCTCCATATCGATGGGGCCGGCAGCAGCGATACTGATGGCACCGATTGGGGACGGACTGACGTTTCTGAGGCTGAGCATGTGGTCTATCGCCAGGCCCAACCGGTTGATGACCGCCTCCGGCCCCTCACCAGCCAGGGTAGGGGTATATTCCCTGGCCAGTACCTCACCCTCGCCTGAGACTATGGCAGCCAATATTTTAGTACCGCCCAGGTCGACGGTTAAAACAGGGGGTTTAGAGTCTTGAGCTTTGGACATGTTGCACACCGGGTTTGTGACGTGCCTCGTCAGACCGACCTCGCTGGCAAAGTTCAGCCACCATGATATTAAGTGCCATCTCCGCATCATATTTGCCGGTCTTAATCGCCAGGTCGGTCGCCAGCAGTTGCTGATAGACTTCCTTGAGCCTGACCAGAGAATAGTGGCTGGTTTGCTCCAGTGTCTTGCGCAGGGCAAAGTCAGTTAATCCCAGCTTACCTTGAATCTCAATATTCGGCGTTCCCTGCTTTCTTAGCTCCCCGGCCCTGACTATCATCCCCACCTGCCGTGACAGCATAAAGAAGAGATAGGCCGGGGCTTCGCCTTTTTGCAGGAGCTGCTGCAGGAGTTGCTGAGCCAGCTCGACTTTAAACTCAATGATGGCATCGACCATGGCAAAAACGCTGGCTTGCTGAGCATAGCTGGTGATGCTCTTCACATCCTCTTCTTCAACGCGGCGGCCTGAGGCAAAGAGAACCAGCTTGCTTATCTCACTGGACAGCATCCAGAGATTGCTGCCCACCAGCCTGGTGAGCAAATCCACTGCCTGGGGAGACAGACTCCCACCTTCCCGTCTGACCTGCTCCTCAGCCCACTGTTTCAGTTTCTCCCAACGCAGTAAAGGAAAGGTTTTAACTACCGCTCCGCCGGCAACCTCTTTATAAAGGGGATTACTATTGCTGATTTTGTCCTCGATGAGGACGATTATGGTGCTTTCCGGGATACGGCTAAGACCAGAAGCGAAAGCTTTTGTCTCGTCAGGCGGGTCGGTAGCACGGCTGGTTTTTTTAGGACGGTTTGCTCTCTCTCTGGGGTCAAAGCGCTCCAGTAACCCTTTGATAATAACCAGGCGTTTTTCGGCCAGAAAGGGCACCGTCTCGCTGATGCTTCTTAGCTGCTCCGGGCTGACCTGCTGGCCGTCAAGCGTAGTGGTATTCGCCGACAGCATCGTATTATCACCCATGCCTCTCTTTATTTCGTCGAGAGACTGGTGCAGCGAATAATCATCCGGTCCGGATAAGATATATAACAAGACTTGCCTTCCTGTACTCAATTTTATCATACCGGATGATTATCTGATAGGGCTTATTGCTTCGCTAAGAAATCCATCCCCCTGTCTCCCCCTTTCCTTCGGTAGACTCAGGACAGGCTCTTTGATAAAGGAAGGGGGAAGAAAAGGAAAGAGGGGCTTACGCTCCTCTTAAACACCTCGCCTAAATTTAAATTCAAGTGTGCTACATTAGTATGAAGCACAGACTTTTCCCTATGCCTTATTTAAAAGAAAGTCCATAGTTAAGGAACCGTCTCAAGATAGATAGCGGTTGCAAAGCATCAACAGCCAAGCTATTATTAAACTGTTCGGAGTAGACAGGGAGGCATCGAAAATGCCAAAGACTGACAGAAGAGCAGGAAGAGTTCCACCCGTTGGGAAATTACCGCGAGCTAGAAGGCAGGATGGCGCTTGGAGAAAAAAACGTAGTGATACTGGGAAGAAAAGAGTTTGACATCTAATAGATAGGATTGGGAATCGATGCGAAATATCGAGGAAGAAACCAAATCTAGAACTATTACTAACGAAGCTATAAAGCGCGCTATTACACGCTCTGGGTACTTGATAGAACAGCGAGTAGCGGAGAAGCTCGTCATGATGGGATATTACGTAGACCTGAATCCTACATTCTTTGACAAGGTTACTTCAAAAACTAGAGAGGTCGATATTTCAGCAGATTCAACCTATCGCTCGCCTCAATCAAGCGAAGGTTTCATAACGGGCGCTCACTGGAAAATTGTGTGTGAATGTGAGAATAACTCACAACCTATTGTGTTCTTTCCTTATGAAGTGGATAATCCTAGTGAGAGATATCTCCTCATTAAGTACTTCGGTGTTCCGATAAAAGCTTGGAAAGAAGAACAAGATGTTGACATTCTTACATTCTTGGGTTTGCGACAATTCCATCATTATTGTGAAGGAGAAATAGCTACGCAATATTGCAGCTTCGCTAAAGGAAAGCAGGGTATTGATTGGATTGCCACGCACGCCGAAGAACAGCATGAAACATTTGATAAGCTCGTGGCAGCCATCCATTACGAGTTAGAGGAGTTCTGCAAGGATTGGGATTTACCTGAGCACGATAACGAAGAGCCCATGTATCTTGAGTTTAAATATCCATTAATCGTGTTAGGCGGAAACTTAATCGCAGCCCGCTTAGGAAAACGAGGGATAAAGTTAAAGAAAGCAAGGCATATTCGGTACTGGAAAACAGCCTATATTAACGGAGAAGAAGAGAACTATATAATTGACGTAATTACTGAAGACTACTTAGGAGAATACGTTTCGATTATTGACAAAGAAATGAAGAAAGTAAGGCGACTTCTGATTTCCCGTAAGAAGATAGTGAAAGATTCAATTATCAGGATTTTGAAAGAAGCGAGGGCAAGCGAATCACCTACGGAAACCTACAGGCAGTTGATCTGCCCTCCAGCAGTTCGTCGGTAGGTAAGACATTTGTGCGGCACTAAAGTGCCACTCCTCTTTTATACCCCCTTCCTTTAATAAAGGAAGGGGGTCAGGGGGATAGATTTTCGGATTGATTCCTATGTCGGCATCACCCCATGCTTCTTCGCCGGCCTATCTTCCACCTTATCCATGGCCAACTCCAGGGCTTCAATCAGCCTCGGCCGCGTTTCCGCCGGTTCGATGACATCATCGACATGAAGGTGCTCGGCCGCCCGGTAGGGGTTGGCAAATTCTTCCCGGTATTCCTTTATCTTTTCCTGTAGCATTTGCTCCGGGTTTTCGGCCTTCTCCAGCTCTCTGCGGAAGATAATCGGGGCAGCTCCCTCGGCGCCCATCACCGCCAACTCGGTGCTGGGCCAGCAAAAGACGGCATCCGCCCCCAGGTCTTTACCGCACATGCCCAGGTATGAGCCGCCATACGCCTTTCTCAGGGTAACCGTCAGCTTGGGCACAGTTGCCTCGGAATAAGCATAGAGCATCTTCGCCCCGTGCCGGATAATGCCTCCCCACTCCTGCTCTGTCCCCGGCAGGTAGCCCGGCACATCGACAAAGGTAACCACGGGGATATTGAAGGCATCACAGAAACGGATAAACCGGGATGCTTTATCACTGGCATCGATATCCAGGCACCCGGCCTTGGACATCGGCTGGTTGGCGATGATACCCACCGCGTTCCCGTTGAGCCGGGAGAAACAGGTCAGAATATTGGTGGCGAATAAGGGAAACAGCTCGTAGTAGTTTTTTTGTCCCTGCCTCTGGTCAAACACCCGCTCGATTATCTTGTGCATATCATAGGGACGGTTCGGTTCGGAGGGGACAATATCAAAAAGGCCGTCATCACTACCTTCCCGCCGGTCTCCCCAGTCGACCACCGGAGGCTCTTCACGGTTACTGGATGGCAGGTAGCTCAGCAGCTCTCGCATCGCTCGGAAACAGTCTTCTTCGCTGTTTTCCGAGCGGCAGGCCACCCCTGATTTTTTCTGGGCAACGACCGCCCCGCCAAGCTCTTCCTCGCTAATCTCCTGTCCCATCACCGCCTTGACCACCCTCGGGCCGGTGATAAAGGCATTACTTATCCCTTTCACCATAAAGATAAAGTCCATCAACGCCGGTGAATAGACGCCACCACCGGCCGTCGGCCCCAGGATAGCACAAAGCTGAGGGATTACCCCGGAGGCCAGTATGTTTCGGTGAAATATCTGGCCATAACCGGCCAGCGAATCCACGCCGTCCTGAATCCTGGCTCCCCCGGAGTCATTCAGGCTGATGATGGGGCGACCTTCCAGCATCGCACGGTCGAGGATACGGCAGATTTTAGCCGCGTGCATCTCGGAGAGAGTTCCGCCGGCACTGGTGAAATCCTGGGCGAAAATATAGACCTGGCGGCCATCAATCGAGCCGGAGCCGGTAACGACCGCATCCCCGGCGACTTCCCCGACGGCGCTCCGGCCTTTGACAAACATCCCCACCTCGCGGAACGAGCCTTTATCCAGCAGGACGGCAATCCGTTCCCGGGCGGTAAGCTTGCCCCGCTTTTTCTGCGCCTCGACACGCTCCTTCCCCCCCATCTCCACCATTTTTTCCCGGCGCTGCTTCAGGCCAGCCAGCAGCCTTTCTTTCGCCTCATCTCCGCTCATCTAAATCTCCAAAAGCTCCATCAGCACTTTACCCGTGCTCTTGGGGTGCAGGAAGGCAACGTCCGTGTTTTCCACGCCCTTTCTCGGCTTGGTATCAATCATGGACACCCCTTTCCCGGTCATTGTCCCGATGGCATCCTCAATGTTATCAACCTCAAAGGCGATATGATGCAGCCCTTCACCCCGGCTCTCGATAAACTTGGCGATGACCCCTTCCGGGTCAGTCGATTCAAGCAGCTCAATCTTGGTATCGCCCACGGTGATAATCGCCGTCTTAACCTTCTGGGCAGCGAGAGTCTCCGTACTTTTAAGCTTCAGCCCCAGTACCTCAGTGTAGAGCTTCACCGCCTGGTCAATATTGCTGACGGCAATACCGATATGGTCAACCTTGGTTATCATCATATTCCTCCCTTGCTATATTACGGGCTCTTCGGCTGGATTAGCTCGATGGAAACCCCCCTGGCACCGGAGGGGTGCAGGTAGGCTATCTTCGCTCCAGTCGATGCCGACCTTGGCGTTTCATCGACCAGGGGCATACCCTTTTTTTTCAGTGCGGCCAGGTCAGCCTCGATGTCAGTGACCCTGAGGGCAATATGATTTATCCCTTCCCCACGGGTAGCCAGGAACTGTGCCAGGCGGTTTTGCGGGTCAACCGGCTCAAGCAGCTCAATCTTGGCATTGCCCACCATCACAAAGGCGATGTTTACCCCCCGTCCCGCCACCGGTGGCATTTCCTCAATCGGCAGACCCAGGGCATCACAATATACCTTCTTGGCATCCTTAATGCTCGATACCACCACCCCGATATGGTCGACACCAACAATCATCAGCTTAACCTCCGCATTTATTTTGGATAAACTTCACAATCTCAGGAATCGGCGTGCCCGGACCGAATATCCCGGCGACACCGATTTCTTTAAGCTTAGGCACATCCTTCCTGGGGATGATACCGCCACCCAGGAAAAGAATATCCTTGTCAGTCTTTTCCCGAATAAGGCTGACCGTTTTGGGGAATAGTGTCATGTGCGCTCCGGAAAGACAACTGAGACCGACGACATCAGCATCCTCCTGTATCGTCGCCTGGGCAATCTGTTCCGGAGTCATCCTCAGGCCGAGATAGATGACTTCCATCCCGGCGTCCCTTAAGCCCTGCGCCACCACATTGGCCCCACGGTCGTGCCCGTCCAGACCAGGCTTGGCCATCAAGACTCGTATTTTCTTACTCGGCATGGTGAAGCACCTCCCAAAACGCTCGGACTAGAGTATCGCTGCCTCTTTATACACACCAAAAACGTCACGCAGGGCATCGCTTATTTCGCCAAGCGTGGCATAAGCTTTCACCGCCTCAATCAGTGCCGGCATCGTATTCTCATCGCTACGTGCCACGGCACGCACCTTCTCCAGAACTTGCTGCACCTGCCGGTTATCCCGCTCGCTCTTCAGCTTTCTCAGTCTTTCAACCTGTCTTTTCTCGACACTCTCATCGAGTTCGAACAGCTCCAGCTCCGGTTTCTCCTCCGTGGCAAACATATTCACCCCCACCACCACCTGCTCCCCCGAGTCTACGGCTCTCTGGTAGTTATAGGCAGAGCGCTTGATTTCCCGCTGGATATACGCCTTTTTTATTGCCTGCGGAGCGCCGCCCATCTCATCAATTTTCGCCAGGTATTTCTCGATGCCTTTTTCTATCTGGCCAGTCAACCATTCCAAGTAGTAGGAACCTGCCAGAGGGTCGACGGTATCCGCTACGCCACTCTCATAGGCAATAATCTGCTGGGTACGCAGGGACAGCGTCACGGCATCTTCGGCGGGTAAAGCCAGCGCCTCATCATAAGAACAGGCATCCAGGGACTGGCAACCACCCAGTACCGAAGCCAGGGTCTGTATCGTGACCCGGATAACATTATTGAGCGGCTGTTGTTCGGTAAGAGTAAAGCCGTCCGTTTGCACATGGTAACGGAGCATCAACGACCGTGGATTCTTGGCGCCAAAGCGCTCTTTCATGATTTTCGCCCAGGCGCGGCGCACCGCCCGGTACTTGGCAATCTCTTCAAAGAGGTTATTATAGGTGCCGAAGAAGAAGGAAAAGCGGGGAGCGAAGGAATCAACATTCATACCCTTATCCACCATCGCCTGGACATAGGCGATGCCATTGGCCAGGGTAAATGCCGCCTCCTGCACTGCCGTCGCCCCGGCCTCCCGCATGTGGTAGCCACTGATACTTATCGAGTTCCACTTGGGCATTTCTTTGGCACAATAGGAACAAAGGTCCGTGGTCAACCGCATTGATGCTTCCGGCCCAAAGATATAGGTATTGCGGGCGATATATTCCTTGAGGAGGTCATTCTGCACCGTACCATTGAGCTGGGCTTTGTCGGCTCCCTGCTTCTCGGCGGCGGCAATGTACATCGCCAGTATGATTGGTGCCGTGGCGTTAATGGTCATGGAGGTGCTGACCTCGGCCAGGCGGATACCCTGCCACAGCTCCTCCATATCCTGGAGTGAATCAATCGCCACACCACAGCGACCCACCTCCCCCGAGGCCAGGGTATGGTCGGAATCATAGCCCATCTGCGTCGGCAGGTGAAAAGCGACACTAAAGCCGGTCTGTCCCTGCTCGAATAAATACTTGTATCTCTTGTTCGTTTCCGCCACGGTGGCGAACCCGGAATACTGCCGCATCGTCCACAAACGGGTACGGTAACCAGCGGGCATGATGCCACGGGTAAAGGGGTACTCTCCAGGCAGGCTGGTATCCGGGGTAAACTCGGTTAAATCTGCCGGTGTGTATACCCGGTTAACCGTAAACCCATCGACTGTCGTTGTGAAGACTTTTTTTCTTTCTTGCTCTTGTGTCATCGGTTCTCAACCTCCTTGTTACCATTCCCGGCGAGAGGTTACTAACCTCCGGCTATTCCTCTTTACCCCAGTTACGCATCAGCTCCCGGATGCGCTGTGCCAGCAACGGATTAGCTCGCAGGCGGCTAATAAAGATGGGACAGCCCTCCACCAGCGAGTTTTGGGCGGCGATGGCCATGCTGGATAAAAAGCTCTGCATCCCCATACCCGCCTCCGGCGAAGCACCCATCCCCGGCGCGGCTGATTCCAGCTGGCGCCGGATGTCTTCAGCGGTAAACCGCATCGGCGTAACACAGGATTTATACCAGGGACAGTCTTTACACTGGGCTAAGGCATAGACTTCATCCAGAACATCACCCATTTCCGTCTCCTATGGCTCAATCTCTGGAGGATTAATCTCCAGGCTAGCTAGATTATCTGCGTAAGGCTCTCCAAAACCGCCTATTAAGCATGGAAAACCGGCTACTTTATCTTGGATTATACCATTCTTAGCAATGAGAAGAAAGACGGTAGAATTCTAGGTTCTGTTTGCTTATGGTTGATGTTGGTAAAAACCTATCCCCTGTCCCCTTCCCTTCGCAAGGGAAGGGGGAGAAAGAAGAGAGGGGGCTTCGCCCCCTCTAAAATACCTTCCCCCTCTCCTCAAAGGAGAGGGGGATACAGAGGGTGAGGTGAGGAGGTCAACCAAAACCGAACAGAACCTAAAGTATTATTCATGATGGTGCCAATCTGCCCGGTGTCAAGGCCGGGACACCCTACTTTATCGGTAGCTCCCTCTTGACTTCTTCCTGCCCCTGCTTCTATATTCAAAGGTAATGAAGGCAACCTCAATAGTTCTAGCGGGTGGCAGGAATCTAAGATTAGGCCGGAATAAGGCCATGGAGACCATCGGCGGTAAATGTGTCATTGAGCGTGTGATAGAGCGGCTCGCCCCGCTGACCGGTCAGTTTCTTATCGTGACCTCCCGGGAGCAACCTGCCTTACCGAAGCTGGACAACGCCGGAATCCTGCTTGACCTTTATCCGGATAAGGGCCCTTTAGGCGGCATATATACTGGCCTGCTGGCAGCACCATCGGCAAAAAGCATCGTCGTCGCCTGCGATATGCCCTTTCTCAATACCCGGCTATTTAGCTATTTAGTGGCGCTGGCTGAGGGCTTTGATGCGGTTGTACCCAGATTGAGCGAAGGTATGATAGAACCGCTCCACGCTATCTACGATAAAAGCTGCCTGGATAGTATTAAGGTGAGGTTGGAGCATAATCAACTGGGGGTCAATTCCTTTTTCAATGCCGTGCACGTGAGATACGTAGAGCGGGCCGAGTGTGAGAAGCTGGACCCGCAGCTCTTATCCTTCTTCAATATCAACTACCCGTCTGACCTGGAGCAGGCCATCGCCCTGGCGGAAAACGGCGCTGCTTAAACTGGCGGTTCTTTCAGACTACTGCTACTGCGGAGAGGCGGGATTTGGCCTCTATCACACGATAAGCTTATTGTAATCCATTCACGAAGTAGAAGTAACCGCCCGGCCTGACTATCGGCTGAGCTTGAACTTAGCCATCAAATTAGTTAGCATTAGTACGATGATAGAAAATATTCCCTTCCTGGTTGCCTTTGGCGCCGGCTTACTCTCTTTCCTTTCTCCGTGTGTCCTGCCTCTGGTGCCGGTGTACTTCGCCACCCTGGCCGGTCCGGAAATCCTTGAATCTGGAGCCAGCCGGGCTCGCCTGCCGGTATTTCTCCATTCCGTGAGTTTTGTTGCCGGCGTCTCGCTGGTTTTTATTCTTCTTGGTGTGGCGGCAGGATGGGTGGGACTGACGCTGAGCCACCGCTTGAGTGTCCGTCCCATCGTGGGCATTTTACTGATAGTCTTCGGATTATACATGCTGGCAGCCCTTAAAGTACCCTGGTTGAACTACGAGAGACGGCTCAGCCCGTCCCGGTTGATGGGTATGGGTTACCTGCGTTCCTTCCTGACCGGTGGTATATCCAGCCTTGCCATGACGCCCTGTGTCACTCCTATCCTGGGAGGTATCCTGAGCCTGGCGGCAGATTCATCCCAAATCTGGCGCGGGGCGTACCTGCTGGCAGTCTATTCTATGGGGGTAGGGTTGCCTTTCCTGGCAGCAGGGGTTGCCTTTGATGCGGTGATGCCGTGGTTAAAACGTTTCCGCCGTTATACCAGGGCAATATACGTTATTAGTAGCTTTTTGCTCATCACCATGGGGATACTTGTCCTGGCGAACAAGGTGGTCTGGTTTTTCTAGCCGGTGTCCGCTAAAGGAAAGCGAGAAGAAGATAGGATTCGGTTCTGTTCAGTTTTGGTTGACATCCTCACCTCACCCCCTTTATCCCCCTCTCCTTTGAGGAGAGGGGGAAAGTATTTTAGAGAGGGGGCTTCGCCCCCTCTCTTCTTTCCTCCCCCTTCCCTTGCGAAGGGAAGGGGACAGGGGATAGGTTTTTCCCAACATCAACCATAAGCAAACAGAACCATACTTAGTCATATTGATGTCCCGCTACCAGTTCGTTACCGGATATTTCCTATTTAGAAACATGAATTTAACCAGACTGTAATCACGCCGTAATAAAAGCGCATTATGCTAGTAATCAAGTCAAAATAAACGGGGAGGGTTCAAAATGGAAATCGTTATTGCGGGAATATCATTCGTGGGCCTATTTGTCGCCTGGGCAGTTGTGCCCACCATTATCAAGAAACGCCACGCTGATACCGAAACAAAAGGAAACGAAGAATAGCTTACCTCAGTAAACAGCAACCGGATAAGGAGGGCCAGGATGTTTGCTTCGATTGTCCGCAGATTTTTTAAAGGGCGGGGCATAATTGTACTCTTAATGGCAGTCATACTTTTGGTGGCTTTTCTGGGTGTTCCCAGCATTCTCCGGGCGGCTGACCCCACCGGTACTGATACCTTTGCCAGAGACCCCAAAGCTCCAGTAAACATGGCATGGACGCTGATTACGGGTTTTCTGGTCTGGTTCATGCAGCTAGGGTTTGCCTTTCTGGGTGCCGGTCTGATACGTGCCAAGAATAATGTCAACTACTGGACGAAGAGCTTCATGGATTTTTGTATCTCTTCTCTAGGCTTCTGGGCTTTTGGTTTTGCCCTGATGTTTGGCGGCTCCAAGCTATTCCCCGGACTTGACCTGGGTAACAGCTTTATCGGTTATTCCGGTTTCTTTCTAAGCGGGGAAAGCTATGATGTTTCTACCGCCACGTTATGGTTTTTCCAGATGGTCTTCGCAGCGACGGCCTGCACCATCGTTGCCGGCGCCGTTGCCGAGAGAATGAAGATAACCGCTTATCTGGCTTACGCCTTCATTATCGGTGCCCTGATTTATCCTATCTATGGTAAATGGATATGGGGTGGAGGGTGGCTCAGCACCCTGAGTATATCAGGAGTTACAGGTGCCAGGGACTTTGCCGGCTCCGGTGTTGTCCACATGGTTGGCGGCCTCGCCGCTCTCATCGGTGCTGCCATGGTAGGTCCCAGGATTGGTAAATTCAATAAAGATGGCACTCCAAACGCCATCAGAGGACACAATCTTCCCTTTGTTGTCATCGGTACTTTCATCCTTTTCTTTGGTTGGTTCGGTTTTAACCCGGGGAGTACCATGGCGGCCACTGACCTTCGTATCTCAATCATTGCCGTTAATACTTTCCTGGGCGGTGTTACTGGTGCCGTAGTCGCCCTTTACTGGACATTTGTCCGCACAGGCAAAATGGACATCATTATGGGATGTAACGGTTGTCTGGTCGGGCTGGTTGCGGTTACGGCTCCGGTCGCCTACATCGCACCCTGGGCGGCGGTGGTCATCGGGGCGACGGCAGTACCGGTGATGATGTTCATCAGCTATGTGGTTGAGAAAGTATTGAAAGTGGATGACGCCGTTGGTGCGGTCCCTGTCCACTTCGGTGGTGGAGTGTGGGGTCTACTCACCGTAGGTATCTTCAGCGATGGCACCTATCTCGGCGTTAAGGGACTCATTACCGGTCAAGTCGGGCAGTTGTTGCTCCAGTTGGTCGATATTGGCGCAATAATTGTCTGGGTGGGAATAACAATATTCATTACTTTCTGGCTAATCAAGAAGACAACCGGTCTACGTGCGAGCAGAAAAGAGGAACTGGCCGGATTGGATATTCCCGAGCATGGCATCGAAGCCTACCCTGTTGAAGAAATAACCCCGGCGCCTCAAAGCCAGTAATCCCAAGTCCGTTAAAAATATAAATGGGTGGCAATCAACCACCCCATTTATATTTTGAGATATGTGTCAAACCAGGAACGGTTAAATAGTCTAATGGGAAGAAATCAAAATATTTAAGACTCAGTCTCCCCTTAAGTACCGGATAAGCCTCCAGGTAATACTCTCACAAAGGACGGTGATATCTTCCGTGGCCAGATAATCAGGGATAGTGGCATCGAAGACAATATTAGCCTCGGGCGACAGCTCTGCATCACCACGCCAGAGGACAATAGTCAGCGGCACACGATTGAAAGCATCGATGGTGACACCTACATCACCGTAATCTGCCTTGCGTCCACCGAGCCTTCCCGCAATCTCTAACAGGCTCTCCGGGCTTTGGCCAAAGTGTTTTAATAACGGCTTGGTCGTTCTATCATTGAAAGTAGGAAAATAGACGGCACCTTCCGGCAGCTCCCTGAAGGTAATCAAACGGTTGGCCAGTGGGGTACCTTTGGCCGTAATAAGATAGTGCAGGATGAGGAGCCGGTCTTTCAGCGGGACTGTTTCCTGGCCGGTGGCTGATGAAACACTTATATCAGGCAGGGTAACGACATAGGGCTGATTGAGATACCGGAGGGTGATTACCTTCCTGTCACCGGTTAGCTGGTACTGCGACCCACTGCGGCGGCATTGTTCCTCAATATCATCAATACCGGCAAGCTTTTCACCCGCCAGTCTATAGGCCAGCTCATAGGCCTGGTCGTAACCTCTCTCCGCCGGCAAGCCAAACCGTTTTCTTTCCATTGTCCAGGATTATGTTAACCTACTCCTCTGCCCCCTCTCTTTCTAAGGGAAGGGGTATTAAGCAGAAGAGGGAGCAAAGCCCCCTCTTTAATCTTCCCCATCGGAAAGCCATGGGGCATCAAGAGGGACATTAAACCCTCTTTCCTGTTTCACCCTCTCCTCTTTGAGAGGGCAGTCAAGAAGATGAGGTTAATAAATAAACCTCATCTTTACCTTGTAATATTACACTTCCAGCCAGGAATGAGAGTAGAGCGATTCACCGGTAAGAACCCTGACTGTCTTGGCATACTCGGCTTCTTTTTTACTGAGCGAGGCAATATCAGGTCGATAGCCGTCCATCATCCGCCAGACTAAATCCACAATCTCCGGCATCCCACCCTTAGCGACTTTTACCAGCTCAGTATCAAAAGCATCAACTATGGCGGAGTAAAGCCCGTACTTCATCAGCATTATCATGTACGTGCGGTTAAGATAAGGCCGGAGGTGAGCCGGAGTGCCATTGGAAATATTGGAGAGACCCACCGTGGATTTACATCCGGGAGCTATCTCTGCCAGCATACTCATAAACTCAACGCAGGATTTTACCTGGTTTATCTCCACTGATACCGGGCTGGCGATGGGGTCAATCCAGATATCTTCATTAGGAATCCCCAACTCACCAGTTTTATAGAGCAGGTCAACGGCAAGAAGACACCGCTCGTTAGCATCCCGGGGCATTCCTTCTTTACCCCAAAGCAGTCCAATCATCGAGGCATTATATCTCTTGACAAAGGGCAACTCCGCCTCTAATCTGTCCGGTTGCAGGGAGATAGAGTTAATCAGGGCTTTGCCCCGGCAAACCTTCAGTCCCGCCTCCATTGCCAGCGGGTTCGTCGTATCCAGTGATAGCGACTTGTCGGTAACATCCTGTACCACCTTGACGACCCATTGCATCAATTCGTCCCCGTTTCTCCGTGCCGGGCCAATATTGAGGTCGAGGTAATCTATACCAGCTGCAACCTCAGCTTTCGCCATTTCCTGAATCGGCTGGGCATTCCTCTCTCTCAGCGCCGGACCGAGAGTCTTGGACATGATATTGATACTTTCCCCGATGAGAATCATCTCTTCCTCCTCATTAGCATTAATGGGCAGGCTAACCAGGCATCAACCTCATCCCTCTCCCGGCAAGGAGAGAGGATGACGTGAGGTGAAGGGGCTTCGCCCCTCCACCATATTTTATTGACAGTGTCCGGAAAATCCTCGTGCTTTTCCGTGTCAGTTGGGTTTCCAACCCTTAAGAAAAGCGGGGATATGAGCCGCCTCGCGGGGACCAATCAGAATCTCCCATCCGGCCAGCTCTTCTTCCAGACCACCACTTTCGGCAGCGGCATAGCCCGGAATCACCAGTTTGCGGTGTTTGACCTTATCTGAAATCCCGCACTTTTTCACAAAGGGGGCAATGGTATCAGCGACAAATTTCCCCGCCGCCCAGGCAGTCATCACCGAAAGCCCCTCGGTATCCTTGACCAGAAGCCAGCTGGCAATCTTGCTGTTTTCGACTTCACCGGAGACAACAAAATAAGTCAGGGAGAAGTTCGAAGTGATGAGCACCGGCGATTGCTCGTTAGGAGCACCAATTTCATAGATACCCTCGGTCGTGGCCAGCGGCCGCTGGGGGTCGGTATAGATATTCAGCCTTTCCACGAGCAAGGGGAACAGGCTTTCTCCCCTAAAATCAGAGAGCACAATGATGCCACCATACTTGGCTACAAACGTGGCGGCGATGACGGCCTCCTTCATCGGGTTATCGGTCATCTCACCGGGGAAAATGATGGTGGGAAAACCGAGGGGACGGAATTTCTTGGCCAGTGCCGCGCTCCTCATGATTACCTGGTTCTGGAAGGCTTTCTGAAGTGTTCTCGCCCCGGAATCAATCACGATGTCATTAATGCCAGCCTTGTTCAGCTGCTCCGTCATGCTCGCCGCCTCATCCAAGGTGGCCGCTTTTATCGCTACCGGAGTTGAGTTAGCCTTGGCCAGCTCAGCAACGCGCCCCAGGTTATCTTTGGTAGCCGCATAGAGCAGGGGTTTACGGTCGGCACTGACCTTCAAGCCCGCGGCCAGGATATCAGGATTAAGGCTCATCAGGATAATACTGGCATCCGTATTCTGCTTGACCTTGCTGACCAGCTCCGCAAATTTCCCGGCATCACCGGACTCTTCCTTGATAGCAATTAGCTCCGGGCGCAGGGTAAGTCCGACGCGGAGGTACTGTAGCTGCTTGAATCTCTCCAGCCGGGCATCAATCTCGCCGCTCTCCATAGTGTCCTTAACCAGGAGGGCTAAACCGGGCGGATTTTCAAACCTCTTTTCGTGGCGGAACATGACCGTCTCGCCACCAACCTTCACTGCCCGGGCACCAGTACCGATGGTAACCGGCCTGATGGGTGGGGCAGAAGCCTCCTGCAGTTGTGCTTTGGCCTCATTCGAGACATGCGGGCATTTGGATAGCTCCGCCTTTCCGGCAGCCAGGTTCATGGCAAAAGCCAGGCAGGTCGGCACTCCGCACTCGCTGCAGTTCGTCTTGGGTAGCAACTTAAATATCTGTATTCCAGTTAGTGGCATCTACTGCCTCCTTTCTTATTCCAGGGCGTCTAACAACCTATCCTACTGCCCCCTTTCCTTAGTAGGAAAGGGGGAGTGCAAGCAAGAGAGTGGCTAAGCCCCTCTCTAAATTCTTCCCTCTCCCCTTAAAAAGGGGAGAGGGATAAAGGGTGAGGGGTTGTTAAAAAGCCTCTATTCCAGTATTGGCGGCATATTCAAGGCAGGATGACCCTTCTCGGTGAGGAAGGGTAAAATCGCTTCCTCGGTGACGCCGACAGTCTCATCAGCAATCATCTCCAGCAGGTTGGGGACACCCATTTCTGCAGCTCTCTTGCTGAGCCTTTCTCCTATCTCCGCCTTCAGCATTTTGGGCATCCAGACCAGCCTTAAAAGTCCGCCGTCACCCAGAACAAACTTCCGCTGGCAAACATAGTACTTGCTGTGACCAACAAAGCCGGGAGTGCTTAAGCCGCCACCAATAGTACCTGCCAGGGTGGTAAATTTCATCCCGCAGGGCGTGTCCGCAGTGTATTCCCGGTTTACGGTCATGACTCCATTACACATGGGCAGGACAGCCGCGATGCACTCGCAGCAGCCGCAGGTGGTCATCGGGTCATTGACGATACTGTAGAAGTTGTAATGGTCTATCTTGCCACGGGAGGTCTTATAGACAAACTCGTTGACTCCTCGCCACTGCCCCAGCCTTTTATCGAGGTTCTCTCCCTTGACCACCGGCTGGTTAGGTCCGGTCGGGTTAATCTCGTAGGCCGCTTTGCAGTCCATCCAGTTATAGGAACCGCACAGACCGGTCCGCTCCGGGCTGATGACGCAGACGTGGCTGGGAGCGAAGGACTGGCACAGCGTACAGGAGTAATAGGTCTCGATAGTCTCATCAGTCATCCCTTCGACTCTGGCATCTCTCATCTGGTAAACAGCCCTGGCTTTTTCGACTATCTCTTTTACTTTATCATCGTCGGTATAGATTCTAACCTGCAGTTTATCAAAGATACGGCCAAAATCCTGGTGCAGCTTGGCATGGAGAATGACGCCGATATCGCGCAGCTTAAACCCTTTCTCCACGGCCGATTTGGAGACCCTCAGCCAGGCAATATCCCTCTGCCCGATATGCATCAAACCCTGGGCATAGTTGATGAGGTGGTGAATCTGCCGCTCCAGGATAGGCTCATAGTCCTCCTGCATCTGCCGGCCGGCGACTTCAACCGTGATTGCCAGTGGCAAGCGATGGTTAGCCGGGGCATCCGCCAGCTCCGGCCCAATTACTTCAATCTTGCCGTCCTCGACCTCATCCATGCGCTTGGAGCTGACCCACTCCACCATACGGGTGCGGCCGCCGCCGCATTCCAGGGCGATATCTTCACCGCGAACCCGCTCACCCTCAAAGGCCGGGCCAAAAGCCAGCGGGATGGGTACCTCGGTCAGAGTGACCTTCAGTCCTCTGACCTCAACCGCCTTGGCGACTAACTTGTCATGGGGGATATTGGAGACAACATGCTCATAGGTACAGATACCGGTGGGTAAGACCTCCGGTATCGGGGTATCCGCAATCACCGGGAATCCCCAGTTGATTGCCCCGGCGGCGTTGGCATACCACTCGTCAGTAACGTAGCCCATGGGCAAAGCAAAGGCAAAGACGCGGTCTTTATTATAAATCAGAATCTTGCGATAATCGCCCGCCTCGATACCACCGAAGGACATCGCTGCTCTGGTGGCAAAACCCATCGCAAAAACAGTGGCACTAACATCCGGCCCAAAGGAGACCAGACGGGTAGGCCAGCCAATCTGGACTCCGGCCTCAACCAGTTGCTCGGCGAAATGCTTCCCGTTATACTCAGCAGACATAAAAACATAGAGGTTCTTCTGCTGAAGCTCCTGAGCAATCTTCGCCGCTATCTCACTGGTCGGTGCGGCACCAAGAATGGCTGCAAAACCGGGAGCGGTGCCATCAACAAACTCAATACCTCTTTTTCTGAGGATAATATCATCAGCAGCACCCAACCAGATATTATTATCCGTCGGGTCTTCCGTTTTGGTATAAAAATTAGGTTGCTCCAGATACCGGATAGCTTCAAGCAGCTCCTCGGCAAAGAGGGTGCTCATCCCGGCATCAAGTGCCGGTGCCAGATACGGCAACGGATGAAGCTCACGCACCGGTGGCGGTAGCAATGCCCGGCACCTTTTCAGTACCGCCTCCATATCACCCAGCTTTTCTACCTTCATGCCCAACATGCCGTAGATAATGGGCAGATAATAGGCAGTATTGGGGAAGCCTACCGGCTCGTTGGCGCCCCATTTACTCATCGCCTGCTGCCATTTCTTCTCCGTCTGCTCGACAATCTTGTGCGCCCCTCTAATCGCTGCTGAGGCGATTATTTTTGACATCTCTTCAAACCCTCCAATTGTATTTTGGGTAGCATCTATACCGCATCCAGTTCCCGTCTCATTGCCATATCATAGAGGACTCTATCTCTAGCCTTATCAATGCCGAGAGCTTTACGCTTCTTATCGATATGGTCAATCATCAGCTTGGCCATCTTCATCGGGTCTGTTTCAAAAGCCCACTTACCGCCATACATCTGCTCCATCTCCTGGAACAGGTGGTCGGTGACCTCTTTGCTGCCGGCGGTTGGCCAGGTGGCACCAAAGACGGTGAACACCCCTGAGCTAACAAAGTATTGGCCGATGGTGATTGCCTTTTCACTCATCCACTCTGGAGCCGCCCCGGCGACGGGCAGGTCGCTAATATCATCACCCAGTCCGCCGTCTTTCACCATGGCCGTCGCTGCAATCAGGATACGGCTGTTATCGATGCAGGCCCCCATGTGCAGTACCGGCGGGATACCCACCGCTTCACAGACTGAAGCCAGACCGGCACCAGCATACTGGGCAGCTTCCGGCACCATCAGGCCGGCTTTAGCCGCCGCCATGGCACCGCAACCGGTCGAAATGACCAGCACGTCGTTCTTAATCAGCTCTTTGATGAGGGTAACATGAACATCATCGTGGGTGACCCGGGCATTATTACAGCCCACCACCCCGGCTACCCCCCGGATACGACCATTAATAATATTATCGTTCAACGGCCGGTAGGAAGCGCGGAACATGCCACCCAGCAGGTAGTTGATAGTTTCATGGCTGAAACCGGCAATCAGGTCTGTCTTTTCTTTGGGGACATAGACATTCTTCTTCCGGTTAGGGAAGTTATCAATGGCAGCACGAACAATTTTCTTGGCGGATTCGATGGCATCCAGGTCATCGAACTGCATGTGGACGGCACCTTGAATCTTGCTTCTGGCATCGGTGGTAATAATCTTGGTATGGTAGCAACTGGCTACATCCACCAGACCCTGCATGATACACTGGACATCGACAATCATCGCATCCACCACGCCGGTAACGATAGCCAGCTCCTGCTGCAGGAAATTACCGGCAATCGGTACGCCGTGACGCATCAATACCTCATTGGCGGTACAGCACATACCGGCAAGATTCAAGCCTTTTGCCCCTTTGGATTTGGCATAGCTAACCAGCTCCGGGTCCTGACTAACTACGGCCAGCATCTCGGCCAGTTGCGGTTCGTGACCATGAATGATAAGGTTTACCTCGTCTTCTTTAAGAACCCCCAGGTTTATCTGGCTGAGAACCGGAGAGGGATTGCCAAACATGATATCCTGAAGGTCAGTACCAATCATGCTGCCACCCCAGCCATCCGCAAGTGCGGCTCTGGCTCCCTGGAGCAGCAGGTTCCGATAGTCCTGGTCAACCCCCATGTGGGTACGATGCATGGTTTCCACCACTTCCCGGTCAATACCTCTGGGAGCGACCCCCAGCTTGTGCCACAGCTCCTGCCGTTTCAAAGGAGCCCTCTTCAGGAAGAGAAGCTCTCCTTCTTGCTTGCCAAACTCATTGAGCAGAAGCTCACCAATATCAACGGCGATGTCATTGTTACTGCGGTCGCCAATCTTGATACCTAGCTCCAGGGCAAGCTGGAGCAGCTTCTGCTCATCTTTGAGTTCGTAGCCCGGTGCCTGGCCCCTGGCGATGGCCAGAAAAGCCTCGACGACCCGGCGGCCGTGGTCACTGTGAGCTGCCGTTCCGGCAGCAATCTTACGGGCGAAATTGCGGGCAGCAATCGTCTCGGCGGTAGCCCCACAGACACCCGTCCTCTTCTTCTTTTCCTCAGGGGTCTCTACCTTCCCTTTGGCTAACGGCACCCGGCAGGGCCCCATCGCGCACATGCTACAGCAGCTACCCTCCACCCCAATCGGACAGGGCCTGGTTGCTTCCGCTCGGTCAAAGACGGTCCGGCACCCGTCTTTGGCCGCCTTCTCTATCATCTCAAGCGTTGCTGGGTCAATACTTTTTTTGTCTACCATCGTTATTCACCAACCTCCCTTATTTAGCTATTCTCGGGAGCTGTCAGCTCCGCCAGCATCTCCCGTATCAGTTTAATTGCTTCCGGGTGCCGCATGATGAGCACATCGGCACCGGCCAACAGTAGCACCATGGCCGAGATGGCCTCCATCAGGATACCCCTCTTTTTCGCATCTCCCATCTTGGGGTCTTCGGATTCTACTACCTTGGTTTCTTTAGTCTTCCAAACCTCTTTGGAGATGTTACAAATGATGGGCAACTGGAGCTTCTCGTCTTGCTGGGTCAGGGCGGCCATTCTCATTCGCTCTATTACCGAGTAAGCATATTCAATACCATAGCCGATACCACTCACCGTAGGGTCGATAATCAGCATCTCGTCAGTAACACCGAGATTGCCCAGCAGGATATTAAGCTGTTTGGCCAGGTTGATATCAATTGGCGTCGAGGACATCACCGTCTGGTGATAGCCGATAGCCGCAGCCCCTACCCGCTTATGATTCTTCTCCTGGACCGGGCCGATGGTCACATTCTTCCCCTGGCAAACCTCGCTGACCAATCTAAGCACTTCCATATCTTTATCAGCATCGTTAGTGCCCCAGATAATGAGAGGGACGTCAACCGCATCCGCCACTTTCTTGGCAGTAGCCGCAGCTTCCTCCGCACTGCGGTTAAGCCCGTTGGGGTCAGTGCTAACCAGTTGCAGGCATATCATCTCCGCCCCGTAGTCGTTGACACACTTTTTTGCCCAGGCCACCGGGTCATCAGTGACCCCGGCAAAAGGCTCAAGGGCGGCCGGCGCCCATTCCTGAGGGGGGCTATCCCAGACCTCCATGGCAATTCTGGGCAGGCGCGGCATCTTCCCCTCGAAAAGATAAAAAGGGTAGGCCGTCTCCCCACCCACCGTGACCGCCTTCCCGCCTTTACCGAGGGTCACCTCTTTGATTTTGCCGCTATAGCTTGTTTTTGGAATTTCAAACGTCATCCTTGCCTCCCTTATTGCTGCCTCATCATGAGAGATTATCCTGTTAATCTAGGCTGGATTTTTCCTCTTTTCACTGCCGTACCAGTCTTTTCCGTACCAGTATCTCTCCGCAGTTTCGAGGTATCTGAGGCGCTCTTCCCTGGTCGTCAGTTTCTGGCGCCATCTTCCTGTGTCTTCACCCTGGGGTTTGCCTTCTTCAAAGGTTTCTCCCAGCACTTCCACCTCGTTTCTGCCCGGGGCTTTCTTCTTCTCAATCTTGTATGCCATCGCTTCGTCTCCTTCCTTCAGGGTAGAGTAATACTATCCCTGCACAACGTATTTTTAAGTCAGGCCGGCCGCCATTTTGGCCGCCCATACTGTATTGAACATCAGCATCGTCACCAGCATCGGTCCAACGCCCCCCGGAACCGGTGTGATGGCCTCAGCTTTTTCCTTGACGGCGTCAAAATCAACATCACCAACACTTTTCCTTTTCCTGGTGATGGGGTCTTCAACGAAGTTTGAGCCAAAGTCCATGACCACCACGCCTTCCTTTACCATGTCCGCCGTAATGAACTTCGGTTTGTTCACCGAAACCACGAGTATATCTGCCCGGCGGGTATAAGAGGCGAGATTAGTCGCCGTGGGATAGCACATGGTAACATTCGCCCTCGCTTTATCCTTGTCCTGAACCAGGATAGAGGCCAGAGGCTTACCCACCATATTATCCACGTTCACAATCACGACCTCTTTATCTTTAAGGTCATACCCGCTTCTAATGAGCATCTCGTGCATGGCAATGGCGACTGCCGGGACAAAGGCGGGCTGTCCCAGCCAGGCCTTACCGACGTTGGCGGCATGAAAACCATCAACATCTTTTTCCGGTAAGATTGCAGCTAAAGCTTTGTCCTCAGAATGAGAAAGATGCCGGGGTAAAGGAAGCTGGATAAAAATCCCGTGAACCTGGGGGTCTTGATTAAGCTTCTCGATGGTACTGAAAAGCTCCCGCTCCGTCAGAGTCTCCGGTAAGTGGCACATCATCTCCTTGATGCCAATCTCTTCACACGCCTTGCTCTTGAGTCCAACATAAGTTGCCGAGCCGGGGTCCTCACCCACCAGTATACCAGAAAGGCCGGGGATTATGCCCCGTTCTCGAAGACGTTTCGCCTCCGCTTTAAGCTCTTCCCTTATCTCGGCAGAAATTTTTCTCCCATCGAGTATCCTGGCTGGCATGGTACTATCCTCCTCAGGCTAGCTACCAGGGTTATTTATTAAGAGTCTCCGCAGCCCTGACCGTATTGACCATCAGCATCACGGAGGTGACCGCACCCGTTCCCCCCGGAACCGGCGTTATTGCCCCGGCTTTCTCCTTCACCGCCTCGAAATCAACATCCCCCGCCTGCTTGTTCTTGCCGGTAACCGGGTCCGGTATGAAATTCACCCCGACATCGACCACGATGGTGCCTTCTCTGACCATATCCGCAGTGATAGCTTTCGCTCTGCCCATCGCCGCCACCAGGATATCAGCCTGCCTGGTAATTGCCACCAGGTTCTTGGTGCCGGTGTGGCATACTGTGACGGTGGCGTTTGCCCCCTTCGCTTTTTGCACCAGTATACCGATCAATGGTTTCCCGACAATATTGCTGCGGCCAACGATGACCACGTGCTTTCCGTCAGGGTTATGCCCGCTACGCATCAGCAACTCCTGAACACCGTAGGGGGTGGAAGGAAAGAAGGTTTCTTCTCCCAGCAATAGTTTACCGGCGCTTATGGGGTTAGTACCATCCACGTCTTTGCCGGGAGAAATGGAGCTCTCAGCTTCAAGGGTATCGAGATGTTTGGGCAAGGGCAGTAGCAGTAGAATACCATGGACTTTAGTGTCCCGGTTAAGCTCATCTATCTTCTGGAGAAGCTCTTTTTGGGTGGCGGTCGCCGGGAGTTTGGCAGTGTCGGTAAGGACACCAACCTCACCACAGCTCCGGGCAATACCACGCAGGTAAGAGAGTGAAGGAGGGTCTTCACCAACCAGAATTGCCACCAGCTTGGGGGCAACTCCCTTCTCTTGCAGGTGAGCTATCCGTTGCTTCAGCTCGCCCTGGATTTCAGCGGCGATTTTTCTGCCATCAATTATCTCTGCCGGCATCTCTATCCTCCTCCGCTATTATAATTATCCTTGTTCTTGGTAACACTTCGCAACTCAGTTTTTGGGTAATACTTCCGCCATGAGCTTACTCACTGCACCAACGGCACGGGAGGTATCCGGTAAGTCCAGCAGCGACCTGAACTCAAGGTCAGCCTCGCTGACCAGGTCATCTTCCGGTATCAACACCGCCGGCTGGATTTCCAGCCGGGCCAGTTCGTCAGCCACCGCCGGAGCAAGCTGGCCGGGAACAAAGTTAATCACCACCATTTGCCTCTTCACCACTAGCTTAAGCTCAGTAACCAGCTCCCTGATGCGAGCTAAGGTTCGGACACCCTTCACCGAGTGGTCGGAGATTAATAAGAGCACATCAACATTCTCCGTAGTTTTACGACTGAGATGTTCCATCCCCGCTTCGTTATCCATCACGATGTAGGCGTAATTTTGAGCTAGGGAGTCAGTAAATTTTTTTAAAAGGTGGTTAGGAACACAGTAACACTCTGGTCCTTCACCACGACCCATCGTCAGTAAATCGAAACCATTACCTTCGACCAGAATCGAGTTCAATTTGTATTCGAGATAAACATCCTTGGTTAAGCCTGGAGTAATGTTTATTTTTTCATTTTGGAAGGCAGCAATCATTGAACCGACTGTCTGTTCGACTTTTAGGCCCAGGCTCTCGCCAAGATTAGCATTGGGGTCGGCATCAACCGCCAGAATGGGCACCATCTTCTTATTTTTTAAGTAGCGGATGATAAGGCAGGCCAGTGATGTCTTCCCCGTACCTCCCTTTCCGGCAAGGGCTATCGAAAAACTCAAACCGCTACCCTCCTGCTGGAAAGTCTTTTGGTCACGGAGGGGAATTCAGCCGCATTAGTGTGCGGGAAGAAAAGAGCCGCCACATAGTTATCCATAAAAGCAACATTCTCACTCAACTCGAAATTGGTCATCACCTTGGCTACTTTTCGGGCATCATCCAGTATATCCGTCGAGAAGGAGCTTAGCCTTGCCCCCATCAATGACCCGTTACCGATAAAAATAAACCGTTCCCGGGGCAGGTCAGGCAGCAGTCCGATAGTAATTGCCTGCTCAATATCGATATAGCTGCCGAAGGCACCGGCGATAATGACCTGCTCGATATCGCCCGATGTCATCCCGACGCTTTTTACCAGCGTCTGGCAGCCGGCATACATCGCCGCCTTGGCACGGAGGAGATTATCAATATCCGTCTCCGTGATAACGATATCTTTGCCAATCTGAGTCTCCTCGACTCGGACCAGCAGATATTCGTGGCCATCGCTGCCCGTCCTGATTCTTTCTGTAGACAGGTCAGTGTTGAATTTGCCATTCTGACTGATAACACCGGCTTCGAGCAAAGCAGCGACAATGTTGATTAACCCCGAGCCGCAAATACCTTTTGGTTTCTCTCCGCCGATAGTACCAATAACTGGCTCCAGCGTCTTGGCGTTGATGCTGAAGTCTTCAATGGCACCATTGGTGGCAATCATGCCATGCTTGATACCACCACCTTCAAAAGTGGGCCCGGCGGAGCACGCCGCCGTTACCATCCAGTCCGAGTTGCCAATCACCATCTCGCCATTGGTGCCGATATCGATATAGAGGGTCAGCTTTTTCGTCTGGTGCAATCCGGCGGCGACCAGTCCGGAGACAATATCACCACCAACATAGCTGGCAACGAGAGGAAAAGCAAACAAGTAAACATGCTCACCCAGCTTGATGCCAAGCGAGCTTGCCTTGACCGGCGGAATATAGGTAGCCACCGGCGTATAGGGGGACAGCCGGATATACCTGGGGTCGATACCCAGCACAATCTGGAGCATGGTGGTGTTCCCGGCAAGCATCAGGTGACCGATATCAGCAGTATCAACGCCACTCTGCGCCACCATGCGATTGATAATGTTATTAATGTTCGTCACCACCACCTGCTGGAGCTTTTCCAGTCCACCCGGTTTCTGGCAGTAGTTGATACGGGTAATCACATCAGCCCCATAGGCAATCTGCCCATTATACTCGGCACTATCAGCTACCGCCCGTCCCTGCCTTAAATCAAGCAGCTGGCCTTTGACCGTAGTCGTACCGATATCGATTGCCAGTGAATAGTGCCGTGCCGTCGTATCACCTGATTCCACATTTATCAGCCTCGGCCGGCGCCTGGCGATAGGCCGGGCCTCGATAGCTGTTACCAGTGTCGTGACGGTCACCTTCCAATCATTATCGCGCAGCACTTTAGGCAGCTTGCGGACGACATCAAAGTCTACCGTCATGTTGCTCAAGCGGTGCTCCTGCCTCAAGCCACGTAATAACCGGGAAAGGTCGCTGACATTGTCCTCAAGGGTGGGTGGGGACAGACTAACAAAGAATTTACTGAGCGGGGGATTAAACCTCCAGCCGGTCACCAGAGCCTCTCCCCGCGCAGCCCCAGCCGTTACCGCCTTCCGCTCACGAATCAGCACAGCGGTTTCCAGTCTTGACTCTACCGGCACCTGCACCCTTAAATCAGTGAGCACCCGGCTCTGGCAGGCCTGACGAAGGCCTTTTGCATATTCAGCATCAGATAGTTTGGGGGTCCGGGTGGTTTCTACCTCACCCTCTTCAATCAGAACCTTACAGGTGCCGCAGGTGCCCTCACCGCCACAGGTGGCGATGAGACGCACCCCGGCCTCAATAGCTACCTCCCGGAGGTTAGCCCCCGGCTCGGCAGCAACTTCGATATTACCCGGCTCGAAGTGAACCGTCTTTTTTTTACCGGTTGAATCCCTGGCCATCAAACCTCTGCATCATCAAAATACATCAACACTCAGAGGGCAGCTAACCTTCTCTCGTACATGTCACTTCAATCCCGCCACCCACTAGGTCTGTTCGCTAATCTACCTCATGCAGCCCTTTGACCTTACCCGTTTTGACATCAACATCAACCTTTCTGAAGGCAGGGTCTGAACCAGTTCCCGGCATCAGGCTGATAGCACCGGCCATCGGACAGAGGAACTTGGCTCCTGAATAGATCAAGACATCACGAATGGGCAATGTCCAGCCTTTAGGCGTGCCCTTCAGAGTGGGGTCATGGGTGAGCGACAGGTGAGTCTTGACCATCATGGTGGCATACTCATCATACTTGGGGTCAGCCTCAAAAGCCTTCGCCTTGGCTTCCGCTTCCGCACTCCAGGCGACACCGCTGGCGCCATAGACTGTCTTGGCTACCTTGGCAACACGCTCTCTCAGCTTCATCTCATTGGGATAGAGGAATTTAAAATCATTCTTCTCATTGCAGGCGGCCTTCACGGCATCTGCCAGTTCTCCGGCACCGGCGCCACCATTACTGAAATGAGTCGATACGGCGCAGCGGGCACCGGCGGCTTCGGCAGCCCTGCGGACGATGGCAATCTCCTCCTCGGTATCAGTAGGGAACCGGTTGACACAGACCACCGGGTTGATGCCGGCCGCCCTGATGATACCGATGTGGTGCACCAGGTTAGCACAGCCCTTCTCGACCAGCTCCGGAGCTGATTTCTTATAGGCGTCAGGCAGGGCTACACCAGGTACTACCCGAGGGCCACCACCATGCATCTTCAGCGAGCGGACGGTGGCAACGAGCACGGACACATTCGGCTTAAGGCCACTGTAGCGGCACTTTACATTCCAGAATTTCTCGAAGCCGATATCAGCGGCAAAGCCACTCTCGGTAACATGATAGTCAAACATCTTCAGACCAAGACGGTCAGCGATAATGGATGACTGCCCCACCGCAATATTGGCAAAAGGCCCGGCGTGCACCATACAGGGCTGATATTCGGCAGTACAGCACAGGGTAGGATTAATGGTATTACGCATCCAGGCCGTCATGGCACCGGCTACTTCCAGGTCTCCCGTAGTGATAGGCTGACCTTTTTTGCTATAGGCTACGGTAATATTATTCATTCTTTCCCGCAGGTCAGCCAGGTCTTTGACGATAGATAGCATCGCCATCAGCTCGGAACTAACGGCAATGGCGAACCTGGACTGCATCATGTAGCCTTCCATACGCCCGCCGATACCGATGATGATGTTACGCAGGCTCTGGGCACAGAAATCCATCACCCAGCCCATTTCAACACGGGTAGGGTCTACATCCAAGCGATGCATCCGGCTAAACTTGGCCAGCTGGGCATCATCATAGTTACGCTCATGCTGCATCCTCGCCGTCAGGGCTACCATCGCCAGGTTATGAGCGTTCATAATGTCGTTAATATCACCGGTGAGACCCATCGAAAATTCACTGTGGGGGATAAGGATGGCATTACCACCACCGGCGGCAGTGCCCTTGACATTCATCGTCGGGCCACCGGAAGGCTGCCGTATGCACCCGCCCACATTCAGTCCCTGCTTACCGAGACCTTCGATAAGACCCATCGTGGTGGTTGTTTTCCCTTCGCCTAACGGTGTTGGGGTAACTGCCGTCACCTCGATGTACTTACCATCGGGCCGGCTCTGCAAACGGTCCATTATCTTTAAGAAATCAAGCTTGGCTACCTTCCCATAGGCCAGCACCTCATCCTTTTTCAGACCCAGTTTGACCCGCCATTCTTCAGGCGTCGGCATTTTCTCTTCTGCCGCATCAGCAATCTGCCAGTCAGCCATTTTTGATACGTCGTAAGCCATTAAACCTCCTCCATCTAATTTTTTTCCAGATTCTTAATACTGGATAATAGAGACTGATAGATATTTCTCACCGCCGCCACAATCTGCGGACTGGAATCAAGCAGGGAAAGATTCGCCATGTCCGCCTCGGTTACTGCTGAATCATAGGGAATGAAACCAAGAAACTCAAAACCGGACAGGCCGGTACGTAGGAAATCTTTCTCTGACTGATTTCGAATTTTATTGCCGACCACGGCAACGTTGTTCAGCCCAATATCCTGAGCCAGCTTTTTGATACGATGAGCCGTTTCAACACTGCGCCGGCTTGGTTCAACCACGACAATCAGCTTGTCTACCGCCTGGGCAGTCGCCCGTCCCAGGTGTTCGATACCCGCTTCCATATCAAGAATAACCACCTCGTTTCTTTCCAGAAGGAGGTGGTTAACCAGGGCCTGCAAGAGAACATTCTCCGAGCAGTAGCACCCGCTACCACCCCGTTTGACCTGTCCCATGACCATCAGCTTGACCCCGTTATGCAGGCGCCAGTACTTCTCCGGTATATCATCCACCCTGGGGTTCAATTTGAAATAGACATCATTTTGGCCGGGGCGTGCTCCGGTTCTTTCCGCCACCAGCTCCTTCATCTCGGAGATAGGAGTGATTTCGTCAGCCCTGGGAAAACCGAGCGTAGCCGCTAATGTGGAATTAGAGTCGGCATCAATGGCCAGTACCGAGTAGCCAGATTCAGAAAAAATGCTGGAAAGAAGTGACGCCAGTAAAGTCTTACCGACTCCGCCCTTTCCACTGATAGCAATCTTCATCGCAACCTTGTTTTGGCATAATTAAAGCTGAGACTTCCGGTGGGAAAGCACTCAGCCTTAATAAATCTGGTTACCCGTTGCTTACCCGTGATAGTATATCCCATGTCTTTTAAGAAGTCAAGCTCAAGATTATTGATTTATCCCGCTCATTGCTCGGGGACATCGCACACTTAAGAAACGATGCTGTCGAGCGATGAGAAAAGAGAAGAGCCTATCCAAATGGATAGGCTCTTCTCTTTGGTTGACGAGACGCTCTGATTACTTTTCCGGCTCTCTGGGATAAGGTGGCTTGTAAGGATTTGAAATGTTATGTACCTTGTCCGGAGAAAACTCCTTGCCGGCACCATGACAGGCATTGCAAGTCTCTATTCTATTTTTATCCCACGGGTCTGATGGATTGGGGTACTTTGTCATCAGGATAGCATGAGCATCCGCCGCTTCACTATCATGGCAGGACATACAGGCCAACCGTGATGGCTCTGTCTTCCAGGTACCCGTTGTATCAGCACTGTGGCACTTGGAGCAATTCCTGATATCCTGCGGGAAAATAACCTCGGCGAAGGCATCCGGGTTACCGGCGTAGATATACTCCGAATGTTCGAGGTAAATACCACGGTGCACGCCATGCAGTCTGGCGGAGATGGGTTTGGCACCGTAGCCCATGAAGCCACTGGTTGATGTGCCGCCCAAGGTTGGCTGCAGTTCACCCGTACCGGAACGGTTATAGTCATGGCAGGCCTTGCAGTAATCGGTATCGAATGGCTGCTGGTGTATCGGGCCTTCATCAAGATGCCAGATGTTACTACCGTGGCAGTTGGTGCAGTTGGTAGCCACTTTCTTTTCAGGCGTTTCCGTACCCACCTGGAAGGTCACGAAACCCATCCCGGCACGACTGGAATTCAATGCCTTAGCCGCGGCGTTTGGCGTGCCAGTTGGCCCGGGCTTATCCAACGTCCCTGCGAGAATACCATTCGGGACAGTATAAGAGTAAATCATATAGGTGCCCGGCTGCAGGCCCGAAACGCTATCCAGCTGGTAGGTAATGTTATTAACGCTACGGATAACGTCCGGGTCAGTGAAGACAAGAGGGTCGGAACGAGGCCTCATATCGATAGCAGCGGTGGAAACGTTCCCGATAATCACGTACGGCTCCATGGTCACGCCGGCCGTTTTACCCACGACATTACCTTCCCTGGTGATGGGACGCCCTGCCGCCTTCCAACCCATCTTGGCGGTGACAGCGCTGTTATATATCTCAAACCTAGATTTATCACCCTGTATGTTGCTCAGGAGATTAACATTACCGGCAGCATTGGAGGTAACTTTTACATCCTTCAGGTTAGCCGATAGCCATGCGACGACCTGCGCCGTCGTTTGTGCACCGGCGGGAGCCGCTAGTTCCTGTACTGGGCCGCCGTGGATGGCAATTTTGAACGTGTCACCGGCAGCGAATGTCCACCCTCTGGTGGCATTATCACCGGGGGTTTGCGGGGTGGCCGGTATCGAGCTGGTGACCGAAGCACGTGCTTTGGAGTTAGCGTTTTTAGCCGTATTGGTCAGCACCGGCACTGAATTCCGGCGAGGCCCGTAGACATAAAAGTTGGCGGAGGAGAAGGTGCTCTCGCTTACCATAGTATGGTTAATAGGCTCCCCTTTATCGTCCCTGATGACCAGGGTAACCATTGGCGTTTCACCGGACACAAAAAACTTACCGTTACGTGAAGGCGTGAGCGAGATATCAATTTTATTCATCAACTGCTCTACCTTATGTGCCTCAACGATGGATGGTGCTGCACTCTTCGTATCCGGTTGATGGCAGGTGGCACAGGCCGAATCATTAACCTGCGGGCCACCGGGATGGGCCACTGCCGTCTTGGGCATACTGGCTTTCTCACCAAACCAGATATTGTCATGGCAGGCGCCACAAGCCAGCTGTGAAGGCTTGGTCTTCCAGCGATCATCCACATGGCAGGAGTTACAGTTCTTGACGTTATTGGGGAAGAGCACGCCGGTATAGGCTTTAAAAATCCCCGTCTTCGGGTCAATATTAAACGGATTTGCCAGGTGCTCGCCCATGTGGACACCGTGTACCCGTTTCACAATCTGGTCGGGATTCTTACCGCCTGGGGCAGAAGCATCATTGTAGGCAGCATATCCTTCATTGTTATGGCAAGCCTTACATGTCAACACCGGTATTGAGTCAATTGATGGGCTGCCGTATGGGCTCCGCCCCGGGTCTACATGATGAAGGTAGAATTGACCGTTATCCGCCCCGAGATGGCAAGATGCACACTTCTCTTTTTCTACTATCTGTTTTTCAACCGTGGCCGTGCCAATCTGGACGCTGTAGATTAAAAATTTCTGGCTCGCCGGATTACCTTTCAATTCTGCCCGTAAAGTTACAATGTAAGTACCGGGCTTCTCATCCGTGACCGGCTGGAGGGTATATTCCAGTGTTGAGCCTTTCATCTGAAGGCCTTCAGTCTTGAGCAAATCAATATAATGGTGCGGAGTTTTAGAACGGTCAGTCGAAGCATTAAGCAGTTTCACTGCACTAACTGTCACGCTCGTCTCCTGAGGCCCATACATATAAAGAGCCAGGGTAGAAAGGTCATCTTTGGTCAATGCCTTGCCCACCTGGTCCTCAAGATTAACGGTGACTACCGCCTTCTCACCGGCAACGAAATGAGTGCCGTTGGCTGGCTTGGATACGATCACCGTTGCCTTAAGCTCCCGTACCGCTCCAGAAGCTAATGGCCCGGGTGGTCCCGGCGGTCCCTGAGGCCCTATCGGCCCCTGGGTTCCCTGGGTCCCAGTACAGGCTACCGTGAAAACGACCAGAAACAGAGATAACAGGAATATTCCACACCACATCAGTCCTTTTTTACTCGTCAACCGGCTCATCGTCCCTCCTTAGCCTCAGCCTTGAGATTGTAGTAACCCTAATTCCTCGTTTTTTCCACGTTTTTAGAGTATACTCTCACACTTCACAGGACAGAATATCAGAAGCTCCCCAGTTAATCAATACTGACCATACAGTATATTCTATACAAGATTATAGGTATTTCATGGTCTGCTTGTTGGGCGGTATCTGCTCCGATAGCGGGCTATTCCCTTTTCAGCCTGAGCTCCACAGTATAGTAGAAGAAGAGCCTATCCTTTCGGATAGGCTCTTCTTTTTTATTAACTAATTACTCTCTGACTACTTTTCCGGTTCTCTCTCATATGGTGGCTTGTAAGGACTCGAAAGATTGTGTACCTTATCCGGAGCAAAATCCTTACCGGCGCCATGGCAGGTCTTACAGGTCTCGACCTCATCACCACTCCACGGGTCAGCCGGCGTCAAGTCTCTGGTCATCAGACTGGTATGAGCTATTGCTGAATCGCTATCATGGCAGGCGTTACAGGCCAACCGTGACGGCTCAGTCTTCCAGGTTCCCGTGGTGTCAGCGCTATGGCACTTGGTGCAGTTGCGTACGTCCTGAGGGAAGATTACCCCGGAGTAGTCTTCACGTGCATGAATCTCAGTTGGTTTATCAACATATCGCCCATAGTGTACGCCGTGAATTCTCCTGGATATAGGCCCGGCACCAAAACCGGCATTTCGGGTAGTCCACACTATGCTGTCAGTCCGCTGCCGCTCGTAGTCATGGCAGTTCTTACAGTAGTCCGTGTTAAACGGGGCGGCGATAGAGGTGGCATGCATGCGCGTGTCCTCATGGCAGGTAGTACAGTTGGTTGCCACTAACTTGTCCGGCGTCTCAGTACCTACCTGGAAGTTAATCAAAGCGTTTCCACCCACACCGGAAGCCGGTTGAACGTAGACAAAGACGGTGTATGTACCGGCCTCAAGGCTCTTAACATCATCGAGTTGATAGCTGACAGCGGTGCCGGAGCGGGTAATCCGCGGGTCTTCGTCAGTCGGTTTCAGGCGAACCCGAAAGTCATTCACGGCATAGGTGTAGGTTTTATTAGTTGAGAGAGCAGCCGTGGTTAGTACCGGCTTGGTTCCTTCCCGAGGGCCGGAGACAAAGAAACGGGCGCCTCGCCACTCGCTGGGGGTTACATTCGCCGAATTCTTTGGTTCCACGATTGTCGTGGGGTTAATTACACTACCAGTCTTGGCATCCTTGATAGTTACCGTTACCTTAGGTGTCTCACCGGCAACATAGAACTTACCATTACGAGGGGCGGTAAGGGCTAATTCGACCTTATTCAAGAGGTCTAGCTCAACCTTGTGGGCTTCGGTAATGGATGGAGCAACGCTCTTCGTATCAGGCTGATGGCAGGTGCTGCAGGCGGAATCGTTAGCCTGAGGGCCGCCAGGATGAGCCACATTCCCCTTGGGCATTTTGGCAACTTCACCGAACCAAACAGCGTCATGGCAGGCGCCGCAAGCCATCTGGGAAGGCTTGGTCTTCCAGCGGTCATCCACATGGCATTTGGCGCAGTTCCTGACATCTGCGGGAAACAGCACATGTAGATAATTTTCAAAAACACCTGGCTGGTCTTCTTCAACAACGCCAATGCTATGAACGCTCTTCAGATGCTCACCCATATGGACACCGTGCACCCGGTGGACAATGGTATCAGCGATACGTACCTCTTTCTCAGGGTCGACAAAGGCGGCGTAACCGTTATTATTATGGCAGGTCTTACAATTCCTGACTGCATTCTGGTCGATGGCAAAGTTACCTGCCGGACTGTTTGGGCTAACCTGGTCGATATGATGAAAGTAGAACTTACCGTTATCGGCACCCAGGTGACAGGCAGCACACTTCTCTTTTTCGACAATCTGTGTTTCAACAGTTGCCGTGCCGACCTGTAGTTCAGCTACCACCATCGCCTGTTGGAAGGAATTAGTTTTGGAAACCGCCCACACGCTGACGATATAGGTTCCTGGTTTCTCATCAGAGACTGCCCCCAGTTTGTAAGTAAGGGTGGCAGCACTTACCTGCACATCAGCATTTGTCTTGAGGTCAACGTAATGATGTATCGGCTGCGTGCGGTCGGCACTGGTTTTAAGCAGTTTTACCGGAGTAATAGTCTCCGGGGGTTCCTGCGGGCCCGCCATCATCAAGCGTAACTGGGAAAAATCATTAGCACGGTCAAAGGCGGCTCCAGTCTGGTCTTTCAAGGTGACGGTAAGCACTGCCTGCTCGCCAGCAACAAAATGAGTGCCATTGGCTGGCTTGGATACGGTAACACTGGCATTAAGCTGGCGCTCAGTCCCGGAAGCTAATGGCCCGGGAGGTCCCGGCGGTCCCTGAGGCCCTATCGGTCCCTGGGTTCCCTGGGTCCCGGTACAGGCTACCGTAAAAACGACCAGAAATAGGGAAAAGGAAATAAATACACACCACATCAACCCCCATTTACTCTTCAACCGGCTCATCGTCCCTCCTTAGCCTCACATTTCGAGATTTATGGTAACCCTTTTTCTCACTTTTAGCGAGTTCAGGATACACTACCACAACTCTCAGTAAGCTATCATATACTAACCTGATTTTCAATACTCAACATACAGTATATTTTATACAAAATAGTGCGGTAATTATACTATGTTCTTTTATGTTTTATGGGGGGGGTAGGAGTAATCTGCCCGGTAGCCAGCTATAACTACCAGGTAGCAAATAAATAGCCGCCGGGACTGCTGAGCATTCCATTAACCGGATTGAACTATGGCTCGAAAGCAAGCAGGCCAGGATACGAAGGCTCTTTTCATCGTGATGTCGTACTTTTTATCGTCTGATTATCGTGTTTTTATCGCGCAGCCACCTCGCGCTCAGGTAGTCGCTGGCGTCAAGAAGACTTTGCAGTGTCTTATAGGGTGAAGCACTAAGCTTGGGGACGCCCAGAACCCTGGCAGCACTGGTCGAGGCCGTTGGTCCGGGAATAGACTTCCCTGATTCGGCGGCTCTCTTTGACCATGCTTCGTCAATCTCTGCTTGCCATGTCTTTGAGTCCGCCAGTTTATCCTTCAGGAGGACGCCGGGCTCATCAAGCTCAATAGTAACATCCCCCACCCCTTCTGTCCTTATCACCTTTAACCAGGGATATGCTTCAATAAGCTTTTTGAAGGTAGAATAGCCTAAGGCGCGGTAATCAAAGCTGGGGTCAAGCCGCTGTAATGTCTGGTTAAGTTTGCTGCCGGACACCCTTCCTTCCTCATCACTTGCCGCCGCCACCGCACGCTTTAGCAACATCTCAATTTGCTGCTGTTGCTGCTCTTCCGGGACAGCACGCACGGCTGAAGGCACCACATCATTTTGGTCGAGGTAAAAATACCGGTCGCATGATGTTACCAGGGTGCGTGAGACAATGGCTTTGCGACCAGCGCCAATCACCATCTTTCCGGCAGCCCTGAGTTTAATGACCAGAGGCACGAAGTCACTATCTGATGACACGATAACGAAGGTGTCAACCGGCGATTGATGCAACAGCTCAACGGCATCAATCGCCAGGCGGATATCGCTCGAGTTCTTGCTACCCCCGCCCGAATGGAACAAATGAACCGCTTCAATCCCCAGCTCAAGAAGCTCGTCACGCTTGTTGCTCGCCACCGACCAATCGGCATAAGCTCGCTTCACGATAATCCGGCCGATGTCGGCTACCTGGTCGAAGAGCCACTGTATCGATTTCAGGCCGGTATTCTCAAAGTCAATCAGTACGGCCAGTTGCCGTTCTGCTATCTGCTCTTTTGTTACCATATCGCACCACCTTCATCAGACTGTTTTCAATGACAGATTACCGCATAAAACAGGCGTACCTGTTTCCTGGTACACACCGCAATACTAACCTCTCTGGAGGATAGTTGTCAATTAGATATAATCTTAGCAAGAAATAATCCTCGCCAGGATTAGCTGGCGAGGATTATTTCTTTACTTTGTTAGATTGGGGCAAGTCGCCTGGTCGGCTACTTCTTGGCAGACTTCTTCTTGTCGTTTTTGGAAACTTCCGCGGATATCTTTTGCTTAGCTTCTGTGGATACTTTTTTCCAGGCTTCTCCTTCCCTTTCCCCGCGCGCAAGAATCGCCTGTTCTTGAGTCCGGTAGTCCCGGAAGGGGCCATCGCGCAAGGTAAGATACTCTCTGAGCGGGACCTTCCGCATTATCTCGGCAAACTCTTTCATCCTGTCCTGTTGTCCGGCAAGAGAGTAGAACGGAACATTCGCCTCTAACGCTTGCCTTATCCCCATTATCTCGTAGGCTTTTTGGATGCTCCTTTTATACAGGCTGTTCACCTGCCAGGGGATAATCGCCATACGCTTGGCGAATGTCTCCGTGAATGCATCTATTTCACTTTGCGGCACAACATAGTTTGCCATGCCGTAATCGAAGGCTTGCTGGCCGGTGATGCTGTCCCCGCTGAAGGCTATCTCCCTGGCTTTCCTCATTGGCAGTAGCCAGGGAAACCACATCAGGTCAGGAGTTGCCATCGCTCTCACCGGAGGGTAACCAAACTGGCAATCAGGCGTCGTCACCAGCAGGTCACAGGCAAAACTCAGCTCGGAACCGCCGGCCAGGACATAGCCATGAGTCTGGGCAATGACAACTTTGTTCAGCTCCCATATCTGCCAATACTGGTTAATCAGATAGCGCGGCCAATGCCCGTCCCCGACGTATTGTTGCCCGAAATCAGGTTCGTCAACTCCGACATTGGCCGCAGCCAGGTCGTAACCCGCGCTGAAGCAACGCCCGGCACCCTTGATAATGACGACATTGATATCCGTATCTCTCTCCGCAACCTTGAGAGCATGGAAGAGCTCGGCACGAAGCTGGTGACTCAGGGCGTTCATCGCCTCAGGCCGGTTCAGCGTGAGTTTGGCCACGTGCGTCTCGTGATTTGGTTCGTAGATAACTACCTTGTAATCGAGCGGCGCGTCATAATAGCTATCACCATGCATCACGAATGGCGCTCTTGGCTTCCCCACATCTATTTTTACGCCCTTTGTCCTTTTCTCTCCCAGGGGGTCTACCGGTCTTCCTTTGCCTGTTGTCATCTAAATACCTCCTGCATTATTCTTCTCATCTTCTTTTATCAGGTCTTATTGGGACACCACGCTTCCCATTCTTCTATTTCATGATTACCCCCTCCTGGCTGCTTTATCTAATATTATGTCAGGTTGTCCCCTTCTCCCCATCGGAAGCAGGATAAGATTTAAGAGAGGGGGCTATGCCTCCTCTTTTTGACTCTCCGTCTTGCCTGGTTTATTTTAGCAATCGCAAATCCGACCTGGATAGGATGCTAGATAAGCCGGGCAATGTTGTAGGATTCCCAGATAGCGTTCATGATTTTCCGCGGGACAACACAATCACCAACGGTATGAATAGCAGGTAGCTTACCCGTTAATCCTTCAGACAACTCAGCACGAGGTTTCATGCCTACCGCCAGGATGACATTGTCAGCCTTAAGCAGCTGCTCGTCACCATCTGCCGCAATCATGACGCCAGCCTTCACAATTCTGGAGATTTTGGTAGAAGTCATTACCCGGACGCCCGCCTCAGCAAGCATTCTCACCAGCATCGTCCGGTTCGGGTAAAACATCTCGGAAAGAATATCCGGGAGAATTTCCAGGATGGTGACTTTTTTTCCCTTCCCGGCCAGCCAGGCAGCAGTTTCACTGCCGACATTGCCCCCGCCAACAACGATAATATTATCACCGACATCCTTTATCCTTGAAAGTACATCAACGGCGGTAGCAACGTTCCTGTTGTGTACGCCGGGGATATCCGGTATTCTGGGTGTAGCCCCGGTGGCGATGATAACCTCATCCGGTTTCATCTTCAGCACCAGTTGCGGTGTTGCTTCCTTCTTAAGCTCGATATTGATACCAAGCTTGCCGACCTGGGTTAAGAGGTAGTCCCTGTAGGCGGCATAATCGCTCTTAAAATCAGGTACGGATGCGGTATTCAGATTACCTCCCAGTATATCCGTCTTCTCCCAAAGGGTGACATGGTGACCTCTTAAAGCAGCCACTCTGGCAGCTTCCATCCCTGCCGGCCCGCCACCAACCACCAGCACGCTTTTCCTCTTTGGCGCTGCGGTTATTACCAGCTCCCGCTCCATCCCCGTCGCCGGGTTGACGGCGCAGCTCAGGTACTTGTTTTCACCGACAGACCTCCGCAAGCAGCCATCGTGACACCCCAGGCACATCCGGATATCAGCCAGTCTTCCTTCCCTGACCTTTACCGACCACTCCGGGTCAGCCAGTAGCTGCCGGCCAAGGGCAACAAAATCGGCTTTTCCTTCTTTAAGAACGGCTTCAGCAAGCTCCGGGTAGCCCAGCTTGCCCACGGCGATGACCGGGATATCGACTGCTTTCTTGATGGCTTCTATCCCGTCAAGCAAGCAGCCCGGCGGCATGTAGGTGGGCGGGTGAGCCCAATCCGAGGTTTCATAACAGCCAGCATCGATTTCAAGGGCGTCTACCCCTGCCTGTTGCAGGCGCCTCGCCATCTCGCAGGACTCCTCAATTTCCCTGCCCCCTGCCAGGTGGTGACTGGCGCCGAATTTATAGATTATCGGGTAATCCGCGCCGACCTGGGCCCGGATACTGTCAATAATTTCCAGGGGAAAGGTAAGCCTTTTTGCCAGGCTACCACCATACCTGTCCCGGCGCTTGTTCCAGAGTGCCGTCGTAAACTGGTCGAGCAAATAGCCCTCGTGACCATGCAACTCGATGGCATCGATACCAGCTGATTTTACTATCCCGGCGGCAATGCCGAAGTCTTTGACCAGCTCTTTAATCTGAGCGATAGTCAAAGCTCGCGTCTGAAGATGGGGACTCCAGAAACAGGGTATGGCGGATGGCGCCACCGCCCATCCCGCCCTCTGGTCACCGGCCGGAGCAATACGTCCCCTCCCTGCCGTCAACTGGATGGCAATCTTAGCTCCGTAAGGATGTACGGCATTCGCCAGCTCCTCGAACCGGGTCAGGAATAACATCGAATCCGCCCTGGGGCGGGTGACAAAAGATGGGCCGATGAGGTGTGGTTCCACGGTGACATCGACCCAGGCAATGCCGGTAATTATTAACCCGGTGCCGCCGGCAGCCCGTGCGGCATAATAGTCGATGCCCCTCTGTGAAAACCGGCCGTCCAGCTCGATAAGACCCCCACAACCCATAGGCGCCATGACTATCCGGTTCTTGATTTGAAGCTTCCCTATTTTACCGGGCTGGAATAGATTGGGCATGTAACCGTCCTCCTTCCTCTATCCAGGGATGGATTCCTTTTTCAGTCTATTTCCTCAGGTTCCTCTTACCGTAAGAAGGCTCGCCATGAGGTAATGGAGGCAACACCCATGTCCCCGTGGAAGGAGCCTTCGCATTCCTTTCGACGACCACGTCGATAACATAAGGCCGGTTTGATTTGACCGCACTCTGCAAGACATCTTTAAAATCACCGGGTTTTTCCACCCTGGTGCCCTCCGCCCCGCAAGCCTTCGCCAAGGCAGCAAAATCCGGGTTGTACAGCTCACCGGTCTCAGCTCTTTTGAAGCTGGTCACCATCTCACGACCAGGCCAGGCCCCGTTTGCCTGGTGGCGAATCACATTCCAGCCGTAGTTATTCCAGATTATCCAGACCGCCGGGATGTTATATTCGACAGCAGTGCAAAGGATATGAGGGGTCATCATAAAACCTCCATCCCCGCAGACAGAGACGCAGACCTTTCCCGGAGCCGCCAGTTTAGCCCCCAGAACCCCGCATACGCCAAATCCCATCGATGCGAATCCCCATGACTGAAGTAGCCCGCCGGGTTCGTAGACATCATAAAATTGCAGCAGCCAGTTGTGGTGCTCCCCAACATCCGAGACGAGAATACCATCTCTCGGCATCACCGCACGGATGTCCTTCACCAGGCGCTCGGGCTGGATAGGCACCACGGAAGAGGTGAAATTCGGTTGATTGAACTCTTCCCAGCCCCTTCTCCAATTCTGAATCTCACCTAACCATGTTTTGTTTCTTTTACTATCTTTTTTTACTTTGCTCTCGGCCAGTTTCAGAAGCTCTTTCAGAAAAGCCCTGGCATCCCCCAGGATACCCAGCGTGGGAGGGTAGTTCCTTGCCAGCTCATCCGGGTCAATCTCCACGTGAATCAGTTTTGTGGGCGGGATGTTAAAGGTATATCCAGGTATCCAGGCACTGCTTTGACGGTCATCAAACTTGACTCCTAAGGCCAGAAGAACATCACAGGAGCGGCAGGCCTCATTGGCCATATAGCTCCCGTTTCTTCCTACCGGCCCCAGGCTCAGGTGATGGTCTGCTTGGAGTATCCCCTTGCCATTTCCCGTCGTGGCCACCGGAATATTCAGCAGCTCAACGAGCCTCCTCAACTCAGGGGCTGCCTCTGACAGCACCGCCCCGTGCCCGGCAATTACACATGGCTTATCCGTACCCAGGAGCAAGGCCAACGCCTTCTCCACCAGCTCAGGATTCCCCGCTCCCCTGGAGCTGATGCCTTCCCGCCAGAGTTCAGGCTCTGGAATTTCAACCTCGGCTGCTTCGGTAAAGCAGTTCAAAGGGACATCAAGATGCACCGGACCTGTCCTTCCGGTTAGCATCGTTTTGAAAGCTTGCCGCATCATTAATGGTATCATCTCCACCCGTGTGGGCTGGTAGCTCTTTTTCACATAGGGTCGGATAACATTAGTAAATTCCGCCTGATAGTGACGGCCTGTTTCCTGGAAAGGCGACCTGCCGAACTGGGATGTGGGAACGTCGCCCGTAATCGCCAGAAAAGCCGAGGAGTCCATCATTGCTGAGGAGACGGCGGTGAGCAGGTTGGTGGAACCGGGGCCACATGAGGTGAATGTGGCCACGGGTTTATGGGCTACCCGGAAATAGGCATCTGCCATGTGGCCGGCGGCTTGCTCATGCCTCACCCCGATCAGTTTGATTTTGTCCTGCCGGTCATAAAACGCATCGAGAAAGCCGATGTCTCCGTGGCCGCAGAGGCCGAAGAGGTACGGCACCTTCTCTTTCACCAGGTATTCGGCAATAATGTCAGCGCCTTGCATCCTTGCCATGATATGCTTCCCCCTATCTCTTCAAGAGCGTATTAAAAGGCTAAAGCGGGATTCCTTTATTAGCAAGTATCTCACCATAGTCTGTATACGTTCCATAACCGTCATAACCGTCATTCCAGCCTATGCTGGAATCCATGAGCAGGGTGATATCTGGATTCTTGCCTGAGCCAGAATGACATCTTCTATTTGAATAGCATCACTCATACCCTGAGTCCATTCTATAATGGAACTGTTATTTAACTCGTCGAGAGCTGACCTCGTTTGACCCGATAGCGATGATATACCCGACCCATCCGACTGTCAAGCCGGTTCAGAACCCACTAAAATCACTACCAATTCATTCCGGCGGTGACCAAATCGCGTTCATCTCCCTGAGCCTATCAAGGTGCTCCCTGGTATAGCCAAGAACACCTGATAGAATCTCGGCGGTGTCCTCTCCCGGGATTGATGCTGCGGCAAAGATTTCCGGATTCCCTGCTATTTTTATCGGATTCCCGGCGAATTCCCATGTTTCACCTGTGGGCTGCTCGATAGCAACCACCATGTTACGGTGGCGCACCTGCGGGTGAGCGATTGCCTGGGCAATATTATTCACCACTCCCACGGGGATACCGGCCTTGAAGAATATCTCCTGCCATTCCTCGGCACTCTTTGTCATCAGCATTCCCTCGATAAGACCGGTAATCGCCTCCACATTTTCCTGGCGCCGGGAGTTGGTATTGAACCGGGGGTCGTTTTCCATCTCAGCTAAGCCGAGAGCGCGGATGAAGCGAGTCCAATGCTGCGGATTACCCGCCGTCAGCACGATGTAGGTGCTATCCTTGCACTCATAGGCGCCATAGGGTATCTGTCCAAACCCGGAGTGCCCTGAGCCAACCGGGCCCGGTATCGCTCCGGTGGCGGAGTATTGCCCGATACGGTAACCCTGCAGAGAAATCTGCACATCCAGCAGAGAGACATCAACCTCCTGACCCTCACCAGTACGGTCGCGCGCTCTGAGGGCGCACATCAAACCGAGAGCGGCAAACATACCGCCGTTGAGGTCGGCGATGGGGATACCACTCCGGCAGGGAGGGAAGCCCGGCATACCGGTCATACTCATCTCGCCACCGAGAGCCTGAAGTACCACGTCATAGGCCGGGGCATCGCTCCACGGTCCCGTCTTCCCAAACCCGGAGAGAGAGGAGCAAATAATCCGCGGATTAACCTTCTTCAAGGTCGCAAAATCAATACCCAGACTCTGGACAATCGCCGGCCTGAAGTTGTTGTAGACGACATCCGACTTTCGGACTAGCTCGTGGAAGATGTCTCTACCTTGCTCAGTTTTCAGGTTGAGGGCCAGCCGTTTCTTGTTGCGATTAAGGCTCTGGAAGTGGCTCACCCCCTGTGCCCAGCGTCTCCTGCCTTCCGGTGTGCTGCGCCCTTCTTCAGAAACGGGGTAGCCGAACAGCACCGCCCAGTCCGCATCGGCAGCGGCGGCCTTCGTCTCTATTTCAGATGGCACCTGGTCAATCTTGATAACCTCGGCTCCGAGGTCGGCCAGGAGCAGTGTACCGTAAGGACCGGCAACCGCCCGGGAAAAATCCAGGATTCTGATTCCTGCTAACGCACCTTCCATAACCATAGGCATCTGCCTCCTTCAAGAACTCAATAGCTACCTTTGTGTTAGTATAACAAGCCTAAGTAGGCTGTTTAACAACTCCTCACCCTTTATCCCTCTCCCCTTGTTAAGGGGAGAGGGCTAGGGGGATAGGTTATTGGATTGACTCCTAGACGCCTGTCAGCGATAACCGTCTTCTTTCACCTTAATACAGAAAGCTCCCTGGTTAAGACCTCGGCGGTACATTCTGTTTAATGAAATCGCTGATTGCCTTGATGGATGTCCCCGGCCCGAAGATGGCACTGATTCCTTTTTCCATAAGAAAGGGAATATCCTCTTTGGGGATAATGCCACCACCAATTACCAGGGTATCACTGGCTCCTTTTTCCCTGAGCAGCTCCACTACCCGGGGAAAGAGATAGTTATGCGCCCCGGAGAGAGAGCTTAAACCAACCACATCGACCCCTTCCTGCACCGCTGCCTGGGCGATACTCTCCGGCGTCTGCCTGATACCGGTATAGATGACCTCCATCCCCTGGTCTCTCAACCCCAGGTTCAGAATCTTCACCCCGCGGTCATGTCCATCCAAGCCCGGTTTAGCGATTAGCACCCTGATTTTCTTCTCTCCAGCCATCTTCTAACCCCCAACTTTCCTAGACGGGAAGGCGGTACTCGCCAAAGACACCGCGCAAGACATCGCAGATTTCGCCCAGCGTGGCATAGGACTTCACCGCCACCAGAAGCGGAGGGAGGAGGTTCACCTCCTCATCCTGAGCCGCCACTTTTAGCTGCTTCAATACCCCCTCCACTTCCCGGTTATCACGGTTAGTCCTCAGTTCCTTCAAGCTGGCCAGTTGTCTTTCCTCGGCCCTGGCCCGCTTGGCCGCATCGTAGGGATAGGGGACGAGGCGGGTCGTCATTACCTCCAGCTCATGCTCATCGGTAAAGGCATTGACCCCAACAATGACCCTTTCCCCGCTTTCCACCTGCTTCTGGTACTCATAGGCACTGCGGGCGATTTCCCGTTGGATATAGCCACTCTGGATAGCCGCGGCGGCTCCACCCATGCTGTCTACTTTGGCAATAATGCCTTCCGCTTCATGTTCGATTTCATCGGTGAGCGACTCCACATAGTACGAGCCGGCCAGAGGGTCGATGACATCACACAGCCGGGCCTCGTACTGGATAATCCGGCGAGCATCCTCATTTAGCTGTAGAGCCTCCTGGCTCCAGCCCAGCCCCAGCGGCTCATCGTAGGGCGGGACAACCCCGGGATTACCCCCGGATAGTGCTCCGGCAATACCACCAATGACGGCACGGGTGAGGTTATTCAGCGGGCGCTGGACGGTACAGGTATAATCTCCCTGTCGCGCCCACTGGGAGGGACGGTAGAGACAGGTTCTGGGGTTTTTGGCGCCGAACCGCTCCTTTATTGTCCTGGCCCACAGCCGCCTGGTGGCTCGCTGTAGAGCTATTTCCTGGAAAAACTCGGTGCTGCCGCTCAGATGGTTGGCACTGAAACGGGGCACGAACTCGTCGACATCCAGACCGGCATCCACCCCGAGCTGGATATAAGCGATGAGATTGCAAATCATAAACGCCAGCGCCTGGGCTGCCGTTGCCCCCTGCTCTCTCAAGTGGTTGCCACAGATGCTGATGGTGTTCATCAAAGGCATGTTCTGGCTGCAATAGACGATGGTATCACGCACCATCCGCAGCGATGGCTTGACCGGGAAAATATAAGTACCACGGGCAACAAGCTCTTTGAGAATATCATTTTGGGGAGTACCCCTGAGCTTCGCCTGCGGGATGCCACGTTTTTCCGCTAGGGCGATATACATCGCCAGGATGATATTCGCCGGGGCATTTATCGTCCAGTTAGAGGCAATCTTGTCCAGATCCATATCACCGACAAATGCCTCGTAGATTATCTCCATGTCCCGTAAAGAATCAACGGCAACCCCCACCTTGCCTACCTCCCCCCGGGCCAGGGGATTATCCGAGTCGTAGCCAATCTGAGTGGGCAGGTCAAAAGCCTGGTTTGGTCCCTGTCTCCGGCCACGGGCTATCTCACCCATATAGTAGTCCCTGGTATCCTCCGGGGTGCCGTATCCCGAATATTGACCGGCCCGGACCAAACCACCCCCGGCCATGAGGTGCCCCCCACCGGGGAGGTGAGTGCTGCCGGGAGCAGCACAGGGATAGATATCAGCGGTAAAAGGCGGCTCTCCGGGAAAACCTTCCTTGGTTAAAAAATCGTGGTCTTTAATATCCAGCGGGGTATAGAATTTATTGGGGCTTTCTTTAATCCTGAATCGTTCCAGTGACTGCTTCAGCACACCTTCTTCCCACTCTTTCTTCTTCCTTTCAATCTCGTGCATCTTCTCCTGGTCAAACATCTTTACCTCCCTGCCAGAACGGGGCTGTTTAGCAACCTATCCCCCTGCCCCCTTCCCTTGCGAAGGGAAGGGGGAGTATAGTTAAGAGAGGGGGCTTCGCCCCCTCTCTACAATCTCTTCCCTCTCCCATTGTTAAGGGGAGAGGGATAAAGGGTGAGGGGTTGTTAAACACTCTCAGACCCCAGGTGCCAACAGTACCTGACTTAATATAGAAGCAAAGCAACCACTATCGACATTCCAAAATCGATTACAGGGGAATATTGCCGTGCCGCTTAGGGTATCTGACCACCTTTTTACCCCGCAGAAGCTGCAGGCTTTTGATTAAGATTTGCCTGGTATCCCTTGGCTCAATAACATCCTTAATATGAGTGCGTATCGAGGCTTCGGAAAAAGGGTTAGCATACCTATCAGTATAGTCCTGAACTAATTGCTGGCGCAATTGCTCCGGTTTCTCTGATTTGGCCAGCTCATCAGCGTAAAGCAGCTCTACCGTCTGCTCTGCCCCCATCACCCCTGTCTCCGCCGTGGGCCAGGCAAAGATGAAATCAGTCCCCATACCGGGAATCACACCCATACCCAGTGCACCTCCGCCATAAGCTTTGCGAATCACTACGGCAACACGGGGCACCACTGCTTCCGCCAGAGCATAAAGCACCTTCGCCCCGTGGTTAATTATCCCGCCCCGCTCCTGCTCTAAACCAGGCATGTAGGCCGGCGTATCCACCAGAAAAACCAGCGGAATATTGAAAGCATCGCAGAACCTGATAAATCGAGCTTGTTTGTTGGAGCTGTTTATCGTCAGGCTGCCGGCGCGTACCGAGGGCTGGTTGGCAACAACCCCCACCGCATGGCCACCTAAACGGATAAAGCCAATAATCAGTTCCTGGGCGAACTCAGCCTTCACCTCCAGGAAATCGCCATTATCCGCGATACTTTTAATTATCCGGTGCATGTCATAAGATTTATTGGATTCCGCCGGAATTATCTCACCCAGAGCATCATCACGCCGGTTCGGGTCATCACCGGTATCGCGCCAGGGTGGAGACTCACTATTGTTGGCCGGGAGAAAACCCAGCAGCTTCTTTATCCCCGTAAAGCATTCATCCTCGGTCTTCACCCGGAAAGAAGCCACTCCGGAAACCTGGGCATGAACCCGGGCACCACCAAGGTCTTCCATCGTCACATCCTCTCCCATGACCGATTTGACCACTCGGGGCCCGGTTATGAACATGTGGCTTATCTCATCAACCATGAAGACAAAATCAGTCAGTGCCGGAGAATAGACGGAAATACCGGCACAGGAACCCATCACGGCTGATATCTGGGGGACTATCCCTGAAGCCTGGGTATTGGGGTAGAAAATAGAGCTGCCGTCTTTCTCTTCCCGGTATTTAATCAGGTCGATTCCGCCCGGCTGGTCTACCCTCAGCGATGTGTCTAATCTCAGACCACGGCGACCCGGTCCATCGAGCATGCCGATGACCGGCACTCCCGTCTGCAGGGCAAGCTCAACCGTGGTATACATCTTGTGGCCATGCAAAGCCCCGATAGAGCCGCCCAGGACGGTGGCATCCTGGGAATAGATGCAGACTTTACGGCCGTCTATAGTACCGCAGCCAACGATGATGCCATCGGTTGGAGCGCCGAGGGTATGCCCCACCAGCATGTTTAATTCCACGAAGCTCTCCGGGTCCACGAGCCGTTTTATCCTCTCCCGGGCAGTGAGCTTTCCTTTTTTGTGCTGCTGGGCTATCTTCTCGGCTCCTCCACCCTGAATACTGGCTTCTTTAATTCTCCGCAGCTCACTGACCCTTCTCTGCATTCCACTTTCCATCCCGGCAAAACCCTCCCTTGTTCGCTGAACTTACCCCGCACCAATACCATCTAGTGTAGTGTCTCATAAACAGGTTTACAAATCCCGTTCGCCCTGAGCCAGTCGAAGGGCAAGATGCTTCGACAAGCTCGGCACGAACGCGAGTTATATGGTAAGTTATTACTGAGACACTGCATTAGTAGAAAAGAGGCAAACTCCGCCTCACCATGTGATTCCGGGAAAAAGATAACCGGGGTAATACCGAACATATCCAGGCTGGTCGAGTATAATGTTTATCCACCTAAGCTTTATCTCCGTTTGGTTCCTGCCGAATATATCATTAATTGCCCGGATTACTTCAGCCCGGCTTAGGTGTTGGACTTTCAGTTTATTCCTTAGTATGGCCGGTTGTCAATCAAATATTATGTAATGTTTAAGAACCTCACCCCCTGTATCCCCCTCTCCTCAAAGAAGTCTTGTATCAAAAGTCATTCTGAGAAGCGAAGCGACGAAGAATCTAGGCAAGAGGGGCTGGTGCCGTTAGTCCCTGCCTCCCCTAGACCCTTCACTACGCTCAGAGCCTGCCCCGTACTTGATACGAGGGGTGACACGATGAACTCACTTTTGATACAAAGCTCCTAGAAGGAGAGGAGAGAAACTTTTAGAGAAGATCGTTGCCCCCTCTCTTTTCTTTACGCCAGTGTGTACTTTAAATTATCTCGGTTGAAACTGGCTCAATAGCTATGCTATTCTTGAATGAGGGCATCATCTGGAGTATCAAGGCAGGGGTGGTTATGTGGTTATAAAGAGTGAAGTTAACCGGACGTACCTGGTCAAGACCCTGGCTCAAGTGGTCAGGCCGGAAAATATGCTGACTACACCCAGGGATTTGTTAGCTTATTCCTACGACGCCACCGGCAAGAGTATCTTACCGGACGTGGTTGTTTTCCCCGGTAGCACCGGCGAAGTCTCGGCAGTAATGAAAATAGCCCATCGCCAGCGGGTTCCGGTAGTGGCTCGTGGCTCCGGCACCAATCTGAGCGGTGGTACTATTCCCAGTTATGGAGGCATTGTCCTGGAGCTAAGTCACCTTAACCACATCCTGGAGATAGATACTGCCCGGCATCGAGTGATTGTCGAGCCCGGGGTGGTTAATCTCGACCTTCAGAACGTGCTGCGTCCCTTCGGTTTTATGTATGCTCCCGACCCCGCCAGCCAGAAGGCGGCTACACTCGGCGGTAACCTGGGTGAGGATGCCGGAGGCCCGCACTGTCTCAAGTACGGTGTTACCCACAATCATATCCGTAGTGTGGAGATGGTGCTGGCTGATGGCTCAGTTGTCGAGATAGGCACGCCCACTGACGAGGGCTATGGCTATGACCTCCTTGGCCCCCTGGTTGGCTCGGAAGGCACCCTGGGCGTGGTCACCAGGATGACGCTGAACATTATGCGCCTGCCGGAAGCTTTTAAAACGATGCTGGCCAGTTTTGCCACCATGGAAAGCGGTGCTCAAACTGTCTCGGATATCATTGCCGCCGGACTTGTTCCCGGGGCTTTGGAGCTAATGGATAAAACGCTGATACGGGCGGTGGAAGCCAGCTTTCATGCCGGCTACCCCACTGACGCTGAGGCCCTCTTGCTCATTGAGCTGGATGGGTTGAAGGAGGGCCTGGAACGGCAGGCAGAGCTAGTCGCCGGAAAATGCCGTGCCAATAATGCCGGGGAAGTAAGAATCGCCGGCAGCGCTGCCGAGAGGGAGCTTTTGTGGGCAGGACGCCGGGGTGCCTTTGGCGCCATCGCCCGGCTGGGGAATGCCTACTCGTGCTATGATGCTACTGTACCCCGGAATAAACTGGTGCCGATGCTCGGTGAGGTAAACCGGATTGCGGATAAGTACCGGCTCCTCATTGCTAATGTTTCCCACGCCGGCGATGGCAACTTTCACCCTTTGATAATATTTGATAATAGAAACCCGGAAGAATGCCAGCGGGTAGAAAAGGCGGGCAAGGAGATATTGGCCGCCTGCGTCCCGCTGGGGGGGACTCTTTCCGGTGAACACGGTATCGGCCTGGAGAAGTGCGAAAGCATGCCGTTGATATTTAGCCCGGGTGAGCTGAGGCTGATGAAGCAGGTCAAGGATGTTTTTGACCCGGAGGGTATTCTCAATCCGGGAAAGATATTCCCGCCGGAAACGCCGGTGCCGGCGGAATCGGGAGAATCTCCACGAAAGAGTCAAGCATTACGTGATGAGCTGGTCAATATCGTCGGACGGGATAACCTGCTATCCGAGCCAAAGGAACTGGCTGCTTATGAAATCGAAGGGAATCCACCTTCCCTGGTTGTCTTTCCCTCCAGTACCGGCCGCGTCTGCCAGGTGCTCAAGGCTGCCAGCCTCGCTGGTGTCCCGGTCATCCCCTGGGGAAATGGCACCAAACAAGCCAAAGGATTACCCCTGGCCAAGACGGGTATTATCCTTTCTTTAAAGCACCTTAACCACATCCTGGAGCTGGATGCCCCCAACCTGACGGTGAAAGTAGAGGCTGGCATTAACCACGCTGAGCTACAAAGTGAGCTAGCCAGGCATGGGCTTTGCTTCCCTCTTGAGCCGGCGGACATGGAATCTGCCACTATCGGTGGCAGTCTGGCCACCAATAGCAGTGGCCCGGGGCGATTAGCCTACGGCACTGCCCGGGACCTGGTGCTTGGAGTAACGGCGGTGACCCCTGATGGCGAGGTTTTTCATGCCGGTGGTAAGACCGTGAAAAACGTCGCCGGCTATGATATGCGCAAGCTCTTCCTGGGCTCCTGGGGTACTCTCGGCATCATCACCGAGGCGATTTTAAGATTATCTTACCCGCCTGAAGAGCACCAGACTCTGCTACTTCCATCCTCCAATATTGAGGACGTCTTGCAGATAGTCAGAAGCATTTTGAATTCAACCCTCCGACCTGAGTCCATGGAGCTAATCGATGCCAATGCGATGCACGCCCCCGGCGGGGATGCCGGCTTCGGGCGATGGGAAAAAGAATTTTTGCTGCTGGTGGGTGTGGCCGGGAGCAGGGAGGCAGTGCAACGCCACCTTCTGGAAATACGGGCACTGGCAGAGACAAACAAGATTCGGGATGTCAGGGTGGTTGGCGGTGCTGAGGAAGCGAATATCTGGACCAGCCAGCGGCGGATTCAACTGCACCAGACTCCGGGAATGATAAGCGGAAAAGCAGTCGTGCCCATCAATCAAATCGGGCCACTGTTTCACGAGGTGCAAACGGTAACGAGCCGGCACCACCTTCAGGTTGGAATTACCGGGCATGCCGGGAGTGGCGTACTTTATGTCAATCTATCGCCAGGCAAGCACGATACCCAAGATGACGAGGTGCTGGCAACAATAGCCGAACTGGTACAGTGTGCCAACCAACTGGGTGGCTTTTTCCTGGTGGAGAGTGGGCCACCGGAGATAAGGCAGGCTTATGACCCGGTCTGCCGGCGCAGTGACTATGAGCTGATGCGACGGTTGAAGCACAGCTTCGACCCTGGGAATATCCTGAATCCGGGCAAGCTGGTGAGGAGTTTATAACCGTGGCTGAAGCACTGCAAAAATTCTCCGACGCATTGCTCCGCTGTAACAAATGTGGCTTTTGTTTAGCGGGATGTCCTATCTACAAGGTCACCGGCATCGAGTGGACTGCCGCCAGGGGGAGACTGGCTCTATTGCGTGGTGTCGTCAATAAAGAGTTGGAGCTCACCGAGCTTAAGGAGTCAATCTCCAACTGTCTCACCTGCAATGGTTGCTCTGACCAGTGTCCCTCCGGGCTGCTCACTGATGAGTTCATTCTCAGTGCCAGGGCTGATTTATTGAAGGAGCAGGGACAACCCTGGATACAAAGGCTTATTTTTCACCGGTTACTGCCGAACCCCAAACGCCTGCACAATCTGGTCGGGCTGCTGGGCTGGCTTCAGGCCAGCGGTCTGAGGTCAACCGCACGGAAGCTTGGTCTTACGCGGCTGATGGGAGATGCGGGCAAGGTAGAGCCGATATTGCCAGTCTTACCTTTCAGACATCGTCTCCCCGCCACCTCTTACCCGGGGCCGGAGCATCCTAAATACCGTGTCGCCTATTTTATCGGATGTGCCGGGTCGCTTACTCCCCGGGTAGCTGAGGCAGCCATACGAGTTCTTACCAGGCATCAAGTGGAGGTACTGCTACCTGAGTTTGTTTGCTGCGGGATGCCTGCTCATGGCTATGGTGATACCAAATCGGCTCTGGCCGCGGCAAAAAAGAATATCGAACTGGCCCGTTCGCTTGAAGTTGATGCCATCATTACCACCTGTGCCTCATGTGGCTCCATGCTGAAACATTATGTCAAATTGTTGGGCGACGAAGCTGATTATGCGGAGCAGGCTCATGCTTTCAGCAGCCGGGTCAAGGATATCAGTGAGTTCCTGGTAGACATCGGGCTGAACACCGAGATGGGCACCCTGGCACACAAGGTTACCTATCATGATCCCTGTCACCTCGGCCGCTTCCAGAAAGTAACCAGCCAGCCGCGCCAGCTCCTGCGGAGCATTCCCGGCGTCGATTTCATCGAGATGAATGAAGCCAACACCTGTTGCGGCGCCGCCGGCAGCTATAGCTTGACCCACTATGACCTTTCCATGAAGGTGCTGGCAAGGAAAATGAACAACGTTGGCCGGACTGGCGCCGACCTGCTGGTAACCTGCTGCCCCGGTTGCTCAATGCAGCTTGCCCACGGTATCAGCGAGCATAAACTGCCGATGAAGTCTTTGGAGCTGGTCGAACTTTTGGACCAGGCTTATCAATCCGCCGCTAAAGGTAAACCCTGATAGCTGACCCACTCAAGCCAAACCTGCCATTTGACACCAACCAGTTCAGGCGTTTAAAATGCCCATCATAGGATTCTACCCTCACCAAACGTAGCGGGCAGGTCATCTCCAGATTAAGTTCTTAGACAAGCAGAAAGGAACAGGTTCATGAGTAGCGAGAGAGATACGGGTATAAGAAAGACACAGCGAGGTGCTATCATCGCCGTCAGGGAGCAGCTGAAGGGTGTAAACGCCGACTTAATCAGCGTGGCTTTCCCACACGGAGCGAATGTTTATGCCCTGGCCTACGAGAACGGCGGGGTGAGAAAACACACCCTTATCGATGCCGGCGATGGGCGCTACCGGGAGCAGATTTTACCCGTGCTGACGGAAAATGATATTGACCCTGCCAGCATCGAAAGGATAGTCATCACTCATGGCCACCCCGACCACTACGGGCTGGCCTATCTACTGGCCAAAAAATCCGGGGCGAAGATTATAGCCCGCACCGGTCTCAAAGCCATGGTTGAGGGCGAGAAAGGTCAAGCTGAACCATCACGGCATGATGAAGATGACATCGAGTACATCGGCGAAACTGACATCGGCCAGGTGGTCAGCATCAATGGCATTGACTTTCCCCGGCTGCTGGCGCCAATTGAGATAGGACACGGGGGAAGATTAGACATTCTCGGCTGTCCCGAAAGTACCACGACTCACAGTCCCGACCAGATAGTCGTGCTTTACTCGCCGAGAAATGACCCGCATCCACACGAGCAAAGCAGCAACGGTTGCCGTCCCACGGATGACATTATCTTTGCCGGTGACCTCTGGCTGATGAAAGGGCCGATGTTCAATCACAGCCTCACCGATGCCTCGTGGTACTGGAGGCAAGGCTCTTACCGCGTGAAAAGTCTGTTATCCGGCGGAGGATTGGCAAGGAGAGACCCCAGGCTGCAGGATGCCAAAGCAAAAGAGGCACTCAAGAAAGGCTTTTGCCTTATCCGGGTGAAACCGGGGCATGGTGAAGAGTTCCTCGGCACCAGGATCATCCCCACCGGCTTGCTGGCGGAGCGAGACCTCTTGGTTGAGCTGGGATACCCCCTGGACGCAGACAAGTCCACACTGAAGCTAGCCGAGCTGGCGCCGAAGATAGCCGCCAGGCGTGAACAGGCGTATGCCGGCTTCATCAAGGAACTGGTGCACTGGCTCGAACTCGGCTATACCCTTGACGAGATGGCTGAACTCCTCACTCGTATCTACGTAGAACATTACGGGGGCGGTCCTTTAGCCGAGCAAGACCGCAAAGAGCGTCGAGAACAAATCAAAACCACACTGGCCAGGCTGAGAGGTGACAAAGCTCAACCTGACCGGCTCCGGCAACTGGCTGAGTCCACCCAATCCAAACTGAATAGCATATCGTAGCAAATACTCGTCCCTCCGGGAGGTGACCAGCCCCGGTTTATTACTGGAGGCTATTTAATAACCCATCCCCCTGACCCCCTTCCCGATAGGGGAGTTAAGCAAAAGAGATGGGACGTAGCCCCTCTCTTAATCATTCCGCCTTACGGAAGGACTTCCCCATAATGAGGGGCTAGACTGCGGGGCATTTAAGAGGGGCGAAGCCCCTCTTTCTCTATATCCCCTTCTCCTCAAGAGGAGAAGGGGATATAGAGAAAGAGGGCAACCGTAAGCGGTAGTGCATACTGAAGCAGTCATTGGTTTAGTAACCTGCAATTAACCGGACAGAACACGAGGAGGTAACCGGATGAAACAAAGAATTGGATTCATTGGCCTTGGTGAAATGGGAAAGTGGATGGCAACCAATCTGGCCAGAGCGGGTTTTTCTTTAACGGTTTACGATATCAAACCCGGGCCAGTCAAAGAACTGGTGGCAAAAGGTGCTGAAGCCGCACAGAACCCGGCTGAGATAGCGAGAAAAGCAAACTGTATCTTCCTGAGCCTGCCTGATACAGAAAATGTACAGGAGGTTATTTTTGGCAAGAACGGCCTGAGTGGTGGCTTATCCCCGGCAGATGTCGTGGTAGACCTCAGCACCATCCATTACCTGGCAACCCTGCAGATTGTGAAGGATTTATCTGCCAAAGGGGTGACCTTTATCGATGCTCCTGTTTCCGGAATGGAAGAGCGAGCCAAAGACGCAACGTTAACCGTGATGGTGGGCGGAGACCCTGAAACGGTGGAGAAGATTCGCCCCATGCTGAATGCCATTGGCAACAACGTCGTCTATATGGGAAAAAGCGGAAATGGCCAGCTCACCAAGCTGGTCAACCAGCTTCTCCTGAACATTAGCTGTGCGGCGATGGCTGAAGTCCTGCCCATGGCCGTCAAACTGGGCCTGGAGCCTGAGGCAGTCTGCAGCGTCGTCACCACCGGCACCGGCCAGACATGGGCTAACAAATTCTTCCTCCCCTATGTCCTGCAAAACAACTTTGAACCGGGCTACCCTTTAATCTCGGCCTATAAAGACATGGCCTGTGCCGCCGAAATCAGCGGACGGGAAAAGATACCCTTGCCGGTGTTTTTTGCCTCCTTGCAGACCTACCAGATGGCACTGGCCGAGGGACTGGGGCGTGAAAACAAAGCGGCAATGATTAAAGTTTGGGAAAAAGCTCTCGGAGTCAAAGTCAGAAGCAAAGGAGCTTGAAAATGAATGTGCCTCGTGGCCGACCCGAGGAGATTACCGAGGCTTACTACCGGGGACTGATGCATGCATCTGGCTACCGGAGTCAGGACATGGAGAAGCCGCTGATTGCCGTGGTCAACTCCTGGACTGATGTCAATCCGGGACACCTGCCTTTTAAATACCTCGCCGAGCGTGTCAAAGAGGGTATCTGGGCGGCCGGAGGCGCCCCCGGAGAGTTCAACGTTCCGGCTCCCTGTGACGGTATGGCTCAAGGCGCCGGGATGAAGTACGTTCTGCCCCAGCGAGACCTCATCGCCGGTAGTATCGAGGCCATGGTAAAAGCCCATGGTTTCCAGGGAATGGTCATGCTCGGCTCATGCGACAAGATTCTGCCGGGAATGGTGATGGCAGCAATCAGGTGTGACCTGCCGACCGTTTTTCTGACTGCCGGTGCGATGATACCGTACTGTCTCGGGGATAAGATGGTAGTGACTTCTGATTTGAAGGAAGCCATCGGCAAACGTCAATCGGGTGAAATCGATGACGCCACTTTCATGGCCTGGCAGGAAAGTTTCTGCTTCTCGACCGGTACCTGCTCGATGATGGGCACAGCGAACACCATGGGGTGTTTCCTGGAAGCAATCGGCGTTGCTCCCTTTGGCAGCACCACCATGCTCGCCGCTGAATCCGCCAAGCTCAGACAGGCACGAGATGTCGGCGAACGTGTGGTGCAACTGGTTAGCGAAAGAATGAATTTCCTGAAGTTCTTCACACCACCGAGCCTGCACAATGGCATACGGCTGATTTCAGCGACCGGAGGCTCGACCAATGCGGTGCTGCATACCATCGCCTTTGCTAAACTGGCCGGTATTCCCCTGGATTTAGCTGGATTTGGCCGTATTGCGGAAAGTGTGCCCCTCATTGCCAACTTTAAACCTTCCTCTCCCTACAATATCTCTGATTTTCATCAAGTTGGCGGAACGGTGGCGGCGATGGCCGCCATCCGGCAATACCTGGACACATCAGTGCCAACCGCCTGGGGAAAGACCCTGGCAGCAGCCCTGGCTGAAGCCCCGGCTCCGGATGGAACCATCCTCCATACTGCGGAGAATCCGCTGGAAGAAGGCGGCTGTATCGCTATCCTTCGAGGCAACCTGGCCCCCGGGGGAGCCGTCGCGAAGAAGAGTGGTATCCCACCCTCCATGCAAAAACACACCGGCCCGGCGGTGGTTTTCGACTGCGAAGAGGATGTGCGCCGTTACCTGATGGAGCGCAAAATCGAACCAGGCTCGGTGCTGGTCGTCCGTTATGAAGGGCCGAAAGGAGGGCCGGGAATGCGGGAGATGTCCATTCCGGCAGCGATGCTGGTAGGGATGGGACTGCACAACTCCGTGGCGATGGTGACCGACGGTCGCTTCTCCGGAGCGACGCGGGGCCCCTGTGTGGGGCATGTCTGCCCGGAGGCATGGGAGGATGGGCCGATTTCACTGGTGGCAGATGGCGACCTCATCGAAATCAACGTCCCTGAAGGCCGCCTGGAATTGAAAGTCTCAGTCGAAGAGATGGAGAGGCGCAAGCTAAGGAGACCCCAAAAACCGGAACATCCGGCTGATGGCATCTTGCAGGCTTACCGTGAGAGGGTAGGTAGTGCCGACGAAGGAGCCATCTGGCTATAGTCTTATCAATTAAAGGGGCATCAGCGGACAATACCTGAAGGAGGATGAAAGACGTGAGGCCATCCGAACGTCTCAGAGAGGTAGCGCTGCTATTTCTGAGGCTTGGCACTTTCAGCTTTGGTGGCCCGGCCGTCTACATCGCCCTGATGCACGATGAGGTAGTGCGCCGTCGCCGATGGATAGATGAGCAGCGTTTCTTAGACCTGGTCGGTGCCACCAATCTTATTCCCGGGCCTAATGCCGTTGAAATGGCTGCCCACCTGGGATTACTCCGGGCGGGATGGCCCGGGCTGATTGCTGGCGGCGCACTGTTTATCATACCGGGAATGATTGCCACACTGGTCGTTGCCTGGGCATATGTCACCTATGGTGCGATACCTGAGGTAGGATGGGTACTCTACGGCATCAAGCCTGTGGTTATCTGCGTGGTGATTCAGGCACTGTGGAACCTGGGACGCAGCGGAGTGAAGGGTCTCACTACTGCCATCGTCGGGATAGGAATACTGGCACTTTACCTGCTCGGATATAACGAGATTGCACTGCTATTTGGCGGCGCCGCCGTCGTCTGGCTGGTACGCAGCAGTTTCCGGTTCTTCAAACGCGTGGCGCCAGCACTACTGGTTACTCCAGCGTTTTTATCGAAGTTGCCCCTCTCTGCCCTTGCCGCCAGTGTCGCTGGTAAGGTGGCGTTCAGCCAGTCCACCCTGTTCCTCACCTTCCTCAAAATCGGGTCTGTCCTCTATGGCAGCGGCTACGTTCTACTGGCTTTTCTCAAGTCTGAATTCGTGGTGAACCTCGGCTGGCTCACCGACCAGCAGGTGCTGGATGCCATTATTGCCGGCCAGATTACACCGGGTCCGTTATTCTCCAGTGCTACTTTCATCGGCTACCTGCTGGGTGGCTGGCCATCAGCATTGCTGGCCACGCTGGGTATCTTCCTGCCATCGTTCCTGTTTGTCGGGCTACTCAGCCGTATCCTTCCCTTTGTCCGCAGATCGCCGTTGGCAGCAACCTTCCTGGACGGCGTGAATGCTGCCTCGCTGGGCCTGATGGCGGGGGTGACGGTGCAGCTTGCTCAATCCGCCATCGTCGATATTTTTACCATCGCACTCTCGCTGGTCACATTGTTCCTGCTCTTCAGGTTTAAGATTAACTCCATCTGGCTGATATTAGGGGGCGGATTACTGGGGGTAGCCTACAAGCTGGTGGCAGGTTGATTATCAGCTGAGTAGCAGGTCAACCCAATCGGGAACTTCAGCTATTCCAACGTGGTCAGTCTCAAGTTGGGTAAATAGTGAAGGCTCTACCTCACCGGCAAGATTCAGTCGAATCCCCATCCCCCTGACCCCCTTCCCGTTGGGAAGGGGGAGTTAAGGAAAAGAGAGGGGGATTAAAGAGATAAGGTTGATGACAATCTCAAATATCGGCTTGCATTTGTGGCCGGATTGCGTTATCCTTGTTCAATCTGAAGAACTAACCCGGAGGATACACGGGATTAACCCGTGTATCCTCGGAGAGCAAGTTGGTGAAAATCCAACGCAGTTCCGCCTGCTGTGACTCGCTTTCAGCGAGAAGCCAGAACGCCGCTCCGGGTATTCTTTAGCCTCCGCGGAGGAAGGGGGTGACCGGTATGATTCATGGGACATGAATGACCCCTTGTCCGAGTGGCAAGGGGTTTTTGTTTGGTCGATTTTAGTTTAAATAAAGGATTAAGCCTTTGGTGCAAAGGCAAGACTTGCTGGCATCGTGAAAATATCAATCAGCTTGTTTGCGACTTACTGGCTAAGAATAACACGGAAAGGAATGCTGAAAAGAAAATAAGATGACTGAACTTTTAACGACGACAATTACAAGAATCAAGCCCCTGGATGAGAAAGCAATGGCGGAAGCACGCGCCCGTCAAGACCAGCTGACCAAGCCGCAGGGTAGCCTGGGCCGGCTTGAGGCGTTATCTATCCAGCTGGCGGGAATACAGGGCCAGCCTATCCCCAATATCCGGCACAAAGCCATTATCACCATGGCCGGCGACCACGGGGTGGTTGCTGAGGGGGTGAGTGCCTATCCCCAGGAAGTCACCCCGCAAATGGTTTACAACTTCCTGCGTGGGGGTGCTGCTATCAATATCATCGCCCGCCAGGTAGGCGCCAGGATTGTTGTGGTTGATATGGGGGTAGCTGCCGAGCTTAAAGCGAATCCCCGTCTCCTCTCCCGGAAAATTGCCCCGGGCACTGGCAATATGGCAATCGGTCCGGCAATGACCGGCGAGCAGGCAATAAGGGCAGTAGAGAGCGGTATAGAAGTAGTGAACGCTGAGATAGCGAAGGGTCTTGATATCGTGGGTACAGGCGATATGGGCATCGGTAACACCACGTCCAGCAGTGCCATCTGTGCCCTGATGACAGGGAGAACCGTGGCTGAGGTAACCGGTCGCGGTACGGGCATCGCCGATGCCCAGCTTAAGCATAAGGTTGCCGTCATTGAGCGTGCCCTGGCGGTGAACTACCCCGACCCCAGGCAACCTCTGGAGGTGCTGGCCAAAGTCGGCGGCTTTGAGATTGCCGGCCTGGTCGGGGTAATACTGGCGGCAGCGGAGCACCGCATCCCGGTGGTGATTGATGGCTTCATCTCTGGGGCAGCAGCCCTGGTAGCGGCAGGACTAGCACCATCAGCCAAAGGCTATCTTATCGCTGCCCATGTTTCTGCCGAGGCCGGGCACCGTTGGCTGCTCGAGTCCCTGGGGCTTAAGCCACTCCTGGACCTGGGAATGCGCCTGGGTGAAGGGACAGGAGGAGCACTGGGCATATTTTTAGCAGAGACTGCCGCCAGGATTCTCGCCGATATGGCCACCTTCGCTGAAGCCGGCGTATCGGAAAGGAGCGAACCGGCCAGTTGAGATTCTTAGCCGCTCTACGCTTTCTGACGATTATTCCCTTCCCTTTCTGGCGTAATGCCAGCCAGTCAGACATGAAGCACACCACCGGTTACTTCCCCGTGGTCGGCTTGATTATTGGTCTGGTCATGGCCGGTCTGAACATGCTGCTGGCTCTCTTTTTACCCAGGGCGGTAGTGAACGGCCTGTTGCTCATCTACCTGGTGGTGATTAGCGGCGGCTTACACATTGATGGCTTTATTGATACGTGTGATGGTATGGCCGGTCACAAAACGGTGGAGGAGAGATGGCGCATCATGCGTGATAGCCGGGTGGGTGCTTTTGGTGTGGTTGGGGCTTTCTTACTGCTGCTGGTAAAGTATGCCACGCTAAACAGCATCCCTGAAAACCTGATAACGGTTACCCTGGTGGTGATGCCGGTTGTCAGCCGCTGGGCGATGGTGTATGCTGTTTGTGCCTACCCCTATGCCCGGCCGGAGGGTCTGGGGAAGGCATTCAAGCAAGAAGCCGGCTGGTCTAATTTCATCCTGGCCACCATTATTGTCCTGGCGGTAGCTATCGGTTTGGCCTTGCTGGCTCAGATTACCTATCTGGCTGGTTTAGTCATCCTGCTGATGACATGGCTGATGGTTGTCGGCATGGGTAGCTATCTGAAGCGAAAGTTTGCCGGGCTTACCGGAGATACCTACGGGGCGATAAACGAGATATCCGAGGTCTGGGTGCTGGTTCTCATCGTCCTGCTGGCTCACAACCACTGGTTGGGACTAGTCTAGTTACGGGATAAGCGGGGTGACTTGATTAACCTGTGGCTTCAAGCGAACGCCTATCCCCCTGTCCCCCTTCCCAGTGGGAAGTGGGAGTTAAGTAAAAGAGAGGGGACATAAGCCCCCTCTCTTAAATCTCTTCCCCTTCTCCTGAGGAGAAGGGGAACAAGGGGATGAGGTCGTCAGTCTGGTGAGGAGGGAACTTTGACCAGGTTACTGCTGGTACGTCACGGCATTACCGACTTCAACAGTACACGGCGGTTTGCCGGCTACAGTGATGTCGATTTGAGTGTGGCGGGATACAGGCAGGTCGAGCAGCTTTGCCTCCGCCTGGCCGGCGAGAAGATTGATGCCATTTATTCCAGTGACCTGAAGCGGGCTTTCGTCGCCGCCCAGGCTATCTCTGCCGAGCATCACGTTGACATTATCACCTGCCCTGAGCTAAGAGAAGCTAACTACGGCAGTGCCGAAGGGTTGACCTTTGATGACATCAGCCGCCTTTATCCTGACCTGGCGGTGGCAATCAGAAATTTTAGTCCCCAGCTCAGGTTTCCCGGCGGCGAAAGCTTCAGCGAGTTTATTGAGCGAACCAGCAAGTTCCTGGAGAGAGTAGCTCATTATCAGGCATCCGAAACGGTTCTCATCGTCTCCCATAGCGGGCCGTTGCGGGTACTGGTATGCCGTTTGCTCGGTATCGATATGGAGCACTGGCGGCAGATTCGCATCGATAACGCCTCACTCAGCATTGTGGAAACACACCAGCGCGGGGCGATAGTGAACCTGCTAAACGATACCTCTCACTTGAAAGATTAATAAGGTTACCATTCTCCTGCCAAAGTCCGGTCTGGTTAATTGCTGAACCAATGGCTGTTTCAGCACACGTTATCATTTATGGACGACCTTAACCCTCTGCATCTCCCTCTCGCTTCATCCTCTCCCTTCGTCAAGGAAAGAGAACCGGAGGTTAATTTACCAGACTGCAACAGATAAAGCGCCGTTTGAAAAGATAACTGTTGTCCTGTACAATAGCAGAGGAATGTTTCAAGATGGTGATGCCGGGAATAAACTAGGATTTAAGCCCGGTAACGAATGCTCAGGAGGGAGATGATGAGTAGCTACGCTGGTAAGTTCTTGCGGGTAAATCTGACGAGGGGCGAATGCAAGACAGAGATTGTCCCCGATGAGGTCAAGCGGAAATTCATCGGTGGCCGTGGCTTCGGTATCAAATACCTGTATGATGAAGTTGCCCCGGGGACTGACCCCCTGAGTCCCCAGAATAAACTGCTCTTGCTTAATGGCCCGCTGGCCGGGACCAACGCACAGTCAGTTTCCCGGTGGATGGCAATTACCAAAAGTCCCCTCACCGGTGGGTTCGGGCGAGCCGTGGGTGGTGCCGACTTCGGTGCCTGGCTAAAATTTGCCGGGTTCGATTTTATCATCATCGAGGGCAAGTCTCCAAAACCAGCCTACCTTTACATCGATAATGGTAAATGTGAAATTCGAGATGCTGCTGACCTGTGGGGACAGACTACCGAGCAGACCCAGCAAAAGCTACGCCAAAAACACGGGGAGCGTATCCGGACGGCTTGTATCGGGCCGGCGGCGGAGAAACTGGTGCGCTATGCCGTCATCGCCAGCGAGCGGCGGACTGCCTCCCGATGCGGAGTCGGCACCGTGATGGGTTCAAAGAACCTGAAGGCAGTTGCCATCAATGCGGAACGGCACATGGAAGTGGCTGACCCGGCTGGTTTCAGCGCGCTGGTCAAAGAGCAAATCAAATCCTACCAGGGTGATGCCGGCTACAAACGTTTCAAGGACTGGGGGACAACGGCGGTATCCAGCGCTTTTAATACCCTCGGGGTCTTTCCGGTGCGGAATTTCCGGGCCGGCCAGCAGGATGGCTTTGAAAAATACTCCGGCGAGAAATATCGTGAAATGAGGCAGGGAGACTTCGGCTGCTATAGCTGCTCCGTCCGTTGTGGCAAGAAGCACGTGGTACCGAGTGGCCCTTATGCCGGTGCTAGCAACGAAGGGCCTGAGTATGAAAGCATCTGGGTTTTCACCGGCAGCATCGATAGCACCGATATTGGAGCAACGGTGGCTGCCGACCAGTTGTGTGACGACCTCGGGATAGACACCATCAGCACGGGTAATACGATTGGTTTCGCCTATGAGCTATATGAGAAAGGCATCATTACCAAGAAGGATACGGATGGACTTGAGCTGACCTACGGCAATCACGCCGCCATGATTACCCTCATCGGCAAGATTGGACGCCGGGAAGGCTTCGGCGACCTGCTGGCGGAAGGGAGTATGAGGGCGGCAGCCCGCATCGGGAAAGGGGCAGAAAATTACGCCATACACGTCAAGGGTCTGGAGTTGCCTGCCTACGAGCCACGGGCGGCCAAGGCTCATGGACTTAACTTTGCCACCTCAAACATCGGGGCAAGCCATTGCTTCGGCTATGCCAGGCAGGAGATATTCGGCAGCACCAAACCAAGGGCGGTCGACCGCTTTGCCGATGACCATAAAGGAGATATCACTGCCTTTAACCAGAATCACACCGCCATGGCCGAAGTCGGTATCTCCTGCACCTTCGCTTCCGCATGGGAGTGGTTCACTCCGCTCTTCGGCAAGATGCTCTCGGCAGCTACCGGTATCGCCGAATTCGGTAATGCCGAATATTTGGAATCGGTAGCCGAAAGGATATACAACCTCGAGCGTGCCTTCAATTTGCGGGAGGGATTCGGCCGCAAGGATGACACCCTGCCCAGAAGGATGCTGACAGAACCCCTGGAACAAAAGGGAGGACCGGCGAACGGTCAAATCGTCAGGAAACAGGATACCCTTCTGGATGAGTACTACCAGAGCCGGGGATGGACAAAACAGGGTATCCCCACCCTACAAACACTCAGGGCGCTGGGGCTGGACTCGGTGGCGAAAGATATGGAAAAACTGGGGTAGCCTGGTAGACTTAGACCAGAAGGGAGGGTATCAGTAACATGGAGATTAAAGATTTTATCCAGGGTGCGCTTGACCGTGTCAAACAAACGACGACAAGGGTAGCGGAAGGTTTAACCCCGCAGGAGCTGGCCTGGCGGCCCGGGCCGGAGGGTAACTCGATAGGGGTGATTCTTTTTCATATGGCCCGCTTTGAAGACAGGTTTGTCCAGGGCCGGATTCGGGGCAAACCTGAGGTTTGGGAGACAGAGAAGTGGTATGAGAAACTCAATCTACCGGCAGGCGATACCGGAGGCGGTTATACCACAGAGCAGGTTGTTTCTTTCCGTGTTCCGGAGCTTAAAGCCTTGATGGATTATACGGGAGCGGTGCAGGCACGTACCCTGGAATACCTGAAAGGATTGACCACTGAGGAACTGGGCAAGGTGGTAGATTTACCTCGACTGGGGAATCCTACTGTCGGTGCCCTCTTCACTCTTATCATCACTCACCTGGCGCAACACGCCGGCGAGATATCATACCTGCGTGGTATGCAAAGAGGCGCCAACAAGTAGATACCCGGTTGACCGCTTTACGTTTCCAGGCTGACCAGTCCCTTGCGCACCGCATACTTGATAAGCTCAGTGCGGTTATGCAGGTTAAGTTTTTCCATTATCTTGGTGCGGTGGCCAAGGACTGTCTTTAAACTGATGAAGAGCATATCCGCAATCTCACGGCTGGTATGACCCTCCGCAATCAGCTTGAGTATTTCTCTTTCCCGGGCGGTCAAACGGTCATAAGGCTCCACCTCTGCCTGTTGCCGGTAATCTTCAATCAGGGTGGCAGCTACCGAGGGATATAAGAAGGAATCCCCGCGGTGGACGGCACGTATTGCGGATAGTAGCTCTGAACCGAGTGCTCTCTTGGGTACACAGCCGGCGGCTCCGGCTTTAATTACGGATAAGATATATTCCTTGTTATCGTACTGGGTCAGAATTAAGACTTTCACTTTGCTGTTTTTCTTCACGATACGCCGTGTCGCTTCAATGCCGTCCATATTGGGCATGGCAATATCCATCAGGACAACATCCGGCACCAGCTCGCCTACCTTGGCAACGGCTTCCTTCCCATCGCTGGCTTCGCCAACTATTTCGATATCGCTCTGAGAACTGAGCAAAGCACGGATGCCATCGCGCAGTATGGCATGGTCGTCGACCAGCAGCAGCTTTATCTTAGACATGGCTAACCTCCCGCCCTAAAGGAACTTGAAAGCTGATTTCAGTGCCACCGAGAGGGCTGGATTGAATGGTCAAAGTGCCATTAACCAGCTCTACCCTCTCTTTCATACCCAGTAAACCCAAACCGCGTGGCCTTTGCTGTGAGCTTATCGCTTCTTGAACATCAAAACCGACACCATCATCCTTGACAGATACGTTCACGGTATCTTTTTTGAAATGAAGGATTATGTGGGCATTCTTGGCGTGAGCGTGCCGGGCGATATTAGTGGCAGCTTCCTGGATAACCCGGAAGAGAGTCGCCTCGAGTTGCGGAAATAATCTCTTCTCACGGCCGATGGTCCTGAAATCCACCTTGACACCAGCGCCACCCAGCTTGTTATCGAGAAGCCATCGTGTTGCCGCCACCAGGCCCAGGTCATCCAGCAGTGTCGGGCGAAGTTCATAAATCACACGGTGTATCTCATCAAGAATACTGATGGATAAATGCTGTGTTTTCCTTATCATCTCACTGGTCTTTTCGGCACCGGGTGGTAAAGAGCTGCTGACCACTTCGAGTCCGGTATTCAGGCTGATGAGAGATTGGCTTATCTCATCATGTAGCTCACGGGCAATCCGGCGGCGCTCCTCTTCCTGGATAGACAAGACCTCGCGCAACAGCTCCTGGCGAATCTCGTCTTTACGCCGCACTTCCTCGTGCAACCGGGCATTCTCAATCGCCGTCGCCAGCTGCCGGGCAATAGTCTCCAAAAGCCGCACATCTTCCGTAGAGAAGAGACGAGGTTCGTGACTGGCAATATTAAGTACGCCCAGAACCTTACTTTCGGAACGGATGGGCACACTGGCAAAAGCCCGCAGCCCTTCGGTGCTGATTAGTTTTGGCCTGGCGGCATCCGGCGTATTGGAGATATCTTCCAAAAGCATCGCCTCGCCGTTACGCGCTACTTTGCCGGCGATACCCTCGCCCAGACGGAGGCACATTTGCCGGACATACTGGCTGGAGAGACCACGATACGCCCGGTAGCATAATGTCTCTCCTGTTTCATCAAGCAGAAGTATGCCACCGATGGCAACACGCATCACTTCCAGGATGCTGTCCAGCGCACTACTCAGGACATTATCCAGGTTGGATAGGTCACGGAGAGAGCCCAGAGCCTCAGATAGTGTCAGGAGTGCCGAAAGCTCCCTCGTTCTTTGTTCCAGCTCAATGGATGTCTTGGTTGAAGGCATCGTTACCCCACCGCGACTACTTGTTTTCCTTTCCCTTCAGTGCCTTGCTCATTGAGTCAATCTGCTGCCGTAACCGTTTCTGCTGGCGCAGCAGGGAAAGGATATAGCCAAAAACGACAGCCCAGACAATGCTATAGGCGGCGAACACAAAACCGGCATTCTCCATTTTGTCCTGTCTCCATTAACCAGCATTAGGTTTGTTTCCCAATCTCTCACCTTTATCCTCTCTCCGGGGGAGAGGGTTCGCCTGAAGGCTTGCCTTGAAGGGAGGAGAATTTCAAAGAGGGGCATCCGCCCCTCTCTCACTGGCTCACCTCTTCCGAGACAAGAGCTGGAGATAGGTTAACAAGTAATCCCATTATAGGTCAATTAATTAATTTCTTCAATTTTTCTATTTCTACCTCATCATTTCTCAACGAGACGCGCTGCCACAGGATAAGAAAGTAAAGAATGGTGAAGGCAATTATGCTAATGATGAGGGTTAAGAGCATGGTAGGGTCAATATCGCCTTTAATGACCAGCATCGGGGGGTGTTGCCCGCGCCAGAGGGTCGTGGCTAAAACCACGATAGGAATATCGACAAAGCCGATAATACCAACCACCGCCGCAAAACGGGAGCCCTGGCTCTCTTCCGTGGCTAAAGAGCGCACCATAATATAGGCCAGGTAGATAAACCAGAGCACCAGGGTAGAGGTCAAACGTGCCTCCTCCCATATCCACCATTTACCCCAAAAACCCTTGGCCCACAGGGAGCCAACGATTAAAGTCAGACTGGTAAAGACAATGCCGGTCTCGGCAGCAGAGCGAGCCAGGATATCCCACTTGTTCTCCTTCTTTACCAGGTAGAGGATACTGCCGATAAAGACGATAAGAAAGGCAAGTAACGCCAGCCAGCCCATGGGCACCATCAGGTAAAATATTTTCTGGATAAAACCCATCACCTTCTCGGTCGGTGCCAGGACAAAAACCATGTACATGGTGACCACCATTAGTGCCAGGCTCAGCCAGAACAGGATATATCTTTTCATAACCTCTCCTTCATACCTCTACTCTTCGATAACATAGGCGAAGACGAAGAAAGGGACCACCAGAAAAATAGCATCAAAAGCGCCCAGTATCTGGAGCCAAGGGTACAGCTCACTCCATGGTTCACCGGCAATGGCCAGTGCCGAGCCTTGCACGGCGCTGATGATTACCGGGATGACGATGGGCAGGAAGAGAATGGGCAGCACCATCTCCCGTGCCCGGGTATTGATTGCCAGGGCGGAGAATAGCGTCCCCACTGCCACGAAACCGATGGTCGCCAGAATGGTGACCGTGATAAGCTGGGTCGAAAAAACCGCGACATCGAAAAAGAAAATGAAGAAGGGCAGGGCGATAGCTTCAATGATAAACATAAAAAGCAGACTTCCCAGCATCTTGCCCAAATAGATAACTTCACGGCTTATCGGGGCGGACATCAATCCTTCCATACAGCCTTCTTCTTTCTCCGCGATAAAGGCACGGTTCAGGCTCAAGACGCCGGCAAAGGCAAAGGTCACCCACAGGATTCCCGGGGCCACGATTTCAGCGGCTACCTGGCCGGGTTCAAAGGCAAAATTAAAAATAACGATGACCAGGAGAGTAAAAACGAGTACGGAAGGCACGACCTCCCTGGTACGCAATTCACAGAGTGCGTCTTTCCAGGTGATGGCGATAGCTTTACGCCAGAAACTCATGGTGTTGTCGCCGTGGCTTCCCGGTAGACCTGTTTCAGGTCAGCAAGGTCGAAGGCTTTGGTTGACCGCTGGTAAACAATCTTACCCCGGGCCAGAATCAGGCAGCGCTCACACAGTTCCAACCCTCTTTCCAGGCTGTGGGTAGTCTGAATAATCGTACGTTTTACCTTCCCTTCTGCCTTCAGGGCTTGCCAGAGCATGGCGATACCCTGCTGGTCCAGGCCTGTTTCCGGTTCATCGAGCAACATGATAGCTGGCTTATGGAGAAGAGCGCGGGCGATGGATACCCGCTGTCTCATACCGCGGGAAAAGGTGCCCACCCGGTCATGGAGGCGGGATGTCATCCCCAGCATGTCTACCACCTCTTGTATTCGCTCCCTGGCCCGGGGGATATCATAGATACGACAGTTGAAATCCAGGTTTTCATAAGCGGTGAGGTTATTATAGAGGAAGGTCTGGTGGCTGAGCAAGCCGATACGGCGCCGTATCTCCTCGGCGTCATTTTTTAGCTCCAGCCCGTCAATCGTCAGGGTTCCTGCCGAGGGCTTCATGATTGTTGCCAGAATCTTGATAAGGGTCGTTTTACCCGCCCCGTTGGGGCCGAAGATGACGACTGACTCGCCATATCCTATCTCAAGGTCGACCCCGTTAAGGGCATCGTGCTGGCCAAAAGACTTGGTCAGTCCCCGGGCACGGATAGCCCATTTCTGAGCAGGTTCATCCTTCGCGATCACTTCTGTTCCGCATCCTGCATCAGCCTGACCAGTTGGGCTTTTTTCTCCGCTCGTCGTCTCTGGTAGTCAGCCTCAGCAATTTTCCCGGCTTCAAAATCATCATCGAGATGGGCCAGCTCAACAAGTAATCCTTCCTGTCCCCAGGCAGGTTCATCTTGAACAGCTACCGGTTGCAGGGGTTTCCTTCGCAGCATGTACACCAGGCCGGCCGCACCGGCCAGAACTGCCAGGGACAGGACTACCCAGAGGACAACCGCATGGCTGGATGGTGCTTTACCGGAGAGGGAGGCACTGATAACCTGGCCCGGAGTAAAATCCGCTCCGGAGAACTGGTTGAAGGTGGTACCGCTGATATCCACCGGACCTCGGGCCGTCAATTCTTTACTTTCCACATTAATCCCCTCTCCCGCAACGAGCAGGGCATAGCTCGCCATCGGGTTAGCCACTGTACGCGAGAGAGTAAACTTCCCCGGGAACTGGTCAATTTTATAAGAATAGGCAATCTCTTTACTCCCGGGCTGAATTGCCATGGTGTCAGAAAAACCCTCAGGGATAGTCACAATACAGCATCCCATCAGGTCGCCGAAGTATTGCATATCTATCGCCCCCGCAGGGAGAGGCAAATCCAGTGTTTTACGCCGGCCCAGGGCGGTGACCTCCCCTGAGCCGATATAGGTCCGGTCAGAGCTATTACTAATCAGGTAAACTTCCATGACTTCAAGGCTGTCCTGTCCGGCATAGATGACGGTATGGGCGGTCTCGACCGTGATTGCCTCGCTACTGGTGGTCGAGTCATATACCACCAACTCGACGGATTTGGCGGTCTCGTTCTCAGCGAAGCTCAGTGCGTTACTGGAATAATCGCCTTCCTGGTAGCTAACCGTTATCTCGTAGCTATAACCCGGTGCAGTAGCCAGTTTATCGAAGACAAAGCGGCCGTCATTTTGAGTTTTAGCCGTCGCTGCGCCGACCTCACTGTTGTCCAGGGAGGTCTTCAAAGTAACCACCTGGTCGGCCACACTGCTTCCGCCACTGGTCTTATTCACCAGTTGCCCGTTAATGATGCCGTTACCCGCTTCCGCAGCCAGAACCGGAGCGGCCAAGCTCAACATGAATATTATCGCCAGAAAAGCAGCCTTTTTAATCGATATGTCTCCTTACCTAAAGGCGTGCTCCGCAGTTGGAGCAAAAGCGGTCATCCGGCTTCCGCCTCGTCCCGCATTGACCGCAGAACTGACCTGCTTTTTGACGCCGTTCCTGCACCTGTTTTTCCACTTCAGCCTCTACCCGGGCACTACTTTTTGGGCCGGCGTTGCCGGTAGCAGGCTTTTTACCACGCCGGAGCTCTCGAACCTTCTTTTCAATCTCGTCCTCGCCGGCGCTGCCTTTTTCTACACTGTCGATATCTTTCAGAATGGAGATGGCTTTCCCCTTATACCTGGCGGCCAGTTCACGGTAGTCTTCCTCTGTCAGGATACCGGATTGATAGTCAAACTCCAGCTCCTTGAGCATGGAGTAGGTAGTATCACGCCGGGAGTGTAGCTCCTCCGTGTTTTCGTCCCGAAAGGCTTCTACCGGGCTTTGCCTTGGCTTCAACAGCGGATACCCGATGAAGCCACCGACCAGCAGCGTCAGCAGAACAGCCAGAAAAATAATCAACGGAAGCCCCTATCGCCAAACTGCTTTAGCTCGGCCTCGAGCCGGCGCTGGTATTTCTCATCTTCCTCTTCCGGTTCAACCCCGGTAGCAGGCACAGGCTGATTATTTCGCTTGACCCACTTTCTCACTGCCATGTAGATGACGGCACCTCCGATGAGTATGGCAAGATAAGGCCCAAGCCAGACAGCAAGGTTAAAACCTTTTTTGGGCGGTGATGCCAGCACCTTTTCCCCATACTCGCCAACAAAATACTGGATAATCTGTGCCGATGATTCTCCTTGACCCAGCTTCTGACTTATCGTGGCGAGCATTGATTCGCGCATCGTACAGCCGATGTCATCGCACTTGTTCAGCACCTTGTTACACCCGCACTGGCAGATTAGCTGCCCGGCAACATCATCGGTAGTAGCATCCGCTCTGAGCGGTGACGCCATTACCGCGGCAAAAAGCAAGACAAACAAAAGTGTTCGCCAAACCATAGTTACATCCCCCCTCAGGCCCTGGCCGAGCCACTCAACCTCCGTTTTTCCGGCCAGAAAGCAATTAATCCTCCCAGGACGACAACAACTCCGCCAAGCCATATCCATGAGACCATCGGGTTCACCAGGACTTTAAAGGCGGTCGCACCGGATGTATCACCCTGGTTTTCACCAACCAGGATGAGATAAAGGTCTTCGGCAAGAGTAGAATGAATCGCCACCTCGGTCACCGCTTGCTCGTAGCTCCGGTGGAAGTATTTCTCGGTGACCAGATTGCCCAGGTATACCCCATTCTCATAAACCGAAACGGTCGCGCTGACTACCTGCTTGCTGGCCGTTTCAAAGGAATCCTTCCCACCATAAGTCAGGGTATAGTTCTTGATGGTCATTGATTCCCCTGGTTTAAGTGTTGCTTCCCTCTCTATATTATACACTGATGAGACAGTGACGCCAAGCGCAATGAGCACAATACCGAGGTGGACGATGTAACCCCCGTAGCGGGGGCGGTTGGCACTGATTAAGCCCCAGAAGGCCTTCAGGTAATTCTCCCGTCTGGTGCGGTGACGGGCAGATGTCCCGCGCCACCACTCGTAAATGATAGTCAGGGGGACGAAGCTGCAAATAAGGAAAGCCAGCAGGGCATACCACTCCCTGACTCCGGTGATGAAGAGGACGATTACCAGCAGCACCGCCAGCACTACCGGCAACAGGAAATTATGCAGCAGATTTTTAGGGGATGCCCGGCGCCAGCCGATTAAGGTGCAAATCCCCGCCAGGAGAATAATCGCCAGGAATAGCGGCGCATTCACCTGGTTAAAAAAGGGCGGACCGACGGTAATCTTGACTCCACGCACAGCTTCGGTGATTACCGGGAACACCGTGCCGAGGAAGATGGCGAAGGCTGCCCCCACCAGCAGCAGATTGTTAAGCAAGAAAGTACTTTCCCGGGAGACGAGGGATTCCATCTCCGCTTCACCCTTAAGCTCATCACTGCGGTAATAGAGCAAAACCAGCGAGCCAAAAAGGAAAATACTAATAAAGAGCAGGAAGTAAATACCCAGAGAGGTATCAGAAAAAGAATGGACGGAAGCCAGGATACCGCTGCGGGTGAGAAAAGTGCCGAACATTGACAGGCTGAAGGTGATGATAATCAGCACCATGTTCCACACCTTGAGTATGCCGCGCCGACGCTGCATCATCACGGAGTGCAGAAAAGCGGTGGCGGTCAACCAGGGCAACAGACTGGCGTTCTCTACCGGGTCCCAGGCCCAATAGCCTCCCCAACCCAGCTCAACGTAAGCCCACCAGGCACCTAGAATATTACCGATACCAAGAGACAGCCAGGCGATAAGTGCCCACCTTCTTGCCAGTACTATCCACTCGTCACCAAGTCGCCTCGACAATAGAGCGGCGATAGCGAAGGCGAAAGGGACCGCAAGGGCGGCATAACCGGTCAGTAAAGTTGGCGGGTGAATGAGCATACCCGGGTTTTCAAGAAGGGGATTCAAACCCTGGCCATCCGCCGGTACAAAACCCAGCTTCCGGAAAGGATTGGCGACAACCACCAGTAGCAAAAAGAAAAAGGCAGCGACGACCATCAGGATTGAGGCAGCGTAAGGTATCAGCTCCTGACCGGTGTTTCTCTTCTGAGCCACTACCACGGTGGCCGCCAGTGCCAGAATCCATACCCAGAAGAGTAGCGAGCCATCATTCCCGGCCCACCACGCGCTTATCAGGTAAAACGGGGACAAATCACGGCTGGTATAAGAAGCAACGTAGGCCAGGCTAAAATCATGACGGACCAGGGCATAAAGTAGAGAGACTACGGAGAGAGAAGCCAGACCGAAAACAGCATAGACACTGTTCCGGGCACTATCAATAAGCTCGGGTAGCTTGCGGCGTCCACCGAGGCCGTACACAACCGCCGCGTAGATTGAGACCACCAGCGCCAGTATCAGCGCGATATAACCGATATCGTTCATGCCTGTTTGCCCTCAGCGGAATACACTGGATTATACTTTGGGTTCATACTTGGAGGGGCATTTTGGCATGAGCGTCTGTGCCTGGAAGGTACCGCTGGTATCAAGACGCCCTTCAACAACAATCTCGTTACCCGCTTTAAAGCTATCAGGGACTACCCCCTGGTAGACTACGGGCAGGCTCTTGCCTCCTTCAACGACAGTAAATTTCAGGTTGAAGCCCGCTGGTTGTTGTTCTACCGAACCCGGAGCAACCACCCCATTCACACGGACACTCTTGCCGTCTACTGAACTACCCAATTGTGCCAACTCACTGACCGTGTAATAGTAGGTGGCTGCCCCCCTGATACCATTGAATGTCAGTAAACCCAAGGCGAGAAAGATAACTATTCCCCCGATAAGGAATTTCCTTTTATTCCGCATTTACCAACTCCACCCTACCCTAAGTATTACCCCATCATGTAAAGCTGTGGAAGATGGGGTTTTGTTACAGCTTCTTTTACTATCCCCAGCTAAATCCGGAGAATGCTATCCATCCAGCCCGTTTTCGATTCGATATTATGCCTTCGGTTTATGGCAACCCTGGCAAAGGTCATTAGTTCTGCCTGCATGAGTAGCCGAGACCGGTTTAAGCCCACCCTGTGCGTGGCACAGCAAACAGTCACTTCGCCCTTCCAACGTATGGGGTATTTGTGGTGGCCCTGATACTACCGGCGTCGGTGCTGGCGTGGGTGTGGGCGTTGGGGCCGGAGCCGGCGCTGGCGTCGGGGTCGGCGTGGGTGCTGGCGTTGGGGCCGGAGCCGGTGTTTTGGCACAAGCACCAACTAACGCTACCATGAGGAGTATGACAGTGACGGCAAACAGGATTGCAGACTTGTTCTTCACAATTTCCTCCTATCTCAGCTGCACGATAGCTGAGTTATTTTACCATATCATTAATCTGTTAAGCAAGCACCAAAAACGAGATATTCTTTTTCAATCTTCCCCGCTAAATAATCCCCCTCTCTTGATCACAAGAGAGGGGGATTATTGGGGAAGGCCAGGTTAGCAAACGAGCAATCTTATTTCAGCGCTTTAATCGAGGCATCTATCACCGCATTGGTAAAGGCCGGGTTATGGACGCCCTCGCTGGCATCACCATGAAGCAGGTTGTAATTCCAGCCGGCTTTGACCAGAGGGTCAGTAAAGGCGATAAGTGCCACCCCACCGCTCTGGATGTCTCCAAGCTGGACTTCAGCCTCAGTGAGTGATACGGTATGAGATGCTTCGCCAGCCGGGCTGTAGGTAAAGGTTAATGGAGTCTTGAACTTGACGATAAAACCCTGCTGCCCGTGAGGCTCGGTCGGCTCCAGAGACGCGATATTGTCTTTGGCCACGCTCAGGCCTACACTCTTCACATCATAAGACTTGCCGCCAAACACGTGAGGAGTATAGTCACTGATGGTTACCTGGGCCGGTATCTTCTTGAGAAGATAGGCTGACATCGCCTCTCCCAGTTTGTGTATCTTGTCCTCGACACCCGCCTGGAGCGCTTTGCCGTTCAAAGTGGTACTATGGCAGCTGGAGCATACTTTGATATTGGCGCCAAAGGAGTGATTGGTGCCGCCCTGGTTATAGCTAAACTCAGATGGTGGCGGTGATTCTTCCATGTGGCAGGTGACGCAGGTATCCTTGATATTGGCATGAGGTGAACGCTGTGACTCGACAAAGTAGGCGTTCTCACCCATCAGCACGTCTCCCTGAGCCGCGGTATGCGGGGCGGAGTAGCTGGTAGGCGCGTTGGCATCATTATGTAAGGCATTTCTGGTGTTATGGCAGGTGATACATAAAGCACCTTTGCCCACTTCTTTTGCCTGATAGCCAGATGGCAGCATGGCCGTATTCCCTTGAATACGGACGGTAGCCGTGTTCGGCTCACCTGATGTTGTCCCCTGAGCATGCGGGTCATGGCAGACAACACAGGTTACCCCTTCCGCTCTGTCCGGACCGGCACCAAGTGCAATCATTTCATCAACAGTGGCATTACCCTTAGCCCCTTGAATCTGCTTCGTCAGGTCGCCCTGTTTTAGCCAGGTAAGGAATCCTTGTGCCAGATGGCAGCGTCCACAAGAAGAGCTGGTACCTCTTTCCGGTGTTGCCGTAGATTCAATCCCGGAATGTGCACTCTCTGCCCACTGCTGGAAACGCCCGTGTCGCGGTGGTTCGCCGTGACAGGCACCGCAAACATCGGACGAGACGCTGACACGAGCGGCGTCGATGATCTTGTTACCATGTAGCGTACTATCGTTATTTGGGCCGTGGCAGTTTTCACACTGGATATTAGCCAGTTTGGCTGTCTTCGGGTATTTAGCCAATATTTCCGTCCACAAACCCACATCGCCATGGGCCGGCACCTGCCAGCCTTCGGCTTTTAATGCCTCATCAAATCCGCCATTATCCACAGCCGGGTCATAGCCCACCGTGTGGCAGGAGGCGCACGATACACTCCAGTGACCATTAGGGTCATTAATGTTCTGCGTGAATATCTCAGCGTGGCCTGATTTAGCCCAGTCAGTGAAATTATCCGGCGCTATCTTTCCATCATGGCAGACCGTGCAGCCGGCAGCAAGAGGCCGTCCCTTGCCATCCTGTCCACTGATTGCACCGGACCAGGTCCCGGCGTAGACATCAAGTAAGTCTCCGCTATTTCTTTCAGTAAGCGTATATTTACCGACGACATCCGGAGTAAAAGACGGGAACCGGTCAGTGGCATCGCTTAGAGTTGCTTTCGAACCCGCCGGACCCACCAGAGTCCAAGCATAGGCAGTCCGCTCTTTACCCTGCACCAGTACCGGCTCCCCTTTCGCTACGGCTTGAAGGCCGGTGTTAATAACATAAGGAAGGGCAGCCACTACATTCACCGTATCACTGTAAGTACCACTGGAGGTGGTCACCGTCACTTTGAAAGTAGCTGCCTCAGCCTCCTCCAGAGTAAAGGGGCTGATGCCCATTACTTTAAGTCGGTTAGCAGGTTGAAGAGCTTTTATCAGCGCGGCCTTGTAGACAGGTGCTTTATCCAGGGTGACCTGAATCGTGCTGTTTTTCGGGTTATCGATGGTTGCATCTACCCCTGCCGTCTGGCTCCATTGATAACCGGTAACGGTGGAACCATCCTGTGGCGAGGCGGTAGCACTCAGCGTCACTACCGTGGCGGGTGAGGTCTGCTGGTCTTTCCCCGCATCGACGAGCACAGGTTTCATCACCTTCATCACTACCGGTTTGGTCACTGACTGCCCGGCGACCACTGACACCGGAAGTGTGACCGCTGTATGGTTATCCTTTTTGAAGGTAAGGTTATACGTGCCGATAGGCAGCGTCGCCGAGTAGGCACCATTAGCATCAGTGGTAATAGTGACATCTTTAATTGCCGGCTCGGTGGTGATGGCCACTCCGTCTGCCGGTTTACCACCGAGGGAACTGGTTACTGTTCCAGAGACAGTACCAGTGCTGGTACCGGGTGGTCCCTGGACACCGGCAGTACCCTGACAGCTGACCACCAGGGCCAACAGTACCACCAGCATTACGGCGATACCCCACCACAACCTCTTCCGACTTCGTACGAGCATAGATTCCACCTCCTTAACGAGTATCAAAATAAAAGAGCGGATGAAACAATCCGCTCTTTATGACTAACTCCGTACCTGTCACTAGTTAGAACTACCGACCATATGTCTAAATTATGCAGTATCATAAACAGACTTGTTATACCATACTTTTTTGGAAAAAGCAATACCTTATTTTAAAAGATAGCCTCTTATTGTCAGGGACTACTGATTACTATGGCTAAGTACTACTGATTACTACTTTAGTTGAAAGTAATGACATGAATCGCAGCCGGCATCAATAGTTTTACCTTTTTGTCCGTCCGTGGTCGCCACCAGCTTACCGTGGCAGCGAAAGCACCCCGGCGAGGCAATGTGCCCGGCGTTATCAATATAGCTCTTCCAGGTCACCTTCATATCAGGGAAGGTAGTCAGCCGTGCAATTTCTTTAAGTTCAGTGATAGCCCGGTCAATTTCTGCCTGCTTTTTCTGGTTTACTTCAGGATAGGAGGTACGATAAAACTCACGAATTGCTTCTATCCTGGTAATGGCGATTCCGAGGCTCGGGTTGGGTGGGTCCAGTACCTTCATTCCCTCTCTTTTAATAAAGGGCAACGAGCTATCTATCTTACCCTTGACCATGGCCATGTCGAAGAGCTCATTGGGCGACTGGAACACATGAGTTGCCCGGTTATGACAATCCATGCAGTCCATCAAGCGTTTCTGCTCCAGTAGCTGCGGACTAAGCGCCACGCTCTGACCAGGGTCAACGTACTCCGTCAGGCTGCCGTCCTCATTCTCAACACCAACCCAGCTGATTTGCTGACGAGCTTTATCCATGGGCAAGTACCACACTTTGGCAGCGATGTGCCAGTGGATGTCATGTGCCACCCCGGACTCGCCAACACCCACCCGCAATACCCTGGTATCAACCTTCTTCGTATTTGCCTCATCAGTGACAAAAGTAGTGTGAACACGGACGAGGTCACCGGAGAATTTCTTCGGCCAGTGACACTGCTCACAGGTCTCGCGGGCCGGTCGCAGGTTTTCCACCGGGGTCGGAATGGGCCGGTGATAGGTTTTAGCCAGAATGGAAACTACCATCGGCACACCGCTGATTTTGGATTTGACCAGGTAATCCGCTCCCGAGCCAACATGGCATTCGGCGCAGCGCACCTGAGAATGAGGCGAAGCCTGGTAGGTGGTATACTCCGGGTACATTACCTGGTGACATAGCTGACCACAAAAAGCGGTAGAATCAGTAAACTCAACCAGCTGGTAACCGCCAACAACCAGCAACATAATGCCGATTGCCCCGGCACACATCAGAAAGAGCAATTTTTCGCGATGCTGTCGAAGACGCTCCATCTTATTAGTCTTAGCTCCTCAAGATAGCCAGGACGAAAATCACCCCGCCAACAACAAACAAAATAGGTACCATCGAGTAGTTAAAAACACCGAATAGAGGGTATCTCAAAGGGAGGTCAGAGGCAGAGTTAAAAATAACCAGTGCGACGATAGCCACGAATACTACCGCCGCCGCTCGGGTCAGCCAATCATCAAAAATCTCACGCAGATATCTCAATTTTCCTCCTTCTGGCCGCCTTCAACTATCTCTTCTGCTTCAGTCAATCGCTCATACTCGATGGGATGGTCGCGGCGATAGCGCTCCCTGGGTACTTTCCCGGTGAAGATGGAGGTATTAATCGGGAATATACCGGGGGTAAAGTGGTTAAAGAAAATGTGCACCATAAATATCCAGGTCAGGGCTAACACCGCCTCATCACTATGAGCAATCAGGGCGGCGGGAACAATCCAGCCCGGGAAAATGCGTGTAATCAGCACCGGGAACATCAGGACAAAACCGGAGCCGGCCATAATAGGCACTCCCCAGAAGATTGCCCAGTAATCAAACTTCTCTTTCCAGTTAAAGCGGTCAAACCTTGGCTTAGTCTTGGTCAGCCCGAGAAAATAGGCAAGCTCATGAAAGAACTTGGTGAAGTCACTCGCCGCCGGTATCATTTTTACCGGGAAGGGCTTTTTTAGAATCGCGATGGTGTAGAGCAAATAAACGGCATGGTAAAGGCACACGGCGACCATGGCATAGGCCGCAAAATAATGTACCGAGCGCATTACCTCAACCCCTCCCCATATCCCGGCCCACCACTGGCTGATACCGAGGGAAGCATACTTCAGGGGCAGGCCGGTAAAGACGAGCAAGATAAAGCTGGTCATCAGCCCGGCGTGCTGGATTATCTGGTGAACATCAAAGCGGGCAATTTGCTCCGGCAGGGCTTTTTCCAGCGGCAAAGCTTCAGTTTGTACTGCCATCTATTCTTCCCTCCACCGGCGGCGGGCGAAGCTGACTATCGCAACGATGACGATAAAGGCACCCACAGAAACCACCGAAACCAGCAGGGTGTTAAATAATATCTCGGTGTAGTGTGCCGCCGGGATATTCTCAGGCGATGCCTCCTTGTGACCGAGGAAGCCCCGGGCAAACTCAATACCAGCACCGGCGTGACACTGTTCACAGGTCTTCGCCAGGTTGCCCGCACCGGCTACCGGTGAGGCCGGGTCACTGACGCTCTTGATATCATGATCACCATGGCAGTTGGTACAGGTGGCCTTATCCAGCTGGGTTATCTCGTAAGTGCCCAGCTTTATCGCTTTACCGTGAAAGCTGCGCATGTACGATTCATAAACTCTCTCGACAATACCGTAGCTGGCCATCAGCTTTTCATTACCATGGCAGCGGGCGCAGGTCTGAGCAATATTCTTCTTATAAGCCGGTGAATTGTATTCCAGCACCCTGATCACGCTATGGGGATTAGCCTCCGGGCTATGGCAATCGACGCAGGTAGCAACATCAGGATTACCCAGCGCCAGCTGTTGCCCGTGGACACTCTCCAGGTGCACCTTATACTGATACTGATGGCAACTGCCACATTTTTCCGCCAGTGATAGCTTGGTCAGCGGAGTTTCAACCTTGTGCGGTTCGGTAGTATGGCAGGTGGTGCAGGCGATAAACCGGTGGGCAGCCGTGTTTACCTTGGCCTCATTAACATAGAGAGATACGATGGTACCTTCCTTGGTGGTCTTGGTCAGTTTGGGGTTGCCGTGGCAGGCAAGACAATTGTTTTCATCGAGAGCAGACGTCCGGGAAACTGAAGCGTAAAGAAAGACGAGAATACCGAGAGCTAGGCTCGCCAGGAGGAGCAGGCTTATTTTTGAAAAGCACCTGACTGTATTTATCACAACTTCTAAGGATTATCTTATAGCCTTACTTACTAGTTAGCAACAGAAAAACACCCTACATTTTAATGATAATATACCCTGTTTTTACTTTAGACGACCGGACTAGGGGTGCATACTCCGGGCCAGAATAAGCACTTCTCGTACCGGTTGACTCATAACGACGGCAAAGTAGCGACCTTCCGTGGTCCAGTAAACTCCATTGACAAGCTCACCATCATCTCTTCGCCCGACAACCAGTTCGCCCTGACTACCGCTGATATTCACCGGTCTCTTTTCAAGAATAGTCCTCATCCAGGGTAGACCTTGAGTTAAATCTTTTCTATCAGATGCTATCTGGGTAAGCAGTAAAGCCTCGGTACTCTGGTCAGAAGAGAGAAAGATAAGATGAACCAGCGGAACGGGTTTGAGCTGTCCCCGGATGCCGGACGGTGGCCAGCCGAGATAGCTGGGAAAGTAAGTCGGTAAAGTAATTTTGAAACCCAGCTCTGCCTCGGCTGCTTCCAGGCTGGTATATTCTTTAAGTGCCGGGCTTGATATAAAGGATGGCACCCGGCCGGTATAGTGGAGGACTAAGGTCATCATCCCCACCACCACCAGTACCAGCGTCAACCGGGGAGCATCTCTTACTAGCTTTTTCATTGCCGCTTTCATCTTCTGCGCATCTTCTAGACCACAAAAAATAGCATTGCTGACAGCAGGGTGGCAGTGACAAACAAGCCGAGGTTTTGCGCGGGGATAGTGCCATCTTTTTCAGGCTCAAGCAGCCTGGCTACCCTTTGTGTCATCAACGTCCCACTTGCTCGATACTCCCAGGTGGTGATGCTTGGCCACCAGCGCCGTTGCACGGCAGGTACACCGGAAGCTGGCGTTTGCCGGGACATTTTGACAATCCCCGAAGCCAGAGCTAACCTTTCCCCGGTGGCAGCAATGGCAATATCGTCACAATTCTTCTCATTGTCATTGATAATCCGGCCAAAGATGAAGAGGACAACCGGATTATAGAACGTCAGAAATCGCAGCACCGCTGCCAGGCGGTCGATGCGGTAAGCCGGGCCGAGGTGAGCCAGCTCGTGACTCATCACCGTCTGAAGCTCGTTGCTTTCCAGCAGGTCAATCGTCGCCCTGGAAATAATAATCGCCTCACGCCTGAAGGTATAAAGCACCGGCTCAATATCCGGGGAAAGCAGCACTTTTACTTTGGCCTGAGCCAGGGAAGCCAGTGCCTCATCCAGTTCAGGAAACTCGCCTGCCGCGATGGCAGAGAAGGAAGGTTGGTGGCCAAAGTAGTGCCTCAGGCTGGGAACCAGCTCCTTGAGGATAAAGTAGACCGTGGTCAGTGCCAGCAGAGCAACAAAGAAGTGCCAGAGGAAAACACCTCCACCGAGGCCTAATCCTAACCACTGGTTGAAATCGGTTAAAGCTACCTGCTGGCGAAAGGAGTCATCTGCCCGCGGCGGATAAAGAAGAAAGTAGAAAGGGAGACTGAATACAGGCAGTTGGAGTACCAGCATACGCAATTTGATTTGGAGGAAAGGCTTACGGACACGCCACAACCAGAGCAGCGTTTCAATAACTGCGGTAATGATGGCAGTATGAAAGACACTCTGAGTGATATACTGACCGAAGACAGAATTGAAGAAACCCACCGCACCATACTAGCTTTATCCCGGAGGTGAGTCAAGAGAAGTCTTCTCCACTGCCGCCGCTTCCTTGAGGTCTGGCTCCCCCATAAGCCGGGCATATTCCAGGGAATGCTCCTCGAGCATCCGCTTCCTTGATATTTTCCCGGTGAAGATGCTGGTATCCGCCGGGAAAATAGCCGGTTTCAGGATAACATCGTAGAGATGCCAGAGCACGATAGTAAGGACGGCGAGTGTCGCTTCGTAGCCGTGAAACTCCTTGGCCGCAGCCACTATCTCGCCGGGTAAAAACCGCGTCACGGCAATAGGGTAGGCCAGGACAAAGCCGGTAGTGACGATGACCACACTACCAAACATCAGCCCCCAGTACTCGAACTTCTGTCGATAGTCAAAGTGACCGAACTGAGGCGGCCGGTCGGTAAAGCCGAAGGTGTATTTGAGCACATCGGTCACATCACGGGCATCCTTGAGCGTGGGCATCATCGTCGGCCGGGCGTGACGAATAAACAGCCTGTAACCCAGGTAGCTAAAGTGATAGATGCCACTCAGGATGAAGATTAATCCGAAGGCACGGTGAATCAGCCGGCTGGATTCGATGCCACCCATATTAAGGATAAACCATTCCGCCCAGCCCGCCGGGTAGAACCGCTGGGCCAGTCCGGTGACAGACAGCACCGTAAAAGAGCCCATAAGCAGGGCGTGTTCAATCCGCTGGTCCAGGTTGAAACGCTTGAAATAGGCCGGTATCTCCTTGCTCACGGTAGCCTCTTTCTCAAGCAGTGACGGCTCGGTCATCCTTATCTCCTTACCGGTTCGTTATCATTCGCCAGACATCGAGCAGAATATGAACCGAAAGACCCACCAGAATAAAGGGGATGAGTATCCGGTAGAACCACCCGGCGAAGAAGACCATCGGGGCACGGTTGACGCTGGGCTGGTAGTGAGACAGCCAGGCACCAGGAAAGTTAGCCGTGGCATCAGGGTGACATTTCTGGCAGGTAGCCAGCAGGTTAGCTTTTATCACCGGGGAATCCGGTGCATCTACTTTCAGGATATCATGAACACCGTGGCAATCAGTACAAACTGCCTCGGCAGCCCAGATATCACGGTTTTGCTTCTCGACCAGAGCCACGCTTTTCCCATGGAAATCAGCCAGGTAGCTCTTAACCACATTGGTGGAGATACCGTACTTCTGCATTAGTTTCTTGTTGCTGTGACAATCGCTGCATATTCCCACCGAACGCTGGCGGAAAGCGGCCGTCCGTGCGTCCTCGATGGTATGAGATTGATGGCAATCAGTACAGACCGGTACGTCGTAGTTGTTTTCTCCGATTAAAGCTTTACCATGAACGCTCCCGGTATATACCTGGTTAATTGCATCATGGCACCTGGCGCAAGTCTGGGAGATTTTAGCCCGGGGTTCCGCCGGTGGTTTGACATCATGTGCCCCGTGACAATCAGTGCAAAGGGGTGCGCCCAGGTCACCTTTTGAGAACATATCATAATGGACGCTATCCAGTGTCTTGGTATAGTTAGCGAAGTGGCATTGCTTACATAGCTCATACTGGCCAATACTATATTCCCGCCGGCTGGAAATTACTCTTTTCGGATGAGGGTAGGTAGTAATAGAACTGTGGCAATCAGTGCACGCCAGTTTATCCCCATGGACGGAGGCAGCAATCAACTCCGGATCAACATAGAGATTGAGCACTTCCCCTCCGGGTAAGCTCAGCGTGGCATCATGCCGACCGTGACAGCTCTGACAGGAGCTTTGCGGCGAAGACGGTGCAGCGGCAGGATGGCAAGTAAGGCAGGAACCCTCGTTAAAGGCAGCATGGCTCGGCGGGAAGGGTTTTACGGATTGAGCACCGTGGCAGTTCAGGCATTTCTCATTTCCGGGTACAGGATGTGGCACCGGGGTGGCACCGGGAGCCGCCTTTAAGGAATAGATAGCGACCGGGAGTGCCATCAGCACCACCAGGGACAGGACCCATAGCCAATATCTTCTCAAATTACCCTCGATATGCTGGCTAACTTCGCTCGGCCCTTGCTTTAACTATAGTAGCACAAAATAACGGAAAAAACAATGTTATTTTGGAGCAAATACAAGGTAAAAATTGACGGAGAGCTAAGTCTCTCCGTCATGCTTCCGTCGCTTAATCTCCTCAGCGATTTCGTTAATGCTCATGCCGTCCAGTTTCTTACCCAGTTCTTCCCTGGTCTTGCTCTCCTTAGTTGTGCTTTTCCTGGTGAGAAAAGCCATCCCTGGTTTCCAGCCAACCATCACCGGGGTCAGTGCTTTACGTCCGAGGACGAGTGCTCCCTGCCCCGTTTTGTAGGCCAGGAAGCTGATGATACCGACGATACCAACCAAAGGCAGGAAGATGATGAAGACCAGACCAGCGAAGGGCCCGGTCACTACGGCCAGTACTGCCGGTACTTTAATGTATTCGGCTTCGCTCTCGGGGAGAACCCGCTTCTCTCCATAGAGCTGGGTATACTCCCAGGTAGCCAGGTTCAGGTAAATTCCTCTGGGCACCATTTCTCCACCCTGGTACTTCCTCATCTAGCACCTCCTTTGGCCCTCCGGCCTTACCCTTTTCACCTTCAATTAGATTATAGAAGCTGCCCATGGTGCTGAACATCGGTGGTAAGCTGTATTTGTCCGGCAAAAACGGCTGAATGCCGTAGAAAAAACAAGGGGGATGACCAGATAGGCTGAGGATGCTTTGTTGGACTATGGGTCGGTACTGACCAATCCCTTACGGATGGCGTATTTAACCAGCTCGGTGCGATTATGAATATCCAGTTTTTCCATCAGGTTGGTGCGGTGAGTCATCACCGTCTTGATGCTGAGACAGAGGATATCCGCCACTCGTTGCAGCGTATACCCTTCCGCAATGAGCTTTAGCACTTCCTTCTCGCGGTCGCTCAGCTTCTCATAGCTGGTTTCATTTTCGCTATGTTCCGTCTGCCCGAGAAAGCCCTCGATTACCTTTTCGGTTATCGCCGGGTCGAGGAAGTTCTTGCCTTGTGCTACCGCCCGTATTGCCGAAACAAGGTCGCTGCCGACCGCTTTTTTGAGGACATAACCCGTCGCGCCTGCTTTAAGAAAGCGGTAGATATACTCGCTATCCTCGTACTGGGTGAGCACCAGAACCTTGGTCTGCGGACTGCGCTTCCGTATCTCCAGTGTCGCCTCTAATCCGCCCAGTCCGGGCATGGCGATATCCATTACCACGACATCGGGCGTTAGCTTGCCCACCTGAGCGATGGCCTCAATCCCGTCAGCCGCTTCCCCGGTGACTTCAATGTCATCATGGAGGTTCAGTATCATCCGCACCCCCTCGCGGACAATGGCATGGTCATCAGCGATGAGAACTTTGATTTTAGTCATAAGGTTACCCCCGGATTAACCGGTACCTCGATAGTAAGATGGGTGCCGCTGCCCGGAGCGGATTCGATGTAGAATCGCCCACCCAGAAGGCTAATCCTTTCCTTCATGCCCAGCAGACCCAGCCCCCGGCCGCTGTCAGCCTTTAAAGCGACTGCTTTGACATCAAATCCTTTCCCGTCATCCTCAACTTCAATCTTGAGGTTGGTATCTCCGAATTCGATACTCAGCACGACATCCTGGGCTTCGGCATGCTTGACCACGTTGGTGATTGCTTCCTGCACCACCCGGAAAATGGCCGTCTCCACCTGGGACGGTAATTTTTGCTCTCTGCCGGTCACCTCGACACGAGCTTTGATACCATACTCCCCGAGCCGATTCTCGGCGTACCAGCGCAGCGCCGAGAGCAAGCCAAGGTCATCCAGAACCAGCGGGCGCAGGTCAAAAATGAGCTTATGGACGTTATCAATCGTGCTGACAGCGAGGCTCTTGATATCAGCGAGCGCCATCTTGATTTTGCCGTTGTTCTCATCTGGGGCAGCCAGAACGGCATCCAGTCTCATCACCAGGCCGGCCAGTCGCTGGCTGGTCTCATCGTGAAGCTCCCGGGCGACCCGCCGGCGTTCCTCCTCCTGGGCACCAAGCAGTTTGTGCAGCAACTCCCGGCGGGAGGATTCACTTTGTTTGATTTCACGATAGGTATCCTGAAGCTGACTGGTTCTCTCACTCACTTTAGCCTCAAGCTCCCGGTTCCACTCCTGAATCTCATCCAGGGACTTCTTCAGGGTAATCCGCATGTTATCCAAGCTCCGGCTAAGCTCACTAATCTCGTCACTGCCAGGCTGAGTGATTGGCCGGGAAAGGTCTCCCCGGGAGATATTACGAGCCGCTATCGTCAATTGCGCCATAGGCTTTATCAGGCTGCGTGCCATACCCCAGCTGAAGAAAAGAGCCATGACCAGCGATGCCAGCCCGAAGATAATAAAACGTTGCTCCATCTTCCGCACCGGCGCCATAGCTTCCCAGGCTGATTGGCTTATCGCTACCGACCAGCGGGCAGTAGCGAGCGGCGCCACCACGGTTAGTTCCGCCGGCCCCGGGACGGTAATATCCGTTTCTATCCTTAGCGGGTGTAGCGGGTTGGTGCTGGCCAGTATCACCCCATTGCTGTCAAAGACATCACCATAGCTGGTGTCACCAAGTTCAGCAAACTGGGTAAACTCCTGCAAGATACGCAGCGGGGCACTAATCTGCCCGCCAACCAGCCCAACTATTTTTCCCTCGGGATTGCGCAGGCTCGAAAGGATAAAGATTACCTTTCTACCATCAAGCTCATTGGTGAGAACATCAGATACCACCGGCTTCCCGCTACCAAGGCTCTTCTGGATAGCCGGGTACTGGCTGATGTTGGTGCCGACGAAACCAGGATGGTACGGCTCAATCCAGAGTACCATACCCTCCTGGTTGGTAATGAAGACCCCGCCATCAAAAATGGAGCCGAGATAGGTACTGTGGAGTGCCCTCTTCTCTGCCTCCGGGTCATTATCCTCAATATTTACCCCCGGGGCAAAACGGACTCCCTCCAGCCGTTCCAGGTTCTGCCGGAGAATATAGTCCAGGTAGCTGGCGGTGGTCTGAGCCAATGCCTGGCGCTCCTGGTAAATCTGCCGGGAACTTTCCTCTATCGCCAGCCATCCGGAGATGGCCAGAGCCGCCAGGACAAAGAGCGTGCTCATCCCCCCCAGAAGGAGTATCCTGCGGCCAAGGTGGGACCTGAAAATGGCGAACATGCCAAATCCCTCCCCTTTATGTTCGGGTGGATGCCTTCAAGGCATATGTTAAGTGCCGTGACAAGAATTGTCAAAGTGAGGTTCTTGATACCAGCCTGAGGAAGCTACCCGTTCACAAGCAAATCAAGGTAAAACTTGACGCACCGCTCCGCTTCGCTGGCCGGTTGGAAGACACCAAAATGCCCTTCGCAGAGGATATCGGCTTTTAGTGCCATCAGTCTTTGCAGAGAAGCTATTGCCTGGGCACGCGGCTCCCCGGGTAATCGGTAAGGACCATTCACGTCCCCGCCAAAGAGGATGCGTTTCTTCTCGTCTCCGGCCAGGTCTAAATAGCAGGCAATGTGGCCGGGGGTGTGACCGGGGGTAGGAACAATCTTTAGCTCGCACTGCCCGAGCTTCAGCGTTTCTCCCCCCTCCAAGCTCACATCCACTTTGCAGGGCTTATACTCCAGCCCGAACCTCTCGGCGTGGGTGCCTTCGCCGGTCTCGATGGCCTTAGTTTCCAGTTTGTGTGCCATCACCCTGGTGCCAAATTTCTCCTTGAATTCCGCCAGGCTGCCAACATGGTCAAAGTGACAATGAGTAGCGATGATAGTCCTGACCTGCTTCGGCTCTAATCCCAGCTCTTCAAGGTCGTCCACCAGTTCATTAAAGCTGCCGCAGGTACCGGCATCCACCAGCACCAGCTCTGATTGGGCGTCAATTACATAGACGCAGCAATCATAATCATCCCAAAGCCTGCCGATTCTGTAGATACCTGGCCAAACTTCATCCGGTCTCAAAGACAACTCCTTTTTGTCTCCCCCTTTGAAAAAGGGGGAGTAAGGGGGATTTCCAGGTTTAAAATCCCTCTCAATCTCCCTTTGCGAAAGGGAGAGGAAACGCCTAACTTCGTTTTTCATCAACCTGCTAATAAGACGTCCATTATTCCTCTTTATTCTTAACACCGAGGTTCATATTATATGCCCGTCCTATGGCACTTACCCGTCCCTGGTGAGTTTCTCGGAGTTTTTATAGTAGGCGTTCAACCGCTCCAGGTCAACCTTGTCCTCTCTCTGGAAGTTTCTGCCTTCGTAGTAGCTGTCATGAGGCACGACTAGTCTGGAGAACTTATCCTTGAAGCGCACCCCCACCGGGCGCGGGTCAGGCGGGAAAACGAACTCGCTCTGCGGTTTCTCCGGTACCTTCACAATTTCGTAGTTCCTCGTCCCCATGCCGATGATTTCACCGGTGTTCACCTGGATTTCCTCACCCATACCGGGGATGGTAGGAGAGCAGGCTTCAAACTTATGCGTCTCACAGGCGAGCACTTTCTTTTCCTCGGCGGTCGAGCCCAGGATACCGGTGGCCTCCCGTGCCATATCCAGGCACGCCTTATCAATTGCCACCGGGTCATTGCTGGCAAACACCCCGATGTTCGGCAGAATGGGCACGTCAGAATAACTGACACAGTCGCATTTGGGGGTGATGTCCAAAGCCAGGTTGATAAAAGCCACGTTATCTTTACCCACGGCCTTAATCGTGGCGAAGCAGGCATCGGCAATGGCGGCATCCGTTGCCTTATTCTTTTCCACGGACGGCTGGATAATGCCGCGGTTGGTAAGAACGGCTTCGCAGGCGCGGCAGTCGTTGCACTTGTCCCGTTCCCACTCGATAGAAGTCTCGGTCACATGGATAAAGTCATAAGGACAAATCTGCTCTAATACCTGCCAGTCTTTCTCGCCCCGCCGTCCCTTACAGGCCTCAGGATAATACGCGGAGCTGTCGGCCATACTATACCTGGGGTGACCACCCATGTGAACATTGAATTTACCCCGCTTGCTTTGGGCGCCGATGCCGAGGTTTTTGATGGCACCACCAACAACCGCCATGGGATGACCTTTGAAGTGGGTAAGCACGATGAGGACATCGGCTGAGGCAATGGCCTGGGCAATAAAGGCCTCCTTCAGAAGATAGCCCTCAGGCAGCTCCACCCGGACATCGTCGGTGCCCCAGAAACCGTCAGCACAGATAAAGGGACAGCCCAGCGTGCCGGAGTTATACCCGTTCCGCTCTGCTGTCGTCATTATGTCAAGAGCGGTGGAACGGCTGGCCCACGGATTATAAATCATGGTGGTAGTATCGCACACGAACGGTCTGCCCCCCAGAGCCTTGACCCGGTCGGCGAGGGCACGGGCAAAAACCGGACGCAGGTAGGCGGTACTGTTCCACTCTCCGCAGTGGAGCTTGATGGCAACCGTGTCCCTCGGCTTGATAAGACGGTCAAAACCGGCAGCTTCGAACACCGTAAGCATCTTGGAAACCATGCTTGATTCTGGAGTTGTACTCCGGGCGTCCATAAAATGTACTTTAGATACCATGTTTACCCCTCCTTTTCAAATGCCCCAAAATATCACTGACGGATGCCATGTATCACTTTATCCTGCTTGCCGGCGTCACTTCGTCATGGTTGATGCCGGGCTAGCAGGCTATTTACTCTGCTATTCGCAATTTTACTTCATTACGTGTTCCTTACGCAATACCAGATACATCATATTCTTATCCATGAGGCACGCACGCTACTAAAAGTAGCGGTATTGCCGGTATTCCTGAAGCTAGTTAGCCCGCTCCATCATATTTGGCTGGTTAATCAGGGCAGATAACCGGAAAAGACAGGTTCAGTTGTGGATTGACCGATTGGAAGGCAAGTATTAATTTGGTATAAAGGCGTTTATTTTTTATTTACAAGAAATATCCGAGCGGGAGAGGTGTATTATTCGATAACTTGCAGTTTCCCGGTGTAGCGAAAAAGAAGAAAACCAGTTTCGGCATCGTTTTGTATCCGTGACCCGAGCTTCTGGTAGTGAAAACTGAGGAGGCCAAAATGAGGGTAGCAAAACAAGTCAAACTGTTGGTGGCACTTGGACTGGTGCTCACCTTATTCTTATCCGGCTGTGCTCAGGCAGCACCAAAACCGGCACCGGAGCCGGCACCGGTTCCAAATCCAGCGCCGTCGCCTTCCCCGGCACCAGCCCCGGCACCTGCACCCAAGTCGTCTCCGTCTCCAGCGCCGACGCCGACGGGCCCTTACGGGGAGCTCAGGATTGCCGTAAGCACCCTCGGTAGTCAAAGGTTCGACCCCATCAAATCCGATTTCACCGGTCTGGGCATGAACTGCTTGCCAATGATGGACCCCATCCTCTGGCAGGTAGGGGCCGAGCAGAAGCCGTGGGTCGCCGAAAAGTGGACGGTAGGCCAGGATGGCTTAACCTGGACTTTCAATATCAGAAAAGGAATCAAATTCCACAACGGCGCTGACCTGACTGCGGCTGACGTCAAGTTCAGCATTGAGCGATTCAAGGGGCCGGAAGCCCTGCAACCAGGGTCGATAATACGTGATATCCAGACTATCGAGATGGTGGACGACTACACTCTCCGCCTCGTTACCAAGTCGGTGCAGCCTTTTCTACCATTCACGGTAGCCGGCCGTCATCCCGCAATTACTCCCAAGGCCTATATCGAGCAGTACGGTATCGACTACTTCGAACGCAAGCCGATAGGTAGCGGCCCCTACCGCTTCGTTAGCGCTACCTTTGGTGATGTCTCACAATTCGAAGCCCTGGACACCCACTGGATACGACCAGCCTCTTTCAAGAAGCTGAGCGTCATCCGCGTATCCGAGGAGACGACCAAGGCGGCCATGCTGCGGACGGGAGCAGTGGATATCACCGATGTGGAACTGGAAGCTGCCGAAGCACTGGAAAAACTCGGCTACAAGGCATACCCTTATACGATGCAGAAAGGCTCGGTCTCCTTTTTCGGTGCTTATGAACCAAGGGGTAAGGGCATGCCCACGTCGGACGTCAGGGTACGCAAGGCCCTCTCCCTCGCCATTAACCGGAAGGCTTTTATCGATGTCCTGTATAAGGGCCGGGCAAAACCTCCTTTGCCAATGGGACTTTATGCCTCGTATGCGGACTATGACGTCGCCTATTGGTACGATGCTTTCGCTAAAGCTAATCCCTATGACCCGGCAGAAGCCAAGCGCCTCTTGAAGGAAGCTGGCTACCCCGATGGCTTCAAAATCAAGTTCTTTTCCTGCCAGCCGGCCGGGCGTGGCTTTCTCCCCAAGTGGGCGGAGATTATTGCCGGCGACTGGCGTGAAATCGGCGTTATTGCTGAGCTTCAGATTATCGACCTCGGCACGTATACCCAATGGCGACGGCATCCGGCTAACATAAATCTGGTAGGGAATGTCCTGTGCTATGCTGCCCCGGAATATGCCGGCCAGAGTGCCGCTTCTCTGGACGGTGCCCGCAGCGATGCTGTTCAAACCAGGCTGCTTGACGCGGCACCTTTCGGGCCGGAGCTGGATAAAATGATTACGTTGGCGATGTCGGAGATGAACGACGCCAAAAGGAAGGAGACTACTGCCCGGGTAATCAGGATGATTGAGGATACCTATACGCGCTACCAGGTTGCCCAGATTCCAATGATGCTGGTGACTTCACCCAAGGTCAATGTCGATGAATGGTTTCCACCTTCAAATCCCTACCCGCCTACCTATGCTGACCGCACCAGACACGCGAAGTAACGGCAGATGAAGAAAGACCGAGAATTAAGGGTAAAAAAGGAGAATTACCATCACGGGTGACTACTGGCAAGGTCGAGTGCCGGGAATTTGACAGGCTGTATTCAACCATGAGAATATAGGGGTTAGGATTGAATTTAGGGAGGAGCGAAATGACCAGCAAAGAAAGCTATACCAAACACCTGGAAGAAGAGATTGTCAAGTATGACACCCGTATCAAGAAAATCAAGGATAATCCTGACCCCTACCGGATGCGCTCTAACCTGATGCTCTACGAGATAGAGCGCGACCAGCGTATATACCAGCTGGAATCGGCAAAAGCAGGCAAGCCGGTGGCCAGTGGTGGCGGGGCGATACTGCGCGCCATGGGTTTCGCTCCTTATAGCGGTGGCGCCGGTGCTGCCGACCGTCTGGCCACCGGTAACTGGCGTAAGTACTGGGACATGGCCCTGGCCAATGGTTTCCCGGAGCTGGGCTGCGACCGTACTATCCTCGGCATCACGCTGGTAAGCAGCGGGGATATCCCCCCGGTCGACTTCGTCGTCGCTTTCAACGGTGCCTGCCAGCCACTGATGCACAGCGAGATGGCAACGGCACGGCACTTCAAGGTACCGGTGTTCGTCATCGACCGTGGCTTTGACCTGAATGAGGAGAACCTGAAATACGTTGCGGAGCAGTTCGGCGAGCTGGTGGAGTTTGCCGAGAGCAAGTTCCCCGGGATGAAGCTGGATATGGCCAGGCTGGAAGAGTCCCTGTATTATGCTCGCGAAGGCGAGAAGGTTTATCACGATATCTACGAGCTGAGAAAGCGTAAACCCTGTCCCATCAACCCCCGTGATGCCCAGTATGAAAGAGGCCCTATCTGGGGGGCGACTTATCCGGACCGGATGCTCAAATACTTACAGACCTACCGGGATGAGCTTTATGAGCGTGCGGAGAAGGGTATCGGCAGGATGAAAGAGGAGCGTGTCCGTGTCCTCTGGACATGTGTCGGTCTGAACTATGACGTGGAAATCTACAAAGGGATGAGCGACCAGGGAGTATCCATGCCTTTCTATCAGTACGGGATTGCCGCCCGGACCTTCACCGTGGCACCCTGGCACACCGGGTATCTAGACGAAACGGAGTTTGGGCGCAAACTCACTCCCTTTGAGGAAGAGGCCAAGTTCGTGATGCAGAACTCGTGGAACGGGCGCGGAGAGCGGTGGATTAAGGACGTGCTCTGGGTCGCCAAAGACCTGGAATGTGATGGTATCGTCCACATGCTCCAGACGGGGTGCCGGCAGGTCATCGGGCTGAGCAAACTGCTGGCCGATGCCTCGGAGAAAGAGCTGGGCGTGCCGGTGCTCAACGTGGAGTGCCGCGGGATTATTCCTGAGGGTTACAGCACCGACGAGTGGCGCCAGAAGCTGAGTGGTTTCTTTGACCTTTGTGAAATGCGCAAACCACTGCGAAAGGTATCAAAGTAAACCAGAGGTAGTACCGGGGGAATCAGCCGGGCAGGCTTGGAGGGGGGTATCAAAGTTAGTGACCTAGAAACGCTTAAACAGAAAAACATGCAGCCGGTTCGTTAGGCGGAGGCTAACAAGCACCGCACTGCCAGAGACGTGGTATCTAACCCGCTGTAGCATTACGATACATTCCGGGAGTAACCGTAATGGGCAATCGCGAAATACAAAAAGTTCGACTGATAGCCGACCGGAGATTCCACGACCGGATTGTGGCGGACATTTTTGAGAATCCGGGTTGCCTTGATACAGGCGGGTTGAATGCTGACACTTTGATATGGAAAGCATGTGAATACCACTATATGCATGGGGCGGGTCACAAAAACAACGGTAAGTATGAGGTATTTGCCGCTCCGGATTTAGTCTTCTTTTATCTGACAGACAGTTTTAACTTTCTGATACTGGAGGTAAAGGGTAACATACTGGGAAAGAGTCACGTGGAGGCCGACCACCAGCTTGAGCGTGGTGAGTCTTATTTTAGAGGGTTTTGGAAAGCAGTGCTCGTTAATCAAGTCAAACCGGCACTTTTGAGTGAGCTGGGGGAATTTCCGTACACAGGTGTATTTTTGTCACTAGCCGAAGTAATCAGGGAATCCCTCACCTATGATTACACGATTATGCCCCACAAGACAGGCATCTATCTCGGCAAAGTGAGCGGCTCGCGGGCTACGAATCTCCTCCTCTTTACAGAGTAAAACAGAGTAAAAGGGGAGAATTAAAAAGTCTCAGTTCAGGAAGGGCAATGAATTCATTGCCCTTCCTGAACAAAGGTGAACCGGAATATACCAATAACCACTTTAGAATATGGGGAGGGAAGGCACACGCATGAAGATTTCAAAACAATTGTTGGTGACCATTCTGGCTCTGGTATTTATACTATCGCTGGCTGGTTGTGCCCAACCGGCTCCGGCACCAGCACCGGTACCCATTCCAGTACCGGCTCCCGGTCCGGCACCGGCACCAGAGCCAGTTCCAACTCCCTCGCCTGCACCAGCCCCCACCGGGCCTTACGGGGAGCTAAGGATTGCCGTGACAACCCTCGGTGCACAAAGGTTTGACCCTATAAAATCTGACCTCACCGGGATGGGTATGAATCTGTACCAGATGTATGACCTTCTGTTCTGGTGGGAGAAAGGAGAAGGCCGGCCGATGCTGGCCGAGAGGTGGGAGGTGGGCAAGGACGGTTTATCGTGGACTTTCTACATCCGTAAAGGAGTCAAGTTCCATAACGGCGCCGACCTCACTGCGGCTGATGTCAAATTTAGCCTTGAACGGCACATGTCCCCACAGGCACTGCAACCACCGGAAGCGATACGTGACATCGAACGTGTCGAGATGGTCGACGACTACACTGTCCGTGTCTACACCAAGAGCCTCCAGCCTTTCATGCCGTTTTATCTGAGTCAGACCAGCAGTACAGTTTTGGTTACTCCCAAGAGCTACATCGAACAACGTGGCGTAGAATACTTCGAGACCCACCCGGTAGGCAGTGGCCCCTTCCGGCTGGCGAGGCAGGTCTCCGGTGACATCTCGGAATATGAAGCCCTGGATAAACACTGGGGACGAACCGCGGACTTCAGGAAGCTAAGCATCATACTGATACCGGAGGAGACCACCCAGGCTGCCTTGTTGCGGACAGGTGGTGTAGACCTCACCAATGTCGGGCTTGAAACTGCCGAGATTCTGGAGACGGCTGGTTTTAAGGTACAGCCCTACCTGTGGCAAAATGGCTCGGTACATTTCTTCGGCGCTTATGAAGCCAGGGGTAAAGGCATGCCAACACAAGATATCAGGGTACGTAAGGCACTCTCTTTAGCCATCAACCGGAAGGCTATCATCGATGGTCTCTATAAGGGCCGGGCGCGGCCTCCTTTCGTCGGCGACCTGGTGGAATCCTCAACAGATATCGATGTCGCCTACTGGTATGACTATTTCGCCAAGGCTAACCCCTATGACCCGGCGGAAGCCAAACGCCTGCTGAAAGAGGCAGGTTATCCCGATGGTTTCAAAATCAAGATGTATGCCACCAAGTCCTCCGGGCGTGCCTTTATCCCCCAGTGGGCAGAGATTATTCAGGGCTACTGGCGCGAGGTTGGCGTCATTGCCGAACTGAATACCATTGAGCACGGGACGTATACCACCTGGCGCCGGCACCCGGTGAATATTGCCCTGGTGGGGAATGCCCTGATGTATGGCAATCCGGAACGCCCTGGCCGCAGTGTCGCCCTGCAGCTCACCAGCTACGCCAGTGACACCAGCAGCACCAGGCTTCTGGACGGAGCGAACATCGCCGGACTGGATGAGCTCATCAATGCCGCACAATCGGAGATGGACGCCGGCAAGAGGAAAGAGATGGCTGCCAAGGTGCTGAAAACGTCCGTTGATACTTACGTAATGTACCAGATTGCCCAGGTCCCGGCGATGGTGGTTTACTCGCCCCGGTTATCTCTCGACACCTGGCCAAGCGCACCGGCGAATTCTTATACACCTACTTACGCTTACAGCATCAAGCACGCGAAGTAATGAGGGGGGAGGATAGAAATGTCAACAACACAGATGAAGAATCTGGAAAGCACGATTGAGAAGCTGGAACGGCGTATAAAGAAAATAAAGGAGAACCCGGACCCGACCAAGCTGAAATCAAACCTGATGCTCTACGAGCTGGAGCGGGATAATGCCATCGGGGAGCTGGAAGATATGAAAGCGGGTAAACCTTTTGCCCGTGGCTCACCCGGGCTCCTGCTACGGGCGATGGGATTCAGCAGCGGCGGAGGCGGCAATGCCGACCGCACGGCACAGGGCGAGGGGAGCACCCGCTACCTTGACCTTTTGCGGGATGGCGGCTGGCCGGAGTTGGCCTGTGACCGTACCGTGGTATCAATTCTATTGACTACCGAGGCCGATTGTGCCAAGCCTAACTTTGTCTCCGTCTGTAACCAGGCCTGTGAGTTTACCGCTTACAATGCTCATGCCATGGCACAGATGGTCAAGGTACCCTATTTCGTGGTCGACATCGGTAATGACGTTGATGATGAAAACCTGAGATATGTCACTGACCAGCTCGGAGAGATGATTGAGTACATTGAAGCTAAGGTACCCGGCACCAGGTACGATGAAGCTAAACTCATCGAATTACAGCACTACGACCGCCAGATGAGCGATGTTCTCCGGGAGACCTATGAGTTCCGCAAGCGGCGTCCCAGTCCGGTAAACCCCAGGGATGCCCAGCGCGAACAGGGGCCAATGGGCGGACACCGATTCCCGCAGCGGTGCCTGGAGTATATGAAAGCACAGCGTGATGAGCTTTTTGAGCGCGCCGAAAAAGGCATCGGGGTGATGGCTGAGGAAAGACTGAGACTGATGTGGACTACGGTCGGCATCAATCACGATGAGAGCATTTATAAATGGCTGGAAGAACAGGGGGTTGCCCTCTTCTATGTCTGGGGGATGTTTGCCCACAACCTGGGGTTGAGAGGGGGATATTATGGTGACCTCTGGAACGGACGTAAGCTGACACCACTGGAAGAGGAGACCAGGGCTGAATTCTATAACTCCTGGAACGGACGCGGTCAGAGACTCATCGATGACTGGGGATTTGTCGCCAGGGAGCAGGCCGTAGATGGAGTGGTCTACGTGCTTCAGCCGGGCTGTTTACAGACACTAAATCTGCGTAAACCTTTTGCTGATGCCATGGAGAAGGCCGGACTACCCACGTTGAGCATGGAGATTCGCGGCATCTTCAAAGAGGGCTACAGCCAGAAGGATGTCAAAGCCAAGCTCTCCAATTTTATTGAAATATGCCTGGCTAATAAGCAGGCCAAGGGTGGGGCTGCCTCGTCCTGACCATGCAGAAGTTATTGCCCGGAATCTCGGACGGGTGGGACATGAGATTGCTGCGGGTCTAACGACCCCTCTCAACGACAACCAAATATTGAGCAGAACCGGCAGAAACACAACGTAGTCTTGACAGAGCCGTGTCTGGGCTGCTAGACTGTTGTTAAACTTTTTGTTTAGCTCAGGGTTAGATAGTTTTTCGTCTGGATACACTGTTGGTAGAAACGGCATCATACGATTTTTCACCACCAGAACGGTTGAAAAGAGGTCTCGTTCAGGTTTTCACCGGCGAGGGCAAGGGTAAAACATCGGCTGCCCTGGGAACTGCCCTGCGCGCCCTCGGGCGTGGCCTGAGGGTAAGTGTTATTGTCTTCATGAAGGGGGATTATCCCTATGGTGAATGGGAAGCTCTCGCCAAATTACCCAACGTTAAAATCGCCCGCTTTGGTTTTCGCACCTTTACTGACCCGGCCAGGGTGAAGCCTGATGAAAAAGAGCAGGCCAGCCTGGCTCTCGCCACGGCGCGTGAGGCAGTGCTCAGTGGGGATTATGACCTGGTGGTGCTGGACGAAGTCAATATTGCGGTCGCCTGGAAGCTGGTTGAGCTGGATGAGGTAGTCAAGCTTATTCAGGATAAACCGTCCCATGTGGAGCTTATCCTTACCGGTCGTTATGCTGATGCCAGGCTGATTGAACTGGCTGACCTGGTTACCGAGTGCTTGAAAATCAAGCACCCTTACGATAAAGGGATAAAGGCGCGAGTCGGCATCGAGTACTGAACCATAATAATACAGCAATAATAAAATTAGGGGAGGAATTTTTGTGAAAATCACCGTAAGTGTAATCAAGGCGGACATCGGGGGTTACGTGGGACACTCCGAGACGCATCCTGAACTCCTGGCTGAGGCCGGGACGTGCCTGGCCAAAGTCAAGAAGAGTGGTTTACTCATTGACTATCACGTCACCAAGTGCGGGGATGACGTCCAACTGATTATGACTCACCAGCAGGGTGAAAATAATGAAAATATCCACCGGCTGGCATGGGATACCTTCGTTTCCTGTACCAAGGTAGCCAAGAAGCTGAAGCTTCATGGTGCCGGCCAGGATTTACTTTCCAATGCCTTCTCCGGTAATGTCAAGGGAATGGGTCCGGGGGTGGCTGAGGCGGAGTTCGAGGAACGTGAGGCGGAGACGGTAATCATTTTCATGGCGGACAAAACTTCCTCCGGAGCCTGGAACATGCCGCTATACAAGATGTTCGCTGACCCTTTTAATACCGTTGGCCTGGTTATCGCCGAGAATATGCATGGCGGTTTTGCCTTTGAGGTACAGGATATCAAGGAGCACAAGAGCATCACCTTTAACACCCCGGAAGAAATCTATGACCTGCTCGTTTTCATCGGTGCTCCCGCCCGCTTTATGATAAAGTCCGTCCATCACCGGGAATCGGGCGAGATTGCTGCCGCCTCTTCCACCCAGCGTTTATCCTTGATTGCCGGACGGTATGTCGGCAAAGACGACCCGGTTTGTATCGTTCGCTCACAGGGTCAGTTCCCGGCGGTGGGAGAGGTGCTTGAGCCTTTTAGCCTGCCGTTCCTGGTGGAAGGCTGGATGCGTGGCTCACATCATGGCCCACTGGTGCCGGTATCTCTTCAAGATAGCACCCCGACCCGTTTTGATGGGCCCCCGCGCGTGATTGCTTTTGGTTTCCAGCTTGCTGCCGGCAAGCTTATCGGGCCGCGTGACCTCTTCGCTGACATGTCCTTCGATAATGCCCGCCAGAAAGCTAATGATATTGCCGACTATATGCGGTATCATGGGCCTTTTGAACCACACCGCCTGCCGCTGGAAGAGATGGAGTATACGACCATGCCCCAGGTAATGAAAAAGCTGGCCAAGAGATTTGTCAAGCTCGACTAAGAGAGCGTTTAATAAACCCGTTCGCCCTGAGCATTGTCGAAGGGCGTTCATGGTTCGACAAGCTCATCACGAACGGCTTGTACGGGTTGTTAAACAATCTCACTAAAGGTTCGTAACCTGTCTCATTACCCCTTTTCCTCTATCGCGGAAAGGGGGTAATTTTATATCGCAGAGGTGATGAGGATAGCTGCCAGACGACGGCGAAACGAAAATGATGACATGACAAACGCAGGCTAACAGGTCATCTCTTTAAGGACAAGCTCAATCTGGCACAAAGCCTCGTCGATATCGGCAGCGGTGACCATGCGGTGGGTAACAACACGAAATGTCTGCCCGCCACGGTGGCTTATCTTGACGCCACGTGTCTCCAGTCGCCGTGCGAACTCTACCGCCGGCACACCCGGCTTAAGCATAAACATGACGATGTTGGTGGGGAATTCCTTACGGAGCAAGATAATACCAGAGAAGCAGGCCAGTCCCTGTGCCAGGCGCCTGGCATTCTCATGGTCTTCCGCCAAACGCTCTACCATTGTTTGCAGGGCCACGATACCCCCGGCCGCGATAACTCCGGCCTGGCGCATCCCGCCGCCAATCATCTTACGCCACTTGCGGGCAGTCTCGACAAACTCACCGGTCCCGCAAAGAAGAGAGCCGATGGGCCCGCTGAGTCCCTTGGACAGGCAAAAGCCCACGGAATCCACCTCTCTGACCAGCTCACTGACGGGCACATTTAGTGCCACCGCCGCGTTAAAAAGACGGGCACCATCAAGATGCACACGCAGTCCGTGCCGGTGAGCCAGCCTGGCTACACTCACCGTGTAATCAGGGGTAAGCACGGCACCGCCACAGCGGTTATGGGTGTTCTCCAGGCAAAGGAGAGTCGTCGTGGGAAAGTGGATATTCTTGGTGCGGATAGCATCCTCAATAGCAGCAAGCTCCATCTGACCATCCTGATTATTGGGGACAGTATGCATCACCACCCCACCCAGGGCGGCAGCACCACCCACTTCGTACCAGAAAATGTGTGCCTCACTACCCAGGATAATTTCATCACCGGGCCTGGTTTGTGCCAGCACGCCCAGCAGGTTACTCATCGTCCCGCTGGCCGTAAAGAGGCTTGCCTCCTTTTTCAGCATCCCGGCAGCCATACGCTCCAGGGCATTTACCGTGGGGTCTTCCCCGAAGACATCATCACCCACTTCAGCTTCATACATCGCACGGCGCATCTCTTCCGTGGGATGGGTGACGGTATCACTACGCAGGTCAATAATCCTCATCAGGACCTCCTTTATTACTGGCCGCCGTCTTGCCTGGACGATGTCTCTCGATGAGACAAGTCTGGCTCAGGCCAATAAGGTGAGTTTAGCCTTCGCACGGGTTTGTTGTCAATGGGTTGCACGGCCGCATGAAAGAAAGGATGCCAATTTGACAAACCCACCATTTTAATAATATTATCCCTAGAATACGGCGAGAGCGCTTAATCAAAATAGGGGGCGGTAAATGAGCAAGATTCTAAGAATTGATATGACCAACCTGAAGGCAACGGCAGAAGATTCTCCACCTGAGTATGAGCTATTAGGCGGCAGGGGTTTGACCGCCAGGATTCTTAACCGGGAGGTCCCGCCGGAATGCCATCCCCTTGGCAAACATAACAAGCTAATCTTCGCTCCGGGACTTCTGGCCGGCAGCCGTTTCCCTTCGACGGGTAGACTATCGGCAGGATTTAAGAGTCCGATGACACAGGGAATCAAGGAAAGCAATGCGGGGGGCACCACCGGTCAAAAACTGGGCAGATTAGGCATTAAGGCAGTTATCCTGGAAGGCCAGCCCGCCGATGATAAACTCTATCTAATCAAAATAAACAGCACCGGGGCGACGATACTACCTGCCGATAACCTGGCTGGATTCACCACCTATGCCGTCGCCAAGGCATTGCGGTCATCTCATGGGGAAAATGTATCAGTACTCACCATTGGTCCCCCGGGAGAGAGGAAGGCAGCGATGGCAACCATCGCCTGTACCGATATGGATGGTATGCCCAGTCGCCAGCTAGCCCGCGGTGGTGCCGGTGCGGTGATGGGTTCAAAGAAGGTCAAGGCCATTATCATCGACGATACGGGGACCCAGCCGGTGGAGGCGAAGAGAAAGGCGGCTTTCCTGGAGACGGTGCAGGAGTATGCCAAATTCATGGACGAGAACAAGGGGGCCAATCTGGTACGTACTTATGGCCAGATGGGAGGACTAACCTGGACGAGCGACCGTAACCACAGCCTGCCCGCCAGGAACTTTACCGCGGGCATGTTTGAAGGAGCCGGTAAAATCGGCGGGAGAGCCACGGTAGAATATCTTACCAGCCTGGGAGGTCAATGGGGCATTCCTTGTATGGCAGGCTGCCTGCAGAAATGCAGCAACGTTATCAAAGACAAAAACGGGAGTTATGTCACCTCTTCACTGGAATATGAGACCGTCGGCATGCTCGGTGCCAACCTGAATATTGATGACATCAATGCCATTGCCGCGATGGACAGGCTTGCTGACGATTACGGGCTGGATACTATCGAAATGGGAGTCACCCTGGGCGTAGCGGTGGCTGCCGGAGTGATGGACTTCGGTGATAGTGCCAGGGCAATCGCCTTAATCCATGAAATTGGCCAGGGCACTACCCTGGGCAGGATTCTCGGTGAGGGTGCGGCGGTCACCGCCAGAACCTTCGGTATCAGCCGGGTCCCGGTCGTCAGAGGCCAGGGACTATCCGCCCATGACCCGAGGGTTCAGAACGGGACCGGTGTTACCTACTCCACTTCGGCAATGGGTGACCATACCGCCGGCGTTGTCCTCTTCCGGCAGGCCACCCCTGCTGAAGCAGTAAAGGTATCCAGGCAAAACCAGATTAACGTGGCCGCCAGTGATAATTTAGGTCTTTGTTACATTGCGTTCTTCGAGAGGGCCTACCCCATCGACAAGTCACCCGCGATTATTAACGCCCAGTTCGACGTGGATTTAACCTGCGACGATGTGCAGGAAATGGGCAAAGCCATCTTGAAAGATGAGATAGAATTTAATCTAAAAGCAGGACTCTCGCCGGGTGCTAACCGCCTCCCCGAATTCATGAAAGAGGAGCCTTTGCCCCCGAGTAACCTGGTTTTTGATGTACCGGACAGTGAAATCGACTCGTTCTGGGATTTCCTCTCTTAAGTTTTTCCGGTGGGAAAATTTAAGAGAGCTAAACGATAGAGCGTCCAAGGACTAAGTCTCTGTTCCGCCGGGGGCCTTGCGCAGGATAAAAGCCAGTGAGGCCAGCAAATAGCAGCCGGCGCCGAACAAGAGCGCCTCGGTAAAGCCGAGCTTCATGGCGATAATTACGGCCAGCACCGAACCCGCCACCGAGGCAGTCGCATTAATCGCCCACATCCAGGGAATATGGCTCTCCAGGGTCATTTCTTTCAGAAACCTGATGCCAAGAGGGAATGGAAAGCCGAGCAGGAAACCCAGCGGTATCAGCAATACGGCGGAAACCAGTATCCGCAGGGGCAAGGGTAATGCCAGCAGCCCGCCAAACAATAGCGGAATGATAAAGACGTAAACCGGGATAAGCAGAGCAATCAACAGGGTAATAACACCGAGCCGCTGTGAGATACCCGGTACGGTGACGCGACCACTGAAGAAGCTACCCAATCCAGCTCCAAACAACAGGGAGAAAAGCAAGACGCTGATGCTGAGAATCGGTTTACCCAGGAAGAGGATGAACCGCTGGATGAGTGGGATTTCCACCAGCATGAAGCCCACCCCCAACATCGTAAAGAGAAAGATGAAAGCGATGACCGGTAATGTAGAGGCCTGGCCAGACCCTTTCCTGGTTTTATCCGGTAGCTTTTTTCTCCTCAGGTAAAGGCTGGGGACAGCGATGGCCAGCAGCAACAGGCCCGTCGCTATCCAGAGGGCAAAAGATAGCGCCTGCGGTATTCCCAGCTCAAAGTTGTAGAAGAAGGGACTATTATCGGTGACCACACTGATATTGGAACCTCTCTCGGCAACAGTGCGGGTGAGGTCATCCAGAGTGATAATACCGCTACCAAGCGCCACCAGCACTTCATTGAGCCTGGGTTGAGTCTGATTCGAACTCGGTGTAATGTTGGGGAGGTAGGAGGTAACAACATCATGAGACGAGGTAAGTAGTCCCTGGTACATGCGCTCACTCTCTGCCGGCGTAATCGGCTTCTTGGTCAGCACTAGCGTGGGATTCATATGTGAGCCGATGATGTAGATATAGCCCATGGACTCCTTACTGGATATACCACGGTCTTCTAGGGCAGCTACCGAGAGCGAAAGGAGCCTCATTACCTCGCCTACCTCGTGCGTCACCAATACCAGTTGCCCTTCATCAGTGAGGTGGTCCAGGTAGTCCTCGATGGCCTCCTTGGTGAAGATAAAGTTCTCACTCAGGGCAAAGCCCTCCGGACTACGGCTGGTTTTGGTAACAGGCAGGCTGAGCATAATAATATCGTACGTTTCCTTTTGTTGCTTGAGGTAATTTCTCCCCTCGGCGACCACCACCTTGACATTGGGCAAAGCGGTGTAGAGTCCGCCATTATAGGCAGCATATTTCTTCATTATGTCAACCATGTCAGGATTGATTTCCACGGCGGTAATCTGTTTCATCCCTCCCATCAGGGCAAGAAGCACCTCGCGCCCCCCACCAGCACCAATGATAAGAGCATTATCTTTTTGTCCGTCTTTGAGGAAGAGGAAAGGGAAATAGCCGGAGAAATCTGTCTTCATACCAGCGATTAGCGGCGCCGGGTTTTTGATATCGCCGCTGAATTTGAACATGTAGGTTCCGGCGGTGCCGTCAATGAACATCACCATGGCATCAGTCTGCTCCCGAAACGCCGTCAGGTCAGTGCGGCCAAAGGCACTCCACCGGCTCTCGACGATACGGCCGTTGACCGAACCCTGGCCATAAAGCATCTGAGAAAGCTCCTTATCCGGGTTTTGCCCGGGTGTCACGCTCGTCAGCTCAGGCCTGGCCACACTGGACACAAAGAGAGCTCCCACCACCAGCAGGTTAGCCGCCGCCAGCCAGGTTCTCTGCTTCACCGTGGTGACGGAAAAAAGAAGACAAGCCACGGCGGCGACAACCCCCACAAACAAACCGCCATTGACGGCTCCCAGGACATTGATGAGAGGGATGGCAACCAGAGAGCCGGCGGCGGCGCCAAGAAGGTCGGCACCGTAAACCCTGCCGCTCTGGGAAGGAAATATCCGGAACACCTGGGTCAGGATGACACCGGCAAAGAAGAAAGGTACCAGTATGAGCAAACTGTAGATGAGGAAATTACCCGTATAGGGAATTTTAACGACGGCGATAATCGAGAGGGGCACGGACAGCGCCAGCAAACCGGCAGACCAGGCCAGGTGACGAATACCAACGGCGGCCGCTCTCGACGGGCCCCGGGAATAGACAAAAATTCCACCCGCCCCCAGCCCGAGCAGGGCGGTAGAGATAACCACGAACACAAAGTGATAGTACAGTATTACCGAGAGCAGCCGGGTGAGGGTTATCTCCAGAGTCAGGACAGTCAAAGAGGTAAGAAACACCCCGGCCAATAACAGGCCGGGGGCACCTCCAGGCAGTACCGTTGCCTCTTTTCCCTTTGTTACTACTGCCATATCCTCCAATATGATACATTAACGAGATTGCTTAATAACCCCTCACCCTTTATCCCTCTCCCCTTAGGAAGGGGGCAGGAGGATAGGTCATTAAACAATCTCGTTGACAATGATAGTTTAGTGCGTTATTCTACACTATAGTTACCAACTTAGTCAAAAGAGCATAAACGAAATTTACTAAACTCCTCACCCTTATATCCCTCTCCCATTACGAAGGGGAGAGGGAAGAGATGTTAGAGATGGGCGAAGCCCATCTCTAACTCACACTCCTCCTTCCCTTAGTGAGGTTAAATAATGGCGATGATTGACAGGTATTCCCGGCAGGCTCTTTTTGCTGGCATCGGCCAGGAGGGACAAACCAAGCTAGGTCATAGCTACGCTGTTATTATTGGCTGCGGCGCCCTGGGCACGATGATTGCGACCACCCTGGTGCGTGCCGGTATCGGCAAGGTGAGGATTATCGACCGTGATTTTATCGAGCTGCACAACCTGCAACGCCAGGTGCTCTTTGATGAAGAGGACATCAGCCACAACCTGCCCAAGGCTATCGCCGCCGAGCGGCATCTGAAAAAAGTCAACTCCGCCGTTGAAATCGAGGGCATCGTCGCCGATGCCAACTACACCAATATCGAAAAGCTATGCCAGGGTGCGGACGTTCTGCTGGACGGGCTGGACAACCTGGAGACACGTTTCCTCATCAATGACGTTGCGTTGAAGCACAATATCCCGTGGGTCTATGGTGGCGCGATTACTTCCCTGGGAATGACCATGACCATCATCCCCCACCAGACGCCGTGCCTGCGCTGTCTCTTCACCAATATCCCCGCTGGCAACCTGCTGCTTACCTGCGATACTGCCGGAGTCATCGGCCCGGCACCCTCCATCATCGGCTCTCTCCAGTCCGTCGAGGCAATGAAAATACTGGTTGGAGCCGAGAATATCAACCGTGACCTTATCATGATTGATGTCTGGGAAGATAAGTTCAACCACTTTAAGATTAAAACCAGGGAAGACTGCCCGAGCTGTCACGGTAAATTCGAGTTTTTAGAGGCACGTTTTGGGACGAGAACAGTGGCACTCTGCGGGCAAAATGCGGTGCAGGTCTTGAATACCAAACCGAGAAAGCTCTCCTTTACCGAACTGGAGGCTCGTCTCAAGGCAATAGGGAAGGTTAGCTACAACGAGTTCATGCTTAACCTGACCGTTGATACTCACGAAATGGTCATCTTCCCGGATGGACGCGCCATCGTCAAAAACACTACTGATGAGTCACTCGCCCGGGCCCTCTACGCCAGGTACATCGGGGCGTGACCACGCAGTGAGTTTCTGGAGTACTGCCACCTCTTCTGCTGCAACCGGCTAACTTGTTCCTGCAGCCCTCCGACCTGTTGCTCTATTTCCTTTTTGTGAACTTTCCAGGCCTGCCCGCCGCACAAGGCTTTGGCAGGCGGGGGGATAGGTTGTTCAACGCTCTCGCAGTTCGTTTTCCCGGGAAATGTCATTGGCTGAATAAAGAGTCGATGCAGGCTGACAAGGAGGAACCGCAAGCCATCCTCATCTTGACAAACGCGATATGCCGGATTACTATCACAGGCAGAGAAAGCACTGTCCCTCAGGTAAAATGGCGTTCCGCCCGGCGCCATTGATAGGCAGGTCAGGAGGCGAATGTGAAGACGAGACTGGTAATAGCCGCTCTCCTACTGGTGGCATTGGTGTGGCCACTTGCCTTGCCAACGCCTCTCTTGGCTTCTGAACCCCCTGAAACCCAGTGGACTAAGACATTTGGCGGGACAAACTATGAAGAGGGTAATTCTGTCCAGCAGACATCGGATGGTGGCTATATTATCGCCAGTACTACGAATTCCTCTGGTGCTGGCAGTTACGATGTCTATCTGATAAAGACCGATTCCAACGGTAACATGGTCTGGAGCAATACCTTCGGTGGGGCAGGTTGGGATTGGGGCAATTCTGTGCAGCCGACCTCGGACGGCGGCTATATCATCACTGGGTGGACAGATTCTTTCGGTGCTGGCTTTGCCGATGTCTATCTCATAAAGACCGATTCCAGCGGGAACATAACCTGGAGCAAGACCCTCGGCGGGGTAGGTTCTGACGGGGCTAATTCCATACAGCCGACTAAGGATGGGGGCTACATTATTGCCGGGTCGACAAGTTCCTTTGTTGCTGGGGATTACTACGATGTCTATCTCATCAAAACTGATTCCAGCGGGAACATAACCTGGAGCAAGACCCTCGGCGGTGCCAGTGGTGACGGAGCCTCTTCAATGCAGCCGACTAAGGATGGGGGCTATATCATCGTCGGGGAGACATGGTCAATTGGTGCTGGCATGGCGGATGTCTGGCTGATAAAAGTGGCTGCTTTACTCCCCGGCGATGCCACCGGCGATGGCGCTGTTGATGCCCGTGACATTACCAAGGTGGAAAGAATCATCGCTCATCTTGACCCGCCCACACCTGGCGCTGACGCTAATCAGGATGGCCTGGTCGATGCACGCGACATTACTCAGGTGGAGATAATAATCATCGCCGCGCTGGGTCAGCCAAAGAGTGTCGGTAATTAAGTATGCTCAGTCAGTATCGTTGCCTGGATGTTTGCGGGGAAGAGGGCTCCTTTGCCGGGAAACTGCTCGGTGACATGGGTGCCGATGTCATCAAAATAGAGAAACCGGGCGGTGATTCCTCACGGATGACCGGTCCTTTCTACCACGGGGAAGCCCATCCTGAAAAGAGCCTGCACTGGCTCGCTTCTAATGTCAACAAACGAGGGATAACGCTGGACATTGAAACGCCGGAGGGACAGGCTCTCTTTCGGCGGCTAGCGGCGACCTCGGATATCGTCATCGAGTCCTTCCCTCCCGGCTATCTCGACCAGCTTGACCTGGGCTATGAGAGTCTCCAGCAGGTGAACCCCTGGCTCATTTTAACCTCAATTACCCCTTTTGGCCAGCATGGGCCGTACCGGGATTACAAGGCCTCCGACCTGGTCTTGATGAGTATGGGAGGTATCACCTGGCTGACCGGAGACCCGGACCGGCCACCGGTCAATATCGGCGGGCCAGCCCAGGCATTTTTCTTCGCCGGTACTTATGCGGTCATCGCCACACTGCTGGCTCTGTATGGCAGGGAGACCAGTGGTAACGGGCAGCACGTCGACGTTTCCATCCAGCAATGCCTGGTTCCGGTTACGATGAATACCATTCCACACTGGACACTGAATGCTAACCTGGTGGGGCGTGCCGGCAACCGCCGTGCTGGCCTGACCTCAGGGGCTACCCAGCGGCAGACCTGGCAATGCAAGGATGGCTATATTACGCTGACGATATACGGTGGAGCGAGGGGGGTGAAAACCAACCGCCCGCTAATCGAGTGGATGGCAGAAGAGAAGATGGCGCCGGACTACCTGAAGGCCAAAGATTGGGCAGCGTTCGACCTGGCTAAAGTGACCGCAGAGGATTGGGCAGCGATTGAAAAGCCAATCGCCGAGTTCCTTTTGCAGCATACCCGTGCGGAGCTTTTTGAAGGGGCTTTACAGAGAGACCTGATGCTATTTCCCGTCTATGAAATCAAGGACTTGCTGGCCGACCGGCAGCTCAAGGCCAGGGAATTCTGGGTAGAAGCCAACCAGCCCGGGCTGGGCAATATCACCGGCCCGGGAGCATTCGCCAGGTGTTCTGAGACCCCGGTGCAAATACGGCGACCGGCGCCTGCCATCGGAGAGCACAACCTGGAAATCTACCGTGATGAACTGGGTATTTCTCCAGAGCGGTTACTTAGCTTGAAGCAGAGCAAGGTGATTTAGGAGCAGAAATGAAGCCTTTAGAGGGCATCAAAGTAGTCGATTTTACCTGGAGTATGGCCGGGCCGCTGGCCGTCAAGTTCCTGGTCGACTATGGTGCCACCGTGATTCATATCGAGTCCGCCACTCACCCGGAGTTCCTCAGGGTATCAGGACCGTATAAAGACAATATTCCCGGCATCGACCGTAGCGGTTATTTCGCCTTTTTTGCGGCGGGCAAGTATAGTCTCGCCCTGAATTTGAACCACCCGGAGGCTCACCGCGTCACCCGGAGCCTGGTGGAATGGGGGGATGTCATCGCCGATAACTTTACGCCGGGAGTCATGGCCAGGTATGGGCTGGGCTATGAGCAGGTACAGCCGGTAAAGCCCGGCATGATTACTTTGAGTATCAGCCAGATGGGACAAACCGGACCGCTGAGCAAGGTTTCAGGTACCGGGACGAACCTGGTAGGCATGGCCGGTTTTACCACCCTGACGGGATGGCCGGACCGTGAGCCGATTCAACCCTTCGGCGGCTACCCGGATTTTGTGAGCGGTGCCCTGAGCGCCTGCAGTTTGCTGGGCGCTTTACTCTACAAGAGGCAAACGGGCAAAGGGCAAATGCTCGATGTCTCACAACTGGAAGCAACTTCCCAGTTCCTCGTCTCCTCGATTTTGAATTACACGGTTAACAGTGAGCAGGAGATAAGGAAAGGTAACCACGCTGACAATGCGGCACCGAACGGAATCTACCCGTGCCGGGGAGATGATAGATGGTGCGCGATTTCCGTGGTCACCGAGGAGGACTGGAGCAATTTCTGCCAGGCCACGGGACAAGCATCATGGGTTACCAACCCGCTCTTCTCGTCCTTTTCGGGCCGGAAGCAACATGAGAAAGAACTCGACCATCTGGTCGCCGGGTGGACGGCTGGCTTTACGCCGGAGCAGGTGATGGCTATCTTGCAGCAGCATGGCATCGCTGCCGGAGTAGTCAATAGCTCCCGCGACCTGGTTAATGACCCTCAGCTGGTGGCACGTAACACCTTCTGGAAGCTGGCCCACCGGGAGATGGGTGACTACCTGCACCTGGGAGAGCTTTTCCGGTTATCACTGACTCCGGCGAAGGCGGAGAGGGGAGCTCCTTGTCTCGGAGAACATACCGAGTATGTTTGCCGTGAGCTGCTCAAGATACCGGAAAACGAATTCACCGAGCTTTTGCTCGCCGGTGTTTTCGAGTAAACTATTGGTGGAGTCAGATTCAGGTTATTTTCAGCTTAGATAGATGCTGTTTGACAACCTCACCCCCTTCTCTTCCCCCTCTTTTGGAAGGAGAGGGGGAAGAGAAGGAAGAGGGGCTAACGCCCATCTAGACACCTCGGTAATAAGAGAGGTAAGAGGAGAGGGATAAAGGGTGAGGAGTTGTCAAATACCCTCTTGATAACTTGAGCTAGACCATAGACCAGGAAGAGATTAATCATGTTTGATAGCTGGCAGGAAGAGTATCAGCGGAAGACGGTATCCGCCGAGGAAGCAATCAGGGTTGTAAAATCCGGCGACCGGGTATCATTTACCTACGGACGTGAGCCTTTAGCCTTGGGCTTGGCCCTGGCCGCCCGTAAGAATGAGCTTAAAGATGTGCGTATCTTTGTGCGGACTCCCTCTATCGATTTTGGCTGGTATGACCCCGGGTGGGAAGACAGCTTCAAAGTCGATATCAGCTATGTGCTGCCGATTGTCCGGGAGATGATAGCGGAGCACCGCTGTGACTTTATTCCCGGCGGGCTTCTCGGTATGACCAGCCGGTGCCCGGTGATTAGCGATGTCGACGTGCTGTTAATTGAGGTCTCTCCCCCGAATGAAAACGGTTTCTGCAGCTTTGGGGCTTCCGTCTGGGGCAAGAAAACGGCCATCCGGAGTGCTAAGGTAACTATCGCCGAGGTGAATAGGAATCTCATCCGGACTTACGGCGATAATTTTATCCATGTTTCCGAGATTGATTACTTCGTCGAGCACGTGTCTGGCGGCGGCACCCCCGGGGCTACCGACCTGCTGGGGAGAAAGACCTGGGAACCGGGCAAGACCGAAAAAACGATTGCCGGGTATGTCGGCAGCATCGTCGAAGATGGCGATACGATTCAGATTGGCGTTGGTAGCACCTCAGAGTGGGTAGTGCAGCTGGGGGCGCTGGATAACAAGGTAGACCTGGGCTGGCACTCTGAAGCAACACCAAGGGGGGTTATCAAGCTGGTGCGGGAAGGCGTCATTACCGGCAAACGTAAGCACTGCAATCCCGGTAAAGTCGTCGCCATTGCTGTCGGCGGGGGAAGCAAAGAAGACATGGATTTTGTGAACAACAATCCCATGTTTGAGCTTTATGATGCCGACTATGTTCTCGACCCCAGGGTAATCAGCGCCAATGATAAAGTGCTGGCAATCAATAGTGCTATCTCGGTAGATTTGAGCGGGCAGATTGCCGCCGAATCGGTTGGGCCGGTGATGATAAGCGGTCCCGGGGGGCAACTCGCCTTCGCTATCGGTGCTCACCTATCTAAAGGCGGGCGTTTTTTGACCACGCTGCAATCTACCGCCCGGGATGGTACCATCTCCCGGATTGTGCCACTGCTTAAAGAAGGTACCATTGTGACCGTGCCACGCATTCTCGCTGACACCGTCGTCACTGAATATGGCATTGCCAGACTACAAGGGAAATCGAACCGGGCCAGGGCGGCGGACCTTATCGCCATCGCTCACCCTGATTTTCGTGCCGGACTAACTCAAGAAGCGGAGAGATTGTTCGGCCATAGCTAGGTAACAAAGGAAAGGAGGTTAATAATACCATGCCTGAAGAGACTCATGAGATAACCGATGAAAAAATCGCCGAGCTAAGAAAGAGAATCGGGGTGGTCTGGAAACCCCGCCGGCCATATTTTAACACTGCCGCCACCAAAGATGCTATCCGGCACTTTTGTGATGGCATCGGTGATACTAACCCTCTCTACACGGACGAGGAATACGCCCGGAAAAGCAAATACGGCAGCCTGGTGGCTGCTCCCTGTTTCTTATATAGTGTTTACTGGGCTGCCCAGGGGCGGGGAATGCCCGGCATCCATGCCTGGCACTCCGGCGACGAGTGGGAGTTCTACCTGCCCATAAAGGCAGGCGATTCCTTCACCTACACCAATGAGATGGTGGATGTTCAGGTGAAAAAGAGTAAAATGGCGGAGCTAACGGTCATCCAGTACCATGATATCCGCTACTATAATCAGACCGGTAAGCTGGTTGCCAAGGCACTGGACTGGTGTGTCCGGGCGGGCAGAAAATCTTCCGGGGAAAAAGGTAAATACAAAGACATCAGCTCCGCCACTTATACGCCGGAGCAGATGAAGAGCATCTATGCTGATTATGATGCCGAGGAAATCCGGGGCGCCAACCCGCGCTACTGGGAAGATGTCAATGTGGAGGATAATCTCACCCCGGTAGTGAAGGGGCCACTCAGCCGCAGGGACATCTATGCCTGGCTCATCGGCGCCGGTAGCCCGTTTATGAGAGCACATGGACTTGCCTTATCATTTTTAAAGCGTCACCCTGGTACGGATATGACCGATTCCCAGACTGGCATGGCAGATGTACCTGAGCTGGTGCACATGGAAGATACCAGGGCACAGGAGATTGGCCTGCCCGGCGCCTATGATTACGGGTGCCAGCGGATAACCTGGCTCGGTAATCTCATCACGAACTGGATGGGCGATGATGGTTTCTTGAAGAAATTGAACGGTAGGTTACAGCGTTTCAACATCATCGGTGATACCACCTGGTGTAAAGGTAAGGTAGTCAAGAAGTATGTTGAAAACAATGAGCACCTGGTGGATATAGAGTGCTGGGCGGAAAACCAGAGCGGGGTAAAGACATTACTTGGCTCGGCTACCGTCTTATTACCTGCCAGGAAAGCTGGTTAAAACCTTATCTTAACACCTATGTAAGGAAAGATAAACAGCGGAATGTAAAGGGGGACGTTAGCCCCTTACCTACAAATAGTAAGCACCTGTATATAACTATTAAGCGGAAAACTGGCCCGCAGCGCCAGTTGTTTTTTGTCCGATTTGCTGCTATAGTAAAAACAATTGAATAAAACTTGTCTGGGCGTCCCGATTTTATCGGGGCTCAAATGGAGAGCAAGCCGGTGTAATTCCGGCACAGTCCCGCTTGCTGTATAGTCAGAACGCCAGCCCAGCCGTTATCGTCTGCCTCCGCGGAGTAGGGGGTGGGATTTATTAGTTTAATAAATCCCCCTGTTCTGTTGGGCAGGGGGATTTTTTTATTGAGATTGAAAGGAGCATAACATGACACGGTTTACCAAAATCTGCACGGCTCTCTTGATGTCAATGGTACTGCTTGCCAGCCTGGGGTGTACGGCAGCGCCCCGGGTCCAGCCTGCTACCCCTGACCAGGTTACTGACCAATTGGGGAGACTGGTTGCAGTAAAAGAAGTGCCGCAACGTATCATCTCCCTCGCCCCGAGCAACACAGAAATTCTCTTCGCCCTCGGACTCGGAGATAGAATCGTGGCAGTCACAAAAAACGAGACCTACCCGCCGGAGGCTAAACAGAAGGACACCATAGGTGGATTTTCCACACCCAACATCGAGAAAATCCTGTCTCTCTCTCCTGACCTGGTAGTTGCCGCCGGGCTACATGAGAAGACGGTAATACCGCGCCTCGAGGAAAATGGAATAAAGGTGGTTGCTCTCAACTCAAACACCATAGATGATACTCTGAAAGGGATAATCCTCATCGGCAACGTTACCGGCAAGAGCCGTGAAGCCGCCACTCTGGTCGCACAGATGAACACCCGCATTAAGGCGGTTACCGATAAGACCACCAAGCTGCCTGAATCCGGGCAGCCGAGCGTCCTGTACATCGTCTGGAGTGACCCCTTGAAGGTCGCCGGCTCGGGGACATTTCATGATGACCTGATACGTAAGGCAGGTGGACGGAATGTCTCCGGCACTCTTTCCGGATACCCGACTGTATCCCTGGAATCGGTCATCCAGGCTAATCCCGCCGTCATGATTGCCGGCGTGGGTCATGGCAACGGGCTGGATGCCCCGATGCTGTTTGCGCAGAATGAACCGCGACTCCGGGATACCAGTGCCCGTCAACTGGGCCTCGTCTACGGTGCGGATGCGGATATCGCCGGGCGCGCCGGTCCGCGTATCGTTGATGCTCTGGAAGAGTTTGCCAGATTCATCCATCCGGAATTATTTGGAGAGAAAAAATAAAAACAATGGCTATCAGTGCTACGTCTTATTCTGAAAACTGATTGCCTGGATATTGATTGCTGGAACGGGAAACAGGATAGTGGACAAGTCCATCACCAACCTGCCAGTCGTAGCCTCCAGCCCACCGGTCAGCCTTACCCGGTGGAAGAGCCGCGTCTATGCAATTATCGGGCTGTCAGTATTGCTTCTGGGCGTAGCTATCCTGGCGGTTGCTATCGGCACCGTGCGGATACCCCTTGCCACAATCATCCAGGTACTTGCCGTGAAAGTGCTGCCGTGGTTGAATCCAGGTCAGACCTGGTCGCCCGGCACGGAGACCATTATCCTGGAAGTCCGTCTGCCGCGGGTGATACTGGCCGGTCTGGTGGGCGCTGCCCTGTCTATCGCCGGAGCAACCTATCAGGGACTTTTCCGTAATCCTCTGGCTGACCCTTACCTAATAGGGGTGGCTCAGGGGGCGTCATTAGGTGCTGTTATCGGCTTTCTCGCGCCTGTATCGGCGTCTGTCTTCGGCGTTAGAGTCATCCCGCTATTTGCCTTCGCCGGCGCGCTGGCGAGTACTACCATCGTTTATCTGTTATCACGGACGGGCAAGACACTCCCGGTGACCACCGTTATCCTGGCCGGCGTGGCGCTCGGCGCATTACTGGGGTCGGTTGTCTCATATCTGCTGATTTCGAGTGATGACAAGCTTCACGGCATTATCTTCTGGATGATGGGCAGCTTCTCCTTAAGCCGATGGGCGGATGTCGGAGCGGTGCTTCCCTATGTGGCTGCGAGCACCGTGGTCATTCTGCTTTGCGCACGTCCGCTCAATATCGTCCAGCTTGACGAAGAGCAAGCCCGACAGTTGGGCGTGAACGTTGAGAGACTCAAGCTCATCCTGGTTATCGCGGCGACTTTGATTACAGCGGCGGCAGTCTCGTTTGTGGGCACCATTGGTTTTGTCGGTATTATCGTACCACACGCAGTGCGGCTGGTCTGGGGTGCCGACCACCGTTTTCTGCTGCCGCTTTCCGTTCTTAGCGGCGCTATTTTCCTGGTTCTGGCCGACCTTATTGCGCGCACGGTACAAGCCCCGGCTGAGGTACCGGTAGGCGTAATTACAGCTCTTTGCGGAGCACCTTTTTTCCTTTATCTGCTCCGACAGAGAAAGAAAACAATCATATAGCGGTTAGCCTTCAGGCTGCTCCAGCGGATGCCGGCGGCTAATCACTTTAAGGATGAAAATTGGTGAAGATAGAACTACAGAACGTCTCTCTGGGCTACTCCCGCAAGAAAGAAGTCCTGAGTGGCGTCAACTTTGAGGTGAAGCCAGGAGAACTGGTGGGACTAATCGGGCCTAATGGCTGCGGCAAGTCTACGATTATCCGGACAATTACCCGCGTGATTCCGCCGTTACGGGGCCGGATTGTCCTGGACGGTGCAGATATCTCAACCATTTCCCAGCAGCAACTGGCCCTGCGTATCGGGGTCGTCCCCCAGATGCCGCTACTCCCCAGTGCCTTCACGGCGTTTGAAATCGTGCTGATGGGCCGGAATCCCCACATGGGGCTATTGCAGCACGAACATCAGCAGGAGCTGGATATTACCTGGGATGCCATGGGAAAGACGATGACACAGCACCTGGCCGCGCGCCGGGTCGGAGAGCTATCCGGCGGCGAGATACAAAGTCTGCTCATCGCACGGGTACTGGTACAACAGACGCAGGCAATTCTACTTGACGAGCCTACCGCCAATCTAGACATCGGTCGGCAGGTTGAGATGCTGGGTCTCATCAAGTCACTCTGCCGCGAACAGCACCTGGCGGTACTGGCGGCCTTACACGACCTCAACCTGGCCGCGCAATATTGCGACCGGCTGATACTGATAAGCAACGGGTGTATCTGCAGCCAGGGTTTACCGGCGGAGGTAATTACGCCGGGGAACATCCGTACCGTTTACGGCGCGGAGAGATGCGTCTACCCACATCCGGTAAACGGTCTCCCTACGGTGCTCCCCATTGCGAACGGATGGCACAATACCCAAAATACGGGGTGAATGAATATGGAAAGACTGGTAATCTTACTGCTGGCGCTGGTCATTGACCTGACTATCGGAGACCCACCAACCGCTATCCACCCGGTCGGCTGGATGGGTAGGGTGATTGCGTTCCTGACTAAGGGTGGTAAGGAGTTTTCACCACGTGTACAATTCCTCTATGGAATGGGAATGGTCTTTCTTGTCATTGCCCTGTTCACTGCACTCGCGTTCTACCTGCTAGCCTTCCTCCGCGAGCTGAATACGGTGGCCTATGTTCTCGTCGCTGCTGTTCTACTGAAGTCTTGCTTCTCGCTCAGGGGACTGCGCCGGGCAACCCTGAAGATAAGAGACCTACTCTCGGCAGACAAACTGGGTGAGGCACGCTTCGAGTTGAGGGCGCTGGTTGGACGGGACACGAGCCGGCTCGATACCGGCAGGATGGTTTCCGCCACGGTAGAGTCCGCCGCGGAAAATACCTGTGATAGCTTCGTGGCGCCGCTTTTCTACTTCCTTATCTTCGGCTTGCCCGGAGCCGTCGCCTACCGGGTCATTAACACGCTTGATGCCATGGTGGGCCACCACGGCGAATTTGAGTACCTGGGGAAGTTCGCCGCAAAGCTGGATACTATCGCCAATTTCATCCCGGCACGCCTGACCGCCCTGGACATCGTGCTGGCGACCTGGCTGCACCGCCGTCAAACAGCTTCAGCCTGGCATACCATGCTCCGTGACCGTAAGAACACGGAAAGCCCGAACGCCGGCTGGACCATGGCCGCAATGGCGGGTGCTCTCGGAGTCCAGTTGGAGAAGGTCGGCTTCTACCGTCTGGGAAGCGGCCATAACGAGCTTGTCCCGGCGACTATCAGCATCTCGGTCAGTCTGGTCACTACGGCGTCTTTCATCTGGTATTTCGTAGTGCTGGCATCAGTAGGAGTGATATCTTATGTTGCGGCCTAAACCTGGTATCGAACGGCTTGTCCCGGCTACTCATGGAGGCATTGACTATGCAGAACTGGGGCGGCTAGGCATCCGCGCTGGGGATGTTCTGGACTTCAGCGTGAGTACTAATCCCTTCGGTCCGCCGCCCGGTATTCAGGAAGCAATCTGCAAGGTGCAGGTCGACCGCTACCCTGATTCCGAATCATCTGAACTGAAGGCATTACTCGCCGGAAAACTGGGGACATCCCCGGACAACCTGCTCGTCGGCAGCGGTTCGACGGAGCTTTTCCGGCTCATTGCCCTGGCCTATTTCAGCCCAGACGATACTGTGCTGGTTCCACAGCCGACTTATGGCGATTATGAAAACGTCTGCCGACTGGTGGATGCCGGGGTGGTCAAGAGTACGGTGATCGACGCTCAAGGTGGCTTCCTCATGAATGCTGGTTCGTTAATCAGCGAAATCAGGCGTACTTGTCCCAGGGGCGTCTTCCTCTGTAACCCGAATAATCCCACCGGCCAGTACTTTGCTGCGGCTGATGTCAAGGCAATCCTTACTGAGGTCAAAGACGGCATGGTGGTGCTGGATGAAGCCTACATCGCCTTCACTGAGAATGCCTGGCCTTCTCTTGACCTCATCAACTCCGGGAATCTCGTTGTGGTGCGTTCCATGACTAAGGATTATGGCCTGGCGGGCTTGCGACTTGGTTATGCTGTCGCCTCACCGGAAATCATCTCGACCTTGAAGCTGGTACGACCACCGTGGCATGTGAGCGCAGTGGCCCAGGCGGCAGGCGTCTTTGCCCTTAATTCCAGGGGCTATCTGGAAACCTGTGCCCGTAAGATACAGGAGGCCAAACAGTTTCTGATTGATGAGCTGAAGAATCTCGGTTTCGAACCGCTATCTTCTCAGGCTAATTTCTTCCTCGTCAAGGTCAGTAGCGCCGTAACGCTCCGGGAAGCACTACTCAGAAAAGGGATACTGGTGCGGGACTGCACCTCCTTCGGTATGCCGGATTACATCCGCCTCGCACCCCGCAGTATACCGGAGTGCCGGAAGTTATTAGCGGCAATCAATTCAGCTAGGAGTGACACTGATGCCGGCTAAGACTATCATGGTGCAGGGAACCGCCTCCTCGGTGGGTAAGAGCGTACTGGTTACGGCACTGTGCCGCATCTTTCTCCAGGACGGTTTCCGCGTGGCCCCTTTCAAAGCGCAAAACATGGCGCTTAACTCCTTCGTCACGCGCGAGGGTGGCGAAATCGGCCGGGCACAAGCTGTCCAGGCTGAAGCCTCCCGTATCGAGCCTTCCGTCCACATGAACCCGGTACTGCTTAAGCCGGAAGCGGAGGCGAAGTCACAGGTCATTGTACTGGGCAAGGTGGTCGGGAGCCTCAAAGCCAGTGAGTATTATCAGCACACATCCCATCTGCTGGATGTGATAAGAGAATCGCTCGACCGTCTTCGTTCCGAATACGATATTGTGGTTATCGAAGGCGCCGGCAGTCCCGCGGAAGTTAACCTGAAGGACCGGGAAATCGTCAATATGCGGGTGGCGCGGCTGGCCGGTTCCCCGGTACTTCTGGTGGGCGATATCGACCGTGGCGGTGTGTTTGCTTCCATTGTCGGCACACTGGAGCTGCTGAATCCCGAAGAACGCGACCTCATCAGGGGACTGGTCATCAACAAATTCCGCGGCGATTTGAACCTGCTCCGGCCGGGACTTGATTTCCTGGAACAAAAGACAGGCAAACCGGTATGTGGCGTGGTTCCCTATTTTCGGAACATCAGTATTGCCCAGGAGGACTCCGTATTCCTCGATGAGCGGAGGAATACCTCGGCCACGTCGGGATTGGATGTGGCAGTAATCCGGCTGCCGCATATCTCCAATTATGACGATTTCGACCCCCTGGAAGCGCTGGGCTGCAATGTCCGGTATATCACCAGCGCTGCGGAACTGGGTAATCCTGACATCATTATTCTCCCCGGCACTAAAAGTACTATCGCCGACCTGGTACACCTGCAAGAATGCGGTCTGTCCGGAGACATCGTGCAGAAAGCCAAGACGGGCACTCCGGTCGTGGGTATCTGTGGGGGCTACCAGATGCTCGGCAGGATAATCCGCGACCCGTATGGCATCGAGTCATCCCGGGAAAGTGCCCCGGGATTAGGACTGCTGGATTGTGAAACGGTCTTTCAGGCAGACAAGACGACCACCCAGGTCAAGGCGAAAGTGGCCGCCGATGCCGGACTGCTTTCGGGAATGAAAGGAATGGTGGTTTCCGGCTACGAAATCCATACGGGGCAAACTACCACCCGGGGCGGCGTACCGCCTTTCGAGGTTGTTGAGACGCCCCAGGGCAGGACGAGCTATTACGATGGCAACATCGATGGGGACTGTCACGTTCTCGGCAGTTATCTGCACGGTCTTTTTCATAATCCGGAGTTCACGCGGGCTTTCCTGAGCCAACTGCGCCGGCTAAAGGATTTACCAGAAGATAATACGTTGCCTAAGCTCAGGGACAACCAGTACGATGAACTGGCTGACATCGTTAGACAAAGTGTGGACATAAGCAGGATCTACAGCATCATGGAGATGAAACATGGATGAGAACAGACAAGGCCTGATACAGGTTTACACCGGTAACGGCAAAGGCAAGACTACGGCGGCACTGGGCCAGGCAATGAGGGCGGCTGGACGCGGGCTGAGAGTAGGCTTCATCCAATTTGTCAAAGGCGAGCCTTACGGCGAGCACCTTTTTGCCTCCCGTTACTGTCCCTTTCAGCTGGTCCAGGTAAGCGCCGGAAGCAGCTTCGTCAAGCCGACCGAGCAGTTGGCCGAAGATGCCCGGCGTACCCTGACTCATGCCCGCGAACAGATGCTTTCGGGAGCCTGCGACCTCCTCGTCCTGGACGAGGTATTTATTGCCATTAAGAAGGGTCTTATCACTACGACGGAGTTGCTCGCTTTGCTGGACGAAAAGCCGGCGGCAATGGAGCTGGTGCTTACCGGGCGTTACGCACCCGCGGAAATTATTGAGCGGGCTGACCTGGTGACTGAAATGCAGGAGGTCAAGCATCCGTACAGTCGCGGCATCCCGGCCAGACTGGGAATTGAATTCTAGGGAGGTGTGTCAAATGGAACAAGCATTCGTCTCATGGAGTGGCGGCAAGGACTGTTGCCTGGCTTTTCACCGGGCCTCTCAAAACGGCTATCGAGTGCGTTATTTACTCAACATGATAAACGAGGACGGCTCACGTTCACGGAGCCACGGCCTGGACTCGGAATGGCTGAAAGTGCAGGCCGAGGCTTTAGGCGTAAGCCTGCTCCAGTGCCAGACATCGAGGGAGAGCTATGAAGGCGTGTTTACCGGCGCCCTCCAGACGCTCAGGGCCGAGGGTATTACCACCGGCGTCTTCGGTGACATTGATTTCAATGAGCACCGGGCCTGGATTGAGCGCGTTTGTCAGGCGGGGCAGATTACCCCTTACCTTCCTCTCTGGCTGGAAGACCAGACGGTATTAATGGAGGAATTTATCGGGCAGGGCTTCGAAGCGATAGTCGTTGCCGTGAGAGCGGACGTCCTCGGTAAAGAATGGTTGGGGCGTAAGGTAGACCTCCAGTTCCTGGCCGACCTGGCCAAGCTCGGTAATGTCACTCCCTGTGGGGAGTCCGGCGAGTTTCATACCTTTGTAGTTGATGGGCCGTTGTTCCGCCAAAGGGTAGAAATCACGCCGGCGGGCGCCAGTCTACGTGAGGGCCGCTGGTTTCTGAACATTGCCCACTCTCAGCTGAGTAAAGCCGGGAACCACTAAAGGGCAGTGATTACTTCCGTAATTAAACCAGACAGTCGCCAGGTTAAGCTCGGCTTGTTCCATGGTAGAACAGGTAAATCAGCCGGCAGTTTATCTCAAAATCCTCCCAGGCCCGGCTGGAGGTTACTGCCCCAAAGGATTTTACCAGCCGGTCATCAAAAATGGCCTGCGGGAATGACTCCCGGAGCCTGTTGATGACAATACTGAAGTTGGCGAAAGAGGATACGGCTATTATTGCTCCCAGGAACGAGTAGTTCATCCGGTGCTGGCGAAGCTCCACACTGGGCTCTGGCGAATTTCTATCGTAGAGCCGGGCGAGATATTCGTCCTGGGTAGCTCCGGCGGTAGTGGTCTGGTTAACTTTACGCAAGATGGGGATACCGCCGGCGAGCAATGTCGCTGTTAAGTTAAGGCTAGTCGTGGTTTTCGTGGTCTCCACTCCCGCTACAGCCGGGATTTTTCCTTCCAGTGCCAGAAAGACATTACTTGCGGCTATCTTTTTCTCACGGTTCTCACTATCCCGGAACAGGACTTCTCCCTCCCCGAATTCCATTGTTTGCGCCTGGAAACCCTGTGGAGACGGGCGGAGTTCGCTATCCCGGCATGCCATCGCTGTAAGACCCAGGGTACACAGTTTCTGGATGATAGACTCGGCTGCTTGTGCATTGTCATAGTGAGCGATGATTTTAGGAATCTGACCGGCCAGAAGAAGACGTGCATCATAAGGGCTTTTGTGGATTACAGTTGCCACACTCCTGGCGAGGCTATCGTCAAGTTTAGCCGGTGGAGCGATGGCAATATGTATTACCTCATGCTCAGCCATAGGCGATTCCCACAGGTATGATGGCTTTCTTCAAATAATTACACTTCTGGTGTTCTTATCCGTTAATCGCTAAACCAAGACTGCTTCAGTACGTCGTACCCGCTTACGGATGACCTCGCCCCCTTAGTCCCCCTCTCCTTTTAGGAGAGGGGGAAGAGGTCTTAAGAGAGTCTTCGCCTCTCTTTTACTCCCCTTGTTGAGAGGAGGAGTCAGCACATTTTCTTATTTCCATTCTTTAGCAATGTCTTTAGATGTCGCCACGACACACACCTTTTTCAGTACCTTTAGCGTTGAATCATGTGACTCTTTATCCGCCGATGAGACGCAGTCCTCAACCACAATGGTATAGAAACTTCTATTGGCCGAGTCCCTCGCACTGGAATCGATGCCAATTTCAGTGGTGATGCCGGTAAAAATGAGTGTCTCGATGCCTTTGTTTCGCATCATACTCTCAAAATGGGTGCCGATAAAGATGCTGGTGGTATGTTTGTTCAGTACCGTATCACTGGCGAGCGGAGCCACATCCGGATAAATTTCAGATTCCGGACTTCCCGGTTGCATGAAAAGCGGTAGCTTCTCCGGGTCGTCCACGCCCGCCCGCCTCATCTGGGTGTAGAGTCTAAAGGCAGACTCGTATTGCCGGGGCAGGGGTGTGATTTTAGTATAGATGACCGGGATATTTTTCTTTCTCGCTGCAGCAATAAATGCCTTGAGATTCTTGGCGAATTCCACCTTGTTGAAAATAGCATTCGCCAAACCGTTCTGGACATCCCAAACAACGAGAGCCGTATGTTCCGGGGCGACCATCTCAGTTAAACTCTGGTATATGATGCGTTTGCCTGCTGCCATTTGTCCCTCCTTAATACTGTTTTATAGGCAATAACAGCTTCTGGATTTATTATTGCCCAAAATACCTAAAATTTCCATATCTATGTTGGCGGTTGCTGATGGCCTCATCCCGTGAAAAATCCCTCTCAATCTCCCTTTAGTAAAGGGAGAGGACATCTCCCCCTTTGAAAAAGCCTGTCCCGTGCTTGACACGGGAGGAAGTAAGGGGGATTTCCCTCCGTGTATAGCTTATCCGCCTGTCTAGAAGACGATTTTCTCTTTAACCAGCCGGTCTATTTCTTCAGGACTGAGGCCCAGTAGCCCATGAAGCACGTAGTCGTTATGCTCACCCATCTTCGGGAAACGCCGCTGGTAGCGTGCCGGTGTCTTACTGAGCCGGGCAGGCGTGTCTTCAAAAGTGTATCGTTCCATGCCCGGTTCGTCTGTTTGCCAGAAATGGTTGCGGGCAATCAACTGCGGGTCCGCATAGATGTCCTGGGCATTTTCCGCTACCGCCGCCGCGACTCCTGACTGCTGTAGCCTGAGCATGACGTCTTCCGCCTTATATTTCAGCGTCCACTGTTCTACCAGCTTGTCCAGTTCCTCAACATTGGCCAGTCTTCCCGATAAGGTAGAGAACCTGGCTTCGGATGTCCAGGCCGGATTGCCGGCAGCCTGGCAGAAACCCTGCCATTCGGCGTCGTTGAAGACGGCGATAGCAACCCACCTTTCGTCACCCTGGCAGCGGTAAACTCCATGTGGTGCCGCTGCGGGGTGTCGGTTGCCTTGGCGGTGCAGGATTCGCCCATTAACACCGTAATCAGCCACGGCAGTATCCAGGATATCCAGACATCCCTGGATGCTTGAACCATCGATAAACTGACCCTTGCCCGTCCGGTTGCGGTATTCCAGTGCCGCCATTAGTATAATCAGGTACATGTAAGGGGTGTAGTGGTCAGAGAAAGCCACGCCGGGAGAGCATGGCCAGCGGTCAGGCCACCCGGTCAGGTCGGCAACACCGAGCAAGACACCCATATGCGAGCCGTGTCCCCTGAAATCACGATATGGCCCGGTTTGCCCGCCCATGGAAGCGCTGAGCATAATGATATCCGGCTTGACCTTTTGCAGCTCCTTGTAGCTAAGCCCCAGCTTATGAAAAATCTCCGTAGCGAAGTTTTCCGTCACAATATCGCCAGTGCTGACCAGCTTCTTTGCCAGCGCCACCCCTTCGGGGTGCTGTAAATTCATCAGCACACTGTACTTATTCTGGTTATACCTGGCAAACCAGCCATTCTGGTCGGGGTCACGCTTGTCACCAAGAAAGGCTACCTCGGAGAGCCGGATAAAATCCACCTTGGAGCGACTTTCCACCTTGATGACCTCGGCCCCGAAATCAGCCATGAAACCAACCAGGGTAGGCTCCAGTGCCCCGGCGCCGAACTCAATCACTCTGACGCCACTAAGTGGCAACTGTGTCCGGGTGTTTTCGTTGCTCATATCACACCCCCTTCCTTCAGAATCGCCAGTTCCGGCTGGGTGAGGCCAAGCTCCCTGATATAAATCTCCTGGTTATGCTCGCCGATAAACGGTGCCCGCCGTGAATACCCGTAAGACATCACGTCTGATTTGAAGGGAGAGCCTCCGTAGACGATAGTCTCCTTAAGCTCAGGATGCTCTACCTTGACCCAGTATCCTCTTTCCTGCAAATGGGTGTCCTCCATCAGGTCACGCACATCTTGCACCACCACTATCTCCAGGCCTCTCTTTTGTCCTTCAAACATCAGCTCTCTCTTGGTGTGATTCCTGGCGAAAGCACGGAAAAGACCGTTGATATAAGCGGCCTGCTCTTTGTTGGGCGTAACGGCCTTGAGGACGAAAGGTTCAAATTTAGGGTCGAAAAGCTCTCCTGCCATCCCCTCGCTGGCGAGCCATTCCCGTATTTGCCGTCCGTAAGCGGCCGTGGTAGGGTTGATGAATACTACCCCATCTTTGCACTCGAAAAAGGCATCAGGCTCGGCTCCCCCCGGACGATATTTGGCCCCGGCGGCCGAGCGGCGCGGGATGATGCCGTGGCTCTTCCAGAGCGTCAGGGCAGGCATCGCCAGCAAGTTGACCGCCTCTTGCGCCGAAGTATCGACATGCTGTCCCTGTCCGGTTTTCTGCCGGTAGGAATGAGCCACCATCGTGGCGGCACCTGCCACCAGGCCGGCCTGCAGGTCGCCTACCGGCGTGGTAATTTGTACCGGGGGACGGTCTTCATCACCGCACTGGAAGAGGTAGCCGCTGGCGGCACTGGCAACCAGGGGAGACCCCTTGAACTGGCGATAAGGGCCAGTTTGCCCGAAGGGCGTAATCGAGGTGAGAATAACTCGTGGATTGATGGCGCTGAGAGCGGTATAGCCAAGCCCCAGGCTATCCAGGTAGCCCGGGGGAAAGCATTCCACGATGAAATCGGCGGTCTTTACCAGCCGCTGGAAAAGCTCCTGGCCGGTAGTGCACTGAAGGTTCAGGGTAATACTTTTCTTGTTGAGGTTGTAGGTAAACCAGTGCAGGCTTTTCTCGGGGTGGGGTTCATCGTGGTAAAAGGGGCCAATGCTGCGTGTCGGGTCGCCTCCGGGAGGCTCTATCTTGATAACATCAGCCCCCAGAGCAGCCAGGATTTTGGTGCAATAGACGCCGCTAACTTTGTCAGCTAAATCAAGAACTCGATACGGGCCCAGTGCCGATTGACCTTTTTCCGTATTGTCCATGCGCCACCTGCCTTTTGAGATTGTTTAATAACCCCTCACCCTTTATCCCTCTCCCCTTAGTAAGGGGAGAGGGAAGAGATTTTAAAGAGGGGCTTCGCCCCTCTTTTACTCCTACACCCCCTTCCCTTCGAAGGGAAGGGGCAGGGGGATAGGTTGCTAAACGACCTCTGCCTTTCTGAATTTTGGTCTATTATGTCACAAAGTATAGTAACAGGCAATTCCCGCAGTTTGCAGGTTACCGGGCAAAGGCATGGTTTCTTCTGGAATGGACTAACCGCGTCTCTGGTGGAGCCAGGACTCTGTCATAGCTCTCCCTGGGAAAACGGATGAATAGCTTAAAAACTCTTTTGAGCTATTCACAATACCAGTCAAGCTTAAGAAGTACTCTCAGTTTTAGAATTATCAGACCCCTGTTGGCTAATCATTTTGGCGAGGAAAGCGTTAATTAGATTTCCCGTGTTCCCTTCGCTACCGCTTACCAACACATCAGGAACAACCTTAATCTTACCCGCCGCAATCTCTTGAATCAGCTTGATAAAAGCGACATTCGCCTGGCCGATAGCTTCCTTTTGAGCATTATAGGCATCAGCGATACCTTGACCCTCTGCCCTGCTTTTATAGGCATTACCATCGGCCTGGAGTATGGTTGATTGTTTATTACCCTCGGCCTGGATGATGTTCGACTGTTTAATGCCCTGAGACTCTCGAATTCTAGCCTCAGCCTTATCGGTGTTAATATCGACAGATAGCTTTGCATCAATTACGTCCTTTTGCTTGTCAGCCCTGGCAGATTTCTCCATGACGGCAATCCGTTCATTCTGCGCTGCAGCTTCCTGTTCATACTGTGTCTGCTGCTGGACTGCAATTTCCCGCTTGGTCTGAGTTTCAAGAAGTGACTTATCCACATTGATATAGGCAATAAGAAGATTTTGAGCCTCTACCAGGTATCTCTCAAACTCTGTAGAGGCTCTTTCCAGTGCCTCTTTCTGCAGGTCGGTCCTGCTCTGAACAAAATCTAACGCTTTCTTCTCCCCTGCTTTGTTCCTGAATGAAGAGTCAATAAGCGGATGAACAATCTGCTGGATGAGATTGGGAACGGAACCAAACCGGGCAATGACGAATGCCGCATTCTCAGGCTTGATTCTAATAACCATTCTGACATCAACATCGAGCTGAAAGCCATCCTGGGATGTCACTTTTAACTGAGTGAACTTGAAGAACTCTTCTGCCTTGGTTGTTACCTCTAGTTCTGTCTTGGTATTAGCTACTCTGGTATCACCTCTCGCCTCAGCGCTTGCTGCCCAGTCAATAGTTACCGCGGAAGTTGGAACGAGATAAGGGGTGAACGCAATTGGATTAAGGTTGTATTTGCCCGGGGCAACCGGTTCCCTCCAGATGCCCCTCATTTCCCTGTTTGAGATAAGGATATTCTCGACATCTTCATGAACAGCTGTCGTCGTTAGCTCGGTACTATGGCCTGCCACTCTTGGAGTTGTGGTGTCCCTGACTAACTCCAAACCAACATTAGACCTTAATACAGCAACATAACCAGGAGGAACCTCGGCTACATCATAAGTACCGATGCCGAAAAGTAAGGGGTTAATGTAGTATTTCCCCGGCTGGAGAGTACTTAGTTGGGGGCCGCGATACCCTTCCATTTCAATAAAAACCTGCCCGTCCTGATAGAATCGATGGTCTTTTTCTGATTTTGGCTCTGGAGCGATGATATAGCCGGAAGGCAAAGGTTTTCCATCGAGAGCCACTGCCACACCAATCTTGTTTTCACTGATGATAGTGGCAGGGTTTATAGTTACTTGGAACAAATCGGTGTTAATTCTATATGTTCCGGGACGGAGAATTCCCACTTGCGGACCCTTCTTCCCATGATTATTCAGGAATGCCCTGGGGTCTTGATATTGATTACATTCAACTTCGTCTCCAAGAATCCGGCCTTTGGGAAGTGGTTCGCCATCGATAGACTCGACTATGGCGATGGACTCGTCATCGATTGAAATTACTGGAACCTTTTTCCACGACCAGACGTAGGGCATCCTCCAGTACAGACCAGGCATGAGGATTTGTGCCTGAACTCCGATTTCCCCATTACGAGCAACAATCTGACCTTCCGGCATTTTAGCCCCGAACATTCTCTTGGACAGGATGCCGACTTCATTAGCTCCGATGAGGAAGATGCCGCGTAAGGTTACAAGCAGTAAAACCAAAACCACAATGCCGAGGATAATGTAAGCTATCATTCCATTCCTCCTCTTCGTTTCCTACTCTACAAGTGTGGCCTGCTCTAAAATAGTCCTTTGGTCAGGGCAATATTACCACCACATATTCTCAGAGGTCAAATTGCAACCCTGCTTTAATAATGCTCAAACCAAATCTCCCCAGACGTCATTCTTCACGAGCGGCAGTACCTCTATGACCGGATTGTTCCTCAAGACCACCTTCTCAGAAAAATCAATGCCCGTGGTAGATTTTTCTTTTGTCAATGACCTGGTCAAAGACGGATCTACGCCTGAGTTTGGCCACCCCGCCGAAGACCATGAATTCATGCTTCGGCGATTTGACGCCGGAATAATAGTTGGCTTCGTCGTTTAACAAACTAGTAGATTGTTGCCCATTGCACATTCTAGCGTTAAGTTACTTGTTACTATGGTATACTCCTAAGTGATTACAGGGTAATAAAGGGGGGTTGACTGTGAAAACGAACCAAGAAATTCTCGCGGTAGAAGCGGTCGTAGAGATCCCTAAAGGAAGTCGGAACAAATATGAAATCGACCATGAAACCGGTATAGTCCGCTTGGATCGCGTTTTGTTCTCTTCAGTTCATTATCCGACGGATTACGGCTTCGTGCTTAATACAATATCGGCCGACAATGACCCCTTGGACGTACTTATTATTGTAGAAGAGCCGACGTTCCCCGGATGCCACGTTATGGTAAGACCTATAGGTGTACTGGTCATGCGTGATGAAAAGGGTCTTGACGAAAAGATTCTGGCAGTACCGATTGCTGACCCAAGGTTCAATACAATCAAGGACATCAGCCAACTTCAGCCGCATTGGTTAACGGAGATTGAGAACTTCTTTAGTACATACAAACTACTCGAAGGCAAGGAAACTACCGTTGCAGACTGGACAGGAGCTACACAAGCTGCGAGGATACTGAACAAATACAAGACATGAATGAACTGAAATCTTCGTAAGTTGGCGGTTTTGTCGAAAGCGTGGCTCGTTGTCCCCCCTTTGCACATTTGCTTGATTTGTGCAATGGGTAACTGCTGGTCTTCAGTGCAATACCGCTAGCATCCCGTATGCCTTGTGTTGCCGGTTCGCAGGTATTGGTAAATACATTTGCTTACACGCACTTGACATCGCTAGTCAAAGATTCTAGACTATACGCACTCATTTGTATTGAAAAAGGTGTTCTCATTGCAAAGCTGAAAATCCGTGGGGTTCTAATATATCTTGAGGGTTAATATACTATGGAACTATTTTCTGAAATTAAGCCGATAATCGCAAAAATGTTGGCTATCGATGCTGGAACTATCACCAAAGAGGCACATCTTCACTTTGATTTGGGGGCTGATTCGCTGGCGCTGGAGAATCTATCCATCGCCCTTAGCGATAAATATGGCATAGAACTACACGGCGAGGACCTCGTGGAACTGGAAAATGTCGGTCAGTTGGTCTCACTGGTTGAATCAAGAATTAAGACTTAAATCAATTTCATTTTGCCAGATTATCACCCAATAATTTTGGAGGTTTTCCATGGATTACCCTAAGATTGTCAAAGGCTCCCCGGACAGCTTTACGGTAAAGCCAAACCTGTTCGACTATCAGAAAATGCGTGAGACGTTCAAATGGGAGGATATTGCTGCTGAGCTCGAGTGGTTTGATAGCGACCATATCAATATCGGCCACATCGCCATCGATGCACACCTGAAAACCAATCGCCGCAACAAGAAAGCTCTCATCTGGCAAAGTCAGAAAGGTGATACCGAAGAATACACCTTTGCCGACCTGGCACGCCTGAGCAACAAATTTGCGAATGTCCTGGTAAACGAAATAGGTATCAGGAAAGGGGACCGGGTCTTTTTTTTCCTGGAGCGAATCCCCGAGATTTTTATCGGCATTTTGGGAACCCTGAAGGCCGGAGCGGTTATCGGGCCGCTGTTTTCCGCATTCGGTCCGGACGCGGTCAAGGATCGTCTATCTGATAGCAGGGCCAGGGTGTTGGTGACCAGCCCCACACTGAAAAAGAAGGTGGCTGAAATCCTCCCTGACCTACCGCATCTGGAAAAGATTATCGTGGTGAATCGAGAGAAAAAAACAATCGATGCGGGAGATTTATCCTATGAGGCTGCCATGGAGCGAGCATCAGACAGCTTTGCCACCGTTCGCACCGGCAAAGAGGATTATGCCATTATGCACTACACCTCCGGCACTACCGGAAAACCAAAAGGGGCGGTGCATGTGCACAACGCTGTCATCGGCCACTACGCCACGGCAAAATATGTTCTCGACCTTCATCCCGATGACATTTACTGGTGCACCGCTGACCCCGGTTGGGTGACCGGTACATCATACGGAATGTTCGGTCCCTGGTCAAACGGCATTACTCAGGTAGTTTACGAGGGTATGTTTAGCGCCAGGCAGTGGTACCGCATCCTCGAGCAGCGTAAGGTAACGGTCTGGTACACGGCACCCACGGCCATCAGAATGCTGATGAAAGCGGGCGATAGTTTACCCGGGCAATTTGATTTTAGTTCCCTGCGCCATGTTTGCAGCGTTGGCGAGCCGCTTAACCCGGAAGCAGTCATGTGGGGAGAAAAAGTCCTGCGAAAATCCATGCATGATAACTGGTGGCAAACTGAAACGGGGTCTATCATGATTGCCAACTATGCGATACAGGACATCAAGCCCGGCTCAATGGGACGCCCTTTCCCGGGTATTATCGCCGGTATTATCGATGACAATTATCATGAGTTGCCGGTCGGTCAGGAAGGAAATCTGGCCTTAAAGCCCGGTTGGCCTTCCATGTTTCGCACCTACTGGGAAAAAGAGGAGCTATACCGGTCACGCTTTAAGAACGGGTGGTACATCACCGGTGACAGGGCACGTAAAGATGATGACGGGTATTTTCATTTCATCGCTAGAGCCGATGATGTTATCAATACGGCGGGCCACCTGGTGGGACCGTTTGAGGTGGAATCAGTGCTGATGGAACATCCCGCAGTTGCGGAGGCAGGCGTTATCGGCAAACCGGATGCGATAGCGATGGAGGTAGTCAAAGCCTTTGTCTCGCTTAAAGAAGGATTTAAGCCGAGCGATGACCTGAAGGATGATATCCAGAGGTTTGTCATGCGGCGCCTCTCGTCGGCGGCCGCACCCAGAGAGATTGATTTCATTGACTCACTGCCCAAAACCCGCAGTGGTAAAATCATGCGCCGGCTGTTAAAGGCCAAGGAACTGGGGTTACCGCTGGGGGACACCTCAACCCTCGAAGAAGATTAGCCGGAGAACACCTTTGATATTTCCACAAGACTTTTTTGACTTGAAGGAATCCGCCCATCAAGCATTATTCCAGACTGATGCGCCGGTGTGGTCGGTGCTTGACCGTTTGTCATCTTATCTTGCCGCATTTTTTAAGGAGGATTGGCCATTGGCTGGCCATGCCGGGATGGTGGAAAGACCACTGGTTATCGTCAATGGCAGGGTGCGGGAAGACCTGGCTATCCGTCCTTCCGGAGCGAAGAATACGGTGCAGGCTTTTGAAGGGAACCGCCCGCTTGAAGACGCTGCTATCATCATGCCCGGGGCCTATTTGTTCGATGATAAGATAATTATCGGCGCGCGGAGTGTGGTTGAGCCGGGAGCGCTTATCAAAGGGCCGACGGTTATTGGTACCGACACCGAAGTACGTCAAGGCGCCTATCTGCGGGGTGACTGTCTCATTGGAAACCAGTGTGTTGTCGGCCATACGACTGAGGTCAAAAACGCGATTATGCTGGACGGGGCACAGGCAGGCCACTTTGCTTATATTGGCGACAGCATTCTTGGCAAAGATGTCAACCTGGGAGCCGGTACCAAGCTGGCCAACCTGAAAATGATTCCCGGTAATGTTATGATTGCGATTAACCGGAAGTATTATAATACCGGCCGGCGCAAGCTGGGAGCTATTCTTGGCGACAATACCGAAACCGGCTGCAATTCAGTAACGTCACCGGGTACATTGATGCAGCCCAGTTCCATCGTCTATGCCGGAGTCTCTGTTCCCGGAGGCTATTATCCGGAGAAATCTTATGTCAGGCCATCCCCCGGCTCGATTGAAACAGGTAGTCGCTCTTCAGGTAAGAGCACGTAGCAGAATCAGTTTGTATGTAGTCGGCGTGAACGACGCGATGAGAGTGTTTAGCAACCTATCCCCCTGCCCCCTTCCCTTCAAAGGGAAGGGGGTGTAGGAGTAAGAGAGGGGCAAAGCCCCTCTCTAAAATCTCTTCCCTCTCCCCTTAGTAAGGGGAGAGGGATAAAGAGTGAGGGGATTAGTAAACAATCTCACACTATAAGTGTTGCTTTTTGCGATAGTATCTGACGTGTTCCTGTGCTGATGTGGGTATATCAACTGCAACCAAGTAATCATAAAGAGCCTTCATCTCTTGCTTAACCGGCTGTAATACCTCACAGATATGGTCTATTACCATTGCCGCAGCTTTGTCAATACTATTATCTCCGGCGGCCCTGGCGATTATTTCATCCCGTATTCTCAATTCACTGATAGCCCGCTTTATCTGCTCTTCCACTTTATCACTGACGCCAAAGTGGGCAAAGTAGAGCCTGCTGGCATTCAGCTTCAGCAACTTATTGAGACTATCAATGTAAAGCTCCAAATCAAAGCTGGGGGGTGGTGTCACCGGTACAGAGATATCGGTGCCAGTGATATGGTCGGCCACAGCATCACCGGTGAATATTCCGTGATGACGACTTTCATGTATGCATAGCTCATGGGGGGCATGCCCCGGGGTTTCCAGTAATGTGAGTAACTGCCTGTCACCTAGCCTGATTGTGTCACCATCATGCGCCGGCTTGACTCTATGCTCATCTACAGGGATAACGGCACCGTTCCTTGTCATGGCTTCTTCGCCTTGAGCCTCGATAACACTGCTGATGAGCCTTTCCGGATTAATGACATATCTCACCGCTCGATAATGAGCAATTATCTGAGCTTCAGGCATGCTTTTCAGCAGTGTACCGGCACCTCCGGCATGATCCAGGTGGATGTGAGTAACAATCAGATAGGCAACATCCTCAGGTCTCCTCCCAATCTGCTTAATCCCTTCAAGAACGACCCCGGACGATGTTGCCGGCCCAGTATCAACTAACGCCTTCTTATCCTCATCCAGGAAATAAACGGAGCCAAATCCGGGAATAGAGTATAGCTGGGCATCAATCATGTATATATTTTCAGCGACTTCAGTTACTTTTGCCATAATAGCTTAACCACGAATATCTTTAGCATCGAACAATAAGGTAAGCTTCATTCGATTGCCTCACCTGAAAGTGTAGCAGACATTTGTCCACAGAGCAAAGGATTCTTTTTTAGATGGAAGCTTAAAGGGGTGAGGTTATCCGTAAGCGGTAATGTGTGGCAAAACAAGCCGCTGAGCCTTGACAGCCCCATCTGGATTGACTATGCTACAGGCACAAATAGTCAAATGGTTCAAGAGTGAAATGGATAACATCTACGAAGCTATCATCATCGGCGCCGGACCAGCCGGATTAACCGCCGGACTGTATACCAGCCGGGCTAAACTGAAGACCTTGATCATCGAAAAAGAGGTAATCGGCGGTGAGCTGATGAACCGGGACATGATTGAGAATTATCCGGGATATCCCGATGGCATCCTGGGGCCGCAGCTTGGCTCGGGAATGACAAAGCAGGTAGTGCATTACGGTACCAGAATCCAGCTTGACGAAGTGAAAGAGATTGAAACCGGGAGCCGCGATAAAGTGGTGCGAACCTCCCGGGGAGAGTACCGTGGCAAAGCAATAATTATTGCCGGCGGCGCTCATCCCAAAAAGCTGGGAATACCCGGTGAGCAGGAGTTTGCCGATAGAGGGGTGTTCTATTGTGCCACCTGCGATGGCCCCCGCTTTACCGATAAGGTGGTCGCCGTGGCCGGAGGCGGGGATTCCGGCATCACAGAGGCGCTTTTTCTCGCCAGAATGGTCGCCAGGGTTATCATCATTGAGTTGCTGCCTCGTCTGACTGCGGCTAAAACCCTGCAGGAAAGAGTCCTGGCCAACCCCAGGATTGAAACCAGGTGTGGCGTCAGGATAGAAGCTATCCGCGGTGATGACCAGGTCAGGACACTCGCTCTTCTTGATATACAGACCGGGCAAAGAAGCACTCTGGCCGCAGACGGGATACTGGTGCATGCCGGTCTCGACCCTAACACGGACTATCTCAGGGAAAGCCTGTCACTAAACGGCAAGGGGCAGATTTTAGTCAATGGTGAAATGGCCACTGAAAAAGCCGGTATCTTCGCGGCGGGAGATGTCCGCCATAATTCACCGATGCAGATTTCAACGGCAGTGGGAGACGGCGCTACCGCCGCCTTGTCCCTGGCGAGATACCTGGAAAACAGCTAGCCACAGGAGGCACAACATGACGACAAACAGGATAACCGTATTAGTACCCACCGCTCAGCCCGGGGGCAAGGAGATTCCCATCGCCCCCCGGGTTAATGACCTGAACGGTAAGGTAGTCGGTCTGCTATGGAACGGTAAACCCAATGGTGATATCCTGCTGCTCGGCATCAAGGAGCTGCTTGCCCAGAAATTCCACCTCGCTGGCACCGATTGGCAGGAAGGACGCCGGGGCGGAATCGATGATACCCCTATTTTTGAAGAGTTGGCCAGCCACGCCGACGTGGTAATAAACGCCATCGCCGATTGAGGTTCCTGTACTGCGTGGAGTGTCCACGCCGGGGTAGAACTGGAAAAAAGAGGCAAACCAACCGTTACCCTTTGCACTGACATCTTTGAGCAGCTTGCCCGGAGCACGGCGGAAAGCCTGGAGATGCCACGGCTGCCTTTGCTACCCGTTCCTCACCCGGTGGGTGGTCTCAAGCCGGAGGAGGTCAGGGCTAAAGCCGACCTTATCATCGAGGGCATTATTACCCGCCTGATGGACGGAGCAAGCCAGTAGCGGATAAAAGCCCAAGGTGGTTTCCCGGAGGTGGAGGCAATCATGAGCCAGAGGTTGACTTCGGAGAGGATTCAAGTAGATGACTCGGCGGAAGCCGTCAATGACTTGTTCCTGGAGAAGGGATGGAGCGACGGATTGCCGGTAATCCCGCCTACCGAAGATGCCGTGGAAAAGATGCTGGCGGGCACCAACCGGAACCCTGCAGATGTGGTCGCGGCGATTCCCCCCCGCTGGGGTGAGGCAACCATCGAGAAAATCGCCATCAATGCCGTCATGGCCGGCTGCCTGCCTGAGTACCTGCCTGTCATCACTACGGCGGTTACCGCGATGTGTGAGGAGCCATTTAACCTTGCCGGTGTGCAGCCGACCACTCACCCGTCCGCTCCTCTCCTGATTCTTAACGGGCCTATCGCTCAAAAACTGAATATCAATAGCCATTACGGCGCCTTCGGCCCGGGGTGGCGCAGCAATGCCACTATCGGGAGAGCAATCAGGTTAATCCTGATGAATATCGGCGGAGGCTTGCCCGGCAAAACGGATATGTCTACCCAGGGTCAACCCTGCAAATATACCTTTTGCATTGCCGAGAATGAAGAGGCCAACCCCTGGGAGCCTCTCCACGTCGAAAGGGGATTCGATGCTTTGACCAGTACCGTTACCGTCGTTGCTGCGGAAAACCCTCATAATATCAACGAGCACACCGCCGTTACCGCCGAAGAGCTGCTGACGACAGTCGCCACCACGATGACTAATATGGGGAACAATGATATATTGTACCAGAGGGGTAACCCGATTCTCGCTCTGGGCCCGGAGCATGCCGCCACTCTCGCCAAAGACGGTTTCTCCAAGGATGATGTCAGAACCTTCATTTATGAGCACGCCCGGATTCCGCTGAGCAAATTCTACAAAAGGGCTGTCCAGCGATATTATCCGGATAGAGATGAGAACGCCTTGATACCAATATCAGGTAAAAAAGAAAACCTCATCGTCATCGTGGTTGGTGGAGCGGGCAAGCATTCCTCGTTTTTGCCTACCTTCGGCATGTCCTACTCGGTAACCAGGGCCATCGCTTAAGATTTTAAACCTGTCCTCTACCCAGGGATTCCAGCCTACGCTGGAATGACGTTTATTCGAGTCGTCATTACTGGCGAAGGCCAGAATTCAGATACCAACCTGCCCATGGATTCCTGCCTGGTATCCTGTCTCAAGATATTTGACTATTTTGAAACGGAGAGGTAGGATATGACCAGACGAATTTCTACCGATTATGGGACATCGCTTCCCGACAAAAGAGGAGGAAACCATGACACCACAAAGAAAGCTAAGACTAAAGCCAACGGTCATTGATGCACGTGAGGCAGGCAAGCTCATCAAAGATGGGGCTACCGTGACGGTGTGTGGCGTCAGTGGCACCATGGTCCCCGACCTTACCCTTGCCGGAATCGAGGCCAGCTTCTTGAGCACCGGCCACCCTAAAGATATGACCCTGTTTTTTCCCATGCTTTTCGGCTACGCCACGACGGATGGTGCCGACCACTTCGGTAACAAAGGCATGCTCAAACGGGTCATCGGCGGTTCCTTCCATGGCGGCCCCGGCACGGTACACAAGAATGACCTTTACGCTCCCAAGCTGTGTACCCTGGTGAAGGAAGACCTCATCGAGGCTTATGTCTTTCCCCTGGGTGTATCCTACAAACTCGTCCGTGACATTTCGGCGGGGCTACCCGGTACCTTCTCCTATGTTGGCCTGGGCACGATTATCGACCCTCGCAATGGTGGTGGCAAGCTCAATCCGCGCACCAAGGAAGACATGGTGGAAATCATCAAAGTCCAGGGGAGAGAGATGCTTTTCTATAAAGCCTTCCCTATTGACGTGGCCATCATCCGTGGCACCACTGCCGATGAATTGGGTAATATCAGCCTGGAAGAGGAATCGATTACGACCGAGGTACTGCACATGGCCATCGCCGCCCATAACTCCGGCGGCATCGTTATCTGCCAGGTAAGACGACTGGCCGCCGCGGGTAGCCTTAACCCGCGCACGGTCGAGGTGCCTGGTATGCTCGTCGATTATATTGTCGTCGACCCCAAGCAAAAGCAGAATACATCCACCCCCGACTATAACCCGGCCATCTCCGGGGAAATCCGGGTTCCCTTACCACCCATCGTTTCGATGCCACTTAACGCCGATAAAGTAATCAGCCGGCGGGCGCTGATGGAGCTTGCCCCGGGCATGATTGTCAACCTGGGCGGCGGTCTACCGACACGTGGCGGCTTGCCCATGGTCGCCCGCGAAGAGAATATTGCCCAGAATGTCCACTTTACTATCGAGCACGGCGCCCTGGGTGGCCTTTGTCCCGGGCACATCAACCCGACCGCCTTTTTTACCGCCTGCGACGTGATGGACTTGTATCACGGCTCCGGTTTGAACCAGACCTTCCTCGGCTTCATGGAAATTGATAGCTTCGGTAATGCGAACCTCGGCCGTCTCGGCGACTTCACCGATGGGCCGGGTGGCTGTATTGATATCGCCACCTGCACCCCGAGAGTCGGCTTTGTGGGCAGCTTCACCTACGGCGGCCTTGAGGTTGAGGTGGCTAATGGCAAGCTCAACATCGTGAAAGAGGGCAAGGCAAAGAAGTTCGTCAAAAAAGTACAGGGAGCCTTCTTCAACAGCAAATACGGAACGCCCAAAAACCAGAAGGTCAAGTATATTACGGAGCGGGCTGTTTTCGAGCTGCAAGGTGAAGGAGTCACCCTCACCGAGTTCGCCCCGGGCGTAGACGTGGAAAAGGACATCCTCAACCAGATGGAGTTCAAGCCGGTCATTGCCAGAGACCTGAAGGAGATGAACCCGAAACTATTTCTGGAGCCGCGCCTCGGTATCGGTGATAAATGGTAACCTCCTCACCTCACCCCCTGTATCCCCCTCTCCTTTGAGGAGAGGGGGAAGGTATTTTAGAGAGGGGGCGAAGCCCCCTCTCTTTTTTCTCCCCCTTCCCTTGCGAAGGGAAGGGGACAAGGGATAGGTTTCTACCAACATCAACCATAAGTAAAAGAAACCGTCATTTTCGGCACTTGACGCCGGAGCTACAACAGGGTAAGATAAGACGGTAGGAAATGCCTGAACTAACCGTAACGCTAAATGGTTCCCGGGTAAGTGGCAGTGCTGGGATAACCATCCTTGAACTCGCCCAGCAGCATGGCATTGATATTCCTACCCTGTGCTACCTGAAGAAGCTATCCCCCAGCGGGCTTTGTCGGGTTTGTGTGGTCGAGGTGGAAGGCTCAAGAACGCTGGTCGGCTCCTGCCATACTCCCATCACCGAAGGAATGGTGATACAGACCCATTCCCCCAAGGTTCTGCAAACACGCCGGTTGATTATTGAGCTTTTGATGACCAGTCATGCGGGCAACTGCATCTGGTGTGAGAAGGCTAATATCTGCGAGCTGCGCAAGGTTGCCGCTGACCTGGACGTAGGACTCACCCGGTTCCAGGTAAAGAAACGCTACTATCCCATCGAGGACGTTAGCCCTTATGTGCACCGTGACCTCTCCAAGTGCATCCTATGCCGGAGATGCGTGCGGGTATGCCGCGAGGTAGCCAAGAAGAGCCTGTATGCGATGGGCTACCGCGCTTTTGATTCCAAGGTGATTGTCGATTGTGACCAGCCGCTGAATAATGAGGTCTGCCGGGACTGCGGACTCTGCATTCCCGCCTGTCCCACCGGAGCCTTGACCGCGCCGAGAAACCTGGGCGAAGAGAAAAAAGGCAAGCCCCTGATTATCCGCGGCTAAGCAGTCCCTCTCCGACGGAGAAAAAATGAACACTGCCCAAAAAGTAACCAGCCAGAACCGGGGAAATCTGATTGTTTTGCTGAAGAAGGCACAGAGTGAGTTTGGCTATGTGCCGGAGCAGGTCATGGTTGAGATAGCCAAATCCTCGAATATTCCCCTGAGTGAAGTATATGGGGTTGCTTCTTTTTACTCTTTTCTCACCACCAAACAAGGGGGACGAAATATCATCCGGATTTGCCGGAGCCTGCCCTGTCACCTCAAAAATTCGGCAATAATTATTGAGAGTATCCAGGCAAAACTCGGTATCAAGCCAGGTGAGACCACCCCGGATGGCAAGTTTTCCCTGGAGTTCACTAACTGCATCGGCGCCTGTGACGATGCCCCGGCAATGATTATTAACAGTGATGTCCATGTCAATCTGACGCCAGGGAAAATAGCACAAATCCTGGGGTCTTACAAGTAAAGAACGGTTGAGGGATTTTCGGTGCCGGAACAACGAAATATCTTAAGGAACTGCGGGGTTATTGACCCGCGGAATATCGAAAGCTACCTGGCCAGAGATGGCTTCCAGGCCTGGCAAAAGGTGCTCGCCATGTCCCCCGACCAGGTAATCGAGACATTAAAGAAGTCGGGGTTGAGAGGACGGGGCGGAGCGGGCTTCCCCTGCGGGCTGAAATGGGAAATGGCGCACAAAAGCCCCGGGGATGAGAAGTATATCCTCTGCAATGCCGACGAAGGTGAGGTAGGGACATTCAAAGACAGGTATATGCTGCAAAATGACCCTTTCACTCTCATCGAAGGCATCGCCATTGCCGCCTACGCCGTTGGTGCCGGGCAGGCTTATATCTACCTGCGGGGAGAATACCATTACCTGCTCGGTATGCTGACCGATGCCATCAACCAGGTCAAGGCAAAAGGCTTTCTGCCCCATGTTAACCTTGAAATTCGCGAAGGCGCCGGTGCCTACATCTGTGGTGAGGAATCGGCGCTGATGGATTCGATAGAAGGTAAAAGAGGGGAGGTTCGCTACCGCCCTCCCTTCCCACCAAGCCAGGGACTGTGGGCCAAGCCGACGGTCATCAATAACGTGGAAACGATGATGAACGTACCTCAAATTCTGCTTCGCGGTGCCGATTGGTTCAGCCAGATGGGCACGGAGCGGAGTAAAGGCACCAAGGTATTCTCGGTGAGCGGCGATGTTGAAAAACCCGGGGTATACGAGCTTGTCCTGGGCACCCCACTGCGCCAACTGGTCGTTGATTTAGCCGGGGCCAGGAAGGTCAAGGCCGTCCAGATAGGCGGGGCTACCGGTAGAATTGTTCCGGCCACCATGCTTGATACGCCCCTTTCTTTTGAGACTATCCTCGGTGCCGGCGCCATCACGGTCTATGATGAAAGCCGGGACATGGTAGACATCGTCTACCGAACCCTTCAGTTTCTGGCGGAGGAATCCTGTGGGGAATGCTCCCCCTGCCGCGAGGGCACCAAGGTCACCGTTGGTATCCTGGAAAAATTCGCCCAGGGCAACGGCAGCGAGAAGGATTTTAAGTTGCTGGGAGAACTATCGAGCACGATGATGCTCGCCTCGCTGTGTGGCCTGGGGCAGGCAGCTACCATCCCGGTCATGGATAGCCTGCAACACTTCAAAGCCGAATACGAACAGCGAATCAAAGTGAAGTAAGGTAGGACAGTAAGATGATATCAGCCACAAAACAAAAACCGCTGGAAGAGATTCTACAATCCCTTAAAGGGTGTGAGAAAGTCTACATTATCGGTTGCGGCACTTGCACCACGATGCTCCATACCGGCGGGAAGACTGAAGTTCTGGCGATGAAAGAGAAGCTTGAGGCTGCCGGCAAAAAGGTGTCCGGTTGGATGGTGATACCGACAGCCTGCGACGACCTTACTAAAGATGCCCTGGCGGAAAGCGCCGGCGAGATTGAGGCAAGCGACTGTATCCTCATTATGTCCTGTGCCTACGGCGTGCAAACAGTCGGCCTTTTTACCGGTAAGGCAATTTACCCGGCACAAAACACCATGTTTATTGGCCGGCAGAACACTCCCGGTAACTTCGTTGAGCTGTGCGCCCAGTGCGGGAACTGTGTGCTGGCACGGACCGGCGGTATTTGCCCGGTGGCCAGGTGTGCCAAGAGTCTATTCAATGGCCCCTGCGGCGGGTCTGTCGGCGGGAAGTGTGAGATTGACCCCAACACTCCGTGTGCCTGGCAACTGATAGTCGACCGTATGACGGAGCTTGGTCAGCTGGACAGGCTGGAGGAAATTGAGCCGGCCAAGGACTGGAGCACCAGCCTTGCTGGTGGACCCCGCCGGATTACTATCGAGATTTAATCTGAAACCAAGGGAGATAATGCGTGATGAAAGCAGGCACTAACCTGGAGAAAGTTCTCGAAAGCGGCGCTTTTGCGGTTACTGCTGAAGCCGGCCCACCCAAAGGAACCAGTGCCGCGGCGGTACAAAAGAAGGGAGACTTGCTCCGCCCCTGCTGTGATGCCGTTAATGTCACGGATAATCAAACCGCTATCGTGCGGATGTCCAGTATTGCCGGCTGTGTTCTGCTCAAGAAACAGGGGATTGACCCAGTGATGCAAATGGTCACCCGTGACCGCAATAGAATCGCACTGCAGAGTGATGTACTGGGTGCTATCGCCCTGGGAATCGGCAATATTCTCTGCCTCACCGGCGACCACCAGAAATTCGGCAACCACCCCACGGCCAAGGGAGTCTTCGACCTCGACTCCATCCAGTTAATACAAACGGTAAAAAGGATACGGGATGAGAAGAAGTTTCTGAACGGCGAGGACATCTCCGGGGAAACACCCCTTTATATCGGTGCCGCTGAAAATCCCTTCGCTGACCCCTTCGAGTTCCGCGTGCTGAGGCTGGCAAAGAAAGTTAAGGCCGGGGCTGATTTCATCCAAACTCAGGCGGTTTACGATGTGCCCAAGTTCGCCAGGTGGATGGGGATGATTTGCGACCGCGGCCTGGATAAACAGGTACACATCCTGGCCGGAGTGATACCCATCAAGTCCGCCGGTATGGCCCGCTACATGAGAAGCAGTGTCGCCGGGGTGAGTGTACCTGAAGAAGTAGTGAAGCGGATGGAGCAAACCAAGAATGCCCGTGAAGAAGGCATGAAAATAATCATTGAAATCATCGAGCAGCTCAAGAAGATGCCCGGAGTGCACGGTATCCATATTATGGCCGTAGGCTGGGAAGAAGCTGTCCCGGAAATCGTCAAGCAGGCGGGGCTACTACCCAGGCCGATTTTATGAACCAAACAACTGGCTAGTGTCCTATCTGGTTAATTGCTGAACCAGTAACCGCTTCAACACACATTACCATTCACGGACGACCCCCAAATAGAAGCATGTCATTACAGGTAGGCTGGAATCCAAGGGGCAGGGTGGTATCTGGATTCTGGCCTTCGCCGGAATGACAGTAGTGAGACTAGCCCCTGCCATAAATCACCGTCAGTTTCTTCAACCTGTCTCTGATTTCATCAGTCAGCATCGCCCGAGTAAAACGCCAGCGCCAGTTCCCCTCGCTGGCACCAGGCTGGTTCATCCGCGCCTGGCTACCCAGACCCAGCACATCCTGCAGGGGAATAATAGCTGTATCAGCAACCGAAAGCAGCGCCAGGCGAATAAAGTCCCAGTTTATCTCGTGTCCATCGGTGCCCAGGTAATCAAGGGCACGCTGCCGCTCTTTCTCTCTTTGCTCCCGGCTCAGGGTAGTCGCATCATCTTCCCCGCTGAACCAGCCGATGGTGGTGTTATTATCATGAGTGCCGGTATAGACCACGCTGTTGCGCTCATAGTAGTGCGGCTGATGACAATTAGCTTTATCATCACTGCCGAAGGCAAACTGGAGCACTCTCATTCCGGGAAAGCCGAACTGCTCCCTCAAAGCATCCACCTCCGGTGTAATTACACCCAGGTCTTCGGCAATGATGGGCAGCTTGCCCAGTGCCTTCTCAATGGCAGCAAAGAAAGCGGCTCCCGGCCCGGCAACCCAGCGCCCGTTTACGGCAGTGGTCTCGGTAGCGGGCACCTCCCAGTACTTCTCAAAGCCACGAAAATGGTCTAGTCTGATTATGTCAACCAAACCGAGCATCGCCTGGAAGCGCTCAATCCACCAACGATAACCCTCCCCGGCCATTGCTTCCCAGCGGTAGACGGGATTCCCCCACAGCTGCCCGGTGCGGCTGAAGTAGTCCGGTGGTACCCCCGCCACCACGGTGGGCTGGCCGTTCTCGTCCAGCAAGAAAAGCTCAGGGTGCGACCATACCTCGGCACTATCCAGGGCAACAAAGATGGGCATATCCCCGATGAGCCTCACCTCACGGTAATGACAATACTTCTTGAGTGCTGACCATTGCCGGTAAAAGTGGTACTGCTGGTATTTGTGAACGCCGATTTGGCCTGCCAGTTTCTGTCGCCAACCCTCCATCGCTTCCGGCTGCCGCTGTCTGATATCCTCTTCCCAAGTATTCCAGGCAGCCAGACCGTGTGCCTCCTTGAGCGCCATAAATAGCGAGTATGTCTCCAACCAGGAAGCATTCTGTGTGCAGAATGCTTCAAATTGCTCCCGCTCAGGCCGGGTCGCCCTGCGGTCAAAAATAGCGAAGGACTTTCTCAATAAAGATAACTTGAAGCTAATGACGGCACCATAGTCAACGCGGTGTTCCGGAAAGGCGGGAGCATCTTTCAAATCAGCAAGCTCAAGGAAGCCATCCTCGGCCAATTTCTCCAAGCTGATAAACAGTGGATTACCGGCAAAAACAGAGAGACATTGGTAGGGCGAATCGCCATAGCCGGTTGGCGTCAGGGGTAACACCTGCCAGAGATGTTGCCTGGCACCTGCCAGAAAATCAGCGAAACGGTAGGCACCAGTACCAAGGTCACCGATGCCGAAGCGACCCGGGAGCGAAGTTGGATGGAGCAGAATTCCGCTCGCTCGACTCATGCTAAGTCATGCCCCTTTCAGCCCGATTGCATTATTACTCCGGTCACCATATAGTATACTGGTAGGTAAAAGAGAGCACAATTAGAGCTAGAGAATGTTGATTAACCCCTCACCCTTTATCCCTCTCCCCTTATCAAGGGGAGAAAATCCCCCTTAATCCCCCTTTTTCAAAGGGGGAACGTAGGCAAAAGGAGGAAAGTAAGCAGGGCTTCTCCCTTTAGTAAAGGGAGAATGAGAGGGATTTCATCAGGAGAAAGAGAGTGAGGTTAGTAAACAATCTCATTACGGAACGGAGAGCATGAAAAATAAGCCAACCACATCACGGGTAAGCCTCTTCACCGACAACGACTTCTATCTGTTTAATGAGGGCAGTCACTTTCGTCTCTATGAGAAACTGGGGGCACACCCGCTGACCATCAATGGTCAAAAAGGGACCTATTTTGCCGTCTGGGCACCGGATGCGGAACGGGTGTTTGTTATCGGGGATTTTAACGGTTGGGACAAGTCAAGGCACCCGCTTTCCCCCTGCGGACAGTCCGGCATCTGGGAAGGCTTTATCCCCGGTATCGGCAAGGCAGCACACTATAAATACCACATCATCTCCCGTTACCACGGCTATAAGGTGGATAAAGCCGACCCTCTGGCTCTCTATTACGAAGGTTCACCCAGGACGGCTTCCGTCGTCTGGGACCTGGAATATAACTGGGGAGACCAGGCATGGATGAGGAAACGGCGTGAACACAATAGCCTGGAGGCGCCGCTAGCCATCTATGAAGTCCATTTAGGCTCCTGGCGGCGGGTGCCGGAAGAGGGGAACCGCTCCCTTACCTACCGGGAACTGGCCCCGCGACTGGCGGAATACGTCCGGGAGATGGGCTTCACCCATATCGAGTTTATGCCTATCATGGAACACCCTTTCTACGGCTCATGGGGTTACCAGGTGACGGGTTTTTTTGCCCCGACCAGCCGCTATGGTACCCCACAGGACTTCATGTACCTGATTGATTATCTGCATCAACACGGCATCGGTGTCTTGCTCGACTGGGTGCCTTCCCACTTCCCCGGTGATGAGCACGGGCTGGGGTTCTTCGATGGCACCCACCTTTACGAGCACCAGGAGCCCCGGCAAAGAATCCATCCCGATTGGAACAGTCTTATCTTCAACTACGGGCGCCGCGAGGTGCAGTGCTTCCTCCTGAGCAGCGCCCTGTTCTGGCTGGATAAATACCACGCCGATGGTCTGCGCGTCGATGCCGTCGCCTCGATGCTTTACCTGGATTACGGGCGGAAGGAAGGGGAATGGATTCCTAACCAATACGGAGGCAGGGAAAACCTCGAAGCCATCGCTTTCCTGCGCCGTTTTAACGAGGTGGTCTACCAGAACTACCCCGACGTGCAAACCATTGCCGAGGAGTCAACCTCCTGGCCGATGGTGTCGCGTCCAACACATGTCGGTGGGCTGGGCTTCGGGCTGAAATGGGATATGGGCTGGATGCATGACACCCTGCACTACTTTAGCCAGGACCCCATCTTCCGCAAATACCATCACTACAATTTGACCTTTCGCCTGCTCTATGCTTTCTATGAGAACTTTGTCCTGCCCCTCTCTCATGACGAGGTCGTGCATGGCAAAGGTTCACTCCTGGATAAAATGCCCGGTGACGGCAAGCAGAAGTTCGCCAATTTGAGGCTACTCCTGGGCTATATGTACGCCCAGCCCGGGAAAAAGCTTCTCTTCATGGGTGGCGAGCTGGGACAATGGGATGAATGGTATCATGAAAAAAGCCTGGACTGGCACCTGCTTGAATACGAACGACATGCGGCTATCCAGAAATGGGTGCAGGACCTGAACCAGCTCTACCGGGCCGAACCGGCCCTTTTCGAACTGGACTTTACTCCGGCCGGCTTCGCCTGGGTGGATTGCAGCGATAGCGAACAGAGTATCGTCGCTCTCATCCGTAAAGGGAGGTCAACCGGAGACATGATGCTCGTCGTGGTTAACTTTACTCCCGTGCCACGGTTCAACTACCGGCTGGGGGTGCCGCAAGCCGGCTTCTGGAAAGAGTGCTTAAACAGCGATGCCAGAGAATACGATGGCAGTGGTTATGGCAATCTCGGCGGGGTCGAAGCAGCACCCATCTCCAGCCATGGCCACCCTTACTCCCTCAATCTCACCCTGCCACCATTGGCCATCCTGTTTTTTAAGAGGGAGAAGGGGAAATAATAAAAGAGGGGCGAAAGCCTCTCTTAAACTCCCGCTCGGTTTAGCTATGTTCCGGGAAAGAGAGTTTGGAGAGGATTAGAAGCCCCTTCTAAGCCAGGCTATTTCAGGCTAGCTTTTACCATTGAGGGACTGTGACGCCGGCACATAGCTTTGCTCAACGTATTCCTTCAGCATCCGCCGGGTATTAAAAACCGGTGACACTGAGCGCATCGCCTCTTTCACCACACTCATCCAGCCGTGGGGCACGCCCTGCCGGTCGCGCTCATAGAAAAGAGGCACAATTTGCTCTTCGAGAAGACGGTAGAGAGCCTCGGCATCGGCTTTATCTTCCGCCTCCGGGCTGAGGACTTTATCATCACTGATGGCCCAGCCGTTATTACCGTTGTAGCCTTCATGCCACCAGCCATCACGGACACTGAGGTGAGGCACACCGTTGACGGAGGCTTTCATGCCGCTGGTACCGCAAGCTTCCTGCAACCGGCGCGGTGTATTCAGCCAGACATCCACCCCCTGAATCAGGTAGCGGGCCATATTCATATCATAATCCTCGACGAAAGCAATCCGCCCCTGGAACTCACGGTCTTTAGCCAGGGAATAAACCCGCTGAAGCATATATTTGGAGGGAAAATCAGCCGGGTGTGATTTACCGGCAAAGATTATCTGCACCGGGCGCCACGGGTTCTTGACAATCCGCTTGAGACGTTCAATATCGTAAAAAAGCAGCGCCGGGCGCTTGTACTCGGTAAAGCGCCGGACGAAGGCGATAGTGAGCACATCCGTGTCCAGTAATGCCCCGATGGCCAGTATCTGTTCGGCGGCAGCTCCGCCATCCGCCCACCGCTGCTGAGCCCGCTCCAGGATAGTGTGTATTAGCTTCCCTCGCAAAGACTGCCGGACCTGCCAGAGCTCGTCATCGGGAATCCTGACCACGCGCCGCCAGAGCTCAGCCTCATCCTGGCGGTCAAGCAAATCAGGAGCGACATACTTTTGCAGAAGCTGGTACACCTCCGGGGCTAACCAGCCCGGCAGGTGAATGCCGTTTGTAATATGCCGGATGGGCACCTCATCTTCCTTAAGCGCCGGCCAGAGGCCATGCCACATCTTACGTGCCACCACCCCATGAAGCTGGCTGACGGCATTGTGTTCCCCCGCCAGCTTAAGGGCAAGGATAGTCATATTGAAGGTTGACTCTCCCGGAACGTTCTGTCCGAGTTCGAGAAATGTCCCCCGGTCAATCCCCAGAGGCCCCCAGGAATTGTGAAAATACTTCTCCACCAGCTCAACCGGGAAAACATCATTACCCGCCGGGACAGGGGTATGAGTGGTGAAGACCGTGGTCGCCCTCACCTTTCTTAACGCCTCGTGGAAAGAAGCACCCTGCTCCACCTCTTCACGGAGTCGCTCAAGCATGGTAAAGGCGGTATGCCCCTCATTGGCATGCCAGATAGACGGTTTAATTCCGAGCGCCCGCAAGACACGCACACCGCCAATCCCAAGCAAAATCTCTTGCTGGATACGCTGCTCACGGTCAGCGGTATAGAGACGAGCCGAGAGCTGGCGGTCAGCAGGCGGATTCTCGTCAATATTGGTGTCCAGGAGATAAAGGGTGACACATCCCATGTTGACCCGCCAGGCACCGATATACAAAGATTTATTATCCAGTTGGAACTGTACCAGTGGTCCACACCGGTTCAAGCCGGCACAAGGAGTAATCGGTACTTCTTCAAAATCAAGCTGCTGGTAAAGCTCCTCTTGCCAGCCTTCAGCCGAGATATGCTGGTGGAAATACCCCTGCGGATACATAAAGCCGACCCCTACCAGCGGTAGCCCCAGGTCGCTCGCCTCTTTACAGATATCACCGGAGAGGACACCGAGTCCCCCGGCATAGATGGGGAGAGAATTATGAATGGCAAACTCCGCCGAAAAATAGGCGATTGGCCCGTTTGACAGGGCGGGGTATTTAGTGGTAAACCAGGCATTGCAGCGCGATGTCTCCGTATCAAAAGCGGTCATCACCGCGTCATACAAACTGAGGAAGACCGGGTCAGCAGCGGCAGCTTTCAGCTTGTCCGGGCTAATCTCGCGCAACTGTTTGACCGGGTTATGGCCGCTCACTATCCACAGTTCATAATCCAGAGACCGGAAAAGGGTACGAGCATCAGCATGCCAGCTCCACCAGAGGTTATAGCTCAGCTCACCCAAACGGGCGATACGTTCCGGTAATTCAGGCAACGCCAAGGCATTTTCTCCCGTTGACCTATTCTTTGCCACCTTCGAGCAAGGTGGTCGGACCCAAATCCAAATAAAGTATAATATATCAGTCTTATAAAATAAAGACCTGCGGCTGAGGATGTTTCATAATCCATCCCGGCGGCACTGGTTATCGACTGGTTTCTTACTCTAAGCTATATTAAGCGGAGGTGAAAATAGATTGGCCGGATTAACCAAAACCCTCGTCCAGTGTGATTTTGATGGTACCGTTACGGAAGAGGATATCAGCTTCATGCTGCTGGATACCTATGCCGATGGTGACTGGCGGCAAAGGCTCAAAGAATACGAAGAGGGGAGGATAACCGTTGGCCGCTTCAATACTGAAGCCTTCGCCATGGTGAAAGCCTCAAAAGAAAGCCTGCTTAAAACCACCCGCAGCAGGGTAAAAATACGCGCCGGTTTCCAGGAGATGGTCACCTGCTGCCGCCGTAAGGGCTTCCGTCTGGTCATCGTCAGTAACGGCCTGGATTTTTACATCGATGCGATTTTGCAGGATATCGGCCTGGGAGATATTGAGGTACTGGCAGCACGTACTCAGTTCGCCCCCGATGGACTCAAGGTACAGTATGTCGGACCTGACGGAAATCAACTCGACAGTGACTTCAAAGATGCCCACACCGATTCATTTCTCAGGGAGGGCTATCGTCTCATCTACATGGGGAATGGCACTTCTGACTTCTCACCGGCAAGACGCTGCCATTATATCTTCGCTACCGGAAATCTGCTCGGCAACTGCCAGCAAGCCAAACTTAAGTGCGTGCCCTTCAATGACTTCTATGAGGTGGTCAATGTCCTCGGACAATTATGAGTGAGCTGATTATTCTCAGATGGTTTGGCCGGTCTCGGACATTACGGCCGGCAATCTGGGCGGCAAGATAAAAAATGAGAATATGGCGGAGATGAGCAGTATCCCGGCAATTATCCAGAAGGCACTGATATAGCTGCCCGTCTTGTCGAAAACCCAGCCGAGATAGATAGGTGCGGCTACTCCGGAGGGTAACATCCCCAGCGCCATCCAGCCGCCGATAGAGCCCAGGGCTTTCCGGCCGAAGTAGCGTGCCCTCATTGGCTGCATGAAACCAATACCAACCCCCAGGCCAAAACCATAAACAATAAACCAGACATAGACCATCGCCAGGGACTGGTTGAGCAGGAAGATGGCAGTTCCGATACCCTGCATCAGATACGCCCCCGCCATGGCAAAACGGAGATAGTTTTTTCCAATGCGGTCGGCAATGTAGCCACCGGCTAACCTTCCCGGGATGCTCGCCCCCGCCATTATCGCCACCATGCCGGCCGCCACCACCGGGGCAACCCCGGTGTCAACGAGGAAAGGGACGCCATGGATGGTGAGAGCCGGCAAAGCCAGGCTGGTACCGGCCCCGGCCACGATTAAAAGCCAGAAGGGTGGTGTTCTGATTGCCTGCCTCAGGGTAAACTCTACTTCGTCAACCTCGGCGGCGTATTTTACCCCTCTGGCAATCATTTGCTCGGCATCGGCAGTTTCTTCCCCGACACTGGCGCCATCGGGGAGTAGCCCGTAGTACTCAGGACGCTGCTCTTTGATGAAGAACCAAACCAGGGGCAAGCCAACAAGCCCCATGACTGCCCCACCGATAACTAAACTCATCCGCCAACCGACGACCGTGATGAGCCAGGCAATGAGGGGGAGCACCAGCATCCCGGAAAGCCCAGAAAACACCATCATCGTACCTGAAGCTAACCCTCTTTTTTTGACAAACCAGTTGGCCACCGCCTTTTGCACCGGCACCCCCATGGTGACATTATGGCCGGTGCCCAGCAGGACTCCCCAAAATAGAAAGAAAGTCCACACCGAGTTAACGAAATACATGAGCAAGAGGCCCAAAGCGGCGAGGGCGACGCCCCCAAAAATGAGCCATTTCGGCCCGTATTTATCCGTCAGCCACCCCATCAGCGGGGCTTCAAAGCCTCCCTCCATCCGCCCGATACTCGCCGCCGTTGAGACCACCGTCCGGCTCAAGCCCAGTTCTGCCGATATGGGTAGGAATAGTGCCGAAATTCCGTAAGAATAGTAACCCGCGGCCCAGAGGTTCAATGAGCCAGCAACTACTGCCGTGTACCAGCCGAAGAATATCCTTGGGTACCTGCGTGGCTTAAGCAACAATTACCCTTCCTTAAATACGGATAAATTAATCCCTCACTCTCTTCCTACTGCCGGAGGTAGAAGAGGGACAGGTACTCAATTAAAGCCACCGGTTAACTAAGCCACATCCCCTAATCTCTGTAATCAGGATGGTAATTAACTGGCTGACACGGCGCTAGCTAACATGGTCTCTTAGCTGATTAATATCACAAACCAGGCCGGTAGGGCAGTTCTCACATTCGAATTGCAGGGTAGTGTGGGTTATCTGAAAATGCTCGGCAAGCTGCTTATTGACTGCCTCAACCACCTCGGCACACGCGCTCACCGCCCGGTCCCGTACCAGCAAATGAGCACTAAGGAAATACACCCCTGAGGTTATCGTCCAGATATGAATATCATGCACATCATCCACGCCGGTAACACCTTTGATGGTCTCGATAACCTTATCAAGCTGAATATGCTCGGGGACGGCCTCAAGGAGAATCGTCAGTGATTCCCTGACCAGTCGCACCGCTCCCCAAACAATAATAATGCCGATAATGACCGCCACGATGGGGTCAATGACCCGCCATCCGGTGAAAGCGATGATGAAACCGGCCGCAATCACCCCCACCGAAGACACCGTGTCACCAATGATGTGCCAGAAAGCCGCCTTGATATTCAGGCTCTTATGGCTCCCGCTCTTTAACAAAAGCATTCCCGCCAGGTTAGCCGCCAGACCGATGGTGGCCACCACCAGCATCAGTGGTGCCTGCACCACCGGCGGCTCCAGGAATCTTTGATAGGCTTCATAAAAAATCCAGGCGGCAAGCAACAGCAGGGTAGTCCCGTTAGCCATGGCGGCGATGATTTCCACACGATGGTAGCCATAGGTTTTGCTCAGTGTTGCCGGCCTTCTGGCGATAGCCATTGCAAAAAGACTTAGCCCCAGGGCGAGAGCATCAACCAGCATATGCCCGGCATCACTGAGTAGCGCCAGGCTATGGCTCATGATACCGCCGACGACCTCAGCCACCATGATAATAAGCACCAAAGTGAGGGCGCTCTCCAACGGGTGTCTCTTCAGGAAAGGGCTGAGCTTGCCGTGCTGATGGCCAATCTCTTTATTTTCAACCATGCCGGGTTAACTCCTTTAACCGGTTTCCAGTAACCTATCCCCTCTTGTTCTCTCCTTATGAAGGGGACAGAGAACTAGGGCGAAGGATTGGTAAACGACCTCCCCTATGAAGATTATACCTCGATGGTCTGCCTCCAGCCAGGCAGTATAACCTCAGTCCCGCCACTATTGAAGTGCCCAAGATAAAAATCAGGATGCTCGCTATGGACGGGAATAAGAATCCGGGGGTTTATTTCCCCGGCAATCTCCAGCAGGTCGGCACCGCAGGCATGGCCGGAAGCATGCAATCCCTTTTCCTCTTCCGGGATTTCCCATTCACTCTTTCCGCTGCTTTTCTTCTCCACCGGAAGCCCGATGCCTTTTATGCCAAAGTGCTGCAGCCATTGATGCAGGCGCCTGAAATCAATCTCCTGCTCCTCGCTGTGAGGCTCGCTGGAGCTATAAACATAGAGGCAGCCCGCCACGGGACGGATGCTGGGCAGTTCATTAAGGTCGAAGAAGCTGAAGCAAAGTATAAATTCATCCTGGGCTGAGCCAATATCCTCGGCCAGCACAATCTTGTTGCTGTATTCCTGGTACAGATTGCGCTGCCATATGGCGGGAGATTTACTGGCCACGGTATCCTGGTAAATGACCAGGCTATCCTCTCCGGCAATATCAGGGGTGGCTGCTTCCAGGAGACGCATTGTCTTTAAGAGATAGGCATCCCTGGGCAAAATGACCAGCTTCCGGCCGGTATCCCGGGCAATCTGCAGGAAAGTCAGGAGGCGGTCGACATCCCTGGCGGAGAAGTCGGCAATAACCAGGCCACGGGCGCCGGCAATGGATTTAAGCCCCTTTTCATACACTTCACGCTCGGAAACATTCTTCTCGCGCTCCACATTAGTGCCTTCCAGGAGCAGTACTGCCGGCTTCAGGCGGCTGGCCTCGGCGATAAATCTCCGGGTAAGCTCGCCGCGTTTACCATGACACCGTAAATCGCCGCTATAGACAATCCAGCCGGAGCCGGTTTCGATACCCCAGGCGCAGGCACCGGGAACAGAGTGGTCGACGGGCAAACAGCGCAGGTTAAAAATAGAGCGATGATGACTGGTCAAAGGACAGGAAACAGGCTCCTTTTGTTTAGGCCGTTTCTCCCAGAAACCATGGCTCCAGAACTGTTGCGCCTCAGGACTCAGCTTTTCCGGGGTAACATCGGCGAGACAGAACTGGCGCTGCTGCTTGGGGGCACTACCGCCAAGACAGGCTGCCTGTTGCCAGCCCGGGGGGCACTCATATACCGTGGGATTGAAATAGCAAACCTGCTGGTCGAAGTCCGTCTTCCCTGAGTCCTGTACCGCCTTCACCATGAAGGCGGTGACCGCCGTGGTATAGATTGGGATATCACCCCTCAGGAAGGAGATATGCCCCGAATGGTCAAGGTGAGCATGGGTCAGCAGCACACCATCTATCTGCTCAAGCTGACGATAAGCCGGGCTATCCCGGAACTGCGACCACAAACCCGGCGTGACCAGGTCCTGGCGATAAAGCCCTTCGATGGGTGGCAATAAGCCCATCGCCAGAGGGTCGAGCAAACCGGCACCGCTACGGGGTTTGAGATACTCCTCATAGAAGAGATGGTGCTGCTTGTAAGGAAAACCAAAATCAAGCAGCAGCCTCCGCTCGCCATCCTCAAGGAGTATCTTGTTGCCACCTATTTCATTAATGCCGCCGTAGAATGTCAGTTGCACCATAGCTTCTCCGCTAATAACATAGCACATGGGCTATCGTGACGGCAATTCTTGTGCCCAACCTCTATCACCGGGGGCCTGGTTGCACTCTGTCATTGAGAGGAGCGTAGCGGCGTGCCTGCACGCCGAAGTGCGTTACGGCACGCAGGCGTGGCAATGTCGGCAAGGTGGGGAATGACGCCCTAACCTGATTGTTTCGCCTTCCGCCTGTGGCGGATGGTCTGCAATGGCATCGGCATCAACCAAATTCATCAGAACGCATTTGGCGGCACGTCCCCACTCCTGCTACAATTAGATCAGGATTTTATGACACTTTCGCAGGCAATGAGTTTACGTCCTTATCCCCATCTCTACGAAATTAACGCCCGCTTATTTGCCCGGCGGCTCTCGGCCCAGTACCGGCGCGCGGTGACCCTGGCCGGTATTCCCGATAAAGAGTGGCAGCTCATCAGGGACAGGGGATTCGACCTGGTCTGGCTGATGGGCTCCTGGCAACGTAGCCCGGCAGCCCGGCGGGAGGCATTGCTTAACCCGGATTTACGCCGGGAGTTTGACCGGGTTCTCCCCGGCTGGAGCAATGAGGACGTCGCCGGTTCTCCCTACGCCATCAATGACTACCGCCTTGACCCGGAGCTGGGCAAGCAAGACGAGCTTGCTGCCTTAAAAGCGCAGCTTAACCGGCATGGTATCAGGCTCATGGTGGACTTCGTGCCCAATCACCTGGCTCTCGACCACCCCTGGACGTTGTCTCACCCGGAGTGGTTCGTCACCGGAACGGAGGCGGATATTCGCACCCACCCGGAGTGGTTCTTCGCCACGGGAAAAGGCCACCATCTCGCCCATGGCCGGGACCCGAACTTCCTCCCCTGGACTGATACGGCTCAGGTGAATATATATTCTCCGGCACTGCGGGAAGCCATGACCGACCAGCTACTCCAAATCGCCGGGGTCGCGGACGGTGTACGCTGCGACATGGCGATGCTGGTGCTAAATGAGGTATTCGAACGAACATGGGGAGAAACCTTAAGAAAATACCCCCGACCGGTGACGGAGTTCTGGACGGAAGCTATTGCCACCGTGAAAAAGAAACATCCCGGCTTTCTTTTCCTGGCTGAAGCCTACTGGGGCTATGAAAGCAGGCTGCAGCAGCTCGGCTTCGATTTCACCTACGATAAGTCTCTCTACGACCGGCTGCGCTACGCCACCGCCGGCGACATCAGGAACTACCTTATTGCCGATAACATTTACCAGGCACGTTCAGTGCGCTTTATTGAAAACCACGATGAACCCCGTGCCGCAACTGCCTTCGGTAGCGAGCGTTCACTGGCCGCTGCCGTCATCCTGGCCACCATCCCCGGTCTTCGTCTTTTCCATGACGGCCAGCTTGAAGGCCGGCGGCTCCGCCTGCCCGTGCAACTGGTACGCCCGCCGGAGGAAGTCCCTGATGCCAGAATCTCCAGATTCTATGACCGTCTGCTGGCAATCACCAACGAACCCGTTTTCCATGAAGGGCAATGGGCACTGCTCGCCACCAGCCCGGCCTGGAACGGCAATGAGAGTCACCAGAACCTGCTAACCTGGCTCTGGCGCCGGGGCGAACAGCTAAAAATAGTCGCCGTCAACTATTCGCCCAATCCGGCGCAAGGCTGGCTCACGTTACACTTACCATTAGAGAGCCTGACAAAAGTCACCTTCCGGGATGAGCTGAGCGGGGCGACATACATCCGTGACGCTGATGAGCTACGTCACCAGGGACTGTATGTTGACCTGCTACCTTACCGGTACCATCTGCTTGATATGACGGGTGTCAGCACTTAGGCTAATTACTGGAGGTCATGACAAACCTATCCCCCTCGTAGTGATAAGAAAAAGAGTTTTAAGAGGGCGTAGCCCTCTTTCTCTATTTCCCCCTCTCCTTGAAGGAGAGGGGGATTAAGGGGTGAGGTCAGTACCAAATATCATCTTGTCCGGTAGCACCAAGAACGGCTATCATTATTAAAGAGAGGATATTACCCTTGGGAACAGACATTATCAGCATCACTAATCTGACCACGGCTCAAATCCAGGAGCTGGTAGCCAGCCTGGGCGAGTCTCCATATCGGGCCAGCCAGCTCCAGCACTGGGTCTATCAGGAGTTCGCCCTATCTTTTAACGAAATGACGAACCTTCCCAAACCCCTCCGCCAGAAACTAGCCGAACAAACCAGTCTCCATAGCATCACACCATTACAGGAAGTAGTCGGGCAGGATGGCACCACCAAAATCCTTTTCGCCCTCCCCGACGGCAAGACCATCGAATCGACACTGATGTACTATCCCGCAGATACAGGCCGGTGGCGCTACACCGTCTGCCTCTCCACACAAGTAGGCTGCCCTATTGGTTGCCCCTTCTGTGCAACCGGCCAGCAGGGCTTTGAGCGTAACCTGACCCCGGACGAGATAATTGACCAGGTGCTCTACTTCAGCCGGCGGCTAAAAGACCGGGCTAAACCAAAGGAAAACAGTCATATCACCAACCTGGTTTTCATGGGTATGGGCGAGCCACTGGCCAACTATGATACTCTGTGGTCAGCCATCAGGATGCTTAACTCACCGGAGGGCTTTGGCATGGGTGCCCGGCACATGACTATCTCTACATCCGGCCTGGTACCGCAGATAAGACGCCTCAGCGGAGAGAGCCTGGAGATTGGGCTGGCTATCTCCCTCCATGCCAGCGAGAATACGCTCAGAAACAGACTTGTCCCCATCAACCAGAAATACCCTCTTCAGCAGCTTATCCCGGCTTGCAGGGAATACCTGGCAAAGACCGGGCGCCGTCCCAGCTTCGAGTATGTCCTCTTTAACGGGATAAACGATTCGGTAGAAGATGCCCGCTCCCTGGCCAAATTGCTAGGCGGGCTAAACTGCCACGTTAACCTCATCCCGGCTAACACCACCACCAACCCCCAATTCAGACCGCCAGAGCCAGGTGCCGTACTTGCCTTTGAAAGAGAGCTACAGCGTCTAAACATTAGCTGCACTCTCCGCCGCGGGATGGGGCTGGATATAGCTGCCGGTTGTGGTCAACTACGCAGTCATCTCCGGGAAAAGACCGCTAAATAAAAAGATGGCAAGGGGCATTGCCCCTTGCCTATCCAGAAATCCCCAGGGTTGCTTTATCAGGCAAGCACAATAGCCGCATAGATGGCAAAAACGATAATCGCCACCAGAACAAGAACACCAAGAATTCCCGCCAGCTTCCATCGCCCTACTTTGTAACCCAGGTAGTTGCCCAGTAGTATGGCGATTACCGCTGCAACGAGATATTCGATAAGAGTGATTGCAGTCTTCAATTCAGGCATTACTTTTCTCCTTGGAAACAACCACTACCGGAACTTTCCACCGCAAGATAAGTGCACCCTTGGAAATTGGGGTAGTTTCATTATTGTGCCCGCAATTCTTATCCTACTCGGTAGTGGAGGGATAAACCTGCCTCAGTAGCAGTTGCCATTGACTCCGGTTAAGCCTGGCCAGGTTAAGCACGAGGTTACGCAGCGTTTCATCACCAGTCAGCGAGTAGATGGGGACACTATTCTCCACGTCTCGCCTCACCAATTTCTTATCAGTAAGGCTTTTGAGTGCTCTCCCCACGAACAATTTACGGCTGTTCAAGGCGCGATACACCGCCAGCTCACCAAAGCGGGTATGAGGGAACCTGCCGAAGAACTGTAGAAGTTCCAGGGAGCACTGGTCATCGGCATACTCTCTGGCAAACTGACATAGCTCCGCCACGATATCAGAGGTAATCATGCTGCCCCCTTCCTGCAACAAGCTCAAGCCAAATCGAGGAGCGGTAGGGATTTATATCCTACCGCTCCTCGTTATCATCCCGGTTAACCTAGTTGTGCATCGGAGCACGTGGCCGTACTACTCCGGGGACTGTAGGACGCCTACTCCGCAGGAAGGAAGGAACTTCAAGCTCTTCCTCTGTCTTTAAACCTCTCAGCATTCTGGTGATTTCCTCTTCCCGGGCACCGCCAACCATTGATTCCCGGCTGGCAAAACCGGTGGCGATCAGGGTCAGCCTGACCTCATTACCCATATTGGGGTCAAGGACAACACCAAAGATGACATTCGCATCCGGGTCAACCGCGTTCCGGATGATATCCGCAGCATGATTGACCTCAAAAAGGGTGAGGCTACCGCCGGAAACATTGAACAAGACTCCCTTTGCCCCATCGATAGAAACATCCAGCAACGGACTGGCCAGAGCTTGCTTGGCAGCATCAACCGCACGGTTCTGCCCTGAACCACGCCCGATGGACATCCAGGCCGGACCGGCATCCTTCATCACCGTCCGAATATCAGCAAAGTCCAGGTTAATCAGACCAGGGACGGTAACGACTTCGGCAATAGCCTGTACGCCATGGAAGAGAACTTCATCAGCAAACTTGAAGGCATTATCAACCTGCGTCTTCTGGTCGCAAAGGTCGAGTAAGCGGTCATTGGGGATAATGATCAAGGTATCCACTTTATCAACCAGGTTCTTAATCCCTTCCTCGGCCACCATCGTCCGGTGGGCACCCTCAAAGCTGAAAGGTTTGGTGACTACGGCGATAGTAAGGGCTCCGCTCTGTTTGGCTATCTCGGCCACCAGAGGAGCAGAACCGGTACCACTACCACCACCCATCCCGGCGGCGATAAATACCATATCAGCCCCGGTGACCACCTGCTTAATCTCGTCACGGCTTTCTTCGGCGGCCTTCCGCCCCATATTATGGTCGCCACCAGCGCCCAGACCACGGGTAATACGCTCACCGAGCTGGATGCGCTGTGCCGCTTCAGTAATCTCCAGGTGCTGGGCATCAGTGTTCATCGCGATGAACTCAACACCCCTGATTTGCTCCCGAACCATCCGGGTTATTGCATTACAGCCTGCCCCACCCGTGCCAATAACTTTAATCCTGGCCGGGCTGGGGACGTAACTTTGTCTTGCCATTTTATGTCTTCCTCCTTTTACCTTATTATGTGCTAACGAAAGAGTGGGAGAATCCGGGAAAAGAAACGGCGCACACCGCTCCTGCTTTTTACCCAACTCTGCTCCCCGGCGCCTTTGTTCTTCATCTGCCAGAGGATAAGACCGACACCGGTAGCATATGCCGGGTCTCGTAGGTTATCAGTGACACCAAAAAGATTGGTCGGTGCGCCGACCCTTACCGGGATTCTGGTTACCTGCTCGCCGAGTTCGGCAATACCAGGAAGGTTAGCCGAACCACCGGTGAGTACCAATCCGGCCGGAATAAGTTTATCAAAGTCTGTGCGCGGCAATTCCATGACGATAAGCCGCAAAAGCTCTTCAACACGAACACGGATGATATCCGACAGGTCATTATAAGAAACGCTATGTCCATCCTGAACCAGAGGTCTATCACCCTCGGCAGCATCCTTGTCTACAGGCAGCACATTACCGTATTTCTTCTTCATTTCCTCGGCCATCTCATGGGAAAGTCCCAGACCAACCGAGATGTCACGCGTAAGCTGGTACCCGGCGACAGGAATAACCGCAGTGTGGTAAATAGTATCATCCTTAATGACGGCGATATCAGTAGTACCACCACCGATATCAGCTACCATGACACCGTTCATCTTCTCTTCTTCACTAAGAACGGCTTCAGCACTGGCCAGCGGTTCCATCAAGAGGTCTTCAATCTCGATACCAACGCCGCGGATGCATTTGGTCAGATTCTGGACAGAGGCGACCGCTGCCGTAATGATGTGTGCCTCGACATCAAGGCGAAATCCGTGCATACCTACCGGGTTTTTCACTCCCTCCTGGCCATCGACGGCATAACTGCGGGGGATGACATGAAGCAGCTTACGGTCTGCGGGGACTTTAACGCTGCGGGCAACGTCAAGGACGCGTTTTAAGTCACTGGACCGAACTAGCTGGTCATTACGGTTAATAACAATAACTCCCCGGTTGTTTATTGAACTGATATGCCTGCCCGTAACGCCAACGTAGGCTGATTCCAAGCGGTAACCGGCGACACGCTCCGCTTTCCTTACTGATTCCCGAATCGATTCCTTGGCTTCGTTGACATTGACCACCAGGCCCTTCTGCAATCCCTGGGATGGGGCGATGCCCACCCCGATGATGCGGAGTCCACCGTTGCCGTCATTATCTGCCATGATCGTGCAGACCTTGGTAGTGCCGACGTCAATAGCCGCAATCCTGCTCCTTTTCATATTTTCTTTCTCCTTAACTGACCGTCAGAGTCAGTTATCCTTTATATTCTCGGTAGTGCACGTTCCACTTACTGCACAGAAGACTGATGTAGTTCTTCATCTCCTGGTCTGATGTCCGGTAAAGCTCTGCCAGAAAACCATGCAGTAGCTCACCACCAGTCATCCCCGGAGCTGGCTCCTGTGGTCCGGGTAAGTTGATGTAGACCATCTCCGTCATCAGCTTCTGGTACTCGATTGACTGTGCCATGTTAACGCCTCCTTTCTTACTAAAATATATTTTGCTGCTTTGTGTAGACCATTCTATTTCGTGCCAAAAGTAACCGTCAAATATTGTCCTGTTTTTGTCCTGCCATGTCCCGTGCCAAAATAATTACGGAATTACTAAAAAATATTTTTGTCCTTTTTCATTCCAGTACCAAATTAGTACTAAAAAATACCACTTGAAACCATGTCCTTACTATGTTATAGTGGAACTCAGTTCGTCGGGATGGTATATGGTCGAAGATAGGAGCCAAAAACGCTTACCTCTCTATGTTTCTTACCGCACCTTCCAGAATTTTGTTGAAGGACTACAACCGGCAATACCATCCCGGATTGACCGCAGCTACTGGGGCGACCGCTTTTCCGGCAGCACCGGTACCCAGCTCATGTCCGCCTTGCGCTTCCTGGGACTTGTGGACGCCAATGACGTCCCCACCAACCGCCTCAAACAGCTGGTCTCAGCCCGTGGTGAGCGCAAGACCGAGGTGCTCCGAGAAATCACCCGGGAAGCTTTTAGCTTTCTGCTGCAGGGTTCGTTTGACCCCCAGACGGCCACCTACTCTCAGCTGCAGGAGATTTTTTCCCATACCTTCCAGCTCACCGGTGATGTCAGCCGGAAATGCATCAAGTTCTTTGTGGCCATTGCCACCGATGCCGGCGTACCGTTGTCCCCGTTTATCACCCAGCGGAGAAGAACGGCACAAAAGAGTACTGGAACTAAAACAACTACTAAAAGAGTTGGCACTAGAACGAACCAGACCTGGTTAGTTCCACAAGAATTAAAACCAGTGCCACGACAGGATTCCTGGGACGAAATGGTGCTGGCCAAATTCCCCGCTTTTGACCCGGCCTGGTCTGAGGAAGTGAAACTAAAATGGTTCGATGCCTATGACGAATTACTTAAGCGGGGCCCGGCCAGAGTCGTAAACTAGTGCTTGAATAAGCCCAACTGCCCTGGACAGAACATCCACCCCCACCTTACCCGGAGAGATTTCATCAACCCTGGCACTTTATCATCCGCTTCTTCTAAAATACCGCCAAAGTAACATACTCTTCCATATATGTACCGCTAAATACCTAGGGCATAAGTGACGCTATTCAAGTAGAAATATGTCATTCTGGCTCAGGTCAGAATCCAGATAACCACCATGTCCCTGAATTCCAGCCTAGCCGGAATGACGGTTATTGAACGTTATACTCCCCCCTTCCATTAGTAAGGCAGGGATGATAGGATATTAAACGGACTAACGCAACGGGTGAGAAAGACCAGGCGGTATAATAGCCAACAGGAGGCAAACTCATGGACATCTCCAGGTATAGAGTTCCTACTGACAAATTACGCTGGCAATGTGACCCATCCATCTTCGACTTCGATTGTACCAGCGAACTGACTCCGCTGGGTGAGTTTATCGGTCAGGATAGAGCCATACGTGCCATCGAGTTTGGCCTGGCGATGAACCATGACGGTTACAATATCTATGTCGCCGGGCTTACCGGAACCGGCAAGACATCCGTCGTAAAAAGCTATATCAAGAAGCTTATCGAGCGAAGACAGAAGGAGCAGCCTTACCATCCGGAGGACTGGTGCTATATCTACAACTTCGCTGACCCGGACCGCCCGCAAAGTCTCAACCTGCCGCAGGGAAAAGGCAAGGTGTGGCGCGACCAGGTAAGCAATCTCCTGCAAAGACTAAAGGAGGAACTGACCAAAGCCTTCGCCAGTGAAGAGTACAAGGCAGATAAAAAAAAGACCTCCGAGGAAAGCCATAACGAGCAGCAGAAGCTGTTCCAGGAAATAGGCGATGATGCCCAGCGGCAAGGTTTTGTGCTGGAGGTAACCGCCATCGGACCGGCCCTGATTCCCATGCTCAATGGCAAGCCGATGTCCCAGGCAGAATACCTGGCACTGGAGGAACCGCTACGTAAAGAACTGGAAACAAAACGTAATGACCTTCTGAAAAAATTGCAGTCGGTTATCGAAAGAGCCAGGGAGATAGACCAGGAAATAGCCGAGAAACTGCACAACACCGATAAAGCCGTGGCTGATTTTACTGTCTCGCGCCTCTTTGACAGCCTGCTGGTAGAGTATAAAGACTCAACGAAAATTACCCAGTACCTTACCGACCTTAAGACTTATACCGTGGATAGCCTGGATGTATTCAAAGAGACCGAGGAGACCACCCACCCGGGTTCCGATACGCTTCCCGCTACGCTCATGCCGGTCCGGGACCCCTTCATCCCCTTCCAGGTCAACGTCTTTGTCGATAATAGTGCTACTATCGGCCCGCCGGTAATCACCGAGACCAATCCTAACTACCCCAACCTCTTCGGCAAGATTGAGCGGCGTTTTCTTCTCGGCGGTTACCTCAGCGACCACACCATGTTGAAGCCGGGTTCCTTGCAACTAGCCAACGGCGGCTATCTCCTGCTAAGCGCCGTAGATGTGCTGACCAACCCCGGCGTATGGCCGGCTTTGAAGCGTTCCGTCAAAACCAAAGAGGTGACTATCGAAGACCCCTTCGAGCAGTTTGGCCTCATCGCCCCGCAGGGATTAAGACCACAGCCGGTGCCGGTGGATGTCAAGATAATCCTCATTGGCGATGGCATGCTCTACCAGCTCCTCTCCATGTATGATGAGGACTTCTGGGAAATATTCAAGGTCAAGGCCGATTTTAACTTCGAGGTAGATAGAAGCAAGGAAAATATGACGGCACTTGCCTCCTTCATCGCCGGTTGTTGCCAGGAGTGTAACCTGCGCCACTTCGACCGGACGGGCGTAGCCAGGGTCATTGAGTATGCCTCACGCATGGTCGCTGACCAGGAGAAAATGTCCTCCCGGTTTGCCCAGATTAAGGAGCTGGTCGAGGAAGCCGAGTACTGGGCAAACCAGAATGGAACCCAGCTCGTCCTCGCCGAGCACGTAGAGAAGGCCGTCCAGGAGAGACGTTTCCGCCACAACCTGCCCGATGAACGCATCCAGGAAATGATTACCCGCGGCACCATTATGATTGACGTCACTGGTAGTGTTGTCGGCCAGGTCAACGGACTGAGTGTCTACAGCCTGGGCGATATTACTTTCGGCAAGCCGTCACGTATCACCTGCCAGACTTTCCTGGGACGTGGCGGCCTCATTAATATCGAGCGGGAATCCCAGCTTAGCGGCCATATCCATGATAAGGGAGTGCTCATCCTCAGCGGCTATATGGGCTGGAAATATGCCCAGGACAACCCCCTTTCTCTCTCCGCCAGTCTTTGTTTCGAGCAGTCATATGAAGGTGTCGAGGGAGACAGCGCTTCTTCGACAGAGCTATATGCCCTGCTTTCCAGCCTGTCGGGCTTGCCCATCAAGCAAAATATTGCCGTGACCGGTTCGGTAAATCAGAAGGGAGAAATCCAGCCCATCGGTGGCGTCAATCAGAAGATAGAGGGCTTCTTCCAAATTTGCCAGGCCAGGGGACTTACCGGCGACCAGGGGGTAATGATACCCCAGTCCAACCTGAGAAACCTGATGCTCTGCCAGGAAGCGGTGGATGCCGTGAGTGAGGGTAAATTCCACATCTATGCGGTGAGCACCATTGATGAGGGTATCGAAGTGCTGAGCGGTGTCAGTGCCGGCAAGAGAAAGAAAGATGGAACTTACCCCGAAGGCACCATCAACTACCTGGTCGACAAGCGCTTGAAGGAAATGGCGACCAAGCTAAGACACTTCACTGTTGCCGGCGAAGACGGGGAAGGCAAGCTCGCCCTGAAGAGAGACAGGGTGGTGGGATAAACTCCACTGAGCGTTGACTAGTTCCTCACACGTTACCCAACTTCCCTTCACAAAGGAAAGAGACTAAAGAGAGGGGCGAACGCCCCTCTCTTTTTTTACACATGTTATTCAGTAAGGAAAGTGAAAGTGGTTCCTGAATAGCCTCTCACTCTCCGATGAACCGGTACATGTTTTCATAAGCTTTCCTGAAACCGGGGTCAGCCTTTTCCATCTTATCTCTCAAGGCATTCATCCTGCGGACGAACTCCGGCCGGTTCTTCTGCTTGACAATATCAGCCCAGTTTGCCGAGCTTTTCTGGAACTGCTCCTGGATTTCGGTCACGCCGGGTAGATTCATCTGTAAGGAGGCATAAAACTCGGCGTCTTCGGTCATTACTCCCTTGGCCAGGGTCAGCAACAGCTTATAGGTGCTGCCACCGATGGCTTCCATCTCCGGCAGCCGGTTGAGGCTAAGCAGGGTATCCGCCGCGACGATAGCAATGAAGTGGGCCAGCCCCAGAATCACCGCCATCATCTCATCATGTTCCCGGGGGGTCATCAGGGTCACCCGGCCACCGTGTTCTATCAGATATTGCTTGACCTTCTTCGCCAGGGCTATCTCCTTTTCATCAGTCGGGGTCAGCACAAAGTTCTGGTTGGTGATATCCCGTGCTCCCGGGCCGAACATCGGGTGGACACCTAGCACCAGCCCGGTTTTAATGTACTTGTGCATGATGTCTACCGGTAAGACCTTGACAGAGGTGACATCAATGATAATCTGGTTGGGCGTGAGCCAGGGAGCTATTTCCTTCACCACCGCCTCAAAGCCATCGAGCGGGACGGAGATTATGACAACATCGGCCTGCTGGACAGCATCCCGGTTGGTGGCCAAGGCAACACCAAGCTGCCGTCCGGCTTCAGCTAGCTTCTTCTCATCCCGACCGGTGATGACTACCTCTTTGCCCTCTTTCAATAAGAAACCGGCAAACCACCGGCCCATCTTGCCCGACCCGCCAATGATGGCTACTCTCATCTGTTCTCCCCTGTCAGTTTGGGACTATTTTAGCCTAATCCGCCAGCTTTTACCAGTAGCAGGAACTTAAATCCTCTCCCTCAGTCCCCCTCCTTTTCCAAAGGAGGGGGAAGAAAAGGAAAGAGGGGCTGGTAGCCTGCGCCCCCACGGAGACCATCTCGCTTACGATTGACAAGGTATGTCTATAGACATATAATAATTCCCATGAGTGCAGAAACAGCTATTACCGTCCGGGAGTGTCTGAGGTGTCATCACAAATGGGTACCGCGCCAGGCGAAACCACCCCGGCAATGTCCGGAATGCCATTCACCATACTGGCAAACAACGCCTCAACATACCGGACGCGGGCGCCGGAGAAAGACTGAGGAGATTCCGCCAGCACCCCAACCTGCTCTCCGCCGTACCTGGGGCAAGTGGTATCTCACCAGGAAGAATCCTTATTCTACCCTGAACTTTCCCATCAGTACCGGCAATACCTATGAAATCGATTTGAGTCACTGCGGGACACCTCGCTCTCGTGAGCTGTGGCTCCAGCACATGAATACGAAGAGCTATCTTACCTCCGCTGACCTGGGCGATTTGGCACGGGCTTTTATCGACCTGGTGACCCGGGGCGAGATACCTTTAGGGTCTACCACCTGACCAACAAACACATCTCGCGCGAAAGTAGAGGAAGGTTGCTTACAAGCCTTGATAGGTATCTTCCCATCGCGGGGCTAATTTTAGTAGGAGAAACATCCCAGAAATATATTCTATCAACAGCACTGAACGCAATCATAGCTTATTGAAATGTATTGCCTTCTTCAATAGCTGTGAGGACACGAGCTACTTCTGCGGGAATCTCCTCCCTACGGGTATGTCTTGATATTGCCATCGTTCCAAAAGACAAGCCGTATTTCTCCTGTGCCCACTTCGATAAATCTGACAGAACGGCCTTCCCCGACACCATCTTCTGACGTCCTTCATGCGTATTCCAAGCTAATCTTACTGCCGTGTCCGCCTTCAGCATCGCTGATTTAAAGCCACCGTGATGGTCATCATTCTCGAATTCCGTCCCAAGTCCGCCCAGTACCTGTTGCTTCAATTTCTCTGAAATTGGATCTAGCTGCTTTTGTATCTCTTCCTCACTAGGAGTTCTCTTTCCCTGCTGAACCCTAGACCTCATCACTCTGCATATGACACTCGGTATTATCAAGTAGTTCTCAAGTTCCTTCATTCCCCATACATGAAGCTCAATGCCTCGTTGGAGTGCTTGCTCCTGTCGTTTCTTCACCTGTTCGGTTGTATGATAATCACGGTCAAGCAAGCAGTATATAGTGACTTTATCTCCCACGTAGTTCTCAAACGTAAGCTTGGACCCTATCGCATAGTCCCATCCACCCCACCCACCAAGCGAAAGGTGGGGAATCGTTGACAAAGGAGTATCGCTATTGGGAAACATGATTCCGTGTAATTGACTTAGGATGTCCAAGTCATCACCTTCAACGATCAGGAACTTCTTAGTTGCAGTAAGTCTCGCCAGACTAATATTGTGAGCGCTACCAATATGATCAACTAGCTTTTGTACTGCGGGTTGATTGTCCGCAAAACGAGAGATCTTCACTCTCTTGTCCACAATAAGTATTTCGCTCGGTTCGACCTCAGACATTATTTCAATTGAATGCGTCGTTATTATGAGCTGCTTATATTTCGAGCGCATTATCCTAATTAGTCGCCGCTGTAAGTCCGGATGTAAATATACGTCAGGTTCATCTAACACTACGGTCGCGGTTTGGGGTGTTCTGGCCATAAACCACACGGCTTGCAGCCATACCTGAAGCCCATGCCCCATCCAAGACACATCCCCAGTGAAATTATCATCCGCCACTAATAAACCCGTTGGACTACCGCGTGGAGCACCTTTCCCAATTAATTCTACAATCCTCAGACCAGGCCAAGTTTCTGCTGCCAGCCTACTGAATTCTTTGAAGGCCGGCTCGAAGAGACACAGCTGGTTCCGAAAATGCAATGGCGCTATATCGGTGGATATGTTGTCCCGGACATATTGGCTACTCAGGACAACTTCATCGCGTGCCAAAGGAGACACTTGCGTAAGAATATTAATTTGTGGTAAATCGGTCAGACGGGCTTCCCTCTTACTTTTGACATTCCTTCCTTGGGCATCAGTTACTACTCCGAATACGCGTCTACCCTCAGCCAGATATAGTTCTACATTCTTACCATCCTCGAACGTCACGCTCACCACAGCGGGGGGATCACCCAAATTATGAAACAAGTTTCTGAAATCTATCGTTATGTCTTCCAGCGAAGGCGTCACTCCGACTACCGCCGGAAACACTGAATCCACAGGTGGCGCGCCATAATTCAGACTTTTATATCGGTTTGTCACAAGTGAAACCAACTTCAGTGCTTCTACAATCGTACTCTTTCCCGCATTGTTTTCCCCTACTATCACCATCCTCTGCCTAAAGGGAAGCTCATGTGCTCTGAAACCTCTGAAATTGGTAAGCTTGAGCTCTTTTATCATTCAACTCACCTCGCCTACAGAATAGCAAATCGCCCGTCTCCTTTGCAAAACACGACGCTTTCGCCACCGTTAATTGAGAGGAAAACTAAGCAAAAGGCTGCGCTTCTTGCTGTATTACGTTGCTATCTTTGCCACAGTTTAAGAGGGCGGTAGCCCTCTTTTATTATCTTCCCCCTCTCCCTCAGGGAGAGGGGAACACAGGGGGTGAGGGTTAAAAACCCTATTGTTTTTTGTTCGCCTTGGGGTAGGAACCCAGCACCTTCAGGAAAAGCGAAGCCTGCTCCAGGCTCTCCAGTGCTTCCCGCGCTGCCTTATCCTCACGGTGCCCCTCGAAGTCCAGATAAAAATTATACTCCCAGGGCTTTTGACGCGTCGGGCGGGACTCAATCTTGGTCAGGTTAATCTTCCTTGAGGCCAGCTCCTTGAGCAGCTCGTAGAGTGCCCCCGGCTTATGCTTCACCGAGAAAACGATGGATGTCTTGTCATTGCCGGTCGGCGGCGAATCCTGCCTGGCCAGAATAAAGAACCGGGTGGAGTTGCTCGGGTTATCGGCAATTTCCCGGGCCAGAATCTTCATGCCGTAGATTTCAGCCGCCCTGGTGCTGGCAATGGCCGCACCATCGATAATACCCTGCTCCTTAATCATCTTGACACTACCGGCGGTATCATAGGTCGGCACCAGCTCAAGGCCAAGATGGTTCAGAAATGCCCGGCACTGGCCCAGAGCCTGCGGATGGGAATAGACCCGCTTAATCGTATCAAGACGAGCCTGCGGGCTGGCGATAAGACAGTGGACAACCCTGATTTCAGTTTCACCACAGACTTTGAGACTGGAGTCCAGCAGCAAATCATAGACCCGGCCGATACTTCCTTCCAGGGAGTTCTCGATAGGCACAATGCCAAACTGCACCTCACCCTGCTCGACGACCTGGAAGACGTCATCCACGCTCTCGCAGGGTTTCACCTGGATGGAAGGCCCCATAAAATGAAAGGCGGCTTCTTCGCTATAAGCCCCAAGTTCACCCTGAAAAGCAACCACGGTTCCTTCCAACCCCCGGGCGATGGCCATCAATTGCTGGTAAAGACTATCAATGGCGGTCTCGCTTATCTTCTCTTCCCGGGCGATGCTCCGGACATGCTCAAGAACCCTTGCTTCTCTTTTGGCATCCTTGATTGCTGTCCCCTGCTGCTTTTTCTCTCCCCCGATTTCCTCGACCACCCTGAGCCTTTCGGCAATAAGCCGGACTATCCTGGTATCAACATCATCTATTTTCTTTCTCAGTTCTTCCAGACTCATTTCATTACCTCCGGACAAATCCTGCTTTTAGCTGGCGAGAAATGGGACAAGTCTCACTCTCTCCAAGACCCTTTTACCAACCTCTCACCCTTTATCCTTCTCCCCTTGGAAAGGGGAGAGGGAAGAGATTATAGAGAGGGAGCGAAGCCCCCTCTCTTACTTACACTCCCCTTCCCTTAGTAAGGGAAGGGGTCAAGGGATAGGTTAATTAAACAATCTTTCTTAGCTCAAAACCTTCGGGAGCAATCCTGCCCCCAGGGCAAAGTCAGCCAGGGTCACCGCCATCATCGCTTCCACCACCGGTACTGCCCGGGGCACAATGCAGGCATCGTGACGACCCTTTATTTCCAGGTGGGCGTTTTGCTTCTTTATTATGTCAACTGTTTCCTGGCTGCGGGCGATGGAAGGCGTTGATTTGACCACCACCCGGAGCACGATGGGCATGCCACTACTGATACCGCCGAGGATGCCACCGGCATGGTTCGTCACCGTCACTACCTTCCCATCTTTAATGGTGAATGGGTCATTATTCTCCGAGCCTCTCTTCCCGGCAGCCCGGAAACCCGAGCCAAACTCCACTCCCTTGACCGCCGGTATGGCAAAAAGGGCTTTGGCCAAATCCCCCTCCAGCGTATCAAAGACCGGCTCGCCCAAACCTGCCGGCACATTGAGGGCGATACCTTCGATAATCCCGCCGACACTATCCGCTTCCCCCCTGGCCTGCTCAATTACTCCGGTCATTGCTTTGGCTGCCACCGGGTCAGCGCATTTGAGGGGGTCTCTGGCGACATTTTCTCTAACTTCTTCCAGCGCCATATCCCGCGCTTTGATACCACCAATTTCCACGGTATGGGCCAGAACCTCGATGCCAGTCTGCCCGAGCAGTTTCTTAGCCACGGCTCCCCCCATCACAAAGGTAGCCGTAATCCTTCCTGAAAAGCGTCCCCCGCCCCGGAAGTCATTAAAACCGCCATACCTCATCCTGGCAGTATAGTCAGCATGACCGGGCCGGGGCAAGAACTGTATTCTCTCGTACGCCGCAGAATCAACATCCTTATTCCAGACCAGCATACAGATAGGCGCACCGGTAGTGCGGCCGTTGAAGACTCCGGCCAAGATTTCAGCCTTGTCTTCCTCCCGTCTCGCCGTAGAAGCAATGCTCGCCCCCGCTCTCCTTTTATCCAGCTCTTTTTGTATATCAGTTTCGCCGAGGGCCAAACCGGCCGGACAGCCATCGATAACAATACCGACACACCGGCCATGGCTCTCGCCAAAGCTGGTGATGCGGAAAAGCTTGCCCAGGCTATTTTCCATCGAGCTTCACCTCACCCCCCATATTTTGTAGCGTCTCCCAGAACTCAGGGTAGGTCTTGGCCACACATTCGGCACCTTCGATGGTGGTGCCACCGGCCAGTAAACCAAGCAGGCTAAAAGCCATCGCAATACGATGGTCACCTTTGCTATCGATAACTGCCGGTTTTGGTGTCGAGCCGGTAATGATGAGCTTATTCCTCTCCTCGGCAACCCTGATACCCATCTTCTCCAGCCCTTCCCTGACGGCGGCCACCCGGTTCGATTCCTTGAGACGTGCCCTTTCGATACCGGTGAACTCACTAACACCTTCGGCGGCGGCGGCCAGCACGGCCACGGTGGGCAGAAGGTCGATGCAATCGGTGAGATTAGCCTCTATCGCCCTTAGCTTCGATGTCTTCACCGTTACCGCGTTCTTACCGGTGATGACCGAAGCGCCCATATTTCTCAGTAACATCCCAATGACCTTGTCTCCTTGTAAACTCCCCGGGTTCAGGTTGGCGATTTCGAGTTCACCACACAACGCCCCCATGGCCAGAAGATAAGAGGCCGAAGACCAGTCTCCCTCCACCTGGTACCTGGCTGGCCGGTAAATTTGTCTGGCCGTTTCGAATTCCCTCAGTTCGGGCGAGGTGTGCACCTTAACGCCAAACAGGCCAAGGCATTCCAGTGTCATCTGGACGTATGGCTGCGACTCCAGAGGCGTGGTCAGCCTGATTTTGATGCCTTCCTCAGCGAAGGCAGCGATAAAAAGCAGGGCGGAGACAAACTGAGAGCTGATATTGCCGGGCAGTTCCGTAACACCACCTCTCAATCTACCACCCTGAACAACAACTCCTTCCTGCTGGTAGCGACAGTCCACACCCAACTGCCGGAGTGCCTGCAAGAGTGGCTCAATCGGTCTGATGGAGAGAGATGGGGCCGAGGTCAGGCGGCACTGGCCGGGGACAAGAGCCGAGATAGCAGTCATGAAACGTAGCGTCGTCGCCGATTCCCGGCAGAAAAGGGCAGCATCCGGGGCACGGAAATCGCCACCCGTGACTCGCCAGACATCCTTACCCGGAGCAATCCGAACTCCAACTCTATTGAGGACGTCCATAGCTGCTTCAGTATCATCGGAGCTTAAGGGACTGATTATCTGGCTCTCGCCTGCGGCCAGAGCGGCACACATCAGTCCCCGGATGGTATAGCTCTTTGAGGAAGGAGCGGTGACCTTGCCTCTTATCTCGCTTTTAGCAATGAAAGCTCTCATCTGTCTTCAGCTTCTCAATTATTTGCTCAATGATGGCATCAATACTCAGTCTTGAAGTATTTATCCTGATATCAGCCGCGCTCTCGTAAAGCGGCCGTCTGAACCGCAAAAGCTTAGCGACGGTTTGAGCCGGATTATCTACCTGAAGCAGTGGCCTTTGCCCTGCCTCCCTGGCAACTCTCCTCAAGATTACGCTCGGCGATGCGGTGAGATAGACTATCCTGGCGCCTTCTTTCAGTCGGTCGATGTTTATCCGGTTAAGGACTATCCCGCCTCCGCAGGCAATAACACAGTTTTCTTGCCGGGCAATATCCCTGGTAGCTTCAATCTCAAGCTGTCTGAAAGCAATCTCGCCATCCTGCTGGAATATTTGCGGGATGGTCTTCCCCGCCTTCTGCTCAATCAGGGTATCAACCTCAATAAATTTACGGCCCAGCTTCTTTGCCAGAGCTTGCCCGACGGCGGTTTTCCCGGTTCCCATAAAGCCAATCAGGGCGATATTAGTTTTCATGCTTTGGATAACCCTATCCCCTGTATCCCCTTCCCCTTGCCAGGGGAAGGGGAATTTATAGTAAGAGAGGCTTCGCCTCTCTTTGACTCACCTTGTTAAAATCCCCCTCGCTCTCCCTTTAATAAAGGGGGAAGTTATCCCCCTTTGAAAAAGAGGGACTAAGGGGGATTTCTTTCTGCTTCGCCTCTCTCTCACTACACCCCCTTCCTTTAATAAAGGAAGGGGACAGGGGATGGATTTTTTACTAACCCCCCTTTTTTACTTCATTGTCAGTAGCTGAACCGCTTCTTGCTTCATCAACCCCGCCGGGGCTTTGTGGCCGGTCCACATCTCAAAAGCCACCGCTCCCTGCCAGACCAGCATGTCCAGTCCACCGATGGTTTCGGCACCAGCCGCCTCGGCTTCTCTCAATAGCCTCGTTTTCATCGGGTTATAGACAATATCATAGACAATAAGATTAGGCCTGAGCTGGTCGGCTTCAACCGGTGTCTGGTCGATACCCGGGCTCATCCCGACACTGGTGGCATTCACCAGCATATCAGCCCTGGCCAGCACCCGGGCCAGGTTTTCCCGGTTTAGCTCTAAGGCAGTTACTTTCTTACCGGAGGTCTTGGCAATACGAGCGGCCAGCACTTCTGCCCGGTCTAATCCCTGCCGACGGTTGAGGATAGTCAGATTCGCACCATTCTCTACCAGAATAAAGGAGATGGCTCTGGAAGCACCGCCGGCACCCAGGATGGCGATATTCTTCCCCTTTGGCTCAATCCCCTTTTCCCCCATCGCCCGGAGAAAGCCGGCGCTATCGGTATTATAACCCCGCAAGACACCACCATCGTTCACGATGGTATTAACCGCACCAATCTTCTCCGCCAGCGCATCTACCCCGTCAAGAAACGGGATAACCGCCATTTTATGCGGGATAGTTACATTCAATCCCCGGATATTCAGTGCTCTCATGCCGTCAATAGCTTTGCCCACTGCTTCCTTCTTCACGCGGAAAGCAGCATACACATAGTCCAGATCCAGCTGGCGAAAAGCAGCATTGTGCATTACCGGCGACATCGAATGCTCTACCGGGTCGCCGATAAGACCACAAAGCCCTGTTCTGGCCGAGATAATCTTTTCTTTCATTGCTCTACTATCTTATAGATACTGAGCAGGTCTCTGACCGTTATTTGCCCGGGGGCTGATTCTCTGCCCGCTTCGATTGAGGCATAGATGAACTCAGCCCCAGCCAGTGGCGCCAGCACCCGGCTTATCGCCCCCACCGGCCCCATGGCAAATGTCACCAGCTTTTGGCCGGGAAACGCCGTGATAAGCTGTAAAACGGACAGGTTATCCTCAAAGCTCCGGGCAGTGGTCACCACCTTGCAAATATCGGCACCGGCCTTTAACTGCCGGTTAACCTTCTCTTTCATCTCATTGAACGGGGGTGTTTTCACCAAATCATGGAAGGAGAGGATACACCTGGCTCTCTTCTTGATGAGTGGCACGATTTTTGCCAGGTTCTTCGTCCTTAGCTCAACATCAACGAAACCAGCCCCAAGCTCAATAGCCTGAAACAGCTTCTCGACTCTCTCTGCGTCATCGGCCTGTCCTTTACCGCCTTCCTCGGTGCAGCGGTTACAGGCAATCCAGGGTTTCCTGAATCGCAGGGCTATCTCTTCCCAGCCCTCACCGATAAGGTCGATACGCAGCTCAAACAGGTCGACCAGTAGCTCGACTGTCTTTAAGGCCTCAGGGTCATTATTGACCACGACGGCACAAATGCTAGGCTTCTTCATGCGATTCCACCAGAACCGACTCAATAACCGATGGGCTTACCTCATCGGTAATAAATACCTCGCCGATGGCTCGGGGTAAGACAAATCTTACCTTGCCCTGCAAAATCTTCTTATCGTGCTTCATCGCCTGGATTAACCTGGCTTGCTCAAGGCCGGGCAGTTCGGTAGGTAAACCGGCTCTGGTAAGCAGGTTTTTCAGCCTCACTACCTCACTCTTGTCCAGCAAACCGAGCCGGTTTGAAATCCGGGCGGCCGCCACCATGCCGATGGCCACGGCCTGACCATGCCCCACGCTGAAGCCCGAGACTGTTTCCACGGCGTGCCCGACAGTATGACCATAGTTCAAAGTAATCCTCAAGCTAAAGTCTCTTTCATCTTTGGCCACGATGCGGGCTTTGATGCGAGCCGACCGGTAGACAATCGTCTCCAGTGCCCTAACATCAAGAGACTTTATCCGCTCCAGGTTCCTCTCCAGGTAAACAAAGAAGTCTTCATCAGCGATGACGCCGTATTTTATTACCTCCGCCAGCCCGTCACTAAGCTCTCCCGCCGGCAGGCTTTCCAGTGTGTTAACGTCGGCAACTACCAGTCGCGGCTGGTAGAAGGCTCCGATTTTGTTTTTCAGGCTGCCATGGTTGACGGCTACCTTACCGCCAATACTGCTATCCACCTGAGCCAGCAGTGTGGTCGGTACTTGTACCAGGGGCACGCCCCTGAGATAGGTAGCGGCCACAAACCCGGTCAGGTCGCCGATGACGCCGCCGCCCAGGGCCATCAGGGGCGTTGTCCTTTCCGCATAGAGGTTAGTCAACTCATTATAGAGTCGGGCGGCCCTCTCCAGCGATTTCTGCTCCTCACCCTCAGGAACATCGAGGAACGCCACTTTGAATCCCCCGGCAGCCAGGCTCTCATTCAGTGCATCACCATAGCGGCTCTTTACTGTCGGGTCGGTCACCACCACCACTTTACCGCTGAACCCGCTTTCTCTTAGTATTGACCCGCACTCTTTGAGCAGACCGGGAGCGATAAAGATATTGTAGGCATTACTGCCAAGGCTTACCCTAACTTTTCGCATTGGCGCTGACCTTTTTCTTTCTCCTCGGGGCCAGAGTCTTATGAATCCGGTTACAGGCATCGATGGTCTCTTTTAGCTCATCAGGGGTAATCATCTGCTGCCCATCAACCAGGGCCTCCGCCGGATTGTAGTGCACCTCAACCATCACGCCGCAGGCACCGGCAGCGATAGCGGCACAGCTCATCGCAAAGATGAGGTCGCGACGGCCAGTGCCGTGACTGGGGTCGACCATTATCGGTAGATAGGTTTCTTTCTCAATGACCGGTACCGCGCCCAGGTCAAGCGTATACCTGGTGTAGCTCTTCCCTTTACCTACCGGGACTATCCCTCTCTCACACAAAATAATATTCTTATTACCTTCAGCGGCGATATATTCGGCAAAGGAGAGAAACTCCTCTACGCTGGCACCGAAGTGACGCTTATACAGAATCGCCTTGCCCGTACTGGCGGCAGCCACGAGCAAGTCCTGGTTATACATATTCCGGGAGCCAATCTGGAGAATATCAACATACTCGGCGAGCAGGTCAACCTGTAACTCACCCCTCACCTCGGTGACCACCGGCATTTCATAACGGTCACCTGCCTCGCGCAGCCAGCCTAAAGCTTCCCTCGCCTCTTCCTCTCCCTGGGCACCCAGCCCCTGGAAGGAGTGCACCGAGCTTCTCGGCTTGAAGACGCCACCCCTCAGAATGTGAGCTCCCGCCTTTTTGACATCCCCGGCTATTTTCAGCACTTGCTCCCGGCTTTCGACGGCACAAGGCCCGGCGATATAGACTGGCGTCTCACCACCAATTTCAACATTGCCCACCCGGACGGCGAAGGCTTCGCCCTCGGTAGCGGAGAACTTGCTATACTCCCGGCTGATAAGCTTATAAGGGGTATCAATCATAAACGCCTCTTTGACACCAGGGAGAGCCGCCAGGTGGGCGAAGGGTATCTCTTTCTCTTCTCCCACCAGACCGATGATGGTGCGGTAAGCCCCCTGGGACACATCCGCTCTCAAGCCATACTTTTTCACCTCGGCGACAACATGAGCTATCTGCTCCGGTGTGGCCTCGGTTTTCATGATAATCATCTTTCATCCTCCAAAATATTTCTTCTTTTTGAGCCGGAAAAAACTGAACCCTCCGCTTGGGAGGGTTCTTCTTATTGTTTCTACTTTACTTTATACCTTAGTGGCTACGTCTCAATAGCCCAGCCTCCCAAGCGCAACCGGTGCGCCGGCTAAATGTGAAGTAGGTATAGTAATACTGGGAGGCAATTACACTTAACATTCTATCTATAACCAACCTAGGAGATAATCTAGCATAAGAACCACCGTTTGTCAACAATAACCGGCTCAGGTCGCTCAATAACTCCCTGACTCCATTCCTTAATAAAGAAAGGGGGAAGTTCTGTTGGGAGAGGCTTCTCCTCTAAATCCCTCACCCCTAGTAACCCGGTTTATCAAGGATATACATGAGGAAGCGAAACCCCTCTTTCTTTATTTTCCCCCTTCCTTTGGCAAAGGAAGGGGGTCAGGGGGATGGATTTCTCCGGATCAAGGGGGTGAGGTTACTGAACAATCTCACCTACTTTTCCAAAGAATAGACCGCCACCGGCGACTTCTTATCCTTTTGCACCTTGCCCTGACCTTCAAGATACTTCAGGTGGGCTACCGCCTCGCCGAAGGCAAACCACTTCTGCTGGGGGGGGAACTCCGCCCACGATGCGTAATTCATATCCCAGGTCATGTGTGAGGCAACCTGAAAGGCATTCCGAGCGCCGCTTTCCAGGATATTCAGCACTTCATCCGCCCTAACCTCGTGGTGATGCTTTAGCTGTGCGATTCTTTTCGAGCAGTTTTTGAAGGTACGCCGGTGCCCGGGTAATACCTGCTTGATATCCAGCTCATTGATTTTATCCAGGCTGTGCAGGTATTCATCCAGCGGGTCCTCATCATCCGACCATAATGATATGTTGGGGGTGATGTCAATCAGGATATGGTCTCCGGAGAGAAGAAGCTTTTTATCGGGTTCGTAGAGGCAGGTATGACCACGGGTGTGCCCCGGGGTAGTAACACACTGGAATGAATAATCGGCGATGCTGATGATATCACCTTCCCCGACGAAGTGAAACGGCAAGCCCTTCCGGCTGGCATAGCGGCGACCGGGGTGATTATCGAGGGCCTGCTGGCGCTCCTCCGGCGTAAACCCGTTGCTATCCGCAAAGCGACCATTATGGTCCCAGTTACCATCGGAGTTGACCGCAGTACCATCCGGCCGGTTGAAGTAAATCGTGGAGGTTTCCGTGGCCAGGCTGGAGACAAGACCGAGGTGGTCGGCATGGAGATGGGTAATAAAGAAATCGGTTTTGTTTAAGTCTACATCCAGCTCTTTCAGGCCGGCAGACATTACCGTCATGCACTCTTCACGGTTCATCCCGGTATCAATAATCAAGTTTCGCTCCGGCCCTTTGATGAGATAAGAGTTAATCTCCCGCAAAGGGTTCCTGGGCAGAGGAATCTTATTCTGGTACAGGTTCGCCATCATTTCTTTCATCATCGTTCCGCCTCTAAAGATTAGTGACAATATAGGCCAGTATAACACGCTGTCAGTGGAGAGAACAAATTGCTTAATTTGCTCAGGTTAGGTATTATAGGCGCAATGATGACAAAGGATGAAGCAAAGCAGACAATAGCCAAACTGGTGGCAAAATACCTGTCCCTTAGCCCATCTGAGATAAAGAGTTTTAATGAGGCCAATACTAAACAAGGCTTCATTGAGCCGCTATTCAGAGCTTTGGGCTGGAACGTTGATGACACGAATGAGGTAACGCTGGAAGAAAAGGCTTCAAATGGGCGGGTAGATTATGCCTTCAAGCTCAATGGTGTCTCTCAGTTCTATCTCGAAGCCAAATCTCTCAAGGCGGACCTTACCAATGCTGACTATATCAAGCAAGCTATTACTTACGCCTACAACAAGGGTGTCACCTGGGCGGTGCTCACCGATTTCCGTGAACTGCGACTATTTAACGCCCAGTCGGGCAAGGGGTGGTTATCCCTCAACTATGCCGAATATGTCTCTGGCTTTGAGAAGCTCTGGCTATTTTCTAAAGAGTCTCTGGCCACTGGCCTCCTTGAAAAGGAAGCTGCCCAGAACGGGGCTTTACCAACACCTTTACCGGTCGAGACCCGCCTTTTCAAACAACTTCGGCAGTGGCGTGAGGAGCTATTTTCCCAGCTTAAGCTACATAACGAAAAGCTGACCTTCACCCAAATTGACGAGATTATTCAGCGACTTTTCAACCGTCTCATTTTCATCCGCACCGCCGAAGACAGGCACATCGAGAATAACGTTCTCAGAGCAATGGTGAACCAGTGGAAATCAGCCGGCCGCCCCCCTGAACTCTATGATGAACTTAAGAAAATCTTCCGTGAATTTGACGGGTATTATGATAGCGACCTGTTTGCTATCCATCTGACTGACCACGTGTTCGTGGAAGGGACGACCATTGAGCATATTATCGACGGTCTTTATGAAGTCCCAGGTGGTATGGCAAGTTATGACTTCTCAATCATTGACGCCGATGTTTTGGGGGCGGTCTATGAGCAATACCTCGGATACGTCGCCCAGATAGTCAAGGAAAGAGCTAAAACCGCCCAGGGACAGCTAGCTTTGGGTATCCAGACAGAGAGCATTAACCTTGTGGAAAAAAAGGAGCGCCGTAAGGAACAAGGCATTTATTATACCCCCAAGTTTGTCACTGATTATATCGTCAAAGAGACGGTAGGCCGCTTCATTGCGGAGCATTCTCCCACAGAAATCAGGAACATCAAGATACTTGACCCCGCCTGCGGCTCCGGCTCTTTTTTAATCAGGGCTTTTGATGAACTGCTCAAGTATTATGCCAGCCAGAAGATAAGCCAGTCGGAAAAGGACATTGACGCCGCCGACCGCATCTCTTTTCTAACTAATAATATCTTCGGCGTTGACCTGGATATACAAGCCGTGGAGATTGCCCGCCTGAACTTGCTCCTGCGTAGCCTGGCCAGGCGGGACATCCTGCCCAGCCTGAAGGAAAACATCCGCCAGGGTAACTCGCTTATTTCCGGCACTGAGGAAGAACTGAAAAAGTACTTTGGCGATAGCTGGCGGGACAAAAAGCCCTTCAACTGGGCAGAGGAATTCAAGGATATTATGGCAAACGGTGGCTTTGACGTGGTCATCGGTAATCCGCCTTATGTACGAATACAAACGTTGCCCAGAGATGAAGCTGATTATTATCGTGCACTTTATGAGTCTGCCTTCGGTTCCTTTGATATTTACGTCCTCTTCTTAGAAGAGGCAATCAGATTACTGAAACCGAGCGGCCGGTTGGGATTTATTACCTCCGGGAAGTTCCTGAAGGCCGACTATGGCAAGTATATCCAAAAAATGATTAGAAACAAATGCACTGTAGAAAGCATCATTGACCTATCCGCTCAAAAAGTATTTGGAGAAGCGACTACCTATCCTACCATCATCATTCTTAAAAAGGATAAGTCGCAGGCGAAAATACATTACGTGCTAGTTCCTGCAGAAGTCAACTTGACCAAAAGTCAGCAACTATCGGAGTTGGCTGGCGTGGAAAGTGAACAAGATGCCATTACTGCAGGAGCTTGGCCACCTGTCTCCGAAAACAACCTAGTAATGAGGAGATTGCGCCAAGGAACATTGCCACTCAGCGAAGTCACAGATAGAATTTTCCAAGGTCTAAAGACGAGTGCTGATAAAGTATTCGTTCTTAGTCGAGCTAGAGAAGAGGGACATAACGTGGTAGCATTCTCTGATTCTTTGAACAAGCAGGTTCATTTGGAGTTACAACTTGTTAAGCCGCTTATCAAGACTGGACAAATGGACAGGTATCAAATTCAACAATCTGACAAGATTATTTTATTCCCATACCTAGAAGGTAAATTGGTGCCCAGCGAAGTCCTAGAAGCTCAGTACCCATTCATTTGGAAATACCTGCTGGAGAATAGAAAACTTCTTTCAAATAGGGAGCGCGGAGCGTTCGCTGGAGAAGAGTGGTATCAGTACGGAAGGAATCAGGCTATTCAAATGGTAAGCCTCCCTAAAATCGTAACACCGGATTTCGCTCCTTCTGCTCGGTTCTCTCTAGATGAGAGTGGAGTCTATTTCTTTAGTGGTGGCACAGCTGGCGGTTACGGAATAATACCCTCTAAGAACACAAACACTTTGTTCCTTCTGGGACTGCTGAACAGCCGTTTGCTGGATTGGTTTCTTCATGGCATATGACCTTACCCCCATAAATAATGCCAATGCGTTTTAGAGTTCTTCGCTAGAATATAGGTAGCGGGAGGACTCGAAATGCAACGCAAGAAGTACACGGAAGAGCAGATTATCCAGGTTCTCAAAGAGGGAGAAGCCGGAGC